>Ga0183098_10043_pt1 | contig 604794 bp, 573 predicted proteins | sample BioMet9_FD_128884 | JGI IMG/M metagenome (GOLD analysis project Ga0183098, IMG submission 128884) | Microbial communities from bioreactor (seeded with sewage sludge) at Lawrence Berkeley National Lab, California, USA - Biofuel... | ecosystem: Engineered > Bioreactor > Anaerobic > Unclassified ...
AAAACAGTTAGCAGTCCGTAATAGAGAATACAATAATTTTCCTATGCGTCCTCTGGCTTGGAAATCTCCTAACGAAGTCCTTCGTTCTTTTCTTGCTACTGTGTAACATATGTTTGACAAACCTACAGAGGAAAAGTTTAAAATAGGGAACCTTCATTGACAGTGTATGAAAAACATGACATAATTAATTAGATATGCCTTAACACAAAGGCTTTCCGTATATGGCACGGGGAGCTTTTTTGATATGGGAGGAATAATATGGCAGATAATAGAATTATTGCAGCATTGGATGTTCACTCATTGGATGATATGCAAAGCATTGTGAAAAGGTTGGGAGAGAACATTTCTTTTTATAAGGTTGGCATGGAATTATTTTATAGTGCCGGGCCAGATTCTGTTCGATATTTGAAAGATCAGGGGAAAAAAGTTTTTCTTGATTTAAAAGTTCATGATATTCCTAATACGGTAGGTCAGAGTTTAAGGGCTCTCGTAAGATTGGGAGCTGATTTTATGACATTGCACGGAACTGGCGGCGAAGCCATGATGATGGCTGCTGTAGAAGCTGTAAAAAATGAAGCAGAAAAACTGCAGATATCTTCACCGCAATTATTGGCAGTTACCGTATTGACTAGTTTTGATGAAAGAAGCTGGCAACAGGTTGGCGGTGCAGTGCCGCTTAAAGATACAGTGAAACGATTGGCTCTCTTAGCCAAGAAATCTGGTATTGATGGGGTTGTGGCATCACCGCATGAAGCTATGGATATTCGTAAATGTTGTGGGGATGATTTCCTTATTGTTACACCTGGCATTCGGCCAGCTTTTGCGCAAATAAATGATCAAAAACGTATAGCGACTCCTGTTCAGGCGTTACTTTGCGGAGCTTCTCATCTTGTCATTGGGAGGCCTATTATGAAAGCAGACGATCCAGTGTTGGCTGTTGAAAAAATCATAGAAGAAATTCAGGGGGTATGATTGTATGATGACAGAAGCAGAAGTTAAACAATTATTAGTAGATACAGAAGCCGTATTGGAAGGGCATTTCTTATTAACATCTGGATTGCACAGCCCATTATATGTAGAAAAATTCAATGTATTGCAGCATCCGGAGTATACCGAAAAGCTTTGTAAAGAATTGGCAGCACGGTTTCAGGATAAACAAGTTGAACTTGTTATTGGTCCCATGACAGGTGGTATTCTACTTGCGCATGAATGTGGCAAGGCTTTGGGAACACGCGCTATTTTTACAGAAAGAGAAAAAGGTGTAATGACCTTACGGCGAGGATTCCGTATTGAACCAGGGACACGCGTACTCGTTGTTGAAGATATTGTTACTACTGGAGGATCAGTGCAAGAGGTTGTTAATGTTGTGAAAAATAGTGGGGGTGTCATTGTGGGAGTGGGACTTTTGGTTGATCGCAGCGGAGGCAAAGCTGAGTTTGGAGTACCAAAAGAAGATGTCCAGGCATTGCTTCACTTGACAGTGCCTACATATAAACCGGAAGAATGTCCTATGTGCAAGCAGGAAATTCCGATGACAGAACGTGGCAGTCACCATATAAAATAATATATTAGGAGATGTATGTATGGACTTATTATTTGCGATTCTTCCATTTTTTAATGCCGGGCTTGTCGGTTCTATAGCAGCCCGTATTACCGGAATCAACATGAGCATGTGTGTGTTGATGGGTATACTTTACATGGGTGCTACTCCGGTGGAAGCAGTAGTTGTTATGTTGACTTTTAACACATATACATATTTTACGATTTACTCTCAAGAACATCGTATTAGTTTTAAAAATTTTACTTTTTTTCCAGGAATACGTATTGTTATTCCTATTCTTCTTACGATAGCAGGTATTGCAATACAGCCTTTTATGGGAATTACATTCTTTGTAGCTATATTTTTATTAGAAATTTTTGCTATGATATATAAGCAAATGGAACCTAAAATACGTCCATCAATCAGAGAATTGCTGATTATGTGCGGCATTGCCTCTATACTTGTTGTAATTGGTTTGATTCTGGTGCAGTTTATACCTAAAGAATGGTATTTTGCTTTCGATGGTATTGTTATTATTGGGTTTGCTTATTTTATGTGGGCTGCTGGAAACCGCAATGCCATGCAGTCTATTTGGGATAAGATTTTGTATGGTGCTGCATTTATAACTGGAATTACGGGGATAGATGCTTCTGACTGGTTAGGGGCTATGCACCGCAATAATCGTTCTGTACTATGCCGTTGTTATCCGATTGTTATCAATACTGCACAAGTAGTAGCGTTGCTGATATCTTTTGTTTTGTACCGTTATTTTTCTCTGGGATCCTTATTTACAACGATTGGAGCCGCTATTGGTGTTCGGCTGTTCGGCGTTTATGTTCCATCGGATAAAGGGAAATTTTCTTATTTGGCGTTGGGATTAACTGTTTTAGCTGTTCTTATATTTATGTTAACACAGCCAGTTCCTTCGGGATTTCCGGAATTACCGCTTTTTTCGTAGGATACGTTCTGAAAAATTACATGCATGCTGCTGATAAATCGTATATTTTTCTATAGACAAAAAACACAGATATTCATCTTTGTACTGACCCCCATAAGTTAGACCTAGAAATCTAGCTTATGGGGTCACTACACTTTTTGGATGAATATCTGTGTTTTTTATTTATATATGTGAATATCAATGTCGGAGCGTAATAAGATAGACCGTAGTCAGAATACAAATAAAACCAAAAAAATCAGCAAGACAGAAGGGAGTATTAAGCCAAAGAAAAGAAGAGAAAGCAGCGGATACGGGTTCTAATGTTCCTATAAAAGTGGCTTTTACGGGACCAATATCACCTACACCGCGCAGAAATAGTGTAAAGGAAGCAACCGTACCAATCAGTATAATAAAGATAATAGCTAGTATTCCGTATATATCTAAAGAAACTGAGGCAGTCCAAGGGTGAGAGACAGAAGATAATAAGATGCCGCCTATAAGCATAGAACAACCGTTAACGGGGATAGTACCCCATTTTACAATCAGGCGGTTCGGAAGAATAGTATAAATTACGGAGCCTATAGCTGCACCAATGCCCCAAAACAATCCTTGTGGGGAGAGCAGCATATGAGAAGGTGTGCCTCCTGTTACCATAAGGAAGACCCCAACAAGTGCTAAAACAACGGAAATATTTTCTCGTAATGTCGGTAAGCGGCGAAAATGGAAACAAGATAAGAATGCCATCATAATCACATTTAGCGTTTGCAGTATAGTGGCTGTACCGGAATTAGAATATTGAATAGCAGATAAATACGTAATTTGACATAATAACAGACCGCAAACTGCAAATAGAAAAAGACGAAACCAATTTTGGCGAGTTTGTAATAAGTCGAACAATTGTTTACGCTGATTTGAGAGTGCAAATAATAAGAGGATAGTACCAGCCCCCAGAAGACGGCAATTTGTCAGAAAAATAGCATCAATATGATAATTAGAAAAAAGGTATTGTCCGCAAGTACCGGATATCCCCCAGCTTAAGGAGCCAAGTACAGTGCAAAGCATCCCTCGTTTGAAGTTTTCTTCAACCATAGAATACATTCCTTTCATAGCAATGTATTTATTATATCAAATGAGCTAATCTTGTAAAGTTATCGAGGGAAAGTTACAATAGAATTAAATGAATAAGAGTAGGAGAAATTACAATGACAGAAAAAGAACGCATGCTGTCAGGCCAATTATATAAACTTCCTGACAGTGAATTAAATGCTTTATTATTTCGCTCCAGAAAATTACGGCGACTCATTGCCGAATGTAAAGAGGGAGAAATAGATCGGAAAAATAGTTTATATAAACAATTATTAGGTTGTGTTGGAAAAAAATTTTGGATAGGTTCACCGTTTTATTGTGACTATGGAGGTAATATTTATATTGGTGAAGATTTTGTCGCTAACTATGATTGTATTATGCTTGACGTTTGTCCCATTACGATAGGTGACAATGTCTTGTTGGGGCCGCGCGTATCTATTTATACGGCAATGCATCCGCTGGATGCTGCTGTGCGTGATACTCGTGTCGAGTATGGAAAACCAGTAAAAATTGGCGACAGTGTTTGGATCGGAGGCAGTGTAGTTATTAATCCGGGTGTTACAATTGGAAATCGAGTTGTCATTGGATCAGGATCGGTGGTTACTAAAGATATTTCGGACAATGTTATTGCTGCGGGTAATCCTTGCCGTATATTGCGTTCCTTGACAGACGCAGATCGTCTTTATTGGGAGGGGCGGCTGAAAATATATGAAAGCAGTAAAAAAGATATATAGGGTGATAGCAATTCTTTGCTGGACGCAGACAGTGTGATTGACAGCCTTTGCATAAATTTATGATTCCACCTTAATATTTCCCTTGACTTTATGTCTGCATATGGATACAATAGATAAAGAAAATATGAAGACGGTTCAGTGAAACCGTTTTGTTTTTGGATAGAAGATGGTACCTTTAATATAGTCCAGAGAGGCTAAGAAGGGACATGTTTTTTTTGTATGTTCTTTATGACCTTTGCCTTTCGGCAGGGGTCTTTTTTGTTGGTGCCAGTTCTGAGTTCAATTTTTTGAAGGAGGATAACGGATGGTCAGTTTAAAAGGACAAAGCCTTTTGGGATTACAAGGAATGCCGAAAGAAAAAATTGATTTGATTTTGCGGGTAGCAAAAAAAATGAAAGAGGTTGTTAACCGAGATGACAAAAAACTTCCATTTCTTCATGGACGGTCTATTGTGAATCTGTTTTGGGAACCAAGCACAAGAACTCGCGGATCCTTTGAAATGGCTGCCAAATATTTAGGAGCAGATACTGTTATTTTTATTCCGAAAGGAAGTTCTATTGAAAAAGGTGAAAGTTTCCGTGATACGTTACTGACGATTGAAGCTATGGGTGTTGACGCTGTGGTTATGCGGCATAAACAAGAAGGATGCCATGCGTTTGCGTCACAATTTGTTACTCCTCCCATTATTAATGCCGGCGATGGAGCGCATGAACATCCAACGCAGGGATTGCTGGATTTATTTACTATACATGAAGCTAAAGGACACATTAATGGATTAAAGGTGGTTATTGTCGGCGATATTAATCATAGCCGGGTAGCACGTTCTGATATATATGGCCTTAAAACTATGGGAGCAGATGTACATCTTGTCGGGCCGCGGACCCTCCTTTCCCCAGAATTAGCACACATGGGAGTTACTGTTCATTATGACTTGGATGAAGCCTTAGAAGGGGCTGATGTAGTTAATGTACTGCGTATTCAGAGAGAACGCCAGGGAGTAGGATTTTTTCCAAGTGCTGGAGAATATGCATCTTTTTATGGTATTAATCATAAACGGCTGCAGCAAGCTAAGAAAAATGTACTTATTATGCATCCTGGTCCGATGAACCGCGGTCTGGAGATAGAACCGGATGTGTGCTATTGGAGTCAATCCGCTATACAAGAACAGGTTAAAAACGGAGTTTCTGTACGAATGGCAGTTCTTTACTTAACGATTATAGGAGGCGATGATGTTGACATTACTCATTAAGGGAGGCCGAGTAGTAAATCCGGCATTACAACAAGATGAAATTTGCGATATCCTGATTGAAAATGATAAAATAAAAGAAATTGGTAGAGATATTCAGGAACCGGAAGCACAAATATATGATGCGGAAGGATTGATTGTCGCACCGGGATTTATAGATATGCATGTCCATTTACGCCAGCCCGGACAATCAGACAAAGAAGATATGAAATCAGGAACAAGGGCGGCAGCAGCCGGCGGCATTACGTGTATTGCAACAATGCCGAATACTTCTCCCGTTATTGATAAAGCGATTATTGTAGAGGGTGTGAAATATAAAGCAGAAAAAGAAGGGGTTATAAAAGTTGAAGTGATCGGATCCATTTCCAAAGATTTAAATGGGAAGGAGCTATCCGGTATGGGAGGGATGGCAAAAGCCGGTGTCGTTGCTTTTTCTGATGATGGGCGATATGTTGAAAATTCAGATTTTATGCGGAAAGCGCTGGAATATGGCAATATGTTTGATAAGGTGTTAATTGATCATTGTGAAGAAGCAACCCTTGTCAAAGAAGGAAATATGAATGAAGGCATCGTATCTAATGAGCTGGGAATAAAAGGACGTCCAGCTGTTGCGGAGGACATTGCTGTCGCACGGGATATTCTTTTGTCAGAAGCCACAGGAGCGGCAGTACATATTGCTCATATTAGTACAAAAAAAGCAGTTGACATGGTGCGCAGGGCAAAAAACGCCGGAATTCGTGTTACGGCGGAAGCGACACCACAGCATATGATATTGACAGACGAAGCTCTTAAGACATTTGATCCGCGTTTTAAAGTCAATCCGCCATTACGTTCGAATGATCACAGGAAAGCTGTTGTGGCCGGTCTTAAAGATGGTACTATTGATGTTATTGCAACGGACCATGCGCCCCATACATGGGAAGAGAAAGATCAGGAATTTAATTCGGCACCCAGTGGTTTTGTGGGATTAGAAACAAGTATAGGTGCAGTGTTAACTTTTTTATACCATCAAGAGAAAGTGGAATTGAAGACAATTATACGGGCTATGTCTACTGCACCGGCGCATATTTTACATCTTGATGCCGGAGTCATTGCAACTGGTAAATCTGCAGATTTTACAATACTTGATTTAAATAAAGAATGGGCGGTGAATGCAGAGGAATTTTATTCAAAAAGCCATGCCTCACCGTTTGATGAAATGATATTTAAAGGAAAAGCTGTCGCAACTATTGTTAATGGGGAATTTGTTATGAAGGATGGAGTGGTATTAAAATGAAAGGTGTCCTAATATTGGAAAATGGCCGGAAATTTTATGGTCATATGCTGACACATGAAGCTGCAGTAGGAGAAGTTGTATTTAATACAGGCATGACAGGATATCAAGAAACCTTCACAGATCCTTCTTATGCTGGACAGATTATTACCATGACCTATCCACTTATTGGTAATTATGGATTATTTCATGAAATCGAACAGGCAAATAAACCATATGCTAATGGGTTTATCGTCAGCGAGCTTTGTGATATGCCGAGTAATTGGCAGAATGAGGGGACTCTTTCTACTTTTATTATGACGCATCACATTCCATGCTTATATGGGGTTGACACGCGGGCGATTACTCGTTCGATTCGCCAGCAAGGTGTCATGAAGGGTGTTATTGTTCCGGCTGATATGGAAGAAAACGCTGTAAAAGAATTATTTGATACACCTTTGGAAACACAACTTGTTCAGCAAGTTACAACAAGAACTATCAGACACCAAGGAAGCGGACGTTTCCATGTGGCCGTCATGGATTATGGAGCGAAAACTAATATTTTAAAAGACCTTGAAAAAAATGATTGCCGATTGACTGTTTTCCCTGCGGCAACTAAAGCCGAAGATGTGTTGGCAATTAATCCTGATGGCATTTTCTTATCTAATGGTCCGGGAGATCCTAAGGATGTTCCTCATATTGTAAACGAAGTAAAGAAAATGATTGGGCAAAAACCTATCTTTGGTATTTGTCTGGGACTGCAAATGCTGGGATTGGCACTGGGAGGAACAAGCCGTAAGTTGACATTTGGACATCGCGGAGCAAACCATCCGGTAAAGGATGTTTGCACGGGCCGGGTATACATTACTTCGCAAAATCATGGATATGTCATTGATGAAGATTCATTGCCAAACAATGTTGCTGTAACGCACCGCAATCTTCATGATAATACATTGGAAGGATTTACATGTCCGGAAATGAATATTATGTGTGTTCAGTATCATCCGGAAGCATCACCAGGACCTACTGATAATTTGTATCTGTTTGAACAATTTATCAAAATGATGGAGGGGAAATAATATGGTTGAAGGATTGAAAAAAGTACTTGTTATCGGGTCCGGTCCTATTATTATCGGGCAGGCTGCAGAATTTGATTATGCTGGTACCCAGGCTTGCCGAGCTTTGAAAGAAGAAGGACTGGAGGTTGTCCTTATCAATAGTAATCCGGCTACAATTATGACAGATGAAGATATAGCTGATCGTGTATATATTGAACCGATTACACTTGACTTTGTAACTGAAGTTATTTCCAAGGAACGTCCGGAAGGATTACTGGCTACATTGGGGGGACAGGTAGGCCTTAATATGGCAGTGGAATTAGCTAAAGCCGGCGTTCTCGATAAATATAATGTACAACTTTTGGGGACTAGGCTGAGTGCTATCCAAGAAGCAGAGGATAGAGAACTTTTTAAAAAGGCTATGAATGAAATTAGTCAACCCGTTCCGGAAAGCGATATTTTTGAAGATGTTGATGCAGCAATTGATTTTGCGGATCGCATTGGATATCCGATTATTGTTCGACCGGCATATACGTTGGGCGGCACCGGCGGAGGAATTGCTCATGATGAAGACGAACTGTTCATGATTGCCACACGTGGAATCAAACTAAGCCCCATCAATCAAATTTTGGTAGAACGCTCTGTGGCCGGCTGGAAGGAAATTGAATATGAAGTTATGCGTGACAAAGCGGATAACTGTATTATTGTATGTAATATGGAAAATATTGATCCCGTGGGTATCCACACGGGAGATTCCATTGTTGTAGCACCTAGTCAAACCTTGAATGATTTACAATACCAGATGCTTCGGACGGCTTCACTGGCAATTATTCGTCATCTTAAAATTGAAGGGGGCTGCAATGTACAGTATGCATTGGATCCTAATTCGAACAATTATTATGTTATCGAAGTGAATCCACGGGTCAGCCGTTCATCCGCATTAGCTTCAAAAGCGACAGGGTATCCTATTGCCAAGGTAGCGGCTAAAGTTGCTACCGGATTGACTTTAGATCAGATACCCAATGCTGTTACAGGAAAAACAACAGCCTGCTTTGAACCCACATTGGATTATGTAGTCGTCAAATTTCCTCGCTGGCCTTTTGAAAAATTTGCACTTGCCGATCGTATCTTAGGCACACAGATGAAGGCAACTGGTGAAGTCATGGCATTAGATCGTACATTTGAAGGGGCGCTGTTGAAGGCCGTGCGTTCTTTAGAAATCGGCGTCAATTATTTAAGTTTGAAAAAATTGGAATCCCGGTCCCTTGTCGATATAGCCGAAGCCTTGAAGAAAGCGGACGATGAACGAATTTTTGTTGTTGCACAAGCGCTGCGGCTAGGTATCAGTGCTGAAAAGATTCACTATATCACCGGGTATGATATGTGGTTTATTCATAAATTGAAAAATATTGTTGATTTAGAACATCAGCTGCAGCTAAAAGGGCTTACGGAAGAAAACATAAAACTAGCAAAACGGTATAGCATGCCAGATGCTGTTGCGGCGCAATTTGCCAATGTAACGGAGGATGAAATACGAGCATTCCGTGATGCTATGGGCATTTATCCTACGTTTAAAATGGTAGATACCTGTGCGGCTGAATTTGAGGCAGCCACTCCTTATTATTATTCCTGCTATGCAGAGGAAGATGAAGTTAAGACGCTGGGGAAGAAAAGCGTCGTTGTCATTGGTTCGGGACCGATACGAATTGGACAAGGCATTGAATTTGATTATTGTTCCGTTCATTCCGCATGGGCTTTGCGCAAGGCGGGGATGAACAGTATTATTATAAATAATAATCCGGAAACGGTTAGTACGGATTTTGACACATCTGACAGTCTTTACTTTGAACCACTTACGGTGGAAGATGTAATGGCAGTTATTGAAAAAGAAAAACCGGTTGGGGTTATCTGTCAGTTTGGTGGACAAACAGCAATTAATTTAGCAGCTCCGTTGGCAAAACGAGGGGTAAAAGTTTTAGGGACTTCCGTGAATGGCATGGATATGGCTGAGGATAGAGAACGATTTGATGAATTATTAGCCAGTCTTGACATTCCACGTCCGGCAGGATGTATTGCCACCAGCGATGAGGAAGCTATGGCTGTGTCCAAGAAACTAGCTTTTCCTCTTATTGTTCGTCCTTCCTATGTATTAGGCGGTCGAGCGATGGAAATTGTATATAATGAAAAAGAGTTAGAAAGATATTTGAAGGAAGCTGTTATTGCTTCTCCAGACCATCCCATTTTGATTGATCGGTATATGGTTGGACGCGAAGTAGAAGTTGATGCAATTGCAGATGGTATAGATGTATTCATTCCGGGAATTATGGAACAAATTGAACGAGCCGGGGTGCATTCGGGTGATAGTATTGCGGTTTATCCGCCACAACATCTAAGTCAGCATATTATGGATCAGATCGTTGATTATACGATCCGTATTTCGTTAGCGCTTCAGGTAAAGGGGAGTGTCAATATTCAGTTTGTTGTATCTAATAATGAATTATATATTATTGAAGTGAACCCTCGTTCCAGTCGTACCGTTCCCTTCTTAAGCAAGGTAACACATGTGCCTATGGTAGAATTGGCGACACGTGTAACTCTGGGTGAATGTTTAAAAGACATGGGATTTACGACCGGATTAATGCCGAATAAAAAGCATGTAGCCGCCAAAGCACCGGTATTTTCTTTTAGTAAAATCGGTCTTGCAGAAATTGCTTTGGGACCGGAAATGAAGTCTACCGGAGAAGTCATGGGAATTGGGAAAACATATTCTGAAGCCCTTTATAAGGCTGTAAACGGTGCTAATATGAGAATCCCTGCCGGCGGTACGATTTTAATGACTGTAGCCGATAGAGATAAGGAAGAATCTGCAGTATTGGCAAAAGGATTTATGGACTTAGGATATCATATTATGGCGACAGAAGGGACGGGTAAATTTTTCCAAGAAAAAGGAATTAATGTTGAAATTGTTAATAAACTTCATGAACAGGGAAAAAACTGTGCTACGGTCATTCGCGGCGGCAAAGTGGATTTAGTTGTCAATACCTTAACGGCGGGCAAACGTCCTGAAAGAGATGGTTTTAATCTGCGTCGCATGGCGGTAGAACTAGCCGTTCCTTGTCTGACTTCATTGGATACAGCAAGGGAAGTGCTGCGGGTATTTGCCAATAGAGGCAAAGAAGGTTATCATCACGTGGCAGCGCTGCAGGACTACGATATGGAGGCATGAAAAATGACAGGCATAAAGCAAATTGGGACTATTATTTATAATGAACCCGTTGCACAGTCTGTATATAAAATGGTAGTAAATGCACCGGACATTGCCAAAGCGGCAGTGCCCGGTACGTTTGTGCATTTTGGACTGATGCAGGATTCATCACATATATTGCGGCGGCCTATTTCGTTAGCGGAGACTGATAGCGAAAAAGGTACGATTACTATTATATACCGTCTGGCTGGTGAAGGAACAACCTGTATGAGCCAATTGTCGGCAGGGCAAGTTATCGACTGTCTGGGGCCTTTGGGAAGAGGTTTTACCCCTTCCGATAAACCGGCTATTCTTATTGGCGGAGGGGTCGGAGTGGCTCCGCTGCTTTTCTTGGCATCAAAACTTAAAAAAGAAAATGTGACAGTGATTATTGGCGGTAAAACAGCTTCCGAATTGTTTTGGACGGATATGTTTGATGTGCAGAACATAGTGACGACTACGGATGATGGATCAGCCGGGAAGAAAGGGGTTGCTGCAGATGTTTTGGCAGAGCTTATTCAATCTACTGGAGCGGCTATGGTTTATACCTGCGGTCCGACTCCGATGGTGAAGAAGGTCGCGGAAATTGCCAAAGCTTGCCGTATTTCCTGTGAAGTATCGCTTGAAGCTTATATGGGATGCGGCACAGGCGGTTGTTTAGGCTGCGTTATTGATGGCCGCGGCGGCAAACGCTATAAAGTCTGTCATGATGGCCCGGTTTTTGCTGCAGAGGAGGTGTTCTTCCGTGCTTGAAACGGTTTTGTGCGGTGTATCAATGAAAAGTCCGGTTATCGCGGCATCGGGAACCTTTGGATTTGGTCTTGAATATGCCGATTATTTGGATTTAAATACAGTGGGAGCTATTTCCGTAAAAGGGTTGTCCTTGAAACCGCGGCGTGGTAATGATGGAAGACGTATTTGTGAAACTCCTTCTGGCATGTTGAACTGCATTGGACTGGAAAATCCAGGAGTGGAATCTTTTATTAACGATATATTGCCACAATTATCCACATACGATGTTCCTATTATGGCCAACATATCTGGAAGTGATATTGAGGAATACGGAAAAATGGCGGCTCTTCTCGATATCGAGGGAATTGATTTTTTGGAAGTTAATATTTCCTGCCCTAATGTTAAAAATGGCTGTTTAGCTTTTGGAGTAGACCCAGTAAGTGCGGCACAGGTAACAAGAATAGTGAAGAAAAATACGCACAAGCCGGTAATTGTCAAATTGACGCCGAATGTGACCGATATTGTATCGGTAGCCGTAGCGGTTGAAGCCGCGGGGGCTGATGGTATATCACTGATTAATACACTTCTTGGCATGGCTATTGATGTTGATACATGGCAGCCATTCATGGGGAATCGTTTTGGCGGCTTATCTGGTCCTGCGGTTAAACCGGTGGCTGTACGTATGGTTTATCAGGCAGCGCAGGCCGTGCATATTCCGATTATTGGCATGGGCGGCATTATGAGTGGTCGTGATGCTGCAGAATTTATGCTTGCTGGAGCTAGTGCGGTATCTGTTGGTACGGCCACACTTTGCAGCCCGACGGCTATCGTCGATATTACCAAAGAATTAGAACAGTATGGTCAAGGTAAAGGACTGGTTAATATTGGTGAAATTGTAGGACAATGTAAATAATAAGGAACAATATATGTTGAAAGACCCTTTCCATTCTTCACATTCTATATCCTAATAAAAGAAAATAAGTGCATTTATAAACAAAGAGAACTTCGATTGTTTAATTTGTCCGGGATATATGAATTGTTGTTGATTTGAGAGGGTTTTTATTATGACATATATTCTTTCTTATATTAAAAAATATGTAAAATTTTTGCATAAATCCAACATAAATCTTGACAAAGGATTAAAATACATATATAATGTATAAAAATTCAAATACTATTTGGATTTATTTTTCAGACACAAAGGAGTGTTGAATGTGAAGACAAAGGTGTTTATTGACGGCCATGAAGGTACAACTGGCTTGCGGATACATGAACGGTTGAGCAAGCGCGGCGATATTGAATTAATTTCAATTCATGAAGAACTGCGCAAGGATACAGACGAGATTAAGAAATGTCTGGCTGCTGCCGATATCGCTTTCCTTTGTCTTCCGGATGCAGCTGCCATAGAAGCTGTATCTCTTGCAGAAGGCAGTACGGTTCGTATTATTGATACTTCAACAGCCCATCGTACAGCGGCTGGGTGGACTTATGGATTTCCTGAACTTTCGAAAGAACAGTATATACAGATTGCAGGAAGCAGTCGCGTTGGCAATCCGGGATGTCATGCCAGCGGTGTTATTTCTGTGGTTCAGCCGCTTCGAGATATTGATCTTATGCCGGCGGATTATCCTGTAACGGCGTTTTCTCTGACTGGATACAGCGGCGGCGGGAAAAAAATGATTACACAATATGAAGAAGGCGAAAAAACGGAGGAGCTTTTAGCGCCGCGTCAATATGGTCTCGGACAAAAGCATAAACACTTAAAAGAAATCGTTGATATATGCGGACTTTCGCAGGCTCCCATATTTTCTCCTATTGTTGATGATTACTACAGTGGGATGGAAGTGACGATTCCCATATTTACAAAATATCTTAAAGGGACTCCATCTTTTAAAGATGTATGGGAAATATATGCAGCGCATTATGAAAATTGTCCATTTGTTCATGTTTTGCCATTTGGTGAAGATAAAGGTGGTTTTCTTGCCGGTAACGGCAAGTCTGGGTACGACGATATGGAAATTATCGTGACAGGTAATGAGGATCGTCTGGTTATTCATTCTATTTTTGATAATTTGGGCAAAGGTGCTTCAGGCGCTGCCATTCAAAATATGAATATCATGATGGGCATTGATCCGGCAACGGGATTAAAATTAAGTAAATAATAAAGTTGATGACGTACAGGAGATGAGAGTATGGAACAGGGAAATGGCAGTATATGTGCCCCGGTAGGATTTTTTGCAGCTGGAACATACAGTGGTGTTTGCAATTGCCGCATACAGTTAGATTTGGCAATGATTCTTAGCCAAAATGATTGTTCCATCGTAATGGAAAGTTCTTTTGGAAATTGGCAGCACACAGGGCGGGTTTTGTTATATCATAACGGCTTAGCTCTGCCACCAAGCGGCAGGGGAAATGAAATTACTGCAGAAGTGTGTAAAGCTGCTGCAGAACACACGAATATTCCGGCCCAAGCGGTATCGCTTGCTGCAACGGGTATAAGCAATCAATACTTCCGACCCTCTCTCTTGATTAACAGCATTAGTACGCTAACGACATCCCTTTCACCTGAACATGATCATCTGGTAGAACGTGTAATGCAAAATGGCGGTGATATTGTAAGCGGTGCAGTATCTTTATCTGCGTCAGGCAGTAGTTATACGCTGGGCGGCATCATGACGGAAGAGGTACAGGGCAATCCGGGTATGTGCCTGATGACGACTGATATGGCAGTTACACCGCAGCAAATTCAGCAAGCTATTCGCAGCAGCAAGGACTGCTTTGATCTGCAAGGATATACCATTATTGTTATGGCAAATGGGATGGCGGCAACGGGGGGCAGCAATAGCGAGCTCCTTGTTCAGGCTATGCGCTGTTTTATGGCAAAAGACGGCATTCATGCTGCACTTAAAGAGTGCAGTTGATTTATGAATGCAATTTTATTTAAGGTATCATTACAATTTCATATATAGGTAAGGTCATATTTTCTATCCAATTTCAAACAGATGTGGTACAATAAATCAGTTTTTCATATAGGTTGATTTGTTGTACCACATCGCATTCAACCACAAACTAGGGAGGAGATACAAGGTAATGAACAAAAAGGAACAAGTACAGGAAGTCATCGCACAGGCAGGAAAAGCTGTGACTAATGCGCAGAAAGCGCAGATTCTGATGAATGCGCTGCCGTACATCAAGCAGTACAGCGGCAAGACTATTGTTGTCAAATATGGCGGCAACGCGATGCTGAATGAGGACTTGAAGAAAGCTGTTATGGGGGATATCGTTCTTTTGTCACTCATTGGAGTTAAGGTAGTTCTTGTCCATGGCGGAGGTCCGCATATTGCAGAGGTCTTATCCTGGGTAGGGAAAGAGTCGAAATTTGTAAACGGGTTGCGAGTGACGGATGAAGATACCATGAAAATTGTTCAAATGGTGTTGGCCGGTCAAGTTAACAAGGATTTGGTTAATTTAATTGGCATGATAGGCGGTAAGGCTATTGGACTATGTGGATTGGACAGTCAGATGATAAAAGTGAAGCAACTGGACAAGGAATTGGGACTTGTAGGCGATATTACGGACGTTGATGTATCTTTAATCGAGGATGTTCTTTCTAAAGGGTATATACCTGTTATTTCTACGATTGGAACAGATGCAGAAGGACAAGCTTACAATATCAATGCCGATACGGCAGCGGCTGAAATTGCAGGGAAACTGAATGCCGAGTGTATGTTGTCCATGACAAATATAGATGGTGTTCTGCGTGATAAGGATGATCATACTACATTGATCAGGAAAATATCACTGGGACAAGCCGATGAATTGGAGCGGCAGGGAATTATAGCCGGTGGAATGATACCGAAAGTACACTGCTGTACAGATGCCATTCGGGCGGGTGTTAAAAAAGTATTTATTATTAATGGCACGGTACCTCATGCGATTTTAATTGAGATGCTTACAGAAGAAGGGTTAGGGACTATGTTTGTCAGCCCCCAATATGAACAGGAAAAATTATAGGAGGTGCGTTGGGATGGATTACAAAGCGTTAGATAAGGAATATATCGTTAATGTTTACAATCGGCTTGATGCAGTAATCGACCATGGCAAAGGGGCTGTATTGTATGATGTAAATGGCAAAGAATATATTGATTTAAGTGCCGGCATTGCTGTTAATATTTTTGGCGTTTGTGATGATGTTTGGAAAAATGCAGTTATTTCCCAACTTAATACATTAAGCCATATTTCTAATGTATTCTATACAGAACCGCAAATAATTTTAGCGGAAAAGCTTTGTAAAAAGACGGGTATGAAAAAAGTGTTTTTTTCAAATTCCGGAGCGGAAGCCAACGAATGTGCTATCAAGGCAGCTCGAAAGTATTCTCATGATAAATACGGTAATGGACGCTATACCATTATTACATTAAAAAATAGTTTCCATGGGAGGACTATGGCAACATTAACTGCTTGTGGACAAGACTCTCTGCATGAAGATTTTGGGCCATTTCTGGATGGTTTTGTGTATGCTGATGCTAATGATTTTAATTCTGTTGTGAAACTCGCTGAGGAAAATTCGGTTTGTGCTATTATGATGGAGGTAGTGCAAGGCGAAGGGGGAGTAAAACCATTGAATCCGACGTTTGTTCACCAGGTCAGCGAGTATGCCAAAGCACATGATATTCTCGTCATTATTGATGAAGTGCAAAGCGGCAATGGCCGGACCGGTGCGTTATATGCCTATATGAATTATGGCATTCATCCTGATATCGTATCAACGGCAAAAGCGATTGGCGGAGGACTTCCTATGGGCGCGACACTGTTTGCTGATACGACGCAGTACACCTTGACGGATCATACGCATGGATCCACTTTTGGCGGGAATCCTATTTGTGCAGCCGGTGCGATTACCATTATTGATCGTCTTGATGATGCTTTTTTAGCTGAAGTCAAAGAAAAAGGATTGTATATTAAAAAGGAACTGGAATCCTGCAAAAATGTAGAATATGTTTCAGGTATGGGATTAATGATTGGGGTAAAATTGAAAAAAAACCTCATGGATGTTGTTAACGAGTGTATTGATAAGGGCGTTCTCGTTCTTACGGCAAATGGACTTCTGCGTCTTTTACCGCCGCTTAACATACCCATGGACGTATTGAAAAAAGGGATTGCCATTATTAAAGAGGTTATTGAAGCATAACCTTTTGTTGTTTGGAAATATATAGCAGTCAAGCAAATCGGCGCAATTGCTGAAGTATGGTTACTTCAGCAATTGCGCCGGTTTTCAATTAGTAAAGATATAAAGACGGTACTTGTACACGATGTTAACGCTGGTAAAGTATGTTACATATCAAGACATGTGCAACGATAGTTAATCATGTAGACTATTTGATACATTGTGTGTGTTATGGCACGTATGTTTATATTTTTCTTGCTATTAGAGATATTTTTGCTTACAATTAGTTTGAGTTAAAAATTCAAAAGAAAAGGTCGCGGATAGATAGGAGTATAGCCAATGAAACATTTGAAAATAGCGTATAGTTTTGATGTACAATATTATTTTGTAGACAGTGATCGGGAAATAGTCCCTATTGAACAGACCGATTTCACCGATATTGCCGTTGCCGTGGTATCGGATCAAGACTTTGATTATATTGATAAGATTGACGCTGCCGGTTTTGGAGTACCTATTATGGTGATTATGCCGGGAGGAGAAAAGATGCCTTCCCAGTATGTGGATAAGGTAGATTGTGTAATTACAGAAGAGATGGTTAATAAGAGCCGATGCATTGAGATGGCGGAACGCTTGGCAAGTAATTATGAACAACATGTGCTGCCTCCCTTTTTTGCAGATCTTGTGGATTATGTCAGTGAAAAAAATAATCCGTTTGATTGTCCGGGACACCAAGACGGAGAATTTTTTAAAAAACATCCGGCAGGGCGATATTTATATGATTTTTATGGCCCCCATATTTTCCAATCGGATATTTGCAATGCTGATGTTACATTAGGAGATTTGCTGATTCACGAAGGGCCGGCACTAGAAGCACAAGATTTTGCGGCAGAAGTATTTCATGCTGATAAGACATATTTTGTCCTGAACGGAACGTCTTCTTCGAATAAAGTTGTGACTAATGCGCTTTTGACCCCGGGAGATCTTGTGCTTTATGATCGCAATAACCACAAATCTGTAGCATTGGGAGCGTTGGTACAGGCGGGAGCGACACCGGTATATTTAGAAACGGCGCGTAATCCCTACGGATTTATTGGCGGTATTGACGACCATTGTTTTAACGAAATGTATCTCAGAAAACTGGCAGCTGAAAGAAATCCGGAAAAAGCGAAACAAAAACGTCCTTTCCGTTTGGCTGTTATTCAGCTGGGAACATATGATGGCACACTGTATAATGCACGATATGTGGTGGATAAAATCGGGCCTCTCTGCGATTATATTCTCTTTGATTCTGCCTGGGTAGGATATGAACAGTTTATCCCCATGTTGCGGGACTGCAGCCCTTTGTTATTGCATTTAACACCGGAGGACCCGGGTATTATGGTGACGCAGTCTGTTCACAAGCAACAAGCCGGTTTTTCACAGGCTTCCCAGATCCACAAAAAAGATAGTCATATTAGTGATCAAGAACGGTATTGCAATCATAAGCGTTTTAATAATTCTTTTATGGCGAATGCCTCGACGAGTCCGTTTTATCCGATGTTTGCAACTATTGCTGTCAATGCAAAAATCCATTCGGGCGATGCGGGACGTAAAATGTGGAGGGATTGTGTTAAGATGGGCATCAAAGTCCGTAAAGATATTTTGCGGCGCTGTGAATATATTAAACCTTTCATATCTCCTATTGTACATGGAAAGCGCTGGCAGGATGGGGATACGGAGGCGATGGTTGATGATTTGGCTTACTTTTCCTTTGAGCCAGGAGCTAAGTGGCATGCTTTTGAGGGATATGGACCCGGGCAATATCTAGTGGATCCTTGTAAGCTTTTACTTACCACTCCGGGAATCAATCCGGAAACAGGACAGTATGAAGAATTTGGCATTCATGCTAATATTTTAGCAACTTATTTGCGTGGGAATGGCGTTATTCCAGAGAAATGTGATCTTAATTCTATTTTATTCTTGTTGACGCCGGCAGAAAATAAAAATAAACTACGTTTCCTCACATCACAACTTGTACGTTTTGAACGCTTTATTGAAAAGGATGTTCCTATGGAGGAAGTACTTCTTGGTGTGTATAATTTGCATCCGGCACGTTATGCAGGATATCATATACGGCAGCTTTGTCAGGAAATGCATGATTTTTATAAGGACCGCAATGTTAAAGATTTGCAAAAGAAATTATTTCGCCGGGAATATTTTCCGGAATATGTTATGAATCCGCAAGCGGCACAATATGCTTTTATTCGCGGACAAAGCGAACTTGTACCATTATCTGAGATAGAGGGGCGTATTGCGCTTGAAGGAGCCCTCCCGTATCCACCAGGGGTCCTCTGCGTTGTACCTGGAGAACGTTGGTCACAAACTGCTGTGCAGTATTTTCAAACACTGGAAGAAAGTATCAATATTCTTCCAGGCTTTGCTTCGGAAATTCAAGGCGTATACCTTGAAAAAGAAGACACTAAAACAAAAGCTTACGGATATGTATTGACAGAAAAAGCGGAAAAAGATATATTAAAGAAATAAAAATAAAAGCCGTTCATTATATACAAACTAATGAACGGCTTTTATTTTTATTCAGGACAGACAGGAATCTTATCATTTTATAAAATAGATAGCATAGCATTATCAGAAACTGGGAAGAATAGCTCCCTTATATTTTTCTTCGATGAATTTTTTGACTTCCGGTGATTGCAATGCCTTTATCAGTTTTTGAATTTCGGGACGATTGATGTCTCCTTCACGGACCACGAGAATGTTGGCATATGGAGAATCTTTTGATTCCAGATATAATGCATCTTTTAAAGGATTAAGATTTGCTTCCATAGCGAAGTTTGTATTAATGACGGCAATATCTACATCACTTAAGGAACGGGGAATTTGTGCAGCGTCTAGCTCAACAAACTGAAGTTGTTTTGGATTATTTGTAATATCTTGTACTGTTGAAGTAATGTTATCTTTGTCTTTTAACGTAATAAGACCGGCTGATTGAAGTATGAGCAATGCCCGGCCGCCATTGGTTGGATCATTTGGAATCGCTACTTTGGCATTGTCGGGAAGGTTCTTTAAATCCGTGATTTTCTTTGAATATACACCCATCGGTTCCAAATGAACTTTGCAGGCTTCTTGAAGTTTTAGACCATGTTCGGCATCGAATTTGTCCAAGTATGGTTTATGTTGAAAAAAGTTAGCATCTAGTTCTTTGTCGGCAAGAGCCAAGTTGGGTTTTACATAGTCCGTGAATTCAACGATTTTTAGATTTACTCCTTCTTTTGCAAGTAATGGTTTGATTTCGTTGAGAATTTCACTGTGAGGTACCGGTGTAGCACCGACGGTGATGGTGACATTTTTGGAACCGTCTTTGTTGTTCTCGGGAGTGCTGCTGCCGCAGCCACTGGCAAGGAGCGCTAGTGACAAAAGAGTTGTAGCAGCTAGAAAAGTGAGTTTTTTAAATTGTTTCATGCATGATTCCTCCTAGGGGGATAGATTTGACACCGAGCTTTTTCCATAAAAATAACCTCTTTCCCAAAAGAGAAAGAGGCATGTAAAACGTATCTTTATCTCTCGGAATTTCTTCCGCAGGAATTGGCACCGTGTTATCGGTTGCCGGGCTTCATAGGGCCAGTCCCTCCGCCTCTCTGGATAAAAGCATCTGTAGTTGTCTTATAAACGAGTATATCATGAAAAAATAAATTGTCAAGAAAAAAAATTTTTTGACATGGTTACTGTTTACAGGTACAATACGTAAGTATGGAAGACTGCGGATGCTCTTGAAAGGAGCTTCGCTATATGTTAAAAAAAGGTATGCAGATTGGATTATTATTATTCGGCATTTTCTTTGGTGCCGGAAATCTTATATTTCCCCCGTCCCTCGGCTTTCAAGCGGGGAATCAGTTTATGCCGGCCATTATTGGTTTTATTGTAACCGGAGTTGGCATGCCTGTTATTGCACTTATTGTGGGAACTTTTAATCCCGGTGGTTTCCGTGCGGAAATGAATCGTAAAATTTCACCGTTATTTTCTTTACTTATACTTTCTCTTATTTATTTATCTATTGGGCCGTTAATGGCGATACCTCGTACAGCAGCGACATCATTTTCCGTTGGCATTCTCCCTATTGTAGGTAATGGAACTTGGCAACTGGCTGCTTATACTATTCTGTATTTTGGATTGGCGTGGTGGCTGGCTATTACACCCTCTAAATTATTATCGCGCGTCGGTAAGGTGTTAACCCCGATTTTTGCAATTATGATTATTCTGCTTTTTACTTTGGGGCTGACCGTTTTTACGACGCCGGAATTGGCGATTCCCATCGGTAAATACGCCGAAGCAGCTTTTGGCAGTGGTTTTATCGAAGGGTACAATACAGTAGATACACTGGCATCTTTTGCTTTTTGTATTATTGCGTTGAATACGTTGAAGCAATTGGGTTTTAATTCAATGAAAGAATATTATACCAGCGTGTGGTCTGCCGGTATATCCGTGGCAGTGCTTATGTCGGTTTTATATATGGGACTGGGGTTCTTAGGAAATCATTTTCCTATTCCAGCAGCAGTGTACCATGATCCGGCGGTCAATATTGGTGCATATGTATTGACGCAGGCTTCGTATGAGCTGTTTGGCAGCATAGGTGTATGGTTTTTGGCGGTTATGGTAGTTATTACTTGTTTTACGACCTCCGTTGGACTTATTACATCTGTTGCAGAATTTTTTTCTCAGGAATTTCCCATTATATCATATAAACAGTATGTTACTATATGTTCTTTGGTAAGCTTGGCAGTGGCAAACTTGGGACTGAACCAAATTATTAAAGTGTCCCTGCCGATGCTGTTGTTCTTGTATCCTATTGCTATTTCTGTTGTCGTATTGATTATTGTCAATAAATTTGTACTATTGTCTCGTATAGGTATGAGATTAACCATAACCGTAGCAGCAGGTATTGCGGTAATTGATATATTGAATCAATTTGCTCACCTTGCGTGGGCACAATCTTTTATATCCATGCTGCCTTTGGGTACAAGCGGGCAAGGGTGGATTGTTCCGGTTATTGTTTGTGTTTTTCTTTCTCTTATACTGCCGCATAAGATCAGCGGTGATGTGGAAAAAGTCATAGATATTTAAAACTAAGGTGAGAGAGCTCCGTAGGTTTTCCAGTTAAAACTATTGACATACGTTAAAAATCAGGTATAATTATAAGTAACTTAAAATAAATCGATGAACGAAACGAGTACATACAAAACGACAGTTGCAGCGAGCCGATGACAGTGAGAGTTCGGTACAGGTCAATGAATGGAATGGATTCGGGAGATGCGGCCTGAACGGGAACAAGTAGGGCACGACGGTGTATTTCCACCGCTATCAAAGAAACGTGTATCGCTTAGGCCGTACATGTAAAGCCGGACTAATCATAGTCAATTGGGGTGGCACCGCGGAAGAATTATAAGCCTTTCGTCCCTTGCTTAATAAGCAAAGGATGAAAGGCTTTTTTTGTATAAATAGGAGGCTGAGATAATGGAACATATTGCGGATATTTCAATATTAGAATTTCATCACAGACAAGGTGGTCAATATAGATGGATTACGGTGAGTACATTGCTTTTAGCGATAGCGACTATTCTTCGTCTGGTATCTCCGAGTGTGGCTGGGTTTACTCCTAATTGGGCGATTGCGATGTATTGTATCGCGATTCATCTGACTAAGCCTACATATAAGCAATCCTTCGGTATTGGCATGGTATATGCTTTCGTTGGAGTTCTTACGTCCAAGGCGGCATTTCCCTACGGGGATTTCATTAGTGAGCCGGTTGCGGCGTTGCTTTGTTGTTTTGCAGTAAAACATTTGGATATCATTAAGTGTAAAGGGCATACGGTTCTTCCCGCTTTTACGGGATTGATTTGTACCATCATTTCCGGAACCATATTTTTAACAACTTTTAAATTAGCGTTGAATATTCCAGATTCAGTTTTTTTTAATGTGATGCTCCCGGCAGTATGCATTATAGGCCTTATCAACGGAGTGACAACCCCGGTATTGTATTATCCGGCAGAAAAATTGTTTGCCATGAGAGGAATCATTGACGTCAAATCAGAAGAAATGGAAGTATCCGATCATAGCCGATTTAAGTTAAGTCCATTGCGTGAAGGACTTATTTCTATGGAACATTTATCTTATACCTATAATAAAAAGAGTAAACCGGCATTGGATAATATTAGTCTTTCTATCCATCAAGGGGATTTCCTTGTCATTACAGGTGAAAGCGGAAGCGGCAAAAGTGCTTTGTGCATGGCGATGTCTGGAGCCATTCCACATTACTATGGAGGCGTTATGAAAGGAATGGTCTTTGTAGATAACAAAGCGACAACGCAAGTTAGTATTGCTGATCTTGTTTGTCATGTAGGCATGATGTTGGATGATTATGATAGTCAGTTGGTAGCAATGACGGTAGAAGAAGAAATCGCATTTAGCTTGCAGAACCAGGGGATTGCTCCGAACAAGATAGAAGAAGCAATCGAACATGCGTTAACAAAGGTCAAACTTACAGCGTATCGAAAACGTGAAATCAGTAAACTTTCGGGAGGACAAAGACAACGTTTGGTTATTGCGGGAGTTTTAGCTACCAATCCGGATATTTTGGTGTTTGATCAGCCGACATCTGCACTTGATCCGGAAGGAACACGGGATTTTTATCAATTATTGCACGATTTAAATGTTAATTACAAACATACTATAATTGTGGTAGAACATACATTGGAGGCTGTTTTGCCGTATGCGAACCGCCTGATTCTTATACAGAAGGGACGTATTGCTTGCGATGGGGACGTAGTGACAACGCTGCGTTTTATGTATGAAAACAATATATACGCAACGGCGGTTCCACAAGTGTTTGCTTGTCAAATGACGCTTGAGAAAGCAGGGTGCAATGTCGGAGATATAGCATGGCTTGATTTGGATACCGCTATAAATAGTTTAAAGCAGTGTTGCCCGAATGGAGGTAGAATAGCATGTTAGAAATGAAAAATGTTAATTTCGATTATGGTAATGGTGTTCCTATATTAAAAGAGGTAAATTTAACTATCGGTGAAGGCGAATTTATCGGCCTGGGCGGACGTAACGGCTGTGGAAAAACAACGGTTACGCGGTTGCTGATGGGATTAGAAAAACCTGTGCAGGGAGATATTCTTAAAGATGGGAAAAGTATTATTAAGCAGGATGCTTCTATACGCAGCCGGTTTATTGGCTATGTGTTCCAACGCCCGGAACGGCAAATGTTTCGTCCTACCGTAGCACAGGAAATTGCCTACGGTCCACAGCAATTAGGGATGACAAAAAAGGAGACCGGAGAAGCCGTTGCAGAGGCTATGGAGGCAGCCGGGCTGCAGAAACTGGCATACGCATATCCGCCGAATTTGAACCGTGGGGAAAAACAAAGAGTGGCAATCGCTTCAGCATTAGCTATGCATACGCAATATCTGATTCTTGATGAACCAACCAGCGGTCAGGATAGTACGGAAAAGGAAAAACTTATGATGCTGCTTACAAAACTTAATGACGCCGGATTGACGATATTGCTTATTACACACGATATGGATATTTTGGCGCAATATTGTAAACGTGTTATTGTTATGGGGCATCAAACAAAATATTTTGATGGGACCCCTCAAAAATTATTTACCGAATGCGATGAATTAATGGATTTAGGATTGACTAGGCCGCAGTCTGTTACCTTATCGATGGCTGTTGCGGGAATGAAATATTGCAAATCCATGGCTGAATTTCAAGATGAAATGATAAAAAGATTAGGAGGAAATGCATGATGATTAAAAACATGGTACCTGTAACAAAATTAATTGCGACGTTTGCATTTTCTTTTTGGGCGCTTGTCATGCATACTACAATACCGCTGATTATTTTGGTTGCGGCAGAGTTATTGATACTCGCGGTTTGCGGTAATTTACAGCGTAACAGCAAAGCCGTAGGCAGTCTTGCTGTTTTTGCTGTTTTTCTTGGGTTTGTCCAGCTTTTAGGCGGCGGTTCCGTAGAATCGGCTTATGTTACGGGGCTGCGTATGATGGCGATGACTGTTGTTTTTATTATACTTTTGACCACAACGCGGTTACAAGATTTGACAGCGGCGATGGTTACACAAATTAAGATTCCTTATGAATATGCGTTCATGTTTACAGCAGCACTCCGTTTTGTTCCCGATTTTATTGCTGAAAGTAAAGCTGTGCAAGAAGCACAAGCTTGCAGGGGACTTTCCGTAAAGGGAAATGTGTTTAAACGCATGATTAATTATATGAGTGTTATCCAGCCGCTTATGTTAAAATCGTTAAGTCGGTCAGAAACAATGGCTCTCAGTTTAGAATTGCGCGGTTTTGGCAGTCAGCAGCGTCATAGTTTTATGAGTAATGTACAACCAAACGCGATGGATTATGGCCTGATCGGGGGTATGATACTTATCAGTGCCGTTGTTATATATTTGCGTATTCATGGTATCGTATAAGGAGTCGGCAGATGATACAAATACATGATATTTCTAAATTGGAATTTCATCATAGGCAGGGTGGGCAATTTCGTTGGATTACAATTAGTACATTGATGTTGGCAATCGGCACCATTCTCCACCTTGTCTCCCCAAGTGTGGCAGGGATTACTCCTAACTGGACGATTGCTACGTATTGCGTAGCAATTTGCCTGACCAAGCCTACATATAGGCAGGCGTTGGGAATCGGCCTGGTAGCTGCGCTTGTTAATGTTCTCACCTCTAAATCGGGATTCCCCTATGGGAATCTTATCAGTGAACCTATTGGAGCGTTATCCTGTGCTTTTATAGTTCATCATTTTTCGTTTCTTCGTTTCAGGGGACATTCTCTGTTGCCTGTGATAACGGGAATTATTTCAACCTGTCTTAGTGGAGGCGTATTTGTTACCATTTTGAAATTTGTCATGGATTTACCCATGGTTGTATATACCGCCGGAATGCTTCCTCTGGTAGGTGTTATTGGTCTGCTTAATGGAATTGTTACGCCGGTTATGTATTATCCGGCTTTGCGGCTTTTTGTATCCCGCGGAGTTTTGGATTCCTTAGAAGAACAGATGGTCATTTCTGATCATAGCCAATTTGATTTAAAACCGGTACAGGAAGAACTCATTTCGCTTGAACATGTATCTTATATATATAATAAGCAGAAGATACCTGTTTTGAATGATATCAATCTTAATATCCATGAAGGTGATTTTTTGGTTATTGCCGGAGAAAGCGGCAGTGGTAAAAGTTCTTTATGTATGACGTTGACGGGAGCGATTCCTCATTACTTTGGCGGAGTTATGAAAGGCATGGTATATGTAGATGGCAAGGCAACAACGCAGACGACGATTTCTGATTTAGCATGTCATGTAGGCATGATGCTCGATGATTATGATAGCCAGTTGGTAGCTATGACCGTAGAGGAAGAAATTGCATTTAGCTTGGAAAATCAAGGAGTAAATCCGAAAATAATCAAAGAAGCGATTACCTCTGCGCTGGATAAAGTAGGTCTTACAGAATATCGTACGCGAGAATTGAGCAAGCTTTCCGGCGGTCAGCGGCAGCGTTTGGTGATTGCGGGTGTTTTAGTTACTAATCCAGATATTTTAGTATTTGATGAACCGACTTCAGCATTGGATCCGGAAGGAACAAATGCTTTCTATAAACTGATTCATACGCTCAATACACGGTATGGTCATACGGTTGTGATTGTAGAACATACCTTGGAAGCGGCACTTCCTTATGCCAATCGAATGGTACTTATTGATCACGGCCGTATTTTGTGTGATAGTGATGTAGAAACAGTATTGCGTTATATGTATGATACACATATTTATGTTTCGGCAATTCCTCATGTTTTTGCTTGTCAGTTAAATTTGGAAGAGATGGGGTATAATTTGGGAAGCGCATGGCTTTCAACGGAACTAGCTGTACAGGAGCTTCAGGAAGTACAATAAGTGTGTATTAATTAAAAACACTGTGGTTTTAAATTTTTTTGAAACCACAGTGTTTTTATTTTTTTTCAGATATTTTTCCAGCAATAAATTCTCGTAAACCACAGACGTGAACCATCATTGAATTATAGGCACTCACAGGATCTTTGTTAATGATAGCATCTATCGTTTTTCGATGGTAAATGAAAGTATTGCTGTCACGAAGAGCATCAGAAGTAGCAATAATTGTTTTTTTAACGGACATATGGAGAATATAGGATAAATTAATAAGAATTTTATTGCCGCTGGCTTCGCTGATTAACTTGTGCAGTTGAATATCTTCTTCTTCATAGGGCTGTTTTTGTGAAATAAGATTTTCTACAATCTTACATTGTCGTTTTAGGTTTTCGCATTGTATTGCTGTAGCATTCATAGCGGCCAGCATAGCGGTTCGAGGTTCTAGCATAGTGCGTACGTCAAGAAGATCAATTGCTAAACGGTCATCATCATAGATAAAGGTTAGACCTAGAGGGTCATCAGGAATACCTCTTTTTGGAGAAATAGAAGCACCAGAACCTTGCCGAATTTCCAGAATATTCCGGGCACTTAATATTTTTATAGCTTCACGAATGGTTGAGCGACTTACTTCTAAGCGTTCCATTAAATCTGTTTCTGTAGGCATACGATCACCAGGCAGCATTTGATTTGATGTAATAAATTCTATAATTTGTTTTGCGGCTTGTTCGGACATAGAAATACTTTTTTTGCCTGTATTCATAATAGGAACCTCCTAGGTAATGGTTAGCTTGTTTAATTTTCATGTATCACATACATTATATCATATAAAAAAATACAATTCATCATATAAATTATATAAAAAACACATATTATAAAATATAAATTGAAATAAATTATACATTATGCTATGATATTATCAAAATTCATCATATAAATTAATAACATACATATGATGAAAATTCGTTTCGAAAACTGTAATGAAAAATCAGGCATGGAGTTTTAATCGGGTAGAAAGGAAGTAACGAGAATGAAAATTTATGTTACCGATTATGATTATCCTTCATTGGATATTGAGAGAAGCGAAATACAAAAAATTAATGCACAATTTATACCGACACAAAGCCATACAGCAGAAGAGGTAATTGCTAATTGTCGAGATGCGGATGCACTACTTAATCAGTATACTATTATTACGAACGAAGTAATGGAAAAGTTAACACGGTTGAAAGTTATTTGCCGTTATGGTGTGGGGATAGATTCGATTGATATTGAAGCAGCTTCGGCACATGGTATTTGTGTTGTTAATGTTCCGGATTATTGTATAGATGAAGTATCGAATCACGCTATTGCACTTATAATGACTTGCTGGCGTAAGATTGCTTATTTGAATACCTGCATCCGAAGTGGGATCTGGGATTATACCGTTGCAAGACCTTTGCATAGGTTTCGCGGATGTAAATTAGGTATTGTGGGGTTTGGCAAAATAGGACGTGAGGTAGCACGTAAAATGCAGCCTTTTGGTTTGAAAATTATGGCCTATGATCCGTATTTTGATGCCGGGGACATGACTAATATGGGAGTCACTTCTGTTCCGTTTTTTTGGTTACTTCGTGAAGCTGATATTATTTCTGTCCATACACCGCTTACGGAGGAAACTTTCCATTTATTTAATGAGGAGACTTTTACTGCTATGAAAGAGACAGCGATATTTATTAATACCTCACGGGGGGCTGTTGTCGAGGAGGTCGCTTTAGTACACGCCTTGCAACAAAAAAAGATAGCCGCTGCAGCGATTGATGTATTGGAACAGGAACCAATTAATCAAGGAAATCCGCTAGCAGCTATGGATAATGTTGTATTGACACCGCATTTTTCTTGGTATTCTGAGGAATCGGAAAAAGAGCTCAAACATAAAGTAGCAATGGGAGCTTGCGAGGTTTTGCTTGGTAAGATTCCTACCTATTTAGTTAATAGAAACGTATTGGAAAATATATCCTTACGTTAATTTATTTTAAAGCTATTTTAAAGCTATTATTACGATTTATACTATTTTAAAGGAGGAGTGTTTTATGGATATTCGTTATTCAACAGGCCCGGAAGATTTTAAAAAATATACAACTGAGGAAATTCGCCGCGAGTTTCTTGTAGAAACGATCTTCAAACCGGATGAAGTAATTGCTACGTATTCACACGTAGATCGCATGGTGACAGTGGGGTGTATGCCCGTTAAGGAAGTTGTTCCTTTAGATAAAGGAATTGATTGTTGGAAGAATTTTGGTACGCATTATTTTTTGGAACGTCGAGAAATTGGAATTTTTAACGTGGGTGATGAAGGAAAAATTGTTGCCGATGGCGTGACATATACAATGGGATATCAAGATTGTATTTATATTGCTATGGGTACTAAGAAAGTTACTTTTTGTTCTGAAAATCCGACAAAACCAGCAAAATTTTATATGGTATCTGCACCGGCTCATAAATCTTGTAAAACGCAATTTATTTCTATTAAAGATGCCAATAAACGTCCCTGTGGGTCTCCAGAGTTAGCCAATGACAGGGTTATTAATCAATTTATTCATCCGGATGTAGTTGAAACGTGTCAACTATGCATGGGTATGACGTCATTAAAACCGGGTAGTGTTTGGAACTCTATGCCTTGTCATACCCATGAACGCCGTATGGAAATTTATTTTTATTTTGAAATTCCAAAAGATCAGGCTGTCTTCCATATTATGGGTCAAGGACAAGAAACACGACATATTGTTATGCATAATGAACAAGCTGTTATCAATCCATCGTGGAGTATTCATTGCGGTTGTGGTACTCACAATTATATTTTTATTTGGGCCATGGGAGGCGAAAATAAAGAATTCGATGATATGGACCACATTAAAATTGAAGATATGAAATAATCAACCTTATATTATCATTAACTTATGGAGGTCATTATTATGAAGATTTTACAAGGCGTAAAAAAAGTTCCTGGCGGTTTAATGCTTGTCCCATTATTGCTGGGTGCACTTTGCCATACTTTTACTCCCTGGGCCGGGAAGTATTTCGGATCCTTTACTAATGGTTTAATTACTGGAACCGTTCCTATTTTGTCAGTTTGGTTTTTCTGCATGGGAGCCAGTATTAACTATAAATCTGCTGGTACAGTTTTACGTAAGTCAGGTACGATTGTTATAACAAAAATTATTGTAGCATGGATTGTGGGCTTTATTTGCGTGATGTTTATGCCGAAAGGTATGATACAAACAGGATTTTTTGCTGGACTGTCAACACTTGCTATCGTTACTTCTATGGATATGACTAATGGGGGTTTATATGCTTCCCTTATGCAGCAATATGGCACGAAAGAAGAAGCAGGTGCTTTCGTTTTAACTTCTATTGAATCTGGACCACTTGTCACAATGATGATTTTGGGGAGTACCGGTGCAGCTTATTTTGAACCTCATTTATTTATTGGGGCTGTACTTCCTTTTATTATTGGGTTTGCACTTGGTAATCTTGATCCTGAACTGAGAGATTTATTTAGTCCGGCGGGCACTATTATGATACCCTTCTTTGCATTTGCACTTGGTAATACAATCAATTTAGCCGTTCTCGGACAAACAGGCTTGTTAGGAATACTTTTGGGACTTGGTGTTATTGTTGTAACCGGTGTGCCACTTATTCTTGCAGATATTTTTGTCGGCGGCGGTCATGGTGGTGCAGGGTTGGCCGCTTCCAGTACTGCTGGAGCAGCTGTTACGAATCCGCTTATTGTGGGTCAGATGATTCCTGAATTTCAACCGATTGTTCCAGCAGCTACAGCGCTTGTTGCTACCAGCGTAGTGGTAACTTCTATTGTTGTTCCGATTATTACTGCTTTTTGGTGTAAGAAGTTTGGTGGTATGACGGGTGGTAACAAGTCTGCTGGTGAAAAGATTTGATTTTGTTTTTAACTAGTGTGAAGGAGGTGCTTTTTATGAACTATTTAAACCAGTTTTCCTTAAAGGGAAAAGTGGCATTGATAACCGGAGGTTCCTATGGTATTGGTTTTGCTATTGCTAGCGCATATGCTAAAGCTGGTGCGAAAATTGCCTTTAATTGCCGCAGCCAAGTACACTTGAATCAAGCAATGGAAGAGTATAAGAAAGCAGGTATTGAAGCTCACGGCTACATTGCAGATGTTACTGATGAAGACTGCGTTGCAGAACTTATCACCGAAATTAAAAATACATTGGGCTCTATTGATATATTGGTCAATAATGCTGGTATTATTAAACGTATTCCTATGTGTGATATGACGGTAGAAGAATTTCGGAATGTTGTTGATATAGATTTGGTAGCGCCCTATATTGTAGCTAAGGCCGTTATTCCTGATATGATTCAAAAAAGACATGGTAAGATTATCAATATTTGCTCAATGATGAGTGAATTGGGGCGTGAGACTGTTTCAGCATATGCGGCAGCCAAGGGTGGATTGAAAATGTTGACACGTAATATTTGTTCTGAATTTGGTGGTCAGAACATTCAGTGCAATGGATTAGGGCCTGGCTATATTGCGACACCGCAGACGGCTCCTCTGCGAGAAAAACAAGCGGATGGGTCGAGGCATCCTTTTGACAGTTTTATAGTATCTAAAACTCCGGCGGGACGTTGGGGGGTTACGGCTGATTTAGAAGGCCCTGCTATTTTCTTAGCGTCTGAGGCTTCGAATTTTGTAAATGGACAGATACTATATGTTGATGGAGGAATTCTGGCATATATAGGCAAACAACCGTAAAAAGAGTATAATGATGTACAAGTTAGGAAGGAGTGCCAGTCGGAGAACCTAACTTGTACATCAGAAGAAAGGATGATACACTTATGAAATCAGGGCTGATTCTTGCCGGAGAACCAATGGGATTGCTCATTGCCCAGAGTGAAGGTTCTTTGGATAATGTTAGTGGATACGATTTGGCTGTAGCAGGAGCAGAATTTAACGTTGCCGTAGGAGTTTCCAGACTAGGACATCGTGTTACTTATATGACTAAACTTGGAAATGATCCTTTTGGCAAACGGATTATCCATGTTTTAAATGATAATAAAATTGGAAATGAATTTGTAGCATGGAGCGATACAAGGAAAACTGGTTTTATGCTAAAAGGTCGTGTTAGTAAGGGCGATCCGGATATTTTTTATTTTCGTGCTGGATCGGCAGCTTCTACGTTTTCTACAAAGGATGTGGAAAATGTAGATTTTGAAAATTACTCGCACATTCATTTAACGGGTATTTTGCCGGCCCTTTCTGATAATACACGTGCGGCTGTCAATCTAATGTTTGATAAGGCTCGTAAGGCAGGGCTGTTTATCAGCTTTGACCCTAATTTGCGTCCTGCGCTGTGGCCATCGAAAGAAATAATGATCCGTACTATTAATGAATTGGCAGCTAAAGCAGATATGGTTTTGCCGGGAGTTGCTGAAGGAAAAATCCTGATGGGCAGTGATGATCCCCATAAAATTAATGCATTTTACCACAAAAATGGGGCTAAGATTGTTGTTACAAAATGCGGGTCAGAAGGTGCACTTGTGTCTGATAGAGAAAATGAATTTATGGTTCCTGGTTTTAAAGTAGAAAAAGTCATTGATACAGTAGGGGCTGGAGATGGATTTGCAGCAGGTATTATTACGGCACTGATGGAAAATTTATCATTACAGGAAGCTGTGCGCCGCGGAAATGCAGTAGGGGCTATTCAGGTTATGAGCCGCGGTGATAATGAAGGATTGCCATATCCGCAGGCATTGAAAGAATTTATGGAACAACAATTGTAATCAGGAGGTTTTTATGATTAGCGAAAACATGAAAACGATTTTTGATATTGGTCTTGTACCTCTTATTGTGCTGGATGATGCGGCCGATGCCGTGGATTTTGGTAATGCTCTTGTAAAGGGCGGCATACCGGTTGCTGAAATTACCTTTCGTACGGCGGCCTGTCTTGACAGTATTCGGGCTATGGCGCAGCAAGTGCAGGGAATTATTGTCGGGGCTGGTACGGTACATACGGTGCAGCAGGCTAAAGAAGCGGTAGAGGCAGGCGCACAATTTATCGTGACACCTGCCTTTAATCCGGCAGTAACGGAATGGTGCGTTACGAATCATATTGATATTCTCCCGGGTACGGTTTCACCGGCAGATATGGAAGCAGCGTCAGCTTTTGGGCTTGAAGTTTGTAAATTTTTTCCAGCCGCAGCGTATGGCGGCATTACGACGTTAAAGGCTTTGTCGGGGCCCTTTGCAAATATTAAATTTATGCCTACCGGTGGCGTCAACTTTGATAATATGAATGACTATCTTGATCTTCCCAATGTAGCAGCCGTTGGCGGCAGTTTTATGACGCCGTCTGATATGATAAAGAACAAAAATTGGGATGGTATTGCGGCAACTTGCCAAAAGGCATTCAAACATCTTCTCGGATTTGAATTGGGACATGTGGGACTTCATGCACAGAATCGCAAGGAAGCAGAAGGCATTGCCGATGATCTTTGTGAATTGATGCTACAGGATAAAATTACTGGTGACGACAACTTTTTTGCCGGCCCTGTAGCGGAAATTTGTGATCATCCTATGCCTGGCTCTAAAGGACATATTTGCATCGATACGCGTGATATAGATCGGGCTATCGCTTATTATAAGCGGCAGGGCGTACTGTTTAACCCGGATTTTTGCTTTAAAGATAATAAAGGAAATATCAAAGTTGCCTTTCTTGAAAAAGAAATTGGCGGATTCACAATTCATCTGCGCCGTAAGGCAAAATGAAAAACATGTTTTATGCAGACATTCGGCTGGCTATGTCAGACAGGTGTCTGCTTTTTATATATAGTATATCTACGACTTGTTTTTATTTTACAAATATAGAAGAAATGATTATGATGTAAGAGAACCATAGGGAGGATAATATGAGAGTGGTATGTGTGGGAGATAGCCTTACTTATGGATATGGTGTCCCGTCTCATTATGCATGGATTTCCCTGTTGCGGAAATGGTCTGGCTGGCATATTATTAATAAGGGTATCTGTGGTGAAACAACTGCAGAAATGCGGCGGCGTTTTTCTCGGAATATAGTAATGATGCCGGATTTGATTTTTATTATGGGCGACTCTAATGATGTTTTATTAGATGTTGCGCTTCGTGAGACCGAAGAAAATCTTTTAGCAATGATTATGGGTGCCCGGATGGCCTACGTGGAGACCGTTTTGGGGATTCCTCCGCTCACCAAAATAGAAAGCAGTCTTTTTGGTTGGCAGAAGGTTGATGATGTAAAACGGCACAATGAAATATTGGCTATGTACCGGCAGTGGATTATTACCAAGAGTGAAAGAGAAGATATTCCTTATGTTGATTTTTATGAAGCTTTGCAGACCGCAGATGAGAAAGATATGCAAGTATATGTGGACGGAATTCACCCGAATATAGCCGGATATAAGATTTTGGCACAAACGGCATGGAATATTTTAAAGGATATGGACAAATGAATGAAAGAAAAATATTGACAAGGAAACAAATACGTGGGCTGGATCGGGACTTGGAATCACTTATCGGCGACACGGGTTTAGGTGTTCCCGGATTAGCTGTCGTTATTTATAAAAATGGAGAGCAAGTATATGAAAAATTTTTAGGGCGGCGGTACATTAACGGCGTACAGCCGCAATTTGATTTGCCGGTTACGAAAGATTCACGTTTTCGTGTGGCTTCTGTTTCCAAACAATTTACGGCCTTGACGATATTACAATTGGCAGAAGCAGGAAAACTTTCTTTGGAGGAGGACATATGCAAGTATCTTGGTTTTACTCTGCGGCATCCCCGATATCCGGAACAACCGATTACGATTCGCATGCTTTTATCACATATTTCATCTTTATGTGATGGAAGCATATATGCTATTTCTCCAGACGAAGATATTATTGAGCTTTTTATGCCAGAAGGATTATATTATCGCGGAGGAGAACACTTTTCTGCTATCGGTGGGCCCGGAACGTATTTTCATTACTGTAATCTTAATTATGGCCTTTTAGGGACTATTATCGAGGTAGTTACAGGAGTACGTTTTGATATGTATCAACGCACACATATTTTAAAAGAATTGAATATTTCCGGTAGTTACAATATTAGTGATTTTGATACGGAAGATATGAAGAGACTGGGAACTGTATATCAAAAACAAAAAGCGGGCAGATGGGATGAGAATGGTCCGTGGTATCCTCAAATTGATGATTATAGAGGGATTGTTCAGCCGCGACACATCGTGCGTATATGCAATCCGGATCAACGGCAAAATGATGATTTTTACAATGTAGCTGGGTATGTGCCGGGAACAAACGGAACTATATTTTCACCGCAGGGCGGGCTGCGTATTTCAGCGCAGGAATTGACAAATTTATTGGATATGTATTTGCATAACGGTGTATATCAAGGGAAACAGATTGTGACAGAAGCAGTGTTGAAGGAAATGTTCAGCTGTCAATGGTACTATGACCGGCAGTGTCCTAATGGCGATACTTGTGGAGGAACATTGGAAACTTATGGATTGGGTGTGTACCGTATGCTAAGTGACGGCACATCGCGTCCCGTTTCAGATAGGTGCATTGATTTGGTAGGACATACAGGGGAGGCATATGGCCTTTTATCTGCGATTATGATATTTCCGGGGACAGGAAATGGCTTTTTGTATATTATGAATGGCGAAGCTATTGCGGAGGAGGATATGCGGGCAAGAGGAATATACAGCGGAAATTATCGATGGGAAGAACGAATGATGACGGCAATTATACAAAAGGCTTTTTAAATACATTTTTTTGATAATATGCGGAAAAAATACTTTGTTATTATTTATTTTATGTATTCTATTTGACGCGGAACAAGGCATTTTATATAATGAAGTCAATTATGTATATCTGTTATGAAAAGGGGAGAATCCGAGATTATGAATATTATTGATGAATTAACTTGGCGTGGAGCGGTAAACCAAGTCAGTGATGAAGAAGGATTAAGAAAGTTGACGGAGGAAAAAAGTATTTCTTTGTATTGTGGGGTGGATCCTACAGGAGATAGTATGCACATTGGCCACTTAATTCCTTTTATGATGTTGAAACGGTTTCAATTGGCAGGGCACCATCCTTACATCGTCATTGGCGGCGGTACCGGCGTCATCGGAGATCCCAGCGGACGTAAAACAGAACGACAGTTACAAACGATTGAAACCATCCATGCTAATGCTGATAAATTAAAAGCACAATTTATTCATCTTTTTGGTGAAGATTCCAATATCACGATTGTTAATAACTATGATTGGTTGTCCCGATTGGATTTACTTGGTTTTTTGCGTGATTATGGCAAACTTTTTAGTGTCAATGTCATGTTGGCTAAGGAAGTAGTAGCAAGCCGTTTGGACGCAGGGATTTCTTTTACGGAATTTACATATCAGATTCTGCAATCTATTGATTTTGAGCATCTTTTTGCACATAATGACATACAGCTTCAGATCGGGGGAGCAGATCAGTGGGGAAATATTACAGCCGGTATTGACATGATCCGAAAAATACATGGATCCGAAGCACAAGCTTATTGTTTGACAATACCTCTCATGCTGAAATCGGACGGAACGAAGTTTGGTAAAACTGCGGGAGGGGCAATTTGGCTTGATCCGGAAAAGACCTCACCTTTTGAATTTTATCAATTTTGGCTGAATCAGGATGATGCCGACGTTATTAAATACTTAAAATATTTCACTTTTTTGAGTCAAGAAGAAATTAATGATTTAGAACGGACTGTCCATACAGAACCTGAAAAAAGGATTGCCCAGCGCCGTTTGGCTGAAGAAGTAACTACATTTGTTCATGGCAAAGAAGCACTGCGAGAAGCACAAAATATCACGATGGCATTGTATCAAGGCAGTATAGCTGATCTTACGGAACATGAACTGGAACAGGCTTTTGGAAAAATGCCGACAGTAATGGTCGGTCCGGAAGAAAAAAATGTAGTTAACTGGCTGATTGATTCAACCATTTATACTTCTAAGCGGCAAGCTCGTGAAGATATTACGAATGGGGCAGTTACTATAAATGGTATTAAAGTAACATCTCTTGATGAAGTGGTAACGCCTCATAAGAATTCCAACGGACGTTTTGTTATTGTGCGTAAAGGTAAGAAGAAATATACTTTGGCTCGAGTACAGCACACGAATTGATTGGGGCGGCAGTATGAAAATTAAAGAAATCCGGATAGGCATGGTGCATATTCCGCTGAAAAAACCATTTATTACTGCGTTGCGCCGGGTGGAGGCCGCTGAAGATATCATTGTGCAAATTCTTGCGGATAGCGGTGAAAGCGGATTCGGTAATGCGCCGCCGACATATAAAATTACGGGAGATGGGCACGGATCAGTGGTGGGTGCTATATATGATGTGTTGACACCTGCACTTATTGGTCGCGATATAGATGATCTGGAGGATATTTGGCATATTTTGGATACTTCGATGCAGGGAAACACTTCGGCGAAAGCGGCTGTGGATATAGCTGTATATGACTTATTTGGCAAACAATACGGAATCCCTTTATACCGACTATTCGGGGGCAGGACCGCATCATTAACTTCAGATTTGACAATTAGCTTGAATAAACCGGAAGAAATGGCGCAGGATGCTATACAAGCAGTACATCGCGGATATACCGCATTGAAGATTAAAGTAGGCGAAGATATTTTGCTTGATAAAAAACGGGTTCAAGCAGTGCGAGAAGCAGTGGGTCCGAATATTACTCTGCGTCTTGATGCTAATCAAGCGTGGAAGCCAAAGGAGGCAGTTCGGATTATACGCGAATGGGAATATGACGGAATGGGTATTGAATTGGTGGAACAACCAGTCCGGGCTGATGATTTTGATGGCTTGAAGTTTGTCACAGATCATGTTGTGACAAATATTATGGCGGATGAAGCGGCATATACAGTACAGGATACATGGCGGCTATTGGCTATGCGGGCTTGTGATATGATCAATATCAAATTAATGAAAGCAGGAGGGCTTCACAATGCTCTGGATATGGCCGCTATGGCGAAGGCTGCGGGTGTGGCCTGCATGGCTGGATGTATGTTAGAGAGTAAGGTAGGTATTACGGCCGCGGCTTCGTTAATGGCGGGCAAACGCTGCATGCAATTGGCAGATTTGGATGCGGCAGATTTATTGGCAGCCGATCCGGTCCGAGGCGGCGTTTCTTACAATCATAGCGAACTTATATTGCCGGAAGCCTCAGGATTAGGTATTACGGGAGTTGAAGGAGTATGCTGGCTTGAAAAATGACAACCGCTTTTGTTTTAATAAAAAATATGTAGGTTTGTCAAACATATGTTACACAGTAGCAAGAAAAGAACGAAGGACTTCGTTAGGAGATTTCCAAGCCAGAGGACGCATAGGAAAATTATTGTATTCTCTACTACGTACTGCTAACTGTTTTTTGAAATCTGCAAAAGAATAAAAACGATGCTCCGCATAGAAGTACTCGTTGTCTTTTCGATGAGAGCGCTCTACCTTTCCGTTATGCCGCGGCGTATACGGCCGTATTTTTTGATGGATAATGTGATAGGCTGCCAATTGTCGTTCAAACAGCGTGAGTTCCGCTGTCTTACTTCGACCAAATCGGTTGGTGAATTCAAAGCCATTGTCGGTTTGGATTTTACAAATGGGAAACGAGAATCTTCGTACCAAGTGTTGGAGAAATATCGTGGAAGAATAGGTGCTCTGTTCTTGGAATGCTTCCAAATACCGAACGCGCGTACATTCATCGATAGCCGTGTATTGGTACATTCTTTCACCCAGCGCATGTGCCTGCCCCACGATGCAAGCAGAAGGAACTACTTTGACATCTACCTGCACTTTTTCTCCAGGGAACAGTGCTTGTTGATAGGGCTTGGGGATGTACTTTGGGTTCGGTACGGATTCCCGTGTGAGTCCGATACGCTTTAAACAGCGATATAGGCCAGTGATGGATCGTGTATATCCCCGTTTTCTTAGCTTGATCCAAAACACGACCAGCCCGGCATGCGGATTTCGTCGTCGCATATTCTGAATAAACGTTATCTCTTGAGACGTGTGTTGATTGGGATGATGGTGAGGGCGTCTGGATCGGGGCTGTAACGATGCCGGGGTCCCATCATAGCGCCATTGCAAGCGATAGATAAACTGGCGATTCGTACGATATTTTATAGCAGCAATAGTCACACCATATTTTCTGGCGTAAGAAAGAATAGATAGACGATACTTTACATCTTGTGTTATGCTGTTCATGAGAGAGCACCCTTTCTGTTGTGGTTTGGTATAGACAACTTAAGCATAACACAAAATGGTGCTCTCTCTTTTCTGTTTTTGTAACATATCTATGGTAAACCTACAAACCGCTTTTGTTTTAATAAAAAATATTTGTTGACTTTAAAAAAAATGTATGCTATAATAACTAATTGCAAATGCTAATGATTATATAAATACATGGAGGAGCAGCTTCCGTTAAACAAAAAAGTTAAGCAAGGTTCGGTGAGTAGGTTGAGCCTTGCTTTTTTGTCGCCTAATGGGACTGCTTTTTTGCCTTCCAGTAATAGCTTTCATTTTTTATAAGGGGTGAAGTAAAAGCATGTTCAAACCTGTACAAGTAGGGAAAAGGACTCGATACACATATGCAAAGATCAACGAAGTCTTGAAGATGCCGCATTTATTGGATTTACAGATTAAATCCTATGAATGGTTTCTGGAAAAAGGATTAAAGGACATATTTAAAGATATTTCGCCGATCGAAGATGCCTCGGGAAATCTGTCTTTATCCTTTGAAGATTTCAAATTGGGTGAACCCAAGTATGATATTCGTGAATGTAAAGAACGGGATACGACGTATGCCGCTCCGCTTCGCGTCCAGATTCGTTTGGTAAACCATGAAACAGGTGAAATCAAAGATCAGGAAGTGTTTATGGGGGATTTCCCGCTGATTACGGATACAGGTACATTCATTATTAATGGGGCGGAACGTGTTATTGTTAGTCAGCTCGTACGTTCTCCCGGTGTATATTATGGCCGTGAAATTGACCCAATGGGTATTCGTTTGTATAATTCAACAGTTATTCCTAACCGCGGAGCCTGGATTGAATTGGAAACAGATGCCAATAATATTGTTTATGCGCGTATTGACCGCAATCGTAAAATTCCTGCCACTGTTTTGATTCGTGCATTGGGGTGGTCTTCCAATGCTGATATTTTGGATTTGTTCTATGATGACAAACGATTGCAGAATACATTTGAAAAAGATACGACAGAATCACAGGATGAAGCACTGGTAGAGATTTATAAAAAACTTCGACCGGGTGAACCGCCGACAGTGGAAAGCGCACGTAACCTTTTTGAAGGGTTGTTTTTTGATCCCCGACGGTATGATATGGCTCGTGTCGGCCGATATAAAGCTGGGAAAAAATTAGGATGGCAGCGCCGATTATTTGGACAAGTTTTACATGAACCTATCGTTAACGCTGAAACGGGTGAAGTTATTATTGATGCGCATACGGAAATCGGGTCTGCTGAAATCAAGAGAATTGAAGACAGCGGCGTATTCAGCGGAGAAGGTCTGGTCGAACTATTTGTTGAAAAACAAGACGGTTCTGCATATAAGATGATTTGCAATAATAGTAATCTTCCCTATGAACACCGGACGATTACAAGAGAAGATATCATTGCTAATATTGATTATCTGCTCAACCTTATGGATGGGTTTGGTAATGTTGATGATATTGACCATTTAGGTAACCGCCGTCTGCGTTGTGTAGGCGAATTGCTTCAGAACCAGTTCCGCATTGGTCTGACACGAATGGAACGCGTTGTCAAGGAACGTATGACGATTCAAGATATGGAAGCTATTACGCCACAGGCTTTGATTAATATTCGTCCTGTTGTAGCCTCTATTAAGGAGTTTTTTGGTTCCAGCCAGTTATCGCAGTTTATGGATCAAACGAATCCGTTGGCTGAATTAACACACAAACGTCGTCTTAGTGCATTGGGGCCTGGTGGTTTGTCCCGCGAACGAGCTGGTTTTGAGGTTCGAGATGTGCATCATTCTCATTATGGACGCATGTGTCCAGTGGAAACGCCGGAAGGACCGAATATTGGATTGATTTCTTCATTGGCCTGCTTTGGTAAAGTCAATGAGTTTGGCTTTATTGAAGCCCCATATCGCCGGGTAGATAAGGAAACACATATCGTTACTAACGATGTACATTATATTACTGCGGATGAAGAAGAACAGTATATTATTGCACAGGCAAATGAACCGTTATCGGAAGACGGTCATTTTGTAAATGAACGAGTTGCCTGCCGCCATGGTGAAGATACTCGTGAGTTTCAGCGCAACCGTGTTGATTTTATGGATGTTTCACCAAAAGAAGTGGTTTCTGTTGGGACGTCTATGATCCCATTTTTGGAAAATGATGATGCGAATCGTGCCCTTATGGGGGCAAACATGCAGCGGCAGGCAGTACCGCTGCTCCGTACACAGGCACCCCTCGTCGGTACAGGAATGGAATATAAGGCCGCATGTGACTCGGGTGTCTGCATTTTAGCAAAACATGCCGGCATTGTCAGCCGTGTAACCGGTGATGAAATAGTTGTTACAACGGCAGCTGGCTCAGAAGATTCGTATCGTTTGATTAAATTTATGCGTTCTAACCAAAGTACTTGCATAAACCAGCGGCCACTGGTTTATAAAGGTGAAAAAGTAATAGAAGGGCAAGTACTGGCTGATGGTATGGCTACAGACGGTGGTGAACTGGCTCTCGGCTATAATATTCTTGTTGCATATATGCCGTGGGAAGGGTACAATTACGAAGATGCGGTACTTCTTAGTGAAGATTTGCCGAAGAAAGATTTATATACCTCCATTCATATTGAAGAATATGAATGTGATGCCCGTGATACGAAATTGGGCTCTGAAGAAATAACTCGTGAGATTCCGAATGTCAGTGAAGACAGCACAAAAAATTTGGATGAAAATGGCATTATTATGATTGGTGCTGATGTATATCCAGGCGATGTTTTGGTTGGCAAAGTTACGCCGAAGGGTGAAACTGAACTCACCCCGGAAGAACGACTGTTGCGTGCTATTTTTGGCGATAAAGAACGGGAAGTTCGTGATACATCACTGCGTGTACCTCATGGAGAATCGGGGAAAATTGTTGATGTACGTGTATTTTCTCGGGAAAATAATGATGAACTCCCACCAGGCGTAAATCGCTTAGTACGTGTATATATTGCTCAAAAACGTAAAATTCATGAGGGCGATAAAATGTCTGGCCGTCATGGTAACAAGGGGGTTGTTTCTCGTGTAATGCGTCAGGAGGACATGCCGTTCCTGCCGGATGGTACGCCGGTACAAATTGTTCTTAATCCGCTGGGTGTTCCTTCGCGTATGAATATCGGGCAGATTTTAGAAACTCACTTGGGTTGGGCTATGCATGAAATGGGCTTGCAAATAAAAGGTATGGATTCGACACTGGAAGGTAAATTGCGTGAAGCTGGGTATGATGTGGATTCCTATGGCATGCCGAAGCCTGATGATGCCGGTATTCATATTGCAACACCTGTATTTGACGGTGCACATGCAGAAGATGTTTTTGAAGCATTAAAAATGACAGGACTGCCGGAAGACGGTAAAACGGTTCTCTATGACGGACGAACAGGAGAACCCATGGATCGTCGGGTCACGGTGGGATATGTATATATGCTGAAGCTGCATCATTTGGTTGATGATAAAATCCATGCACGTTCTACTGGACCGTACTCCTTGGTTACACAACAGCCTTTGGGTGGCAAGGCACAGTTTGGCGGTCAGCGTTTCGGGGAAATGGAAGTTTGGGCTTTGGAAGCATATGGTGCTGCGTATACATTGCAGGAAATGCTTACGGTTAAGTCAGATGATGTCGTTGGCCGTGTTAAGGCTTACGAAAAAATCGTTAAAGGCGAAAACATTCCAGAACCGGGTGTTCCGGAATCCTTTAAGGTATTGCTCAAGGAGTTGCAGGCGATTGGTCTTGACGTCCAGATTTTGAATGAAGATGGCGAAGAAGTTGTGGTTCGTGAACTGGATGATGAAGATGAAGTGGAAACGGAACAGGATCAAACGGATGAAATTCGCCAAGTTATGGAAGGCGAAACCGCAGTAGATGATGAAACACCTATGATTGAAAAAAATACCGTGCCGGATGATTATGTAAACAACGGTGGCGAAGATGATGTGATCGGTGAGTTGGGTGGATATACAAATACCGATGATACAGATGATAGTGATGAATAATCAGTACATGAATAGAAGGGAGCGGTATTTGTGCTAGATGTGAATGAATTTGATTCTATGCGAATAGGGTTGGCCTCGCCGGAAAAAATCCTTGAATGGTCTCATGGAGAAGTTAAAAAACCGGAAACAATCAATTACCGTACATTGAAACCGGAACGTGACGGGTTGTTCTGTGAACGTATTTTTGGACCTACGAAGGACTGGGAATGTCATTGCGGCAAATATAAACGTATTCGTTATAAGGGCGTTGTTTGTGATCGCTGTGGTGTAGAAGTCACGCGGGCTAAAGTTCGTCGGGAACGCATGGGCCATATTCAGTTGGCTACACCTGTTTCTCATATTTGGTATTTTAAAGGCATTCCCAGCCGGATGGGATTGATTTTGGATATTTCTCCGCGTTCACTGGAAAAGGTTTTATATTTTGCATCATATGTTGTTTTGGATCCAGGAGATACACCTCTTATAAAAAAACAACTTTTGACGGAAACAGAATATCGTCAGTATTTAGATATGTATGGTGAAAAATTCCGTGTTGGCATGGGTGCTGAAGCGGTTAAAGAGTTACTGCAAGAATTGGATCTGAATAAGCTGGACAGCGAATTGCGTGCCGAATTGAAGGATTCTTCCGGGCAGCGCCGCGTACGGGCTATCCGCCGTTTAGAAGTGGTGGAAGCATTCCGTCATTCCGGTAATAAACCAGAATGGATGATTATGGATGTCGTACCGGTTATTCCACCGGAACTTCGTCCTATGGTACAGCTTGATGGCGGTCGTTTTGCAACCTCTGATTTGAATGATTTGTATCGCCGGGTCATTAATCGTAATAACCGTTTGAGCCGATTGCTTGAACTGGGAGCGCCGGATATCATCGTCCGCAATGAAAAACGTATGTTGCAGGAAGCTGTTGATTCCTTGATTGATAATGGCCGCCGGGGACGTCCTGTTACAGGTCCTGGCAATCGTCCTTTGAAATCTCTTTCCGATATGCTTAAGGGGAAACAAGGTCGTTTTCGTCAGAACTTGCTCGGTAAGCGTGTTGATTACTCCGGTCGTTCCGTTATCGTTGTCGGCCCGGAATTGAAAATGCATCAGTGTGGGTTGCCAAAGGAAATGGCTTTGGAATTGTTCAAGCCCTTTGTCATGAAGAAACTTGTTGAAAAAGGCATTGCTACTAATATAAAAAATGCAAAAAAGAAAGTAGAACGTGTAAGCAATGAAGTGTGGGACGTTTTAGAAGATGTTATCAAAGAACATCCTGTCTTATTGAATCGCGCACCTACGTTACATCGTTTGGGTATTCAAGCTTTTGAACCGATTCTTTGGGAAGGCCGGGCGATTAAACTGCATCCTCTGGTTTGTACAGCTTATAATGCCGATTTTGATGGAGACCAGATGGCCTGTCATTTGCCTTTATCTGTAGAAGCACAATCTGAAGCTCGTACACTTATGCTTTCCGCACATAATATTTTGGCGCCGAAAGATGGAAAGCCTGTTGCTGTACCAACCCAAGATATGGTTCTTGGTGCATATTATTTGACATTGGTTAAGCCAGGGGCTAACGGAGAAGGGAAGATTTTTTCCAACTATGATGAGGTTATGCTGGCTTATGATGCGCATGTTCTTGACATAGAGGCGTTGATTAAAGTCCGTATTCCCGGACGGGGATTGATTGAAACAACAGCTGGAAAGTTGTTATATAATCAAGCTTTGTACGAAGAATTACGGATGTATCATACGGATAAAATTATGGTATTTACCGATCCCCAGGATGCGATATTTGCTTATACCAACGGCTTGATTGATCCAATGCATTTGATAAAGATTCAAGATAAAGAAGGCCGTATTCTCGATTATGGATTTACTGCACTGAAAGAACGTTTTGGAGTAGATCTTCTTACGATACGGCCGCTGCCTTCCCACAAGGTAGATAAGGAAGCAGCAGCAGCTTTCAAAAAGGATAAAACATATGTTGATGTTGAATGCCTTGGCGTTTTGATGAACAAAAAGCAAATTGGAAAGCTTGTTGATGCTTGTTTCCATTTGGTGGGAAATACTAAGACAGCAGCATTATTGGACCGCATTAAGTCTTTGGGGTATCATTATGCTCGTCAGGCAGGAATGTCCATTGCTATTTCCGATATTCAAGTACCAAGTGAAAAGAAAGGGATTCTTGATGCCACGGAAGAACAAGTTATTAATGTTACTAAGATGTTTCAACGCGGTTTGATTACTGAAGATGAACGATATCGTAAAACAATTTCCTTATGGGAAAAAGCCACAGACGATGTAACGGACGCTATGATGGATAATATGGACCCTTTTAATTCCATTTTTATGATGGCAGATTCTGGCGCTCGTGGTAATAAGCAGCAGATTCGTCAGGTTGCGGGTATGCGTGGATTGATGGCGGATCCTTCTGGACGTATCATCGATTTGCCGATTAAGGCTAATTTCCGAGAAGGCTTATCTGTGTTGGACTATTTTACATCCAGTCATGGGGCTCGTAAAGGGTTGGCAGATACAGCTTTGCGTACGGCTGACTCAGGGTATTTGACCCGTCGTCTTGTCGACGTATCTCAGGATGTTATTGTTCGTGAAGATGATTGTGATGTGTTTGGGATTGATCTTGTACGTGAACGGGCTCGTTTAGCCGGTTCCTGTAAAGCGGCCGTAGCACTGTTGAAAGATAAGCTTATTGGACGTGTCTTGGTTCATCCCGTGTTAGATCCGGCAACGGAAAAAGTTCTTTTTCCTGAAGAACATTTGCTGACAACTGATGATATGGACATTATAGTTGAACATAATATCCCGCGGTTGTCATTGCGTGGCAGCCAAATGGACATTAATGATGACTTGAACCATACTAATGTTATTGAAAGCGTATTTTTGGGCGAACCGGAAGAAAAAATTCGGGAAGCACTACGTCAGGCTATGATTGACAATATGCTTGGCAAAACGATTGAAGATGCTGTAGTAGAAGCGAATGGTTTTGAAATTTGCCCAGCTGGTACACCGCTGACCGAAGATGCTATTGATAAAATTCTGGCCAGTGATGTAAAGGAAGTAAAAGTCCGCAATAATGATATTAGAGGAATTGAAGTCGGCGCCATTGTTGAAGGTAATGGCGTGATTGAATCATTAAAGGATCGTATTGTTGGTCGTACAGCCGCACAAGAATTGGTTAATTCCGATACGGGTGAAGTTATTGTTCCTCTCAATCAGGAAATTACAGAGGATAAAGCAGATGAAGTTGTAAAATATTATAAAATAGTCCGTATCCGCTCTGTTCTTACCTGCCGTTCCCGATACGGTGTATGTGCAAAGTGCTATGGTCGTGATTTAGGTACAGGCGGTAAAGTCAATGTCGGAGAATCGGTGGGTATTATAGCTGCACAGTCTATCGGGGAACCGGGCACACAGTTGACAATGCGTACATTCCATACTGGCGGCGTTGCATCGGCCGGTGATATTACACAAGGTCTGCCGCGTGTTGAAGAATTATTTGAAGCACGTAAACCTAAGGGGAATGCTATTGTAACGGAAATTACCGGTAAAGTTGAAATTACGGAAAAAGAAGATCATCATGATATCCATACCGTGCGGGTTTTAGCCGAAGACGGTGAGGAACGATCATACGTTGTTCCATATGGAGCGCATATTGTTGTGCATGAAGGAGATGTCATTGAAAAGGGAAGCCGTATTACCGCGGGATCTATTAATCCCCACGACATTCTTCATATTCTTGGAGTTGAAGCAACACAGCGGTATCTTGTTTATGAAGTTCAAAAGGTGTATAAGTCCCAAGGTGTTGAAATTAATGATAAACATATCGAAGTTATCGTACGCCAAATGCTTCGTAAAATCAAGTTGGAAAATCCTGGTGATACAGGCTTGCTCCCGGGAGATTACGTAGACGTAAATGTATTTGAAGATTCGAATCATCGTATTCAGGCGGTAGGCGGCAATGTGGCTTCCGGGAAAAATATACTTTTAGGTATTACGAAAGCGGCACTTGCTACGGATTCATTTTTGTCAGCAGCCTCTTTCCAAGAAACGACCCGTGTTCTTACAGATGCGGCGATAAAAGGAAAAATAGATCCACTGCTAGGATTAAAAGAAAACGTTATTATAGGTAAGTTGATTCCGGCAGGTACTGGAATGAGCCGATATCGTAAGGTTAAAGTACTTAAGACGATTCCTGCTGTAGCATATGAAGATGAAAGCGGAGAACCTTTAGATCCAAAAACTTTTGGTGAATCCAACACGGGACTATCTGAATAAATTGAAAACATCCCCCTTGAAAGAATAAAAAAGACAATCTTTCAAGGGGGATACTGCATGAAAAGAAACACCCGGAATAGTGTAATAAAAAATGTATTGTTTACGCAGTTTTTCAGAAAAATACATTGACATACAAATAGGGTGATGATAAAATAACTAAGTGTCACAGTACCATATCTGTGTCTTATTTAGTATATGATTAGTATGTTAGGAGAGAGTTTCCGTGAGCTTGGATGTATTAGCAGGTTTGCGCAAGACAGTAGGTGCAAAGCAAACCTTAAAAGCAATGAAACGAGACGAAATAACGAAACTGTTTATCGCCAATGATAGTGATGAACAAGTTACTACCCCGCTGGAGGTATTTGCTTCAGAATCGGGTATTCCCGTAGATAAGTCGTACAGCATGGCTGACCTGGGTGTGGCATGCCGCATCAAAGTCAAAGCAGCGGCTGTTGGCTTGTTGAAATAATTTTGGTAGTCTCATCTTATAGGTAATGCCTTTTGATGATTCATTATAAATCTAATTGTTTGGAGAGGAGGTGCCCATATGCCAACAATCAGCCAATTGGTTCGTAAAGGACGTCAAGCTTCGGAACACAAATCCACAGCCCCGGCTTTGAAAAACTGCCCGCAAAAGCGCGGTGTTTGTACTCGTGTGTATACCGCTACACCGAAAAAACCTAACTCTGCTTTGCGTAAAGTCGCTCGTGTCCGTTTGACCAATTCTATCGAAGTAACTGCGTATATCCCTGGCATTGGCCACAATTTGCAGGAACATAGTGTTGTATTAATCAGAGGTGGTCGTGTAAAAGACCTTCCTGGTGTACGTTATCATATCGTTCGCGGCGCATTGGATACAGCTGGCGTGCAAGATCGTCAGCAGGCTCGTTCTAAATACGGTGCTAAGAAGCCTAAAAAATAATCGCTGTAAGAACAAATAAGTAATTGATAACCTACATATATAAGGAGGAATTAGACATGCCAAGAAAAGGCCCAGTGCCGAAGCGTGATGTACTTCCGGATCCGGTGTACCATTCCAAATTGGTTACGCGCTTCATTAATAAAGTAATGCTGGACGGGAAAAAAGGCGTTGCAGAAACGATTGTTTATGATGCTTTTGATATTATCCGTTCCAAGACAAATAAAGATCCTTTAGAAGTATTTGAACAGGCATTGAACAATGTTATGCCTGTATTGGAAGTTCGTGCTCGCCGCGTTGGCGGTGCCAATTATCAAGTACCTGTTGAAGTACGTGCTGACCGCCGGTTGTCCTTGGGCATCCGTTGGACTGTTGGATATGCCCGTAAACGTGGTGAACGTACAATGAAGGAAAAACTTGCTGCCGAATTAATGGATGCATTTAATAATACGGGTGCGGCTATTAAGAAAAAGGAAGATACGCATAAGATGGCAGAAGCTAATAAGGCTTTCGCACATTATCGCTGGTAAGAAGATATTAAAATTTGAGGAGTGGAAGAAATCGTGGCAAGAGAATTTTCCTTGGAAAAAACGAGAAACATCGGCATTATGGCTCACATAGATGCCGGTAAAACCACGACAACCGAACGTATCCTTTTTTATACCGGTCGAGTTCATAAAATCGGTGAAGTCCATGATGGCGCTGCTACCATGGACTGGATGGCCCAGGAACAGGAACGTGGTATTACTATCACGTCTGCTGCGACGACGGCACATTGGAAAGGATATCGTATTAATATCATTGATACCCCTGGGCACGTTGACTTCACTGTAGAAGTTGAACGGTCTCTGCGCGTACTTGATGGCTCGGTTGCGGTTTTCTCTGCAAAAGGCGGTGTAGAACCGCAGTCTGAAACTGTATGGCGTCAGGCTGAACATTATCAGGTTCCCCGTATTGCCTTCATTAATAAGATGGATACAACAGGTGCAGATTTTCTGAACTGTATTGAAATGATGAAGGATCGGTTGCAGGCTAACGCTGTTGCTATTCAGCTTCCTATAGGGGCTGAAACGGAATTCAAAGGTATTATTGATTTGATTACTATGCAGGCAGAAGTGTATGGTGATGATCTCGGCAAAGATATCGAAATTGTGGAAATTCCGGATGATATGAAAGAAGAAGCCGAAAAATATCATCAAGTTATGATTGAAGCTGTTGCAGAAACAGATGATGAATTAATGATGAAATATTTGGAAGGCGAAGAACTTACCGTTGATGAAATCAAAGGTGCTATCCGCAAATCCGTTGTAACAAATAAAATGTTCCCCGTACTTTGCGGTTCTGCGTATAAAAACAAGGGTGTACAAATGCTGCTTGATGCTATTGTTGACTACATGCCGTCACCGCTTGATATTCCAGCTATTAAAGGAACAAATCCTGATACAGGTGAAGAAGATCACCGTGAATCTGATGACAGTGAACCTTTCTCTGCTCTCGCTTTCAAGATTATGGCCGATCCTTTTGTAGGTAAGCTTGCTTTCTTCCGGGTGTATTCCGGTACTATGGCAGCTGGCTCTTATGTATATAATTCTACCAAGGGCAAAAAAGAACGTATTGGTCGTATTCTTCGTATGCATGCTAATCATCGTGAAGAAGTGGATATGGCTTATAGCGGAGATATTGGAGCTGCCGTAGGCTTGAAAGACACCACGACAGGGGATACACTTTGTGATGAAAAACACCCCATCATTCTTGAAAAAATGGAATTTCCAGAACCGGTTATTTCTGTTGCTGTTGAACCAAAGACAAAGGCTGATCAGGAAAAAATGGGCGTTGCGTTGTCTCGTTTGGCAGAAGAAGATCCGACTTTTCGTGTTAAGACAGATGCGGAAACCGGACAAACTATCATTTCCGGTATGGGTGAACTTCATTTGGATATTATCGTTGACCGTATGTCGCGTGAATTTAAAGTAGACTGCAATGTAGGCAAACCTCAGGTTGCGTATCGTGAAACAATTCGCAAGACGGTTAAGCAGGAAGGGCGTTTTGTTCGTCAGTCCGGCGGTCGCGGCCAGTATGGTGATTGTTGGTTGGAATTAGTTCCGCAAGAACCGGGTGCTGGTTTTGAATTTGAAAATAAAATTGTTGGCGGTGCGATTCCTAAGGAATATATCGGACCTGTTGAATCTGGTGTTAAAGAAGCTATGGAAACAGGTGTTCTTGCTGGATTCCCAATGGTTGACATTAAAGTCATTGTATATGATGGCTCGTATCATGATGTTGACTCTTCGGAAATGGCATTTAAGATTGCAGGTTCCATAGGGTTTAAAGAGGGCGCCAGAAAAGCAAATCCTGTTCTTTTGGAACCATATGTTAAGGTTGAAGTTGTTGTTCCCGAAGACTACATGGGTGATGTAATCGGTGATTTGAACTCTCGCCGTGGACGGGTGGAAGGTATGGAAGCACGCAGTGGTGCACAACATATCAATGCATTCGTTCCGTTGGCAGAAATGTTTGGTTATGCAACGGATTTGCGTTCTAAAACGCAAGGCCGCGGTAACTATTCGATGACTTTCGACCACTACGAAGAAGTACCGAAAAACGTAGCAGAAAAAGTTATCAGTGCTAAAGGTTAATATATCATTATTTTTGGCGTTGGAGGAAATGTAAAATGGCTAAAGAAAAATACGAAAGAACCAAACCGCATGTCAATATAGGGACGATCGGACACGTAGACCATGGCAAAACGACATTGACAGCAGCTATTACCAAAGTATTGTCGAAAAAGGGCTATGCCAAGTTTGAAGCGTATGCTGACATTGATAAAGCACCAGAAGAACGTGAACGCGGTATTACGATCAATACAGCACACGTAGAATATGAAACAGATAAACGTCATTATGCACATGTTGATTGCCCGGGGCATGCTGATTATGTAAAGAACATGATCACAGGCGCCGCACAGATGGATGGAGCTATATTGGTAGTAAGCGCCGCAGACGGCCCGATGCCGCAGACGCGTGAACATATCCTGTTAGCCCGCCAGGTAGGCGTGCCGGCAATGGTTGTATATTTGAACAAAGCCGATCAGGTAGATGATCCGGAATTGATTGAACTAGTAGAAATGGAAGTCCGCGAACTTCTTTCCAGTTATGATTTCCCCGGAGATGAAATTCCTATTATCGTGGGATCCGCGTTGAAAGCTTTGGAAGGGGATCCGGAAGCAGAAGCCAGCATTTTGAAGCTGATGGATGCCGTAGACGAATACATTCCGACACCGGACCGGCCGACCGACAAACCGTTCCTGATGCCGATCGAAGATGTATTTACCATTACTGGTCGCGGTACGGTAGCGACCGGCCGTGTAGAACGCGGAACGGTAAAAGTGGGAGACACGGTAGAAATCGTAGGGATGGCAAAGGAAGCGAAGAGCACGGTAGTCACCGGGGTAGAAATGTTCCGGAAATTGTTGGACGTGGCAGAAGCCGGGGATAACATTGGAGCACTGCTTCGCGGGGTTGATCGGAAGGAAGTCGAACGGGGACAGGTATTGGCGAAACCGGGATCGATCCATCCCCATACGACCTTTAAGGCGCAAGTATATGTACTGACGAAGGAAGAAGGCGGCCGGCATACCCCGTTTTTCAACGGGTATCGTCCACAGTTCTACTTCCGCACAACGGACGTAACCGGCGTTATCGAACTGCCGGAAGGGACAGAAATGTGCATGCCTGGCGATAATGTCAAGATGGATGTACAATTGATCACACCGATTGCGATTGAACCGGGTCTGCGTTTTGCTATTCGTGAAGGCGGCCGTACAGTGGGCGCCGGTGTTGTATCTGAAATTGAAGATAAATAAGCAGCTGCTGTAACGGCAGAACTGCAAAAAACCAGTCGTAATCACGGCTGGTTTTTTGATATCGATTTACAATGTACAGCGGTACTATTATCCAAACATATAAAATATTTTTATGCAATCTTGCATTACTACGAAATTTTTATTTTATGGATATTGTAGTAAATATAAAATGAGCAATACTTTATACAAACTAGTATTTTAAAAATAAAATATATAATATACAGCATACAGATAAAATGAGATAAAACATAAAATTGACCTTGCTTAATGAGAACATTTGTAGTAAACTATTAAGGTACGTGACAGAGAGGGATAACTGTGTCTATTTTTATCTGCACGATATAAACTATGATATAGGATGTTGCTCGCATGAGCGGGGAAACTTCTATGGAGCAGTCTGTTCAAAGAAATGGACGTTAGGAGGAATTAAGTAATGGCAAAACAGGAACGAATCAGGATTCGCCTTAAGGCTTATGATCATAAAACTTTAGATCAGAGCGCGGCGAAGATCGTCGATACGGCGAAACGGACAGGTGCAATGGTATCTGGCCCTATTCCGCTGCCGACGGAAAAAAACATTTTCACGATTCTCCGTTCACCTCATGTGAACAAGGATTCTCGTGAACAATTCGAATTGCGTACGCACAAACGATTGATTGATATACTGGAAGCATCCAGTAAAACAGTTGATGCGTTGATGAGATTGGATCTTCCAGCCGGCGTAGACATCGAAATCAAATTATAGGAGGAGGTGCGATTATGTCTAAAGCTATTTTGGGTAAGAAGTTGGGAATGACGCAAATCTTTACAGAAGAAGGCGCAGTTGTTCCAGTAACGGTAGTCGAAGCTTCCCCGAATGTTGTTGTTCGTGTAAAGACCGTTGATACGGACGGATATAACTCCATTCAGTTGGGCTACGGCGAAGTAAAAGAAAAACATTTGACCAAACCGGTCAAAGGGCAGTTTGATAAGGCGGGAGTTGCTCCTGTCAAATATTTGCGTGAAGTACGTTTGACGGAAACACCGGAATATACAGTAGGCCAAACTCTGGCAGCTGATATTTTCGCAAGCGGCGATATCGTCGACGTAATTGGCACCAGCAAAGGCAAAGGGTTTGCTGGTACTATCAAACGGCACGGTTTTCACCGCGGACCTATGGCTCACGGTTCCAAATCTCATCGTGAACCTGGTTCCCTCGGCGCTATGTCTAGTGGCGGTTGCGGTAGAGTCCTTAAAGGTAAGAAACTTCCTGGACAAATGGGTGGAAATCAAGCAACTGTTCTTCATCTCTCTGTCGTAAAGGTCGATATGGATAAGAACCTGCTATTGATCAAAGGCGGTATTCCTGGTGCAAAGGGTAGCCTGATCATGATTCGTGAAACGGTAAAACCGCTCTAATATTTGTCTAACAGGAAGGAGGATAATTAATAATGCCAAAAGTAAGCACATATGATATAACCGGTGTACAAACCGGTGCAATGGAATTAAACGATAGCGTTTTTGGCGTTGACGTAAATGAAGCTGTTATGCGACAAGCTGTTTTGCGTCAGTTGGCTAATGAACGATTAGGTACACATTCTACAAAGACCAGAGGTCTGGTTCACGGCGGCGGTAGAAAGCCTTGGAAACAAAAAGGAACCGGCCGGGCCCGTTGTGGTAGTATTCGCAGCCCATTGTGGGTTGGTGGCGGTACGGTTTTCGGTCCCCATCCTCGTGATTATGCACAGAAGATGCCCCGCAAAGCTAGACGCCTTGCAGTAAAATCTGCATTAAGCGATAAAGTCAATACGGGTGAATTATTCGTTCTTAATGAATTAAAACTTGAAGCAGCAAAGACTAAAGAAATTGTTAATATTGTTAATAATTTCAAATTTGCTGATGAAAAAGTATTGTTCATTACTGATGGTGATGATATTATGACACGTTGCACACGCAACATTAAAGGGGTAAAGTCCGTTTCTGCTGAAGGTATGAATATTTTTGATTTGCTCCACTACACCAAGCTGTTTGTAACAAAGAGCGCTGTAGCTAAGATTGAGGAGGTGCTCGCATAATGGATATGCATGATATTTTGTTAAAACCGGTCATCACCGAAAAAACGACAATGATGATGTCTGATGGCAAATATACATTTAAGGTACCGCTCCATGCCAATAAGATTGAAATCCGCAAGGCTGTTGAAAAGGTTTTTGGCGTTAAAGTCAAAAGCGTTTCCACGCTGCGTACGATGGGAAAAATGAAACGCATGGGTAAATATGAAGGCAAACGCCCGGATTATAAAAAAGCCATCGTAACGCTCAAGGAAGGCGAATCCATCGAATTCTTTGAAGGCGCTTAAGGTATAGAGAATTAAAGGAGGAGGCACCAAAATGGCCATTAAATCATTTAAACCGTATTCCGCTAGCCGTCGTTTTATGACTGTTTCGACTTTCGAAGAAGTTACGACGAACAAGCCGGAAAAATCTTTGCTGGCTCCGTTGACCAACAAAGGCGGTCGTAATAACACCGGTAAGATGACAGTACGTCATCAGGGCGGTGGACATAAACGCCGGTATCGTTTGATTGATTTCAAACGCATTAAAGACAACATTCCGGCAAAAGTAGCTACGATTGAATATGATCCAAATCGTTCAGCAAATATTGCACTTCTGTTTTATGCAGATGGAGAAAAAAAATATATTCTTGCTCCGAACGGACTAAAAGTTGGCGATGTAGTTGTCAGCGGTCCTGATTCGGATATTAAAATCGGTAATGCATTGCCGTTGAGTAAAATTCCTCTTGGTACTCAGGTACACAACGTGGAACTGAAAATTGGCAAAGGTGCTCAGTTTGTACGCTCTGCAGGTACTTCTGCACAGCTTATCGCCAAAGAAGGAAATTATGCTCTTTTGCGCATGCCTTCTGGTGAATTGCGCCAAGTTCATGTAAATTGCCGTGCAACCATTGGTATTGTCAGCAATACTGATTATGAAAACCAAACAATCGGCAAAGCCGGTCGTTCTCGCTGGAAAGGCATTCGTCCCGGCAACCGCGGTGTTGTTATGAATCCGTGTGACCATCCGCATGGCGGTGGTGAAGGTAAGTCTCCTGTCGGCCGTAAACGCCCGGTTACTCCTTGGGGTAAACCTGCATATGGTGTTAAAACGCGTGATTCTAAGAAAGCTTCCAGTAAATTTATCGTGAAGAGACGTAAATAATAGGTCCGGAAAGGAGATAAATAAGTGTCCAGATCCATAAAAAAAGGTCCATATGTAGCAGATCATCTTCTTAAGAAGATTGATGCTATGAATGAAGCCAATGAAAAAAAAGTTGTTAAAACCTGGTCTCGTGCATCTACTATTCTGCCTAGCTTTGTAGGTCATACCATTGCGGTTCACGACGGCCGGAAACATGTTCCTGTATATGTTACAGAAGACATGGTTGGTCATAAATTAGGCGAATTTGCTCCTACACGTACTTTTAAAGGCCATTCTAAAGCCGAAAAAGTTACGGGTGCGCAATAATAAGGGAGGTAACGAACGATGGAAGCAAAAGCAATTGCTAAACACATCCGCATAGCTCCCCGTAAGATCCGGATTGTTGTTGATTTAATTCGGGGCAAAAACGTCGGTGAAGCTTTCAAAATTTTAAAATTCACACCGAAAGTTGGTTCCCGCGTAGTAGAAAAGGTATTACACTCTGCTGTGGCGAATGCGGAACACAATTATGATATGAATGTTGATAGTTTATATGTTTCTGAAATCTTTGTTGATCAGGATTCCACGATGAAAAGAGTTCATCCTCGCAGCCGTGGACAGGCCTTTAAGATTTTGAAGCATGCCAGTCATGTGACTGTTGTAGTAAAAGAAAGAGCATAAGGAGGGAAACGTAGTGGGTCAAAAAGTTAATCCCCATGGATTACGTGTTGGTGTTGTAAAACCTTGGGATGCCAAATGGTATGCTGAAAAAGATTATGCAACACTTTTGAACGAAGACGTTAAAATCCGTGAATTCTTAAAGAAACAGCTGTACATTGCAGGAATTTCTCGTATAGAAATTGAACGTTCTGCAAAAAGAATAAAATTGATTATCCACACTGCAAAACCAGGTATGGTCATTGGTCGCGGTGGTGCTGGCATCGAAGATATCAAGAAGGCATTAAAGGCCTTTACGGATAAAACAGTTGATGTAAATATTGCTGAAATCAAGCAGGCTGAGTTGGATGCTACTCTTGTAGCTGAAAATGTTGCCAGCCAGTTGGAACGCCGTATTGGCTTCCGACGTGCTATGAAGCAGTCTGTTACTCGCAGTATGCGTATGGGAGCCAAGGGTGTTAAGATTATGTGTTCCGGTCGTCTGGGCGGTGCTGAAATTGCTCGCCGTGAAAGCGTCCGTGATGGCTCTATCCCTCTGCATACAATTCGTGCCGATATTGATTACGGTTTGGCCGAAGCCCATACAACCTATGGTTGCATTGGTGTAAAATGCTGGATCTACAAAGGTGAAATCTTGCCGGAAGCTAAAAAAGCTCCGCAGAAAAAGCATGAAGGGAGTGAAGCCTGATGTTGATTCCAAAACGTGTTAAACATCGGAAGCAGTTTCGTGGACGTATGAAAGGTAAGGCTATGCGCGGTAATACCGTTGCACATGGCGAATACGGTCTGATTGCTTTGGAACCGTCCTGGATTACTAACCGTCAGATTGAAGCTTCCCGTATTGCAATGACTCGTTATATCAAACGTGGTGGTAAAGTTTGGATCAAGATTTTCCCGGATAAACCAATCACGAAAAAACCGGCTGAAACTCGTATGGGTAAAGGTAAAGGCGCACCAGAATACTGGGTAGCTGTAGTTAAACCGGGTCGTGTTCTGTTCGAAATGAATGGTGTAACGGAAGAAATTGCTCGCGAAGCTATGCGTCTTGCCGGTCATAAATTACCGATTAGAACTAAATTCGTTAAAAAAGGTCAGGAATTAGGTGGTGACACAAATGAAGGTTAAAGAAATCCGTGCTCTGAGTGCTGCCGAAATGGACGAAAAGGTGGTTAGCCTTAAAGAAGAATTGTTTAACCTCCGTTTCCAACATGCGACCGGCCAATTAGAAAATCCAATGCGCATCCGTGAAGTTAAGACAACTATTGCTCGCATTAAAACGGTACAGCGTGAAGCAGAACTAAAAGCGCAAGCGTAGTATTTTATATAATTGGAAATCTAAAAGGAGGTCACAGGCACATATGGAAAGAAATGAACGGAAAATCCGCATAGGTAAAGTTGTCAGCGATAAGATGGATAAGACTGTTGTTGTAGCTGTAGAATATAAAGAACAACACAAATTATACAAGAAACCGATGATTACAACTGTAAAATTCAAGGCTCATGATGAAAACAACGAATGCCATATGGGAGATATCGTACGCATTGAAGAAACTCGCCCTTTGTCTAAACAAAAACATTGGAGAGTTGTAAATATTGTAGAAAAAGCTCAATAAGCTTGAGAAATTAGGAGGTAAAGCCATGATTCAGCAAGAAACTATGTTGAATGTTGCCGATAACACCGGTGCCAAGAAAATTTTGTGCATCCAGGTCATGGGTGGTTCATATCGCAAGTTTGGTAACATTGGCGATATCATTACTGCTTCTGTTAAAGACGCAGCACCCGGTGGCGTTGTTAAGAAAGGTGACGTAGTGAAGGCTGTTATCGTTCGTTCGAAAAAGGGATTGCGTCGTGCCGACGGTTCTTACATCCGTTTCGATGAAAACGCAGCTGTTGTGATAAATACAGATAAGAGTCCTAAAGGGACTCGTATTTTTGGGCCCGTTGCCAGAGAATTGCGTGATAAAGATTTCATGAAAATTATCTCCCTGGCTCCGGAAGTATTATAAGCGGGGAGGTGTTGTCAATGGCAAAATTGCGTGTTAAAACAGGAGATACGGTAATCGTTATCGCTGGTAAAGAAAAAGGCAAAAAAGGTAAAATCATTGCGGCATATCCGAAGAAAAACCGCGTTGTAATAGAAGGCATTAATCAGGTTAAGCGCCATACTAAACCGACTCAGAACAATCCTCAAGGTGGCATTGTTACAAAGGAAGCAGCTATTCATGTTTCCAATGTCATGCTCGTAGATCCTGAAAGCGGCAAACCGACTCGTGTAAAAATGGTACAACAGGCCGATGGAACAAAGATTCGTACTGCTGTTAAGAGCGGTAAAGCTATTTAATATATAAGAAGAAGGGAGGGCCTTGAGAGTGTCCAGATTAAAAGACAAATACCTTTCCGAGGTTGTGAAAGGATTACAGGAAAAATACAGTTATAAAAATGTTATGCAGATTCCTAAGATTACGAAGGTCGTTATCAATATGGCTATTGGTGAAGCTGTTACTAATTCCAAAGCTTTGGATGCTGCTGCAAGTGATATGACTATCATTTCCGGTCAGAAACCGATTATTACGAAAGCAAAGAAATCTATTGCGGCGTTTAAAATTCGTGAAGGAATGCCCCTTGGGTGCAAAGTTACATTGCGAGGACAACGTATGTATGAATTCCTTGATAAATTGATGAACTTGTCTTTGCCTCGCGTTCGTGATTTTCACGGCGTAAGCGCTACCGGGTTCGATGGTCGTGGTAATTATACACTCGGTTTGAAGGAACAATTGATTTTCCCGGAAATTGAATATGATAAAATTGATAAAGCCCGTGGCATGGATATTACCATCGTTACAACAGCTGAAACGGACGAAGAAAGCCGTTATATGTTGACGTTGATGGGCATGCCTTTTGAAAAGCAATAAGGAGGAAATACATACATGGCAAAGAAGTCTATGCTTGAACGTGAAAAAAAACGTGAAAAAATGGTTGCCCGCTATGCGAAGCTCCGTGCTGAACTGAAGGCAAAGGGTGATTATGAAGCACTTTCTAAGCTGCCTGCCAATGCTTCTCCGGTGCGCCTGCACAATCGTTGCCAGGTAACCGGTCGTCCTCACGGTTATATGCGTAAATTTGGTATCTGCCGTATTACGTTCCGTGAATTGGCTTATAAGGGACAGATTCCTGGCGTTAAAAAGGCCAGTTGGTAACTCGATTAATGGAGGGAGGTTTTTAGATTATGGTAATGTCCGATCCGATTGCGGATATGCTCACCAGAATCCGTAACGCTAACTCGGCATATCACGAAAAAGTAGAAATGCCTGCTTCGACGATGAAAGCTGCCGTGCTTGATATTTTGAAAGAAGAAGGTTTCGTGAAAAATTACGAGTCTGTAAATGAAGGCAAAACGTTAAAAGTTACGTTGAAATATGGTTCAAATAAAGAAAAAGTTATTACCGGCATCAAGAGAATTTCCAAACCGGGTTTGCGTGTATATGCAAAACAGGAAGAACTTCCACGTGTTCTCGGTGGTTTGGGAATTGCGGTTATTTCCACGTCCCAAGGTGTTATGAGCGATAAAAAAGCTCGTAAACTAGGTTTGGGCGGTGAAGTTATCGCTTACGTCTGGTAAATTATTTGGAGGTGTCAATATGTCACGAATTGGTAGAATGCCTATTGATATCCCGGCAGGCGTAAAGGTAACCTTAGATGGCCAGTTTATTGCAGTAAAAGGCCCGAAAGGCGAATTAACCCGTACACTCCACCAGGATATGAAGGTTAATATACAAGACAATGTTATTACCGTTGAACGTCCTTCTGAAGAAAAACAACACCGTGCACTCCACGGTTTGACTCGTGCACTGATCCATAATATGGTTGTCGGTGTTACCGATGGTTTTAAGAAGGAATTGGAAATTCAAGGGGTAGGATACAGAGCACAGATGAAAGGTAAAAAATTGGCCTTGACTCTTGGTTTTTCCCACCCGTTGGAATTAGATGCCCCGGAAGGCATTAGCGTTGAATGCCCATCAGCAACATCAATTATTATTTCCGGTGCAAATAAAGAACATGTTGGTGAATTTGCTGCCAAAATCCGCGGATATCGCTTACCTGAACCGTATAAGGGCAAGGGTATCAGATATGTGGGCGAACATGTTCGTCGTAAGGCTGGTAAAGCCGGTTTGAAAAAATAATTAACGTTTTAAGTTTTAAATAGAAGAAAGGAGTGAATTCCTTGAAGGCTAGTAAGAATGTAATTCGTGTAAAGCGTCATTGGCGTATACGTAAAAACATAGTTGGCACGGCAGAACGTCCGCGTTTGAACGTTTTCCGCAGCCTTTCCAATATTTATGCACAGATTATTGATGACGAAAAGGGTGTTACACTTGTATCTGCCAGCTCTTTGGATAAGGTGATCAAAGAACAGGCCGCTTACGGTGGCAACGCTGCAGTGGCTAAGTTAGTTGGTAAACTTGTTGGCGAACGTGCATTGGAAAAAGGTATCACTACGGTCATTTTCGACCGCAGCGGGTATGTATATCACGGCCGTGTAGCTTCTTTGGCTGACGGTGCTCGTGAAGCAGGCTTAAAATTCTAATAAGGAGGAAATAACACATGGCTAGAAATGACCGTGAAGCAAGTGATTTGCAGGAAAATGTAGTATTTATCAACCGTGTAGCTAAAGTAGTAAAAGGCGGCCGTCGTTTTTCCTTCAGTGCTCTTGTAGTTGTCGGAGACGGCAATGGTAAAGTGGGCGCAGGATTAGGTAAAGCCGGCGAAGTTCCCGAAGCTATCCGTAAAGGTGTCGAAGATGCTAAGAAGAATATGATTTTTGTTCCTCTTAAGAATGGTACTATTCCTCACGAAATAACAGGTGTATTTGGGGCCGGTAAAGTTCTTTTGAAACCGGCTGCTGAAGGTACCGGTGTTATTGCTGGTGGCCCTGTTCGTGCCGTATTGGAATTGGCAGGTGTTCGTAATATTCTTACAAGATCTCTTGGTTCCTCTAACCCGAACAATATGGTACAGGCAACCTTGACTGGTTTAAGCGAACTTAAAGATGTTAATAAGGTAGCTGAACTCCGTGGTAAGACTGTAGAAGAAATTTACGGTTGTTAAGAGGAGGATTATACGTAATGGCTCAGGTAAAAATTACTCTTACCAAGAGTGTTGCCGGGCGTCCTCAGGACCAGCGTGCAACAGTTATAGCTCTTGGGCTTCATAAGACAAATTCGCAAGTAATTAAGGAAGCTACCCCTCAGATTAATGGGATGCTTCATAAAGTAAGACATTTAGTAACTGTAGAAGAAATTTAATATAGAAGGAGGTGCGCTGAATGAAACTTCATGAAATGAGTGTTGTTCCGGGTTCGACAAAAAAACGGACTCGCATTGGCCGTGGTTTGGGTTCCGGTAACGGTAAAACTGCCGGCAAAGGCATGAAAGGGCAAAACTCCCGTAGTGGCGGTGGTACACGTCCGGGCTTTGAAGGTGGCCAGATGCCGTTGTATCGGTTGCTCCCAAAACGTGGTTTCAAAAATGTTTTTGCCAAACAGTATGCCGAAATTAACGTTTCTGTTTTGAATCGTTTTGAAAACGGTGTTACGGTTGATCCCGTTGCTTTGGTTGAAGCAGGTATTCTAAAAAATGTTCGCGACGGTATCCGTATCTTGGGTAACGGAGATTTAGAAAAATCTCTGACTGTTCAAGCTCAAGGTTTTACTAAGTCGGCGCAACAGAAAATTGAAGCAGCTGGTGGTAAGGTAGAGGTGATCTAATTGTTAGAAGGCCTCTCGAACATCATACATGTTGCGGAACTCCGTAAGCGTGCGGTGTTTACGCTGATTATGTTTGTAATCTTTCGACTTGGTGTCCACATTCCGGTTCCCGGAGTGGACTCCTCTGTAATCGAAAACTTATTCAGCAGTGGTAACTTGTTCGGATTGTTGGACTTGTTTTCAGGCGGGGCCCTCAGTAAATTCTCTGTATTGGCCATGAGCATTACGCCATATATCAACGCGTCCATTATTATGCAGCTGTTGACATCTGTAGTGCCTACGTTTGAACAGTGGGCAAAAGATAACCAGGACGGCCGCGAAAAGATTCAAAAGGTTACGCGTTATGGTACGGTTTTTCTTGGCTTTATACAGGCATTTGCCATGAGTTATGCGCTTAAGGTCAACAATGCTCTTGTTGATAACAGTTGGGCTATGGTATTGATGATTTCTATCATATTAACAGCTGGAACTTGTTTTCTCATGTGGCTGGGTGACCAGATTACAGCCGGTGGTATTGGTAATGGGATTTCTCTTATTATCTTTGCCGGTATCGTAGCACGCTTTCCTGATGGAGCGGTAACAGTTTATAAGTATATTCAGGCAGGAACAATCAATATTTTCCAAGCCTTGTTGTTTGCGGTCATTGCTATTTTAATGATTGTCGTTGTTGTAGAAGTGACGCAAGGTACGCGTCGTGTTTCCGTTCAATATGCGAAACGAATTGTTGGACGAAAAATGTATGGCGGGCACACGACACATATTCCGTTGAAAGTAAATCAGGCGGGCGTTATTCCCATCATTTTTGCTTCTTCTGTACTTATGTTTCCGATTACCATCGGTCAATTTGTTCAAATCGGCTGGGTACAGACGTTGGCGAGTTTCTTTGCTTGGGGTACAATTAGCAATACAATTATTTACGCTTTTCTGATCATTTTCTTTACTTATTTCTATACGGCTATTACGCTGAACATACCGCAAATGACTGAAAATATGCAGAAATACGGTGGATTTATTCCTGGTATACGACCAGGCAAACCGACGGCAACGTATATTGATAGAATTATGACGAGAATTACTCTTGCCGGTGCATTTTTCTTGGCGTTTATCGCGATCCTTCCGAACTTTATCGGGTGGCTTACGGGAATCCAAGGTGTTTATTTTGGTGGTACAGCGCTGCTGATTGTTGTTGGTGTTGCTATTGACACAATGAAGCAGGCGGAATCTTTGGTTCTGACAAAACAGTATCAAGGGTTCATGAAATAAGGAGGAATTGGGATGTACATTCTTTTAATGGGGCCTCCGGGTGCTGGTAAAGGTACGCAGGCTGAACAATTGATTGAAAAATATGGTATTCCCCAGATTGCAACGGGTGATATGTTCCGGGCGGCAGTGAAAGAACAAACGCCGCTTGGACTCGAAGCCAAAAAATATATGGATAATGGCCAATTAGTCCCAGATGCTGTTACAATAGGTATTGTAAAAGAACGGCTGGCTAAAGAAGACTGCAAAAAGGGATTTATCCTTGATGGGTTTCCACGTACGACGGCGCAGGCGGTGTCACTGGATGCTATTCTTAGTGATTTAGGGATTAAGCTTGATGGAGTTGTGAACATTAGCGTCCCTGATGAAGAATTGATTCAGAGGACAGCAGGCCGCCAAATTTGCCGTTCCTGCGGGGCGACGTACCATATAACATTCAAGCCTGCAAAGGTACACGGTGTTTGTGATAAGTGCGGTGGCGAATTATATCAGCGTGACGACGATAAAGCCGACACGGTGAAAAAACGCTTAACTGTATATGCAGCGCAAACGAAGCCCCTTATTGATTATTATAAAAATTCTAACCTGTATATCGAAATTGATGGAACGCAGGGAATGAAAGCAGTCTTTAAGGCTATCGTAGAAAGCCTTGAAAAGAGTAAAAAATGATTATTTTGAAATCTAAGCATGAAATTGAGTGTATTCGCGAAGCCGGACGTATTACAGCGGATGCGCTGGAACTTATGCGTAAACTGGCACAACCCGGTGTTACGACAGGGGAGCTTGATCGTCGCTGTGAAGAATATATCCGCAGCCGAGGCGCATTTCCAAGTTGTAAAGGTTATTATGGGTACCCGGCTACCATTTGTGCCAGTGTAAATGAAGAAGTTGTACATGGTATTCCTGGACATCGAAAACTCAAAGATGGCGATATAATCAGTATTGATTTGGTAGTTAACAAAAATGGTTATCATGGTGATTCGACAGTAACACTTCCTATCGGACATGTCGACGATGCTAAGCTTCAGCTTTTAAAAGTAACTGAAGAATGCCTTTATAAGGGTATTGAACAGGCTGTAGTAGGGAATCATATGGGAGATATCGGACATGCTGTACAGCAATATGCCGAATCATTTGGGTATGGTGTAGTGCGTGATTACGTTGGGCATGGCATTGGAACAGACATGCACGAAGATCCGGAAGTACCAAATTATGGTTTGGCCGGTCATGGTGAATTGTTGGAATCGGGATTGGTTTTGGCAATTGAACCGATGATTAATATGGGGACTGAGAAGGTTCATTCATTAAAGAATGGCTGGACCGTTGTAACGCGTGATAATAAACCGGCAGCCCATTTTGAACATACAGTAGCCATTACTGAAAATGGTCCGGAAATCCTGACCTTGAGGTCTTAATGGAAAAAGTTACAATTCCAGTCGGTACAGTAGTAGAAAGCTGTGCAGGAAAAGATAAAAAAGGTTTATATGTAGTTGTTGGTAAATTGGATTATCCGTATGTATGGATTGCTGACGGTAGAAAGTACAATCTGGATAAGCCGAAGAAAAAAAATTACCGGCATCTCCGCGTAGTAGGGACAAACGCAGCCATATCGGATGTTGTTTCCTGCAGAATCAGCAATGAATGGGTGCGGTCAGTCTTAAATCGGGCCAAGGATGAAATGACTAGGGAGGTATTACATGTCTAAGGAAGATGTCATTGAAGTAGAAGGCATCGTCGTTGAAGCGTTGCCTAACGCCATGTTTAAAGTAAAATTGGAAAACGGGCATATTGTTCTTGCTCATGTTTCCGGTAAAATGCGGATGAATTTTATACGTATCCTGCCAGGTGACAGAGTTACGATGGAATTGACGCCGTACGATTTAAATCGCGGTCGTATTACGTATCGCTTTAAGTAAGATTGATTATGCAGGAGGTTAATTATGAAGGTTAAACCGTCAGTAAAGAAGATTTGCGAAAAATGCAAAATCATTAAGCGCAAAGGCCGTGTTATGGTTATTTGCGAAAATCCAAAACACAAACAAAAACAAGGTTAATAGATAGGAGGTGGATGAATAGATGGCACGTATAGCCGGTGTGGATTTACCACGTGACAAACGAGTTGAAGTTGGCTTGACTTACATTTTTGGTATTGGCCTTTCTTCTTCCCAGAAAATTTTGAAGAAAACAGGCGTCAACCCTGATACGCGCATACGCGACTTGACGGAAGATGAAGTATCTAAAATCCGTGAAGTTATCGGTGCTGATTACAAAGTAGAAGGCGATCTTCGTCGTGAAGATGCTTTAAATATTAAACGACTTATTGAAGTCAATTCATATCGTGGCAAACGTCATCGTGCAGGGCTCCCTGTTCGTGGACAACGCACAAAGACAAATGCCCGGACTCGTAAGGGGCCGAGAAAAGCAATAGCAGGTCATAAAAAATAATTTTGAGTAAGGAGGGAAACGGTCTTGGCTAAAAACGTAAGAAGCAATAAAAAGAAAGAAAAGAAACATGTAGAATCCGGTGCAGCACATATCCGTTCTACTTTTAATAATACAATTGTTACCATCAGTGATACGAAGGGCAATGCACTTTCGTGGGCCAGCGCAGGTGGCCTTGGTTTCCGCGGGTCTCGTAAAAGTACACCGTTTGCTGCTCAGATGGCTGCTGAACAGGCTGCAAAGGCAGCCATGGAACATGGCCTTCATCAAGTAGAAGTATTTGTAAAAGGTCCTGGATCTGGTCGTGAAGCTGCTATTCGTGCTTTACAGGCAGCAGGATTGGAAGTCAATAGCATTAAAGATGTTACTCCGATTCCGCATAATGGCTGCCGTCCGCCAAAACGCAGACGTGTCTAATCGTTGCTAATTGACCGATTTGATTTGATTCTGAAATGGGAGGATTTTCCTAATGATAGATGATAATAAATTTAAGATTGAAGTTGTCGAACGAAGCGAAGACAACACCTATGGAAAATTCGTATGTGAACCTCTTGATCGGGGTTATGGAATCACGTTGGGTAACAGTTTGCGGCGTATCCTTTTATCGTCTTTAGATGGTGTAGCAATTACTTCCATTAAGATTGATGGAGTATTGCATGAATTTTCAACGATTCCTGGTGTGCGTGAAGATGTAACCGATATTATCTTGAATTTGAAGCAAATGTGCTTAAAATTCAACTATGATGGAATTGATGAAACTGATATCATTGTAGACGTAACCGGTGAATGTGAATTAACCGCAAATGATTTCGCAGTAAGCTCAGACATTGAAATTTTAAACCCGGAACTTCATATTGCTACTCTTGATAAGGACGCTCATATTCGATTGACTGCCCATATTGAACGAGGTAAAGGATATGTTCCTTCTACGAAAAATAAGAAGGATACCGATATGATTGGCGTCATTCCTATCGATTCAATTTTTTCGCCTATTACGCGGGTGAATTATGAAATTGGCGATATCCGGGTAGGCAACGAAATGGACTATGATTCGTTGTCATTGGAAGTTTGGACAGATGGGAGTATTACTGCTGAAAATGCAGTAGCAAAAGCATCTTCCATTATGGTCAGCTATTTGGAATATTTCAAGGAACTGGCTTCTGATCCAGCTGCTAATGAAGCTGCTGGTGAATTTACCAGTAAGGATCCTGACAAGGAACCGGAAGAACCTGAAGTTGATCTTACAAAGATTAAAATCGACGTATTGGATTTATCCGTGCGGGCATCTAATTGTCTCAAACGTGCCAATGTGTACACGTTAGCAGATTTGGTTGAACGGACGAAGGATGATTTGTCTAAGATTCGTAATCTTGGCAAAAAATCCGTTGATGAAATTATTGCAAAATTAGAGGATTACGGATATGATCTGAAATCCCATGAAGAATAGTTTGAGGAGGATGAACGATGGCTTATAGAAAGTTGGGACGCGACAGCTCCGCACGTAAAGCATTATTGCGCAGCATTGTTACCTCTTTATTCCAACATGAACGCATTGAAACTACGGAAGCAAAAGCAAAAGAACTTCGCAAAATTGCGGATAAGATGCTAACGCTGGCTAAACGTGGCGACCTTCATGCGCGCCGTCAGGTATTGGCGTATATGATGGATGAAGATGTAGTAAAAAAACTGTTTGACGAAGTTGCACCTAAGTACAAAGATCGTCAAGGTGGTTATACACGCATCATCAAAACTGGTGTTCGCCAGGGTGATGCAGCTCCGATGGTTATCATCGAATTAGTATAAACTACATAACAAAAATCCCGATGCGGCAAATGCCTGTATCGGGATTTTTGGTATATTATTTACGGCATGTAATCTTTTGTGAGTACTTCGAAAAATTTATGGGCAGCTAAACTTAAAGGACGTTGCTTGTCCCAAAGAATACAAATGGAACGAGTCGGCATTTTTTCGGCCAGAGGAATTACAGATATTTCACCTGAATGGAGATATGGTTCTACAATTTTTTGTGGTATAAACCCTATAGCCAGACCGCGTTGAATGACAGGAAGAATAAGATCAATAGAACTTACCTCAATGTCAACTTTAAATTGGAGACCTGCTTCATAATAGAAGCTTTCATAAAATCTTCGTGTGCTTGTTGAATCAGGAAGTGTGACCATAGGATAGGAGCATACATCTTTAAGTGTGTAGGGTGTATTTTCCGCAAGGTTAATGTATCCTGTTTTGCAAATCAGGACATCTTGCAATGACATGACTTTGCGCATAGCAATCGTATCTTTGATATCAATTGGGGTGGTTATTAAATTGAGTTCATATTTTCCTGATAGTAAGTTAGAAACAGATTGAGGGGCTGTATCACAGGATATTTTTACTTTGATATCAGGATAACGTTGTCTAAAAATATGAAGTTTGTTAAGTAAAACAGTACGGAATGCAATTTCTGTTGTTCCGATTAAAAGAGTCCCTTCTTTTAAGTCTTTTACGGCATGCAATTTTTCTTCACCTGAAAATAATGATTCGCAGGCAGGTGCTACGTGTTCGTATAATAAATCCCCCTCTGGTGTCAGTTTTACACCCTGTTTGGAACGTATAAACAGTCGACAGCCTAATTCTTCTTCTAATAAGTGAATATAACGTGTAACGGATGGTTGATTTATGTATAAGACCTGGGCAGCGTGTGTAAAATTTTTATATTTTGCTACATAATAAAAAATCTTATAATATTCAAAATTAGTTGACATAAGGGCACCATCCTGTATAGTTAAAGCAAAGACATTTAATATTATTAACAGAGAATAGGAGTGATTGCTATGGCTTTAAAAATGATATTAGCAATAAATTTTATGCCCGAACGCATAAAACAATTGAAACTCTTGGCATTATTGGCTAAGTCTCAGATTCGAATCGTAACGGAAAGCGATATGGATAAAACCGTAGGGGAACTGTTAGGATTTACAGAAGAAGAAATTGAAAATATATCTGCTTTAAAAAAACAAGCAGATAAAGAAGAAATTCCGGAAAATCAGGAAATAACGACAACCATGAAAGTTACCAAAGAAGCAATTATTTTGTGTGGGTTTGATTCTTCCGCATTAAATGTATTGCTCAATGGTATTCGCCGCGGACCGCTTAAGAGCATTCCTTTAAAAGCAGGAGTAACACCTAATAATATTTCTTGGAATATATACACGATACTCCAAGAAATATCTAAAGAACATGACTATTTTGAAGCGCAGAAAAAGAAATAAAGTACTATGGTTTATACAGGAACGTAACGACAGAAAGCATTGGTTTATCTGGTGCTTGTCCTGATGAATACGTTGGTTCTGCCGTTGTGGCAGCAGATTGGCCGCCAACGGTTATATTACCCTGAAATAACAACTGATTCGTTTCACTTTGTGTTCCTTCCAGGTAAAGATGATATATTCCCGGTTTGACGGGTGTATTGTTTTTATCTGTTAAATCCCAATAATAGTGTATAGTCCCGGTTTTGGGTGTAGCTCCGGCGGCAGTGTCTATTTCTTGGGCGTTGGCACGGGCACCGGAACGTTCACTCCAAATAGGAAGGCAGAAAGTATATTTGACGGCACCTTTTCTGGCAGCATATTGTGTGACAACCAATGTGCGTACAAATTTACCATTAGAATCTTCTATCCAAGCTGCAAATTGATCACTACCCTTTTTATTGGAAGAGCGATTGAAGTTAAACGTAATTTCTACATAAGATCCTTGAGGAACGGCCGCGGCAGATGTTGCTTGTGTGGACGATTCAGAAGAAGCTTTTTTGGAAGCCTGTGTAATGATATTCAGTGTAGCAGGGCGCTGCATTCTAAAAATGGTAAGAGCAAAGGATAGGGCTAGTATAACCATTAATATAAGACAGACATATTGTTTTATAGAATATTTTTTCATTATATAAACTCCTTTGTAGGAAAAATAATAAATATTTCATTTGTGAACATATTATATCATATATAGTAGGATATATCGAGTTTGAATGAGAAAGTGTAATCGTAAATTAAAAGAAAATCCTTGACAATTTTACATGATATATAGTACTATATTATAGTCAGCTGACGTGATGGAGTGGTACTCAAGCGGCTGAAGAGGACGGTTTGCTAAATCGTTAGGGGTCGTAAGGCCCGCCAGGGTTCAAATCCCTGCCACTCCGCCATTTTACTAATACGAGCGAGTTTGGATATTTTTCCAAGCTCGCTTTTTTCTGTTTTCTGCCGTGCCAATAGCCGTGCAAATGGAAAAATAATGTATTTCTATTCCAATACAAAAAAGTATTGTTTTTGTCTGTTTAAAGCTGATAGGTATCAAAAGGAAAAGAAGAATGAGTCTTTTTTGCACGTTTTTGTCGAACTTTTTTATTAACTTTGTGGCTCTATGTCAACTGTTGGGGTGGTTCAATACGCCGCCGGAAGTGAGTGGAATGAAATCCATTCACATGATACGGTAAGCCATACCACTATCTATTGTGCGTTACAATGAAAGCTGTTACCCAATGGCTCTCGTAAAAAGAATCTCAGTCTCCACGGTGAATAAATGCGCAATCGGTACAAAGATCATACCTGTAACACCATTCATCCAGATACCGAACGACTTGCACAAGCCAATGCCCGTTCTGGGTTTAGTGATTGGGAAGGAGACACCTTGTATGGTGTTGTCGGGCAAGGATTAATCATAACCTGTGTTGATCATGCCAACCGGTTTATGCGCATGATTTTACTAGAAAACCGAAATCAAGAAGCGACAAAAGATGTGATTGTTAAGGTATTATTCGAATATGTAGTACATACGTTGACATTGGATAACGAATCCGAATTTGCAAAATTCAGATCCGTTAAACAGATACTTTATACTACTGTATACTTTGCACATCCCGCTGCACCTTGGGAACGTGGTAGCGATGAAAACATGAATGGCAAAATTCGTGTCTATTTTCCCAAAAGAACTAATTTTCATAAAATAACTCAAGAACAACTAGATAAGGTGACTTTCATTTTAAATTCAAGACTTCTAAACACTGTTGATAAAGACGGTACGCAAGCACATACGAGAACCATGGATATAGATGTATATTAAAGGATGGTTAAAGGCACCATTTGTGGACTCTGCGAGATCATGGTCAAACGAAAAAAGTGAAACGCCTTAAGACGAGGTGATAAGTCTTGTACTTGCAAATCTATTCTGTATTATGCATTTGACATGGGGATGGTAAGAACAAATCCGCAATCACCGTTCGAACGGTATGATAATTGTAACGACATTTACGCCAGATCATTTGGTACCGACAGTTTCTGCTTTAGTACAAAGTCATTTTGATATAAAGGCAGCCGGAACTATGGATTTAAATGCAGGATGTACAGGCTCAATTTATGGATTATGTGTTGCAGATTCATTGATAACTTCAGGTCACTGCAATAAAGTATTAGCCATTTCATCGGAAACAGTGTCTAAAGTTTTGGATTATACAGATCGAAATACTTGTATTTTACTTGGTGATGCAGCTGTAGCGATGTTATTGGAAAAAACTAATGGAAAAGGTAGTTTTATAGCATCTTATTTTGCTACAGAAGGAAAATAAGATGCTACATGCAGTAATTTATCACAAACCGTTAATGGAGAAGTTATAAAGAAAGAAAAATTATTTGAGCAAGAAGGCAGTGGGTTATATAAATATGTTGTTAAAAACATTCCAGTAGGGATTTCGTCATTATTAAAAAAAGCTCATTTAGATATAAGTGATATAGATTGGTTTGTCCCTCATAGTGCTAATCTGCGCATGATAGAAGCCATTTGCAAAAGAATTGATATGCCTATTGAAAAAATGTTAGTAAGTAATGAGTATTATGGCAATACTTCTTCTGTATCAATCCCATTAGCAATATGGCTAGGACAGGAAGCTTTAAAAATTAAGTCAGGTGACAAGTTACTTCTGTATGGCTACGGCGCAGGATTGACTCATGCTGGTCTTATTATCGATTGGGATTAAATTTATATATGGTAAAGAAAAATTTCAATTTCATTTTGTCCCGGATGATTAAATACCATGCAGACATTATCATCAGAATAGTGTTTGAATAGCGTAGTAATCATGTAATTGGATATTGAAAAATATTATTGATGTCGAGATACCGCAATATACAAGAAGTACACCGATCCAAAAAACAGAGCATTTCAAAGCTGATTGTCTGTTTAGGATAATAGGGGATACCCGGCATTTAACTATTCACTGTTTTATCGGTCGGTTACTTTTATTATGTGTAATACATATTTCCTTTTTTGTTATATCATTTATAATAAAAGGATTAACAGGATTATTCTAATTTGTGCCATTCACATGTATTTGAATGCAGATAAGCTGATGGATAAGTATTATAGGGTTGAGTTGGCTAAGTATGAGGAGCGTTTTTATGAATGATTATTGTACGAATGATGATGATGCTAATAAGAAATACGAGGATTTTCTTTACAATACCAGACAGTTTTATAATAACCTTTCGGTGCATTTTTATGGAGTAGGGTTACCCTTTCCTTTTTATTCAGAGAAGGAATAGTATAAATCAATGGTATATTTCGCTGATAGTATATTTAGAAGTACCACAGAAAATGTGAATCAAGCAGTCAATAACTTTGTTTACTGGATTTCGAATTCTTCAATTATAGTGAAAAAGTTCGGGAAAATAGAACAATTACAACATAAAAAGAATCAATCTCCCAAACAACTTACAAAAAAATTAAGAAAAATTGTAAAAATTTCAAAGAAAATACTTTAAAAATAGAAAACAATCAAAATGAAGATGTATATCCAATGATTTATCAAAAACAGTTTAAAGAACTCATTAAAATACCCTTTTGGTTACCTGTGATTAGAGATGTACATGGTGCATTTTTTCTTGAGTTTTATTTAGAGCATGATGGTAAATCAATTTTTGATTATTGTAATAGCGCCTTAAAAAAACTGTCCAGTTTATTGTAGCCTATTCACCTACTTGTTTTTAGTGAGGCAGAACGACATATGTGGAAAAAAGAATGATTGTGGCAATAGTTTGTCATTTGTTCTTTTTGTTAGTGAAGAAGGTAATTTAACAATTGATAATCGGAAAGAGAAGACAACTATATGGACTTTTGGGGGATTAGGCATGTTGATTGGTAGTGGCGTTGTGGGGACGATTGTATTTTGAATATTGTTGGCAAATAGCTTTATTGTTAATCTAAGCCTGAAAGGAATGTTCGGTCTTTTTGGGGGGGTGTCGGGACTACATTTGTTAGGTGCATTTTGTTGAGTTGTCTGGCGAGTGCAGTGGGTGATTCATTTTGTCGAAAAAGCTTATATGTATATCATCGGTATATTAGTTGTTTTTTTTGGTATCCGAATTTGGGAAAACAATGATATTACTAGTATATCGCTTTCGCATTAAATGGTTAAGCACTCGGAACATATCATAAATCTTACGGTGGTAAAGATAATTGATGCTATAAGAAAGGTGGTATTTTATTGCGACACATTGCAAAATTAGTAGCACAATTTTAAAGGTATCGAAAGAAGTTTATTTAGAATTACATTTTCATATGCAGAGTGATTCAGAATTAATAGTCATAAATCAAAACAATGTTTTATTTATGCTAAACAGAATACTTATATAGATGCAGTCTTGTTGAATTTCAATCATATCGGAATAAATTTTATAAGGTTTGATTTTTGAGTTCTATAGTGGTTGCATGCTGTAATCTTCTATGGATTTGAAATATATTAAACTAATAATTGAAATATTAATACAATACTATTGAAAATTTGGTATTGCATAAAAGACTTAGTAGTGGTATTCTAGAAAAAGATAATTTCATTTTGTCGACAATAGACAATATTACCAAAAGGAGAATTCTTGTATGAATTTACAACTTACGGGTAAACCAGTTCTGGTTATGGCATCAAGTAGTGGTTTGGGTAAAGCAACGGCTACAGAATTTGCTAAAGAAGGAGCAAAGGTTTTTCTATTTAGCCATAATCGAGAAAAACTAGAAAAGGCTAAAAAAGACATTCATGAACAAACAGGTATTGATATTCAATATATAGAGGGAAGTATGTTGTACAACGATGATATATGTCATGCGGTAGATACGGTAGTTCGTGAATGTGGGTCTATATATGCTCTTGTCAATAATAGTGGCGGACCACCAGCTGGAACCTTTGAGAAATTTGAAGATGATAAATGGCAATTTGCATTTGAAAACAATCTGTTGTCATATATTCGCGCTATCAGATATGTACTTCCGTATATGAAAAAGAATGGAGAAGGTAAAATTGTCAACTTTGCTTCTTCATCTGTCAAACAAGTCTTAAATAATTTAATTTTATCAAATACCTTTAGAATGGGTGTTATGGGATTATCTAAGTCTTTGTCACAAGAATTAGGCGAATATAACATTTTAGTCAACGTCGTTGCACCAGGCAAGATAGCGACAGACAGGGTACACTTATTAGATGATATACGTGCTAAGAATGCTGGTACGACGCGTCAGGTGATAGAAGCTAAGACTGAATCAACTATTCCATTAGGACGATATGGGACACCGGAGGAATTTGCAAGAATAGTTGTGTATTTATGTTCTCCAACTAATACTTACATAACAGGACAGACTATCTTGGTTGATGGGGGATTAACCAAAACATTTTAAACTGATGGGTGGCTAATAATTTAAATTTATATAGGATGAGTGGTAAGTATGGAACCTGTTTTACAAGATTTAAGTCATACACTGTCTTTAAAAGATCAAGTGTATGAAAATATAAAAAAGCAGATTGTTATAGGAAATTTTAAGCCAGGATCACGACTCATTGAAGATAATATTGCAAAAGCAATGAATATTAGTCGAGCACCTGTGAGGGAAGCTTTAAATCATTTGGAACGTGATCGGTTCGTTCAGTTAGTGCCACGAAAAGGTGCATATGTTACACAAGTAACGCAACAGGACATTGTAGATAATACGGAGATGCGAATACTGATGGAACCATATGCAGCAAGATATTCGATTAATGATATCCCAGAGTGCATGATTCAGGAAATTGAGAAGAAGTTGCTATATGTATTAGAGCATCCCGATGATATTGAAAATTATATCGAGTCCGATATAGCTGTTCATGCATTGTTTTACAAATATTCATCTAATCGTTTATTGGTCAATGTATTGGATAATTTGATTGATTATTCATTACGTATAAGATATCTACCTGAAACTATGAAAAATGGTGTGGATATCAATGTTATAGTTATTGCAACCAGGGAACACCTGAAAATTATCGAAATGATGAAATTAAGGGACGGTGCACATTTATCTGATTTAATTAAGAAACATTTACAAAATGCAGAAAAAAGAACGGAAATGAGTATTATATAATTAATTGACGTTATAACAATTATATGGTACAATTCATGCCAGTAAAAAGTTAATAATTGCAAGTATGTACGTTAATGAATTTAAAGAGACAAGGATGTCTTCTGTAACAGGAGGATGACCTTGTTTTTTTTTTAGTTATAATTGTCGACAATATACAAATTACCATTCATTATTAATTGAGATATAGGGGAGATTTTAATGACTTTAACACATAAAATTTTAAATATGACACCATCAGCAACAGAAGCTATGACCACAACGGTTGGAAATTTAAAACGAAAAAATATCGATGTTATTGATTTTAGTGTAGGAGAACCCGATTTTCCGACACCGGATAATATTAGTACAACAGCAATACAGGCAATCAATGAGCATTTTACAAAATATACAGCTGTTTCAGGTATTTATGAGTTGAGGCAGGCTGTATGTGAAAAATTTAAAGATGATAATCAGGTTACATATACTCCAGAAGAAGTCATGATTTCAACGGGAGCAAAACAGACACTATTTAATGCTATATTCACGTTGTGTGAAGAAGGTGATGAAGTTATTATACCGGCACCCTGTTGGGTCAGCTATGTTGAAATGGTTAAGTTGGCAGGTGCCACTCCTGTTATTGTGCCATTACATGAAGAAGATGGATTTCAGCTAGATGTAGAAGAAATAACACGATGTATTACTGAAAAAACAAAAATGATTATTATCAATAATCCTAATAATCCAACAGGGACGGTATACAGAAAAAAAGACCTAAAACAATTAGCAGACGTATTAATGAAGAATAATATATATATACTATCTGATGAAGTGTATGAAAAGCTGGTTTATCAGGACAACAAACATTTATGTATGGCTTCTTTTATGGCAAATAACCGGTCATTGCTTTTGTTGGTCAATGGAGTTTCAAAATCATATTCTATGACAGGATGGAGAATTGGCTACATTGGTGCAGATAAAGCAATCATTTCGGCGATGGATGGTGTGCAGGGACACGTTACATCTTCAGCTAATTCTATTGCACAAAAAGCTGCATTAGAAGCATTAACAGGAAGTCAACAAAGCGTTACGATCATGCAAAAAGAATTTGAACGAAGAAAAAATATCATGGTTCAATTAGTAAGAGAGATACCGTTGTGGGATCTGTCTGTAGAACCGGAGGGTGCATTTTATGTTTTTCCTAATGTATCAAAAATGTTTGGTAGAACAGGTAAGGGTATTAGGATAAATGATTCTGTTGATGTCGTAGAGTATTTGCTTGAGGTTGCGCATGTTGCTGTTGTTCCCGGTAGTGCTTTTGAAGCTTCTGGCCATATACGTTTATCGTATTCTAATTCGCTGGACAATATAAAGCAGGGAATGCAAAGAATCAAAGATGCGATTTTACTATTAGATTAGAGGGTGTTCTTATTATGAAGACAACAGATGAAGTTATTCATTTATTGAGTGAGTTGGTTTCCGTACCAAGTATGAATGGGAACGAGGCTGGTGTTTCGAAATTGGTTTATCAGTATACTCAATCTCTTGGTATGGATGTGTATTATGAGGAAGTGGAACAAGACCGCAGTAATGTTATCGCTAAAAAGAAAATTGGAAAAGGTGGGAAGACAATCGTTTTGAACACGCATATGGATGTGGTGCCTGTTGTTAATGGATGGGCATCCGATCCTTTTCACTTGACCATTCGCCAGAACAAAGCATATGGCAGAGGTGCTTGCGATGCCAAGGGGCCATTGGCATGTATGTTACTGGCAATACGTAATGTCATTAATGATCCGGGTAATATTCATGGAGAAATTATTATGACGGCAGTTGTTGATGAAGAAGATTTTAGTCATGGTGCGAAGAAAATGGTTCAGAATGGGTTCAATGGCGATTATGGCATTGTAGGTGAGCCTACAAGTTGTAAAATTGCTCCTTGCCATAAAGGAAGCATGCGGCCCATTATTCGCGTTACTGGTAAAACAGCGCATGCTTCCCTTCCAGAGCAAGGTATTAATGCTATTGAAGGCGCAGCTGTTTTTACGATGGAAATGAAAGAATATTCAAAACAATTGAAAAAAATAAATCATTACTTATTGGGTAATCCAACAATGGCAATCACAAAATTAGTAGGCGGGGTAAAAGAAAACGTTATTCCCGACAGTTGTGAATTAATTGTGGATCGACGAATGGTTCCCGGTGAAACGGAAGAAGAGGTAGTGGATAGTTTCAAGAAGATATGTGCTTTGACAGAACGTAAAATGCCAGGAATAAAAGTGGATATAAAGGCTTTAAAGGAAACCACAGGGGGACCGACAGAAATCAGTCCAGAGTGTAAATAATGTCTACTGCGCAAAAGCCACTTTTTGACACGGCAGCCATTTTAAGGCCCGTTTTACTTTCCACAGTAGTAAATGTATGTAAAATAAAATTGGCGTACACTGAATAGCCTGGAGTTTTCCCAGGTTCAGTGCCAAAATAGACAGCGCGATCACGCTCTGTGTCGTTTCTTTCAGATATGTTCTGATTTGGCTAAGGCCAAACCGACGTTTTGCTAAGCTGAAGGCGCGTTCTACTTCCACGCGATCACAATTGTCTTTGTATTCCAACCGTCTGTCTCTGACAGCATCTTTCTTGGGACGTCCCAAAACAGGTCCCGACAACCGGATACCTCTTTCTTTACAATATGCCAGGTTGAGACGGTTGCGGTAAATCTTATCGGCCAACACCCGTTCTGGATAATGACCATACCGTTCATGGTATCGTTCGATTTCTTGTGGCAGCAACGTGCTTTCATTATAGGTTTCAAAACTCTGTTGTTCTAACCGTACCATGCCGTTCACGACGCTGATGTCCAGTTTGGCGCCAAATTCTACAGGCGCTTTGACTTTGCCACGCACAATTGGCCGCAGAAAAGGCTGCCGTAAGTTCACAATGCGGTGTTCGATGCGATGAATATGATGATCATACATGTGTTTCTGTTGTGCATACATCTGTTGAATCACGACTAGCTGTTGTTGATACTTGTGTGCCAGCTGTCTGCCGTCTTGTAACAGATTGGCGATATACCGTTGGTCTCTAGCAATGTATTGCAATTGCTTGCGAATGCCATGCCGCAGTTTCCTCGCCTTGTTTTTCTTGGAGCGGACGATGTTCAAATAGTCCTTCCGGGCTTTCCGGCAATAGGTCCGCGGTTTCTTTCCATCGGTGGGAGTATGCAGCACAGTGATGATATGTTCCAGCTTTTCTCGTCCTTCATTCAACAATTCCATATCCCTGGGATATTTGATACGAGATGGCGCACAGGTAGCATCAACAATCAGCGTCCCTTCCTTGTCGGAGATAGACGGCGGCGTATCATCATGATGAGAGTCATCTTTCTTGTCTGTGTCTTTTTCGGTGTGCTGCGGCGCTTGTTTGGCAGTTTCTGCCTGTTGGATAATGAAATTGTTGATGGCTTCCAACCGTTTCGGCGTCAGGCGTTTACGAAACCGTGTCATGGCAGACGCATCAAACGGCGCTTTATATTCATAGCCAAGCAAACCGCAGAAATATTGCAAATAGGGGTTTTCCTTGATTTGTTCGACGGTTTCTTCATCCGAGTACCCGTATTCAATTTGAATGAGCAACGCGCCTAGTGCCATTCTGGCAGGCTTGGCTACATGTCCTTTGAATCCTTTGAACAGTTTTTTATATTTCTTTTCTACCAAATCCCACGGGATGAATTCTGCTTTCTTGATCCAACGATTGTTCGGATCCATTTGTAATCCCAAGGGTTGATTAAAATCTTCGAAGGAAAGTTGTTTAGAAGGAGTTTTATACATTTTACGTCACCTGTGTGCAAGGATTTTGAGCTGTTTTCCACCATACTCATGCACTTATTATACTACGAAACGCTGATGAATACTGCAGTTATGCACACTATTGGTTTGTGCAGTTTACATTAAATATACACAAGCTGCGCTTGATATAGCAACGGATGTCACTGGAAATGAAAAGACATTTTATGGTCTCACTTGCGGATGTGATATGGTGCATTTAATGAAATGTGGCATTCCAACAATTGTTGTTGGACCAGGATCTCTGAACCAAGCACATCAAACCGATGAGTTTGTGGATATTACACAGTTAGAAAGATGTATTACAATATATGAAAATATTATTCGATGGTGTTTATCATAATAATAGAAGGGACTGTTATACATTGCATATTAATCGCGCTGTAATATACCAAAATAATTTGCCATTAAAAATACCGTTCAAACACGCCTCATCAGGATATATTGATAGCTTGGAAGAAATTTATTTAAAACTAGAGGCAGATGATGGCACTGTTGGGTTTGGCGAAGTCAGAGGCAATTGTTCTTATTTCACAGGAGATACGACAGAAGCTGTCATTGCTACATTGAAGAGTGCCATTCTTCCTGTATTATTTGAGATAGATTTGACTAATATCAATCAGACACATGACAAGATCGAGAATGCCATTGTTGGTAATATGGCATCCAAAGCCATTGCGGATATTGCTATTTATGATCTGATTTCGAAATATTATGGATTACCTTTGTGGAATTTATTGGGTGGTGCCCGTAAAATGCGTTTGCCTACTGAAGAAAATATACCTTTTTGTAGTCTTGAAGAAACAAGAAAAAATGCGAAAGCTTTACTGGATGACGGATGCAGGTTTATAAAAGTCAGAGTAGGACTCAAACCTTTTCAAAAAGATGTTGAACGGGTAAAAGCTGTTTATGAAGTAGTAAAACAACTCCATTTGGAAAGTGAGACAGAAATTGCCATTGATGCAAACCAATCATGGGAAACAAAAGAAGCACTGGTCAATATCAAAGTATTGCAGCAATATGGTTTGAAAATCGTGGAACAACCCGTTCCCGCTAAGCATGCTGACTCATTAAGGATGTTGCATGAAAATTTGGATGTAAAGATATTTGCTGATGAGGCTGTTTTTAGTGTTGATGACTTAGTTAATCTTATTAACGAGAATGCTATAGATGGTCTCCATATAAAACTCATTAAATCGGGTGGAATTTATAATGCTGTTCGTATGATGGATATTGCAGAAGCACATCATTTGTCATACATGGTAGGTGGTATGGATGAGGGTATGTTAGCTGTAGCTGCTGCTGTTCAATGTGGAGCGGTTTCCAGGACCAATTTGTTTGAATTGAATGGGCATTGCAGAATCAAAGAAGACCCTTGCAGTGGATTGGAAGTTTCCCATTCAACGGTAATGGTTCCCACAGGGATTGGACTGGGAATTCATGTAAATGAAAAACAGTTACATGAAATATATAAAGAAAATAGAAATTAGAATATGGAGGAGTTTACGATGGGAAAAAAATTAACAGGTTTTTCAAAGGAAGAATTTGATCAACGGCTGGCAAACGTAAGAAAAGAAATGGCACATAGAAAACTTGACATTTTTCTTGTGAATACGCCGGAAAATGTTTTTTATCTGACCGGACACAAATCACCTGGCTATTATATGTATATGTGCTTGGTTATTCCTATGAATGGTGAAGTCACGTTGGTTTTGCGAAGAGGCGAATTAGGCAATGCAGGCACGTTTTCTTGGCTTGGAAGCGATGCGTTGGTTGCATATGATGATACGGACGATCCTCTGCAGAAGACAATTGATGTAATACATCAGAAAGGTGGCCAGAAAAGCAAAATCGGAGTCGAATATACATCTTGGTTTTTAACGACTAAAAACTATCTTGGATTAAAAGAAAAATTAGAAGGTTCGGAGATCGTTGATGCATCCGGAATTGTTGAACAGGGGAGGCTCATCAAATCACCTAAGGAAATTGAATATATAGAACAAGCCGGAAAAATTTGTAATGCGGCTATGCAGAAAGCCTTTGCAACAGTACGAGTAGGAAATACTGAAAATGATGTTGCTGCAGCCATATTTTCTGAAATGTGTGTGCAAGGCAGCGAGTTCTATGGTACAGAACCGTATGTTGCTTCAGGATATCGGGCCGGTGCGATGCATTCTTCCTGGACGAGTAAGGTGATGAAAAATGGAGAAACAGTATTGTTGGAATTATCTGGGACAGTCAATCGATATAATGCAGCATTGATGAGAAGTGTTTCACTGGGGAAACCGTCACTGGTAATGCAGGAATGGTCAAAAGTATGTTTGGAAGCCTTAAATGCGGCAATTGATGCTATCAAACCTGGCGTTACTTCGGAATCTGTTGACTCGGCTTGTTTAGATGTTATTACAAAAGCGGGATTATATGAAAACTATCGTAAAAGAACAGGGTATTCGATAGGCATTGCATTTGCACCCGATTGGGGTGAAGGACATATCATGAGCCTTCAGCAGGGGGATCAACGGATTTTACAGCCTGGTATGACATTCCATATGCCACCAGCTATCAGAAAATTAGGGAGTTATGGTGTCGGGTTCAGTGAAACTGTTTTGGTCACTGAAACAGGTTGTAAAGTGATTACCCATGTTCCAAGAGAATTGCATATTGTTGAATAATATTATAGCAATGGCGCTATTAGTAGGAAAGGGGTCCTGTTAATAGTGCACTGTTATTAGATGAGGGGGAAGAACGATGAATACGAACAGAATGATAAGAGTTTTGGGGATGGTAATGTTGGTTGGAACGTTGATGGTTACAATTGCTGGATGTGGAAATACTGGTTCCGGTGGCAATCAAAGCAAAGCGGAAGTAAAAGCACCGGAACAATTAGCCGAGTCAGGTAAATTGACCTTTGGTACGGCAGCGACTTTTCCACCTTTTGAATACATGCAAGGTTCGAAGTATGTTGGTTTTGATATTGAGATGGGAGAGGCTTTAGCAAAGGAAATGGGGCTTGAATCTAATATTCAAGCTATGAATTTTGATGGGCTTATTCCAGCATTAAATGGCAAACGATTAGATATGATCAATTCAGCTATGTATATTAAACCGGAACGGGAAGAACAAGTTGATTTCATTCCGTATTTAGTATTGGGAAATTCTATTGTTGTTAAAAAAGGTAATCCAGAAAACATTACAACGATGGATAATTTATCTGGAAAAACTTGTGCTGTTACCCGTGGGGCTGTTGAAGAAATTTATTGTAGAGATACCAATAAAAAACTGGAAAGTGAAGGTAAGTCACCGATCACTATATTGGCATTACCTACCGCAAATGATTCTGTCCTAGCCACAGAACAAGGTCGAGCAGACGCATTCCTAGTATCATCACCTGGAGCAGCATATTTGATGGAAAAAAAGCCTGATACCTTTGAAATTGCAGGTACTTTTGCAGCTGAAACAAAAATAGGTATTGCTGTGCGTAAAGGTGATACAGAAACAAAAGAAGCGGTTGAAAAAGCATTGAAAAAACTGGTCGAAAACGGCACTTTTGAATCTTTGATGAAAAAATATAATCTTCCGACTGAAATGAATTACTTTGCGAAATAGAGCGTATTACTTATTTTATGTAGATTGGGGCGAATATTATGGAAGGGTTGTTTAATTATGTATGTTCACCAGATTTTTTGAACGGAGCTGTCTCTACATTAAAACTAACAATTTGTGCTCAGATCGCAGGCGTTTTATGTGGATTTCTTCTGGCGATTTTCAGAATGTCAAAATTTAAAATATTTCAAGGAATCGCAAGTATTTATATTTGGATTTTTAGAGGAATTCCGGTTTTGGTTCAATTAATTTTTGTTTATAATGCGTTACCACAATTTGGGTTAAAACTAACCTCATTTCAGTCTGCAATGGTTGCGTTGACATTAAATGAAGCCGCATATATGGCTGAAATTATTAGAAGTGGACTGAAATCGGTTCATCCAGGTCAGCAACGTGCTGGGTATGTGCTGGGTATGTCCAAGCTTCAGATTATGCGACATATTACATTGCCACAAGCATTGCGGACCGTTGTCCCACCTACGACGAATCAGTTCATTGCCATGTTAAAAACTTCGTCTTTGGCTTCGGTTGTTGGCTACGGTGATTTGCTGCTGACGGCACAACAGATGGCAAGTGCCTCGTTTGATTATATTCACACTTTAATAGCGGCAGTTGTGTATTATTTGTTTTTTACTTCAATCTTTACTATTGCACAAATTAAAATTGAACATCACCTGGATATATCTCGACGATTTGATCAAGCAAAATCTCCGTCCTTGTTTTCTTCATTTCTTAGACAGTGCTCAATTGTCATTTTAGGAGGTGTGCATACTTATGAAGGGATTAATAGAAGTACGAGATGTAAATAAAAGTTATAGTGGTAATGAAATTTTGAAATCAGTATCTCTTAGTGTTCATGAAGGTGAAAAAGTAGTTATGATTGGACCTTCCGGTTCGGGGAAATCAACATTATTAAGATGCATGGCAGGTTTGGAAAATGTGAATGGAGGGCAAGTATTATATAAGGGAAAAGATATGAGCAGCAGAAAAAATTATAGCCGGACCGAAATAGGCATGATTTTTCAATCATTTGATCTTTGGAATCATCTGACAGCATTAGAAAATGTCATGCTGGCACCGCGAATTGTATACAAGGATAATAAAAATAAGGCAAAAGCAGATGCCATGGTTTTATTGGACAAAGTACATTTGAGTGACAGGGCAAATCATTATCCGGAACAGCTTTCAGGGGGACAACAACAACGTATCGCCATTGCCAGAGCATTAGCAATGCATCCCAAGCTGATGTTTTTTGATGAACCGACGAGTGCGCTGGATCCTGAAATGACATCGGATGTATTGGATATTGTTGTAGACTTGGCAAAGAGTGGGATGACTATCGTCATTGTTACACATGAAATGGAATTTGCTCAAAAGGTAGGTGATAGGGTGATTTTTATGGATAACGGCAGTATCATTGATGATTTACCTGCTAAAGATTTCTCGTTATCTGGCTCTTCTCATCCGAGAATTCAAAAATTTCTGCGTCAAATAACTCAATATTAGAGGACTAGGAGAGAGTTCAATGAATATCATTTCCATTGCGTTGGTTCAACCGATAACCTATTTTGGCAATGTACTGCAAAATGTAGGGCATTGTGAAACCTTTATTGACCGGGCCGGGAAAGAAAATGTGGATTTAATAGTCTTTCCAGAATTATATCTGTCGGGATATGATTTGAATTTTCTAAAACAATCGAAGTGTTCTTTGCAATCTGAAGCTGTTCAATATATAACAGAAATTGCAAAGAAAAATAAAATCTATGTTATCTTACCTGTTGCATTACAAGAAGGATCTCAATTATATAATGCAGCTATCCTTATTACCAGAAATGGAGATGTAGAAGGAATATATCGCAAAGTTCATCTGTGGAGTGAAGAAAAAAAATATTTTCAGGCTGGAAATCGATATCCGGTTTTTCAAACGGATTTTGGGAAAATCGGGATTTTAATTTGTTACGATGCAGGTTTTCCTGAAGCTTCCCGTATGTTGGCATTACATGGAGCCGAATTAATAGTATTTCCTGCTGCGTTTGCCGATACACCGATATTTCGTCAACGATGGAATATGTATTTTGGAAATAGGGCATTAGAAAACACTTGTTTTGTAGCTGCGGTTAATTCCATTGGTTTAAATAGTAACGGTGAAAGATTTTTTGGTAATAATTTAATGTATGGTCCCGATGGTTTGCGAATTGCTGCAGGGACAGATTTTGAAGAGCAGATGGAAATAGTAAAAATTAATTTGGATACTGTAAAAGAAGAAAAGGAAAATTCATATTTAACTGATTTACGGATGGATACATATGAATATAGGAGTGAGTAGTCAATGAGTCATATATTAAAAAAACAAATTAAAGGTATATATATTTTAGCAATAACGCCATTTAATCAGGACTTTTCATTGAATTTGGAAGGATTGCAAAAAAATATTGATTTCTTCATTTCGTCAGGTGTTAATGGTGTTGTTGTCGGTGGTACTTATGCTGAATATCCAAGCATGACAATTGAAGAAAGAAAACAATTGTTTAGAGCCGCTATTGAAGCTGTTAATGGAAGAGTACCTATTGTATGTTGTACTGCTGATAGCGGAACACAGAATGCCATTGATTTAACAAACTATGCAGATAAAATTGGTGCAAATGCTGTAATGGTAACTCCTCCTTATGTTTCGGAGGTCCGCTCAACTGATATGATATATCATTTTGAACAATTAGATGCCAATGTGGATATTCCTATTTTAATTTACAATAGTGCCAGTATTGGCGTTAGTTTGACACCTCAAGATATAAAGGAAGTATCTAAACTTAAGCATATTTATGGAGTTAAACAAGGGGCAACCGATTTGAATGTTTTAGTAAGGACATTAGCTTATGCCGGTGATAAAATTTCCGTTATGTGTGCATCAGATGGATTGATTCTAGGGGCATTAGCTTCCGGGTATCCTGGTTGCACATCAACTAATGCTAACTTTATGTGTGATGAATATGTAGCTTTATATGATGAAGTCATGAACAATCAATTAGCAAAGGCTCAGAAACGTTACTATAGATGGCAACCAATGCGCGACTTAGCTACTCGATTTGGCCAACCTGCGATGGTGAAAGCGGCAATGGAATTAAAAGGCCTCAGTGCAGGACCAGTTAGGCCGCCATTTCAATCTTTAGATGAGAAAGAAAAGGAAGAATTGACAACCGTATTGGAACAGTGTGAGTTGTTGTAATCTGATTAGTTGAGGTAGTTATGAAACTGGAATTCATAAATTATTAGACCAAAGACCAGCTCATTCCTTGGGATAAGATGGAAAGGATGTATGCTTTTTTGAAGAAATTAAATTTATGCAGTAGATAGTGGTCAAGTGAATAAGTTGGATTGTCAACACTTTGTCGGACACTTTTTATAAGGTCAATTTTCTAAATTCCACCGGAGTCATATAATTTAATGATCCATGAGTTCTAGTATTGTTAAACCAATTCACATAACTCTTTAATTCGTACCGCAACTGGCTTAAACTGTCAAAATTGCGTCCATAAACAAATTCTGTTTTAAATATTTTAAATGTCGCCTCGGCAACAGCATTGTCATACGGACATCCTTTCATACTTAAAGATCGCTTAATTTCAAATGTAGTGATTACCTTTTCAAGCAGCTCATTTTTAAATTCGCTACCTCTGTCTGAATGAAACATTTGGATTTTACGTAAATCTGTTTTTACTGTTGCAAAGGCATCATATACCAATTGAGCGTTTTTATGCATGCCAGCACTATAACCAATAATTTCACGGTTGAATAAATCTACCAGCACACATACGTAATTCCATTTGTAGTTTACTCTAACATATGTCAAATCACTCACAACTACAGCATAAGGCTTCTGACCGTTAAATTCTCGGTTCAATTCATTCTTTACAGGATCTTCATTACATTTTTGTTTATGCACCTTAAATTGTGCAACTGTATATTTTGATATAAGTCCCAGTTTTTTCATGAACCGGCCAATACGGCGCCGTGATACTTGAAAATTTGATTTGTGTAGTTCTTTTTTGATTTTTCTGGTTCCATATACATTGTAATTTTCTTGAAATATTTTTTTGATTTCATTTTCAATTTCAGACTCATCGTTTTTCATGGCTGATTCATAGTAATACGTACTTCTAGCTATATTCAAGCATTTACACATCGCTGATACTGAGTATTTATGAGCATTTTGCCGGATCACAATTACTTTTGTCCGAGTATCAGCGCTGCTTGCTTTAAAATATCATTTTCCATCTTCAATTTTTGATTTTCTTTCTGAAGGCGCAATAATTCTGTCGCTTCCGGCGTACGATTATCACATTCTTTTGCCGAACCGGTAGCATTAATTCTACGAATCCAATTATTAAGCGCTGATGGTGTTAAATCATATTCTCTAGCAATTTCTGAACGTGGTTTGCCGCTGTTGAATAATTTTACCATCTGTTCTTTAAAATCATTTGTAAATTCTCTTTTTTCGCGTCTATTTGTCATGTAAATCTTCCTTCCCAATCCTTTTATTCTATTTTTACATGACCTTATAAAATCTGTCCAGTTTATTGTAGCCGATCCAAGTGTATAAATTTTGCATATGTGTTGTTAATACGTTTTTATTGTAAAAGTTTACAATAGTTGCTTATACTATCGCTTAAATGTAAGAAAATAGATTAAAAGAGACAGTAACAGAAAGAAACGAAAAGTAAGAGAAGGTGGATTATAACTGCATTCATGGCATTGAAACAAAATGAACAAGAAGAGGCAGTTCGAATTGCTAAATCGTTAGGGGGCGTAAGGCCTGCCAGGGTCCAAATCTCTGCCACTCCGCCATTTTACTAATACGAGCGAGTTTGGATATTTTTCCAAGCTCGCTTTTTTTCTGTTTTCTGCCGTGCCAATCGTTGTGCAAATGAAAAAATAACGTATTTCTATCTCCATACAAAAAGGTATTGGTGTTTTTTCGTCTTTTTAAAACTGATACTCACCAAACGGAAAAGGAAAATGAGTTTTTTTCTGCATGTCCTTGTCGACGTTTTGTCAATATATAATATTGACAATATCACTGCTCCGGTCAGCAGCACTTTCCGTGGGACGATGAGATGAGTCATGCGGAAGATTCTCTTTCAAACGCATGTAGGGGTTCATCACGGACGCATGCAATACTGGCCCATCCAGCAGTGCCATAAGGAAGTTAGCTAACAGCTTTTCAACGTCTGCATTTTTGTAAAAAAGCGAAGTCGATGAGGCTAGCTATTATCTGGGTCAATACATTTACCGAGAACTTCTTGACACATACAACACATACAGAAGATTTTACCTGTATGACTTTATATGGTATAATACACTATACATAGGTAGTGATTCATCTTTTGATTATTTTTGGTAATCCTTTCTATTTACACGTATTAATGCATGCTGTAGAGTCGGATTTTCTACAGCTTCTTTTTATGTAAAGGAAGTGTTTTTATTATATGTAAATAATGGTATGGCAGAATGGTTGTCTTGCAATAGGAGAACTCATTTGTCTGATGGAAATTAGGATAATAATAGGGAGATATTGCCAAGAAATATTTTGGATATGTTATCATGAATAAGTGATAGAGATATAATGGATATGAATTACCACAAATATTTAAGCCTATTATTTTGAGATAAGGTATACAGACAGACCTATTATTCGATTTTATATTGTGAGTTGGTAAAGCAGATAGCTTTAAATAATCAACAAAAAGGGAGCATTGGATGATATTTCGTTTAAAAAGAACAAGTATAGCTTGTATTGTCTTCATGATGACACTAACTTCTTCAGTAGGAGCTACTTTTCATCCAGGAGACAGAGGAGATGAAATTTTAGCAATACAACAGCAATTAAACGCTATGGGTAGAAATATTGTTGCTGATGGAGATTATGGAACACAGACAACTGAAGCTGTGCGGAACTTTCAAACGTCACAGGGACTGGATGCTGATGGAATTGTAGGAGCCATGACGTACCAAGCCTTAATGGGAACAAATATGCCGGATAATACGTGTACTCATTTTGTACAGCAGGATACAGATTCAAATAGCAGTACTTCGGTTCCGGTTACCGCAGATAATGTGATTATGATAGTACAACAAGCGTTAGTTCATAATGGATATACAGTTTCTGTTGATGGGGTATTGGGAACAGAGACAGATACGGCAATTCGTCAATTTCAAGCTGATCATGGGTTGGAGGTGGATGGAATTGTAGGAGGGCAGACTTTTTATGCGTTAACTGGTCAGACGTTGTCAACAGCACCTTTTTCTTATGGCAATACATCGGAATCCTCTGAAGGGGAAAACATTGTAGCCGCAGCTGATCAATATCTTGGCGTTCCTTATGTGTACGGCGGTAATACGCCTGATGGATTTGATTGTTCCGGTTTTACAAAATATGTTTTTTCATCTATCGGCATTACATTGCCCCGGACTGCGGATGAACAATATGATATAGGGACTCCAGTGGCATATTCTAATTTGCGTCCTGGTGATTTACTGTTTTTTGATTCTGGATATTCTGGAATATCTCATACAGGTATATATGTAGGAAATCATGAGTTTGTCAGTGCTACCACCTCGCAGGGTGTTGTTGTAGCTGACTTGGATAATACATATTGGTCTTCGTGTTATGTGGGAGCAAGACGTGTTGTATAAATAAGCTTATTTATACAATGATTTATAGCCGCATCCATGAATGATATTCGGTTTCAAAAGCGGGAGAAATTACGAATGCCAAAATAAATCCGTTTTACTATTTTTATCTTGTTGATGTGTCCTTCCATAAATTCATTGAAGTAATGGAATCGAGTGGCATTAATAATGTCGTCGAATTAATCCGAGAAGGAGTGCAGCAAGGATTTAAATTCTATTAATCCGTAAGTCTGTACCAATTCGAACCAAAATCGCAGGAAATACATCGAGAATTTTTTTTTGTTGTATTTGAAATTGAAAGGGCAATGATTATATGGGTACTGTATCCGTTTTCGTGTATTTTTCATGGCCAGATTACCTGGCAGATGATATTTGTCGCAGATAATCATGGCATTGAAAAACAGGTGTTGTGCTACCAAGCGGAATACGGAAGAAGAATCCATTACTACACAATATAGTTTTACGCAAGGCATAGAGATAGGACGCAAACTAGTTCGTTAATTTTAGATATCCCGCACTGCGGCAAGATATCTAAGACAGTCTTGCCGCAGCGGGATTGCACAAGGTAACTTGGCATATCTGATCTTGTGTGTTTCCCAAAAATTCATCCAGCGACAACATAGCGGGAAACGCGGCGGGTTTGTTATAGGGAATAGAATCGGTCAGCCATATCGGGTAACATTTTATTTGCGGGCGCATTTCCAGATAACGATAAGGTATTGGCGTTGACTACATCGTTGATTGGCTGGACTAAGGGAGTGGCGGGATCAAGCGAATGATTGCAAGATTATAATTATCTGCATGGAGGTAATAGTATGTCTTTCACTGTTCGAAAGGCGCTGCAGATGGATCACATGAAAGATGCCGAATTAATCGGTGGATCCGGAGGCCTTGATAGAATTATCAGTTGTGTTGATATTTCAGAAACTCCCGATTCGTATGAATGGTTGAGGCCAAATGAGTTTTTGATTACGACGGGATATTCCATACGAGATAATTTGGAATCACAGATGAAACTGCTGCGTTCTTTATCACAAAAACAAGGAGCTGCACTGGCTATTAAGTTTGGTCGTTTTATTGGCAGTATTCCTCAAGAACTAGTTGGTTTGTCTGATGAACTGGACATTCCGCTTATTTCTTTGCCTAATAATCTTCCTTTTATTGATATTACATATCCGCTTATGCAGCGTATTGTCAATAATCAAGCACGACAGCTGGCATATTCTGAGAAAATTTATAAAATGCTGACAAAAGTCGCATTAGAAACGAATAGCTTGGAAAGTATTTCTTCAGCATTAGAGTCGATACTCGCTAAAAAAGTAATTATCTATCCTTATAATCTTCGTGCTTCTAGTTTGAATACGCAGCACCAACAGGTGATTCCTGTACAGGTTAAGAAACGGGTATATGGATACATTGTTGTTAATACTCCGGAACCTTTGAGTGACAAAGAATTAATTGCTGTTCAACATGCCGAAGTGCTAGTGGCTCTCCACCTTGTTAATTATGAACTGGCAACAGAAGCGGCATGGAATGAACGACGTGATTTATTAGATGATTTGATTAGCGGTAAAATCCATAGTATGGCTCTTCTGCAAGCTCGAGCAGATGAATTCAGTTTCTCTTTAGAAGGAGAAAAGTGTGTTTGCATCGTCGATATTGATGATTTTACAACGTATCTGTTGCAGCATGATTTGACGGAACAACAGGCTTTGACTTTTCGCCGCTCCCTTTTTCATTGTGTTCAGGGAGCTATGCTGCGTTTGGGGAAATGTAACCGTAATTTTCTTACAGCACAGCAAAGTGATAAAGTTATTATTCTCGGTTCATTTTATCAAACGGACTGGGAATCTGTTTTGCCGGAAATACATACACAGGTGTCCCAACTTTCCGAAGAACTAACAGCAACTATTGTTATCAGTAATCCTGTTAATATGTTAGCGGAGATACAGAAAGCATATGAGACAGCTCGACGTCTTATTGGTATTTCCCGTAAGATTCATGGACCGGGAAAGGACTTATATCAAAAGGATGCTGAGTTATATTTAATTTTAGAAAAAATGGATGCAGCGTCTTTAGATAGTGCGTTGCTTGGGAAAATTTTGAAATCACGAAAGCGAAAAGAATATTTGAGAACACTGCAAGTTTATTTAGACTGCCAGGGTAATCTTTCAGAGGCGGCGCAGTTGTTATTTATTCATCGCAATACGTTGCGGTACCGTTTAAAACAGATTGAATTGCTGTTAGGTAAAAAATTAGATGATCCAGAAATACGAGTAATACTCTGGTTGTTATTAAAATCACAGCAACTGCAATAGATTTTTGTGCAAAATGTACAAAAAATATTATTTTTTTGTACTAAATAGCGGTTGTTTGTTAAATTTACTTAAGGTAAGCTATTGTTATGAAATATAATAGCTTGCCTTATTTTTTATAGGCAAAAGTGAGGGGAACGAAAATATGTTAGGAATTATCAGAGTATTGACAACAGATGATTCAAAAGTTTTTGAAAGTCACGGGGTGATTATCAAAGAGAGGTATGGTATTCATGTGAAAAGTTATTGTATTCCTGATCAACCTTATGGTATTCATGATGAGGTTACGGAAACAGCAGCTATTCCTAAAATTATAACATTAGCTAAAAATATTGAAGCCGATGGGGTTAAAGCAATTTTAATTAGTTGTGCTGCTGATCCAGGCTTACAGCAAGTCCGGGCAAGCGTACATATCCCTGTTATAGGGGCCGGTACATGTGCGGCAGCTTTAGCTTTGACTTTGGGAAAACGGGTAGGTGTACTTAACTTGACTGGACATACTCCCAGTTCACCTGCAGCTATATTGGGTGAACGGCAGGTCATGGAAGTTGCACCTGAAGGGGTAGATAATACGACTGATTTAATGACACCTTCAGGAAAAATGGCGGCCATAAAGGCCTTAGGGGAACTGGCAGCAGCATGTGATGTTATTATGCTGGCTTGTACAGGTTTTGCGACTATTCATTTTGCTGAAAAAATGCGCAAACATGTGCCGATTCCTATTGTAGATGCCATAGAAGCCAGCGGTGCTGTGGCCCAATTAATTCTTCGGAATATATAATAGAAATGAGAGAGTGATAACTATGGCACAAGAAAAAGCAAGAGAGGTACATCCTAATGTTTTTGAGCCGGGGATGATGCTCATGAATGTATGTTTATCGTTTTTTGGAGCAATTATCGGTTTACAAATTATAACTACTCTGGGGGTAACTCCAAACACAGCTATTATTGGGGTGTTAGTAGCACTTATTGTTTCCCGTATTCCCCTTGCTTCTTTTGCAAAATTCAGAAATATTCATCGACAAAATATGGCACAGACCGCTATTTCCAGTGCTACCTTCGGGGCAGCGAATTCGCTATTACTGCCAGTTGCTATACCGTTCGTGTTAGGACGTGTAGATCTTGTTTGGCCTATGTTGATTGGAGCTACGCTGGGTATGTCTATTGATATGTGCATGTTGTACTGGCTATTTGACTCTAAAGCTTTTCCTGGTAAGGCAGCTTGGCCCGCAGGAATTGCGGCAGCTGAAGCGATTAAAGCAGGAGATAAGGGTGGAAAACAAGCCATGCTTCTCGTTTGGGGTATTGTTGGCGGAATCGTCGGTTCCTTTTTTAAAATTCCTATGTCGGCATTGGGAATTACTATGATTGCTAACATGTGGGCTATGTTGATGTTTGCTGTAGGACTTCTGTTGCGTGGGTATTCCCAATCCATTTTTGGTCTGGATCTTAATGCTATGTATATCCCTCATGGTTTTATGATTGGGGCGGGGCTTGTTGCCGGCTTTCAGATTCTAATGGTTTTTTTGAATAAAAAGAAAAAAACAGATGGGAGTCCTGAACAGGATGACTACGAATACACTCGTGATGAAAACAGTGTACGGGTCAGTTTGATTCGAGGTTTTATATTATATATTGTTGCAGGGGTTATTTTAGCTGTTTTAGCCGGTTTATATACAGAAATGAGTATTGGCATGCTGGTTGTTTGGGTTTTGTATGCCGCTTTTGCTTGTATTATGGCGGAATTTATTGTAGGGTTGTCAGCGATGCATTCTGGATGGTTTCCCGCTTTTGCTACGTCGCTTATTTTTTTGATTATCGGTATTTTAATTGGATTTCCGCCCGTAGCACTGGCACTGATGGTAGGATTTATTGCCAGCGGCGGGCCGGCTTTTGCTGACGGTGGGTTTGATTTCCGCAGCGGTTGGCTTTTGCGTGGCATGGGGAAAGATCCTAAATTTGAAGTAGAGGGTAGATACCATCAGTTTGTTTCGGCTTTTGTTGGTTTTGGTGTGGGTGCAGTAACCGTTGCTTTAAGTCATAATATGTATTTTGAGCAAGGCCTGGTACCTCCGGTTGCCAAGGTGTTCGTGGCAACGATACAAGCGGGTGTTGATCCAGCCATTATTAAGAGCTTGGCCATCTGGGCTGTTCCAGGTGCGATATTGCAAGCTGTTGGTGGATCGACACGTCAAATGGGAATTATGATGGCAACAGGGCTTTTGATTTTAAGCCCGGCTGCAGGAATCACTGTTTTAGTTGGACTGACGGTACGTTTTCTTATTGAAAAAATAAAAGGTGAAAAAGCGATGATACCTGTGACGGTAATGGCAGCAGGATGTATTGCTGGAGATGCATTGTACGGCTTCTTTAATTCTCTGATAAAAGTAGGTGTTAAAAAATAATGAGCTATTCTCGCATACTTACTAAACAAGATGCGACTGCTGCTGCTTTGGGTGGTGCTGTTCTTGGTGGCGGTGGCGGCGGATCCCGTTTTTTAGGTGAAAGATTAGGTTTACAGGCTATTGACACGGGGACCGTGAAGTTAGTTCCTATTGAAGAAATTCCCGATAATGCAATCTTATTGACGGTTTCCGCTGTAGGTGCTCCCGCTGCATTAAATGCTTGTGTTACAGCCACAGATTATGTAAATACTGTTCAACGTTTTGCAGCATCCTTTGATTGTAAACCAGCCGGTATTATAACTAATGAATGCGGCGGCAATGCAACTTTGAATGGTTGGATACAGGCAGCAACATTGCATCTTCCACTGGTCGATGCCCCTTGCGACGGCAGGGCTCATCCCACAGGCGTGATGGGAGCGATGAGCTTGCAGCGGCAAAAAGGATTTGTATCCCGGCAGGTAGCTATTGGCGGTAATCGGGCAAAAGGAAGTTATTTGGAAACTATTATACGTGGATCTTTGGAGCATGCTTCTCAGATAATTCGATGTACATCCATAGAAGCAGAAGGGTTAGTTGCGGTAGCCAGAAATCCTGTTACAGCCGCTTATGCCAAGGAGCATGCTGCTATAGGAGCCATTGAACAGTCTATTTCATTGGGTAAGGTTATGCTGGCAGTACAAAATCAGGAAGCAGATATTGTTGCAAGTGCGGTAAATTTTCTTCATGGAGTTATTTGTATGACGGGCCGGATTCAGCATTTAAAACTGGAAACAAAGAATGGTTTTGACGTGGGTACGTATCAAGTTACGAATGAACGGCAGTCCGTGGAACTAACTTTTTGGAATGAAAATATGACACTTACTTTGAATGATATACGATTGGCGACTTTTCCTGATTTAATCATGACTTTTTTAACGGATACAGGTATGCCGGTTACTTCATCAGAAGTACGGGAAAATATGAAAATTACGGTAATTTATACAGATAAATGCCATCTTCGTTTAGGTTCTGGTTTACGCGATAAGGAATTGTATATAGTTGCTGAGCAAGCAGTGGGAAAGGAAATCATTTCGTATTTATAATTTGTGAGGAGACGATAGTATGGCGTTGAAACAAGTATTGGATGTATATGAAATTATGGATGACATTCATGTGAATGGGAAAGCTATTGTAGCATATGCAAAAAAAATGGGGATTGAAGATGCAATTTATGAACGGGTGGAAGAAGGAAAAGGGGCGACTGATTTTATTCGTATGCTTATTCCCGGAAAAAATGGTAAGACTGCAGGAGGAGCGGCTCCTACGTTAGGCATTGTAGGTCAGTTGGGTGGTGTTGGTGCACGGCCGGAACGGAAAGGATTTGTTTCCGATGGCGATGGGGCACTGTCAGTTGTTGCAACTGCAATTAAGCTAGCGGGGATGGCACAGAAGGGAGATCAGCTGGAAGGTGATGTTATTGTTACGACGCATATCTGCCCCACGGCGCCGACGCAGCCGCATAAACCTGTTCCTTTTATGGGCTCACCGGTTTCTATGGCAACCAATGTTCATATTACGGTAGATTCGGCAATGGATGCGGTTTTATCTGTTGACACGACAAAAGGGAACCGTGTTATTAATAAGAGAGGTTTTGCTATTTCTCCAACAGTTAAAGAAGGGTATATTCTGCATATCAGTGAAGATTTGCTGCAAATCATGCAGACGTCTACAGGAGACTACCCGGTGACGTTTCCGATTACAACTCAGGATATTACTCCATATGGTAATGGACTATACCATTTGAATAGTATTTTGCAGCCATCTGTTGGGACTACGGCACCTACGGTAGGAGTTGCCATTACGACGGTTACGGCTGTTCCCGGCTGCAGTACCGGAGCATCTCATGAAACGGATATAGCTGAAGTAGTGCGTTTCTGTGTGGAAGTGGCCAAAGAGTATACTCAAGGAAACTGCAGCTTTTATGATAAGGAAGAATTTGCTTTGGTGGAAAAATTGTACGGTTCTATGAAACACCTTCAAACTTCGGGGAAGCAATCATGAAAGCACAGATCACACTAACTGTTAGTGTGGCCAAGGAAATAATTGCGGCGGCGATTGTCGAACGGCAGGATGTTAAGCAGGCTCAGAAAAGCGGCAAGATCTTATTGAAGGGTGGGACGACAGTGGTAGCTGTAGCCAGACGATTAGGACTTTCGGGATTACGTATTTCAGGACGTATCAGTCCGAGAGGAACAAAATCTTCTGGAAACCAGAATACCATAGCAGAACATAGTGTTCTTTGGGAAAAAGGGCGGGTATCCAATATAGACGAAGAGTTTTCAAAGGCGGCGGCATCGATGCGAGCGCAGGATGTTGTAGTGATAGGTGCTAATGCCATTGATGCGCAAGGGTATGCGGGAATTTTAATAGGCAGTTCTTTAGGTGGAATGCCTGGTCAGGGGTTTACGGGTCTTATGGCGCAGGGATGTAAAATTATTATTGCCTGTGGTTTGGAAAAATTGATTTATGGTACTATTGCCAAAGCTTGTCAGGCTGCTGGCCGGGAGAGTACTGATTGGAGTATGGGAATGAGCTGTGGTCTGGTTCCCTTGATAGGTGAAATTGTGACAGAACAGCGGGCTTTGGAAATGTTGTTTCCCGTTACGGTTACACTTATTGCTTCCGGGGGCATAGAAGGTGCTGAGGGTGCTAAAACTTTTATACTGAAAGGGAAACCGGAAGTTGTTCGGGAGGCTGTTGAATTTGTATTAAGAATTATAGAAAATATAGACAAGCATCCGGCATACGGCGTAGAATGTAAAAAGGGCAGTATCGGGTGCGGACGGCATAAAGCTTGTGCTTGGCGCAAAGCGGAAGGAGGTAAACTGACATGGTAGGAAAGATAGGTGCCATTACAGTAGGTCAGGCTCCCCGAGTCGATGTGATGCCAGATCTAGAGCCGATACTGGATGGGATTGAAGTTATTCAGCGTGGGGCGTTGGATGGCATGACAAAAGAAGCGTTAAAAAATATTGAACCGGCAGAAAAGGATTATATACTTGTAACACGCTTATCTGATGGTTCATCCGTGCAGATCGCGGAAAAATATATTTTGCCGCGAATCCAAGAACGTATTAACGATTTGGTAAATTATGAAAAAGTAAAGGGTATACTTATGCTTTGCACAGGGGAGTTTCCTTCCTTTGATTGCCCTGTTCCTCTGCTATATCCACAAGTGCTGCTGCAATATTTTACCATGGCTGTTTTAGGTAATCGGACGCTGGGGGTTTTAACTCCTGCTTATGGGCAAATTCGACAAGCCGGTCAGCGTTGGCATCGAAATGGTGCTGCAAAGGTCCTTGTTAATGCAGCATCTCCATACGAATCTTTTGATTTGGTCGTGGACAAGGCAGTTGCACTTAAAAATTCAGGAGCACAGCTTTTGGTCATGGATTGTATCGGGTATACGAAAGCGATGAAGGAAACTATTCGAACTAAAACGGGAATTCCCGTTATTTTAGGAAGGACTGTTGCTGCTCACGCAGCAGCAGAACTCTTTGGTTAAACAGGATATTTTAACATATAATATGCAGAAAGGAAGCTGGATGATGACTGCAAAAATTATATCACAAGATTTACTGGAATTTTTAGGGAAATCGACGTCTTCATACCATGCAGTAGCTGCCAGTGCTGATATTTTGAAAGCAGCAGGATTCATGGAATTAAAAGCAGGTGAAACATGGAATTTACAAGTTGGAGGAGCCTATTATCTTCGTATTTATGATTCCAGTCTTATTGCGTTTCATATTACCTGTATACCTCGCGCCGGTTTACGTATTGCTGCGGCACATACGGACTTTCCTTGTTTGAAAATAAAGCCAACCGCTTCTATATCAATGCATGGATACGGTAAAGTCAATATAGAAGTTTATGGGGGGATGATTCGCAGCAGCTGGCTGGATAGGCCTTTATCTGTTGCAGGTAAGATCGTTTTGCGGGGAGCAAGTCCTTTTCATCCCGTAATAAAATTAGTTGATGCCAAACGGCCTGTAATGACGATTCCGAATTTGGCTATTCATATGAATCGTCAGATGAACGAGGGTATTGAATTAAATCCGCAAAAAGATATGCTTCCTCTTATGACGATGACGGGAGAGAAGAAGAACGAAGAATTTTTTCTTGATTTTCTGTCATCAGAGTTTTCTTGTGAAAAAAAAGATATTCTGTCTTATGAACTTACTATATATCCAACAGAAACAGGTTGCCTTATGGGGTTGCAAAATGAATTTATTTCTTCACCGCGGTTAGATAATCTGACTTCTGTTAAAGCTTGTTTGACTGGCATTATTGAAGGAAACCGGAAAGATGGGATAGATGTTATTGCCCTTTTTGATAATGAAGAAGTAGGTAGTAATACAAAGCAAGGAGCAGGTTCTTTTGTCCTTCCTCATGTTTTGCAGCGTGTGTATACTGCATTAGGATTTACTGCAGAGGATTATTTGTCTGATAGAGCACGAGGATTTATGCTTTCTCTGGATGTAGCACATGCTATGCATCCCAACGTGCCGGAAAAAAACGATGTTACTAACTTTCCGGTTCTCAATGGTGGGGTAACTCTTAAAATTGCCGCTAGTCAAGCCTACGCCGGTGATGCGGAGGCGATAGCTGTTGTTACAGCGCTTTGCCAAGATGAAAATATACCTTTCCAATATTTTGTGAACCGTTCGGATATCAAAGGCGGTGCCACACTTGGTTCCATCTTATCGGCTAATCTTCCTATCCGAACGATGGATGTAGGTGTGCCTATCTTGGCAATGCATTCGGCGAGAGAAACTATGGGGATAAAAGATCAAGAAGCAATTGAAAATCTTCTCTGCAGATTTTTTTCATAAATAAAAATGTGTATGCATAGCATATTTTATATTCTATTCCGAGTTCATTTGATTATTATAAATTTTGGGGGCATATAAAAATAATATGCCTCTTTTTTTTGCAGTAATAAATATTGATAATATTTTATTTATGATTGACCAATAGAAATCCTTTGCATTACAATATAAGAAAGATAAGTCATATCTGTATTTGTACACTTGCATAAAATTTGTTTTTTTATAAGGAGGACGCATATGAAAAAAATGCCTGTTCTATTTATAGGTCATGGCAACCCGATGAATGCCATAGAAGAAAATGACTATGTGAAAACGTGGAGATCTATACCTTCTTTTTTTGAAAAACCGACAGCGATTCTTGCTATTTCTGCTCATTGGTATACAGATGGCAGTTATATTAATAATTTGCTTAAACCACAGCAAATCTATGACATGTATGGATTCCCTAAAGCCTTATATGAACTGCAATATCATGCTTCTGGTTCTCCTGCATTAGCGTCACAGGTACAACAGGTGCTTGGTGACGATATTGCAGTTGATAATTCCTGGGGTATTGACCATGGGAGTTGGTCTGTTCTGCAGGCAATGTATCCTGAGGCCGATATTCCCGTTGTTCAAATGAGTGTGAATAAAAATATAAGTTTGCAAAGGCAGTTTTTATTGGGTAGAGCATTGCGGCCGCTGCGAGACCGGAATATTTTAATTTTAGCCAGCGGTAATATAGTACATAATCTAGCCATGTTAGATTGGGAATTGCAAGCGGGGTTTCATTGGGCGGATAAATTTGATCATACTGTTCGTGACTATGTTATTCAACACGATTATGATGCTGTATTTCGCTTGATGCAGGAAAAATCTTTATTTCAATTCTCCGTACCGACATTAGATCATTTTTCTCCGCTTGTATATGCGATGGGAGCATCATCGGACGAAGATGTTATAACTGTTTATAATGATTCCCGGACAATGGGAGCGTTATCTATGACTAGTTTTGTGTTTGCATAATTTTTTGTCAAATAGTCTTTGATGGGTGTGTTTATCGGAAGGAAAGATGCAGAGAAAAAAAGAAACAGAAGTTGTTTTAGATATAATAAAATAATCTTTTCTGCTGAGGGCATGAATATACTGTGGATCACATTGTTACTTGGAAACAGGCAGGAAGAAATTCAACATAGATAGATCCATATACCTGACAGATAATGATTATACAGGGTGCTTTTGGAATATGTTAAAATTGGAGTAGCGCGTTTAAGATACCGTGCTGTTTATTCATCTTTTTTTATGCCGTGCATACAATGATCATGATTTTATAGAAGATATGAAACTGAAGCCAGTTGTTAAATTTGATATTTTCCGAATGAATCAAAAGTGTAATTTTTTTATAAGAATATGTTTTTGCTAGGTACGAATCAAGAATCTTATGCAGTGCAAACGTTGACGGCGAAAGATATAGAGAGGATGTTTTCTGTAAATACAGATATAAAAATAAAAATTTTTAAAGACAAGGAAAAAAGAAAAAATCTGAGACAATATGTTTTGAAAAGAGTTTAAATTGAATCACGTATGCCACATATTTATCAAGAATCAGCTCATAGATTTAGAAGTAATGAATATGAAAAATAAGCATATTATGGATTTTCGTTAGAAAGACGAGAAATAATAGACTTAAAAAGCATATCACGCAGGAGCGCTTGCGTTTTTCTATTATGACTGAACAGCAATCTACTCGATATGTATGTAAAATATGCACATGTGCGCAAGTGGAACATACTTCTGCCCGCATGTTGAGTATTATTTGTTGGCAACCGCCGTACGGAACAGATAAAAAACGGAATAGTATACAGTCGATTAGTTTTAAAAGCGTATACTTAGGAGGTAGGTGTACAACCAATGATGCAGGTTTTCGAGGAATATCCAAAAATAAAAGAATAATATAAAAATTATCATGAGTATACAATAGAAGGACATGTGATACAAATGATTTTTCGTATAAGAAGGTTGATATAGGAATCTATGCCAGTTATGAGAAGAGATGTAATGGAATTCATTGACATAACACATGCGTAAATAGTAATTCGATGCGTTTTTTTAGCGGTTTCCTAAAAAGGATTAAAATATATATACAATCCAATTCTGTTTGCAATAGGGCAAGCAGTTTTTTTATCTATAAAATACACAGAATGCTTATCAATATAAAATAATATAATCGATATTTTTATTGACATATGTCAACAAAAGAGATAAACTGAAATAAACGACATATGTCAATAACTTTGCTTATTGTGCGGATAGAAGCGGTTTCACTATACTGAAATATCCGAGACAGTTATTGGCAAGAATATTGTTGTTGAAAATAATTATAGCATATGGAACTGTATTTATAAGGAGTTATTTATATGAAATTGAATCAAGCTACAGACTATGCCTTTAGGCTCATTTTGTATTTTTCGACATTGCCGGAGGGAACTAAAGTCAGTGCGACAGAGTTATCTCAAAATCAACATATTCCTAAACGATTTTTATTGAAAATTATGAGAAATCTTATTTTGGCAGGAATTATAAAATCATATCGGGGAGTTGATGGTGGTTTTTCTTTACAACGAAAACCCTCGGCTATTACGTTATTTGATATTATTGCAGCGGTAGAGGGAGAACCTGAATTGCTGCGCTGCTTGCCGAATATGGAAAATTGTACTCGTGATTGTGCCGGTATGTGTGCTGTATATGATGTTTTTCGGGAAATTCAGCAGGAGTTGATTCAACATTTGCAACGTATTGATTTTGAGTTTTTAGAAAAACAAGAACATACGACAGATATACGTGTTTAGTAAAATGTACTAAATTTCATCAGCTGCAGTATCTGCCAATCTATATGTATATTATACTGACTATGTGGATTTTATATTTAATAGTATGAGAGTACGACGTATTGCTGAGTACTGGGTTTGGATGTATCCTGCAGGAAGGACAATGTAGTAGCAGTGTATATCTTTTTGTTTATAGTAACTATTATAAAAGGAGTATGTTGTAATAGCATCATATTGGCGGCGGTGATAGATGATATACGATTTCTTTTAATTAACTGATCTATATGGAGAATACTATTTTGAAAAAGTAAAGATGCAATTTCCGATTCAACCAGAATATGACTCACATAATGACAGAGCGATATTGCAAACTCCCTTTTAATATAACGTTGGGCACGGAAGTTTGATTCCAAAGTTATCTATTTACACCGGAGCGGATGTCAATCTATTTTTGTTAATGAAGTTATTTCGTAGTACCTTTGTCGACTGTAAGAAAATGTTAGTGAACAAGAACTTATATAATTTTTAACTGGATATAGCGAGGATGGGTATGTATCTATATATCAAAATACGATACGATGGAACGTATAGCAGCAACATTAAATATACAAAATTTTGATAGTATTTGCAGACATATATTTTTACAATTACGGTTATATGCGGACATAGTTCATTTTTCTTTTTTATTGTTTTGATTAAATTAGAAAAGGTAATTATGTCTTTTTTTAAATGATAAAGTAAAGCATACATGTGTTCATCGCAGGATAAACATGTAAATAGATTGTTTTTAATAATGACGATAAGTATTTACCTATGTAATACATAGTAAAATAATATTTTACATATATTTATTGTTAGACATATAATTATAATAATATTACATAGATTTTTGTTATTCAACAAGAACGATAGACTGATAAATTTTAAAATTCTGAAGGTATTTCTACGAAAAGGAGAATTTTTATGAAACGAGTCTTAGTTATTGGAGGTGTGGCGGCAGGAACCAAGACTGCAGCTAAATTTAAACGTCTTGATCAGAATGCAGAAGTGATTCTTTTGTCTAAGGGGCAGGATATTTCGTATGCAGGATGCGGACTGCCCTATTATATCGGCGGTGTTATTAACAGTTATGATGAACTTATCGTGAATACACCACAGAAATATACCGCATTAACGGGTGTAACTGTTTATACAGGTTGGGAGGCAGTTGCTGTAGATGTGGGACATAAGGTTGTTACTGCACAGAGTCAAGAGGGAATCAAACAATTTTTTTATGATCAATTAGTTATCGCGACAGGTGCATCAGCTAGTGTGCCGCCTATTGCGGGTATCGATATGCCGGGATTTTTTACGCTGCGGACACCAACGGATGCAGCACAGATTCTGGATTATATAGAAAAGCAAAATGTACGGCAGGCTGTTGTCATTGGGGCTGGTTTTATTGGGCTGGAAGTCGCGGAAAATCTTTTAGCCAGACATATTCAGGTTCGTGTAGTTGAAGCCTTGCCGCAAATTATGGCAAATGTGTTTGATTCAGATATGGCCCTATTAGTACAACGTCACCTGCAAGAAAACGATATACAGATTTTGACGGGTGTTAAGGCTTCGGCAATGGTAGGCGAAAAAGTTGTACAAGGTTTGCGGACCGATGCGGGAGTATTGACGGCGCAGCTTGTTATTTCTGCGGCTGGGGTGCGCCCTAATACCGATTTTTTAAAAAATACAGGAATTGCGATGGTTAAGGGTACTATTCTTGTTGATGAAACATTGCAGACGAATGTTCCTGATATTTATGCTGTTGGTGATTGTGCTATGGTTTCCAATCGATTGACTGGACAAGCGCAGTGGTCTCCCATGGGATCCAGTGCTAATATGGAAGGCAGGGTATTGGCACAAATACTGCATAATGGGGTGATACACTATCCGGGGGTATTGGGGACAGGCGTTATTAAGCTTCCGCTATTGAACTGCGGCAGAACGGGCTTAACGGAAGAAGCGGCAGTAAAAGCGGGTTTCCAGGTTTGTACTGCGACGATGGTTACGGATGATAAACCCCATTATTATCCGGGATCGGCTTCTTTTATCATAAAATTAATTGCTGATAAAAACACAAGGAAAATACTTGGAATGCAAGTTATCGGTGCGGGTGCTGTCGATAAAATTACAGATATTGGGGTAACTGCTATTTCGATGGGAGCGGCTTTGGATACTCTGGAATGTTTGGATTTAGCATATGCGCCGCCTTTTTCGACGGCAATTAACCCTTTCGTACAAGCTGTGCATATCTTGCAAAATAAAATAAACGGCTTATATCATAGTTTAACTCCGTCAGAGTATAGAAGTGGGAAAGCTAAAGATTATGAAATCATTGATGTGTCGATACAGCCGGCGATTCCGGGAGCTCGTTATATAAATTTAATTGACGTTACCGGGCCTATTGCCGAGATTCCCTTAGATAAAAAACTTCTCCTTGTTTGTATGAAGGGAAAGCGTTCGTATTTACTGCAAACTCGGTTACGAGCGTATGGCTATACCCATACATTAGCTTTGGAGGGTGGCCTTGCTGTGAATGATGTGAAAATTTCTTTTACAGGGCGCGGTATACCTGAAGAAGAAATTAAACGAGTCAAAGGACTTGGCTTTCTTCGCGATAAGACAACATCGGATTGCTTCAATGCACGAGTGATAACACGAAATGGAAAAATTACAGCGGAGGAAAGCTACGCTATTACGAAAGCGGCTGAATTATATGGCAATGGACAAATTGCAATGACAACTCGGCTTACTATAGAAATACAGCATGTACCCTATGTTAATATCGAACCACTTTGCAATTTTCTGGCCAAAGCAGGACTGGATACAGGTGGTACAGGATCTAAAGTCCGGCCGGTTGTATCTTGTAAAGGAACTACTTGTCAGTATGGATTGATAGATCCGTTTTCTTTGTCAGGAAAAATTCATGAACGTTTTTACAAGGGATATCATGACGTATTATTGCCTCATAAATTTAAGATTGCGATTGGCGGTTGTCCCAATAATTGTGTCAAACCGGATTTAAATGATTTAGGCATCGTGGGCCAGCGGGTGCCGCTTCTTGATAAGACACAGTGCAAGGAGTGTAAGAAATGCATTCCCAGAGACACTTGTTCTATTCATATTTTGCAATGTGATGAAGCGGGAAAAATTGTTCTGGATACAACGCGCTGCAATCACTGCGGGCGATGTATAGGAACCTGTTCTTTCCATGTTTTTGATGGATATACGGAAGGATATAAAATATACATAGGAGGTCGCTGGGGGAAGCAAATTAAACATGGAATTCCTATGGAAAAGATATTTGCTACGGAGGAAGAAGTATTGGAAACAATTGAAAAAGCAATTCTTCTCTTCCGGGAACAAGGAATCACAGGAGAACGATTTGCTGATACAATTACACGACTTGGCTTTGAAAATGTACAAAAACAGCTTCTTACAAATTCTCTTTTGCAGCGTAAGACAGAAAATCTTCAAGCTCGTGTTCATCTTAAAGGAGGCGCGACTTGCTAAAATGAACAGAAGAAAATGTATCTATCATATGGTGAAAGGCAGGGAGGAAGCATGATTTGGAATATGTTGTTTCATATTGATGAAATAAAAAAGTGGCCTTTGGTGATCGGTAATATTAATAATTTTTTAAATGAAATAAAAGAACAGCCACATCATATTTATGTTATTGCAAATGCAGACGCCGTAGCGGGAGTTATGGAGGAAAACCTGCGCTTACAGGAAGTGATGCATGTATTACGTATGCAAGGCGTGTATTTTGAATTTTGTAGAATTGCGCTGCGGGGGCATGCTATACAAGAAGCTGATTTGCCAATAGAAATAAAAGTTGTACCCAGCGGAGTCAAAAGAATAGTGGAATTGCAAATGGATGGCTATGCGTACATAAAACCATGACATCCTAGTGAATTATATATTAGATACTTTTTACGGGTTATTATGTGTATAATACGTAAGAAAGGCGGAGATATAGTGCATTATAAAAATATAGGAATTTACGTTTTAGTACTGGTACTGCTGGTTATCGGACTATACCGGCATGACTATGTATATGTTTGGCAGAAGGCATCTACTATTTGTCTGGAGTGTATCGGGATTGGGTAAGCGTCAAATTATACAGTGCATTACAACCGCTGCTTATAATTTTAATATTTCTGGGTTTATGAATGGCCGTATTTTTCGAGAGGAGAGCAAGGCTGTTTGTGTACCCGGGTTAAATTGTTATTCTTGTCCGGGAGCCGTTGCGGCATGTCCGTTGGGGGCATTGCAAAGTGCTTTCAGCGGGACTGTACTGCGCATACCTTTTTATATCTTAGGTACATTACTGCTGTTTGGCATTATATTTGGGCGATTTATTTGTGGTTGGCTTTGCCCTTTTGGCTTTATTCAAGATTTGTTATACCGAATTCCGGGACCCAAAATAAAACATGTACCGGGAGTATCTGTATTGCGCTGGTTTCGTTATATGATTGCCGTTTTGTTTGTATGTATTCTGCCAGTTGCGGCTTACTTGATCAGCGGTATCGGTGAACCTGCTTTCTGTAAGTATATCTGTCCGGCAGGAACACTGGAAGCGGCAGTTCCGCTGTTATTTCTGGATCAGTCTCTAGCCGCGGCAGTGGGATGGATAACTGCTTGGAAATTTTTCCTTTTAGGGATTTTTCTGGTTTCTATGATTTTTATTTATAGACCTTTTTGTCGATTTGTTTGTCCGCTGGGTGTTTGGTATGGATTATTTAACCATCGGGCTGTGTTGGGGATTTCTGTACTTGAAGAGCATTGTACACGTTGCGGCATTTGTCATCAAGTATGTCCTATGGAAGCGACTATTGCAGGTAATGCAGAATGCATTTCCTGCGGAAAATGCACAGATAGTTGTCCCTCTTCAGCAATTTATTTTCGTAATCCTATTAGGCACAGTGGAATTATGGAGGAAAAAACTAAATGAAAAAGATTATCGTATTTTGTATAGCGGTTATATTGTCGGCATCTATAATGGGATGTGCTGCACAGGAATCCCCTTCTAAGGAAAGCAGCAATTCACAGCGTCAGACGGCGGCTAATACAACGGTTGATAAGACAGCTCCTGATTTGCAACTGAAAACTTTAGATGGTAAAAGTATTTCATTGAAGCAATTATACCAAGATAAACCTGTATACTTAAATTTTTGGGCCTCATGGTGTCCGCCTTGTGTTCAAGAAATGCCGCATATTCAACGTTTACAAAAACAATATGGAAGCAAGATTCATTTTGTAGCGGTTACTGTTGATGAGAACTCAAGTGATGCGGCCGATTTTATTCAAAAAAACAGTATAACTATGCCAATATATACAGGAGATTTAAAAGCTATAACACAGGAATACGGTGTGTCAGCAATTCCCGTGTCAATTATTATTGATACGAATGGAAAAATTTTAGCAAAGCGTGTAGGGGGGATGGATGAACAGGAACTGAAAGAATTTTTGGCACCTGTTTTAACCAAATAGTATAATAAATATTTGATGCTCTATTATAAATAATACGACTTGACCAGTAAAGAGAACAGTGTGATAATAAAAAAAAGCAAAGGTGCTTGCAGGCGCCTTTGCTTTTTTTTGTTTTTTGGTAATATGTTTTAATATTGAAATATATAATAAATACATTGAAAATACTCCTGCATTATGTATGAGGAAAGAGACTGTTACATAACACAAGAGATTTTGTGTTTACGAGGGGGAATAATCGATATGAACATTAAACAGTGTGTACATGATAATGTTGGTGAAATCACTGGACTACATCAGTATTTTCATATGTATCCGGAATTATCTACAGAAGAATTTAGCACGATGGAATATATTCAAAAAAAGTTAAAAGAGTACAACATTCCGTCAGTACATATAGAAAAGGGTGGAATACTGGGGATTATTGATAGTGGTAAACCGGGGAAAACATTATTATTACGAGCTGATATAGATGCTTTGCCAATTACAGAATCAGATATTAATATATCAAAACAAAAAAAATATATATCCCAGAATAAAGGAATTATGCATGCCTGTGGGCATGATGGTCATACGGCAATGCTATTAGTGGAGGGAAAAATATTACAAGAAAATCGTAATGAATGGGAAGGCAAAGTCGTATTGATGTTTGAAGAAGGCGAAGAAAACGGCAGCCGGTATTTGCTTCAATTTTTTGCATATTTTAAGAAACATGCTATTCATGTAGATGGATGCTACGGTACACATGTCAGATGGGATATCCCTTCGGGAAAAATAGGTATTATAACCGGACCGGCAATGGCGGGTGTATTTGCTTTTGATATTACATTGATGGGAATAGGTGGACATGGTTCCCGTCCTGATTTAGCTGTTAATCCGATTGATTGCTTTGCAGCTATTTATAACGGAATCAATACTATCCGTATGCGAAATATATCTCCGCAGCATTGTCTGACTGTATCTATAGGAAAACTCAAAGGCGGTGAACGGATAAACGTTATATCTGATATGTTAGAATTTGGGGGAACTGTACGATATTTTGATGAAAATGATGGCAAGCAGTTTAAAGAAAAGTTAGAACGTATTTTAGAAAATGAATGCAGCAACTTTGGCTGCCGGTATATCGTCAATAAAAAATCCTTGAATTATGTTTTGCGCAATAATGAAGACTGTGCCAGAATTGCTTGTAATTCAATTGCGAAGAATTTGGGAGAAAATGTTTTATATGCGGTACAACCTTGGATGGCTTCAGAAAGCATGGCTCTTACACTTCGGGTGTATCCGGGTGTGTTTTCATTTACCGGTATTGCTAATACGGAAATTGGCAGTGGAGCCAATCATCATACGGCCGCTTTTGATATAGATGATGCAGGTTTGGTGACGGGTGTTGCTGCGGCTATTTCTTACTCTTTGGCATTTCTGGCGTATACACAGCCTATTCCCTTTACGGCGCAGTCTATAGAGCAAGCTTGATTTTTATCATATAAAAATGATATTTTAGAAATTAAAATGTTATAGGGCGCGCTCAGTCAAGGATAGACATTCAGCATGGACAGCATCTTCGCAGGAACGTATAATAGACACTGTTTTTTGAAAGAGTGTGGAGGTATCCAGTCGAGCATTTCTGCACCTTGTTTCAGGGTATTATGAGAACAGTCGGAAGCAAAATTTTTATCTTTAAATTTTTTATTAATGCTTTTTAGTTCCATGTGTTTTGTTCTTTGCGAGAGTCTCATTTTTGCAACGGCCCATATTAAACCTGTTAATTTATCAATTGTAAAGAGAATTTTTTTCATTTTCCTATTATTCGTCAAATTTATCATAAAATTCAGAATTTAATATTGAGTGCAACGCGGAAAGTTGGAGATAAATTACCTTCTTCACATATGCTGGCAAGAAATTTTCATGTCTCCAAAAATGTAGTTATTCCCTTGATTTGGAACGGGTTATTTATGTAGAAACTTTCAGTAAGATTTTATTTCCTGCTATACGGATTAGGTGTGCTATTTTACCGAGAGCATTGCAGAATCTTTCATAGCATGTAAAAGGTATAGTGATCTATTTTAATTCAGTATACAATTGACTTGCATTAGCGCGCTTTCTAAAGTCAGGATATGATTGATAAACATATATTTAAAATGAAAAAAATATACCTAAAAAAAAGACCTTGCCTATAGAGGCATTAAAAAAGTATTTTGGTACTAGTTGTTGCTATTGTAAGAGAAAATACAGGATTACACTTAATTACGGAATTTTTTGGTATAGAATTTATAAAAGCATGCATTGATTTTTTTTATAAGCAACATATTATTATTTATCCAGATTGGAAATATTCTATGTTCCGGCATATTTTAAGAATCAACTACGGATTAGGTACCGTCATTTTCCGGAAAGTTGTATTGCACAATACACTGAAATTTTTATTGGACAATAAAATGATACAAGGGGGGGATCCTATCTTTGTATGTTTGCAATATACTTGTATATGTAGTAATCTGGAATTAAATATATTTATATGAGGTGAAATACATGAAATTGGTTGTTCTTGTTGATAATAATACCATAATTGATCATTATTTTTTAGGAGAACCAGCCTCGTCCTATTATTTGGAAGAAGGGGATATAAAATTATTATTTGATGTCGGGTATACGGATATTTTTATTAAAAACGCTCAAAAAATGAATATAAATTTAGATAATGTCAACACTATCGTATTGTCTCATGGACATAATGATCATGTTGGCGGGTTAGCAGATTTAATTCGATATTATGCGGCTGCTTTTGTAGAGCGAGGGAAATATAATAAACCGCGATTGATTGCACATCCGTTGGCCTTTTGTGATAAATATGAGGGGAAAAACGAGATAGGATCGGTAATTAAAAAACATACGCTGCAAAAACATTTTAATGTTACTTTAAGTAAAGATGAAATATGGTTGACAGATAAGCTTGTTTTTTTGGGAGAGATTAAGCGAAGAAATAATTTTGAAAATAAGCAGCCTATAGGAAAAGTTATGAATCAAAATAGCTGGGTAGATGATTTTATGTTAGATGATTCTGCGTTAGTATATAAATCTTGTTATGGATTAGTTATTATAACAGGATGTTCACATGCGGGTATTTGCAACATTATAGAACAAGCAAAAATAATTTGTAAGGAGACAAGAATAGTCAATGTCATAGGTGGATTTCATTTACTTAATCCGGAGGAACACATTCTTGAGGCTACTTGCCACTATATGAAACAAAATAATATACAAAATATCTCTCCTTGTCACTGTACTGATTTAAATTCTAAAATAGCGTTATCTAAAGATATTCCTATTCGTGAAGTGGGAGTAGGTACCTTGTTTGAATATAATTAATGTAAACTGCACAAATCGGTAACGTGTATTACTTCAGTATTTATCTGCTAGGATTACAGATGGATTCCAACAACTGCTGGATTAAGAATCGGAATTGATTCTAGGGGACTCGGTAAAAAAATATAAAAATATTCAAGGAGAAATTCAAAGGCCAATATTTAGTATGCGTTAATTTTATTGTATGTATATGTCTACTGTGAAAAGCATAATGAGCCTTCAAATGGCTATCGTATCAAAAAGTAGTTTTTGTACAGTAGACATTAAATAGTATACTCCGGTATTTAAGAAAATATATCTTAAAATGATAAAACGAGCCAATGATGTATTAGTTGACTCGTTTTATCGTTTATTATTTTGAATAATATATTACATATAAGCTTTTTGATATATTTTAATACAATCATTTATCGTTAATTCCAAACGGTCACTTTGAAATAAAAATCCCATAGAAGTTTTGGCATTTTCTGCCATAGCAGGAAATTCAGCGGGAGAAATTCCATAATCGGACATTTTTAAATTGGCAACACCACAATCTTGTTTCAGTTTCGTTAAGGCTGTAAGAAAATCAGATGGGTGAGATGTTTCCTGCATACCCATGATCTGCGCTAACCGGATAAAACGGTCATCACATGCATGGTGTTCAATAAACCAGGAAAAATAAGAGGTACTTAGCATAATTAATCCTGCACCATGAGGCAGCTCTTGATGATAGGCACTGAGAGCATGTTCTAAAGAATGTTGACTTGATGTGGAACAAACGCACATTTCTATGCCGCCTAAATAATTACCGAAGGCTATTTTTTCCCGCGCATCGATATTAGCACCATTGCGTATGGCCTCCGGTAAATTATGACTAATGTATTCAATGGCAGTTAAGGCGATCATGTCGCTCATAAGGCTGGCTTTTTTAGAGATGTATCCTTCAATATTATGGAATAAAGCGTCAAAACCTTGCAAGGCCGTGAAATGAGGAGGAACAGAAACCATAAGTTCAGGATCAATAATGGCTAATACGGGAAATAATAGTTCATCCTTAATGGGTGTTTTTTCTTTTGTTTCCGGATTTGTGATAACACCACCCATGTCTGTTTCTGAACCAGTGCCAGCAGTTGTTGTAATCGCTACGATGGGCAGTGGTTTATTACTGATAGGTTTGTTTTTCCCTGTACCGTTTGTGATATAGTCCCAAAGATCGCCCTCGTTTGTAGCTACGACAGCGATTCCTTTAGCGGCATCTATGCAGCTGCCGCCGCCAAGTGCTACGAGAAAATCACAGTCAGCATCTCGGGCAGCTTTGCCGCCGGCCATGACGGTTGATTTCAATGGATTAGCTTCTACTTTGTCAAATAAAATTGTTTCTATGCCGGACATATGAAGCTGTTCCTCTGTCCTGGATAAATATCCGTTGACCTTGACCGATTTTCCGTTTGATGTAATAAGCATCGCTTTTTTACCGGGCAATGGTTGCTCGTGCAGATGATTTAATTGTCCGGGTCCAAATAACGTCTTTGTTGGTACAAACATTTTAAAATTCATATTATATACGCCTCCTTTGTTGCAGCATATGTTGTTTTTTTATTATACCGTAATACTATCAAAAAATCTTGGAAAAATCAGACATAACTTAACCTGCTTTTGATTTTTTAGAAAAAAGAATTTACTATAGGGGAAATTATAATAAGGCTAATCAAACTGCATGCTTATACTTTCCTGGTTATTCATAGAATAACCACCTTTTTCAACATCATCAAAATCTAATATTTCGTCTTCTGTTTTCAGCGGACTTAATTTTTTTATTATTCCATACGAGTTTTTTAGAGAGAGGTGATCCCCTTTTCCTGATAAAACCCATAATGTTTTGTATTTTTCAGGAGGGATGAGAAGCTCGTTTTCCCCCAGTCCATCTGTAAAATATACGAGCAAATCAATTTTTTTTGTATTCGCATATTCGAACACAGGAGAGAATTTTGTTCCGCCTCTGACATTGATACGTTCTTTTAGGTCATGAATTGTTTTGACAACGTAGGTTCGTCTGATTTCATCATCACATTCAACGATGGTAATTTCATGATTATAATTTTGTACAATACGTAATACTTCCTGCATGGCTTGCTTAAATTCACCATCACTGATACTGCCGCTAATATCAATGGCAATTATTATTTTAGCTTTATGATTTTTCAAATGACCAGGAAGGTCTAACCGTTCTGGTTGTCTCCTATTTCTTCGTGTTGTTGTTTTTTTTCGGTCACAGGTGATAGATCCCATCATTTTTTTTAAATATAAATTCCACGGCAATTCATATAAACTTTTTTTCAATGACGCAATCATACTTTCCAGATATTTTGGAATCATCCCTTTTTGCGAAGCGTCAATATATTTCTCTGTAAATTTTTTTAATGTTTGATTATCTAACTCATCAGAGTCATTCCAAATATCATGCGTTGTTTTTGGATCATATTTTGTTTTGATTTTTTCATTTGTTTTGCTGTCGGTATCGGGTATATTTTTTGTTTTTGTTAATGAATCCAGTGCGGTTTGGATATTGTCTGCATAATATTCAAAAGATTCAAACGGCAAAAGAAAAAGTGAATACGTCATGTTTATCCACTGCAAGGTTACAGCATCGGGAGGTAAATGTGTTAAGTATGTGTTTACGACAATGTCCATGGACATATTTAATGCTAACTTGCTATAATTATTTCTTAAATCTCTTGCCCGGAGAAGATGTAACGATACAATATGCAATATTTCATGTTTAATGGTAGTTTCCATTTGATCGGGTGTTAAGGTTAAGAAAATCAACGGATTAAAGTATATGACATATTTTGCATTTTTAAAGTTTACGGCGGTGGGACTGCTGATATCAAAACGAATTTTTCTTGTCATTTGAAATAAAAAATATCCGTAAAAATTATCCTTGTCTTCCATAAGTTTTACGTTGACTTTATCTATAAAATTAAAAAATTCTTTTTTATAATCTACCGGCACTATGATGGAAGCAGACGTATGATCTGACTGTTTTTTTTGGTAATCATCAATGAATGAATAGGTTCTTTGGTATAACAGGGAGGCTTCACTGATAAAATAATTTTCCATAAAAATCACCTGATTGAATGATAGGTTTCAAAATATGCAGCTATAAAGGCTTCATTTTCTTTTGCATGTTTATATACTTCAGGAGCATTGTTTCGAATATCCTTCATGATGCCGATCATTAAATCTACAGGATACATTTTCAAAAATTTCATTAAGCGGTTAATATACTCCTCGGGGTGACCGTTTTCTTTATCTATATCGGTATTTAATTGCTTTACTATATTTTTTGCTGCTAAATATAATCGAGTGTGGCTTTCTGCTGCTATTTTAGCAGGGAGGTCAGCGGAAATCGAATCTGTTGAGAAGACATCTGCATAGGAAATAAGCGGATGATAATCAGCTTCTGCAAAATTTACAAATTCTTCGGCAATGACTTTACCCACATTGCCTCGGATAACATTAAAAAATACAGCTCTGGGGATAGTATTTTTGTTTTGCTTATAAATTGAATACACTCTTGAAATCCGCTCATAACTTCTAGGTGTTGCATTAATATCATCTTCGTTGTTTTGATATAAATATTGAGGAAATGTGGAAATAAATTCCATAACCTTTTGTTCTATCCCTGTTTCTTCGGCCCAATCCAACCATTGTATATAATCGGGTTCCATATACAACCATACAAAGCGGTTTTCTTGTGCAGCATCCATGTCGACCGCTTGATAATCATACGTATTGGAGGGATTCATGGCGGCAACAATTTTCACATCTTTCTGTAATACATACCCATTGATTTCTCTATTGAGAATAAGATTCATCAGTTCTTGCTGTACCGCGTGTTCGCAACGATTTATTTCATCAATAAATAAAAGAACGGCGTTTCCTTTCTCTATTTCTGCATCTATTTCCAGCAGTTTGTGATGCACGGCATATACGGTTGTTTTTTTCTTAGCGGCTAAACCGTTTTCATTGGGTTTTGTATATGTATCGATGGTTGGCAGTCCGCCAATTTCTCCTTCTTTAAGGAGATTTCCATCAATACTAATAAGATGCCAGTTGTTTTTTTGCGCTATTTTTGCGGCTAATGCAGTTTTTCCAATGCCGGTTTCTCCAACGAGCAACGGAACTTCGCCAGCAGCTAATATTAAATCCACGCTTTTTAATGTATCTGTAAAATTCATTGTTATGTCCACCTATCTAAACTTTAATTTTTCATCAACGGTAATTTTTTTTGCTTTTTTACTTCCATACCGATATACAAGCATTATTTTGTCTATGGGTATGAGTGCATTATGTGTATCCAGAGCATTACAATTTATAAAATCCCGAATATATTTTTCTTCAACATCCTCCTTAGACAAAGTTTCTTTTAATACTTGTTCGATGTCTTCCTTTGACAAGATTATTTCTTTGGGAATATACTTAATAACCAAAATATTTATTTTTAAGAACTCTAATATTTTATTTTTATCTAAATTTTGGATAAAGCGGAGAGCTTGTTCATTATTTTTGATTGCGATGCATTCGGCTTCATGAGAAGGTGATTGTATATATCTTAATGCTTCGTAATCAATGCTTACAGCTGCTTTTTGTGCCTTTTTACATGGATTTTTAATGTATTTAATCGCATCGTAATTTTTTTGTACTGCCAGTAATTGTAATTCTTCACTGGGGCTTGTAACATATTTAATAGCCCAGCCTGATTGAGAAAGTGCAAGTTTGATTAATTCTTCCGATGGATTTTTGATATATTCTAAGTTATTCCAGCCGTTATGAATTGCTTTTACTAATAGATCTTTCGATGGGTTTTGGATAAATTGAATAGCACGAGCGGTATTGTTTATAGCTGTTTCCTGTATTTTTTTTGTGGGGTCAGCAATGTATTGCAATACAAGACCATTTTGTTCAACCGCTAATAATTTCATTTCATCTGTAGGATTTTCTATGTGCTTCAAAACATACGGATTATTTTTTATCATTTTTATATAGTTAGATTCGTCCATATAGTGCATTTCCTTTCATACTTTGTATATATAAATATTTATTTTATTATACCATAGAAATAAAATAGGTAGTATAAAATAAGCAACAGCGGACAGGGTATGACAGACAGTTATTTTTTTTATATTGTGATTTTTCCTGATTGATGATATGATATAAAAAATTTTAATATTAAGGAGGAAATCGCAATGGGACTGTTTACCGAAATTATTGATTATTTTGTTAGTCATATTGTGCATGGTGGGTTTCATGTTCATATAGCTTCTTTGATTTTTTGTGTTGTTATTGGTATCTTTCTGTTACAAACAGCATCAAAAATCATTTTTAGGATTATAGCAAGGAATAATGATGAATTATATAATTTGTTGCGTGAAATATGTGCGGGTACGCCAACGCTGTTAGGCATTTTAGGTGGTATCTATGTAGCGCAAGAATCGTTAGCGATACCACCGCGTCCGGCTGCTTTTTTAGAACATGTATTTCATGCGATTTTAATCATGACGATTGCTTTGGTCGTAGCACACATGGCTTCGGGATATTTGAAATACAAATTGGGGAAATCTTCGGAACAATTGGCTTCTACGTCTATTTTGGTGACAACCATTGACATAACAGTCTATGCAATTGGCGGTCTGGTCTTATTAGAATCTCTGGGAGTGTCTATTTCTCCGTTGCTGACGGCATTGGGAATCGGTGGATTAGCTACGGCACTTGCATTGCAGGATACGCTGGCAAACCTTTTTTCCGGTATTAATACATTATTATCTAAACAAGTTAAAATAGGCGATTTTGTTAAGTTGTCATCAGGAGAGTCTGGTCATATCATTGATATGAACTGGCGCAACACAACAATAAAAACTACTACAGAAAATATGATTGTTGTACCAAATCAAAAAATAGCATCTTCTGTTATTATTAATTATGCACAGCCTTTTGCGGCTTGTTCTATTTTGATACCTATAGGTGTCGGATACGGCAGCGATTTAGATCATGTAGAAACTGTTACGCTGGAGGTTGCTAAAAAGGTATTGTCAGATAATGAAGGCGGAGCAGCAGAATTTGAACCACTCGTTCGATATCATGATTTTGGTGATTACAGCATTAACTTTGATGTAGTTCTTCGAGTTAAAACAATTATGGATCAGAATTATATTCGGCATCAATTCATTAAAGCTATATATGAGCGATATGGGAAAGAAAAGATCATGATACCTGTAAAAAATGCCGTCTGATGATAGACAGCATAAAAATTTATATATTTTTTTTATCATTCCGGACGAATGGAGATTTGCAGGCTGTTCCTTTATTTGATGGTCCGCGGGCTAACGAAGCAAATATTCCTATAAAACAGGTAAAAGAAAGAATAACAAAGGACCAATGAACTCCCTGTGTAATAGCTTGTTCATAATTACTTAAATACGTCGTTGTATGGACAAAAATTAAACTTACTGCAGCCATACTAATTGCTTGTCCTAATATCCGCATCAGAGCTAAGACGGAAGAAGCAATACTATGCTGTTTTTCCGGTGCAGCCGTTAAAATGGCACTCGTATTAGGAGTCACAAAAAGTGCAGCACCTATACCTAAAAAAATTAAAAGCAATATTGTCAAAGCAATTGAGATATTCGGTAAAAAAGCGAATAAAAATAAGCAGAAAGCGGTAAGCGCCATTCCCATAGAGGCAATATATCTAGGCTCATGTCGATCCGCTAAGGAGCCAGCTTTTGTTGAACAGATAGCCATTGTAATCGGATGAATCAGTAAAATAAAACCCGTACTGGCTGCATTGAGATGTAATACCAGCTGCAGTTGGAAAGATAGTAAAAATGAGATTGCATAGGTAGCACTATAGTGTGCTAGTGAAGCTAGATTTGACATGGAAAAAGCAAGGTTATGAAATAGGGATAGCGGAACAATAGGGTAGGAAATTTGTTTTTCATGCCAGAGAAATACGATGATTAAGATAAGGCCTGTAAAAAACATATATTTTCCTATGGACATACTGGTAAATGCGGATATCCCGTATATGGTACAAATAATAGCAGTCATACTGAGCAAGCTTCCTGTCCAATCAAACCGTGTTTCCTGTTCGCCGAACCATTCTTCCTGTATGGCGGCCATGCAAATATAGGCGAAAAGTAACGCAAAAAATGAGAAAAAGAAGACAGCACGCCACGATACATATTGTGTCAAGATACCGCCTATGAAAGGACCGGCCGATAAGCCGAGATAGGTAGAAGCAGAACTGATTCCTATAACCTTTCCTTGTTCTGCTGGATGACTTTCCAGTAAAAGTGGCAGATAGGAAGCAAAGACCAGGGATAATGCAACACCCTGAAAGGCACGAAAACCAATCAGCAGAAAAATTGTTGGAGAACATGCGGCACCCAATGTAAATATGGCAAAAGCAACAACTCCAATCATAAAACTGTGACGACGCCCTAATGTGTCAGATAATTTACCGCAGGGTAAAAGAGTAGCGGCGGTGCTGAGTAGGAATACCGTTATGATCCAGCTGAGCTGAGTAGCGGGCATAGCAAATTCGGAAGCCATTGTTGGAATAGCAACATTGATAGAACTAGCCATAAACGGACCGACGAAACAAGTTATACAAGTTGCTGTAAGAATGCGCCGGGAAGTATTCATACTATAGCCTCATTTTTTGTGTAAATTGGGAAAACCGCTATTACGGTGGTACCAATATGGAGAGTACTTTCCAATTGCAATTTTGCACGATTGCTCTTAGCAATGTATTTAGCAATGGAAAGTCCCAATCCGGAACCGCCAGTTTCTTTTGTTCTGGATGAATCCACGCGATAAAACCGCTCAAATACACGATGCAAATCCTTTTTTGGAATACCGATTCCCGTGTCTCGCACTTTAAAATATACTTTGTTTTCTTTGATTTCACAGGATAAATATATAAATCCCTCAGCGGGAGTATATTTAATCGCATTATCGATAAATATGCGCAGCATTTGTTTTACGCTGCCTGGTTCGGCATAAATTAATGCGGATTCGTTTTTTTCAAGAATAATTGCAGGGTGAGCGGATATAAGAGAGGCTGCGTTATATACGTCTTGTAATAGATTGGCCGAGTTTGTTATTGCAAAGTGTTCAGATAACGTGCCGCTGTTAGAACGGGCGAAAAATAACAAGCGTTCGATGAGTTGGCGCATGTAATCTGTTTCGGATTTAATTGCTTCGATACCTTCTGCTAGTGTGTCAGGGTCGTTTTTCCCCCAGCGGTCCAGTAAATCTACATATCCGGAAATAACTGTAATAGGTGTACGCAGTTCGTGAGAAGCATTGCTGATGAATTGTTGCTGCTGCTTATATCCATATTCAATACGGTCCAATGTTTTATTAATGGTCAGGGCTAAATCATAAATTTCATTTTTTTCGTTGGATAACGTGATACGTTTACCTAATTTATTTACTTCAATATTTTTTACTGTGTCCCTGATTGTATTTAGCGGGGCTAAGGATTTTTTCATGACATAAATGCCGGAAAGAATTGTTAAAACTAAACTGATAAGGATAGAAGCTAACAGTTGTTTTGATAAAAGTGTGAGAAATGCGTTTTCTCTTGCGGCTCGCCGGGAAAAGCACAGATAATATCGCTGTCCGAGAGGATCATCCCATTGGCGGTAATATGAAAACCGGGTGGATTCATTTCCCTGTATCGTATCAGGCAGCGATTTGGCATCGTTATGTTTAATGTATTCGTCAAGATAGCGGTCACTTAATTGTTTGACTGCATACGTGGGACTGTTGTCGAGAATCAGTTTTCCTGACGCGTCATATACTTGCAAATTAGTAAACGGCGGCAATTTGGAATAGATGAAAATGGAGGTATCCATTTTTTTGTGAGTATCCAAGTAAGCCAGTGTTGTTTTTGAACTAGATAACAAATCTTTGCCGATAGAATCTGTTATAATATAATGAACACTGGCTACTGTGATAATTGAGACAATCAATAAAATAAAAAAAACAATGACTGAATATAGTAATACCATACGGGCAAAAATCGGTAATGGGGATAGGGAAAATATACGATGTAGTTTTTCGTTAATCTTTGGCCACATATCCGACGCCTCGGATCGTAAATATATATTTTCTACCTACTGTTTCATCAATTTTACTGCGGATATATCGAACATAGACATCGACAACATTTGTGTCACCGATATAGTCATATCCCCAGACTTCTTCTAAGATGCGGTCACGCGTCAGTACGATGTTTTTGTTGCGGACTAAATAGGCCAATAGTTCAAATTCTTTTTTAGTCAGTGTAAAAACATTATCGTCTACTTGGACTTCATGCCGGTCTAAATATAAAATCATATTTTGTAGTTGGAGAAAATTTTCACTTAGTCGTTCGGAACTTCGTTTTCGCAATAGAACCCGGATGCGGGCAAATAATTCTCTGCTATTAAAAGGTTTGGTTAAATAATCGTTGGCACCTAAATCCAATCCGGCTACTTTGGTTTCGATATCGTCTTTTGCAGATAGAATTAGAATGGGGACGGCGGACATTTCACGAATTCGTTGACAAATACTGAGACCGTCTATGTCGGGCAGCATGATGTCTAAAAGAATTAAATCAAAGTGGTCTTGACCTATGCGATCTAAAGCACTGATTCCGTTATGTTCGATAATACAGTCGTAACCTTCATGCTCTAATTCGAGCTGCAAAAAACGACCAATTCGTTTTTCGTCTTCTACAATTAATACGCGATTCTTAATATTCATTAATAAAGCCTCCTGCAATATAGATATAGAATTAATCAATTATATACACTATTATACATGAAGTATGCGTTTTTTGATACTCCAATTTGCTTATTAGTAATTATAGATTGGTTAAAAATGAAAATAAATTTTAATCAAATTTTAATTTTTAAACAATTTACTTTTTGAGTATTTCTGTTACAATAGACACGTAGAAAGAATAATCTACGACATGTTTCAAGATATAAGTTGTTCAATACCCCTCGAACACCCCTATCTTATATCTTGAAACATTGAGATACTGTCTTCCCCCGATAGTATCTTACATGGAAAGGATCAGCTCCCCTCGCTGGTCCTTTTTTCTATAGGAAAATTAAAAAAAGATGGTATTGACAGCATGGTTTCTTGTGTTCTATACTATTAATTAGTTGAAATATAAACTAATTAATAGAAAGGAGAAAACATATGAGGTTAGATAATACTATACTTCGTAATATTGGAGCATTGTCTCGCAGTATTCACTCCATTAATGATATTTATTTTAAAAAATATAATTTACAGCGAAGCCAATTTATTTTTCTCACCAGGATATGTGAAAATCCGGGTATTAACCAGATTTCACTTTCTAATATGCTGAAAGTGGACAAGGCGACGACTACTAAAGCAGTACAGAAGTTGATGGCAGAAGGGTATATAACAAAAGAACGCAATGCTTTTGATAGGCGTGAATGGAATTTGTATCCTTCAGAAAAGGCAAGACAAATATATATATGTATTATCGCTGAAGAAAATCGGGATATTGCTATTTGCTTTTCTGGATTTAATGATGTGGAGCGTCAAACTGTTTGTACATTACTGGAGCGAATGGCAAATAATATAGGACAAGAATGGAAAAAATATAAAAGTTATAAAATATGATCAGAAAGGGGATGGCATCATGGAATTGCGGTTGGCACAAGCAAACGATGTAAATAAAATACATGAAATTATTATCCAAGGGCGTAATTTTTTAAAAAAATGTGGTGTAAATCAATGGCAGAATGGATATCCTAATAAAGAGGATATTATAAAGGACATTGAAAAACAGACAGGATATATACTATATGATGCTGGAAAGATTGCAGCCTATGCTTGTATTGATTTTGACGGGGAACCGGCCTATGATAATTTAAAGGGAACATGGCTGGATCAAAATGAGTATGCTGTTATTCATCGTATGGTAGTGGATGATAGTTATAAAGGGCAAGGCCTGGCCAAACAATTTTTTGAACAAATTGAGACATTTGTGTATGCCAGAGGTATTTTATCAATTCGCGTGGATACGGATAATGATAATAATATTATGAAACATTTAATAGAAAAATCAGGATATGTATACTGTGGTACTATTTGGTTCGATAATAGCGTAAAAATTGCATACCAGAAGCAACTAGTGCTGGATAAAAGACAATGTTAATGACTGTCTTTTAAGGCCAAAACAGTATGTATCAGAGTTCATTGACTTTTTTATTATTTCGTGCCATAATGAAAATCATCAAGGGGAAGGTAACTTTTCCTACGAAATATTTTTTGGAGGTGAAATAGAATGCATGTAATTAGTGATGAATGCGTAAAATGCGGTTCTTGCGAATCCACTTGCCCAGCAGGTGCTATCGTTGAAGGCGAAGCAAAATACGAAGTAACCGATGCTTGCATCGATTGTGGTGCTTGTGAATCAGTATGTCCTACCGGTGCTATTTCTGCAAAATAATAGCATAAATACGTAACTGTGCAAAAGAGAGACATGTCTATGTCTCTCTTTTTCTTTGCGAAGAATGTTGATTTGGACATATTGAATTTTAAGGATAACTGTGGTAGGATATATGCGTTATGATAGATTAATATATAAACATGTGAGTGCTAAAGATTTTTTAGGAGGATATTCTGTGCCTGTTTTTTTAATAGCTTTATTTATTGTAGCTTTAGATCAAATGAGCAAATTTGTAATTCGTCAATTTATGGTTATGTATGAGTCGATTCCGGTCATACCGGGATTTTTTCATATTACCTATATATTAAATAAAGGAGCCGCTTTTGGTATTTTGGAAAATCAACGTTGGTTTTTCTTAGCCATAGCTGTGGCACTGTTTTATATATATTTTTTGTTTAGAAAAAAGATCCCACAGGATCTGCTGGTTCACTGGGGTGTTGGTTTATTGTTAGGAGGGGCATTAGGAAATGCTTTAGATAGATTTTTTCAAGGTGCGGTTACCGACTTTTTTGATTTTCGAATCTGGCCTGTATTTAATATTGCAGATATGGGAATTGTTATTGGCGTTGGTTTGCTGCTATGGTACAGTTGGAATCATGGCTAGGATTAGGAGTGTATGAATGATGGATACGTATGTTTTTAAATCGGGACCGGAAGAATCCGGGATTCGGATTGATATATATTTGGCTGCTAAAATGGGAATATCCCGCAGTTTTGCACAGCAACTTATAAAAATGGGTAAAGTTATGATAAATGATAAATCTATCAAACCTAATCATAAAATTGGAAGTCATGATAGTATAGCAGTGCAATGGGAAGTCCAAGATGTGCTAACTGTGGAAGCAGAACCGATTCCGTTGGATGTTGTATATGAGGATAAGGATATCATTGTTGTAAACAAGGCTCGCGGCATGGTTGTTCATCCGGCGGCAGGAAACCCAAACGGTACTTTGGTTAATGCGCTGCTATATCATTGCCGGGGAGAGTTATCGGGAATCAATGGTATTATTCGTCCGGGTATTGTTCACCGTTTGGATAAAGATACATCTGGGGTTATGGTGGCGGCTAAAACGGATGAAGCGCATCGTGGCTTGGCGGCACAGATTAAGTCTCATAGAGCATGCCGGACCTATTGGGCTTTGGTTCATGGTAATATTTCCGAGGAACGGGGGACCGTGGAAGCTCCTATTGGAAGACATCCTAAAGAACGTGTTAAAATGGCGGTTACTTTTAAATGTGGCAGGAAGGCAGTAACACATTTTTCTGTTTTAAAACGGTATGGAAGATATACATGGATTGAATGTAAATTGGAGACAGGGAGAACCCACCAAATCCGCGTTCATATGGCATATATTGGACATCCGGTGGTGAATGATCCTCTATATGGATATAAAAAGGATAAATTTCCTATTTGTGGACAAGCACTCCATTCTCATTGTTTAGATTTAGTTCATCCTGTGACAGGAGATATGATGCATTTTGAGGCACCTGCTCCAACAGATTTCAAGGCGTGTCTGCAGCAAGCAGCGAAAGAATAAATAGTGAATGAGGTATGTATGATGTGGAACAATAAGACTCTGCTAATGGACGAAAAAGCTATAGGACGAGCCATTAGGAGAATCGCCCATGAGATTATCGAACATAATAAAGGGTTGGATAATACCGTTCTTGTAGGAATTCATACAAGAGGGATTCCATTGGCCAAAAGATTAGCAGCAGAACTGGCGGCTATTGAAGGAAGGCCGGTTCCTGTTTATGAGTTAGATATTTCGGCATATCGGGACGATCATAAAAAAAGCAGCATTAGTACAATAGGCAGCAGTCCCAATCGGTTCGATGCAGATGGGAAAATAGTTGTGCTTGTAGATGATGTTCTGTTTACGGGCCGTACAGTACGGTCGGCTTTGAATGCAATTATGGAATTAGGCCGCCCGCAGTATATTGAATTAGCCGTTTTAGTTGACAGGGGACATCGTGAATTGCCCATTCGTGCGGATTATGTAGGAAAAAATGTTCCTACCTCACGGAAGGAAGATATATCGGTGCAATTAGGTGAAGTGGATGGACAAAACCAAGTCGTTTTGCGGGAAGAAGTACGCGGGTAATTCCCAGCGTACTTTTTTGCTGTTTTTTTTATAATATTGTGAATCTACTAAGGAGGAATGGCATGCTGCAGCGGTTTGTCAAAGGGGTTTGCGTTTTTTTTTCTGTTATAACCGTACTATTTATTGGAAGCGGACTATATGTAGGAAATATAGCATATGAACATTTTCTTAATACACACTGGGATCAGATACTGGGAGTGGAGAATCATACACAGGATATCCGACCGATACAACGGGCAGAACAGCGATTTGGTTGGAGAAAAATCTATATTTCAGCTCCTGATGGGACTCTTTTGCGAGGTACCTATATTGAAACCGAAAAAAATTTACATCGTACCGTTATTTTATTACATGGATTATACCAGAACCGATCTATGTGTTTGCCGTATGCTGCAATATATCATAATTTAGGATATAATGTTCTTCTGGTTGATCAGCGAGGACATGGGGAGAGCGGAGGGGCGCATACAGAGTGGGGAATTAGTGAAGTTGGCGATATAGAGGCATGGGTGCATTGGCTTCGGAAGGAAGATCAGCTATCAATAATAGGACTTCATGGAATTTCTCTCGGAGGTGCGATGGCATTGCTATACGCTGGCAGCGAGCATGGTTCACAGTTGGCCTTTTGTGTGGCGGATAGCTCTTACGGGAATATACTTCGATTAGGAAAAGATAAAGCGTTTGATTGGCTTCAGAATTCTAAAGCTATTTGGGGTGTAAATATAGTAACGCCTTTTTTTCAAGCAGCCATGTTTTACCATACGCATAAATTTCTTTCCGATATAGAACCGTTGCAGGCAGTTAAGCATATCACTGTGCCCGTCCTTATTCTTCATGGCGGTGCGGATGAGTTAATTCCCGTTGCTACGGCAGAAGACTTATATCAAATGTGTGGAAGTAACAGTAAAAAAATATATATATTTAAAAAAGCACCTCATGCCGTTGCTATTGAAAAAAATTATAATGAGTATCGCCGGGTTTTAACTGGTTTTTTAGAACAAAAATAAACACTGTGAAAAGGACGTATGGCTAGTTTAACTTTTCTGCAGTGTTTATTTTTGTTTAAATATAGAATCAAAATAAGTGATAAATAATTCGGCGGCTTTTTTTTGCAGTTCTATAGAAAAATTTTTATATCGTGTTAATAAATCGAATCCTTCCGCCGTAAGTGTCGTTCGTCCGCCTTTGGTGCCTCCCTGCCAGCGATTTACCAGGGGAAAACCTAATTCTTTTTCCGAATTATTAATAAGTTTCCAGCCGGAACTATAAGAAATCTGCATTTGTTTGCAAGCCGACAACATAGAATGGGTATAATTGATGAGAAATAACAACATTGCAATCCGTGAGTCAAAAAAATAATTTTCACCAGCTAATTTAATATCGACAACCGGGCGTAAGATCTGATGGTTGTGATAAGCCAGCAGCGCCTCGAAATCTTCGGGCGTATCCATATCGTGGAGAATTCCTTTATCAGGGACTTCAACATATGATATATGTCCGCATTGCTGCAAAGTTTTACAAAGACCTCCTGGGGCATTATTCATATGGCATACTTTTTGTGCCACTGTACTGGAGATCAAAATAGGATGTCCCGGCTGCCCTTCATATGTTGGAACAATTATATCTCCAGAGGTGATAAGTAATTCTTTTATTGTATCGGTTGTAAATAAAGGAACATCAACAGGACTAAACAGAATGCGGCTGCATTGTGGATATAAATATTTGAGACCTATCACTGCGGAGTCAAACATTTCTGTCGATTCGGGATAATCGTTTCTTAAAAACATGACTTGGTTTTGTGCAAGATGATGTTCTAATTCGTCAGCGTGAAAACCCGTTACTACTACGACTACTTCTGTGCCCGCTTGTTTCAGCGTAGTAATAATTCTTTGGGAAACTGAAATCGAGCCTATGTTCAGCAATGGTTTAAAATTACCCATTCTGGAGGACATGCCGGCAGCTGTAATGACTGCACCTAGTAGCATTAATTCATTCCCTTCTTTCCTTTTAACATGTGCTTTTTTGAACAAAGCAAGTAGTATTTAGATACATGTTGACGCTATGTAAAGCTGTTGGTAAAATTTAATTACAAAAATGAAATATTAGCATGCATTATTTGCAATTATCTTTATCGGGACCATTGCCGGTCAAGTCTTTTAGCTTGGCTACTCCGGCTTTACTGTAGAAAACCATTTCGACGGGATTTCCATCTAATCCTTCCCCTTTTAAACGAAGACAATAGGAATTTTCATAATAGTCGATGGGAAGTTCTCTGGTAAAAATGTTGCCTGTTTTGGCATCTTGTATTTCTAATTTCACGGTAGAAGCTGATATTTCCTTACATATAGTATCCAATAATATCACCTCTCTATATTTTATGAATCTAAGAAAATTATACACTATTATACATTGAGGAGAAAGCTTTATATTTGGATTTTATACTGTAGTAAATGTTGTATTACGGAAATCTGTATAAACTGATTCATGTAGGGGAATATGGAGCTGTTGTTGAGTTATAGCAGGAGGAGGAAACGTATATGATTAAGAAACCACTTAATATTAATGGGGTTCAGCGAATTATTCTGGTGGAAGAGACAGAAACACTGGCGACGGTATTGCGGGAACGACTGTTGCTTACAGGTTGTAAAATCGGTTGTGGTCAGGGGCATTGCGGAGCTTGTAACGTTATTTTAGATGGAAAAGTAACGCGTTCCTGTATCGTTAAAATGAAACGAGTACCGGATAATGCTCACATTACAACTATTGAAGGTATTGGGACGGTTAGTCATATGCATCCATTGCAAGTTGCCTGGATGGCGGTTGGTGCTGCACAATGCGGTTTCTGTACACCGGGATTTATTATTAGTGCCAAAGTACTTCTTGATCAAAATAGCAATCCCACTCGGCAGGAGGTCCGTGATTGGTTTGATAAAAATCGTAATTTGTGTCGGTGTACCGGATATAAACCGATTATTGATGCCGTTATGGAAGCGGCATCAGTTATGCGCGGGGAAAAGACGAAGGAAGATTTAGTTTTTCAACCGAATGGAGAAAGTATTGTCGGCACAAAATATATTCGCCCGTCAGCCGCTCAAAAAGTAACGGGTACTTGGGATTTTGGTGCGGATGATGCGCTTCATATGCCAGCAGATACATTACGATTAGCTTTGGTACAGGCAACCGTATCTCATGCGAACATTAAGAATGTGGATACCTCAGCAGCAGAAAATATGCCTGGTGTATTTCAAATTATTACAGCAAAGGATGTACCTGGTAAAAATCGTATTAACGGGTTGGTCATGCTGCCATTAAATAATAAAACAGATGGATGGGAACGGCCTATCCTGTGTGATGAAAAAATTTTCCAGTTTGGTGATGCTATCGCGATTGTAGCAGCTGATACCGAAGCGCATGCCAGAGCAGCAGCTGATGCGGTGAAGGTTGATATTGAAGAATTGCCGGCTTATATGAGTGTTCCTGAAGCGATTGCTCCAGATGCTATTGAAATTCATCCGGGAATTCCTAATGCATACTATGAAACAAATTGTATCAAAGGTCCGGATTTTGATTGGAATACGGTACCTGATAAGAATATGGTTGAAATCGAAAGTTATTGTTCACGTCAACCGCATTTGCATTTAGAACCAGATTGTGGATATGCGTATATGGATGAAGACGGCATGCTGACGATTCATTCTAAATCCATTGGTATTCATCTTCATATGCCAATGATTGCTGATGGTATTGGCATTCCTATGGATAAACTACGTATAGTTCAGAATCATACAGGAGGAACTTTTGGGTATAAATTTTCACCGACGAATGAAGCTTTATTGGGTGTTGCGGCTTTGGTTACCCAGCATCCGGTGTCTCTTGTGTTTAATCAATTTCAAAATATTACCTATACAGGAAAACGTTCACCTGCCTTTCTTCATATTAAATTAGCGGCTGATGATACAGGAAAATTAAAAGCTTTATGGGGAAATAATTATGTGGATCATGGGCCGTACTCTGAATTTGGTGATTTACTGACGCATCGTCTGAGTCAATTCATCGGAGCTGGCTATGGGATTGATAGTATACGAAATAAAAATACTACTGTTTTTACCAATCATGCTTGGGGATCAGCTTTTAGAGCGTATGGATCTCCGCAATCTTATATGGGATCGGAAATAGCAATAGACTGTTTGGCAGCTAAAATGGGAATTGACCCGTTTGATATGAGGGAAATGAATTGTTATAAAGCTTCCGAACATACTACGATTCCAACTGGATATGAACCAGAGGTATATTGTGAAGAAGAACTTTTTAAAACGGCACGTCCTTTGTATGAAGCAGCTAAAAAACGGGTAGCGGAAAAAAATGCTAAATCTGACGGTACAATAAAGTATGGTATCGGTGTATCTCTCGGAGTGTATAGTTGTGGCCTTGACGGGACAGATAGTTCTAATGCTGAAGCAGAACTTATGCCTGATGGGACTGTAACAATTTATACAGCATGGGAAGATCATGGACAAGGTGCCGATATGGGAGCTCTCGTTTCAGCTCATGAAACGCTGCGGCAAGCGGGGATTAAACCAGAAGAGGTTCATCTTGTAATGTGTGATACAAAACTTGTCCTGAATGCAGGTCCTGCAGGCGGTTCCCGTTCTCAGGTCATGAGCGGCAATGCCTGTCGGCTGGCAGCAGAAAATCTGTTGGCGGCAATGAAAAAGAGTGATGGTACTTATCGCTCTTATGAGGAAATGAAAGCGGAGGGAATTAATACAAGGGTAAAAGGAGAATGGGTGGCTACTTTTTGTTCGGCACATCCTGTTGATCAGGCTACGGCACAAGGAGAACCTTTCTCTGTTTATATGTATACGATTTTCTTACCGGAAGTCGCTGTTCATACAGGAACAGGTAAGGTCAAGGTGGAAAAATTTACTTGTGTTGCCGACGTAGGGACTATTATGAATCAACTACTTGTAGAAGGAAATTTCTATGGTGGTTTGGTGCAGGGTATTGGACTTGCCTTGTCAGAAGATTTTGAAGATTTGAAAGTTCATACAAGTTTGATTAAATGTGGAATTCCTTATCCGAATGATGTACCGGATGATATAGAACTTCATTTTAATAAGACATACCGGCCTGAAGGGCCATATGGTGCGGCTGGCTGCGGCGAAGCACCTTTAGATGCCCCCCATCCAGCAATCCTTAATGCGATTTACAATGCTACTGGGGCGCGGATTACCCGTGTTCCTGCAAAACCGCATGTTGTTTTGGAAGCATTGCGGAAGCTGGAAAAATAATGCAGATATAAAGTGTGCATGATACAATATAGAGAGGTGTATGCTGCCTCTCTATTCTCTTTTTAATCGTAAGCTTAACTAGTGGAGAATCGTTATGACGATAAAAGAACGTTCAACAAAAATATATCGTACAAAGACTATGTTTTCAGAAAAAGAACTCATAGAAAAAGAACGTGTGTGTATTCATGAAGAACTGCCTTATTGCAGCGCGGCCTGCCCATTAAAATTAGATGTAAGAGCCTTAGTGGGACAAATCGCGGCTGGAGATTTTACCGCTGCGTTGGCATTATATACAAAAATTACACCCTTACCTCATATTCTTTCCCAAGGCTGTGAAGCACCTTGTCAGAAATATTGCAAACTGTATGATGTAGGTGAAGGTATTCGTATCACGGCATTGGAACGTGCAGCAACCAAGTTAGGAGAGATACATAAAGGAACTGGTATGCTGCGGATGAAAAAGAAAAAGTCGGTAGCTATATTTGGTGAAGGATTGTTTGTTGCTTTTTTCATTGGCGAAATGGCTAGAAAAATGTATCCCGTAACGGTATACAGTAAGTATGATAATATGTATGATATGTTAAAAACGGCGGTACCCTTTGCTGATGAAGAAGGAGTAGCTGAAGATGCTGCAGTTATAAAGCATACAAATATTACTTTTGTTTATGTGGAGGCACTTACTTTGGAATTCTTTGAACAGGAGCGGTGCCATTACGATTTAATAGGAGTATCTCCTTCTTTTCTCCAAATTCTTGGCGGAGAAGTGGATGAAGCCGTTATGCTTTGGCATACGGAAACAATTATTTCTGCACCCATTGAACAACAAGAGGTGATAGAAAATGCGTTTAGTGCCCGAAAAGCTGCTTTGACAGCAGATCGTCTAGCCCAGGGATTAGCTCCGGAAAACAGCCGCGGAGAGGAGGGCTGTACAGAAACCCGATTATATACTAATTTAAATGGTGTTGCAGCAAGTTCATCCATTCCTTGCGGCATAGATGGGCGGTACACTCGGGAAGATGCGATTAGGGAGGCAAAACGTTGTATACAGTGTCATTGTGATGAATGCATCAGAGGTTGCGTATATTTACAGTATTACAAAAAATATCCTAAAAAACTTACACGGGAAATCTATAATAATGCAAATATTATTATGGGGGACCATATGATGAATAAACCAATTAATGCTTGTTCATTATGCCGGCAGTGTACGGTTACTTGTCCTAATGGGTATAATATGGCAGATATTTGCTTGATTGCACGGCAGAACATGGTGACAACCGGGAAAATGCCGTTGGCACCTCATGAATTTGCTCTTATGGATATGCAATTTTCTAATACAGATGCTTTTTTATGCAGGAAACAGGCGGGATATACGCATTGCCAATATGTTTTTTTTCCTGGATGTCAAACTTCGGCAATTGCACCGGACACAGTGTATAAAGCTTATCTTGACCTAACACAGCGACTTACAGGCGGTGTTGCATTGTTATTGGGATGCTGCGGAGCTATTGCAAAATGGGCCGGTAGAGAATTAATGTATGCTGAAACCGTATGTATGTTAAATGAACATTTTGCAATGTTGGAGCATCCTGTCATTATTGCTGGATGCCCAATGTGTGCAGATATGCTGACCAAGCACAGTCATGAGCAGGTAATTGGAATTTGGGATATATTGGCGGAAAGAGGACTTCCGGAAGGGGCAAAAGGATTAAATTATCCAGTGGCTATGCACGATTCATGCGGAGCTCGTGGCAATGCTCATATACAGAAGACGATGCGGCTTATAGCGAAAAGATTGGGGTGTGTGCTTGTAGATACAGAATATTCCGGCGATTATTCACCTTGCTGTGGGTATGGTGGATTAGTTATGTATGCCAACCGTGAAGTGGCGCATGAAATGGCCAAAATGTGTGTGGAGCGTTCTGACACACCATATATTACCTATTGTATGGCTTGTCGTGATCGATTGGCGCGGGAGGGCAAAGAATCAAGGCATCTACTGGAATTGATATATAATGAAAATGTAGGAGCACCTCCTGATATAAGCGAAAAAAGATATAACCGGATTCAATTAAAAGAACGGTTGCTGAGAGAAGTGTGGAAGGAGTTGGTAGAACCCGTGAAATATGGATTTAAAGTTATATTTACGCCGGAGGCCCGCCGTATGATGGATGATCGAATGATATTACGTACAGATGTCATGCAGACATTGCAATATATGCGTGAGACTAAAGAGGTTATTTTAGAAGAAAAAACTGGATTGCTGATAACTAGACATCGAGATGGGAATGTTACTTTTTGGGTAAAATATGAGCAAAAAGACGATGTATATGTGGTACATTGTGCATATAGCCACCGTATGAATATTGTTACAAGATAACCGGGGGTAAAACTATGACTGCTGATAAGAATTATTATACGATGGATACACAGGGAAATTTGAAATGTCTAAAATGCGGGGTGCCATTAGTAAAGGGAAAAGCAAAATTTATGTATTTAGATAATGGGTTTCCTGTAGAACTTCCCGTGTGTCCTATCTGTGGGTTTGTTTATGTTCCGGAAGAGCTGGCATTAGGCAAAGTACTGTCAGTGGAAAAGGCATTGGAGGACAAATGAATAGACATCCTGGCGGTGATGAACATACGAAAGAGATGCTGCGTTTGGCATCCGTTACAGTACCTGCCCGTATTTTGGATATGGGAGCGGGGGATGGACAGACTGTACGATTGCTGCGAAACTTAGGATTTTATGCACAGGGCATTGATTTAATATCAAGTACGGATGTAACAGGGGGAGATTTTCTTCATACCCCGTATGATGCGGGGAGTTTTGATGTTATTTTGTCGCAATGCAGTTTTTTCGTTTCAGGCAGAATACAGGAGGCTTTTGCAGAAGCATATCGAGTAGTAAAGCTTCATGGTTTTCTGTTATATTCAGATGTAGGGATTAGAAATAGTCAGGGGCCGATAGATAGTGTCGTAAATGCCGGTTTTCACGTTATTTGTTTTCAAGATATGACAGATATATGGCGACGATATTACGCTGAATGTTTATGGCGCGGAAAGGATATAAGTAAACTATATTGCCCAATACCTGGGAAAAAATACGGATATTATATGTTGATATGTCGTAAGGAGGGATAATATGGAGCTATTTAATAGAATATTAGAACTTTCCCGTCAGGGTTTTTTCTGTTCACAAATCATGATGATTTTGGCCTTAGAATCAGAGGGAAAAGAAAATCCTGATTTAATTCGGGCTATGGGAGGATTGAATGGAGGATTGGGATTTACAGGAGATGTTTGCGGTTGCTTAACAGGAGGGTGTTGTTTTCTTTCTTATTTTTTAAATAAAGGGGAAGCAGATGAATTGGAAGATCCCGCATTAAGAGATGCTATAGCTGATTATATCCGATGGTTCCGCGATATGACACAGGCAGCTTATCATGGGGATACATGTTATAATATAACGAAAAATAAGGCTGTAAAACGAATTGAAAATTGTCCTTCCTTGATTGAAGCGGCTATGGAAAAATGTATGGAACTTCTTGCGGAAAGAGGTGTTATCTAATGCAACCGCTTATTTATATGAATAATGCTGCGACCAGCTGGCCGAAACCGGGTTGTGTTGCTGACGCCGTGTCGGAGGCATTATGTGCTCCGCCGGGATCGGCAAATCGCGGAGGCGTTGAGGAATTTGATGTATTTGAGGAAACACGAAAATCTCTGGCACAGTTGATGAAAGGACAACATTATAATCATATTGCATTGGGAGCTAATTCTACATGGGGACTGAATTTGGCGATACAAGGGTTTCCTCTCAAGGCAGGAGACACCGTCGTTGCCACAGCAGCCGAGCATAATAGTGTGCTGCGGCCTTTGTACAAGCTTAACCGGGAGCGGCATATAAAAATTATATGGGTGCCTGTGGATGCTGGTGGTCAAGTTTGTCCGGAATTTTGGGAAAAAGCTTGTCATACATATAAACCATCATTATGCGTATTGACTCATGCATCTAATGTAACAGGTGCGGTTAACGATATTTGCTTACTTACCCATATTGCTCAGCAGATAGACGCCGCGGTGCTGATAGATGCTTCTCAAACGCTGGGGATGGTACCCGTACAACTTGATGATTGGAATATTGATATGTTAGCTTTTACGGGACATAAATACCTGTTGGGGCCCCAAGGTACAGGTGGGTTATATGTAAGGCCGGGTTTGCAGCTGGAACCCTTGTTATGCGGGGGCACGGGGATTCAAAGCGATAGAAAAGAGATGCCTCCAGAAATGCCGATTCATCTGGAAGCAGGAACAGGAAATGAACCGGCTTATTATGGTTTATTGGCAGCCCTTCGCTGGAGCGAAGAAAATCCTGCTGATATAAACCGGATAGAGTGGCTGACAGAATATTTGAAACAAGGACTTGCCGATGCAGGGGCGACAGTTATTGCACCGCAGGAAAAATGTACGCCTGTTGTGAGCTTTGTTATAGAGGGAAAGTCTGCTGCTGAGATAGGGTATATACTGACGGAAAGTTACGATATTGTTTGCCGCAGCGGCTTACATTGTGCTCCCCGTATTTTTACCGATCTAGGCTGTGATAGTACGGTGCGTCTGAGTCTTTCGCGATTTACCACAGAAGAAGAAATTAAAGCAGTGATACAGGCTGTTAGTAGTATCATGAGGTAAGTTACATGCATTTCGAATATAAAAAAAAAGAAAATTGTTTAGCATATTCTCAGATATATGAGTACAAGCTGACTATCACTGTAAGAGAATTCAAGACACATCTGAATGGATGGACTGTAGAAGAAAATCATCGTTACCGCAGGCCGATGATGACAGCCATAAAGAGGGGCGTACAAATTAAAGGTATATTAGACAAATATGTTATTACTGTAAGCTTTCCTGAAGACACGTATGTTGAAGAGAAGATGTTTTTTGAAGCGTGGTTAAAGAATGAGGAGAATTGACATGACGAGAGACATATCACAAACTCAAAGTGTTTGCCCCGTTTGCTTGCAAGTTGTTAATGCTAAGATTTTTCAGGGCAAGGATGGAAATATTTATATGCAGAAACGTTGTCCGGAGCATGGCGTATTTACGGTACTGCTTTGGGAAGGAAGGATGGAGGAATATTTGTCTTGGGGAACATATGCAAATAACGATGATGTTATTACGGCTCCGCGTCCTATCAACAAGGGTTGTCCTTATGACTGCGGTTTATGTCAGGGGCATCAATCCAATGGCTGCTGTGTTTTGTTGGAATTAACTAATCGGTGTAATTTGTCTTGTCCTGTTTGTTTTGCCGATTCTGGTTTTCAGAAAGGATGCGATATGACGATTCAGGAAATTAATGATCAATATGATATGCTTATGGATCGCGGCGGACCTTTTAACATTCAACTTTCTGGAGGAGAACCTACATTGCGCGATGATTTACCGGAAATCATACAATTAGGACGTAAAAAGGGATTTACCTTTTTTCAGCTTAATACCAATGGAATCCGATTGGCAGAAGAAAAAGAATATGCGCATACACTAAAAAAAGCAGGTTTGAGTTGTGTATTTCTGCAGTTTGATGGATTTACGGATACAACATTTAAGGTGCTGCGTGGCAAACTACTTTTGGAAATGAAGCAACAGGCTATCGAACATTGCCGGCAAGCCGGGTTAGGTATTATTTTAGTACCAGTTATTGCACCGGGGGTAAATATGAATGAGATAGGGGCGTTGCTTCGATTTGCTGTCAATCGAATGCCTGTTGTCCGAGGTGTTCATTTTCAGCCGGTTAGTTATTTTGGCCGATGTGTTTTGAAACATCATACGTGGCGGATTACTATTCCCCGGATGTTGCGGGAAATTGAAAAACAAACAAAGGGTTGTATGAAACAATCTGATTTTAGCGGCGGTGGGGCAGAAAATCCCTATTGTTCCTTTCATGCTAGTTATATGCGGTTTCCTGACGGTAGTTTACAAGCATTATCGCCGCGATATCATCAGGGGTGCTGCATAAAAGCTTCTGAAACACGTGATTTTGTGGCTAGGCAATGGAGCAGCAGCCATCTGGAAGATTTGCCAATAGGAAAAAAATGTTGTAAGGATCCGTCCATGGAGAATACGGATTCGCTGGATGAATTTTTGGTGCAAGCCAAAGAAAATACGTTTACTGTGTCGGGCATGTTATTTCAAGATGCCTATAATTTGGATTTGCATCGATTGCGGCGGTGTTATATTTGTGAAGCGGATAGTAAATATGGGATGGTTCCCTTTTGTGCCTATAATATAACGGATAGCAAGGGAAAGGCTTTGTATAGAAAATGAAAATAACTTGTTTAGAGAACTATATGAAGAGAATAACTCAACTAGACCGATTGTCTCGGACTAATATAGGTATGTTTCAATTGGCTGCACTGAATACCGTCCTGAAGCGAGAACATGCCCGGGGCGGTTTTTATCGTATGCTGCCTTCTCATATTACCTCTTTGGAAGAATTGCAGTATTTTCCTTTTACAACATCCCGTCAATTAATTGATAACAGCGCATCATTGCTTCTTTGTTCTCAAGCAAAGATCCAGCGGATTATAACTGATCAGACAAGCGGTACAACAGGGGTATCGAAAAGAGTGTTTTATACAGCTGGGGATTGTAAAAATACACTGGATTTTTTTGTCGCTGGACTTGCTGAAATGGTGTTTCCCGGAAGTCGCACAATGATTTGCATGCCCTTTTCCGGGCCGTATAGTCTGGGAAGCCTTATTTCACAAGCAATAGAGCGGCTGGGAGCCGTTCCTATCAAGGCGGGTACGGAATGTACTTTTGGGGAATATTCGACTATATTAGAACAGCAAAAACCGGATATATTTATAGGAATGGCAGGTCCCTTATTATCTATATTGCGATTTTGCGGTTCTCATGCATTAAAACGAGCCTTAGTAAGTGGTGATGCTTGTCCTGAAAAGGTAAAAGCGGCTATTGCACATTTTGGAATTGTACTTTTTCCGCATTATGGCTCGCGGGAAATGGCTTTGGGCGGTGCAGTAACTTGTGCTGCTCATGAAGGGATGCATGTCAGGGAAAATCATGTCATTGTTGAAATTATTGGAGAAAAAGGGGAAAAATTGCCGCCAGGAGAATACGGGGAACTAGTTATTACGACAATTGGAATGGAAGCGATGCCGCTTATACGTTACCGTACGGGGGATATAACACGGATTTTTCCGAATCATTGTTCCTGTGGAAGTGAGATTATGCGACTGGACTGTGTCAGAAGAAGCAATAATCACATGGAACTGTTAGATAATATTCTTTTTTCTTATGAATGGCTAGTAGATTATTGCATTACTGTGAGTGAACGGATTGTTGATATACGAATCTTTACTTTATCAAAATCAAAACTGGAAAATACGATCAGTAACAAAATCGCAGAAATTTTTCCAGGGAAAAAAATACATCTATCTGCAAGACCTTGCGGTATTTCGGATACATTATTTTATCGAGGAAAACGGGTTATACGAATATGTTGAAAAAATGAAGAAAACACTTGACATGACGCAGGCATTAGGGGTACTTGACGGCATTTACATAAACTGGTAAGATATGAAAGTAAATACAACATATAGTATACATGCGGCTATATAATTACAATATAAGGAGGAAACGCGTCATGGATGAGAAGGAATGGTTGGGACAAAGTAACCAAATTGGTATTGATATTTGGCAGAATAAATATCGTAATGATAGTGAAAGTTTTGACCAGTGGGTGGAGCGCGTCAGTGCGAAAAACCAAGAAGTAGCTGAGCTAATCAAAAATCAGAAATTTTTGTTTGGCGGACGTATTTTAGCTAATCGCGGATTAGAATATGCAGGCAAGAAAATAACTCTTTCCAATTGCTACGTTATGACACCTCCCGAAGATAATATTGAAAGTATATTCGACCGGGCAGGTAAATTGGCTCGAACTTATAGTTACGGCGGGGGCTGCGGCATTGATATTTCGCAGTTAAGTCCTAAGGGGGCACGTATTAATAATGCGGCTAAGGAAACTAGTGGATCTATTTCTTTTATGACACTGTATTCTCTTGTTACAGAATTGATTGGGCAGAATGGGCGCCGCGGGGCCTTGATGATTTCCATTGATTGTCATCATCCTGATATTTTAGAATTTATTAAATTGAAAACCGACTTACATAAAGTTACAAAGGCTAATATTTCTATTCGGTTGAGCAACGAGTTTATGGAGGCTGTCAAAGAGCGTAAACAATTCCGTCTTCACTATACACGTGAAGAAACGGGACAGACTATTGAAAGTTTGGTAGATGCCGCCGACGTATTCCGCCTTATTGCTGAAACTAATTGGGATTATGCCGAACCGGGGGCATTATTTTGGAACCGCATATGTAGTTGGAACTTATTAGCGCATACGCAGGAATTTTCTTATGCAGGGGTCAATCCTTGTGCTGAGGAACCGCTGCCTGCAGGAGGAAGCTGTCTTCTTGGCAGTATCAATTTAGCGAACTTTGTGAACCATCCGTTTACGGAAGAAGCAGTCTTTGATTTTGAAGATTTTAAACATTGTGTTGCTGTTTCCGTACGAGCTTTAAATGATGTCTTAGATGAAGGACTACCATTGCATCCATTGCAAGAACAACGGGACAGTGTTCAACAATGGCGCCAGATCGGTCTTGGTATCATGGGGTTAGGCGACATGCTTATTAAAATGGGATTGACTTATGGCAGTGAAGAAGCGGTTTCTTTTTGCCATGATATAGGGTTCACCATGGCGGATACGGCCATTGCGGCTTCGGCGGTGTTGGCAGAAGAAAAAGGATCATTTCCAAAATGCAATACAGCTGAAATCATGGGTACTCCTTATTTTCAGGTTAATACAACAGAGAAGACGGCAGAGTTGGTGCGTTGCCATGGACTGCGCAATTCACAGTTATTGACAATAGCCCCTACGGGAACGTTATCTACCATGCTGGGAATTTCTGGCGGGATTGAACCGATTTATGCCAATTATTATGAACGAAAGACAGAGTCATTGCATGCTGCCGATGTATATTATAAGATTTATACACCTATAGTTGCGTGCTATATGAAGCAATATGGTATTTCAGGTGATGCAGAACTGCCGGAATATTTTGTAACTGCCATGACGCTGCAATATCAGGAACGCATCGCCATGCAAGCTGCATGGCAGACTCATATTGATGCGTCTATCAGTTCCACTGTCAATGTACCTAACAACTTTACTGTGGAAGATACAGAAAAACTCTATATGTTGGCTTATGAGAGTGGGTGCAAAGGGCTTACTATTTTTCGGGATGGATGTAAACGTGCCGGTATACTTAGCACGCATGCAGAAGAAAATACGGTTCCGATTGCCGGAGCAGGTCTCGGACGTGGCGAAATTGTCTGCATTGACGATAAGGTGATTGGCAAAAAACGTAAGTTGGTAACGGGTTGCGGCAATCTTCACTGTATGGCATTTTTTGATCCGGCAACAGGGGCATTGTTAGAAACCTACTTAAGCAAGGGCTCTACGGGCGGCTGCAATAATTTTATGATTGGACTATCGCGGATGATCTCTATTAGTGCCCGCGCCGGAATCGATATTTATACTATTGTAGACCAGCTTAATTCTACGGGGAATTGTCCATCTTACTCCGTTCGGCGTGCCACGCGGGGCGATACAAGCCGGGGCTCTTGCTGTCCTATGGCTGTAGGCAATGCACTTATTGATATGTATAATGAAGTACAGAAAGAGTTGAATCTCAGTGAAAAGACAGTCGAACAAGAAATAAAAAAGTTATCGGTCAGACCTAAAGCTGAAACAAAAAAAACGGCCGAAAGTATTTTTTGTCCACAATGTGGAGAACCGCTTGTTTTTGAGGGAGGGTGCAACATCTGTAAAAATTGCGGTTGGAGCAAATGTTATTGACAAATTAGAAAAAGATGCTTATAATATATCTAATTTCAAAGAAAACGTGATGATGGAGAAGCAATGTATAAGCCTTGTCAGAGAGTCGGCGGTTGGTGTGAGCCGATAAGGTTATAAGGAGTTCCGCTCCGGAACGGCAAATGAAGAATTTGACAGGTTCGCCTGATATAGCGACTAAAGATGGCCGTATGGCAATTTGGGTGGCAACGCGGGAATATAACTCTCGTCCCTACAAGGGACGGGAGTTTTTTTATTTGTTGCGTGCGGATGCACAAAGACTACGGCAATTTGGGTGGTACCGCGAGGATAGAGAAGCTCGTCCCAATGGACAAGACTTCTCTATTTTATTTTCAGAAAAGAGGGTGAAAGGAATGAAGAGGGTCTATAATTTTAATGCCGGTCCTTCGGCAATGCCTATGGAGGTATTGAAGCAGGTTCAACAAGAATTTCTTGATTTTGCGGGTACCGGTATGAGTATTGTGGAAATTAGTCATCGCAGCGCTGCGTATCAAGATATGCAGGATGATACGGTGGCAACGCTTCGCAGATTGCTGAGAGTCCCCGCGGGATATCACGTGGTGTTTATGCAAGGGGGAGGGAGTATGCAGTTTCTTATGCATGGCGCAAATTTTCTGAAACAGCGTGGAGGATACATTAATACGGGAGTTTGGTCAACAAAAGCTATGCAGGCAGCCGCTTTTTTTGGTGAAGTCTATGAAGTTGCAACAAGCGGTGATAAAAATTTTTCTTACATTCCTCAATCCGACACGTTTGTTATAAAACCGGATACAGATTATGTGTATATTACCTCGAATAATACCATACATGGCACAGAATGGAAAAAATTTCCAAAATTCAATATACCTGTTATATGTGACATGTCCAGCGATTTTCTGGCACGGCCCGTTGATGTCTCTCATTTTGATTTAATTTATGCTGGGGTACAAAAAAACCTAGGGCCAGCTGGGGTAGTAACGGCTATTATCAAAGACTCTTTTCTTGAAACAGCGAGAACGGATATTCCCGTCATGTTGCAATACAAGACTTTTACAGAACATGATTCGACATATAATACGCCTCCTGTGTTTTGCATTTATTTCGTCAATAAGGTGCTTCACTGGTTAGAAAATCAAGGCGGGCTTGAAAAAATGAAAGGGAGAAATGCTCATAAAGCAAAAATTGTATATAAAACGATTGATGATAGTGCGGGATTCTACCAAGGCCACGCCGCAATGGATTCTCGCAGCAATATGAATGTAACATTTAATCTCAGAACACCGGAATTGGAAAATAAATTTTTAATTGAAGCAGATGCAGCAGGCTTTATCGGCATAAAAGGACATCGTTCTATCGGCGGTTGCCGTGCTTCCCTCTATAATGCAGTTACAGAAGAGGCGTGTGCGGCACTTTCTGAATTCATGCGAAACTTTCAAAAAAATAATTAATCATACTATATATTATTTTATACAGGAGGCTATATAATGAAAATTTTGGTCAGCGATGATGTATCTGAAAAAGGAGTTGAGCTGTTGCGGCAGCATTATGATGTAGATGTGAAAATTAACTTAGATGAAGATGCGCTTGTAGCATGTATTGGTAAATATGATGGCCTTGTAACCCGATCCATGACCCATGTAACGAAGCGCGTCATTGATGCGGCAGTAAAATTGAAAGTTATAGGTCGGGCAGGAGTAGGTGTTGATAGTATTGATTTGAAGGCGGCTACAGAACGTGGTATTATTGTTGTCAATGCACCTACAAGCAACACTATTGCTGCAACAGAACATACTGTTGCCATGATTATGGCAATAACCCGCCACATCCCACAGGCTCATAATTCTCTTATGTCGGGAGAATGGAACCGTAGTTCCTTTACAGGCATCCAATTACAAAATAAAACGATGGGGATTATTGGTGTCGGGCGTATTGGTTCTCGAATTGCTAAACGGATGCAGGCTATGGAAATGCAAGTTATCGGATATGATCCGTATATTCCGGAAGAACGCTTTAAGCAACTGGGTATGGAATCAGTGGATTTAGATACCTTGCTGCAAAATTCGGATTATATTACGATGCATACTCCGCTTACCAAAGAAACACGCGGTATGATCAGTGCAGATGAAATAGCCAAGATGAAAGAAGGCGTCCGTGTTATCAATGTATCCCGTGGTAAAGTACTGGATATTTTTGCTTTGGCAGAAGCATTGAAACGTGGTCATGTTGCAGGAGCAGCAATTGATGTGTTTCCCGAAGAACCTCTTACTAAAGAAAAAAATCCGTTCTTAGGCATGGCTAATGTTGTTATAACCCCTCATTTGGGAGCATCGACCATTGAAGCACAAATTGGTGTTTCTGTTGATGTGGCAACTAGTGTTATTGCTGCATTGAATGGGGAACCTGTTACCTCGGCAGTTAATATGGCACCTATTCCGGCCAATATATACACGACGATTCATCCCTATTTTGATCTTATGGAGAAGATGGGGACTATAGGCGTGTATTTGGCCGATGGACCGATGAAGGAAATCAGTGTAGAATATACAGGTGAGTTAGCAGAAACAGAAACGGGTATTTTGACAACGGCGGTTCTTAAAGGCGCTTTAAATCCTATTTTGCAGGATACAGTCAACTTCGTTAATGCACCAGAAGTTGCTAAATCACGTCATATTGCTGTAAAAGAAGTGAAATCTCAAGATAGTGATACCTTTCTTGATGCAGTTACGGTAAAAGTGGTAACTGATAAAGGACAGCACCGTATTATAGGGATGTTGTTCAACAAGACAGAAGCTAAAATTGTAGAAATCGATGAATATCGTGTTGACTTTACTCCGGAAGGCTATTTGCTTTTGGCACCTCATGTGGATCAGCCTAATATGATTGGTCAGATATCCACCATTCTTGGACAAGCCGGAATCAATATTACAGGAATGCAGGTTGGTAAAACGACTACTACAGGTACAAATATTATGGCTATTGCTGTGCGGGATGACATTCCGAATGATGTTATGCTTAAACTTAAAGCTATTGACGGTATTTTAGATATGAATTTTATTAATTGCAATTTGCATACCAATTAGCAGGAGGAAATTACATGATACGCATTATATTGGTACGCCACGGTGAAACAATATGGAATATTGAAGGACGCTATCAGGGACAGGAAGATACAGCACTCAGTGAACGAGGACTGCAGCAGGGACATATGCTGGCTGAGGGGTTGCGCAATATACCTATTGATTTGTGTGTTGCTAGTCCGTTGCAGCGGTCTTATATGACTTGTCGGTTTTGTGCTGATTTGCATGATCTTAGTGTGGAAACAGATGAACGGCTGAAGGAAATTAATCATGGCGATTGGGAAGGGCGCTTGGCGGAGGATATTGCATCCCAATATCCCCATCAGTTTGCCCAATGGCATATTCATCCGGAATTAGTTATGATGCCCGGACCAGAAGGGGAGAGTCTAGAAAATGTACGTATCCGTGTTCGCTCTGCCTTTGATGAGTATGCGCGCCGTTTCGATGGAAAAACAGTACTTGTAGCTGCACACGATGCGGTCAATAAAGCTATCATTTGTGATATAATGGGACTTGATATGAGTCATTTCTGGCAAATTAAACAGGACAATACATGTATTAATGTTATGGAATGTTATGAAGGTGTATGGCGTATGGTATTGCTTAATTCTACTAATCACATGGGATATTTGTTTAGCGGAATTGAACAAAAAGGCTTATAATTGTGTTTGAAAATGTTTTCTCATGATTATTTAGAAGAGAAAGGAAGTATTTTATTATGTTAGATGTAAAATTTATACGTGAGCACGCTGCGGAAGTAAAGGAAAATATTATAAACCGTCATGCTAAAGCAGATGTAGATCGTTTTTTGAGTTTAGATGAACAACGCCGGAATTTACTGCAAAAAGTGGAAGCATTAAAAAGTCAGCGCAATACAGTGACTGCTGAAATCAGTCAGTTGAAAAGAAATAAAGAAAATGCAGATGTTCAGATTGCAGAAATGAAAAAAGTAGGCACGGAAATAGCGGAACTTGACCGTAATGTTCGTGAAGCAGAAGATGAAATGAAGGCTGTTCAGCTGATGATACCTAATATGTGTCATCGGTCCGTGCCATTGGGAAATGATGATAACGATAATCCGGAACAACGTAAATGGGGTGAAATTCCTACGTTTGATTTTGAACCAAAAAATCATTGGGATATTGGGGCCGCACTGGGTATTCTTGATGTGGAACGAGCATCTAAAGTTACAGGATCCCGGTTTACGTATTATATGGGACAGGGAGCGCGGCTGGAACGAGCAGTATATAATTTTATGCTTGATAGGCATACGGAAAAAGATGGATATACAGAGGTCATTCCACCGTATATAGTTAATCGTGATTCCATGATAGGGACAGGTCAATTGCCGAAATTTTACGAAGATATGTTCCGGTTAGAATCTATGGAATATTTTCTTATTCCGACAGCAGAAGTGCCGCTTACTAACTATTATCGAGGAGAAATTCTCGATGGGGATAAACTGCCGCTGTATTATACTGCACTTACCCCTTGTTTCCGTGCGGAAGCCGGATCGGCAGGTCGTGACACACGAGGACTTATTCGTCAGCATCAGTTCCATAAGGTTGAAATGGTCAAATTCACAACTCCGGAAACCAGCTATGATGAATTAGAAAAGCTGACAAACAATGCAGAAACTATTTTGCAGTTGCTGAAATTACCATACCATGTTGTTACTTTATGCACGGGCGATATTGGTTTCTCGGCAGCTAAAACATACGATATAGAAGTATGGCTTCCTGGACAGAATAAGTATCGGGAAATTTCTTCGTGTTCCAATACGGAAGATTTTCAAGCTCGTCGGGCTAATATCCGTTTTCGCCGTACATCTGCGTCTAAGCCGGAATATGTACATACTTTAAACGGGTCTGGTCTTGCTGTAGGACGGACCGTAGCCGCTATATTGGAAAATTATCAGCAGAAAGATGGAACTGTTATCGTTCCTGAGGCTTTGCGTCCATACATGCATTGTGATATTATTACAGTACAGAAGTAAAAAAGCAATTTTTACATAGTATAAATGGAATACGGGCGGCAGGATTTTTTGTTCCTAATGTAGAACTATTAGGCAGAGGAGTGAGCGTTATGGTTATACATACGGAAGTTTCTGCCGCTTTATATTGTCCTGCCTGCGGAGGTATTTCTATTTTTCAATTGAATCAATTTATACCTGTGGAGGCGTCCTGGAAATCTGTGTACTGTGATTGTGGACAGTATATTGGTTCTGTGCGTCATATTCAAGAAAACTTGTGGTTGCTCAAGCATTCCTGTATTTTTTGTAATCAAAAACATTATACTCTTATAAACAGCCGTTTTCTTAGGTCTTTAAATCAAGTGAGACGGATTTATTGTACGAACTATTATGCGGAATTGGGATACTGTGGTACTTCGGCCGTTGTAGCTGCATATATCGGTAGGCAGCGCCGCAATTATTCCCGTTTATTATTTAAATGGGGTATTAATGATAATCCTGGTATTATGCTGGCAGGGTATGATCGCATTAATGATATGCTTGCAGCGGGAACTATTACATGTTCCTGCAGCAATCAGCATATTATTGCATATTTTGATTCGGGGGCTATTGTTCTTCAATGCAAAAATTGCGGCCGCAGCCATCGTATTGTTTTGCATGGCGGTAAAGATATTTTTTCGTTGCAAAAAAGTAGGGCTATCGTTCTTACGAAGTTTGGATTACCAGGTTAATAAAAAGGAGGCACATCCATGAAATTTTTTATTGATACGGCAAATGTAGAAGAAATCAAGGCAGCTTATGCAATGGGAGTTATTTGCGGGGTCACGACGAATCCGTCTCTTGTTGCTAAAGAAGGCCGTGATTTTCATGAAGTGATTAAAGAAATAACGGCAATTGTCAATGGACCTGTCAGTGCAGAGGTATTAGCTGATGATGCACAGGAAATGATAAAGGAAGCAAAGGTATTGGCGGCACTTGATGAACAGGTAGTTGTAAAAATTCCTATGACGGCAGAAGGACTTAAGGCAGTAGCAGCATTACATATGGTAGGGATTCGAACGAATGTAACTCTTGTTTTTTCAGCGAATCAAGCATTGATGGCAGCGCGAGCAGGCGCCAGTTATGTAAGCCCCTTTGTGGGCCGGCTGGAAGATATAGGACAGAATGGAATTGCTCTTATTGCGGAAATTGCTGATATTTTTGCTGTACATGGTATTGTTACGGAGATTATTGCTGCCAGTATCCGAAGGCCGATGCATATCACGGAATGTGCAAAAGCCGGTGCGAATATTGCTACGGTTCCATATAAGATTATCATGCAGGCTTTGCACCACCCTCTGACAGATGAAGGCATTAAGAGATTTAAAGAAGACTGGGCAGAGGCAAATCAATAGGGAGGTACAACAATGGATAGAGTATTAACATTAGAATTTGTGCGAGTAACAGAAGCCGCAGCGGTAAAAAGCGGACGTCTCATGGGAATGGGAAATAAAGTAGGGGCGGATCAGTTGGCGGTTGATGGTATGCATTCAATTTTATCCAGCGTACCTGTAGATGGAACGGTTGTTATCGGGGAGGGCGAATTGGATGAAGCCCCGATGCTTTACATAGGCGAAAAAGTCGGAGCCGGCGGAATCCCCGTAGATATTGCAGTTGATCCGCTGGAAGGTACGAATTTGGTTGCCAAGGGACAGGATGGAGCTATTGCTGTGATAGCAATAGCTGGTAAAGGAAGTCTGCTTCATGCACCGGACATGTACATGGAAAAACTTTGTGTCGGACCGCGAGCTAAAGGGTGTATTGATTTGAATATGCCGGTAAAAGAAAATTTACGTCGTATTGCTGAGGGTCTGCAACGTGGTATTGATGATTTAACCGTTGTTATTCTCGGCAGGGAACGCCATGCTGATATTATCCATGAATGCCGGGAAGCGGGTGCACGTATTAAGCTTATCAGCGATGGAGATGTATCCCCGGCTGTGGATGTTGGAATTGAAGGCTCTGGTGCACATGTTCTTATGGGAATCGGTGGAGCTCCAGAGGGGGTTCTTGGTGCAGCAGCATTGAAATGTTTAGGCGGTGACATGCAGGCACGTTTGATTCCGTATACGGAATCAGAAAGAAAACGTTGTGAATCTATGGGAATTACGGATGTTAATAAAATCCTTACGATTGATGATTTGGTAAAAGGTGATGATTGTATTTTTTCAGCGACGGCTGTTACTAATACCCCTATGATGAAGGGAATTCAATACTTTGGCAGTGGGGCACGTACTTCTTCAGTTGTTATGCGCTATAAGAGCGGGACCATTCGTTTTGTTGATACGATTCATCGTTTTGATAATAAAGCAAAATGGAGTGTTCATATTTAGTAAAGCTATCAATAAAACACCTTCTGTAAGGAATATGATTATTGTAATACATTCCTTACAGAAGGCGTTTTTTTTAAAAAATAAAAATTATAATATATAATACATGGAAAAGTGGATGTAAAATAAAGAGGGAAGATAGTGTTTGAAAATATTTTTTATTTGTTCCTAATTGATAGAGGGCATGTTTTATCAAGAGTCATTGGTTCATCTTATTTTTTATTACGGATAGAAAATAGGACGAGAAAAATTTTTAACATTTGAAATGATGCCTTTTCGTTTATGCGCTTTTATGGTACAATGACTTGATAGTAAAAATTAATGAAAATGGTAGATTATGACTATATATGCATAGCAGTCTATCATTGTCTATATAAGAGATATTTTGAATCTATTTAGGAGGCACCAGAATTGGAGAAACTGGTTATTCATGGTGGAAATCCCTTGCAGGGGACTGTGCGGGTCAGTGGGGCTAAAAATGCCGTACTGCCGATTATTGTAGCGTCTATGTTGGCGACAACGGAAAGTACATTACAGGAAATTCCTCAATTGGATGATGTACATACAGTATGTGAGGTTATTTCCTCACTTGGTGTGAAAGTTGACTCTTCTCAGGAAGGGACATTGGTTATTGACGCGGCGAATCTTGATTCATTTTCAGCACCTTATGATCTAGTGCGACGTATGCGTGCGTCTTTTTTGGTCATGGGACCTTTGCTGGCTCGTAAACGAAGAGGGAAAATATCTCTTCCGGGTGGATGTTCTATAGGTGCCAGGCCTATTGATCTGCATCTCAAGGCATTTGAAGCTATGGGAGCAAAAGTAAATTTGGAAAATGGTTATATTGAGGCCAGTGTTCCGGAAGGATTAAAAGGAGCACAGATTTATCTTGATTTCCCTAGTGTGGGGGCAACGGAAAATATTTTGATGGCGGCTTCCATGGCTGAAGGCCGCACGGTATTGGAGAATGCAGCTGAGGAACCAGAAATCGTTGACTTAGCAACCTATTTGAACAGTATGGGAGCCAATATCCGTGGAGCCGGAACTAATATTATCCGTATTGAAGGAGTAAAAGAACTTCATGGTGCAGTCCACTCAGTTATTCCTGATCGTATTGAAGCGGGAACTTTCATGGTTGGGGCGGCAATGACGGGAGGAAATGTATATGTGGAGAATGCCCTGTCTGAACATTTAAAACCCCTTGTGTCCAAGTTGAAAGAAGTAGGCGCCATAGTGGAAGAAGACATCGATGGCATTCGTGTGATTGGCAAATATCCGCTTCGGCCGACTGATATTAAAACACTTCCTTACCCGGGTTTTCCAACCGATATGCAGGCTCAGTTTATGGCACTTACAACCATTTGTCAGGGAACAAGTGTCATTACGGAAACCGTATTTGAAAATCGATTTATGCATGTAGATGAATTTAAGCGTATGGGTGCAAAAATACGGATTGAGGGACGCAGTGCTATTGTTGAAGGCGTCCGGGCTCTGGAAGGCTGTCAGGTTAATGCTACCGATTTACGGGCAGGAGCTGCATTGGTTTTGGCTGGTCTTGTCGCTTTGGGAGAAACTGAAGTGGGATATTTACATCATATTGATCGTGGATATGATCATTTGGTATTAAAATTACAAAGGCTAGGTGCGGATATTGTTCGGGTCAACAAAGAATAAAAACAAAAGAAATAAAGAGCGTCAGCCCAAGCGGTCCCATTCTTTTTTTCTTTCCCGGTGGTTTGGTAATGACCTGGCTATTGATTTGGGAACAGCCAATGTGGTCGTTTATGTAAAAGGGCGGGGAATTGTTGTCAATGAACCAGCTGTTATGGCTGTTGATGCGAATGTTCATCGTGTTGTGGCTATCGGAAAAAAGGCGCAGGAAATGGTAGGTCGAACGCCAAAACATATCTGTGCTTTCCATCCGTTGCATAACGGTGTTATTGCTGATTATGATGCAACAGAGTATATGCTGCGATATTTTATCCGCAAAGCGGTGGGAAAATCATATATTTTTAAACCTCGTGTTATTATTTGTGTTCCTTCGGGAGTTACAAATGTGGAACGGCGGGCAGTTGTTGAAGCAGTTCTGCAGGCTGGAGTCAGAAAAGTGGTTGTTATGGAAGAGCCTCTGGCGGCAGCTATTGGAGCAGGACTGGACGTTGCTAAATCCAATGGTTCTATGGTTGTTGACATTGGCGGCGGGACTACAGACGTGGCAGTGCTTAGTTTGAGCGGCATTGTTATTAGTGAGTCTTTGAAAATTGGCAGCAATACTTTTGATGAAGCAATCATGCGTTATTTAGAAAAACAAAAACACATTATTATTGGACGACGAACAGCTGAAGAACTTAAAATACTTATTGGCACTGCTTTACCTGATGGTCGTGATTTGACTGCGGATGTCAGAGGCCGTAGTACGGAAACGGGGCTTCCTATCATGGTTGATGTTGATTCCAAGGAGATATGTACAGCTTTGCAGAAAACAATTCATCCGATTTTGCGTGCGGTTGTTTCTATTTTAGAAAAGACACCACCGGAACTGGCGGCAGATATTGCTGATCATGGTATTGTTTTAACAGGAGGCGGCTTCCTTCTTGAAGGACTGGATCGGCTTGTTTCAGAAGCAACAGGAATGGCGGCATATCTTTGTGATGAGCCGTTACTATGTGTAACACTTGGAGCAGGCAAGGCTCTTAATGAAATGGAACATCTAAAAGATAGTTTTGATGATTTATGATAGGGAGTGAATTGTCATGAAGATAAAAAAGAAACTAGCAGTCATACTGGGAATAATAGGATCCTTAGCTATCACGTCTGCTTCATTAGCAGCAGATGTGCAGCATATAGCAACATTGGGAGGGACTGTCGCATCGGTTATGCCTGTAGGCGCGGCGGTAAAGGAAGGCGATGTACTTTTGACTGTAATGGCTTTAGCGGGACCGATGCCTGCCACTCGTGCATCTACAGGTGGTATAGTAAAAGCGGTTATGGTACATCCGGGAAGTACAGTGCAGCCTGGTGAAGTCGTTGTCATTGTGGAGTCAAAGTAAGGAGAACTATGGTGAAAAAAATTAACTGGCGGCGGTTAGCTGTAAGAGCGGCACTGGTAACTTTGTGTTGTTCTTTTTCTATTATTTCTTATGCAGAAGAATTCATGCCCGTCAGTGAGGTTCAGACTGGAATGACGGGATATGCTAAGACGGTTACGCATGGTACCGATATAGAGACTTTCTCTGTAGAGATATTGGGGGTTATGAAAAACAGCGGTCCCTCCGGTGATTTGATTTTAGCTAAATTTTCGGGTCCGCTGATTGATCAAACTGGGGGTATTGCGCAGGGAATGAGTGGCAGCCCTGTATATATTAACGGCAAATTGCTGGGTGCTATCGCTTATGGCTGGTCATTTACAAATTCAAAAATTGGTATGATTACGCCTATTGGTGATATGTTAAAGTTGTGGAATGTGCCATCTAAAGAAGAAATACAGCCATTTAATGCCAGAGAAGCTTCTTTAGTACCGATATCTACTCCTTTGATGACTTCCGGATTTGATGCTGCCTCTATGGCATGGATGCAAGACAAATTACCGCAATATAAATTTGTGCCTGTTGATACAGCAACAGCTGCAACTGACAACGCGGCATTTCCTTTGGAACCAGGAAGCTCTGTAGCGGCAGCATTAGTTAACGGTGATTTAAAATTAGGGGCTATTGGTACGGTAACCTATATTGATAATGATCATATTGTTGCGTTTGGACATCCGTTTTTAAAAAAAGGCAGCATTAATTATTTTATGCATAATGCTTATATTTTTACGATTGTCAATAGTATGTCTAGTTCTTTTAAACTGGGTTCTGTTGGAGCGGAAGTCGGAAAAATAGAACAGGATCGCGGTGCGGGGATTGCAGGGGAGTACGGTAGACTTGCTCCAGGGATTCCTGTAATTATTCGCGTTCATGATGACGATACGGGGGCACAAAGCTTAAAACGGGTGAAAATTATTGAAGACAATGAGTTAACTCCGGTACTGACGGCTACCAGTGTATATAATGTCGTGAATAAGACGATTGACCGTTCCGGCGGAGGTACAGTGGAATTTGCATATACCATTCGTTCTTCTAAGGGACGCGACAAGGATATTACACGTCATAATATGTATTATTCCGAAGATAACGTGAATGAAAAAAGTATTGATGAATTATATAATGTGCTGGATATTTTAAAACATAATGAATTTATTGATTATCCTATTCTTGATGTGGATATGTCGGTTGATATTACGCAAGCGAAAAAATCGGCTCGTATTATTGCAGCGACAGCGGCACCTGTTGTGGCTAGTCCGGGAGATACGATTTATTTTAAGGTAACACTGCATCCGTATCGAGGGGCTGATGAAGTGAAAACCATGACATATACCGTCCCGGATGATCAGCCGCTTGGTACTATGATGCTTGAAGTACGAGGTGGCGGCATTGTACCGCTGCCGTATCTGATTGAAAAACAGCGGTATAATTTGACGGATGAAATTATCGAACGGCTACGGCATTTTAAAGATTTTGGTCAGCTTAAGAAGGAAATCGAAACAAATGATGCGAATAATGACTTGGTTATTGAACCGTTAGACCCAGGTATAAGCATGATTAATGATGGACATCAAACCATAAAAAAAGAAAAAATAAAGGGCAAGGAGCCGGCAGAACCTTCAAAAGATATTATAAAACCAGCAAAGAAAGGAGTGGTAGAAGAAACAAATGGTGATAAAAAATCTACGTTATCTACTCCTTATATTGTAACGGGTGACGGACAGATTGGCATCAAAATCGTGTCTAAGGAAAAAAGGGATGCTTTACTGGCTAAAAGTCATCAGCTTAATGAAGGGAAAGCTGTTATCGGAGAAGATCCGGGTAATACAGACAATACGGCAGCTGTTCAGAATAACGACTTGTTAGGGAAACAGTCAAGTGAAAATAAAAAAGATAGTCACAATAATAAAGATAATAGCAGCAAGGATGATAGGAGTATCATTTTCAGCAGCTATTAAAAATAACGATTATGATGGTGCGAAATACCTGTCATAATCGTTATTTTTTAATACTATTTTTATAACTTAGAGTTTTTATTGATAATTTAAAAGTCTGTAAAATATAACTTTGAACAGGCTCCAGCTTGATATTTACTTACATACATGGTATCATCTATTTTATGGAAACTCAAAATGGTTTAAAAGTTTTCTTCTGTATATGAGATAGTGTATTGAAAGGTTTTACATCTACTTCCAATGATGGTATAGTAAAATTGATAAGACATGGTGGAGGAGGGGTGTTTGTGCAGGAAATATTAGAGAAAATCGGTCGTTTTACTTTACATATATTTGAACAAGTAGGAGTTATTGCGATCCTTTTTATGCAGACATTGCGACAGCTTCCCAAAATCAATAGAAAGCTTACTATTGTCCAAATGGCACATCTTGGAGTTGATTCATTGCCGATTGTTAGTTTAACACTGCTATTTGCGGGAATGGTCATGACGCTGCAAATTGTGGATATATTATTGCGTTATGGAGCACAATCGACATTAGGCGGAATTATGTCTGTTGGAATGGGGCGGGAATTAGGCCCTATCTTAACCGGTGTTGTTGTTGCCGGCCGTTGTGGAGCTGCCATGACAGCCGAAATAGGGACGATGAAGGTGACTGAACAAATTGATGCACTTCGTTGCATGGCAACCGATCCGGTAGCATATCTTGTTGTTCCGCGGTTTGTGGCCTGTGTCATCATGGTGCCTGTTCTTGCGTTATATGGGTATATTATCGGTACTGGCGGCGGCTACGTTGTATCTACTTTTTTGGCGGGACTTACAACGTATACATATATTAATTCCATCGAAGTTTTTACGGCAGTCAGTGATGTGGTATATGGTATGATTAAAGCAATGTTCTTCGGCGGCATTATTTCTTTGATCGCCTGTTATGAGGGGATGCATTGTAAAAGCGGGGCCGAAGGAGTAGGACAGGCTACGACCCGATCCGTTGTAACCTCTATTATTTTTATTTTTATTTGTAATTATTTATTATCCATTATTTTGTACTAGGAGATGCATATGATCAGATTGCAAGATGTAACCGTGGTGTATGGCAGCCGGGTTATCCTGGACCATATCAACCTAGATGTCCGAAAGGGCGAAACATTAGCTATTCTAGGTGCCAGCGGATCTGGCAAAAGTACAATATTAAAACTTATTATTGGGCTACAGAAACCTACCAGCGGACATATCTTTATTAATGATGTTGATGTGACAGCGTATACCGAGGAGCAAATGATTGCTGTTAGGCAGTGCATGGGTATGGTTTTTCAATATTCTGCACTTTTTGACTCGATGTCTGTCGGCGAAAATGTAGCATTTGGTCTTAGGCAGCATACCAAATATGATGATGTGAAAATTCAAACTATTGTTAAAGAAAAGCTCCATCTAGTGGGATTGGACAATATCGAACAAATGATGCCGAATGATTTATCCGGCGGCATGAAAAAAAGAGTCAGTTTGGCACGTGCTATTGTTTTAGATCCATCACTTATTCTCTATGATGAACCGACAGCAGGGCTGGATCCGCTTCGCTGTATGGATATTAATAAGCTTATTGTCGGCATGCAGCAGCATTTGCAAGCAACATCTATCGTGGTTACACATGATATGGATTCGGCTTTTTATGTCGCTGATCGCCTGGCTCTTTTACAGGATGGAAAATTTTTGGTTGTTGCTCCTAAAGATGAATTTCGTAAGTGTGAAAATAGGGATGTACAACTGTTTATCCATGGTGGGGTACTTCCAGAAGAAGGAGGACGAGCTAAATGAAATGGACTGCAGAAGCAAAAGTTGGATTAGTAACGGTCATTGGCATCATTATTTTTACCTATGTTGTTCTTGACCTTGCCCATGCGGAAATTTTTGGTAAGCCCGGTTTTGAAATACATGTCGTATTTGCGGATGCCAATGGCTTGAAATCCGGCAATGCTGTCCGGTATGTAGGGGTTCATGTAGGAAAAGTGGAAAGTATATCAACTACTAAATATGGGGTAGATGCTAAAATTAAATTAGATAAGGGAACTGAAATCCCTAAAGATTCCAAGGTTATCGTAGCAACAGATGGATTGCTCGGTGAAAAAATTATTCAAATTACTCCGGGAGAAGATTCCAGTCATTTATTAACTGATGGAGATTATATATATGGAACAGCTGGCCAGAGTATGGATGACATGATGAAGAGTGCTAACACATTAATGACTAGTGTCAATGATATGATGAAGAATGTTAATGCCGTTATCGGAGATGATAAAACACAGGAAGCTATGCGTGGAACTATTCGCAATTCTGAATTACTGACGGGGAATATGAACGCTATCGTGCAAGGAAATGCTGGAAATATACAAGCCATTACGGCGAATATGGCAGCCATTACGACATCTATGAACGATGTGGCCTCACAACTTCAGCAATCATCTCAGGCTATAGATGGGGATGGGGCGACTTCGCAGAACATCCGAGCAACAGCTGCCAATGTGAAAGACATTACAGAACGAGTTGAAAAAGTAGCGTCTTCAATGGAAAAAATAACTAATGACCCAGCGAGTCAGGCTGATTTAAAAACAACACTGCACAATACGGCGCAGATTTCTACAAAAGTAAATAACATTCTTGGAAATAGCAAAATTACAGTACAAGGTGAAGCTGGAATGTTGTATAATGATACTAAAAGTGAAAGCGGTGCCAATGTAAATTTTAAGGTGTACCGTGACAAATCTTTTGCTCTTATCGGAGCGGAAAATATTGGAAACGGTACAGCACTGAATTTACAGTACGGCTATCATGAAAATTTATTTGAACGACGGATAGGAATCATTAATGGTAATTTAGGTGCCGGCATTGATTTTGGAGTAAATGGTCCGTTTCGTGTATCACTGGAGGGATATAATCCTAACGAATGGCGCTATCGCATTAAAGCGCAGTACAAAATTTTACCGAATATCTATCTTTTTGGCCAATTTACGCGACCAATGGAACGGAGTGATGGCGGTAATTATTATGGTGTCAACTATACTTTTTAAAAAGCATAGTCATAATATTAAGATATAAATGATGGGGGTACCCAAGATGAACCAGAAATTGTATAAACAGTTATTCATTGTGATGATGATTACGGCGGCAGGAGCTGTTAGTGCCGGTGCAAGAGATACGACTGCTGGTGTAGAACCAGTTATTTTGCCTACAGATAGCCAAATTGCTGCTGCAAAAAAACAGGCAGAGATTAAAGCAGCCAAATCCGCTAGTGTTGTATCAGCTGGAGATGATGTATCACCGGTATTGCGGGAATCAATAGCGCAAAAGATGTATGAAGAAAGACAGTCAGCTCTGGCAAAAGCTAAGAAAAATGGAGAAGAACCGGTCATAACAGTAGGCCGTGTTTCTCCGAATCAAACAGTAGAACTGACATTGCCAAAAACAATTGCTATGGCACTCAATTATAATCGAGATATCAAGATTGCTCATTATGATTTAAAGCAGTCAGAATACTCTATTGATCAGGCTCGGGCGGGTTTGATGCCTAGTGTTGATTACACATGGTCTGGTGCTCGTGCAGAGACGCATACAAAAGTGTTAGATCTTACTCCTACCGGCATAATAACACGAAATATTGACTCTATTGGCAACAGTTTTACAAATACGCTTGCTGTCAGTCTTCCCTTATATACGGGTGGTCTGGTGGAAGGTAATATTGCGGTAGCTAAGCTGGGTAAGGTTTCTTCTCAAGAAGATATTTTACGTGTGGAACAGGCGACGAAATTATCAGCGGTAGAAGGATATTTTGGGTTATTGGCATACCAAGAATTAAAAGATGTTTATGATGAATCCGTGACAAATTTACAGGGACATGTTGATAATGTTACTGCGCAGTATGATGTAGGAACGGTAGCTAAATTGGATGTTTTGAGTTCGGATGTATCCTTGGCAAATGCCAAGACGAATGCTGTCACGGCGGCAAATAATGTGGCCAATGCGGAAGCCAGTTTAAATAATATTTTAGGATTACCGCTGCAAACTAAGCTTGTGGTTGCTGATCATCGGCTTCCTTTTGATGCATATGATATTTCTTTGGATGAAGCAATTGATTATGCCATGAAATATCGCCCGGAGGTCATCCAAGCTGACTTGGCTGTCCGTGAAGCTAGAGAAAATATTGGAATTGCTGAAGCGGGACATAAACCTACGGTGTCTGTGGGAGCTTCCAATGATTGGTCCAATAGTGATTTTCCCGGCAGTGGCAACGGCGCGTGGACAATTAGTGGCGGTATTACGTACAGTCTTTTTGACGGGGGCGCTACTAATGCAAAGATAAAGATTGCCAAGGAAAAATATTTAGCGGCGTTGGAAACCGAACAGAAAACACGAGAATCAGTGCAATTACAAGTAAAAGAAGCGTATTTAGCTATTCGCAGTGCTGCGCAGCGTGTCGAAGCTACGAAGACGTCTGTAAATCAGGCAGAAGAAAGCTTTAAAATTGCCCGTGTACGGTATCAAGCAGGTGTCGGCATTAACTTGGATGTTTTGGATGCACAATTGAATTTAAATCAAGCTAAAACTAATAATATACAAGCACTATATGATTATAATGTCGGCATTGCAACATTGGAACAAGTTATGGGGGTAGATGTTCGATCCGGTGTAGTACATCCAGCGGCGGATATAGCTGGTAATTTATAAACTAAGATATAATTGTAGAAAAATTACATATATGGCGGTTTTCCTTGATTTTAGTAAGGAGCATGTCGTAAAATGGAGAGAGAATTGTATGAAAGCAGTTCTCTCTTTCTTATATCTGATGGAGGCCGGCGGATGAAACGGAAATGGATTGCCTTGGCTGTCATTGCATCATTTTTGGCGGTGCTTTTTTCCTTGTGGCGGGAAAAACCGGTTTTGATACAGTACGTATCGACGACCATTACAACAACATTAAATGAACACATTAACGGCACTTTTTCTTTTTCTGCTATGGATGTGTCGTTAACTGGTAAAATTTTTCTGTATGATCCCTTAATTAAGGATACGCAGGGACGAACTGTTATTACAGGAAACAATGTGGAAATACAGGTTAATCCTTGGCAGATGGCTAAGTTAGCGGCTGCCGGTGATAATGTAGTACCTTCTGTACAGACGGTTACCGTTGCTGCACCCGTAGTTCATATTTGGGAAAATACACCGGGACAATGGAATATTGCATCGCTTATTAAGAAAAATGCCAATATGGGCGATTCAGGATTTCGGGCGGTTATTTATGCTAAAAATGGTACTATAAAAGCAGCAACAAGTGATGGAATGTCTGTTCAAGCCGATTCTTGTGAGGGTATGGTGGATTTTTCTTCATACCCGGATATCTATGGACAAATAGCAATGCATGTTGATGGAGAGTCAATAATTGCTTCGGGACATTATACTTCGACGCACAAGTATGATATAAAACTTCGTGGGGACGCTGTAAAAGCGGCTTATGTGGTACCTTTTATGCCGGAAACCGCAGATGTAAAAGTTGAACAGGGAATAATTAAAAATATCAGTGCTCATATTGTGCAAAATCATCGCGGAATGATGATTTCCGGTAATGCCGATATTCAGAATGGAATGGTGAATGTGCATGGGTATGAGATAGATTCGTTGACTGGACATGTAGGCTTGACCACCAATGAGGTCACTTTAAGAAACATCAGCGGAAATGTAAATGGGCAGGCGGTTCATCTTGATGGTGTCGTCAAGACCAATGCAGAAACTCCGGTTTTTCAGTTAGATGTACGGGCTCCATCTGTAGATATCGCTGCGGTGATTCCGAATATGAGCATGCCAGTTAGCGGCTCTGTTGGTATACACGCTCGTTTGTGGGGAACCGTGGATGCTCTTCATGCCTCTGGCACGATTGCACTGCAGTCTATTGACGCACAAGGTATTGTAATGCAGCATGGTCATGTGGATTTTTCTTATGAAAATGAAATTTTCTTTATCAACCAAGCTTCGGCAGATGTTGCAGAAGGGGCTGTTCAAGGCAGTGGTTCTTACTCTTGGAAAAACGGCGATTACAATGCTAAAATTCAATTTAAGAATATATGTCTTACTGATATTCCTCAGGTACCAACTTCGATCATGGGTACGTTTTCCGGAGCAATTGAGGCGGCAGGAAATATAAATAGTGGTTCCCTATATGGACAAGGGCATGTTGATGCTGATGATCTTTCTTATAATGGATGGGAAGCACAGCAGGCACAGCTTGATTTTTCCTATAATGATGGATTGTTGCATATTTTGAATGCCAAAGCAGAGGTACAGGGGGGAACAATACAAGCTGATGGAACGTATGATTGGGATAAAGGCATATCTGACATTCGCTTCCATGCTGTGAACATGCCTCTTTCTTTATTTAGTGCGTATGTATCAACACCTTTGACGGGAAATGTTTCTGCGATTGGGCGTATATATGGGACGGAACCTAGTTGGAGTGTGAATTTTCATGCTGTGACCGGTTCAATTAAAAATGTCCCTTTTGATAATGTGAATGGCGTTCTTACTGGTAAGGGGCAGCATATTGATATACCTTTTATACAGTGGCAGTATAAGGATGAATATCAAAAAGCCATGGGTATGATTGATCTTGGTACGAGAGAAATTGAAATTTCACTTGATACCCAGCATATGAGATTGGAAAAATTACTTTCTTTAGCAGAAGTGAACATGCCTCTTACCGGGTGGGTACAGAATCATGTGGAAGTGAAGGGCACGTTGGATGACCCGTCTGCTGTAGGCGAATTTCAATTGACGGAGGGGTCTGCCTATGGGTATTTGTACAAAAGTGTATCAGCTAATTATAAACTTTCCAAGGGAATCGTTACTCTTTCTAATGGTGATCTTGCTGCTTATGATTCACATATCAGATTTTATGGTACAGCAGGTGATCGACTAGCGATTCATGTCGAATCTCCTGATCTTGATGTTTCTCGCATTATGCCGCATATACAAACTCAAAAATCGGGTATTGTCAATATATCTGCATATATTGGAGGAACGTTCGATAATCCGACGGCAACAGGTGTTGTTAGATCGCAGCGTTTGGTTGTCAACAATATTCCGGTGACAGATTTGAAAAGTGATTTTGGCTATTATGATGGGATTATACGATTGCAAGACTTGCAGTTTAAACAAAATGGTGGATTTTACCAAGCGAATGCTAGTTATAAACCATCGACAGATTGGATTAAAGCCAGAGCTTCTGTGATGTCAGGAGATATAGAGAGTTGGCTGAAACTGTTAAATCTTCCAGTAAAAGATGTCAGTGGAAAAATAGATGGCAATATTTCTATTGATGGAACGGTACATGATCCGCAGGGTAAAATAAAAGGGAAAATAACACAAGCTGGTATGGCGGGTTTTCCAGTACAACCTACAGATATTGATATACAACTTGATAAAGGAGTTGTTGAAGTAAATAAACTGGCTATTGCGGTTGATAACGGCGTGCTGGCAGCTCAAGGAACCTATGCTTTACATGGTCCTGTGCATTTACAGGTAGGAAGCCGCAATTTTTCTTCAAAAATTTTGACAGATATTTTGGGGAAAAATAATATTGATGTAGATACACGGATTGATTGTGCGGCGGATGTCAGCGGTGCAAGTGATCATCCGCAGGTTGATATGTCGGTACAATTTAATGGAGGTACCATTAATGGAATTTCATTTACAAATATCTTTGGACTGATAAATGTGCGTGATGGTATCATTCATATAAATCAGGCATTTATTTCCCGAGATCCGTATAAGGCCAGTGCGTATGGTACTATTCCCGTGGGTGCCTTGATGGGAAATCAAAATTCTGATGAATCCATGAATGTAACATTTAAGTTGGAAAATGCAGGTTTAGATATTCTGGCGTTTGTAACACCGCTTGTAACACAGGGAAATGGAGGACTTAATGGATCTGTAAAATTGACAGGAACGTTAGCTGAGCCGCATTTAACAGGAAATTTGTCTGTCCACCATGGAACACTTCAATTTCGCTATCTCAAAAATCCGTTGGAAAATATTGAGGCAGCCATTGTATTAGATGGTACAAAAGCAACCATTACAAGCAGCGGAACAATGGATGGGAAAGGGAAAAAAAATAAAGGCTACTATTCATTGAACGGTGAAGTACGGTGGAATGGATGGAAGATACAGTCATATCAAGGAAGTTTAGAGTTAAATAAATTAGGTATAGATTGTGATTATTTTAAAGGACCTTTGAGCGGACAACTATCAATAGAAGAAGGGCATGATTTTCCCCTTCTCAAAGGGAATATTGAAATATCTGATGCTACGCTTAATATACCACTTATAGCAATAAATACAGGGAATAACCCTGATTTGGAAATGGATATGACTGTATCTTTTGGTAAAAATGTGAGATTGTATAATCCTGTATTATATGATTTAATAGTAATGGGTGCTGCAACCTTTCATGGTACTGTTTCCCACCCTATACCATCAGGACAGTTTGAAGCATTGCGGGGATCTGTGCGTTATCTGGATACGAAATTCAATATTACTAAGGGACAAGCTGATTTTTCACAGGCAGATTCTTTTATACCTTATATGATGGTAGAAGGAAATGGACGTGTAGGGCAATATAACGTTATGCTGACTTTGCGTGGCCCTGCTGATAATATGAATATGCTCCTTCGCTCACAGCCGCCGCTGACAAGACAACAGATTGTGTCACTTATTACCTTGCGTAATGGCGGACGTAACAGCAGTTCACTGAAAAGTGATGATGTGTCTGGATTAATAGGTACAGGTGTACGTATGACGTTGGATAGCTTGGGTGTTACGAGCACGTTGGAACGTGCATTTTCGTTGGATGTACTTAATGTTACCTCCGGATCTTTAAATATGAATGAAAGGCTTTCTAATGAAAATAAAAATTATTATAATATAGAAATGGGAAAATATTTGTTCAATGATTTTATGCTTACCGCAGCTTTTGGCTTAAACCATAGAGACAATCGTGCCGGTCTTCGATATGATGTTAGTAATCATATGAGTATCAACGCTTGGAGGGCTAGTGATGATTCATACATCGGCGGCCAATATCGATACAGTTTTTACTAGGAGGAATGACGTTGCTTGATGTATATTTGAAAGAATTACAAAAAATTACATTATTGGAACCCGCAGAAGAGAAAAATTTGTGGATTGCTTATAAAGAAAAAGGAGATTTAAAAAGCAGGGGCAGATTGATTGAACAGTATCAGCCTTTGGTTTTTAAAGAGGTTATGCGTTGGCATGTAAAAGAAAATTTTTTACAGGATGCATTACAAGAAGGAACGTTAGGACTTATCGAAGCGGTGGAACATTATGAACATGACCGAAATGTTGCATTTCCTTTATATGCGATTCACCGTATACGTGGTGAAATTATTGATTATTTGAATCGAGAAGGGAAGAGTAAGTCTGTTTCCATTGATGAGCCGGATGAAAACGGTATGACTTTGCGAGATGTTCTGCCTGATGAGTGCATTGATATTGCTGATCAGGCAGGTCGTAAATTTTTATTTGATTATGTGGTACAAATGCTGCGTCGCCTTCCTAAGAAGGAACAGATTGTGTTGGAAAGTGTTTATTTACATGATAAACAGCAGAAAATTATTGCTCGGGATATGGATTTGAGCTTGACTTATGTATATCGTTTGCAGAAACGAGGAATACGACGTGTACGAGGTATGTTAAGCCGTTTTATTCATGAAAATAAATAAGGGAAGGAAAATAGGCGAAATATCAATAAAAATCGTGATAATCGAAGAAATGGATAGATAAATATGTGAATTTGCTTGAATATTCTCGTTGGAAAAAGATAAACCTTTTAGGAGTTTATAAGTATGCTTAGAAGGGAGGTACTCTGCATGAGAATATCTGATAAAGATAGAGCGGATCATGTCAGGTCAGCTAAAACATGGCTTGAAAAAGCAGAACAATCATTTGACCGACAGGCCGGCATTAAGGGGGAGTTAAACCTTATGTTGGCAGAAGCGGAAATGAAAAATCTGCGTAGGAAGCATGCTATTGGACAGAAATTTCTCAAAGTGGGGGCTATGCTGACAGCTTTTGTATTAGCCGCTGGTTTTTGGTATATTTTTACACCTCATAATCAGTCGGAACCAACTACTCCGATAACAGCTACCAGTAATAAGACTGAACGGATTAATTCACAATGGGTGCCAATACCTAAGCTTAATTATAGTGAGGACACTTCAACAGTAAAACGTAGGGAAGATGCGGTAACGCATACAAGGATAAACACAACGAGGCAGGAGACGGGATCAGAAGAAAGCGATGCTCGCATAAAAGAAACTATGCAAGAATCTCCACAGATAGTTGAGCAGCCTTCCGAATCGTCACATGGTACTACGGTCATGACAGATCGACAGGTACAAAAAGCTGTACAAGATGCACAGCACAGTTTGCGCGGTAAATAAGAAAAGATAACGGAGGATTTCCATGAATAACAACAGAAACAAGAAAATTCTTGTCATGATGATTACAAGTACTTTGATGACTTTTCCAGCATGGGTTAACGGACAGGAACCCGCTGCGGTGGCACCTGCGGCTGCGGCGGCAGATGAAACGGGATATGAACCCGCTTCGGGAGAAACTATACCAGATATTTCTTCTGAAAAGACGACGGCTATAAAAAAAATGCCTGCAGCGGCTGTGTCGGATAAAACAAAACCAGTGGCTGAAACAACGGCAGTAGATTCAGGATATACGGGGTATGAGTCTACAGAAGAATTAAATGCGGCAGCAAGTACTCCGACAGCAGCACCGAAAACGGTGGCAGCGACGGTAGCAGCGAATGCAGATGCCAATAGACCGATAAGCTCTAGTGATCAAACCGATACCGGCTATGAGCCGGATACGGGAACATCGCAAAGTGGAGCGGAGACAAGAAATGGGAGCATTACAGGAGAAGCAGCTCCTGCAATGGGAACAGAAATGTCTGCTGATCAGAATAATGGCAGAAAAGTAGGATATGTATCTAGTGCAAGTACGGCAGTTATAGATACAACGACGTTTCCTAAATATCCAATTGCTACGTTATCTCAGGCAGAACAAGCTGGATTGCCTTATGGTGATGCAGTAAGTGACCAGGAGATAGCACCTTATGCAGGAAAAACAGCAACGGCGGTTACTATTTCTCCACTGCCGGAGGCGCAGCTGGGGACTGTGCTGCAGCATAACTTAGCTATGCGCGTGGGAGATGCGGTGAATGCCGACTATATCCGCCACGACGTAAACGTTATTGGTGCGACCGGTTTATTTTCGACAGTATCTCCGGCTTTTACTGCTGTTCCAGAGGGAGTAATGCTGGATTATCAGGTCAAAGTTAATCCTGTTGTTACTAAAATAGAAATTACCGGGAATGAAACATATCCTACGGATCAATTATTGAAATTGATTACGATAAAACCGGGAATGACATTAAATACGGTTATGGTCAGTAAAGATGTTTCAGTCATTAATGCCCAATTTGGTAATAACGGGTATTTTTTAAGTCATGTAACTAGTGTCAACATGGATGATAAAGGGGTTCTCCATATTGATATTGCCGAAGGACGGTTACAGGATATCATTGTGAAAGGCAATACGAAAACTAAAACGTATGTCATTATGCGGGAGCTAAAAATTAAGAAGGGTCAAATTTTCAATAAAAATTTGGCTAGTCGCAGTATCGAACGCATTTACAATACGGGATATTTTGAGGATGTTAATGTAAGGCTCTTGCCTGGCAGCAATAAAAATGATGTCATCATGGAAATCGATGTAGCGGAACAAAAAACGGGGTCTATTACTATCGGTGCAGGGTATTCTGATTCTGATGGACTTGTGGGTATTTTAGGCTTAAGCGAAACCAATTTACGTGGCACAGGCGATAAAGCCAGTATTAACTGGGAATTTGGTGGGACCACTGATTCTTTATGGAATTATATTTTTTCCTATACCCGGCCTTGGATTAATGATCATGGTGACTCTCTTGGATTTAGCATTTTTAATCGAGAGGCTGATTATGATGATTATGATCAAAAGGGGAATTCTGTTGCAGAATATTATAAACGAACGAAAGGTGCTAATATTACATATGGCCGCGTTCGTAGTGAATATGTCAGCGATTATATAACATTGGAATCTAAAACAACCGATTATGCTAAATATATAAGCGGTTATGATTATAATGATTATTCGGGATATTTAAGTAAGAATTTTGGTCGTACGAACAGCTTAACTTGGTCTCATGTGTTTGATAATCGTGATAATGTTTATGATCCGACACGCGGTAAGCGGCTATCCTTTGCCGGTTCGATAGCCGGACATGGATTGGGCGGTGATTTTGATTTTTATAAATTTACAGCTGAAAGTCGTACATATTATAAGGTAGGACATGCGCAAGTTATTGCGGTTCGCCTTATGGGCGGCGTTGGTTTCGGAGACATGCCATATGATGACCTTTTTTCTCTGGGCGGCGCTGATACGCTGCGCGGATATGAGGATGATGAATTCCGCGGCAGTCGTTTTTATGAAGCAACCATTGAATACCGATTCCCAATGGCTAAAAAAGTTCAAGGTGTTCTTTTTACGGATGCTGGTAATGCTTGGGGCGGGACAGATCAGATGTTTTGGTATGAAGATAATAATAAGCTTCATTATTCAGGTGGCGTAGGAGTTCGCATTACAACCCCAATCGGTCCGATTCGGCTTGATTACGGGTATGGCGAAGAGGGCGGTAAATTTCACTTCAGTTTTGGAGGTAAATTCTAATGCAAGTTAAAGATAGGTGGGGAGGATTATGATCCGCTCGTATCTATTGGCAGGTTTAGTTTTTCTTATCGGTGCCGGTAATGCGTTAGCGGCACCGGTTACGCATGTAACTGTTCAAGTGACATCGGCGGAGGCGCCTATTCCCCTGCTAGTGCAGAAACGAATTGCGGCTAGCATACAGACAGTAGGTAACCATGTTTTTCTTGATAAAGATGATGCTGAAATAAATGCGTCTGCTGACTCTTATAAAAGAGTGGTTGATGATATTATTAATCGGGTGCTGATTGGGTATACTGTTGATGATATAACTATTTCAGCGGGACCTGATACTATAATGGCAGTACGGGTTCGTCCGTGGGGAGATACAATTCATACGGTGAATGTCACTGTTGATTATGGTTCTTTGCCAAGTATGGGAGTACAGATGGCTGCAGGTGATCTCCATGATATTCAGCCTATGGTGGAAAATTTATTGGTTGGGCTGCCTGTAGATTCACTGGATTGGGCTAATGGAGTTGTAAAATCGGTATTGGAAAATGAATTGACCGGTATGCTTCCTGAATTCTATCCGCACATTGTCATTACACCGGGAATCCATACGGAGGTGCAAATTTATTTAATGCCGCAGCTTCCTGTTATTCGCAATGTCAATGTTATTCTTGATGCTGAAAACCTGCCAAAAGTAATTTTTCTGAATACGCGGAAAAATATAGAACAAAAATATGCGGGACTTGAAGGGCTGCCAATTACTTTCGTGCGGCGTCATGAGCGTGATATTTTAACTGATTTGCAAAAAACGCTTGCTAAGCAATGGGTTATTAAACAATATAAACTTCGTGTGATACCCACTGTTGCTATCGGTGAAAATCTAGAGATTCATTTAAAATCGGAAACAGATTTTTATGATATTCAGGCAGGTGCATACATCGATATGAACCGTAATGATAAATATCATAATAGGGATATATCAGACGAACATACGGTGATTATGGCTCATATAGGACGGAAAGTAGGGCAGCATCATGAGTTTTTCAGTGAAGTAGAATTTAAACCTTCTTCTGTAAAATGGGATTTTATTCCTGGATATTTTTATCGATGGGGCAAAACAACAACGTTAGGATATCAATTTGAAACAGAAGATACAAGCAATCATCTTTGGTTAAAACAAAACTTAGGCAATCGGTGGGGAGTCCGTTATGATCGGGATCTTACCAATCGGGATAATGAGTTTGGTCTTTCTTATAAACTTCATGAATATGTCAGCCTTGAATATATCATATCCGACCATGATAGGTGGCTTCGGGTAATAGGCTATTTGTAAAAGAAAAGGGGAAATGTAATAATGATGTCAGAAATGGGTAAGAAAAAGAATGTTAAAATTTTTTCGGCGGCGGTAGCACTGATTTTTGTTTTGAGTATCGCAGCCATTGCTGTAATGCAGATGGGTAATCCTGTAAATGCGGCACCTTCTAGCAATATTGGAATAGTAGACATGAGCAAGGTGTTTGCTCCGGATAATGCGGATCTGCAGAATGCACAAAAAGAAATGCAGCAGGCATCTCAGGATATGCAGAAAAAGTTTGAGGAACAATCAGCCAGCATGAATGATGAACAAAAAGGACAGTTGTATCAAACTATGCAGGGTGAAATGGCTAAAAAGCAGGAAGAAATTCAAAAAGGACTGAAAGACAAAGTTGATAATGCTGTTAACAGTGTAGCAAGTACAAAGGGGTTAAGCCTTGTTGTAGATAAACGCGTTGTATTGTATGGTGGTACGGATATTACTGATCAAGTTGCGAAAAACTTGAGTGAATCGAAATAAGGATGATTCTATGAAACGGATATATGTTGCAGTCGTCGGTGCAGTCCTTGTTGTGGGATTTCTTTTTGCGGGGTATATGGGTTTGCACAATCGGGGAGGCAGCGTGCAGAATACTGGAACTGCCGGCCCTGTTTATGCATATGCAGATATAGAGCATATTATGATGAGTCATCCGGAATATAGTAAATATCACCATCTGGAATTGCAATATAATGCGATGATTGCCCAGTATCAGTTTGAACAGTGGAATTATTCACAAAAAGCGGTAGTTCAGGATCAGGCTTTTCAGAGTATCGGTAGCAATGCAGCGTTGATGTCTGCCGCCCTTGATCAAGAACTGAATGCCCGTGTTGCTTTAAAAGAAAATGAATTGAATATGGGATTGCAGAAAAAATATCAAGAATTGTTAAAAACAAAAAAGGAGCTGCAGCCACAGAGATTTAAAGAAAATGAGTTGAAAATTATTAATTTAAAGCTGAAATTAGAGACACTTTCCCTTAGTGCGGAAGAGCGAGCTGCAACAAAATCGCAATTAACATCACTGCTTAAAGGAAGTGCTGCAACAGTTGAAACATCACTGACAGAAGCCGAAATAGCTTCGGCTATGGTGCCTTATAAAACACAGGCGCAGCAAGAATTGGCTGCATATACAGAACAGGTTAAACAAGAATTGAATGGGCGGCAGCAGGAAAATTATAACCTTTTTCAAGAGCATATGAATAATATGGATAATAGACCGGAACCGGTAATATGGAATAAAGAGTGGAAAGATAAACTTGCCGCAAAAGAAAAAGAAATAAATGAAGTAAAGGATAATATTATGGCAGATATCAGAGAAAAAGCTGCTTCTGTTGCACAAGAACAAGGAATTACTATGATCTTTAGTGATTATTTAGGGACAGGAACGGCGCAAGACGTAACAGATGATATTATTGCCAAGCTGGCATAACAGGAGGCATTAAAGAATGAAAAAAATATGGAAGCGCTTTACGGCGTTTATGATGATTACTCTTATAGCAGGGATGCTTGCCGGCTGCGGCGGAGCGGATAAAATGGGTGTAGTGGATATGACACGGGTAAGTAAAGAAGCACCACAGGCTCAGCAGTTGCAGCAAAAGTTAAAAGATAAACAAGATGCCGTGGAAAAAGAATTAAATGAAGCAAAGAAAACTATGTCGGCAGAAGATTATCAGAAAAAACAACAGCAATCACAGCAGGAATTGCAAATTTTCGGTTCCAGTATGCAGCAGCAGTTTGTTCATGATGTACAGAGCAAGTTAGGTGAAATTGCTAAAGAAAAAAATATTGGTACTATAGTATACACAGAAGCAGTCCAAAAGGGCGGAATTGACGTGACGGATGATTTGATTAAAAAAATGCAGTAAAGGACGTGGAACTATTGAAGAAAACGGTACAGGAATTGGCTGAATTTTTAGGAGGCACTGTTATCGGAAACGGTGAGACCGTTGTGGAAGATATTTGCAGTTTGGCAGAAGCGGGAAAAAATGATATTACCTTTGCGGTGGACCCATATATAGAATATCTTCCACAAGTTCATGCGGGAGCTGTCATAGTGGAAAAGGAAGTTCCTTGTGGGGACAATACGTTGGTTATAGTAGAGAATCCACGGCTGGCCTTCTCAAAACTTCTTGTTTTATTCCATCCTCGTCAGTCTGTGACGGTGGGAATTCATCCTGCTGCTATTGTAGATGAGAGTGCGGTTATTGGTGCTGAGACGACTATTATGGCGTATGCTGTTATTGGTAAAAATGTACGTGTGGGAAGGCATTGCATTATATATCCCTCCGTCTTCATAGGAGATAATGTTGTTATTGGCGATGAGACAGTGCTATATCCAGGTGCAGTTATTCATGAAAATTGTGTTCTTGGCAGCCGTGACGTTATACGGGCACATGCGGTCATTGGCGGGGAAGGATTTGGGTTTGCCACAAAAGATGGAAAACATACGCGAATACCTCAAATTGGTAATGTGGAAATTGGTGATGATGTAGAAATCGGAGCTTGTACAACTATTGATAATGCAACGCTGGGTAGTACAAAAGTAAAACGGGGAACGAAAATAGATAATTTAGTCCATTTGGGACATAATTGTGAAATTGGTGAAGATTGTTTTATTATTGCACAAGATGGACTTGCCGGGAGTACAATTGTCGGTGATCATGTTACTTTTGCCGGTCAAGTAGCTACAAAAGGACATATCTCCATTTGCTCGGATACGGTGTTTGCTGGCAGGAGCGGCATTACCCGGGATATCACAAAACCAGGAATTTATGGTGGATTTCCTGCCCGGCCGCACATGGAGTGGAGCCGGCAAGAAGCTTATATTAAACATTTGCCGGAAATGGCAAAACGTGTAAAGGCTTTAGAAAAAAAGCTGTCTGAATTGGAAAATAAATAAAGAGGCTATGCCATGTATATCTTTATGAAGTGTTTAAGTTATGTTATTTGCCATGTACCAGAAACTATTCGCCGTGGCATTGGTTCTTTTTTAGGAATATTTTTTTGGACTTTTGTGCCTAAACGGCGTAAGTTATTGGCACAGCGTCAGATACTAGAGTGTGGAATTACGGATGATCCGCAGAAAGCAATGGCGATTGCGCGAGCCAGCAGCGTGCGGTTTGGTCCTATGATTGTAGAAGTTTTATCTTATCCTATGTATACTAAGGAAAAACTTGACGAAAAAATTACTTTTCATGGGAAAGAATATCTTGATGCATTGAAAAAAAGCGGGGAAGGTAGTATCTTTATGGCATCTCACGCCGGGAATTGGGAACTTCTCGGTGCCGTACTTGCTATGAACGGATATCCGCTTATTTCTGTTGCACAAGAACAGAATAATCATAGTGCCGATAAATTTATCAATGAATATCGTTGTATGATGAAACAACACGTTACATATAAAACGGGTGTGCGGGACATGATACGACTTTTATCGGAAGGCTGTTATATAGGATTGCTGATGGATCAAGATCCATCGACATCAGGTATTATGGTTAAATTATTTGGACGGGATACCTTAACGGCGGATGGACCGGCTAAATTGGCTGGCATTCATAATTATCCTATTCTTACTACGTTCATTCATGAAGATAAACCATATCATCATATTATTAATGTTTTACCGCCGATTCGTCCATATGATAGCAGAGAAAAACTATCTAAAGCAGAAAAAAAGAAAATCATGTATGAAACGACACAAAAGTTGAATGATCGACTGGAGGCATATATACGGCGATATCCAGAGGATTGGTTTTGGCTTCATGATCGTTGGAAATGGACAAAGCGCTTGCAGGAAAAAGAACAGCTCAATTAACAAAATCTTATTTGGAGAATATAAAAAGGCTCTATGTCAAATGTTGGGGTGGTTCAATCGTAACACATGTGTAAGAGGAACATGCAATGGGATGTTCCTCTTTTTCGTTGTGTGGTAGCATCCATGAACAATATACGATTTCGGAAACTAATACTTTTATCTTGTTGGGGTGTCCTTCCATGAATTCATTAGAGTAGTGAATTCGGATGGCATTAATAATGCCGTCAAACCAATCCGCGAACGAGTACAGCAGGGACTTGAATCCTGTTAATCCAGCATCCTGAATTCGTTTTCGTACTTTTGGTCCGGTGCGTTTCCCCGAAATTCATCTAGGGATAAGATAGCAGGGAGCGTAGCAGGTTTACTATAGGAAATGCAGTCGAAATACCGGAGGATGGTAGTCACCGACACGTGGAATCGGTCGGCGATATCGGTAAAACTTTGTTTACGGGCGCATTCCCGGATCATGGCGAGCTGCTGTCGTTGACTGCGTCATTGGTACGGTTGTACTAAGGGGGGCGGGATAAAAGGAATGGCCGCAGGTGGGACAAACATAGCGGTATTTATGAAGGGAAGCATACAGGGGAACGTCGTCCAGCCATGCCAATAGGATTTCCTGCTGCCGGTAATCTTTAATCCGGGGAGTTCGGGTATGACACTGAGGACACAAACAGGAAATGTGAGAAAACTCTATATAAAAGATCTGTTTATTTTCCCCATAGGTGCTGTTCCTGATGCAACCATCAATTGGAACATTTTTTCTATATAATGGTAGTGGGACATGCTACGTCGTCCTTTCTGATCGGGTTTGGTCGCTTGGATTGTATCGGATGTATGCTGTTATGTCCATCTTTTTACGCAAAATGGGGTAAGGCAGACAATGGATTGTCTAGTCTTACCCCAACATTTATTATAGAATCAAAATTTATATCCAACCGTGTTTTTGACAAGCATGCAAGATACCCCCCGTATCGCAGGTATCTGTGATATAGTTTGCTTTTTCTTTAAGTTCTGGACAGGCATTTCCCATGGCAATGGAGAACCATGCAGGAGTAAACATGCTGATATCGTTCAATCCGTCACCGAATACGACGACGTCCTGCAGGGGAGCACTGATTTTTTTCATCATGCGGCGAATACCCGCAGCTTTATCTGCTGGTTCAACGATAAAGGAATTTTCAGTATAAGGAATATGGGAAAGACCATGTTTTTGCGGTTGAGAAGCAGCATAAGATGGTTTTATGTAGAAAATTTTGTAAATTGTCTGTAATTTCATAGGATCTAATGGACAGACAATTGTTTTAAAATAACTTTTTTTTTCGTTATTGACGAAAGCGGCAGAACGAGTATATCGGATAATTTTATTTTCCAATGTGACAGCCCAGGAAATATGACAAGCATCAAGATCTTTGAGTAAAGAGATAGCTTGTTCTCTGGGGAGGCCGGACATCTCCAGCAGTCTACCATTATACGTCAAACTGTTGCCGCCATCGGCGACGAAGGAGTTGATATGCAACGGTAGTGAAAATTGTAAGGTGTCGCACTGCAGCCGGCCTGTGGCAATTGCTACAAAATGACCAGCTTGCCTTAATTGATTTAAACAAAACATAGTATCTTTTGGGATTACTTTAGTTGTTCCTACGGCTAAGGTCCCATCGATATCAAAAAAGAAATATTTTTTCATGAAAGTGGAATTCCTTTCTGTTATTTCATATAAGTTATTATAACTAAAATTTAAAGGTTGTCAAAACAAAAAAAGAAATACGAATCTGCGAATTTGTCAAGGCTTGATTTTTTTTATGTATTTGATTATACTGTAGTCAAGAAGCAACCCTGCTGTGTGCGTAAAATGGTCTCGATGTTTTGAACCAACATCTTTTACATTGGGAGTCTGGGCTTCGTGAGCGTAAAACAATGCCTGGCATAGGACTGTTGGAACTCATGAGAGGACACCCACCTGCTTAGGCAGGCTCAAAACTCGGTTTATAAACGGCATGGTGGGGCTTCTTTTCTTGTATATAGTTGATTAAAATGCCGCTGAGTATTCTTAGCGGCATTCTATTTACCATGGGGAGCAAACAAATGAACGGAGACGACTTATTTTCTATGGCAAATGCGAAGGACAGTGGACATTTTGAACCACTGGCTGTACGTATGCGTCCTAACACGTTAGATGAAATATATGGGCAAAATGAACTGATTGGGAAAGATAGTTTTTTACGGGCAATGATTGAACGCGATACAATTCCCTCATTGTTATTATATGGACCATCTGGAGTAGGGAAGACAACATTGGCTCATGTCATTGCGATGGAAACACAAAGCCGATTTGTTAAAGTAAATGCCGTTACCGCCGGAACGGCAGAATTACGTAAATTGATCGGGGAGGCAAAGGACGCCGTTTGTATGTATCAAAAACGGACGATTCTTTTTATTGATGAAATTCACCGTTTCAATAAAGCACAACAGGATGTATTACTTCCTTATGTTGAAGATGGCACAATCATTTTGATCGGAGCAACTACTGAAAATCCGTATTTTGAGGTAAATCGTCCGTTGCTGTCGCGATTACGGGTTATGAAGCTTACCGCTCTTACTAAGAAGGCGGTGGCTTCTATTTTGCGAAGAGCATTACAGGATGAAACTAATGGTTTAGGAAAAATGGAAATCACGGCGACAACCGATATGCTTATGACTATTGCTTCTTATGCAGATCGAGATGCCCGAATGGGACTTAACCTTTTGGAACAAATTTGTATGCTGGTGCCTCAGCGTGGTACAATTACACAGGAGATCGTAGAAAAAGTAGTAGGGCATAGAATTTATACATATGACAAAAAAGGTGATGCTCATTATGATACTATTTCTGCATTTATTAAGAGTATGCGAGGTTCAGATCCGGATGCAGCTCTGCATTACTTGGCCAGAATGATTGAGGCGGGGGAACAGCCTTCGTTCATTGCCCGACGTCTTGTAATATGTGCGGCTGAAGATGTAGGTTTGGCAGATCCGCAAGCCTTGCTTGTCGCTAATGCTGCAGCCCAGGCAGTACAATTTGTCGGATGGCCGGAAGGAAGAATTATTCTTTCGGAAGCAGTTATTTATATTGCCTGTGCTCCCAAGAGTAATAGTGCATATGTTGCTGTTGACAGCGCTATCTCTGATGTTCGAAAGGGGGATTACGGAGATATTCCTGACTATTTGCGCGATAGTCATTATCAAGGGTCCGCAGCTTTGGGACACGGTATTCATTATAAATATCCCCATGATTATCCAGAGGGGTGGGTCGAACAGCAATATTTGCCGAATCCTTTAAGAAATAAAGTGTATTATCAGTCTTCGGATCATGGGCAGGAAAAAAATATGACGGAACATTGGAACCATCGTCGTGGGAAGTAAGTTTTGGAAGGTGAAAAAATGGCACAACGTAAAATATCCAACCGCACACAAAAATTGACCGGCAAAAAGCGAGGACGTCGGACCACAAAAAAAACACAAGGACCATCACTCTTAAAATATGAAATTATGGGTCTTGTTTTTATTTTTATGGGTCTTTTTGCGGCTATTGGTATCATTGGTGTAGATACGGGCAGCATCGGTACGGTTGTGGATGATGTGCTGGCGTATATATTTGGCGTTGGGCGTATTTTGGCAGCGTTGCTGCTGGTTGTATTGGGATTAAAGTATATCATGCTTCGCAAGGCTGTCCCGGTAACGGGAAATTGGGCGTTGGGAACAATCTTGTTTATTATGTTTCTGGGGATGATACACTTATTTTTTGTTCCCGAAGGGGCTGAATTTATGCCGGCGGTCATGTCTATCAGCGGGGGTGCGATCGGTGGATTGGTAGCTGTTTTGCTACGACAGTTTTTTGGACAGGCTGGTGGTTTTTTAGTTTTGACAATAGGGATGATAGTGACTGTAATGGCTTGGAAAAAATGGTCTATCTCTAAAAGTGTTACGACTGTTTCTGTTAAGGCAACAGAAGAAATACAAGTTGCTTCTCAATCGATTCACAGCCAATGGCAGGAACACAAAACGCAATGGCAGGAAAATAGAAAGAAGCATAAAATATTTGATTTGGAGAAGGATGGTAATTATGATGAAGTGCCAAAAAGTAATCCGGCATTGGCAGAAAATACGGAATTATCAGGAATACCTGTACAGATAGTAAATTTTGATCAAACAGACTCCGATAAGGAAAAACAAGTACCATTGCATAAAGCAATTCAGGGAATAGATACGGAAGACAAAACGATAGCAATGGAAAATATACTAGAGGAAGTACCTGAAAAGTCTCTGTCGAAAAAAGAGGGAGAAAGTATAACAGATATTGCTGAAAAAGATCTTGAAGATTTAAAACCTGTAGAAGTTGAAAAACAGCCGACGGCTGTGGATTTGGCTCCAGAAGGAAAAGCGCTTATACCGAAGGCGGAAATGGAAAAAGCATACATTTTACCGCCTATATCTATCTTAAAACCAGGCCGGCTTGTATCTACCGCAGCTAATGATGAAGTTCGCACCAATGCCCGCATTTTGCAGGAAACACTTTCCAGTTTTAATATTGATGCTAAAATTGTCAATGCCAGTAAAGGGCCTGCTGTTACTCGATATGAACTGGAACCGGCAGCGGGTGTTAAAGTTAGTAAAATTGTACATTTATCTGACGATATTGCCTTGAAATTGGCGGCAACGGATATTCGCATTGAAGCTCCGATTCCTGGAAAAGCAGCCATTGGTATTGAAGTGCCTAATAAGCAGGTCGCCGGGGTTAATCTGCGAGATGTACTGGACTCGGAAGAATTTAAGCGGGCAGCAGGGGGCGTGCCGGTTGGATTAGGAAAGGATATTGCCGGTAATTCGGTAATTGCCGATTTAACAAAGATGCCGCATTTACTGGTAGCAGGTTCTACGGGATCAGGAAAAAGCGTATGTATTAATACCCTGATTGCCAGTATTTTGTTTAAACAACGGCCTTGTGATGTGAAACTGATTTTAATTGATCCTAAGGTGGTCGAACTTTCTAATTATAACGGTATTCCTCATCTTATGACGCCTGTTGTCACGGATGCTAAAAAAGCGGCTCGTGTATTGCGCTGGGCTGTGCGGGAAATGGACAATCGTTATCGCCGGTTTGCAGAAACAAGCACTCGGGATATTGCACGGTATAATCATCTTCATCCGGAGGAAGCATTCCCCTTTGTCGTTATTATTATTGATGAATTGGCTGATTTAATGATGGTTGCCTCTACGGACGTAGAAGATTCGATTTGTCGGTTGGCACAGAAGGCAAGAGCTTGTGGGATGCACCTTGTTCTGGCAACACAGCGCCCTTCTGTTGATGTCTTAACGGGTATTATTAAAGCCAATGTGCCGAGTCGTATTTCATTTGCTGTATCGAGTCAGGTGGATTCCAGAACGATTCTTGACATGTCCGGAGCAGAAAAACTTTTGGGTAAGGGCGATATGCTGTTCTATCCCATGGGAGCTTCTAAACCTTTGCGAGTACAGGGAGCATTTATCTCTGATTCGGAAATTGATCAAATGGTAAATTTCATAAAAAAGCAAAGTGAACCAGAATATGATGCGGATGTGCAGCAAGCACAATCAGAAGAACAGGCGGAACAACACACTTTTTTTGAAGATGAATTAATGGAACAGGCAATCAATATGGTTTTAGAAACAGGACAGGCTTCGGCGTCTATGTTGCAACGGCGTTTTCGGATTGGGTATACACGGGCGGCACGCTTGGTGGATACGATGGAAGCTATGCAGATAGTGGGACCAAGTAATGGAAGCAAGGCGCGGGATATTTTGATGCCTGCTGAAGAAGTACAGCGGAAATTTTTTAGCGGACAGACATGAGATACCTTTTTAGTCGCAAATAGTATATAATAAACTTGTATATGTATAAGGAGGGATACATATTGACATCTGTCGGAAAGATTTTGCAATCTGAAAGAGAAGCGCAAGGCAGAACATTAAAAGAAGTTTCCGATACACTTAATATTAAAGAAATATATTTATCTGCAGTAGAAAACGAAGAATTTAATAGGATACCGGGAGATGTATTTGTTAAAGGCTTTATCCGTAATTATGCAAATTTTTTAGGATTAGATGGAGATGCTTTGGTAAAAGAATATAAATCCGGTGTTTTTTCTGTTGAATATAAGCCTTCCACACGTGCAATAGATAAAAAAAAAGTAAAGAGATCGCATGTAATAGTACGCGAGAAGCAGAAGTTGCTGCAGAAATTTACGATTGTTGCCGGAATTATACTGTTTTTGCTACTTTGTATGTGGTTGATTTTTTAGAGGAAAATTATGGCAAATGAATTTTTGGTTACCAGTCGTTCTGATATGAAACGGCGTGGTTGGGATATTTTGGATTTTGTATTTATTAATGGGGATGCCTATGTAGATCATCCCGGCTTCGCGGCAGCGGTTATTGGCCGTGTGTTGGAGAGCCGGGGGTATCGCGTAGGCATTATTTCCCAACCGGATTGGCATAGTGCGGAACCTTTTACGCAACTTGGGAAACCGCGCTTAGCGGCGTTGATTACGGCAGGAAATCTTGATTCTATGCTGAATGAAAAAACAGCAGCTAAAAAATTTCGAAACCGTGATAATTATTCTCCTGGTGGAATTACCGGACATCGTCCAGAGCGAGCAACCATTGTATATGCAAATCGTTGGCGGGAAGCATACAAAGATGTACCAATAATTATTGGTGGAATTGAGGCCAGTTTAAGAAGGTTTGCACATTATGATTATTGGTCCAATAAAGTCCGGCGTTCCATTTTGCTGGATAGTAAAGCGGACATATTGATATATGGCATGGGTGAACACCAAATTGTTGATATTGCAGATGCATTGGCAGAAGGAAAAAATGTTGCTGAAATGTATAATATTCGTGGTATTTGTTATGTTACCAACAAACAGCCGGCCACAGAAAAGGCAGTTTTTTGTCCTTCTTATGAGGAAGTAGCTGCTGATAAAAAATGTTTTGCTGCAGCTTTTAAAATTCAATATGAAGAACAGGATCCTTTTTATGGGAAAACGATAGTCCAACCTTCAGGAGACCGGTTCCTTGTACAAACACCTCCCGCACTCCCGCTTACGACGGAGGAAATGGATGCGGTTTATGAACTGCCATTTACTCGTCGGTGGCATCCTGATTATGATACCCTTGACGGAGTGCCTGCACTGCAGGAAGTACAATTTAGCCTGACTAGCCATCGCGGATGTTTTGGTCATTGCAATTTTTGTGCGATTACGAGCCATCAAGGGAAAATTATTCAACATCGGAGTCATTCTTCACTTGTTCGAGAAGCTGAGAAAATGACACATTTGCCGGATTTTAAGGGATATATACATGATGTAGGTGGACCTACCGCTAATTTTCGCCATTTGGCATGTGTTAAACAGCAGATATCAGGAGCCTGCCGCAAAAAACAGTGTATTGGCAAGGATATCTGTTCTAATTTGGATACATCTCATGCTGATTATTTAAAACTGCTGCGGGAAATACGACGAATAAAGGGTGTAAAAAAAGTTTTTGTGCGTTCGGGATTGCGATACGATTATGTATTAGCAGATCATAATAAGAAATTTATAGAAGAGTTATGTAAATATCATATCAGCGGGCAACTTAAGGTAGCTCCCGAACATGTTGTCAAGCATGTGACGGATACTATGGGAAAAGCAGGAATTGAGACTTTTCTCGAATTTAAGAAATGGTTTGAGGCAGCAAATGTCAAGGTAGGGAAGAAGCAATACCTTGTCCCTTATTTTATGTCTAGTCACCCGGGATGCACGTTGGAGGATGCTGTGACGTTGGCAGAATTTTTACGGGATATGCATATGCAGCCGGAACAAGTTCAGGATTTTATTCCTACGCCGGGGAGTTTATCTACGGCAATGTATTATACAGGAATAAATCCATTAACAGGTAAGACGGTATATGTTGCCAGACAACAGCAGGAAAAACAGATGCAGCGTGCGTTGATGCAATATAAAAATCCAGACAATTATGATATGGTATATAAAGCATTATGCTTAACGAACCGACGAGATTTAATCGGATATGGGCTTAAATGCCTGATTTTACCGCGACGCAGTCGAAATACGGTTCGGCTTTTACGTGATCAGCGAGATGGTGATTCTGGCCGGTCACCGCGGAATTTTATGAAGAATAGAAATAAATAAGGTGAAAGTATGAAAAAATATTTACCAGTCATGGCTATCGTGGTATTCGTTGTGGCATTGCTGGGACTAAGCAACTATATATGGATAGGACAGGAACAAGTGCGTGCTGAACGAATTCGGGAAGCGGAACGTCATCTTGTCGTGTACTCTGATATGCCGGTTGATGTTAATAATGATTTGGCGAAAAAATTTTATGAACAGACTCATTTGCGAGTACAGATTCTAACTAAAAATGACGGAGATATACAGTCCTACCTGAAGGCAGATGGCAAGGATACAGCAGCTGATCCCGATATTCTTATTGCTGTGCAGCCTTTGCTGCAGACAGCAGCGAAGCAGGGACGTTTGAAGCCATATATTTCAGAGGCTGCAGATCAAGTTGATTACTCTTATAAGGATGCAGATGGATATTGGGTGGGATTATGGTATGATCCTATGGTTTTAGTTATTAGTAGAGACTATTATACTCATCATGGATTGCAATTACAGAATTGGAATGATTTAGTGGCTGATCCAGATGTGCGAATTGCTTTTCCTGATTTGGCAGCAACGGATATTGCCGGAGATTTTCTTTGTACCTTTGTGGAAATTCATGGGCAGGAAAATGCTATGCGTTATTTTAAAAATATACAGCGGCATGTTGCTGTCTATTCTAAATCAATGACGCCTACTGCATGGCGTGTTGCTTCGGGAGAAGCGGATATTGGTGTGGTGGATGCGGTAACGGCGCGGCAGCTTGTTAAAGATGCAGCACCGATTTATATTTTATATCCGCAAGATGGAACCTCATGCTGGCTTGTTGGGGCGGGTGTTACTATGACTTGTGAAGATGAGGAGTTATCAGAGAAGTTTATGGATTGGCTTTTATCAAAAGATACGATAGATATTCTTCGTAAGAATCATTTATTTTTGGACTATACAGCAAATCGTCAAGGAAATGAATTAGATGCCAAGGGACAGCAGCTTGTGCTGTTTCCGGCACAGAAAAATTATACAGAACAAGGTCGTAAAGAAATGCAGGATTGGTGGATTAAGATGGTCCGTTTTGGAAAGGAATCATAAATGGAAAAAGTTGGTTTTGTTAGTTTAGGTTGTTCAAAAAATCTTATCGATACCGAAGTAATGCTGGGTATTTTAAAGGATCGGCAGATGGAAATTACAGAAGAACTTTCTGCTGCCGATATTATTATTGTCAATACGTGTACATTTATTGAAAAAGCCAAGGAAGAATCTATCCAGACAATTCTTCAAGCTGCCCGTTATAAGAAAGAGGGAAATTGCAAGACTCTTATTGTTACGGGGTGTTTAAGCCAGCAATACAAGAAACAGTTAATGGAAGAAATGCCGGAAATTGATGCGTTATTGGGAACTGGATCTTGGAATCGGATTTGGGATGCCGTTGACATGGCCCGTCATGGAAAAAAAACTTGTTATATGGATGATGTTAGTCATCTTTATGATGATAAAACGAAACGATTGCGGACAACTCCATCCTATAGCGCATATGTGAAAATTGCTGAAGGATGTAATAATGGGTGTACTTTTTGTATTATTCCACATGTACGCGGTACCTTATGCAGCCGCCCCGTGGCTTCTGTGGTAGAGGAAGTAAAGCAGCTTGTATCAGAGGGTGTTTTAGAAATTAACTTGATTGCTCAAGATACAACTAGTTATGGTGTTGATATAGCCGGTAAGTCCTTATTGCCGGAATTGTTGCGTCGGCTGGTAAAAATTGATAATCTTCGCTGGATTCGTTTATTTTATCTGTATCCTCATTATTTTACGGACGAGTTAATGGAACTTATTATTAAAGAAGAAAAAATTTGTCCTTATGTTGATTTGCCGTTGCAGCATATCTCTCCGTCTGTTTTAAGAAGAATGAATCGTCGTGATACAAAGGAAGATATTTTGACACTGATGCAGAAACTTTGTGAACATGGGAGAAAATTAACTCTCCGTTCCACTTTCATTGTTGGGTTTCCTGGGGAAACGGAAGCGGAATTCCAAGAACTTTGTGATTTTGTGGAAAAATTTGAATTTGATGATGTAGGCGTTTTTACATACTCTCGAGAAGACGGTACCCCAGCGGCATTGATGCAGAATCAAATTTCAGAAGAAACTAAAGAAAAGCGGTATCATAAACTTATGTCCCTTCAGGCGAAGGTATCGGAAAAACGAAATCAGGAAATGGAAAATACGATTCACACTATGCTGATAGAAAACGTAACAGAACAAGATGGCCGCCACCAAGCAGTCGGCCGCATCGAAACACAAGCTCCTGATGTAGATGGCTTAACTTATTTGGAAAATCCAGGCGCTTTACAGCCGGGAGATATGGTTACAGTGCAAATTGCACAAGGATTTGCCTATGATTTGGTAGCTGATTTAGTAGAAGATTAAAGGTGTGATATTATGTTTGTTGAAATTGTTACAACTGGTTCAGAGTTGCTATTAGGTGAAATAGTCAATGATAATTCTCGTTTTTTATCAGAAGAATTGAATAAATTGGGATATTTTGTTATTTATCATACTACCGTAGGTGATAATCCGCAGCGGATGGAAGAAGTATTGCAAACGGCTATTTCTCGTGCGGATATAATCGTCACAACAGGTGGATTGGGGCCTACACAAGGCGATATGACAAAGGAAATTGCAGCAAAGGTGTTACATTTGCCTATGGAATATCATCCTGAACTAGAAGCGCAGATTCGAAGATGGTTCTGTCATCGCCATAGATCTATGTCGCCAAATAATGAAAGACAGGCAATGGCGGCCAAGGGAGCCTATATTTTTACGAATGAAGTTGGTACCGCACCTGGAATGGCGATTCATCAAAATGGCAAGCTGATTGTTCATCTTCCGGGTCCACCGCGGGAAATGCGTTGGATGTATGAAAATAGATTGAAACCCTATTTATTGGGAAGCTTTGGTTCGCAAGGATGCATCAAGTCTCTCATTCTCAAAGTATATGATATGGGTGAAAGCGATATGGAACAAGCTGTTATGGATTTGGTAAAAGGACAATCTAATCCAACATTGGCATTATATGCTAAGCCGGGATATGTAGAACTTCGTATTACGGCTAGAGCGGCTACAGAAGAAACCGCGGCTGTTTTATTAAAACCGATGGAACATCAACTGCGGCAGCGGCTGCATCGGTCTGTTATAGCATATAATAAGGAAACGATGGCAGAAGTATTGGGCAGAACGTTGATATCATCAGGGTGGACGGTTAGTTGTGCAGAGTCTTGTACTGGAGGACTTTTGGGCTCGTATATTACGGATGTTCCAGGAAGTTCAGCTTATTTTCTTGGCTCAGCGGTGACATATTGTGATACGGTAAAGCATCATATATTAGGCGTTGCTGCCGATACGCTGAAACGATTCAGCGCTGTTAGTGAACAAACTGCCGGAGAAATGGCGCAAGGAAGCCGAAATCTGTATCATGCAGATATTGCTATTAGTACGACAGGAATTGCCGGACCGGAAGGCGGTACAGAGGAAAAGCCTGTTGGGTTGGTGTATACAGGCATTGATGGACCTTGGGGAATGAAAATATATAAGGATATTTATGTTGGCGATCGGCCGGAAGTTAAACGGCGTGCTGCTATACGTGCGATGTATTATGCAGTAGTGTATTTAGTAGAAAATAAAGAATAGGAGACGAATATGGAAGAGAAAAAAACAGCATTAGAAAACGCAATGCGAAAGATTGAAAAAGACTTTGGTAAAGGGGCTATTATGCGTCTTGGTGATGCAGCTGATAAAATGAATATGGAGGTCATTTCTTCCGGGTCATTGGCGGTTGACCTGGCAGTTGGCATTGGGGGATATCCAAGAGGGAGAGTCATTGAAATATATGGTCCAGAATCATCTGGGAAAACGACCTTGGCTCTTCATGCGATTGCATCAGCACAGCGGAATGGCGGCATTGCTGCTTTTATTGATGCAGAACATGCGCTTGATCCTGTATATGCCCGGCATTTGGGTGTTGATACAGCGAATCTGCTTATTTCTCAACCGGATAATGGAGAGCAGGCGTTGGAGATTACAGAAGAACTTGTTCGAAGCGGCGCTGTCGATATCATTGTAGTGGATTCTGTTGCAGCATTGGTTCCAAAAGCTGAAATAGAAGGAGAAATGGGTGATTCTCATGTAGGGTTGCAGGCAAGACTTATGAGCCAGGCTTTGCGTAAACTTACTGGTATTATTTCAAAATCTAAGGCCATTGTTATTTTCATCAATCAGTTACGTGAAAAAGTTGGAATTATGTTTGGTAATCCAGAAACGACGACAGGTGGCCGTGCATTGAAATTTTATGCCTCTATCCGCATTGAAATCCGAAAAGGGGAAGCAATTAAATCCGGAAATGATGTTATAGGCAACCGAGCCCGTATAAAAGTTGTAAAAAATAAGGTAGCCCCACCTTTTAAAAACTGTGAAGTTGATATCATGTATGGGAAAGGAATTTCTCGGGAAGGTACCATTCTGGACTTGGCAGCTTCCATGGATATTATTGAAAAAAGCGGTACATGGTATTCGTATAAAGGTGAACGCATGGGGCAAGGCAAGGAGAATGTAAAAAGATTCCTGCAAGAACATATGGATATTTCTGATGAAATTGAAAATATTATCCGAGATACGCTAGCGGCGGAACCGGAAAAGTTTGAAGAAGTTTTGGAAATTCCTCCGGAAATGGAATAGACTATGGATTATAATGAGGCTTATGGACAAGCCCTGCGCTTTTTGAATGTGCGCTTTCTTAGTGAAGGAGAATTGCGCAAAAAATTAAAAAATAAAGATATTGATATGCGGATTATTGAAAAAGTTATCATTCAGCTAAAAGAGGAACGGTTCATTGATGATATGCGTTTGGCTTATGATGTATATCATTATTTTGTAAAAAAAGAACAGTATGGGCATTTGTATATCTGCGAACGGTTAAAACATCGAATGCTGCCGATTCCTGAAGACTTAGAAAGGATAGATGAATATGCTGTTGCAAAAAAACTTTTAACTAAAAAATTTTCTCAATTGCCGCAAGATCCACGTAAAATTGCGCGTTTTCTGCAATACAGAGGATTCTCGCTATATATTATTTCTGATATATTGGGAAATAAGTCTTAAATATAGTTTATCAACCATATTGTATGGTAAATGTAGGTTTGTCAAACATATGTTACATAGCGGAGAGAAAAGATCGGAGAACTTCATTGGGAGATTTCCAAGCCAGGGGACGCATAGGAAAATTATTGTATTCTCTATTACGGACAGCCAACTGTTTTTTGAAATCTGCAAAGGAATAAAAGCGATGATTCGCATAGAAATACTCGTTATCTTTTCGGTGAGATCGTTCTACCTTTCCGTTATGTCTTGGTGTATAGGGACGGATTTTTTGATGGATAATGTGATAGGCTGCCAATTGTCGTTCAAACAGCGTGAGTTCCGCTGTCTTACTTCGACCAAATCGGTTGGTGAATTCAAAGCCATTGTCGGTTTGGATTTTACAAATGGGAAACGAGAATCTTCGTACCAAGTGTTGGAGAAATATCGTGGAAGAATAGGTGCTCTGTTCTTGGAATGCTTCCAAATACCGAACGCGCGTACATTCATCCATAGCGGTGTACTGGTACATCTTTTCACCCAGCGCATGTGCCTGCCCCACGATGCAAGCAGAAGGAACGACTTTGACATCTACCTGCACTTTTTCTCCAGGGAACAGTGCTTGTTGATAGGGCTTGGGGATGTACTTTGGGTTCGGTACGGATTCCCGTGTGAGTCCGATACGCTTTAAACAGCGATATAGGCCCGTGATGGATCGTGTATATCCCCGTTTTCTTAGCTTGATCCAAAACACGACCAGCCCGGCATGCGGATTTCGTCGTCGCATATTCTGAATAAACGTTATCTCTTGAGACGTGTGTTGATTGGGATGATGGTGAGGGCGTCTGGATCGGGGCTGTAACGATGCCGGGGTCCCATCATAGCGCCATTGCAAGCGATAGATAAACTGGCGATTCGTACGATATTTTATGGCAGTTTTTGTGACACCATGCTTTGTTGCATAGGAAAGAATAGATAGACGATATTTTACATCTTGTGTTATGCTGTTCATGAGAGGACTCCCTTTCTGTTATGGTTTTGCGTAGTAACTTAAGCATAACACAAAAAGGTGTTCTCTCATTTCTGTTTTTGTAACATATCTATGGTAAACCTACAGTTTATCAACCATATTGTATGGTAAATTTCTTGACAGTATCTCCAAAAAAAATTACAATTAAAATAGCCGGTTTGTATACTGGCATTTATTTTGCATAGTGTAGGTTTTTTGAAGATGAAGTGAATGAATAATTACTCATATAAAAAAGCCGGACAGGTAAGTTCGGCTTTTTGTTGTGAAAAAAGGAGGTGAAAGAAAAAATATGATGACTATCATTGCGGCAGCGGTAATTTGTGGCATTATTGGAATTGGCGCCGGGTATTTTTATCGAATGAAAATTGCTGAGGGAAAACTGGGACAGGCTGAGGTAGAAGCGCGGCGCATTATTTCTTCAGCGCAGCAGAATGCGGAATCAAAGAAAAAGGAACTTGTTCTGGAAGGTAAAGAGGAAGTTCATAAATTACGTGTGGATGCTGAAAAGGAAAATAAGGAACGGCGGACGGAATTACAGCGTTTGGAACGGCGTTTACTGCAGAAGGAAGAGCATCTCGATAAAAAGTCCGATTCTATGGAAAAAAAGGAAGAATCTTTGCAGCATAAAGAAGAGGAAATTACAAAGATTCAAGATAAGATTTCTATTTTACATGAACAGCAAATGGCAGAATTGGAACGAATTTCTGGCCTTACATACGATGATGCTAAGGAATTATTGCTGAATAATGTTAAAACTGAAGTTAAGCATGAAACAGCGATGATGATTAAAGATCTGGAACAGGAAGCAAAGGAAGAAGCGGATGGAAAAGCTCGGGAAATTATTTCTACGGCAATTCAGCGTTGTGCAGCGGATCATGTAGCTGAAACAACGGTTTCCGTTGTTGCTTTGCCGAATGATGAAATGAAAGGCCGGATTATTGGCCGGGAAGGTCGTAACATCAGAGCTATTGAAACGTTAACAGGTGTAGATTTAATCATTGATGATACTCCGGAAGCGGTTATTTTATCTTGTTTTGATCCAATTCGTCGAGAAGTTGCACGAATTGCGTTGGAAAAATTAATTGCTGATGGGCGTATTCATCCGGCAAGAATCGAAGAAATGGTTGAAAAAGCTCGTAAAGAAGTAAATCAAAAAATTCGTGAAGCCGGCGAACAGGCAACTTACGAAACAGGTGTTCATGGTTTGCATCCAGAATTAATGAAAATTTTGGGACGCTTGCGGTATCGTACCAGCTATGGACAAAATGTACTTCGTCATTCAATTGAAGTATCTCAGTTGGCAGGTGTTATGGCAGCTGAATTAGGTGTAGATGAAAACCTTGCCAAACGGGCTGGATTAATTCATGATATTGGTAAAGCATTGGATCATGAAATGGAAGGCACTCATGTTACTATTGGTGCAGAATTTGCCAAAAAATATGGTGAATCCAAGGTAATAGTGAATTGTATCGCGTCTCATCATGGTGATGAAGAACCACGCAGCATTGAAGCAGTTCTTGTTGCGGCGGCAGATGCTGTTTCAGCAGCACGTCCGGGTGCAAGAAGAGAAACATTGGAAAATTATTTAAAACGATTAACGAAACTGGAAGAGATTGCAGAATCTTTTGATGGTGTCGAAGATTGTTTCGCTATACAGGCAGGACGCGAAATTCGCGTTATGGTAAAGCCTGAAAAGATCGATGAAGCCGATTGTGTTATGCTCGTTAGAGATATTGTGAAACGAATCGAAGCGGAGCTTGAATATCCCGGCCAAATCAAAGTTGTTGTCATTCGTGAAACACGGATGATTGATTATGCAAAATAATGATGAATACATGCCCCTTGATTTTTTCAAGGGGTTTTTTATTTCTTCAAATTAAGTCTTGCCAAAAAGGTTATACCATGATACAATATTATTCGTTCGAGACACTAGTTTTGGAACAGAAAATACGGCCTCGTGGTGTAGCGGTTTAACATGTCGCCCTGTCACGGCGAAGATCGTCGGTTCAAATCCGATCGAGGTCGCCATATTTGCTTAGGTAGCTCAGTCGGTAGAGCAGGGGACTGAAAATCCCCGTGTCGGCGGTTCAATTCCGTCCCTAAGCACCAATTGCGGAAGTAGCTCAGTGGTAGAGCATCACCTTGCCAAGGTGGGGGTCGCGAGTTCGAGTCTCGTTTTCCGCTCCATATGATGGCGGCATAGCCAAGCGGTAAGGCAGAGGTCTGCAAAACCTTTATCCCCAGTTCGATTCTGGGTGCCGCCTCCATATTTTTTTTTCGTCATGCCGAGGTGGCGGAACAGGCAGACGCAACGGACTTAAAATCCGTCGGATAGAAATATCCGTACCGGTTCGATTCCGGTCCCCGGCACCATTTCCTAACAGTACATTGTAATGAAGTCTGTATCTTATTAGAAATATTGGGCTTTATTACGAATGACCAAGAGGTTTGGATTATATATCCAAACCTTTTTTGTAATTTTTTGTTTTTTATTTTATAATAAAAATGGCAACTATGGAAGAGTATAAATATAAAGTGTCAGATTTTGAAGGACCCTTGGATCTGCTGCTGTATTTAATTGAAAAAAATAAAGTCGATATTTACAATATTCCTATTGTAAAAATAACAGATCAATTCAACGAATATGTGGAACAAATCGATGTATTTGATGTGGATTATGCCAGTAAATTTTTTGTTATGGCTGCTACTTTGCTACAGATCAAGTCACGCCTTCTGCTGCCAAAACCAAGACATCCAGTTGAGGAAGAAGAGGAAGATCCACAGGATGTCTTGGTGAGACAATTAGTGGAGTATAAACGGGTAAAACAGATTTCTGTAGTGATGGCGTCTATGTGGGAAAAAAGAAGTTATATGCTTGATCGGCCACATACACCGATGCCGTATGCACCGCGGTTCAAAGGTGACATTGATAAAAAAACATTATTTGATGCATTTCGTATGGTATATCACACGCTGCCTGAAAAGGAAAAAACGGAAATTCACATCCAACAAGAAGAATACAGTGTGGATGAATGTATGTCGCGAGTGGCTTCTATATTACGCTATGCATCGGGAGCGGTGGAAGTATTGTCCGTATTCCAAACGTGTCATTCTCGGGTTGAACTAGTTGTTACTTTTCTCGCTGTTTTAGAATTATTAAAATGTGGTCAATGTTGTACCATATCAGAAGGAGAGGATGGGAATACCATTGCCTTACGGTTTATTTCAAAAAGAAATACATGAACCTACTGCCATTATGGAGGCTTTGCTGTTTTTAAGCGGACAACCTATGAGTATTGCTGATTTATGTGAACATACAGGATGGACAGAAACTGAAGTTACAACTGTTGCGGAGACGCTGCAGCAACTTTTATCTGATCAGAATCGGGGGATTATGCTTATTCATGTGTCTGGTGGATATCAGTTGGTAACTAAACCAGAACTTCATGACATGATACAGTGGGTACGTACCGGAAATTCTCAGCTTTCTCCCATGGCTCTGGAAGTGTTGGCTGTTATTGCATTTAAACAACCTGTAACGAGAGCTGAAGTTGAGAAAATAAGGGGTGTGTCTTCAGAACGAATTATATACTCTTTGATGCAGCAGGACTTGATTATTGACTTAGGGCGCAAAGATAGTCCGGGTCGTCCGATTATCTATGGAACATCTCCTTATTTTTTGGAGTGTTTGGGAATGAACTCTTTGGATGAATTGGCTGAACAAGTTCCCGTTAAAGAGAAAATCACTGTAGTGGAGATAAATCAGAATCAAGAGAATAAAGAAGGAGAAATCCCTGGTGATGGAGAATTACATAAATAAGAAGAAATAGTAGCGGAGGGTATAAATGGAACGATTACAAAAAGCAATCAGTACTTGTGGTATTGCTTCAAGACGAACAGCTGAAAAAATGATACTTGATGGGCGCGTGCGTGTAAATGGTGTACTTGTACGTCAATTAGGGACTAAGGTAGATATTGCTAAAGACCTAATTCTTGTCGATGGCAAACGCTTAGAAAGCGTTGTGAAAAAATATTTTTTGTTTAATAAACCGAAGGGGATTATTACAACTTCCAGTGACGAGCAAAATCGACCGACTGTTCTTGATTATTTTAAGAATATAGAAGAACGAATTTATGCCGTTGGCCGGCTAGATCAAAATACAGAAGGCCTTTTGCTCATGACGAACGATGGAGAATTAGCTAATATATTAATGCATCCTAGTATGATGGTAGATAAAACGTATGAAGTAAAAATAAAAGGACATGTACCAGACGCCGTACTGGAAAAACTGGCTGCAGGAGTTCCGCTGATAGATGGAATGACTTCACCCGCCATAATTTCTTATAATGGATTTGATAATAAAACCGGCATTACATCACTGGATATCACGATACATGAAGGCCGTAATCGGCAGATACGCCGTATGATTGAATATTTTGGCTTTCAGGTTCATAATCTGCGGCGCATACAGTATGCATTTTTAACGCTCAGCGGGGTTAAACGAGGTGCCTATCGTTCATTGACGAAGGATGAAGTAGCAGAGTTATATAAATATAAGTAATCAGGAGTGTCTATGAATACAGTGTTAGTCGTAGGTGCTGGTGCAGCCGGTATCCTAGTGGCTTTAACAGCGGCAGAGAACGGTGCGGCTGTAAGCCTTTTTGAAAAAAATGATATTGTGGGCAAAAAGATGGGAATTACCGGAAAAGGACGATGCAATTTAACCAATAGTTGTCCTATGTCTGATTTTATTGCACGTACTCCGGGACATGGAAAGTTTTTATTTGGTGCTTACCAGAGGTTTACAAATAAAGATTTATTGGATAAGCTTCACGAGTGGGGATTGGAAACGAAAGAAGAAAGAGGCGGACGTGTATTTCCACAGTCGGATAGTGCTGTTGAGGTGCGCAAGCTTTTTTATTATAAACTGCGTCATATGGGTGTGGAAATACATTTGAATGAACCAGTAAAATCTGTTCGGACCGTAGATGAAAAAATAATTGTAACCACTAGCAGGGAAAGTTATAAAGGGACTGCCTGTGTTATTACGACCGGAGGAATGTCTTATCCCGTAACGGGTTCAACCGGTGATGGATATAGATTTGCACAGTCTTTAGGACATACTGTAATGGATCTTAAACCTGCGTTAATTCCATTTACTACCCAGGAAAACTGGGCTCACGAACTTTCCGGATTATCTTTGCGCAATGTAGAAATTTCTATATGGAAACATGGAAAAAAAGAAGCGGTTCAGTTCGGCGAAATGCTTTTTACGCATTTTGGCGTATCAGGACCTGCCGTCTTGATGTTAAGCAGCGCTATTTTACGTAAAAAAAGATGTATCTATCCGTTGCAAATGCAAATTAATCTAAAACCAGCCTTGACGAAGGAAGTTCTTGATGGACGGATACAACGTGATTTTCAAAAATATATTCGCAAACAAGTTGAAAATGGTATGAAAGATTTATTGCCGCAGCGATTAATTCCGGTGGTGCTTGATCAAGCCGGAGTTGATGGACATCTGCCGATTAATCAGATATCAAAAATGCAGCGTCAAGATATTGTGGATACGATGCAAGCACTGAAACTAACGCTGACGGGGACAAGGCCTTTGTCAGAAGCTATTGTTACATCAGGAGGAATCAGTATCAAGGAAATTAATCCTAAAACAATGGAATCAAAGTTAGTTCCGCATCTTTATTTTGCTGGGGAAGTCATTGATATCGACGCTTATACGGGCGGATATAATCTTCAGGCAGCTTTTTCAACCGGATATGTAGCCGGCATAAGCGCTGCCGGAGGGGAGCAGTCAAGATGAAAGAAAGGTTAAAAAAAATATCAATTGCTATAGATGGTCCTGCAGGTGCTGGAAAAAGCAGTGTTGCTAAGTTGGTGGCAAATAGGTTAAACTATTTATATATTGATACGGGGGCTATGTATCGTGCTTTTACATGGGCAGTGATGCACCGGCATATTGATATTGCAGATGAAAAGGCAGTACAAGATCTTGCGGAAACGATAGAAATACGGTTGGAAGCAGAAACGGCGTTGTGCCGTGTATATGTTGACGGACGAGAAGTGACGAATGATATTCGTATGCCCGAAGTATCTGCTCATGTTTCTTCTGTTGCTGCACTTGCAGTAGTACGGGAAAAACTGGTACAATTGCAGAAGGAGATGTCTATGGCAGGGGGAGTTATTCTGGATGGCCGCGATATAGGAACGGTCGTACTGCCAAAGGCAGATTTAAAGATATTTTTAACGGCTTCGGCAGACGCGCGGGCAAAAAGGCGTTGGCTGGAATTAAAAAATCGTGGTACTGCAGAATCATTACAGCAAATTGCGGATAATATTCAAGCACGGGATAAAATGGATTCAAATCGGGCCGTATCTCCTTTACGTCAAGCGGAAGATGCTGTCTTGGTGGATAACAGTGAAATAAGTCTACAGGAAACAGCAGACATGATTGTGAAAATGGCAGAGGAAAAAATACGATGAGAAATTTTTGGTATAATGTTATTCGTTATATTTTTAATATTTTTACATATGGTTTACTGAGAATGAAAGTTTATGGAGAAGAAAATGTTCCGAAACAAGGTCCATTTATTTTAGCTAGCAATCATGCTAGTAATTTTGATCCACCTCTCCTTGGGACTGCTGTGAAACATCATCTTATCCATTTTATGGCAAAAGAAGAGTTATTTCATAATCCGGTTATGCGTTGGTTCCTTCATTACATACAGACATTTCCCGTTCATCGCGGTCATATTGACCGGATGGCCCTCAAGGAATCCTTGCACATTTTACAGTTGGGTGGTGTTCTGGGAATATTTCCGCAAGGAACTCGCGTTCGTCCTGGTAATCTCGGTAGGTTTCACGAAGGAATGGCGGCTATTGCCTTGAAATCAGAGGCAGTGGTAGTGCCGACGGCTATTATTGGGTCTTGGGATTTGCCGAAAAAAAAAGGACCGCTTTTGATCGTATTTGGGAAACCTATTGTTCCGGATATTGCAAGGATGGATAAACAGGCAATACAAGTTTTTAATGATAGGGTAAAATGTGCAATTGCCGATTTAATCGATCAATATGGAGGCAACCGCGATGAAAGTAATTAAGGCGGAAGCTTGCGGATTTTGCTATGGTGTGCGGCGAGCTGTGGAAATGGCTGAACATGCTAAGGCGGGAACCCATACGTTGGGACCTATTATACATAATCCACAGGTTGTCAACCGTTTAGCGGTACAAGGGATTATTCCCATTGAAACATTGGATGAGATAATGGATGGATCTACCGTACTCATCCGTTCCCATGGAGTAGGTCCGGATTTGTATGAACAAGCAAAACAAAAAAATATAGTGATTTTAGATGCGACTTGTCCACATGTTAAAAAAGCACAGCTGGATGCAAAGCGAATTATTGATCAAGATGAAAAATTAATTATTATTGGAGAAAAATTTCATCCTGAAGTAATTAGTATTTCACAATGGGGTGCAAATCGTGCTATTATTATAGAGACAGAAAAAGAAGCTGAAAAAGTTTCTTTTTCTGAAAAATTGGGAGTTGTTGCACAGACGACCTTTTCTCAAGAATTATTTAAACGGATAGTCACCATTTTGGAAACGAAAACAAATCATTTGGATTTGAATATGACAATCTGTACAGCAACGCAGCAACGGCAAAATGCGGCGATTGCTTTATCTAAGCAGGTCGATGCAATGATTGTTGTAGGGGGCAGAAATAGTGCTAACACACGACGTCTTGCGCAGGTGTGTGTGGAACAGCAATGCCCGACGTATCACATTGAGACAGCAGAGGAACTCCAGCTGCTGCGGTTTAAGGGAATGAAAAATATAGGCATTACAGCCGGTGCTTCAACGCCGGATTGGATAATACAGGAGGTTGTTAAGATTATGGAAAATTTGCAAGCAGATGGCACAGAAGTAATGAGCGAAGAATTGTTGGACCAGTATGATTATGAAGAAAATCCAAAGAAAGGCGACGTAGTGGAAGGCACGGTTATTTCTGTGAATGATGATGCTGCCTATGTTTCCATCGGTACGAAAGCAGAAGCAATTTTACCGAAACGAGAAATGGCTGTTCCTGAACCCTCTTCGGCGAAAGATTTTGTAAAAGTAGGAGACACATTGACTGTAGAAATTGCCAATAATATTAAAGAAGAAGGTTCTATAGTTGTTTCCGTGGTAAAAATGAAAAAAATTGAAGACTGGAATGAAGTTCGGGATGCATTTGAAAAAGGTGAACTTATCGAATGTACGGGTAAAGAAACTAATAAAGCAGGCCTTGTTGTTTCTATCAAATCTTTACGCGGATTTATTCCTCTTTCCCAAGGGGATATCAAGTTCGTGAAATCGTTGGATTATCTTGTAGGACAGACATTCTCCGTCAAAGTTATTGATATTGACGAACATAAGAATCGGTTGGTCTTATCCCGCAAAGCCGTGCTTGAAGTGGAACGGGAACAGAAACGGACGGAAGCCTTTGAACATATTCAGGAAGGTGCTGTAATAGAAGGTACTGTTGTAAAGATTATGCCTTATGGTGCATTTATTGATCTTGGTGGAGTAGAAGGGTTGCTTCATATTTCGGATATATCCTGGAAACGGATTAGTTCTGTTGACGCAGTACTTAAAACAGGCGATACCTTACAGGTTTTAGTTCAGAAATTTGATGAAGAACGCAATCGCATTTCTTTATCATTGAAGGCCTTGCAGAAAAATCCTTGGATTGCGGCTATTGAAAAATTTGAAATCGGCGATGTTGTTAAAGCGGAAGTAAAAAAATTGCTTCCATTCGGCGCAATTCTTGCAATTGATCCTGAATTGCAGGGGCTTCTCCATGTTTCCGAAATTACGGATAAACGTGGTGCTGCTGTTAAGGATTTAGTCAATGTTGGCGATGTCATGGATGTTAAGATTATCGGTATAGATACAGATAAAAAGAAAATATCTTTGAGTGTCTTGGCTTTGGAAAAAGATAAAGAAGAAAAAGAAATCCAAAATTATTTGGAACAGAAAAACCAAAGCGAAGAATCGGCAACAATCGGGGACGCTATTGACGAAAATAAATAATTTTCTAAAAGGATAACCGGCAGTTTCCGGTTATCCTTTTTTTGTTATGAGAAAGTATGATAAATAAGGAGTAATTATGTATAAACCGTTAGTGGCTGTTGTGGGTAGACCCAATGTGGGTAAATCGACATTATTTAATGCAATTGTAAAAAAACGAATTTCCATTGTAGAAGATATTCCGGGAGTTACACGTGACCGTATTTATTTTGATGCAGAGTGGCTGGGGCATGAATTTACGATGATCGATACCGGTGGCATTGAGTTTATTGACTCTGACAACAATATTTTTACGAGTATGCGTTATCAAGCAGAGTTGGCTATTCATGAAGCAGATGTCATTTTATATGTAGTGGATGGAAAAATGGGAATTCAACCACAAGATCAGGAAATTGCCAATATTTTGCGATCTTCTGGAAAACCAATAATTCTTGTAGTTAACAAAATCGATAGTATAGAACAAGAAGTAAATATTTATGAGTTTTATAGTTTAGGTTTGGGGGATCCTATTGGTGTGTCAGCTGTCAATTTAATGAATTTAGGAGATTTATTGGATCAAGTACTGGAATATATTGGTAAAACGCCTAGTGAAGAGGAGGCAGAAGATGCCATACATATTGCTCTTATCGGGCGGCCTAACGTGGGAAAATCTTCTTTAACTAATGCTTTATTGGGACAAGAACGCGTTATTGTCAGTAATATTCCTGGTACAACACGGGATTCTATTGATACGCATTGGCAGTATGAAGGAAGCGAATTTGTTCTTATTGATACGGCTGGTATGCGCCGTAAAGGAAAAATTGATATACCTGTGGAGCGTTATAGCGTTATCCGGGCACTTCGGGCTGTTGATCGCTGTGATGTGGCCGTCTTAGTGCTTGATGCAACAGAAGGTGTGACGGAACAAGATAAAAAAATTGCAGGGTATGCGCATGAAGCGGGAAAGGGAAGTATTATAGTTGTCAATAAATGGGATCTTATTGATAAGGATAGTAAAACTTCAGATAAATTCTCGGAGGATATTCGACGAGAATTAGTATTTATGCAATATGCGCCAATTTTGTATACTTCCGCTTTAACGAAACAGAGGATTCATCGATTGGCTGATTTAGTGAAGTTTGTTTCGGAACAGCAGAATATGCGGGTATCGACCAGTGTTCTTAATGAACTTATCAGTGATGCACAGCTGATTAATCCGCCACCAGCTAAAAATGGACATCCGCTGCGGATTTATTATATGACGCAGGCTTCTGTCAAACCACCTACTTTTGTACTTTTTGTCAACGATCCACAGCTTATGCATTTTTCTTATCTGCGTTTTTTGGAAAATAAACTGCGGGAAACCTTTGGCTTTGAAGGTACTCCTATTCATTTGATTTTGCGGGGTAAGAAAGATGGTGACCCGGAATGATAACCGGTATACTGCTATTGTTGCTGGCCTATGTTGCAGGGTCATTTCCCAGTGGTCTTATTATTGGGAAAACTTTTTATCATGTAGATTTGCGTGACTACGGCAGCCATAATATCGGAGCGACAAATGCCTATCGGGTACTGGGTAAGACCGCAGGAGCAGCGGTATTGTTGTTAGATACCGGTAAAGGGGTAATGGGTGTATATTTAGGACAATGGAGTGGTGTTTATTTTCCTGAATATATAACATATACTATGATTGCTGGAGGTTTATTAGCCATTGCAGGTCATTCTTGTTCATTATTTTTGAAATTTAATGGTGGAAAAGGGGTAGCAACCGGATTAGGAGTTATTTTATATTTGGCACCGCAGGAAACGTTGATTGTGTTTATCATATGGGCGAGTATTGTCATGATTACTCGGTTTGTATCTTTGGGATCCATTATTGCGGCTCTTTTTGTACCTATTACGATGTATCTATTCGGTGAACCTACGGCAATTATTATTTTTGGAGTCATAGGAGCACTGTTTGTTATTACACGGCATAAAGATAATATTGTTCGGTTACTGCATGGGAAAGAATTAAAGGTAAAACGGATTAATAAAAATTAATTGTTATATTAGTATTTGATATGTAATAAAAAACGTGTATAATTATTGTGTACGAGCAGGAGGTTTTGTGAGAATAATAGGCGGAATCGCTAAGGGCCGAATTTTAAAATCGCCTAAAGGCATGCTGACACGACCCACATTGGATCGTACAAGAGAAAGTTTATTTAACATATTAGAAAATAATGGTTTTGATGGGGTTCAGGTTCTGGATATTTTTGCCGGGACAGGAGCGCTTGGATTAGAGGCACTTAGCAGAGGCGCAGTACATTGCGTGTTTATTGATCATCATACGCATCGGCTTATTGCAGAAAATGCGAAAATATGTGGCTTTTCTGGTATGTATGAGGTATTACCGCTGGAAATGAACCGTGCTTTATCTCGTCTGCAAGGACAAAAGTTTCAGTATATTTTTTCTGACCCTCCGTATGACAAAAATTTAGTTAATGCAACTATCTGCAATCTTGGAATCTACCAGCTGTTAGCGCCAAACGGTTATATTATAATGGAACATAGCGGGCGGGAAGATATAATGTACCATCCGTTGTTTAAAGTGGTCAGAGAGAAAACCTATGGAAGCGACACGCGTATAAGCTTTATTCGTGCCGCTCAGGAAGGGGTATAATTGTGCGAATTGGTATCTGTCCGGGCAGTTTTGATCCTGTTACGAATGGACATATTGATATATTTGAAAGAGGCAGTAAACTCGTAGACAAGTTGATTGTTGCCGTATTTGAAAATCCAACAAAGAAACCTCTGTTTACGATGGATGAACGGGAGGAGATGTTGCGGGAAACAACGCGGCATATATCCAACATTGAAGTAGTAAGCTTTGATGGCTTGTTAAATCAATATGCAAAGGAGCGTGGCGCTACTGTTATAATTCGCGGATTGCGAGCACTCAGTGATTTTGAATATGAATTTCAACGTGCATTACTTATGAAAAAAGTGGAACCGGATATTGAAACGGTATTTATTATGACAAATAATAAATATTCCTATGTAAGTTCGACGGGTATTCGAGAATTAGCTTGTTTTGGCGGTAAGCTTGATGATTTAGTGCCGGCATACGTCGAAAGTCGACTTCAAACAAAATTTGCAGACAAATATTAAGGCATAGGGGTGGATTATATGAATTCTGATAAGTTGTTGGAAGATTTGGAAAGCTTGGTTATGAATGCTTCGAAGATGCCGTTTACGAATAAAAAAATGGTAGAAGAAGAAGAAATTTTGCAGATAATTGATGATTTAAAGGCATCGATGCCAGCAGAATTGGAACAAGCTAAAAAAGTTTTGGCAGAAAAAGAAAAAATTGTCGCTGATGCGCAACGTCACGCGGATAGTATGGTGGCTCAAGCAAAGGATTATATTGCAAAATTAACGGAGGAAAGTGAACTAGTCCGTCAAGCTCAAGAACATGCCAATCAAATTATTTTGAATGCAAATACATCTTCAGAAGAGTTGAAGAGTAGTTCAGTCACATATGCCGGGGACGTGTTGAAATATGTAGAATCAACATTGGAAAAGACGTTGACCAGTATTAAATCCAATAGGGAAAGTCTCCTTCAGTCTAATAAGAAAGGTTCCAATAAGTAGTAAAGAACAACATATTCGCATGGAACATGAGTGCAATATCCAGGAGCGGGTATTGCACTTTTTTATACAGGCAGGAACATAAGAAAGGATACAGGATGAAGGAAATTTCTTCAAAAGATAATCAGTGGGTAAAATTAGCCTGCGCATTAAAAACTAAAAAAGGACGTCAGGAACAGCGGCGGGTATTGATAGAGGGTGTTCGGATCATTTCGGATGCAGCGGTACATGGCATACAGGATGTTACCTGCTTTATATCATCTAAAGGGCTGCAACGTAATGGAGTAGATATATTGCAGAAAAAAGGAAAACAGTTGGGATGGCGTTTTTTTTTCGTGACAGACAGCGTGTATGATAAACTGAAAGATACACAAAATTCGCAGGGAATAGCCGCGATTCTTCCTTTTTTTGAATATTCCGCAGCCGATGTGGTGCAACCTTCAGATAGGCGGCTGGTTTTATATTTACAAGCCATTCAAGATCCTGGAAATTTAGGTACAATTATCAGGACGGCAGCTGCTGGCAACGTGGCAGCTATTTTGCTTAGTCCGGACAGTGTTGATCTGTATAATGATAAGACCATGCGCAGTGCTATGGGTGCTTTGTTTAAAATCCCAGTGGTACAACACGTAGAGTTGGCAGATGTTTTACATTTTTGCAAAGTCAGCGGGCGGCATTTGTTTGGAACCAGTCCATATGGAAAGATATCTTATGCCGATATGGAGTATTCTCGGCCGATAGTATTAGCATTTGGTAATGAAGGAAACGGGTTGACTGATGATTTTCTGCAATCATGTGATGAGCTAATTAGCATTCCTATGTGCCGTAATACGGAATCGTTGAATTTATCAATGTCTGTAGGAATTGTAATATATAAAGCATGGGAAATACAGGCGTTCAGGGAGGATAGGAATGATTGATATTGAAAGTGTTTTAAAGCAGTACAAGGAAGGAACATTATCTCTTAAAGAAGCAGAGGCATCTCTGCGTTCAACAACAACTGCTGATTTAGGATTTGCAACGATTGATTTAGACAGGGAAAGTCGCTGTGGATTTCCTGAAGTAGTATATTGTGCAGGAAAGACTGTTGATCAGTCTGTACAGATTTTACATCTTCTTATGACTAAATATGATAATGTTATTGGTACACGGGCATCTAAGAAAATATATAACAGACTTGTTAAGGAATTTTCAGATGTACGTTATAATGAGAATTCTCATATGGTTTATCAACATAAAAATACCGATGTAGCAAATGGAGATCGGGTCATTGCCGTTATTACAGCGGGAACAAGTGATATTCCTATTGCGGAAGAGGCGGCTTTGACAGCGGAAATTATGGGCAATTCAGTACAGCGTATATATGATGTTGGAGTAGCAGGATTGCATCGTCTGCTATTTCGCAGAGAAGAAATTTGCAAGGCCAATGTTTGTATTGTCGTTGCCGGAATGGAAGGAGCTCTGGCCAGTGTGGTTGCTGGTTTAGTTAATAAACCGGTTATTGCAGTGCCGACTAGTGTCGGTTATGGAGCTAATTTTCACGGTTTGTCAGCCTTGCTGGCAATGCTCAATAGTTGCGCCTCCGGGATTGCTGTTGTTAATATTGATAATGGATTCGGTGCTGGACGTATGGCACATAGTATTAATTCAATGAGGTAATAGGCGATGGAAGAATTGTGGCAGATAGAGGCAAATATAGATGATATGAATCCACAAGATATGGAATATGTTTTTCATCGTTTATTTGCGCTGGGAGTTAATGACGTTTGGACCATCCCCATCATGATGAAAAAGTGCCGGATGGCAATGATGCTTTGCGTATTATGCCGTCAACCATTGATAGAGACTGTACTTGACAGTATATTTAAGGAAACCTCGACCATTGGAGTTCGGTATTTTCCTGTACAGCGGGTTGCTTGCGAACGAAGTATGCGTACTGTTTGCATAGATAATGTAAGTATTCATGTGAAAATTTCATTATATCATGGCGAAATAGTCAATATTTCGGCAGAATATGATGATTGCCGGAAAGCCGCAGCACATACCGGAAAATCAGTTGAAGAATGGCGCAGACGAGCTAGGGAAGAAGCATATAAACAATATGGATAATATGTTGATAGAATATATAACAGCATGTAAAATGAAATTGGCGAAAAGAAGTGTGCAGGTCAAACGGGAAAAAAAAATAAATTACGGACAACAAGTAGTCTTTTTTAAAGAAGATATGGAGACCGCCGTTAATTTCTATTGTGGGAAAAAAGGTGTGTCAGCCGTTGTACAGGGAAAAGAGTCTCCTTTAAAATCACAAATCGAAGAGACGATAACAGCTAAATCTGTTTTTGCTGAAACGGGTCATATTTCTAAGAATAAAGAAGAAATCGTGCCTGCCGGTACAGATCACTGGATGGGATGTGATGAATCCGGCAAAGGGGATGTATTTGGTCCTTTAGTATGTGCAGCCTGCATCGTGACGAAAGAAGAAGCTTCGGTGTTAAAAAAAGCGGGAGTTTGTGACAGCAAGATGCTTACAGATAAAGTTATTGCGAGCTTGGCCAAAGATATAGAAAAAATGTTGCAAGGACGGTGCATAACCAGGGTTGTTATGCCTGAAGAATACAATTCCTTGTATGATGTTTATAAAAAAGAGCATAAAAATCTAAATAACTTATTGGGTGATTTACATGCTAAAAATATACGCGTACTATTGTCAAAATACAATTGTCCATGTATAATAGTCGATAAGTTTGGAAAAGACCAGTATGTTTTGTCTGGCCTGGAAGGACTGGAAAAAAATCATCAAATAATTCAAGTTACAAAAGGAGAACGGGATACTGCCGTTGCAGCGGCCTCTATTTTAGCCCGAGATGGTTTTGTACGGGCGATGTCTGAGTTAAGCAACCGTTTTTGCATAGAACTTCCCAAGGGAGCTTATATGGGAATTTCAGAGACAATTCAGGCAATCATACAAAAACAAGGAATTCATGATTTACCATATGTTGGTAAGTTAAACTTTAAAAATTTTGATTTTTTGCGGTGATGGATAGAATGAATAGACTTATTATTAATGCTGATGATTTTGGCATTCATACAGAAGTGAACCGGGCTGTCATTGATGCCCATAAAAGGGGAATTTTGACAAGTACCTCTTTGCTGGCTTCCGGACCGGCTTTTGAAGAAGCAGTAAAACTAGCGCAGGGTTGTCCTAAATTAGGAATTGGTATACATTTATGTCTCGTTGGCGGATTACCTACTGTTTTAGACATAAAGGATGTACCAACCTTGGTGAATGAAAAAGGACTTTTGCCGGAAAACTATGTGGAATTTATTAAAAAGGCGTATGAAGGCAAAATCGATTATGGACAAGTATACCAAGAATTGGATGCACAAATAGCAAAAATTTTGTCAGCTAACCTTTACATTACGCATATAGATAGCCACCAGCATCTGCATGTACTGCCACCGGTTTGGAAAATTGTACAGTCTTTAATGAAAAAGTATAAATTACATCGCTTGCGCATACCTAGGGAAGCCTATACGTTTAAAATGTTTAATGCCCCCCCTATGCGGATTATGGGACGTAATGGCTTGACCTGGTTATCACGAAGAGCGTTGCGGGACGTACACCGTTTGTCTTATTCTACGTCAGATTATTTTTGGGGTATGGTCGATGGTGGAAATATGAATGAGATCAATTTAGCGTATATTATTAAGCAGCTGCCTTTTGGAATTCATGAAATAATGATGCACCCTGGAGCTAATACTAACACGTTGGCAAGAACATTTAACTGGGGATATCATTGGGAGGATGAGTATCAGGCACTGGTATCTGAAAAAATTTTCAATTTATTAAAGAAACGACATATTGCATTGATTAACTATGGAGACTTGTCTTAAAGATAGCCATTATGAAGGAGTGAGTGTATTGAATATATTAGTAACCGGCGGGGCCGGGTTTATTGGATCTCATTTAACGGATGAACTGATATGGACCGGCCATCATGTTACTATTGTTGATAATTTGAGTACAGGCACTATGAAAAATGTAAATGATCAGGCGGAATTTCACAATGTTGACATCCTTGACAAGGAAAAATTGGCGGCTGTATTTGACCAAGGACACTTTGATATTGTTTTCCATGAAGCAGCACAGACAATGGTTCCCTATTCAATGGACCATCCTGTTGAAGATGCTGAATTGAATATCATAGGACTTTTAAATGTATTAGAAAACTGTCGACTGCATCATATCAAGAAAGTGATTTTTTCTTCTTCGGCAGCTGTGTATGGTGATAACCAAGAAGTACCCATTAAGGAAAATGAAGCACTTAAGCCTATGTCTTTTTATGGGTTGACGAAGATCACAGCGGAACGGTATTTACAGTTGTATTATGAAAATTTCAACCTTCCCTATGTTGTATTACGATACTCCAATGTATATGGAGAACGGCAAGGTAGTCATGGGGAAGGCGGTGTGGTTTTTGTTTTTTCCAAGGCACTGGCTCAGGGGAAAGACTTGACTATTTATGGTGATGGCGAACAATCGCGCGATTTTGTCTATGTAAAGGATATTTCAAAGGCTAATATTGCTGCAATGTCTGAAGATGTGCCTTGCGGTATTTATAATATCAGTACTAAAATTGAAACGACAATCAATGCATTAAAAGAAATTCTTGTATATTTTGCCGGAATGACAGTTCAAACAACGTATAAAGATGCGCGGACAGGAGATATTTTCCGCTCGGCTTTAGACAACAGCAAAGCTATGGAAGTGTTAAAATGGCATCCAAAAACTAAATTGATGCCGGGATTAATGGCAACCTATGCATATTTTCAAGAGGAGGAATCGCATTGAAGAAAGATACAAATCATAGATTTTATTTGGTGCAGGAAGATATTTTGCCGGAGGCCATAAAAAAGACTATAAAAGTTAAGGAAATTTTAAAGCATCATCAAACAAAAACTATTAATGAGGCTGTCAAGAAAATGGATTTGAGCCGCAGTGCATACTATAAATATAAAGATTTTGTATTCCCTTTTTACGATGTGACACAGGGGAAAATTGTTACGTTATCTATCATGATTTTTGATAAACCTGGTTCATTATCTCAAGTTTTGAACGCGATTGCGTCTAATAATGGCAGTGTGTTAACGATTAATCAAGGGATTCCCCTGCAGGGAATGGCGAATGTTGCCATATCTGTGGAAACAAAAGATATGAAGTGTACAATTGAAAATCTGATTAAGAAATTGGAAAAGTTATCTGGAGTAAGCAAAGTCAATATAATTGGACAGGCCTAGAGGGGAGAGATGATGATGAAAAATGTTTCAATTGCACTGTTGGGGTGCGGTACTGTTGGAAAAGGAGTCATTGACTTGTTAGCTATGAATAAGTCGTTGATCGAAGAACAGCTGGATACGGAAATCAGGATTAAAAAGGTACTTGTTCGTGATTTTAAAAAATATAAGCAAATGAAGCTGCCGAAAAACATTGTTATTACCACTGAGTTTGAAGATATTATTAGCGATGATGAAATTAAAATTGTTGTTGAAGTTATGGGCAGCGCAGATTTTGCGAAAAATTGCATAGAAAGTTGTTTTTTAAAAGGGAAAAGCGTTGTTAGTGCGAATAAGGATTTGATTGCTGATTATGGGATTCCTCTATTGAAGTTATCACAAAAGCATAATGTTGATTTTCAATTTGAAGCGAGTGTAGCGGGAGGGATTCCTATTGTTCGTCCTATGTATTCGTCGTTAAATAGCAATGCGATTGAAGAGATGACAGGAATTTTGAACGGGACTACGAATTTTATCTTAACCAATATGACACAGCGGGGCATGTCTTATGAAGCGGCATTGACGGAAGCGCAGGAGCTAGGATTTGCGGAAGCGGATCCGACCAATGATGTGGGGGGCTTTGATGCTGCTCGTAAAATTGCGATTCTGGCGACGTTAGGCTTTCATTCGGAACTTACATTTAAGGAAGTGTCTGTAGAGGGCATTGAAAAAGTAACGCAGGCAGATATTCAACATGCTACAGAAATGGGGTATGTTATCAAAATGCTGGCAGTTGCCAAACAAACCAATAAGGGGATTTCCATGAGCGTGTATCCTGCATTTTTGCAGAAAAATCATCCATTGGCTAGTGTGGGTGGAGCTAATAATGCTATTTTTGTACATGGAAATTGTGTTGGTGACGTTATGTTTTATGGCCAGGGAGCAGGTTCTCTCCCGACAGCTAGTGCGGTAGTCAGCGATGTTATGAATGTTATTACTCACTTTAATAACCAGATAACGGGAAAACGACGGTATCTGTGGCGAGAAGATAAAAAGTTGTATAGTACATCCCGAATCATGTCTCCTTATTATCTGCGTATGATTGTAGATAATGCACCAGGTGTTTTATCCAGTATTTCGGGGATTTTTGCGGAAAGTAATATAAGCATCCGGTCATTAATTCAAAAAGATGAAACGAAAGAAATTGCTGAAATCGTTATTTTGATAGATAGTTCACCAAACGGGCTTGTAAAGAAGGCATTGAAAAAAGTAGAATCGCTGGACTGTGTTCGCAAAGTAGCCAGTGCCATTCGCGTAGTAGAGGTATGATACAGATGATTGAACAATTTCATGTGCAAATTCCAGCTACATCAGCGAATGTGGGATCAGGCTTTGATGCGCTGGGAATAGCGCTTACATTATTTAATGATATATATTTTTCCGTTCAGCCTGAATACAACAATATGAAAATTGTAGTGGAAGGACTGGGGAAAGAGTCTATTCCTACAGTGTTTTCTGAAAATATGGTTTGTCAAGCGATGCAGATTGTTGCAGATACAGTGGGGAAAAGTCTGCCAGGTGGTACGTTGACGTTAGTGAACCGCATTCCGCCGGCACGTGGATTGGGAAGCAGTTCGGCAGCTATTGTGGGGGGCATTGTATTGGCCGATGCCTTGCTTAAAGCAAAGTTGTCCAAGTCGGACATGCTGATTATTGCGGCGAAGATGGAGGGACATCCGGATAATGTTGCACCTGCTTTGTATGGAGGATTATGTGCTTCGGTTATGAATGAAACATATACCATTACTAATTCGTTACCTATTGGAAATGATTTGTCTTTTGTTGTTGTTAGTCCTGATGTGGAGGTATCTACTCATGACGCCCGGCAAGTCCTGCCTCAAGTCATTGATTACAGCCATGCTGTGTTTAATGTCAGCCGTGTCAGTTTTTTGGTTACTTCTATTTTGGCTAAGAAATATGATCATTTGGCCTTAGGACTGGAGGATAAACTCCATGTACCGTATCGTATTCAGCTTATACCGCATGGTGAAGCTGTTTTACAGGCGGCTATGGATGCTGGGGCCAAAGGTGCTACTATCAGCGGCTCTGGTTCCACCTTGATAGCATTTGTGACAGATGATGGCAAACGGGTATTGGAAGCCATGGTACAGTCTTTTGAACACAATGGATTAGCTTCAAAGGGCTATGTGTTGAACTGCTGCAATAAAGGTGCTGTAATTTTATAACTATATAATATACTATACTCTCGAAACTCCAGCGGGTTTGGGAGCATTGCATGAAAGGGAGACTATGATACAGCAGATTGGTTCTCATATTTATTCTAATACATATCATCCCGGTCCGGCGAAGGACGACAGCGTTATTTTGTCTTATTTTAATCGAGATATTCTTTTGCGGGAACAAGGAGATGCTTTTTCGTATCCTTTATTTTCTCAATTATCGCCGGAAATGAAAAAGCAAGAACATCTCATCTGGCTTTTTACGATTGATGACATTGCGTATTTTTTAACACGTGAAACCATAATGATGGCTGGATATACATATGTTCCTGTTAATTATTTACGTGCCGCTCATCCTCGGTATTTATCTTTTGCCGGAGTTACGGGATTATCTTTGCACAACTGGTATCAAAATCATATTTTCTGCGGCGGCTGCGGTAAACCGATGCAGTATAGTGAAGCAGAACGAATGGTATATTGTGATACTTGTCATACTACGTCCTACCCCACGATTTGCCCTGCTGTTATTGTGGGTGTGCGCAACGGTGACAAGCTTCTGGTATCAAAATATGCCGGCCGTGATTATAAACGATTTGCTTTATTGGCGGGGTTTGCTGAAATTGGTGAAACAATTGAAGAGACCGTACATCGTGAGGTTATGGAAGAAGTTGGTATTAAGGTTCAAAATCTGACGTTTTATAAAAGTCAGCCATGGTCTTTTACGGATACGCTTTTATTTGGTTTTTTTTGTGATGTTGCCGGCAGTGATGAACTTCATATTGATTATCAAGAGCTGTCTACTGCACAATGGCTGGATCGTAACGATTTGCCTGATGATGAGGAAAAAGTTAGTCTTACTATGGAAATGATGATGTTATTTAAAGAAGGAAAAGCGTAAATTAGTAAATTTGTGTTTTGAAAATGTATTTGACAATATAAGTGAAACTTGTTATGATAGGCTACAATGAAAGGCAATGAATGGAAGAATCTGTTTTTTTCTCCATCTGCAGAGAGAGGCTCGATGGGTGCAAGGGCCTTGTAGGAGTGAACAGAGGGTCACCCATGAGCCGGCGGAGGGAAAGATCTGCCCGGGACAACCGTTATCTGTATGATGAAGAGGCTATGATTTTTATTGTAGCAAATTAGGTGGTACCGCGGAAGCTATGATGTTCTTTCGTCCTAACTGTTAGTTTAGGATGAGGGAACATTTTTTATTTAGTTGCGATATGTCAGTCAATTGCTAGTTCTTTAGCGGCTAAGTTTAAATACACCAGTGAAACTTTGTAATAGTAAAAAAACAATAAATAGTTGTTGTGGGATTGAGGAGGAGAAACGAATATGCAATGGAATAAGGAAGAACTGGGTTCTTATGCACCCAATGAGATTGAAATGAAATGGTATGGGTATTGGGAAAATAATGGTTTTTTTCACCAAGAGCCGGAGGCAGGTAAACCACCGTTCAGTATTGTCATGCCGCCGCCTAATGTAACAGGACAGCTTCATATGGGACATGCATTAGATAATACGCTCCAAGATATACTTATCCGCTTTAAGCGTATGGAAGGATTTAATGTGATGTGGCTGCCTGGTACGGATCATGCTGGAATTGCAACCCAAGTCAAAGTAGAACAGCAATTAGCTGAAGAAGGAAAAACACGGTATGATATTGGCCGTGAAGAATTTTTAAAACGGGTTTGGCAGTGGAAAGAACAATATGGGAACCGTATTGAAAAACAAGTGCGTCGATTGGGGTCTTCCTGTGACTGGAGCCGTAAAAGGTTCACAATGGATGATACGTGTGCTAAGGCGGTTCGGGAAGTTTTTGTGTCTCTTTATGAAAAGGGATTGATTTATCAAGGACAGCGTATTACAAATTGGTGTCCGCATTGCCATACGGCTTTAAGTGATATTGAAGTAGATCATTCGGATGTCCAGGGACATTTGTGGTATGTAAAATATCCCATTGCTGGAGAAACGGATTATGTCATGATTGCAACGACTCGGCCTGAAACCATTATGGGGGATACGGCGGTTGCTGTAAATCCGAATGATCCGCGTTTCAAAAAGTATATAGGAAAAAAAGTTATTGTTCCGCTGGTAAATCGTGAAGTAGATATTATTGCCGACGATTATGTTGATCTTGAATTTGGGACTGGCGCTGTTAAAATCACACCGGCACATGATCCGAATGATTTTGATATGGGGCAGCGCCATCATTTGGAATCTATTATGATTATGAATTTAGATGGAACCATGAATGAACAGGCAGGAGCTAAATACAATGGTATGACTCGTGAAGAATGCCGGAATGTAGTAGTAGCTGATTTACAGTCTTTAGGATTACTTGATCATATCGAAGATTTAACACACGCAGTAGGACATTGTTCTCGATGCAAGACGACAATCGAACCGTTTTCCACTAAACAATGGTTTGTTAAAATGGGACCGCTTACAGAAGCGGCTCTTAAAGCGGTGAAAGATGGCAAAACAGAATTTGTGCCAGATCGCTTTGCTAAGACCTACAACCATTGGTTGGAAGATGTTCATGACTGGTGTGTTTCCCGGCAGCTTTGGTGGGGACATCAAATTCCGGCATGGTACTGTGATGATTGTGGAAAAACATCGGTCAGCCGTACGGATATTACAGTATGTCCGCATTGCCATAGTATGCATATTCATCAAGATCCAGATGTGTTGGATACTTGGTTCAGTTCAGCGCTGTGGCCTTTTTCAACTATGGGTTGGCCAAATCAGACAGCCGATTTAAAACAGTTTTTCCCGACAAGTGTACTGGTGACAGGATATGATATCATTTTCTTCTGGGTTGCACGCATGATGTTTATGACATGTGAATTTATGAAGGATATTCCGTTTAAACATGTGTTTATACATGGTCTTGTCCGTGACAGTCAAGGTCGTAAGATGAGCAAGTCTTTGGGCAACGGTATTGATCCATTAGGTGTTTGTGAGGAATATGGGGCCGATGCGCTGCGGTTTACTCTTGTTACGGGGAACACTCCGGGCAACGATATGCGTTTTTATATGGAAAAAGTAGAAGCAAACCGTAACTTTGCCAATAAAATTTGGAATGCAACAAAATTTGTTATTATGAATTTAGAAGATTATGATGCAGACTTTACTCCCTCAATAGCAGACTTGACATTGGCTGATCGCTGGATACTTACTTCTTTCAATGATACTGTTCGGCGCGTAACGACTAATTTAGATACATTTGAATTGGGTGATGCGGCCGATGCCGTATATAATTTTATTTGGAATTCTTATTGTGATTGGTATATTGAATTAGCGAAGCAGCGCTTGTATAAATCAGACGATAAGCGGAGCAAGCGCACCGTACAGTATGTTTTGGTTTATGTTCTTGCACATACGCTGGAATTACTTCATCCTTTCATGCCATTTGTGACCGAACACTTATGGCAGCATATACCCCACGAAGGAGATAGCATCATTGTAGCTCCGTGGCCGCATGTGCAGGAAAAATGGAATTTTGCTTCTGATGCAGCGACAATGAACACCCTTATGGAAGCCATTAAAGGTATTCGCAATATGCGCGCCGAATCCAATGTTCCCATGGGTAAAAAAGCACCGGTCATTATGATTCCTGCAGATAAAGCGATGGCCGTTACATTGAGAGAATATGAGTCGTATTTTCATACATTGGCGTTTGCCGATAAGGTAACTTTGCTTGATCCGATGGATGCTAAGCCGGAAAATGCAGTTGTCTCTGTCGTTCCGGGTATTGAAGTATATCTTCAGCTGAAGGATCTTATTGATGTTGAAAAAGAAACAGCACGTGTTCGCAAGGAACAAGGTAAGATAGCAGAGGATATTGAACGGCTGGAAAAGAAATTATCTAATCAAGGCTTTTTATCTAAAGCTCCTGCTGCAGTTATTGAAAAGGAAAAAGCTAAGCTGGCTGACTATTCTGAAAAAGCAACAGCGTTGGCTAAGCGCATGGAAGACTTAGATGCGTTGTAAGATAGAGGTATATCACTATGACATACAATGAAGCAGTATACTATTTAGAGCATGCCAGTGTATTTGGGGTACAACTAGGTCTGGAACGTATCCGTAAATTGCTGGAACGGTTGGGAAATCCTCAGAATGCTTATAAAACGATCCATGTAACGGGAACAAATGGGAAAGGTTCCGTTACGGCAATGATTGCCAGTGTTTTAACAGAAGCGGGGATTCGTACGGGGCGGTATACTTCTCCACATTTGGAAGAATATACGGAACGTATACATCTTGATGATAATGATATCAGCAGAGAAGCCTTTACCGAAGCGGTAGGAAAAGTATCACACGTTGTGGAATGTATGGCGGCCGAAGGGTTAGAGCGGCCAACAGAATTTGAAATGATTACAGCTGCTGCTTTTTGGTATTTTGCTAAAGAAAAAGTAGAATATGCTGTTATTGAAGTGGGTCTTGGTGGTCTTCTCGATTCTACAAACGTGATTGTCCCAGTTGTTTCTGTCATTACCAATGTGTCTATGGATCACATGAAATATTGCGGGAATACGATTGAAGAAATTGCTGTACAGAAAGCCGGGATAATTAAAGAAGGAGTACCTGTTGTAACAACTGCGCAGCAACCGGCATTATCGATTATTGCAAAAACGGCATACGAAAAACATAGCCGGTTATATGCTGCTGGCTATAGTTTTGACATTGTGAATGAAGGCAGTAAAGGAAAAAAATGGGGAGAACAAGTCGTTACGGTTCAGGAAAAATTCGGATATTCTATTACTGCCTCTCTTCCTCTTATGGGGCAGCATCAACGGATGAATAGTGCAGCCTCTATTATGGCATTGCTTCTTATCGCGCGCCATGATAAGCGCCTGACATGCACTGCTTTGCAGCGAGGCATAGCCAATGTTCGATGGCCCGGGCGTTTTCAAATTCTTAAAGCGGGCGAAGTCGATGTTGTTATTGATGGAGCACATAACCCTGCTGGTATTGATACTTTCTGCAAAACCTATGAAGAAGTTTTTGCAAATCGCAAAAGAGTATTTTTATTTTCTGTTTTAGCAGATAAAGATTATACGCAGATGGTACAAAAATTATTTTATCAGGATGATTATGTTATTTGTGCTCCGGCTCCCACGCCGCGAACCGCCGATCCAAAAGAAATAGCAGCTATTCTTCCTTGTAGGGCAGATTGGACGGAATCCATTGAAGATGGATTGAATGAAGTGTTTTCTTCTGTAAAGGATAATCAAGTAGTGTGCATTATTGGATCATTATATATCCAGGGGAGAGTTCGCCGATATCTGCGTACTCGATACGGTCTTTGTCAGATATAAAAACACATGGACAATTTAATCATTTTTACGCTATAATAAAGCCAAAGGAGGATTGCTATGAATCCTAAGACTTTTATAGCGGGCAGTCCCAGCGAAGCATTGCGGATGCGCATCGTATATGCTCTTTTCGGGACTGCTTTTTTTTTACCGATTAACATTTTTGCATTGGAAGCCTGTTTTATTACGGCTGTCTTCATGTCGGCTTATTATACGTGGAAATATGACATGCATATTTGGCGGCATATGCCATTATTTTGGCCGGCAGCAGCTTTTTCTGTAACCGCTTTTATATCGTTGGCAGGTTCCCCAAAAGCCTTATACGGTGTTGCTTTTTATTTTTTTACAGTGGTACAATACTTTTTAATATATAATATGATTGTTTCTTTTATTCGAGGAGAAAGAGAACGTCGTATTTTATTATATTGCTTTTTGGCAGGAGCGGTATGTGTTGCTGTCTATGGATTATATCAATACGCTACTATGCTGGGGCTTCATAATGCAGAATGGGTGGATGCGGACGCATTTCCTTTGTTGCAGCGGCGTATGTATTCAACCTTATATAACCCCAATCTTTTATCGGCATATCTGCTCATGGTTATGGGAATTACCGCATCTTTGTCGCTGTGGACACGGCACAATGTACATCGTATTATATATGGCGTTCTGTTCGTTTTATTTACGCTTTGTCTTATCTTGACTTACTCCCGCGGCGGCTGGGTCAGTGTATTTGCTTTGGTCTTTTTCTTTGGACTGGTATGGGACAAAAGAATTTGGCTGCTGTTTCTGATTGTTCCTGTGGTGTTGGCTTTTTATCATGGTGAAGTGGTTAATCGTCTTTTGTCGGTTTTTTCTAATAGTGAAGATACTTCGGTTATTATGCGTCTTGATATGTGGGAAAGTACTTTTTACATGATTTGTGATCATCCTATTTTAGGCGTTGGCTGGGGGGCATATAAATACGTATATCCATTGTACAATGAATTGATTCAAGAAGCAGGAATCACTATTTATCATGCCCATAACATGTATTTTAATATTATGGCGGAAACGGGTATTGTTGGATTTTTCTTTTATATGTGGTTCTTTTTTGGGACGGCTTGGTATGGATTGCGTGTCTTAAAAGAAAATCGTGACACCTTTGATTGCTGTATTGCTATGGGAGCAGCATCCGTTATTGCAGCGCTTGCCGTTAGCGGAATCAGTGATTATGATTTGTTTAGTACTCAAATATCACTAACTTTATGGTTTTTATGTGGATTATTTTCCAATACTTATATAGAAATGCAAAAAAAAATGAAAAAAAGTTTGATAAATAATTCACAATGATATATAATAATAATAATTGTGAATGGTTGAACAATATAATATTATTTGGACATTGTCTACAGGATAGAGATGGAAAGGAGTTTTCCATGAAACAGAAGAAAGTGATATCTGATGCAGTTATAGAAAGACTACCCCTATATTATCGGGATTTATTATTACTGCAGGATGCTGGAATTGACATTATATCTTCAGAAAAATTAGGAGAACGCCTTGGTATTACACCGGAACAAATTCGCAAAGATTTAACCTGTTTTGGAGCTTTTGGTAAAAAGGGTGTAGGATATTATGTTGGTGAATTATGCCAGCAGATTGTTGAAATTATTGGCTTACAGCAGCATTGGAAAGTAGGTATTGCAGGAATTGGGCATTTAGGATGGGCGTTAGCCAATTATAAAACATTTGGCCGTTTGGGATTCCGTACGACCGGCTTGTTTGATGTGGATCATCGTATTATTGGACAGAATGTGGGGGGAGTCATTGTTACTCCTATTTCTGAGATGGATAACGTAATTCGTAAAGAGGGTATTCAGATTGGAATTATTACTACGCCGGCTTCTGTTGCACAGCAAGTTGCTGACCAAATGGTAAATGCAGGCATTAAGGGTATATTATCGTTTGCTCCGCTGCGGCTTAATGTGCCAGATCATATTTTTGTATTTCGTGAAGACCTATCCATTGGGTTGAGCCGTATTTCATACTATTTAACAAATAAACCGGAAGAATAATAATACTTTTTCTGTTTTTATTAATAAAAATGAGGATAAGACATCTATAAGTGGATGTCCTGCCCTCATTTATTTTTTTTCAGATGTAAATTTTCTCGGTAGGCTGCCGTTGCTTCCGCAGGGGTAATAAATCCTTGATCGGACATTAATGCTAGTACGGTTTTTTGCCGTTCTTTTGCCGCTTTGTAATTTTCCAGCGGATTATAATACGTGGGAGCTTGTAATAACCCGGCTAACATGGTCGATTGTCCTAAGGATAAATTGTCTGGTTTGATATCAAAATATCGCAGACAGGCGTCATGAATGCCATATGAGTTAGAGCCAAAATAAGCGGTATTTAAATATAATTCCAAAATTTCGTCCTTTGTATAATTCCTTTCAAGGAGAATTGATAAAATCAATTCTTGAGATTTTCGAGTCAAGGTCCGTTCTGGTGTCAGAAAATTATTTTTTACAACTTGCTGGCTGATCGTGCTGCCGCCTTCTACGGTTTCACCAGAAGTAAAATTGACCAGCATAGCTCGAATAATGCCAATTGGATCAATGGGGCCATGCTCGTAAAAACGGCGATCTTCCGTTGCAATGACCGCCTGTTGCAGTGATTTTGGTATTACGGAAAGAGAGGTGTATATAGGAATCTTTTTAATTTTATCATCTAAAGCGGTACGAAAATGTATGTAAGAATACAGGTTTTCCTGCAAGGTAGTTATAGGTTCCGGTAAAGTACTTTTTTGTACATGGGAAGAGACGACAGGAATGTGTGTATTGATTTTCGGTGTGTCATATAGTATATTCCATCCGGCACAGGCGAAGAAAGCAATTAAAAATATAAAAATATATTTCTTTTTCATAAAACCTCCTATTATGAGTTATTGTATCATATTTCGCTGTGCATGAAAACAGAGGCTTTCCAGCTGTAATATATAACGTAGGAATAAAAATTGTTTTATACAAAATACTTGCATAATATTGCATCAACGTGTATACTAAATTACAAATATAAAATTAATTGTGAGCATGTTGAGGAGGAATTAGCAATGAGTGATATTAAAAAGATAGTCTTAGCTTATTCTGGTGGATTAGATACATCTGTCATTATTCCCTGGTTAAAGGAAAACTATAAAGGTTGTGAAGTAATCGCTGTTTGCGCTGATTTAGGACAGCCGGATGATTTTAAGGCTATTGAAGAAAAGGCATATAAATCCGGGGCTTCTAACGTACATGTGATGGATGTCAAGAAGGAGTTTTTGGAAGAATATGTTTGGCCTGTTGTAAAGGCAGGTTGTGTATATGAGGGGAAATACCTTTTGGGGACCTCTTTTGCGCGTCCTCTTATTTCTAAAAAATTAGTTGAAATAGCCAAAAAGGAAAATGCAGACGCTATTGCTCATGGTGCGACGGGAAAAGGAAATGACCAGGTCCGCTTTGAATTAACGGTAAAGGCACTGGCACCGGAAATTAAACTGATTGCGCCGTGGCGTATGTGGTCTATTAAATCACGTGAAGATGCTTTGGAATTTGCGGCAGCACATAATGTTCCGATTGCCCATCAAACGGAGGGCGAACCGTATCCGTACAGCATGGATTGGAATATTTGGCATTTAAGTCATGAAGGGGCTGATTTGGAAAATCCGGCGAATGCGCCGAAAGATATGGTATATATGGTGACGACACCGCCAGAAAAAGCACCGGATACGCCGACTAACATTGAGCTTACATTTGAACAGGGAATTCCCGTTGCTCTGAATGGTAAAAAAATGGAAACTGTTGAACTTATGGAAGCGCTGAATGCAATGGGGGCTGAAAATGGGATCGGTATCGTAGATCTTGTTGAAAATCGTTTGGTTGGTATGAAAAGCCGCGGTATTTATGAAAATCCAGGCGGAGCCATTATTATGTACGCTCATAGAGAATTGGAATACCTCTGTCTTGATAGAGCGACGATGCATTATAAAGAACTTGTTGCCAATAAGTATGCCGAACTTGTATATGATGGCATGTGGTTCTCTCCTTTACGTGAAGCATTGGCAGCTTTTGTTGATGAAACACAGAAAACAGTTACAGGTACAGTCGGTTTGAAATTGTATAAAGGAAATATTATAAGTGCCGGTTCTCAATCGCCGTATTCTTTATATAGTGAAGAATTTGTAACATTTGGTGAGGATGAGGTATATAATCAGAAAGATGCGGAAGGTTTTATCAATCTTTTTGGTTTACCGCTCAAAATGCGTGCCATGATGAAACAGCACGTGGAAAAAGCAGAAAAATAAGGAGCGAACACAATGAAATTATGGGGTGGTCGTTTTACAAAAGCTACTGATAGAAACGTAGAAGAATTTAATTCTTCGATTCAATTTGATTGCCGCATGTACGCAGAAGATATCTGCGGCAGTATTGCTCATGCAACAATGCTTGCAAAACAGGGTATTATATCTGATTTGGATAAAAAGCGAATTGTTGCTGGCTTGAAAAATATATATGAACAGATAGAAAAAGGCGAATTTGAGTTTTCTATTGAATTAGAAGATATTCATATGAATGTAGAAAAGCGTTTAACAGATGCTATCGGCGAAGCTGGTGGAAGACTTCATACTGGACGCAGCCGTAATGATCAGGTAGCGTTAGATACGCATATGTATGTTCGTAGAGAAATTGCTTCGGTGGCTGCACTTCTTGCAAATCTGCAAGGAGCCATTGTCAAAGCGGCAGAAAAATATAGTGATACGATTATGCCAGGGTATACGCATATGCAGCGTGCACAGCCAGTTCTTTTTAGTCACCACTTGATGGCCTATTTCTCTATGTTTTCCCGTGATTTTAAACACCTTTCTTATGTTTGGGATATAACGGATATCATGCCATTGGGAGCGGGCGCTTTAGCGGGGACAACGTATCCTCTTGATCAGCCTTATGTAGCAGAGTTGCTTAGTTTCTCAACATTATATGATAATAGCATGGATGCTGTAAGCGACAGGGATTACATTATATCTTTTCTTGAATTTGCGGCTAATTTAATGATGCACCTAAGCCGGTTATCAGAGGAATTTATTCTTTGGTCTTCCTCAGAATTTAAATTTATTGAATTGGATGATGCCCATTGTACGGGTTCCTCTATTATGCCACAGAAAAAAAATCCTGATATTTGTGAACTTGTTCGCGGAAAAACAGGGCGTGTTTATGGACATTTAATGGGAATTCTTACAATGATGAAAGGAATTCCCATGGCCTATGATAAAGATATGCAGGAGGATAAGGAAGGGTTGTTCGATGTTATCGATACGCTGAAATTTGCTCTTACGATTTATACAGCGATGATTGATTGTATGAAAGTGAATGACCGGCATATGCGGGAGGTCTTGGAAAGTGATTTTTCCAATGCAACGGATATGGCGGACTATCTGGCTAAAAAAGGATTGCCCTTCAGAGAAGCGCACGCTGTCGTCGGTAAAGTTGTACAGTACTGTTTACAGCAGGGAAAAGTACTGCAGCAATTGACGTTGCCGGAATTGCAGAGTATGTCTGATTTGTTTGCTGAAGACATACACCACTACCTTGATATTGAAACTTGTGTATCGCAGCGGCAAACATATAACGGGACAGCCCCGTCGTCTGTTGCGAGACAATGTGCTGCAGGATATGAAGTAATCAATAATGAAAAGAAGCATATCGGGCAGTGGAATGTGATTGTTGCTTCTGTATATGAGTTGGTTAAATAATTAACCGAAATGGAGTTAAATAACACTACTGTATTTTTGGCAGTAGTGTTATTTGTGTTATTGTGTAGGGAAGACCTATACTGCGGCAATAGAAATTCATATAGAAATAAAACTAAGAATAACGTGTATTTTAAATATGAAAAAGTAATAAATAGATAATTTCGCTTTGCGAATAGCATATTTTTCTGAATAATGATTATTCTGCGTAGTTAACAGGTGATTTGAAGTTATATTTGTCAATTACTGCAGTAATAATGTATAATAAAATCATATAGATAAAAGTTAATTTATAAATATGAAAGAAAGGAGTGGCGTAATTAATGTTAAATGTGGCTCAAACTACGTTAGCTGATTCAATTTCTTACAATGGAATTGGCTTGCATGCTGCAAATGAAGTCCACATGGTACTGCGCCCAGCGCCGGCTGATACAGGAATTATTTTTGTCCGTACAGATTTACCGGGACATCCCTCGGTACCGGCACGGTTATCCAATGTAACCAATACAATGAGGGCAACAACACTTGAAAACGGGGAAGCGAAGGTTTTTACTGTTGAACATTTGTTGTCCGCTTTGCAGGGATTGCAGATAGATAATTGTATCGTGGAAATGAATTCGGTGGAACCCCCGGTTGCCGATGGCAGTAGTCTGACTTTTGTTCATTTAATAGAACAGGTTGGTACAGTATCATTAGATGCGCCTCGTTGCGTTCTTACTGTTAAAAAACAGCATATTGTTCAAGATCAGGATAAGTTCATAGCTATCATCCCCTATGATGGATTTCGTATTACCTTTACCTCTATTAATCCTCACCCTTTATTAGGTGTCCAATTTATGGATACCGAAATTGCGGATAAGCAGCAATATATACAAGATGTTGCTCCGGCTCGAACGATTGCTTTTACACAAGAGTTTGAAATGTTAAAAAAATTAGGGTTAGGCAAAGGCGGAACTATTGAAAATGTTGTTGTTTATGATGAGCATACCTGCTTATCGACATTGCGTTTTTATGACGAATTAGTTCGTCATAAAGTGTTGGATATCGTAGGAGATATGGCGTTGATTGGAAAACCAATCAAAGGGCATATTATTGCTGTTAAATCCAGCCATAAATTAAATAATCGCTTAGCTAATGAGATTTTTAAAGAAGTTGATTAGGGAGGAATTATTATGATTTTGAATGTAACCGATATTATGAAAATTTTGCCGCATCGCTATCCGATGCTGCTTGTGGATCGTATTATCGAATTAGAACCGATGAAATATGCTGTAGGTATTAAAAATGCAACATTTAATGAATTGTTTTTTCAAGGACATTTTCCAGGACAGCCGGTCATGCCAGGCGTGTTGCTAGCTGAAGCGATGGCGCAAGTAGGCGGAGTCGCGCTGCTTTATCCAGAAGAAAATCGTGGACTTGTTCCATTTTTTACAGGTATCGATAAACTGCGGTTTCGTCATCCTGTTCGTCCGGGAGATACCGTTGTTATGCGTGCCGATATTGAAAAAATTAAGGGACGTATGGGGAAAGTCAAGGCACAATCACACGTAGGTGACACACTATGTGCAGAAGGAGAATATATGTTTGCACTCATGCCCTCGCAAGATGCAAAACAGAAATAAGTTATAATATTAAGTAATTAGTATAAAAGATAAGAAAAATAACGAAAAAATAAGATATATTAATATAACACTGCTAAAACATTTGTTTTTAGCAGTTATATTCTGCCCTTATGAAAAAGAGTATATTTAGAGTATATTATATAATAAGTTAAAAAATTTTTAAGCTCCCTTCAGATTGGAAAATCTTGAAAGGATAGCGAGGAGTGACTTTAATGACCGAGGAAAAAGGAGACATGCAGAAAAGCATGATACATCCAACGGCTATTATAGATCCACATGCGAAAATTGGGCCAGGTGTTAAAATAGGGCCTTACGCCGTTATCGGCCCTAATGTGGAGATTGGAGAAGGAACGGAAGTTATGGCACATGTTGTCATTGACGGATGGACTACAATAGGAAAATATTGTCGATTCTTCCCCAGTGCGTCTATTGGTTCTGAACCACAGGATTTGAAATTTAATGGCGAAAAAAGCTATGTAACGATTGGTGATTATTCTGTTTTTCGTGAATTTGTAACGGTAAGCAGGGCAACAGGTGAAGAAGATGTGACAAGTATTGGATCCCATTGCTTGTTTCAAGCTTGTACGCATATTGCCCATAATTGTGATGTCGGTAATTATGTTATTATGAGTAATTGCGCGGGGCTTGCCGGACATGTAACGATTGAAGATCGTGTTGTAATCGGCGGGATTGCCGGAGTACATCAATTTGTCAAAGTAGGACGCAACAGCATGATCGGCGGACTGGCAAAGGTCGTGCAGGATATTCCGCCTTTTGTTATTGCTGATGGACAACCGGCACGTTGTATAGGGTTGAATAGTGTTGGGTTATCTAGAGCAGGAATACCGGAAAATATTCGCAGTGAACTGAAAAAAGCATTTCGTATTTTATATCGCTCTGGTTTAAATTTGGGACAAGCAATTGCTGAAATGGAACAGGAATTAGACAGCTCAGAAGAAGTGGAACATTTTCTTCGCTTTCTCCGCAATGCAGAACGAGGTATTTGTCGCGGCACAAAAGAGTGATGAATTATAGAAAGGGCAGGTGAGCAGTGTCTTGCCAGCCTTTTTTTGTTTGTCGGAACTTTTGTAGAAAAAGCCTTTCCTTTTGCTGACAGAGTATATATTTTTTTGATATAATAAATAAGATACATTACTAGACTTCACAAGGGTGGTATATATGGAAAAAGTAGGATTGCTTGCTGGTGTTGGCAATTTGCCTGTAGAATTTGTGCGTGCTGCTAAACAGACAGGACATGAAGTGATTGTTATTGCTGTCGTGGATGAACCGGCACCGGAATTAGCATTGGAAGCAGACGTGTACTATACTATTAATGTGGCTAAATTGGATAAAGTAATCCGTACTATGAAAAAAGAAGGGGTTACCCATATTACCATGATTGGCAAGGTAACTAAGGAAATTCTTTTTAAAGGCCTTACATTCCCTGACTTGCGGGCAATTAAGCTGCTGGCACGATTGCGTAATCGTAAAGATGATACGATTATGCTGGCTATTGTAGAAGAACTGGCAAAGGATGGCTTGGAGGTAGTCGATCAAACTACTTATCTAAAACCGCTGATGCCTTCTGTAGGAGTATTGACGCAGCGAAAACCTACAGAAAAAGAAAATGATGATATTCGTTTTGGCTTTGCAGCAGCAAAGGCGATTGGCGGGCTGGATATTGGCCAAACTGTCGTTGTAAAGAATAAAGCAGTCATGGCTGTTGAGGCGATTGAAGGAACTGATTCTTGTATTCGCAGGGGCGGGACTCTGGGAAGAGGAAATGCCGTTGTTGTCAAGGTAGCAAAACCAAATCAAGATGTTCGTTTTGATGTTCCGGCCATTGGTATGGATACCTTGCAGAACATGATGAAAAGCAATTGTACAGTACTGGCTATTGAAGCTGGCCATACGCTTTTTGTGGAGCAGCAGGCGGTTATATCTTTAGCAGATAAGAACCGTATTTGTATTTGTGCCGTAGATGAAACGTATTGATAAGGAGCTTTTATGAAAATCATGTTTTCTGCCGGAGAAGCTTCCGGTGATATGCATGGCGCAAATTTGGCCAAAGCTATGATAAAAATTGATCCTGAAGTAGAATTGATTGGCATGGGTGGCTCTCAGATGGCTGCTGCAGGCGTACGGATTTTATATGATATAAAAAATCTGGGATTTATAGGCATAGGGGAAATTCTAAAGAAAATCCCGTTCTTTTTTCGGCTTCGCGATTTTTTGTTTCAAAAAATGCTGGAAGAAAAACCGGATTTACTGGTGTGTATTGACTACCCCGGGTTTAATATGCGCCTTATAAAGAAGGCAAAAGCAGCGGGTATTCCTGTCGTTTATTATATTTTGCCGACGATTTGGGCCTGGCATAAGAGCCGGGGAAAGGTAATAGCACAGTATGCTGATTTGGCCGTGTCTATGTTTCCTTTTGAAGAAGCATTGTATCGCAAGATAGGAACAAACGTTATTTATGCCGGACATCCGCTGATGGATGTAGTTCATGCTGATATGACAAAAGAGAAAGCGTATCGTTATTTTGGCCTGGATCCGGAAAAACAAACGATTTTGTTTATGCCGGGAAGTCGGCTGCAGGAGGTTAAAGGATTGCTGCCTGATATGCTTAGCGCTGCAAAAATTATCAGACAATATGCCGGAAATGTTCAATTTATCATACCGCGTGCTTCGACAATTGACTGCAGTCTGCTCGAACAAGCGACGCAAGCCGCAGGTGTTTCTGCTGTTATTGCCGATGATCATATATATGATATGATGAATATCAGTACGGTAGCGGTGGCGGCATCGGGAACGGCAACTTTGGAGACGGCACTGATGGGATTGCCGACGATATTGATTTACCGAGTATCTTCCTTGACGTATACATTGTCTAAATTTCTGGTTCATATCAAACATATTGGATTACCCAATATCATTTCCGGAAGGGAAATAATGCCGGAATTATGGCAAGACGAAGTTACTCCGCTTCATATAGCGGAACAACTGCTGCAAGTGTTGCAGGATAAGAAGCGGGAACAACAAATGCGCAGCGATATGCTATCCGTGCGTAGTGCTATGGGACAACCCGGTGCGGTTGAGCGTATCGCCGGAACCATTATAAATTTTGCTAAGGAGAAAGGCCGTTTATGAGAGAATATAGTAGCTATGAAAGCTACAAAAGATTATTGATCTTTATTAAACCATATGTATCACGTTTGATTATATCTGTAGTGTGCATGGCTTTTTCCGGCCTGAGCAATGTTATTGTACCGTGGCTGATTAAGGATGTTATTGATAAAGTATTAGCCAATAAAGATGTTTATACATTGAACCTTATTGTTATAGGGATTTTGGTTCTTTTTGTCTTGCGAGGCGTTTTCTTTTTTGGACAAAGCTATCTTATGAGCTATGTGGGACAAAAAATTGTTATTGATATTCGGGAAAAACTATATCGTCATTTGCAGAGACTATCTTTATCGTATTATGATCGTAATAAGACGGGCATCATTATGAGCAACTTAACGAATGATGTTACAGCACTGCAAACTGCAATTGCAGGAAACCTGGTTTCCTTTGTTCAAGAAGTTGTTATATTGGTAGGGTCATTGGTCTCTATGGTGTATTTAAATTGGCGCTTGACTTTATTGACACTTATTATTGTGCCGTTAGTGCTTTTGACCATTCACTTCTTTGGAGCACGGCTGCGTCAAGCAGGGCATGAGGTACAAGGAAAGATTGCTGATATTACCGCCTTGCTTCAGGAAGCTATTTCTGGAATTCGAATTATTCGCTCTTTTAATCGCGAGGAATATGAAATAAAAAAATTTATTACACAAAACGACTACAATTTTCAGGCTGTCATGAAGACGACAAAACTTACAAGTATGTTGACTCCATTTGTGGAATTTTTTGCGGCTGTGGCTGTGACCGGAATTATTTGGTATGGCGGTATAAGTGTTATTAACGGGGATATGACGGCAGGGGCTCTTATTGCTTTCTTGATTTATGCCATTAATTTGGCTAATCCGGTGCGCCGAATCAGTGATATTTATGGCAATGTTCAAAAATCCCTTGGTGCTGCAGATCGTGTATTTGAAACACTTGATACGAAACCCGATGTAGAAGAAAGCATAAATGCCGTTGAACTGCCACAGGTACAAGGACATGTTGAATTTGACAATGTATATTTCTCTTATGACAGTGAGCATGCAGCATTGCAAAATTTTAATTTGACTATAAATCCTGGACAAGTTGTAGCACTTGTAGGTCCTAGCGGAGCCGGGAAATCTACAGTTGCTAATCTTTTGCCTCGTTTTTATGATGTGGAACGAGGGAGTTTGACTATTGACGGCATTGATATTCGTAATGTTACGTTTTCGTCGTTACGCCGCCAAATTGGACTTGTTCCTCAGGAAACGATGCTTTTTAATGCGTCTGTTATGGAAAATATTTTGTATGGCCGTTTAGATGCGACAGAAGAAGAAGTCATATTAGCAGCTAAGGCGGCAAATGCGGATGAATTTATCCGGCAATTACCGGATGGATATAACACAGTAGTCGGAGACCGGGGGAATTCTTTATCCGGAGGACAGCGGCAGCGCATTGCTATTGCCCGAGCCATTTTGAAAAATCCGCGTATTCTTATTTTGGATGAAGCAACATCTGCGCTGGATACAGAAAGTGAAAAGATTGTACAGGCAGCTCTGGATCGTCTCATGAAAGGACGTACCGCAGTGGTTATTGCACATCGGCTTAGTACGGTTCGCAATGCCGACAAGATCGTCGTTATTGATAAAGGAAGAATCGCCGAAGTGGGAACGCATGAACAACTTCTTGCAAAAAAAGGATTATATGCAAACTTATATGCAGTACAATTTAATGGAGAATTGAAAGGCTAAACTATGAGAATTAATCCTATATATTGGTTATATAATATTTTGCTGGTCATGTATTGGGCAACACTATTTCCCATACTGGTATACCGCCTTATCAAAGAGGAAGGATTTTATCAGCGCATTAAGCAAAGTATTGGATATCTGCCGGATGATTTAAAAGAAAAAATATCTAACCGCCATGCTATCTGGCTTCATGCTGCTTCTGTAGGAGAAATTGTAGCAGCTAGTCCCATTATAAGAGAGATGCGTAAAAAATATCCAGATGAGGTACTTATTGTTTCTGTAGTAACTGCGACAGGATTTCGTATGGCACATCAAATTATTGAAGGTGCAGACGGAATTTTGTTTTTTCCTCTGGATTTACCGTATTTTACGAACCGCATTTTAAATATAGTAAAACCTAAAATTATTTTATTGGTAGAAACAGAAATATGGCCAAATTTTTTACGTATTGCTGAAAGAAAGCATATTCCTGTGATGATGATGAATGGCCGTATCAGCCAGCGCAGTGCCATTCGCTATCGGATGATTAGTTTTTTTACGAAACGGGTGTTGTCTTCCATTCGCGTTTTTTGTATGCAGAGTCACATTGATGCAGGGTATATTATCAGCATTGGGGCAGACCCTACCAAGGTTATCATCACGGGAAATACAAAATATGATCAGACATATGGCATTGTGACAGAAACAGAAAAAAAAGAATTCCTTCATGAACTAGGCTTTGAAGATGGAACATACCCGATTATTATTGCCGGCAGTACGCATAAAGGAGAAAATGGTACAGTATATAATGCGTTTGGTGAAATTAAAAAACGGTTTCCTCGTGCCCGGTTAATTATCGCACCCCGGTATATTTATCAAGCAGATTTAATTTGCGAAGAAGGAGCCACGCATCAGATTAGTATGGTGAAGCGCAGCGATATGCAGGCTAAAAAAACTATACCTGCACAGTATGATGGAGTTATTCTTGATACGATTGGTGAATTGGGCCGTGTATATAGCGTCGGCGACTTGATCTTTGTCGGCGGCAGTTTAGCAAAAATAGGCGGTCATAATATTTTGGAACCGGCGGCTCATGGCAAACCAATAATAGTAGGACCCTACATGTTTAATTTTGAAGAAATTTTTGAATTGCTTAGTAAGCGTGGGGCTTGTGTCATGGTCAAAAGTGAAAAAGAATTTATCGAAACCTGCATGGATATATTAACAGATACGTCCCGGGCAGAAAAAATGAAACGCAGCTGTATCGAAGTTGTAATGGAAAATCAAGGAGCTACGGAAAAAAATCTGACGGAATTGCAAAAGCTATTGGACGAAATACAGATGCGGAGATGAAGAGTTATGTCGTTTCGCAGTAAAACTGCGGCATATTTTTCCTTTTTGATGCAAAATGTCCCGCACACAAGAAGAGATCGTGCGGTCCTTGCCGTATTAGAGGGAATATCTAAGTTATATGGAAAAGGTGTTGAAATTAAATATAAAGCATTTGCCGGCGGAAAGCGAAAACAGGAAAAGTTGCCTGCTGTTGTCATTGGATTAGGTAATATTACTATTGGTGGAACGGGAAAAACTCCGACAGCTTGCATGTTGGCCCGTATTATTCAGGGACAAGGATACCGAGTAGCACTGCTGAATCGTGGGTATCGTTCTCGGGCAGAACATCAGACGGCTATTATGTCTGATGGTACACAACTGCTATTGTCGGCGGCCGAAGGCGGAGATGAAGCCTGTCTCATGGCTCGCAGTTTGCCGGGAGTTCCGGTTCTTGTGGGAAGAGAACGTACGACCTCTGGCCGCATGGCCATTGAACGGTATGGTGCTGAAGTCCTTATATTAGATGATGCCTTTCAACATTGGCCGCTGATTCGCGATCTGGATATTGTCTTGATTGATGCGACCAATCCTTTCGGCAACGGATATTTGCTGCCGCGGGGAATTCTGCGGGAACCATTAGAGCATTTAAACCGGGCTGGGCTGTTTATAATTACTAAAACGGATCAACGAGATTCCGATACAATTGAGGATATTTATCAAACACTGCGCCGTTATAATACTCAGGCGCCTATTATTGAGGCAGTTCATCAAGCCCGCTGGTGTGTCCCCTTTCTGAGCTGGAGTTGTGCTAACCGGGAGGATTACAAGAATTATGTGCATGGCAAGGGACGCAAAGGAATTGCTGTATCGGCATTAGGCAATCCGGCTTCTTTTGAACGTACGGTAAAAGAATTTGGGTATGAATTGGTCGATACCCTTCGATTTGATGACCATCATCAATATACTGCTGCAGATATTGAACGTATGACGGTAAAAGCCAAGAGCTTGGGAGCTATCCTGATTACTACCGAAAAAGATGCAGTAAAAATACCGGAGCACTTCTTGAACCAGTATAAATCTCCCTTATATGTACTGGGAATAGAAATTGAAATTACAAAAGGACAAGATTTGTTATATACAATTTTACATAATGTATTGGGAGGATAAAAAATGAAATTTGTATGTATTATTCCGTCGCGGTATGCTTCTACACGACTTCCCGGAAAACCATTGGCAGATATAGCTGGAAAACCTATGATTCAGCGCGTGTATGAACAAGCGGCTCAAGCACAGAAATTGAGCGCTGTTGTTGTCGCTACGGATAATCCTAAAGTATATGACACGGTTGTTACATTCGGCGGCAAAGCGGTTATGACTCGTGAAAATCATATTAATGGGACGGATCGCTTAGCAGAAGCGGTTGAGCAGTTTGAAGATGTGGATGTTGTTGTTAATGTACAGGGGGATGAACCTTTAATTAGTTCGGATGTGATTGATGCGTTGTGCCATGTCTTTGAAGAAAATCCTAGTCTTGATATGGCGACGGTCGCGACTCCCCTTTTAGAATCAGAATATAATGAACCCAGTGCGGTGAAAGTTGTTATGAACCGCAAGGGAGAAGCCATGTATTTTTCACGCTCCTTGATACCGTATCCGCGAAATCCATTTTACGGTACTGTTAAACCATATAAACATATTGGTATATATGCGTACCGGCGTGATTTTCTTTTACAATATGCTAAGATGGAATCGACGCCTATGGAAACCGTGGAATCTTTGGAACAATTGCGTGTTTTGGAAAATGGTTATACAATCAAGGTAATTGTAACAAATCATCAATTTATCGGAATCGATACGCCGGAGGACTTAGCACGCATTCGGGAATATTTTGCAAAGGAGCATATGAAATGAAAAATGTAGTTATTGGAAATAAAAGTGTTGGCGGGGACGGAAAACTTTTTGTTATGGCAGGTCCGTGTGTGATAGAAAATCCAGACCGTTGTCTGCTTATCGGCAGGGAAATGAAAAGAATTTGTAATAAACTGGGACTTACGTATATTTTTAAAGCTTCCTTTGACAAGGCAAACCGTTCTTCTTATCATTCCTTTCGCGGTCCGGGATTAAAAGAAGGAATGCGTATTTTGGGAGATATTAAAAAAGAACTTCAAATTCCGGTGGTGAGTGATATTCATTCTATTGAACAGATCAAGCCGGCAGCAGAAGTATTGGATGTACTGCAGATTCCCGCATTTTTATGCCGTCAAACGGATTTAATATATGCAGCAGCCCAGACTGGCAAAGCTGTAAACGTAAAAAAAGGTCAGTTTATGGCACCTGGCGATATGAAAAATGTTGTAGGAAAAATAGAAGAAGCTGGCAATACTAATATTATTTTAACAGAACGAGGATTTTCTCTGGGGTATAATAATCTTGTCGTAGATATGCGAAGTTTTCCCATTATGCGCAGGTATGGGTACCCCGTTGTATTTGATGCTACGCATAGTGTACAATTACCAGGCGGCAGCGGGACAAAATCCTCAGGACAGCGGCAATTTATTGGAAATCTGGCCAGAGCAGCAGCCGGCAGCGGCATAGATGGGGTATTTATGGAAGTGCATGATAATCCCAAGGAAGCATTATGCGATGGACCTAATATGTTATATTTGACACAAGTGGAAGCAGTGCTTCAGGATATGATTGCTATCAATGAAATAGCAAAACAGAGTGTAGAAACAGACAAAGAATAACGCAGAGGTGAGTATGATGGATATATTGGAAGAGGCAAAAGAGGTATTGCAGGAAGAAGCAGCAGGTATTGAAAAACTGATTCCGAAGCTGGATCAGAGTTTTGTAAATGCTGTCAATATGATTATGGAATCCAGCGGGCGAGTTGTCGTAACTGGTATGGGGAAATCCGGGCATATAGCTCGTAAAGTATCGGCGACATTGTCCAGTACGGGGACCCCTTCTATTTGGCTTCATCCGGCTGAAGGGATTCATGGTGATTTGGGAATGGTAACCTCTGATGATATTATTCTCGCTTTTTCCAAGAGCGGCGAAACAACGGAGATAATCAATTTATTGCCGTCTTTGCGCCGCATCGGTGCAAAGATAATTTCCATTGTGGGCAATCATAATTCGACATTGGCAAAAAATTCTGATGTTATTTTAGATGCTTCGGTGGAAAAGGAAGCTTGTCCTTTAGGATTGGCACCGACGACAAGCACGACTGTATCTTTGGCTTTAGGGGATGCATTAGCCGTGGTGTTGCTGTCAAGGCATCATTTTACACCTGATCAATTCGCTGTATTTCATCCAGGAGGAGCTCTGGGACGAAAACTTTTGCTGACTGTAGAGAACGTGATGCATAAAGGTAATGATAATCCTGTTATTAGTGAAGATAGTACCGTGCAGGATGCGTTGTTCATGATGACAGAAAAAGGACTGGGAGCTGTTTCGGTTGTTGATGGAGAAGGTGTTCTTATTGGATTGGTTACGGATGGTGATGTGCGCCGGGGATTGGAAACGGGATCTAATTTTTTGAAATGGCCCGTTGAAGCTATGATGACGAAAAATCCGAGAGTTATTACTAATGATCAATTAGCAGCAGCGGCTTTGCATATTATGGAAAAAAATCAGCCGCGTCCTATTACGGTACTTCCTGTTGTGGATAAGGATAAAAAAGCAGTTGGCATGATTCATTTAACTGACTTGCTGCGTCGGGGAGTGGTATAATATGAAATATTTGACTCAAATTAAACTTTTGGCGCTGGATGTCGATGGGGTTTTGACTGATGGGATTATTTATTACGGACTGATGGGTGACTCCATGAAAGGATTTTCTGCGCATGATGGCATGGGTATTTCTTTGGCCCGTGCAGGTGGATTGAAAACTGCACTTATTACCGGAAGACGATCCCCCATGGTAGAACGGCGGGCTAGAGATTTGCATATTGACTATGTAGTACAAGATGCAGTGGATAAACTTGCAGAAATGCAGAAGCTTTGCAAAACGCAGGGATTTACGTTAGAAGAGGTATCTTACATGGGAGACGATTTAAATGACGTGGACCTTATTTCTCATGTTGGATTCGGTGCCGCTCCGAATGATGCTTGTGAAGAAGCAAAAAGGAACGCAGCTTTCGTTTCAGCTTATAATGGCGGACATGGCGCTTTGAGGGAACTTGTAGAATACATCCTCAAAGGACAAGATAAATGGACACATATCCTGCGGCAGTATAAATCAGGTCGGGTTGATATAAAACAATAGAGGAAAGGAGTACTGGCAGTGTCTAAAGAGTGGCAGTACATTACTGCGCGAAAAATAAGCAAAATAGTTTGCCATCTTTCCTATCCTACGATCGTGTCTCTGGGGAGAAAGATGGGTCCTGTTGTGGAAATAATTTTAAAAAAGCAACGAGAACGAGGTGTATTTCATATTATCCGCGGTCTGGGATGTGGAGAAACAGAAGCACGTCGTATTATAACGGAACTATTTCGAAATTTGGGACAATCGCTGTTGGAAATTCTGTATACTCCCAAATTAACAAGGGAAAATATCTCTCAATATGTTACGATTGATCATCCTGAACGCATTGAGCAAGCCTTACAGGAAAATAAAGGAGTTATTGTATTAACTGGACATGTTGGCAATTGGGAATGGATGGGGGCAGCATTAGCTTTATATGGATATCCGGCTACGACTATCGTAAAGCGCCAGCCGAATGATCAGGTTACGCGATTTCTAAATGAAAACCGCGAAATGATGGGATTAGAAGTTTTTGCCCGCGGCGGCAACGAAATGATTGGGGCAGCCAGAGCGTTAAAACGTAAAAAAATATTAGGTTTTTTAGCAGATCAAGACGGTGGATTCCGCGGTGTTCCTCAAGTGTTTTTGGGAAAAATGTCATCTACCCCGGTAGGACCGGCTATGTTTGCTAGAAAATTTCGTTCACCTATTATACCTGTTTTTGCTGTTCACGGCGATAATCATCGCAACCAGCTCATAGTGGGGAAAATTATTTATTATGAAGATACAGGAAATACAGAGGCAGATATAACCCGCTTAACGAGAAAATTAGCGGTATTGACAGAAACGTTCATTAAAGATCATCCAACCGAATGGTTATGGTTCCAACATCGTTGGAGCACAGCACCGGAGGAAATCATTGCATTGCAGAAAAAAACGGAGGAATATGGCAATGATGATGCACAAACTTAAAAATAATAAAATAACGATAGGTGTTTGCATTATTATTGTTCTGTTCGCTGGAGTACTATATTGGATTTTAAGTAGTCAGGACCAGGAAGATAGTGAACAAAAAAAGAATGATAATTTAGTTGAATTCGAAGGCTCAACGCTAGAAGAAAAAAAAGATGGCAAGCTTATTTGGAGTTTAACTGCCGATAAAATTCAAGTGGATCCAGATACTAAAATAATATATGTCACACACCCTCATATTATTATTGCGGATGTAGATGGAGAAGAAATAAAAATAGAAGCACCTATGGGTATAGTTGACAGAAATAAGCAGGCGTTGCAAGTAAAACCTCCGATTAAGGCAACGACGGATAATGGCAGTACGTTGCAGACGGATGGCAGTGTGTATTATAATATGGATACACGGTTAATCAAGGGGGGTAACGTGTATATGCAGAAGGCAGACGGCACCACATTAAGCGGGGATGCTTTTGAAACAGATGCCGCTTTAAACAAAGTAACATTGACAGGGCACGCGAAGGTAACTAAGGGAGAATAGTAATATGAGCAGACGACCAATAACATGTAAAGTCATAACAGTTTTATTGCTGGGAGCAATGATGATACCAGTTGCAGGGACTATTGCTGCCGATGATGAAAATCCAGCAGTTTCCGTTACAGCAGACAAACTTTCTTATGATGGGAAAAACTATGTGGCAACGGCGACAGGAAATGTGGTAATTGTGCGGGATCAGGCTACCATGACCGGTGATCAGGCGGTTTACAACTTAAAGTCAGCAGAAGCAGATATGGAAGGGCATGTTGCGGTAGAACAACCTAATATGCATATGACTTCCGATAAAATGCATTCAGTCAATAAAAATTACGTTGTTGCTACGGGTAATGTGAATGGTGTGTATGAAGATAAAAAGCTGCGCGGCGATAAAGTCGAATATCATTTGGATCAGGATTATGGTATTATAACAGGTAACGGTTATTTACAGGCACAGGGAGCGGAATTGTGGGCAGATACGATTCAGGGCTGGTTTAAACAAATTAAGGCAGTCGGAACCGGCAGTGTTCATATTGAATCCCCCGCAGATAACTTAATTGCATATGGGGATCGAGCAATATATACACAAACACCGAATCAAAATGATGGTGTTATTCATATGCTTGGAAATGTGCGGGCAAATCAAAATGGGAACTCGTTGACAGGGGATAATGTTGAAATCCATTTGGCGGATAATTCCGTACAAACGATGAGTCGTTCTACGGTAGTGCTTGTTCCGGGGAATGAATGAGAATAAGGGGGAATTATGTTCATTCAAACGAAGCAACTTGTAAAAACATATAAAGAACGTAATGTAGTAGATGGAGTTAGCCTTCATGTTGATAAAGGGGAGATTGTCGGACTACTGGGACCTAATGGAGCTGGAAAAACAACAACCTTTTACATGATAGTTGGAATAGAACGTCCTACTTCGGGAAATATTTATATAGATGGCAATGATATTACCCAGCTGCCCGTTCATCGCCGGGCGAATTACGGTATAGGGTATTTACCTCAGGAAGCCTCTATTTTTCGTAAATTAACAGTAGAAGATAATTTGCTGGCTATGTTGGAAACAACAAAATTGAGTAAAAAAGAACAAAAAAACAAAGCAGAGGCTTTGATGGAAGAATTTACCATTACAAAATTACGTAATCGTTTGGGTATCCAATTATCAGGTGGCGAACGGCGGCGTGTGGAAATTGCCCGCTGTCTGGTCATGGATCCGGCATTTATTTTGTTAGATGAACCGTTTGCCGGAATCGACCCATTGGCAGTAAATGATATTCAGAGTATAATTCAGCACTTGAAAAATCGTGGTATGGGTGTTCTTATTACGGATCACAATGTTCGCGAAACCTTGAGTATTGTTGATAAAGCATATATTTTGAATGAAGGGAAAATCCTTCTTGAAGGAGATCCGGACACTGTTGCTAACGATCCTGTAGCCAAAAAATTCTATTTGGGCGAAGAATTTACAATGTAATCGATATGGAGAAATGAATGCGAATATTAGATAAATATATTTTAAAAGAATTTATTGGCCCTTTTTTATTTGGTGTATGTGCGTTTACAAGTGTTTTTGTAGGCACGGGTACATTATATCGTATTGCGAATTTGATTAATGAATTTGGAGCCTCGGCTTGGACTGCGTTTCGTGTGCTGGTATTAGCGATGCCTTCTATTATAGTCTTGACATTTCCAATGTCTGTATTGTTAGGGGCATTATTAGCATTTGGCCGTCTCTCCGGTTCCAGTGAAATGATTGTCATGCGCTCAGGCGGACAGAATTTTTTGCGATTAGCTATGCCTGTTTTTATTGCGGCTTTTGTTATTTCTTTGGGTACGACAGCCTTTAATGAATTTGTCGTACCGCAAGCTAATAATGCGTATAACAGAATAATAAATGAAGAAGTAAAACATAGTGCGGCACCAAAAACACAAGACCACATTGTTATTAAAGATGTGCACGGATCGGATATTGCCAGTTTGATGTATGCTCGTCAGTTTGACGGGGACACGAAGGAACTTAAAAATATTACGCTGCAGGAATTTGAGAACGATGTTCTTACAAGAGTAGAAAATGCAGAGTATGCCGTTTGGGATGGTTCTAAGTGGGTTATGAAAGATGGGATTATTTATGATTTGTCAGTTAAGGGTGAAATAGAACGGACCATGCATTTTAAAAGTCAGGCAATGCCGATTAACCAGACACCTAAAAAAATAGGAGAATCCCAGCGTAAACCTGAAGAAATGACAATTCGAGAATTACGGGAACAAATTCGTATATTGGATGAGAATTCGGTAGATACAAATAAAATGAAGGTAGAAATGTATAATCGATTTGCATTGCCTCTGGCTAGTTTGGTGTGCGCTATCATAGGAGCACCATTAGGTTTGCAAAAACAGCGCGGTAGTTCTTCTATTGGCTTTGGAGTCAGCGTTATTGTTATTTTTATTTACTATTCGATCATGACATTGAGTAATGCCTTAGGCAACAGCGGAAAGCTTACCCCATTTTTAGGAGCATTTCTGCCCAATATCCTTTGTGGTATTACAGGCATTATTTTGGTATATCGAGCATCCAAATAAATGGTTAGTGGTTAGTTTTCCGTGTTTTGGCTGGAATACTGATTGCTAACCATTTATAGTATATAAATAATATAAATTAGTAAAAAATACGAATAATAATGACAGATATAGGTATAATGGTATATTATAATAGTTATATTAGGTAAATAACTGTGTTGAAAGGAGGGGCGCATATGGAATATGGCTGGATTATGCTGTTTATACTGGCGATTATGGGTGGGATTATTGCATATATAGGCGATAAAATAGGCTCACGCGTAGGTAAACGAAAGATCGTTTTATTTGGTTTGCGCCCTAAATATACATCTATATTAGTTACTATTTTAACTGGCATCAGTATTGCAGCGGTTACACTGGGAGTGATGTCTGTATTATCTGAAAATGTACGGATTGCGCTGTTTGGGATGCATCAGTTGCAGTTGCAAAAAGCAGAATTGGAAGTGCAGCGGGATAAATTACTGAAACAAGCGGAAGATTTGGGCAATGAAATGCATGATAAAAATGAATTGCTGGCTTCTAATGAAGAGTTGCTGCGAAAACAAGAGGCACAACTCGACGAATCAAATAAGAAACTACGGTTTACTATGTTAGATTTACAACAAGTACAAGCAGCAAGAAATGATATCAGTAATCAATTAGCTCTTGCCCAAGTGGCGTATGATCAAGCTATTTCTCAGAAACAGGGAGAAATTGATAATTTAGAGTCAGTAAAGAGTGATTTAAATCAAACAAATTCAGCTTTGAAAAAAGCAAATACGTCATTAGAAAATCGCAATCAAATGTTGAATGCAATTATGCAGAATGTTCGTGAAGGGCAGGTGCTGTTCCGTGTGGGGGAAGTATTATCTACGTCTATATTGGAATCAGGACTGGATCAAGCGAAGACTCGGGAAGAGTTGAGTGATTTTATGAGTCAAACGAATACGTATATACGTCAGCATTTGGGTATAAAAGATGAAAATGCTATTGTTTTATATATTTCGCAGGAAGAATTTGATGCTACTGTGAAGCAGCTTGCCCAAGCACCACCTGGTAAAAAACTTATCCGTCTTACAGCGGCGGGAAATATTATCTTAGGTGAACCTGCCTTGGCCCATGTTGAAGTCTATGATAATAATCTGATATACCACAAAGGATATGTCGTATATTCCGAAACGATTAGACATAATGAAATGGCCGGAAATATTGAACTTCAAGTTGTCCGTTTTCTTCATAATGTCAATATGCAGGCACAAGCTAATGGGGTACTCCCAGATCCTTTGACGGGAAAAGTCGGAGCATTGACAGGTATAGAAATGTTTGATACTATTTCAAAGATTAAGTCCTACGGAGATGCGGATATCGTCTTAGAAGCTGTGACAACACATGATATTTATCCTGCTGGCCCGCTGAGTATTAATATAGTAGCCAGTCCGGCATTGTAAATGAAGGAAGGTAAAAAATGATAGTTGCGATTGATCCGGGGTCTGATAAGACAGGGGTTGCTGTTTTGCAGGAAGATGGCAAATTGGTTGAAAAAAGAATAGTTATGACAGGAGATTTTCCTACTTATTTAAATGAGATATATTCTCGCTTTACTATTACTCATATTGTGATGGGAAATGGCACATATCATAAATCATTGCAGCCTGTTGTAGAAAATTGGATACGGCAGCAGCAAACTCCTATTTTGTTTGTTCTGGTGAATGAAGCGTATACGACAGTGGAAGGAAGAAAATTATATTGGCAATATACACCACGGCATGGCTGGCGGCGTTTTGTGCCTTTGTCTTTTCAATATCCGCCGGAACCCGTAGATGATTTTGTAGCATGGATTATAGGACTGCGATATATTGACACGTTGGGAGGAAAATAATGATTAAACGGTTACCGCGGCTTGTAGGTCTTGTTTTTGGTTCATTGATATATACTATCGGATTAGATGTTTTTCTAGTACCTAATCAGGTTATTGATGGAGGTGTTGTCGGTTTGTCGCTTATGGCAGCTCACGTTACCGGCATCAGTTTCAGTATTTTTATTGTACTTTTGAATATACCGTTTTTTGTTATTGGATATAAGCATATAGGTGCCTATTTTACAGGATTTTCTTTGTTCTCTGTATTATGGCTGGCCATATGGAATCAAGTAATTCATTTTCATCCGCTGACCTATGATCCTTTTTTGTCCACTGTATTCGGCGGTATTATTATTGGCCTTGGTGTAGGACTTATTATCCGCTGGGGAGGATCCTTGGATGGGACGGAAATATTGGCCATTATTGCAGATCGAAAGTCTCCTTTTTCCGTAGGCGAGATTATTATGTTCTTTAATTTTTTCATTTTAGGTTGTTCGGGATTTGTTTTTTCTTGGGACAGTGCGATGTATTCTTTAGTGGCATATTTTATTGCTTATAAAATGATTGATATTGTGACGAATGGTCTTGACGAATCGAAAGGATTGCTCATTGTTACGGGAAAGCACGATGAAGTAGCGCATTGTATTACCCATGAATTAGGAAGAGCCGTTACGCTGCTTAACGGGGAAGGCGCATATAAACGAGAAAAAACAAAAATTTTATATGCGGTTGTTTCTCGTTTGGAAATCATGAAGTTACGCAATGCTGTCAGTGATGTTGATCCGGATGCTTTTATTTCTATCTTTGACATTCGGGAAGCTCACGGCGGATTGTTTAAACACAGAAAAACACATTGATCATTGCTGTTTCAGATGTTGACATTATTGGTAGATTTGCTATCATATATACTAAGTTTTATTTATATATAAATATGGTAGGTACATCCTATTTGATGTACGCTTTACCCTAAATTTGGGATAATTCCCTTGCAGGAGGAAATAATAATGGCACAATTGAATTTTAATATTGAAGATGTATGTGGTACTTTATCAGAAAATAAAGATGGCTGGCGTAAAGAACTAACCTTTATCAGTTGGAACAATCGTGCACCGAAGTTTGATTTGAGATCATGGGATCCCGATTATCAGGCCATGACGAAAGGAATTACTATGACCAAAGAAGAGGTTATGAAATTGAAAGACGTTTTAAATGAAATGGATTTTGATAAATATTAAAGGCGTATTGCATATGCTTTCGGGAGTTCGAATAGGAAATATCTTCGAAAGCATATTTTTTTATGAAGGGGTATTCTTATCATCTTTTGATTATATTTTTTCCTATACTTGCCAAACATCTTAAAACATTATATAATTTGTTGTACGTACTATTAGTACTTGGTCATAATTCAAAGGATGATATAATATGGTTCGTATAGCAAGGGAAAAACGGCATACGCTGTTAAAAAAACGAATAGAAGAAAATCCTTTTATCAACGATGAAGAACTGGCTGAGGAATTTTCGGTCAGTATAGCTACGATACGTTTGGATCGGATGGCCTTGGGTATACCGGAATTACGTATACGCATTAAGCAGCGTGCACAGGCATCTTTGCCTCAGCACCATTTAGTGCAGGTTGTGGGAGAATTGGTGGATTGTATTGTGGGTAAAAGCGCACTTTCCATTTTAACTGCAACAGAAGATATGGTTGACTCGGCACATATTGTCCAATCTCAATTTTTATATGCGCAAGCCAATTCATTGACCAGAGCCGTACTTAATTTACCCGTGTGTATAACAACTGTTGGCAATATCAAATATAAACAACCTGTGACCGTAGGCGATAAATTGGTTGCAAAAGCGGAAGTCATAAGGCAGCGGGATCAGAAATATTATGTATGGGTAACGATTCGAAAAAAAGCGAAGGAAGTATTCCGAGCAAAATTCATCATGGAATCATTGGAATAATGGAGTGGTAATAATGAAAATAGCGGTAGATGCTATGGGCGGTGATTACGCACCGGAGGAGATCGTTCTGGGTGCCATTGACGCTGTTAAGACATATAAGTATGATGTAGTCCTTGTAGGTAATCAAGATAGAATTAGAGAAGTTATGGCACAATACGGAGCAACAGAGAACGATCGACTGACTATTGTTCAAGCCAGTCAGGTTATCGAAATGGGAGAACATCCGGCACAAGCTATTCGCAAAAAAAAGGATGCATCCATTGTGGTGGCGACTAAACTGGTTAAACAAGGAGCATGTGATGCTGTAGTAGCACCTGGCAGTACAGGAGCAGCTGTTACGGCGGCTCTTTTAGGTCTGGGACGTATTCCGGGAATAGAACGTCCCAGCATTGCAACGCCAATTCCTTCCAAAGAAGGAATTACGGTGTTGCTTGATTCCGGAGCGAATGCCAATAGTAAACCGAAGCATCTGGTAGAAGGTGCTATTATGGGATACCATTATGCAAAATATATTTTAGGTATTTCTAATCCTACCGTAGGCCTTCTTAATATCGGGGAAGAAGATTCCAAGGGAAATGAGGTGGCCCAGGCTACATACCCATTGCTGGAGAAATTGAAAACAATTTCCTTCTATGGAAATGTGGAAGGCCGTGATATACCAGAAGGAACGGTTGATGTTGTTGTTTGCGACGGTTTTGTTGGAAATGTAATCTTGAAATTTGGCGAAGGAATGGCGTTATTTATTATTCGCTTGGTCAAGGATACGATAAAAGAAAGCGGATTCGTTGCTAAATTGGGTGCTTTGGCGGTATTACCGGTTTTAAAGGCGCTGAAAAAACGACTGGATTACACGGAATACGGCGGCGCACCGCTTTTAGGTGTCAACGGAAGTTTTATTATTTGTCATGGCAGCTCCAAGGCCAAAGCTATTAAAAATGCAATTCGCGTGGCTGGAGAGTTAGTAGAACAGGATGTTGTCGGGCATATTCGCAGCAGCATGGAGGAAGAAAGGGTTGAAGAATATGGGAATGAAAGTTAGTCAAGCAGGCTTTCTGGGAACAGGACATTGTGTTCCGGATCAAGTATGGACTAATAAAGATTTAGAAAAAATGATGGATACATCCGATGAGTGGATACGTACTCGTACGGGAATTGCACAGCGATATGTTGCACCTAAGGGCGTCAATACCTCTGATTTGGCAACGGGAGCAGCTCGAAAAGCATTGGAAATGGCTTGTGTTAGTGCGAAAGACTTAGATCTGATTATTGTTTGTACATTGACACCCGATAGATCTCTTCCGGCTACTGCTTGTAAAGTGCAGGCAAATTTAGGGGCGGTAAATGTACCCGCGTTTGATTTAAATGCTGCTTGTTCGGGATTTGTGTATGCTTCTATCATTGCCAAGCAGTTTATTGAAACAGGATTATATAAAAATATTTTAGTTGTTGGGGCAGAAATTTTAACACGCGTTATTAATTGGCATGATCGCGGTTCCTGTGTTTTGTTTGGAGACGGTGCCGGCGCGGCGGTTATCGGCCGGGTTGATGACGGGTATGGCATGTTTGGTACCGATATGGGGGCACAGGGGGAAGGCGGACAATATTTAACGATTCCCTCCAGTGGAGTAGAAATGCCGCGAACGGATGAAACCATTAAAAATGAATTAGCATTTGCTCAAATGGATGGCAAAGAAGTGTATAAATTTGCTGTTCATGCTATGCCGGGTGCTGCTGCAAAAGTAATGAAATTATCTGGTTGGACGAGTGATGAAGTGGCGATGCTGATTCCGCATCAGGCCAATCTCCGCATTATAGAATCAGCGTCCAAACGTCTTCATATTCCTATGAACAAAATTTTTGTCAATATTCAAAATTATGCAAATACGTCAGGAGCATCTATTCCGATCGCAATGGACGAAGCGAATCGGGCAGGACTTCTTCATCGCGGTGATAAAGTCGTTTTAGCTGGTTTTGGTGCGGGTCTTACATGGGCGGGCTTGGCCATGAAGTGGTTTTGATAATGAGGTGATATGATGAAGAAAGCATTTATTTTTCCGGGCCAGGGCTCGCAAAAAGTAGGTATGGTAAAGGATCTTTATGAAGCATATCCGGTAGTAAAGCATCTTTTTGAAGAAGCGGATGATGCACTTGGCTTTTCACTTACGAAGTTATGTTTTAATGGACCGGATGAAGATTTGATGATGACCTGCAACACCCAGCCGGCGATTTTGACAGCGAGTACAGCATGTGCCCGCGTATTAAAACAAGAAGGATGGGAACCTGATATTGTAGCCGGTCATAGTTTGGGAGAATATTCGGCTCTTGTTGCATCGGGTGCATTGCGGTTTGCCGATGCTGTTTGTACCGTACGCCAGCGTGGACAGTTCATGCAGGAAGCGGTTCCCTTGGGAGAGGGAAGCATGGCAGCTATATTAGGGCTTGAAGATAATAAGATTAAGGAAATTTGTCAAACGGTATCAAATAAAGTCGGGCCGGTACAAGCAGTAAATTTTAATTGTCCGGGACAAATTGTTATTGCCGGGGCAGCAAAGGCCGTTGAAACAGCAGTTGACAAATTAAAAGCGGCAGGTGCTAAACGTGCGATTCTGCTCCATGTCAGTGCTCCGTTCCATAGTACATTAATGGAACCTGCTGCGAAACGACTGGCAGCCGTTCTTGATACTATCCATATTGCCGATGCAGAAATTCCTGTTGTTGCTAATGTGAACGGAGCCGTAGAAACAGCGGCAGAAGATATAAAAGAAGCGCTGGTCAAACAGGCGGCTAGTCCGGTATTGTGGATTGATTGTGTTCATACTATGGTTCAGTCTGGGGCCGATATATTTGTTGAAGTGGGGCCAGGCAAAGTTCTGAGTGGGTTTAACCGAAAAATTAATAAGGCAATTCAAAGCGAAAATGTAGAAGATATATCATCCTTAAAGAAAACACTTGAATTTTTTCAGGGGGTTCGATAAAATGCTTTTAACAGGGAAAACAGCTATTGTGACAGGCGGTTCTCGTGGTATTGGGCGGGCGGTTTCATTAGCGTTCGCTCGTGAAGGAGCTAATGTGATTGTTGTTTATGCTGGAAATACAACAGCTGCAAAAGAAACACTGCAAATGATTGAAAACGAGCAAGGCAAGGCTGTGAGCATACAATGTGATGTTTCCGATAGTGCTGCTGTGGATGCCATGGTAAAACAAGCAAAGGAAATATTTGGATCTATAGATATTCTGGTCAATAATGCGGGGATTACACGTGATAATCTTATTATGCGTATGAAAGAAGAAGATTGGAAACAAGTTTTAGATACGAATCTTACCGGAGTGTATCATTGTACAAAATCTGTATCTAAAATTATGATAAAACAAAGACAGGGGTCTATTGTAAATTTGACGTCTGTTGTTGGGATTACCGGCAATGCCGGACAGGCTAATTATGCGGCAGCCAAGGCCGGGATTATCGGTTTTACAAAATCGATAGCTAAAGAGTTGGCATCGAGAAATATCCGGGTGAATGCAATTGCTCCTGGATGCATAGATACCGATATGACGGCTGTTCTTGATGATTCTGTAAAAGAAGATATGATAAAAACAATTCCGCTGGGACGTGTGGCTGAGCCTGAAGAAGTGGCAAAAGCCGTATTATTTCTAGCGTCAGATTGTGCCAGTTATATTACCGGTCAAGTTTTACAAGTTGATGGCGGCATGGTAATGTAAGTATATATGGATCATTGAAAGGGGGTGAATGGAAATGAGTGAAGAAGCTACTTTTGAAAAGGTTAAAGGCATCGTTGTCGAACAGCTGGGTGTTGACGAAAAAGAAGTCAAGATGGAAGCTGCTTACATTGATGATTTGGGCGCGGATTCCTTAGATATTGTTGAACTTATCATGGCTTTCGAAGAAGAATTCAATATCGAAATCCCTGATGATGTCGCAGAAAAGATCAAAACCGTTAAGGATACGGTTGATTATATCGAAAAGGAAAAGAAAGCCTAAGCATGCAATAATGGCCGTAAGGGGGAAGGTAAAGCTTCCCCTTTGATGGCATCTTGAATGGAGGAAAACATATTGAAGCTGCCAGAATTAAAGATAGGTAAGCTTGTGGCAAGGATACCAATTATACAAGGCGGAATGGCTATTCGTTTATCTACCGCCAGACTAGCCGCTGCTGTAGCCAATGAAGGCGGTATAGGTCTCATAGCGGCATCCGGTATGCCTTTTGATGAATTACGATATGAAATACGTCTGGCTAAAAAGCTAGCTCCCAATGGAATCATTGGAATAAATGCAATGGTAGCGGCCCGAGAATTTAAGGGGCTTGTTACTACCTCAATTGAAGAAGGAATCGATCTAGTGGTAGCAGGAGCAGGCTTTTCCCGCGACATGTTTAGTTGGGGCAAAGAATCAGGTACGCCTATTGTTCCGATTGTGTCTTCTGCAAAACTAGCTAAAATATCTCAATCCCTGGGTGCTGCCGCTGTTGTAGTTGAAGGAGCGGAAGCAGGCGGGCATTTGGGAACAAACCGTTCGAGCCGGCTCATTGTACCGGAAGTGCGTGCGGCTGTTGATATTCCCGTTATCGGTGCGGGAGGAGTGCTTCATGGTGAAGATATCGCAGCAATGTTTAAACTGGGAGCCAACGGTGTTCAAATGGGAAGCCGTTTTGCTGCTAGTGTGGAATCTAACGGCTCAGAAGAATTGAAAAAAGTGTATCTTCGTGCTAATAATCCAGAGGATTTTGTTTTGATACACAGTCCTGTAGGACTTCCCGGACAGGCAATCCGTACTCCTTTTTCGGAACGGATCCTGTTAGGAACCGCGCAGAAGCCAATAAAGTGTGACTGCTGTTTAAAAAAATGCAGCCATAAATATTGTATTATTCGGGCACTTACGCGGGCACAGCAGGGGGATATAGAAACAGGCCTTGTCTTTTCCGGTCGGCGTATGCAGGAAATACATGATATTTTATCGGTCAAAGAGATATTTGCATACCTTAAGCGAGAATTGGATGCAATTCCCGATTAAATTTTAATTAATGAGGTGAATACTTTGGAAAAACGTGCAGTAATTACAGGCTTGGGCGTTATTTCTCCAGTCGGTAATGGCAAAGATACATTTTGGAATGCTTTGATTACCGGACAGAACGGAATCGCGCCCATCACTCACTTTGATGCAACGGAATACTCCGCACGAATTGCCGGCGAAGTAAAAAATTTTGACCCGGCTGATTATGATATTGACAGGAAAGAAGCCCGGCATATGGATATTTCTACACAATATGCTGTTGCGGCGGCTAAACTGGCTCTGGATGATTCCGGTATTAATTTAGAGCAAGAAAATCGAGATCGCATTGGGACTATGGTAGGTACAGGTATCGGCGGAATGGAAACTTTACACAATCTTTATAAAGGATTGTTTGAAAAAGGCCCGTCTCGTGTTAATCCTTTTGTGGTTCCTAAAATGATCGCTAACATGGCAGCTGGTCAAGTATCTATCGTTTTTGGACTTCATGGTCATTGTGCCAGTATGGCGACCGCTTGTGCCACTGGTACAAACTCTATTGGTGATGCATACCGTATGATTCAGCGCGGTGAACTTGATGCAGTTGTAGCCGGTGGTACGGAAGCTACGGTTTCCCCAGGTGCTGTCGCTGGGTTTGCGGCAATGAAGGCTCTTAGCACACGGAATGATGATCCTGAACATGCATCTCGACCTTTTGATAAAGACCGTGATGGATTTGTAATAGGTGAAGGTGCCGGTATTGTTATTTTAGAAGAATTAGACCATGCCCTTAAACGCGGTGCTCATATCTATTGCGAAGTTGGTGGTTATGGCAGTAATGCGGACGCATATCATATTACGGCACCTGCTCCCGAAGGCATTTATCAAGCTAAATGCATGCAGTTAGCGGTTGATGATGCGGGTATCAAGCCGGAAGACGTAAATTATGTCAACGCCCATGGTACTTCTACCTATTTGAATGATCTTAATGAATCGTTGGCGATAGCTAAAGTGTTTGGCGAACATGTCAAAGATATGTTTGTTAGTTCGACAAAATCCATGACCGGTCATTTGCTGGGAGCTGCCGGTGCCATTGAAGCAATTGCCTGTGCAATGACGATTGAACAAGGAAAGGTCCATCCTACCATTAATTGTAAGGAACCGGAAGACGAACTAAAAGTATTAGGATTGAATTATGTACAAGGAAATAAAGCAATAGATGCCGATATCAATGTAGCGATATCCAACTCTTTTGGTTTTGGCGGCCATAATGCAACGTTGTTATTTAAAAAATATTCGGAAAATTAACTGAGAAGACTGATGGCTGATGAAAAAAGATCGTAAAGAACAATTAAAAAAATTTACTCAAGTCATGGAAATATCTTTCCATGACTTGAATCTTCTAGATAGAGCGTTAACGCATTCTTCCTATGCTAATGAAAATAAAAACAAACATGTGCAGCATAACGAACGTTTAGAATTCTTAGGGGATGCTATTTTAGATTTGGTGGTAGGAGAATATTTATTTAAAACATATCCGGAAATGCCGGAGGGAGAATTATCCAAAGCACGGGCCAGTGTAGTTAGTGAATCACCGTTAGCTGTTTGTTGTGCCGGATTTCATGTGGGCGATTATATACTTTTGGGAAACGGAGAACTTGCTTCCGGAGGCAGATCGCGTGCCAGTATTTTAGCGGATGCTTTTGAAGCTGTGGTTGGAGCTATTTATATTGATTCATCGTATGAAGCGGCTAGAAATTTTATTTTATATCAACTGCGTACTTTTCTGGCACTTGTTGAAAGTGGTCATTATGGTAAAGATTATAAAACGGTGTTTCAGGAATTTATTCAGCGAGATGGCGAACAAAAAATTGATTATGAATTATGCCGGGAAGAGGGGCCAGATCATGATAAAACTTTTTATATGGAAGTTATTGTCAATGGAAAGGCTCTGGGTGAAGGCTCCGGTAAAACAAAAAAAGATGCGGAACAACAGGCTGCTCATAAAGCACTGGAAAAATTGCACGCATTATATTAAGGGACTGATGCTATGGCATCAGTCTTTTTTTGGAGGCTATTATGAAAACATCAATTATTCCCATTTTTATTCCGCATATTGGCTGTTTGCATCGATGCGTGTTTTGCAATCAATGGCGCATTACCGGACATCATGGTATTCCAAGCGCAGGGGATGTTACTTCTCTTATACAGAACTACACTAAACATGTTCAGGAAGAGCGTCATTGGGAGGTTGCCTTTTACGGAGGAAGCTTTACCGCTATACCGGTAGAAATGCAGGAAAGATTGCTTAAACCAGCCCGTCAAGCCTTATTAAGCGGGACTATTGATGGTATTCGATGTTCTACACGCCCTGATTGTATTACTCTTGATATTTTGGACAGATTGCGCTTTTATGGTATGTCCATTGTAGAGTTAGGTGTACAATCTATGGATGATACGGTACTTGAATTTTCTAAAAGAGGGCATACGGCTGAACAAGTTTTAAAGGCAACACAGCTGTTGAAGGAGTGTGGTTTCACCGTTGGACATCAACTTATGCCGGGATTGCCCGGTGAGGACTGGTGTAGTTTAAAAGAAACGACATTAAAAATCTGTGCAGTAAAACCAGATATAGCACGTATTTATCCCGTTGCAGTTATCGAAAATACAGAACTCGCCCACATGTATCGGCAAGGGACGTATACCCCGCTATCTATTCATGAAGGGGTGTGCCGTGCTGCATATATGAAGCAGGCTTTTATAGAAAATGGCATTTCTTGCATCCGTACGGGACTGCAGGCGACCAAAGATCTTGATGACGATACACAAGTACTGGCAGGGGCATATGCGCCTGCTATGGGTGAAATGGTGGATACAAAACGATATCAGATACAGTTATTTAACTTATTGGATAAACTTTCCGGAGTATCTGTTGTAATATCCTATCATAGGCGTGATACTTCGCGGATTATAGGGTATCACAATGTGACGCGGAAACGGGCGGCCTGCAAATATAAGCAGCATATAAGATGGTGTGAAAAGCAGGGGATACAACCAGGAAATATCATTGTTCAAACACCTTTACGGACCTATAGATTGGATATGAACGCGAATCAAGTGTATGCAGTATAAAAATCAGCAAAAAAAACTCTCCGTACGGCGATTGTATATGCCAATGATACGAAGAGTTTTTTATTGATACATTTTTTTTATTCTGCTGCATCGTCATGAAAATCTACAAGGTGGTGTTTTTGAATCATTTTTTCCAACTCTCCAGACTCTTTGAGTTGTTTAATTACTTTATTTATTTCGGCTAAAAGTTCATTGTTATCCTTACGAACAGCAATACCGTAATCTTGCGGTGCAAATTTTTCTGGCAGAAGCATTAAATCGGGTTTGCCTTCCATGTGACTGTTTAAAATGGAGGAATCTGTACTGTACGCTGCAGCACGTCCGGATGTCATAGCGGATAGTGCTTCCGGATCTGTCGGAAATTCGGTATATTTAAGTTTAATACCGTATTTTTTGGCCCATTCTTCACAACCTTGACGACTGGTAGTTCCTTGCTGTACGGCAATGGTTTTACCATCTAATTCTTTAGCAGAAGTGATACCGCTGTCTTTTTTTACTAAGAAACCAACGGGATCGCGATAGTAAATATCTGAAAAATCCCAAGATTTTTTGCGTTCTTCATTTACTGTATAGGTAGCGATGACAAAATCGACTTGATCACTATCCAAAACAGGACCGCGGGCTTTTGCTGTTACCGTTGTAAATTCTATCTTAGTTTCATCACCTAAAATATCTTTGGCAATGGCTTTTGCGACGTCTGCATCAATACCGGTAATCGTACCATCTGATTCTTTATAACCAAAGCCTTTAACGGTATCCCCTATACCGACTTTGACAACCCCTCGATCTTTGATGCGTTGTACTCCGGCAATTTGTTTTTTTCCAGCAGCATCTTTTGCAGCTGTATCTTTGCTGTCTGTATCACCGCACCCTGCGGCTAATAATCCAAATAGTGTTAAACCAATTGCACCTATTGCGAAGCTTTTGTTCCATGTTGACATAAGTAATCCCTCCTCGTGTTTCTGCTATATATTCCCTCTTATATAGAGAACAGCATGTAAAGTAGTATAATAAAAAAAGGCACTTATGGTTTTTGACATAAGCGCCTTTGCTTTAAAACATAATATTTTAATGGATATATGCTCGCATTTGTTTATATTTCCAACGGGCTAGTGAAGATAACGTATAGTTTAATACGAAATAAATCAAAGCAACGCAGGCAAAAATTGTAAATAGCTGTCCCGTCGCACTGTATTTGCCAATAAGTATCATGCCTCGTCCTGTAAGCTCTTCCGTACCGACAGCCCATACATAAGAAGAATCTTTGATAATAGTAGTAAATTCAGACATCATAGGCGGGATGATATTTCGGAAGGATTGAGGCAATACAATAAAACGTAATACTTGAAAGCGTGTCATTCCTTGTGAGTAGGCAGCCTCAAATTGGCCGCCGGGAATTGCATTTAAACCACCTCTCACCACTTCTGACATAGTTGCGGCAGTAAATATGGACATAGCGGCAATCCCGGAAATAACAGGGGGGAGAGGCGTCATAAAACGTACTACAAGGACAAGAAGCAAGAATGGCAGATTGCGCATGATATCTATATAAATTCCTGCCAGTGTAGAGATAACAGGCAGTTTTAGATAACGACAAACGCCAAGAATGGTACCTCCGATAACGCTGAAAATAATAGAAAAAAATCCGATTTCAAGGGTTACCTTGAATCCTTGAAGCAAAAACATGATGTTTGCTGTTTGAAATACATCAGATATCATAATCCTCCCACCTCTGCTTTCTTTTCCAGCTGTTGAACCCATTTAGTCAGTGGAAAACAGAGTATCCAATAGATAACACCGGTAACTAAATAAGCTGGACCGTAATACATGTTAGCACCAGCCCACGAATCCGCAGTGTACATTAAGTCACCACCGGCAATCATAGCAAGAACGGATGTGTTTTTGATAATTCCGATGCTTTGATTGCCCAGGGCGGGAAGAATTGTTCTTTTGGCTTGTGGCAATATAATATACCACATAATTTTCCAATATCCAAAGCCTTGAGACATACCGGATTCCATTTGTCCTTTTGGTACGGCGTTAATGCCAGAACGGAAGATTTCAGACATATATGCGCCAGAGTAAATACCGACACCAAGAATGCCGATAGCGATGACAGGCAGCATAATATGTAAATGCGGCAACGCATGGTATAGGAAAATAGCTTGTATGACCAATGGGGTATTTTGGAAAAATTCGACATATACTCGATCAACGCAGCGTACCCATTTTTTGGGGAATACTCCGGCAATCCCAAAAATGATACCTAATATGAGCGAGAGAAGCAATGCTAATACAGCAACTTCCAATGTCGTCATCAAGCCTTCGATGAACAATTCACGATCATCGAGTAAGGCTATCCATTTAAAACCGGCAAAAATTTCTGCCATTAGTTCTTAAGCTTCCATTTCGTTAAAAGTTGGTCCATTTCGCCGGATTTTTTCATTTCTTTGAGGACCTGATCAATATAGTCGCAAAGTTCCTTGTTATCTTTTTTTGTAGCTATGCCATATTCTTGGGGAGCAAAGCTATCGGGTAAAATGACAGTTTGATCATCGACATACCCGTGAAGATTAGATTGATCCATGGCATAAGCGGCAGCACGGCCAGACATAAGAGCCGCTTTGCATTCTGTATATGTCGGAAATTCGGCGAACTTAACATCAATACCATCTTTTTTGGCGGCTTCGCTGACTGCTTTGCGTGTAGTAGCACCTTGCGGTACCGCAATCGTTTTACCATCTAAATCTTTTAAAGATTGTATATTATCTGATTTTTTTACTAAGAGACCAACTGGATCAGTATAATAAGGTTCCGTGAAATTGTATTGTTTTTTACGTTCTTCGTTAATAGTATACGTAGCACAAATCATGTCCAGTTCGCCGCTATCAAGCAAAGGTCCGCGGGTTTTGGCGGTGACGGGCGTAAACTCTATTTTGTTTTCATCTCCGAATATTTTTTTAGAAACAGCTTTTGCCAAATCAATTTCAAATCCTTCGATTTTTCCTGTTTCCGGATTTTTGAATCCAAATAAAGGTACATCAATTTTACAGCCTACCTTTAATACACCACGATCCTTTATTTTTTGGATAGCTTGGCCGCTATCGGTTTTTGCGGCAGTTTCCTTTTTGTCTGATTCACCGCATCCGGCAGCTAATGCACCGAAGGCAATCAATGCAGACAGGACTAATACTGTAAGTTTTTTTTCTGATGCTTTCATGAATGATTCCTCCTCTTAATAATCATAAGAAAGTATTGAATATTAATGAATAATTTTACTCAAAAATTGTTTGGCCCGATCATTTTCCGGATGAGTAAAGAAATGTTCAGGAGTACCTGTTTCCAGTACTTGCCCATCAGCCATAAAAATGACCCGATCGGCAACTTGACGAGCGAATCCCATTTCATGAGTGACACAAACCATAGTAATGCCTGTATGGGCTAACTCTACCATGACGTCTAATACTTCTTGAATCATTTCAGGATCAAGTGCCGATGTGGGTTCATCAAAAAGCATGATTTTAGGATGCATATTTAATGCTCTGGCTATAGCAACACGTTGCTGTTGTCCACCGGATAACTGACCAGGGTAGGCGGCTGCTTTGTCAGCCAGACCGACACGATCTAAAAATTCCATGCCGGATTTTTCTGCAATATCCCTTTTTATGCCTTGAACCATGACAGGAGCAATAGAAAGATTTTCTAATACAGTCATATGGGGATACAGGTTAAATTGTTGGAATACCATGGCGGCTTCTTGTCTGATTTTTTTTAGTTTGGCATGCGGTTCCATCAGATCTTCACCGTCGACAATCACTCTGCCGCTGTCGGGGCGTCCCAGCATATTGATGCAGCGGATCATCGTACTTTTTCCGGAGCCGCTGGGACCGAGAACCACGACTTTCTCGCCGGTTTTTACATGGATATTGACATCTTTGAGAACATGATTTGTGCCAAAAAATTTATTAACTTCAGTCAAGGTGATCATAAAATATTCCCCTTCCTATGGACAGATATAAAAATAGCGCTTTACATAATATCAACTTACTAAGTCGATACGCTATAAAGCGTCATTGCTTCTGTCGTTCATTTTTATTAATGTTAACATTGATATTAAACCAAAAAGTTAAATATGTCAATATTTTTTCGTAAACATTTTTATATAGTATGATAATTATCTTTATATATTTAATATTCAAAGCAATTAATTAAAAAGAATGACAGCTATTGTATTTTATACTTGCTAACATGAAAATATAGAATTCTTATTTTCAATTTAGATTTACTTGATATATAATAGAATTATATATATCAAGTTGGAAAGGAAGGATATCATGGGATATAAGGATAAAAAGTGCCTCATCGCTTATTTCTCGCATGCCGGTGAAAATTATGTCAGTGGAAAAATAGTGAAATTGCGGATTGGAAATACGGAAAAAGCGGCACAAATGATTAAACTTCACACCGGTGGAGATATGTTTCGTATTAATACAATTCAATCGTATCCATACACATATATGGATACGGTTGCCATAGCTAAAAAAGAAAAAAAAACTGGAGTTCGACCCTTATTAAAAAACATATTGGAAAATTTGGGAAAATATGACGTTGTATTTTTAGGTTATCCTAATTGGTGCAGTACGATGCCGATGCCCGTGTGGACATTTTTGGAATCCTATGATTTTTCCGGAAAGATTATTCTTCCTTTTTGTACACATGAAGGGAGCGGGTTCGGGCATAGTTTACAGGATATTACATCCCTTTGTCCGACAGCCATCTTGGGAAAAGGGTTGACTATTTTCGGAACGACGATTACCGATGCCGAAGATGATGTTAAACGCTGGCTCAATAACTGTTGATTTCTAATATATCTAATATAAAGGAGGATATTATGGAGCTGACGATTTTAGTAGACAACAATACAATTAGTGGTTCTTGCTATGGAGGAGAATCGGGTCTATCCTGTTATTTGCGGTGTGATGGAAAAAAAATCTTGCTGGATACAGGACGTACGGATATGTTTATGAAAAATGCCAGACGATTGGGAATCGATTTATTAGATGTGGATAGTATTGTCATTTCACATGGACATTATGATCATACTTGGGGATTGCAGCCTTTGGTGCAGGAGTACATTGAAGCCAGTTATGAAAAACGACCTTGGAAAAAGGCAAAGCTTATCACGCATCCTGATTCGTTTCTGCCTAAAGAGGCAGGTGGGAAAAATATTGGAATGATTTTGGGGGAAGCCCAGTTGCAGCAAACTTTTGATATAAAAAAGACCAAGGAACCTGTGTGGTTAACAAAGCATTTGGTTTTTTTAGGTGAAATAGAAAGAGGCAATGATTTTGAAGCTCAAAAACCGTTAGGCCGCACATTGCGGAATGGGGTCTGGGAAGACGATTATTTGCTGGATGATTCCGGAATTGTTTATACGTCAGATAAAGGGCTTGTGGTTATTACTGCTTGTGCACATGCTGGAGTTTGCAATACCGTTGAATATGCTAAAAAAGTCTGTAAAGAAAATCGGATTCATGCCGTCATCGGCGGATTTCACTTGCTGCGGGATAAACCTAATGTGTTTGATGCTACAGCAGCCTATCTTAAAGATTGTGCTCCGGAATTTGTCTATCCTTGCCACTGTGTCAGTCTGAACGGTAAATTATGGCTGGCTCATTCTTTGCCGGTCAAAGAAATCGGGGTAGGGCAAAAGTTAGTTTTTATGTAAGAAAATATAAGAGCAATAAAAGGCGTATCATTAAATAGATGCGCCTTTTATTATAAATTGTATATATATATAAGAAAGGGGAATGAGGATACAGAAATCAAAACAGGGATATGGGATAAATCAGGAAATGGGGGGCATTTGTATGTTATGGCGAGGATTTAGGTTCGGTATGATGCTGCAGATGGCAGTGGGACCTATTTGTCTGTTGACTTTCATGGCATCGGCATCTTTTGGCTGGGCATCAGGAGAGGCAGTTGCCATAGCGGCAACGATTGTAGATGCGGCATACATTATTGTATCTGCAGGTAGTGTTGCTGTCGTTATAAAGAAACCGGAAGTGCAGCGAAAAGTTAAAATTTTTGGTGCTGTAATTCTTGTTTTGTTTGGCGGGTATATGGTTTGGCAGACAACGGGCGGAACTATACCACACGTAGCTGTTGTTGGAACCGGAGCTGCTGATTTTTTTATTGAAGGAATTGTTTTAACCTTGTCTAATCCGTTGACAATTCTCTTTTGGGGCGGCGTATTTGCCGCGCAAGCTGCAGAATGCAGCATGAACCAACAGGAAATGAAATGGTTTGCAGGAGGGTGTGTGTTATCGACTATCGTATTTCTATCTCTTATTGCGGCAGCAGGTGTGTGTGTGGGACAATTTTTACCACCCTTTATTTTACTTCTTTTAAATGGAACAGTGGGTATTGCACTTATTTATTTCGGCATGCGGCTTTGGCGATAGAGAATTTTAATATATCTCAGCAAGTTAAATGACATATCGAGTAAGTAATCTTGAAAATTGTTTGACAGGTTATAGAGAGCTTGTTATACTTATATGCGACATAGGGGAGCTCTATTTGGCTGAGAGGAGGACATCTGTCTTCGACCCTGAAACCTGATGTGGATAATCCCACCGGAGGAAACGACAATGGTTTTAAAGGAGAGCATCTATGCGGATGTTCTCTTTTTTTTATGTGGAAAGGAAGAACGATATATGAATGAAGACAAGACATCAGTTTTTGCGAATGGTCTTTTATGGTTTGGCGCTGGTATTTCTATTGCGGAAATATTGACAGGAATGCTGCTGGCCCCGTTGGGCATGGTTAAAGGGGCTGCAGCTATTATCATCGGGCATTGTATTGGCGGAATCGTTATGTATTATGCCGGACTTATTGGCGGAAGAACGGGACGTAACGCCATGGGAACCGTAGAGCTTTCTTTTGGAAACAAAGGGGCCTTACTATTTGCTGGGTTAAATGTTATACAACTTATAGGCTGGACTGCGGTAATGATTACCAGCGCTGCTGCGGCGGCTAATACTATCATTGATATTGGTACGGCAGGCTGGAGCATAGTCATTGGGATACTTATTGCCGGATGGGTTGTGTTAGGATTGAAAAATTTAGGAAAAGTCAATATTGTGGTTATTGCTGCTCTTTTGATTTTAACCTTTATTTTAAGCACGATTGTGTTTCATGGGAATGGACAACCGCTGCCAGGAGATCCACTGAGTTTTGGCAATGCCGTAGAACTGGCGGCAGCTATGCCGTTATCCTGGCTGCCGCTTATTTCTGATTACACAAGGACTGCAGAAAGTCCTCAAAAGGCAACGCTGATGAGTTGTACGGCTTATTTTATTGCCAGCTGCTGGATGTTCTTTATTGGAATGGGAGCCGCTTTGTTTACCGGGCAAAATGATATTGCTGCGATTATGCTGCAGGCGGGTCTTGGTTTTGCCGGTATCGTTGTTGTGCTTCTTTCTACGGTCACAACTACGTTTCTGGATGTTTTTTCAGCTGGAGTCAGCAGTCGGCATATAATTCTTCATATGTCGGAGAAAAAATTGGCCTTATTAGCCTGTGCTGGCGGAGTCACTTTAGCTATCTTTGCACAAGCAGAACAATTCCAGGATTTTCTTTATTTTATAGGTTCGGTTTTTGCTCCAATGACAGCCATTTTGTTAGCTGATTATTTTATCTTGAAAAGAGACAATTCGTCACAATCTTATAATTGGGAAAATATTGTGTTGTGGGGTCTGGGCGTTGTTTTGTACCGCATTTTTTTACATGTTGATACCCCGTTGGGCAATACCTTTCCTGTTGTGATTATTATGATGATAGTTAGTATATTTGTGCAAAAATTATTCCATTCATTTTCATTTCACAGGTAAATATTCATAAAAACACCCTGTCATGCCATTGTAGTGACCCCATCCGTTAATTAATCCTAGGTCTAATTTATGGGGGGCACTATATAGGTCTGATAGGGCGTTTTTATTATTTGGATATAAAATGATGATATGCATTGCATTAGAAAAGAATAACTATATGTATTATATAAGGAATCCTAATATAAGCCAAAGTTAAATATTTTTTTGTATTTTACTTGCTTTTAAGGTATCAACGGCAATATGCAGTGCTTTTAAACGAGGAGCTTTTTTATAAATATGTTGTTCCATGCGGTTTAAAATATCTGCAAGGAACATTACCGCTTTCACAATATAAGGACCCTTATTCAGCATAACGCATTCAGCACGTTCACTCATGGCTGCATCGGTAATTTCCGCTCGTGAAGGAAGTCCGGTTTTTACCATATTTTCTAAAACCTGTGTAGCCCAAATTACCGGGATATGAGCAGCTTCACATATCCAGAGTATTTCCTCCTGTAATTCGGAGAGGCGTTGATATCCTACCTCCACAGCTAAATCACCGCGGGCAATCATGACTCCGAAAGGTTGTTTTGAAGCAGCTTGGACAATAATTTCTGGTAAATGATCTACGGCTTCTTTGGTTTCTATTTTTGCAATAATGGCAATTCCATCTGATTCAGCTCCCCGACGTTTTTGTATTTCTTCCTGTAGTAATCGTATATCTTCGGCTGTTTTGACAAAAGAAAAACCAATGGCATTAGCATAGGAAGCAATGAAATCTAAATCTTTTAAATCTTTTTTGGTAAGAGGGGATACGTGAAGCGGGGTTTGTGGAAAATTCAGACTTTTTTGACTTTTCAATTTGCTTCCTTTGGGTTTAGTATATGTAATTTTTAGATAGGCGCCTTTATCCGTTAAGGAGATAACCGTTGCTTGTACTTTTCCATCATCAATTAATATAGGATCCCCCGGTTTAAGGGTTTCAAATATTTCGGGTATACTGCATGTAATGACGATAGGACCGGTATAATCTGACGGATAATCACTTATTTTTCCGGAGGCAAGAAAAAGGCAGTCTCCCGTTGTAATGCGGGATTCGGAATCCTTGACTAGTATTTCGGCAATCCGGGATTTAGGGCCGCCTAAATCCATGTAAATTTTACAATTTCGGCCAATGTCACGTTCTGCATGATGAATGTGATTAATCATTTTCAGCCATATGGCAGGGGTATCATGCGCACAATTGATGCGAGCGGAATCCATACCGGCTTTTAGCAAATCGTGAATCATAGCATAGTTATAAGCAGCTTCTGTAGGGAGAGTGACCATGATGTGTGTATAACATGAAGCGGGTGTACCGCCGAAAATCAACGTGGTATTATGATTAAGCAGTTTATCTCCATAAAAAAACATTTTCTGCGAAGGATAATTGATCAATTCCGATTTGTCCTTATTACAGATACGTCCCAAAGAAGCAATAACGGCATCGAGATTAGCGATAGCGCGAGCTTCACTGCGCCCAAGTGAAGAAAGACCTAACGGGAGCAGATCCCGCTGGAGTGCTCGCAGGTCATGGCTGCGCAAAGCTAAATAGAAAGCCAGATTTAACGCACTATACAAAAAGGATTTGCGGCGGATGCAAGGTTTCCAAGTTTCAAACAAATCGATACCTTCTTGCAGGACTTGCCGTCGTAACGCATATAAACGCGTATATAATATATCTAATTGTTTAGTCCTGCTGCCGACTGTCACCGAAATCACCTCCTGTGTAATGATGTCAATTTATCCTTTCTATTATAGCATAATACTGCTATGATGTGGGGAGTCTATGAAAATGGAGTATGTGTTTTGTGAAAGAATGGGCAGCGTCATATTCTTTGCACAAATTTTTCATACTATACACATACTTTTTATATTACTTTCGTATACTGCTCACTAGGAGTTAAGTTGCATAACAACTATTGGAGGAGTGGATGAGAGATGCACCAGTTTTACAAAAGTAAAAAAGTGTTAGCCGTGTATGTTTTAACTGCCTTATGTATTACATCAGCCGGTGTATATGCGGCTACAGAGCATTGGAACGATGCTTCCTTGACACCGCAGACGGTAACGAGGACAAGCTTGTCAGAAAAGACAGGCTGGCAGGAATGGAAGAATTCTTGGGATGCAGTTAAAAGTAATTACGAGCAAGTATCGCTGGCACCGGGAGCGGATGCATCTCGTCTGAACTTCGGCTGGTATTCAAAAAAGAAATCAGATACAGCAGCGGTCAGAATATCCAGGCATCCGGATATGCAGAATGCCAAAGTGTATAGTGGTACTTGTAAGCCCGGGACTGTTATAAACGGAGAAACCTATTATACCAACAAAGTGGAAGCTGTTGGGTTTAAACCGAATCAAACCTATTGGTATCAAGTACAGTTAAATGGTGAATGGCAGCCGGCACAACAGTATAAAACGGGAAATCCTAAAGATTTTTCCTTTATGTATGTGGGAGATCCGCAGATAGGGGCTTCAATAGGACAAACTCCGGCTGATGGCAGTAAAAAACAAGATGGTGAAATAGCGGCCCGCAATGATGCGTATAACTGGAATAAAACATTAAATGCAGCGTTGCGGCAGCATCCGGAAATTAATTTCCTTGTATCTCCCGGAGATCAGATAAATGAACCGGCAGCTAAAGGAGATGCAGAAAAAATACAACTTCAGGAATATCAATATGCAGGCTATCTTTCGGCAGCGGTATTACGCAATTTGCCGGAAGCTACCAGCATTGGCAACCATGACAGCATGACTGAAGGATATGAAAATCATTTTAATGTTCCGAATCCATTCACGGAAGAAGCAAATCCTACCAAGGCGGGGCATGGTTATTACTATACCTATGGCAATGCATTATTCATTGTTATTAATGCTAATAATTATAATGCTGCCGACCATGAAACTCTTATAAAAAAAGCAATTGCGGCACATCCGGATACTAAGTGGCGGGTTGTTGTCATGCATCAGGATATTTATGGAAGCGGCTTAGATCATTCTGATTCCGATGGGATTATTTTACGGACGCAGCTTACCCCTATTTATGATGCTAATCATATTGATGTCGTATTGCAGGGACATGATCATACCTATGCCCGAACCTATCAGTTGAGCAGTGATGGAAAAAATCATGCGGTTTTTGATAATGTCAAAATTAAAGGACAAAGTGGGCAAGATCATTATCTTTTTGACCAGGCACTGCAGGATACGGCATTTAAGAATACATATGAATCACAAAATCTTTGCTATACCATTGCTGACATGAAGCAGGGAACCTTGGTTAATCCGAAAGGCGTTTTCTATATGTCTTCTAATTCGGCTACCGGTTCTAAATTTTATAACTTAATTCCGCAGCAGCAGGATTATATTGCAGCCCGCAGTCAGACATGGCGGCCTACCTATTCAGTTATCCATATTACGGATGACCGATTTACCATAAACACGTATGATGTAGAGACGGGTGCCGCTATTGATACCTCGTACAGTATTGTAAAAGATTGATGATACAGACAGTAAATGCGGAAAGATGAATGATCATCTTTCCGCATTTTTTGCGAAAGGAGTACTATGAAATCTTATATTTCTAAAATGATTCGATTAGGTATTATTCTAAGCATAGTATTGGGAGCCGGATATTTTTTGTATGTTTTCAATCAAGTAGACAAGCCGCAGCTGGTCAATACGGAAGGACGCACTTTTGAAAGGGCCAGCGTAGTTGAAATTATACAGGATAATGTACAGGAAAATGGCAGCCGCATAGGAGATCAAGTGGTGTCTGTACGACTTTCCAGCGGAACGCATGCCGGTGAAATAATCACGGCTAATTGTCCTAACGGCATGTTGTTTGGTACGGTATGCCGTCCGGGAATGGATGTTATTATTATTTCCAGCCGTGTAGGAGCACTGCATATTTTCACGGTATATAATATAGATCGGTCATGGCCGATCGCGCTGTATATAGGTGCTTTTTTGATTCTTCTCTGTTTAATTGGCGGTAAAAAAGGGATAAAATCGGCGATAGCTCTTGTTTTTACTTTTATTTGCTTTATTTTATTATTTTTCCCTATGATTATGAAAGGAATAGGACCGGGAATTGCAGCAGTGATTACATCCTCCCTCATTCTCACGGTTACTATCTATTTAATTAATGGATGGACGAGAAAATCATGTGCAGCTGTTTTATCGTCTTTTGGCGGTATTTTAACGGCAGCGGTGGCAGCGGTTATTTTTGGATATGCGGCATCATTATCAGGATATAATGTGTCCAATATTGAGACACTTCTCTTTGTAGGGCAAAATTCATCGATTGATGTAGGGCAGATTCTTTTTGCAGGAATCCTTTTTGCCAGTCTGGGCGCTGTTATGGATATTGCGATGGATGTATCCTCTGCTATTGAAGAATTGCGGAAGCATACTCCCCATTTGCCGCCGGGTGTATTATTTGCCGCTGGCATGAGCGTAGGCCGCGATGTTATGGGAACAATGGCTACCACGCTTATTTTAGCTTTTTTTGGGGGAGCCTTGAGTATATGGGTGCTTGACTATGCCTATGATCTTCCTTTTTTACAACTTATCAATTCAAATGATGTAGGCATTCAAATTATGCAAGGAATTTCCGGTAGTTTTGGTGTCCTATTTACGGTGCCGATGGCGGCGGCATTATCTGCGTGGCTGCCGCGGAAAAATAAATTGCTTAATGGAAAACGGTAAATACATCTATAGATTTTCTTCGGATACAGTCTTATATGGAAGAGGAGGTATTGCGTATATGGATTAATACGATTTCTGGAATCGATCCCAGCCGTATGGGAGGGCCCCAAAAACCATACCCGCTGGATACAATTGTGATCATATGCCCAAACTTTCGCATACCATAGTGCAGTACATATAAGTGCTTGGTAATCAAATTGACAGGGAAAAATTGTCCTTTGTGCGTATGTCCCGCAAGGTACAGATCATATCCGGCAAGAGCGGCAGGGGCAATTCGCAGGGGTTCATGATCAATAAGGATTTTGAAATAGGCATTGTCTTTATGTGGTATCGTATGTACAGGATGGTGCAGATAATCATCAAGGCCTGTAAGTTCGACACTGTTGTTAAGGACAACGGATTGATTGCGCAAAAAATGCAAAGGGTTAAATCGTGCGGCTTCAGCGTCAAGATCGCCGTTAAAATAGTCGTGGTTTCCATATACAGCATATACACCAAGGGGAGCTTTGATTTTTGTGAAATTTTTATAACTGCCGTCTGCTAAGACGAATGCTATATTACCATCGATGATATCCCCGCCGAAAATGACGGCATCAGGATTTGCTGCATTGAGACGTTGAATTAATGCATGACTGTAGCCGTTACTTAAAATAGGGCCCAAGTGAATATCTGTTATAAAAGCGATCGTTATATTTTGTGCCAGTGGTGTCGAAGTTGTGATAGTAATATGCCGGTATTTTGGATGAAAAGCATTCCAAGTTCCTTTCAAGATAAAAAGTAACACAATACTACAGACGCTTATGGAAAGTCGACTTGACCAAACCTGCCAAAAAGTGTAATAGTGCAAGAGGTTGGTTCCTATATATAAGATAAAATATAGGATTAGAAGCATGATGGAATATAATACAAAAATAAACCAATACGCACCGGCCCAAGCAAATATTTTTACAAGAATGACGGGCAGATGGTCAATGGCTACGTGGGGTAATGTAAATAAAATGGGGAAAAGTAAAAAGAAAAGTAAAGTCCATGTAGAAGAAAGAAAGGAAAATCCTTGACTATACATCCACCACATCCCGATACCGCTTATAGAACCAATGGCAGCAATACTCCAAAAGAAAATAAATCGGTTAAACATAATGTAGAAACTCCTATCAGAATTTATTTTATGCCAAGTAGAAAAGAGATCTTGTAAGCAATGTTACGGAAAGAAACTATGATGTAAAATTGTGCTATTGTTTTTCAGATAGATTTTCTGTATGATCGGCAAGCGTATAATAATTATCAATTTTCCAATTTAAGCGTGCCAGCGTATCTTCCATGGCGGTCATTCGATTTACGAGTTTCTGCCGCTCTTCCAAGAGGATTTCTTTGCGGGCTTTCCGAGTACTGTCACCTTCTTGCGATAATTTTACATATTCGATAAGGCTTTCTACGGATAAACCGGCGCTTCGCATGCACTTAACAAATTGGACCCATCTACAATCTGCTTCAGAATAATCCCGAATACCGTTTTTATTGCGGGAAACAAAAGGGATCAGACCGATTCGCTCGTAATAGCGAAGTGTATCGGCAGTTATATTATATTTTTCACTTACCTCATGGATTTTCATAAAAATCAGCTCCTTTTGCATAAGATCAATAAAATCTTTTAAAAATGTATAGAATATCATACATAGTATTGTAATACTTGGAGTGGGCTGCATGTCAAATTTTTTTTGATAGGCAGCCTTAACTATTTTTGACATGTACTTTTAAAAGACAGAAAATAGGTTGTTTGAGAATTACAGTTGTTTTGCCGTTAAAATTCATTCATAATTCTAAGAGGAAAATATAAAACCTTTGTTGAATAATACAAATAAATGATTGTGACAACAATAAGATTGTGTTATATTTTTATTCGGGAAAAAGCGGAGGGGATGATAGGGTGAAACAGTGGAATGTATTATTTGTATGTATCTTGGCAGCTGTTTTTTTTATGACTGGTTGTGCGAATATTTTAAAAAATACAGAGACACATGAAAATAGCAGTGTTATTCGGCATGAAGAAAAGGCAGACCGGGATTTTATCGATAAAACCAAAGTCACATTTGATGGCGGCGAGGCGGTCATTGGATTGTATGATGATACGGCGACAAGAGAATTTATGGAATGGCAGCCTATTGTTTTTACAATGGAACATGCAGGGGGAATGATTCAAATGACCGGATTTCCTGAAGAGACATTTCTGAGAGACAAAGAAAATGGATTGACTCCGAGAACCGGGGATATTGCATTGAACTTGGCAAATAAATCAGTCATTATTTATTTGCAGGATAAAGAACATTCGGATGATTTGATACCTATTGGCCGTGTTGTTTCCGGCATAGAAGATTTATCGGCAACGAAAGGCGTTTTTCAAGCATACTTGATGCCGACGAAAAAACAAGGTAAAGCTAAGCTATAAAAAGAACTGTGTGATCCATATGACCACACAGTTCTTTTCTATTGTTTATTATTCTTGTTGTTCAGCGCAGGTTGCTGTGCTTTTTGTGCATCATTTTTTGCTTTTTGCTTATCTGCATCAGCGGCTTTTTTTATTCCATCTGTTTTCTTTTCCGGTTTTTCTTCCTTGGAATCTTCCTGCGGTTGAATTTTGCTCATGCCGGCTGGGACGTAAAAATCTCTTGTTTTTTCATCCTCTGCAGCAACCACCATATAGTCATGCCAAATTTGAGCAGGAATAGTACCGCCGTATACATCTCCTAATGTGTGGTTTCCCGTATCATCACCGATCCAGACCGCGGTTACAATGTCCGGTGTATATCCGATAAACCAGGCATCCTTGTTATCATCAGTAGTTCCCGTTTTACCGGCAGCAGGACGACCGATTGCCGCTGCGGTACCTGTACCGTGATCAATAACTCCTTCCAGCATAGCTGTAATTTCATAGGCTACTTTTTCGGAAATAGCTTGTGTTTTATTTTCTTTCTTACTGGTACTGTCGTCTTCCAGCACATTGCCGTTACGATCTAATATTTTAATAATAGCCGTTGGTTTTACATGAACGCCTTTATTGGCGAAGGTACCATAGGCACTGGCCATTTCCAAAGGGGTAACGCCCTTGGTTAAACCGCCTAACGCCATTGCATAATTGATATCATTGGGGCTGCCCTTTGTGACTAAGGTGGTAATCCCCATTTTTTCAGCATTTTCTATAATTTTTTCAGGTCCCACTTTTTCTGCGAGCTGAACAGCAATCGTATTAACAGATAGTGCCAATGCGTGACTTAAGGTCATGCTGCCGCTGAATGTTTTATCAGAGTTTTGCGGGCTCCAGTTGCCATATGTAACTTTTTTATCGACCATAACGGTATCAGGTGTCATATCTCTTTGTAAGGCCGTTACATAAACAAACGGTTTAAAGGAAGACCCTGGCTGGCGTTCAGCCATGCTGGCGCGATTGAAGCTGTCTTGTCCGCGGCCGCCGACCATGGCTAAAATGTATCCTGTATGCGGGTCGATGGAAACGATAGCACATTGCGGCTGTGTTAATCCATTGGCATCTTTATAATTGTCCGGAAGATTGGACATTGCTTTTACGGCAGCATGCTGTTTTTCTGAATCCATCGTTGTATAGATTTTCAAGCCTTCTTTATATAAGGCATCGTCCCCGTATTTTTCAGCAACTTGTTGGGATACATAGTCAATAAAGTAAGACGTTTCCGGATTCAGGACAGATTGTTTTTGTTTTGCCAGTTCAAGATCCGCTTTTTTGGCTTTTTCTCCTTCGGCTTGATTGATATAACCGTATTTTACCATTTGATCAATTACGACACTTTGGCGTTCTTTGGCAATTTCCAATTTATTAAAAGGGGAATAATAATTCGGGCTGTTTGGCAATCCAGCCAGCATTGCGCACTGAGCCAAGGATAATTCATTGACATCTTTTCCGAAATACGTTTTAGCTGCCGTTTGAATTCCGTAGGCCCCTTGTCCGAAATAAATCTGATTCATGTACATTTCGAGAATTTCTTTTTTACTATATTTTCGTTCTATTTCTAGTGCCAACATGGCTTCTTGGATTTTACGCTTTAGGGTTTGTTCTTGAGATAAAAATGCATTTTTTGCCAGCTGTTGTGTGATGGTACTGCCGCCTTGAGCAATTCCATGATGTGTGACATTAGCCCATACAGCACGAAAAATACCACGCGGGTCGATACCGATATGATCGTAAAAACGATTATCTTCAGCTGCAATGAATGCGTTCTGCAGATTTTGAGGGACTTTGTTGATATCAATGGGGATACGATTTTGGTCGGAATGCAGCGTCGTAATTAACCGTCCGTGGATATCAAACACCTGGGATGAAGCAGCCGGCCGCATATTATTGCTGACAGGCGGCAAAGTTTGGTAGGCAGCAAAAATATATCCGAAGCCCAATCCTGCGGAGACAACAATCAACAAAACTATTATAATTCGAAAAAATCTAAAAGGACCTTGCTTTTTTACATGCTTAGCCCTACGTCTGGGTGTATACATAAATCCTCCTAAAGATTTCAATGCTGGGGGGCATTGAAGTTTAGCAACTCATCATAAATCAAGTTTTACTAATTCCTTATTATAGCACAATTGAGACTATCATCATATGAGTAAAAAGCAAGAATTCTGAAAAATACAATGCCTGAATGCAAAAAATATAAAGTATAATTTACAACTAAAAATCATAATAATAGAATACACCATATTGAAAAGCGGTTCTATAAATGTATTGACATAATGTCACTAATAGTGTACGATAATTAAGAAAAATAGTTAATTAGCATACACAGAATTAACCGGGAGGTATGGATATGGACAGAGAAAAAGCATTTGTATTATGGTTTGATGAACTTCGCCGCAAAGACGTTGATCTTGTTGGTGGGAAATCTTCTTCTTTAGGAGAATTAACCTCCAGCACCGATGTTCCAGTTCCTTATGGTTTTGCTACTACAGCTGCAGGGTATAGATATTTTATGAAAGAAACCGGTCTTGATAGTAAAATCAAGGAACTTTTGACCCAATTGACCGATGTGGAAGATCCTGTACAGCTCCGCGATGTTACAGCAGCTGTACGTAAAGCCATATGTGATGCTGAAATGCCGACTGCCTTGGCAGAAGAGATTCGCCGCGGGTATATTGAATTGGGTAAAAAAGTCGGAGAATCGGATCCTTTTGTTGCTGTTCGTTCCAGTGCTACAGCCGAAGATTTGCCGGATGCCAGCTTCGCCGGGCAGCAGGATACCTATCTGAATGTTAAAGGAGCGGATATGGTTATACAAAAGGTTAAGGAATGTTATGCTTCTACTTTTACGGACCGGGCAACCTACTATCGCACGAAAAAAGGATTTGACCATTTGCAGGTTGCGCTGAGTGCGGCTGTTCAGATGATGGTATTTTCCAAAGCGGCAGGGGTTATGTTTACCGTCGATTTAGTGACAGGCGATGATTCCAGTATTACTATTGAAGGAGCTTGGGGACTGGGAGAATATGTAGTGCAAGGAACGGTTACGCCGGATAATTTCAAAATTCGCAAATCCGACTTGAATATTCTTTCTAAAATGATTAATACAAAACCGGTTATGCTTGTACGTAAACCGGATGGAGATTGCGAAGAACAAAAAGTTCCAGAAAATAAGATGAAGGCACAGGTTATTTCTGATGAACAAGTAAAAGAATTAGCTAAATACGCAATCGCTATTGAAAAGCATTATGGTTGCTATATGGATATGGAATGGGGAATTGATGAACGAACAGATAAAATTTGGCTGCTTCAGGCTCGGCCGGAAACAGTTTGGTCCAAACGAAATAAAGAGAAAAATGTACAAGCAGAAAGTGAGGTATTTACAGCCATGACCACCGATCGTGTAGTAGTAGTCAAAGGACTGCCGGCCAGTCCGGGACGTATTGCCGGCAAAGCACATGTCATTCTGGATCCCGCTCAGATAGAAGAATTTAAAGATGGAGAAATTTTGGTGACGACGATGACGGCACCGGACTGGGTACCAGCTATGAAAAAAGCGAAAGCGATCGTAACCGATGCAGGAGGCATGACGTGCCATGCCTCGATTGTCAGCCGCGAATTGGGAATTCCCTGCATCGTAGGTACGAAGAGCCGCAGTCAGGAAGCGACAACGACGATTCAAAACGGTATGGATATTACGGTGGATGCGACAAACGGCATCGTATATGAAGGGATCGTAGCGGATATTGTAAAATCAGCAGAAGCGCCGCAGGCGGCAGGAAGTGCCGCGGTTACAGCAGAAAGCGCTCCGATAACGGGAACGAAAATTTACATGAATCTGGGAAATCCGGACCTGGCCGAAAAATACGGCGTGCTTCCCTGTGATGGGATCGGACTGATGCGGGAAGAATTCATCTGGACGACGTTTATTCATGAACATCCGTTATATTTGATCGAAATAGGGCATCCCGAACGGGTAGTGGATCAATTAGCCGATGGCATACGGAAAGTATGCCAAGCGTTATCACCGCGTCCGGTCACGCTGCGGTTCAGTGATTTTAAATCGAGCGAATACCGCAATCTGAAAGGCGGCGATAAATATGAACCGGAAGAAAGCAGCGCCCTGTTGGGATGGCGGGGAGCATCGCGGTATTACGATCCTAACTACATAGAAGCTTTTAAATTGGAAATAAAAGCGGTACAGAAAGTGCGGGAAGAATATGGGTACAAGAATCTGCATGTTATGATTCCGTTTTGCCGAAGAGTAGATGAAATGTCACGGATCGTTGCTTTGATGGCGCAGGAAGGATTGCGGCGTGGGCCGGACTTTAAAGTATGGCTCATGGCAGAAATTCCATCCAATATCATTTTAGCCGATCAGTTTAACGAATTTGTCGATGGATATTCGATCGGATCGAATGATTTAACCATGCTGATCATGGGCTGCGACCGGGATAATGATACCGTGGCGCCGTTGTTCGACGAACGGAACCTGGCAGTCAAGAGAGCCATACGTCATCTTATTACCGTTGCGCATAAAGATGGCAAGACGGTATCCATTTGCGGACAGGCACCGAGCGTATATCCGGATTTCACCGAATTTTTGGTGAAGAGCGGAATCGATTCTATTTCGGTCAATCCGGATGCCGTGACAGCAACGAAAAAGTTAGTTGCCCATGTAGAACAACGTATTATGATGGATGCACTGACAGGCAAAGGACGTGCTGATACAGAAGATTATACTTGGTAAGATGTATATGGCAGGGATCACACCAAAAGTACAGGTATGTCTTTTGGTGTGACCTTTTTTCTATGTGTACCCGGTTTATTTTGATTTAGAAATTTTATAAGACAAATGGAGGTGAATGGTGACATGTTATCGGAACGTCAGGAAACTATTCTGAATATTGTCAAACAGCATAGTCCGATTACGGGTGAACACATTGCCGGTCATTTGCATGTAACACGAGCTGCACTTAGATCTGATTTGGCAATTTTGACGATGTTGGGATTGATTGATGCGCGGCCTAAACTAGGGTATTTTTTCACAGGCAATAAAGAAAAAGATTTGTTGTCTAGGCTTATCGCCGATATTCTTGTAGATGCTTCTTTATCTCAGCCCGTTGTGGTTGGTGAACATACCAGTGCGTATGATGCGGTTATTGCTATGTTTACGGAAGATGTAGGTACTGTTTTTGTTGGGACGGATAGTATGTTAGCGGGAGTTGTATCACGGAAAGATTTGCTGAAGGCCGCTATGGGAAACAATGATTTGCGCTCACTGCCTGTGCGTATGGTCATGACACCTGTCAGTAAGTTGATTTATGTGGAATCGGGAGAAACTGCCTTGGTGGCAGCACAGCGTATGATTGAATATGAAATTGATTGCCTGCCCGTTGTTTCAGTTAAAGCGACGGGAGATGGCGTCGATAAAAAAGAATTGCAAATTATAGGAAGAATTTCTAAAACGAACATCACGCATTTGTTTGTAGAATGCGGTATGGGAAGGAGATCTTAATGGAAACGCCAATTATTTATGCCTTGTCCGATTCATTAGGAGAAACGGCAGAACGGGTTGCGAGAGCAGCGGCCAGTCAATATGATCAAGAAGAATTTCAAATTATCCGTGTACCCTATATTCGTTCAGAACAGCAAATTGAAGATATTGTACAGGAAGCAGAGAAAAACCATGCTATGCTTTGTTATACGATTATTTCTCCTGTTTTGAGACGCAAGCTAAAGGAATTAACAAAGCTGGTGAATGTTACGGTAGTTGACATTATCGGGCCTATGCTGCAGGGAGTCAGTAAAATTACGGAAACAGAACCGACGATGAAACCCGGGATGATCCATCGTCTGGATGAAGAATATTTTAAACGGGTTGAAGCAATCGAATTTGCTGTAAAATATGATGATGGTAAAAATCCGCTGGGATTTCTTAAAGCAGATATTGTCATTGTTGGCGTTTCACGTACATCGAAAACGCCGCTTTCTATGTATTTGGCACATAAGCGGATTAAAGCGGCGAATCTTCCCTTGGTACCGGAGGTAAATTTACCATCTGAATTGTTTGAAATTCCTCCGTATAAAATTGTAGGACTGATTATTGATCCCTTTAAACTTAATTTTATCCGTTCAGAACGATTGCGGGCGATGGGTTTGGATGCTAATGCCAGTTATGCAAATATTGAACGCATTAATGAAGAACTGGAATATGCCCGTGGTGTTATGCGGCGGATACATTGTCCGATTATTGATGTATCTTCTAAAGCGATTGAAGAAACTGCAAATCTTATCCTTGATATTGTGAAGCGCAATGCGGAAATATATCCTGAAGATTAACTGAAAAAGAGCATAAAAAAAGATGATTCGTAAGAATCATCTTTTTTTATAATGGATTAAATGTCACGCTGAACGTTACCGGAACGCAGGCAACGGGTGCAAACATTGACACGTTTTACTTCACCGTTTACGATAGCGCGTACCCTTTGGATATTCGGTTTCCAAGTTCTCTTAGTTTTCAAGTGGGAGTGGCTGACATTCATGCCGCTTACGATACCTTTTCCACAAATTTCACAATAATTTGCCATTCGTTACACCTCCTTGCACTTACGCAGTACAACATAAGAATTTTATCATAAAAGACAAGTAAAATCAAGATAAAATTACTAAATAGTCTACAAAATATGATACAATAAATGTAAATAAATTTCAAGGAGAATCTAATGGATTTTTCAATTCGTCAAATTAAAGGAATAGGACTGCGTAAAGAAAAGCTTTTTGCTCGTCTTGGAATAGTGACAATTACTGATTTATTACAATACTTTCCACGTGAATATGAAGATAGAAGCCATGTGCTGCCTATTGGTAACGTTGATATATCATCTGATAAGTCTGTACTTATCTGCGGAAAGGTTGGAACAATTCAGGAAGTTCGCCCGCGTCGGTCGATGACTATACTTAAAGTGGTTATATCCGATGACAGCGGATCCGTTGAATTGACTTGGTTTAACCAACCATATAAAAAACGTTTTTTTTCAAAGGGACAAATAATCTCGGTTTTTGGAAAGATGGAATGGTCCTATGGCCACCGGCAGATGAATGCACCAGAAGTTGAAAACGGTCTTGTGCAGCAGGGAGGATTTGTTCCCGTATATAGCTTAACAGAGGGATTATATCAAGCAGACTTGCGGAATGCGGTGCGAGAAGCATTACATTTTGCTGTAGAACATGAAGAAATCTTACCAGACAGCATACCGACACCTGAATATACGAAATATAATTATATGTCGAAATTAGCGGCCTATGAAACTATGCATTTTCCCAAGCATATGAAACAGCAAGAACAGGCACGGAGACAATTGGCCTTTGGGGAGTTATTTGATATGCAGCTAGGCCTTTTACTACGCCGGCGTCGTGCCCGTATAGCTTCGGGAATCAAATGCGGACCGAATGGCAGTTTGCTGAAACAGCTTGTTCACCAGCTGCCATTTACCTTGACGAAAGGACAAATAAAAACATTTCTTGATATACAAAACGATATGGAAGGAGAAGTTCCCATGCAGCGTCTTATTCAAGGTGATGTAGGATCAGGAAAAACAGTGGTAGCGGCGATGGCCTTGGCAAAAATCGTAGAAAACGGGTATCAGGGAGCTCTTATGGCACCGACAGAAATTCTTGCGATACAACATTATGAAGAATTCTGCGGGTTGTTCAAAGGATGTTCCCTGCGAATTGCCCTCCTGACAGGACGGACAACAGGGAAAGAACGGACCGTTATTCTGCAGGAGTTAAAAGCGGGAACTGTGCAGATCCTTATTGGAACACATGCATTGATACAGAAAGATGTGCATTTTTTTGATTTAGGACTGGTGATAACAGACGAACAGCATCGCTTTGGTGTCAAGCAGCGGGCAGCCCTGCAGAACAAAGGTCATTCGCCGCATACATTGTATATGACAGCTACGCCGATTCCCCGGACACTGACATTATCTATATATGGCGATTTAGATGTTTCTTCTATTCATGAGATGCCGCCGGGACGAAAAATTGTTAAGACCTATGCAGTGGGAGAAGCTATGCGTAAACGGATATATCGATTTTTGGAAAAAAATATGGCACAAGGACGGCAATGCTATATTGTTTGTCCGTTGGTAGAAGAATCAGAAACGGCTGATCTGCAGGCGGCAACCGCATTATATGAACAGCTTCGTACTACGGTGTTTTCTAACCGCAGCTGCGGTCTCGTTCATGGTCGTATGAATGGAAAAGATAAGGAAGCCGTTATGGAAGCTTTTCAAAAAGGAGATATACAGTTACTGGTAGCGACAAGCGTTATTGAGGTAGGTGTTAACGTTCCCAATGCAGCCGTTATTTTAGTTGATGGGGCAGAACGCTTTGGTTTGGCGCAGCTGCATCAGCTGCGGGGACGTGTCGGTAGAAGCAATATTCAGTCATACTGTATTCTCTTATCGGCGAAGGGCAGCGAAGAAACAAAACAGAGACTGCATTGGATGGAAACCATTCATGATGGATTTATTCTTGCGGAAAAGGATTTGCTTTTACGCGGGTCAGGTCATTTATTTGGGTATGCGCAGCATGGCATGCCGGATTTAAAGGCCGCAGATATTGTACGTGATGTATCTATTCTTATGAAAGCCAGAGAGTGTGCGGCGGCATTTTTACAAAGTTCTGTAGATGAAGATCATGTCTTGGCTATCTTGAGTCGGCGCTTTGGAAGGCATTTTGACGGACTGTTAAATAATTAGATTTAAATATGTACAGAATGCGAGTTATCAGTTATAATAAGGGATAAAGCTTTTGGCTTAAAGGTTTTATTGTATTTTTTAACAGGTGGTGCAAACATGAGATCTGATAAATTTGGTATGAAGGGTTTAACGTTTGATGATGTGTTGTTGGTGCCGGCAAAATCCAATGTTTTGCCGAAGGAAGTAGATGTATCGACCAATCTGACACGGGATATAAAGCTGAATATCCCCATCATGAGTTCTGGCATGGATACAGTTACGGAGGCACCCATGGCGATTGCTGTTGCTCGCGAAGGCGGTATTGGCGTTATTCATAAAAATATGCCGATTGCTGTTCAAGCCAGAGAAGTAGATAAGGTTAAGAGGTCAGAACACGGCATCATTATCGATCCGATTTTCCTTCACCCGGATAATTTATTAGCAGATGCAAATGAATTGATGGGTAAATACCGTATTTCCGGTGTTCCTATTACGGTAGATGGAAAGCTCGTCGGTATCATTACCAATAGAGATATGCGTTTTGAAGAAGATATGAGTCTGCGTATCGGTGATATTATGACTAAAGAAAATCTGGTTACAGCTCCTGTTGGAACATCACTGGAAGAAGCAAAGGACATTTTGCGCAGTCATCGTATAGAAAAATTACCACTCGTAGATCAAGAAGGTAATCTACAGGGACTTATTACTATTAAAGATATTGAAAAAGCGCATAAATATCCTAATTCTGCCAAAGACTCCAATGGGCGGCTTTTGGTTGCGGCGGCAGTTGGTGTGACTCATGATATGACAGACCGCATTGATGCCCTTGTAGCGGCGAAAGTGGATGTCGTTGTGATTGATACAGCGCATGGACATTCCGAAGGGGTTCTGAATACTGTAAAAGAAATTAAGAAAATGTATCCCAATCTGCCGATTATCGCTGGCAATGTGGCTACTGGAGAAGGTGCCGAAGCACTGATTCAATGCGGTGTTGATGCGGTTAAAGTTGGAATTGGGCCGGGGTCCATTTGTACGACACGGATTATTGCCGGCATTGGCGTGCCCCAGATTACGGCAGTTTATGAATGTGCTAAGGTTGCCCGCCGTTATGGCATTCCTATTATTGCCGATGGTGGTATAAAATATTCCGGTGATATGGCAAAAGCTCTTGCAGCCGGCGGTAATGTTGTTATGCTGGGCAATCTTTTGGCAGGGACGGAAGAAAGTCCGGGTGAAACCGTTATTTATCAGGGACGCAGTTATAAAGTTTATCGTGGCATGGGTTCTTTGGGAGCGATGGAACATGGCAGTAAAGACAGGTATTTTCAGGAAGATGCTAAAAAACTTGTTCCTGAAGGAATTGAAGGCCGGGTTCCGTATAAAGGCGCGGCAGCAGATACCATATTCCAAATGGTTGGCGGTCTGAAAGCCAGCATGGGATATTGCGGCTGTCATAATATTACAGAAATGATCGAAAATACTCGTTTTATCCAAATTACCAGTGCAGGTTTGAAAGAAAGTCATCCGCATGATATCAGTATTACTAAAGAAGCACCAAACTATAGCGTGAACTAATAAAGGCAAGGCGGAGGGTCGATTTGGCTAGTAAAATTGAGATTTTATCCATTCCTATTTGGAACGTGACAATGGATGAGACAACGGATTTTGTCTTTCAATGTATCAAGGAAAATCGCGCAGCTATTATTGCTACAGCTAATGCTGAAATGGTTATGAAAGCGCAGACAGATAACGAGCTGGCGCGTGTATTGCAGAATGCAGATATGGTTATTCCTGATGGAGCTGGCGTTCTTTGGGCAGCAGAACAACAGGGTGACAAATTCAAAGAGCGTGTTGCCGGGTTTGATTTAGCCTGCCGGCTGCTGCAGGAAGCGGCTGTCAGACAGACAGCCGTCTATCTTTTTGGTGGTGCTGCGGGTGTTGCGTGTACGGCTGTTGAAAAATGCAGTGAAACTTTCGGTAAAATAAATGTTGTTGGTATACACTCCGGTTTTTTTACAGCCGAAGAAGAGAAGCAAATTATTCAAGATATACGGGAACGCGGTACAAAAATTTTACTTGTTGCACTGGGAGTTCCTAAACAGGAAAAGTGGATATATCAACATCTTTTTGAATTGGGAGATTGTGTTTGTGTAGGCGTAGGCGGAACGTTTGACGTGTTGGCGGGTAACTCTTGCCGAGCGCCTCGGTGGATGCAGCGGAACCGTTTAGAATGGCTCTATAGACTATGTAAAGAACCAACCCGTTTTAAGCGGATGTTGGCTTTACCGAAATTTGTGGCAGCTGTCCGATTTAAGAAAAATACACATAAGAACTAGGGGTGATTTTTTGAATAAACCGCTCATTGTACAAGATGGTTATGTGTTTATATTAGGGGCAGTGATACTGGCGGTACTTGCCAAGCTATTTGTGAACGTGTATATTGCTGTGATACCGGCTCTGTTTGCCCTGTACTTCGTTTATTTTTTTCGTAATCCACACCGGACAATTCCAAAAGACGAATCACTGTTGGTGGCACCTGCGGATGGAAAAGTCATGGGGATAGAAACGGTATATGAAGACACATATTTGAACCAAGAGTGCAAGAAAATAATTATTTTTTTATCTATTTTTGATGCGCATGTTAATCGGGCTCCTTTAGCAGGAACCATTAAATTCCAACAATATACGTGCGGACGATTCAGACCGGCTTATAAAGACGGAGTTGGTTTTGAAAATGAACGTTATTCTATTGGCATTGATCACGGAGATACACATATTCTGGTTACTACCATTGCCGGAGTTTTGGCGCGCCGTATTGTATCGTGGGTTACGTTAGGCGACGATTTGCTTCACGGACAATTATATGGCATGGTCAAATTTGGATCCTGTGCAGAAGTGTATGTCCAGGATAATGTGGAAATAACTGTACAAAAAGGTGATCGCGTCCGAGGCGGCGAGACCATTATAGGGAGGATTAAGAAATGAAATCTTTAATACCGAATGCATTTACGTCTGGTAATTTGGGATTTGGTGTGTTAAGTATCATTTTAACTGCACAAGGTGACTTAAAACTGGCAGCTTTTTGTATACTGGGATCCCTGTTTTGCGATGCAATGGATGGCCGTTCTGCTCGCGCATTGGGAGTCAGTGGTGAATTTGGCAAGGAATTGGATTCCTTGGCGGATGTGGTTTCTTTCGGCACGGCATCAGCTTTTTTGATTTATACGGCAGCCTTGCATGAATTAGGCTGGGTGGGAGTCATTCCCGCTATTTTTTATGCTGTATGCGGCGGGCTGCGTTTAGCGCGCTTTAACCTTAATACGACTGTGGTACATGGCTATTTTATGGGGATGCCTATACCAAATGGCGGCTGCTTGATTGCAACCTATGTTATTTCTGGAGTGCATCTTCCGGCGGCTTTAATAGCAGTACTCGTGTTTCTTGTAGGATATGATCTTGTCAGCAAGGTACATCATCCTGATTTTAAAGGACAGAGCGCGGATGTGCTGCATAAGTCGGCTTTGGTGATTGCTGTGGTGTTGGGTTTGGCAGCTATGTATATAGCTGGATGGCAGCTTGTTTTTTGTATGCCTTTTGCTTTATATATCGTGTTTGGACTTATTAATACGTCGATGAATGGATTTGCCAAATAAACTGATGGTGGAGATAGTATAGTATGGAACATCTTTTGGATATCATCATGATACCCATCCAAGTAGTCATTGTATTCTTTTCATTGTACTACTTTGTTCTGGCCATATTCGGCCTCATGAAAAAAAAAGAAAAGATTACCGTACCGCCGAAAAATTCCTTTGCGGCCGTTATATGTGCTCACAATGAGGCCTGTGTCATAGGACCTCTTATTGACAATCTAAAAGAACTCCGGTATCCCAAAGAATTATTGGATATTTATGTTGTAGCCGATAATTGCAGCGATAATACAGCGGCTATCTGCCGGGAACGGGGTGCGATTGTATATACGCGGATTAATAAGGAACAGGTGGGTAAAGGATATGCGATGGACTGGATGTTTGATCAGCTGTTAAAACAGGAAAAGCAGTATGATGCATTTGTTGTTTTTGACGCGGATAATCTAGTTCATCCAGATTTTTTGCGGGAAATGAATAACCACTTATGTAAGGGGGAAAAGGTCATCCAAGGATACATGGATGCTAAAAACCCAACAGATACATGGATTTCTGGAACTTTTTCCATTGCATTCTGGCTTATTAATCATATGTGGCATTTAGCAAAATATAACATTGGACTCTCTACGGCTTTGGGCGGAACGGGCATGTGTATTGCGACGGAAATTGTGCGCAAATATGGCTGGGGTTGTGACTGCTTGACAGAAGATATGGAATTTTCCATGAAAGTATTATTGGAAGGCGTACGTACGACTTGGGCCCATGACGCGATTATCTATGATGAAAAAGCTCTGGGCTTTATGCAGTCTTGCAGACAACGTAAAAGATGGGCTCAAGGGCAGTTTGACTGTGGAGAACGGTTTATTCCCAAGCTGTTTGCCCGCGGCATAAAAACGGGTAATATTCGTATGCTTGATGGCATTATTACGTTATCACAGCCGTTCTTTATGCTCTTGTCTACATTTTATGTTTTTATGACATATATTAATGCATATATTCCATGTTACACGAATATACTGTATCAGATTGTACCTATTCAGATATGGACTATTATAGGTGTGGGACAATATTTGATTCCGATTATTGTGTTGTTGCAGATTAAAGTCCCTAAAAAGGCATGGCTGTATCTGATTGTTTATCCGCTCTTTATGTACAGTTGGATTCCGGTGACGTTTCTTGGTTTTAGAGATCGTCATAAAAAAGAATGGAGCCATACTAAACATATCCGATCCATGGCATTTGAAGACGCGCAGGTAACTCGCAAAAACTTTAAAAAATAAGGAGATAAAGGTGCATGCATATTCTTTTGACTAATGATGACGGGTTACGTGCCAAGGGAATCCAAATCCTGAAAAAGGAGATGGCTGCCTATGCTGATCGCGTGACTGTAGTTGCGCCCAGCGGAGAACGAAGTGCAGCTTCGCATTCTTTGACGATTCACAGGGCATTGTATTGTAGAGAACTTCCACAAAAAGACAATGTGCGGGAAATTCTTGTTTCCGGTACACCTGTCGATTGTGTAAAAATGGCTGTTGAATACTTTTTAGCAGATCATAAGCCGGATTTGATTATTTCCGGTATTAACAATGGCTACAATCTTGGCAGTGATGTTCTGTATTCAGGGACGGTTGCCGCGGCTATGGAGGGACCTTATTATCATATTCCGGCTATGGCGGTTTCTATGGCCCGCATGGATGAAGAACGAGGCAGGGAAGTTGCCGGATTGGTGAAAGACGTTGTGGAAAAGCTTTTTGTTGATTGTCAATATCAAGGGGTTTTAAACGTAAATGTACCGCTGCAAGGCGAAATATCCTTGAAAAACGCGGAAGTCGTTCCTCAGACCGTGCAGATATATCATAATGTTATTGCTGAACGCGAAGATATTGATGGCAGCCGCTGTTATCGTATCCTAGGCGACATGGATATGGATTCGGCTCCTGATGATAGCGATGTGGCGTGTATTAAGAGAAAACACATTGCATTGACCCCCTTGTATTGGCGTCAGACCGCATTTGATAAAATGGCAGACGTTAAAGATATTTTGTAACCTCTTAAAAATTAGACTGCAATAGTGGAACCGGTTATAAAAATTGGCTCCACTTCAAAAAAACTTGACGAATGGGATACAGTATGGTATGATATTTTTTGTACTCGGGAAAACAATATATGCCGGAGTGGCGGAATGGCAGACGCACCTGACTCAAAATCAGGCGGGTAACACCGTGTGGGTTCAAGTCCCACCCCCGGCACCATACAGTAAAATAGCACCCTGCGGGGTGCTATTTTTATTTGACAACATTTAGTTATGCGTGTTTTGACAACATTTTGACAACATCACGAAAGTATTTTCTCTAACTTATCAACGGCATCGTATTCAAGTATAAGTGTAAGATGTGAATAAGTATCCATGGTTTCATTAAATGATGCGTGACCAAGTCGTGTTTGAATGACTTTGAAATTAACACCGGCTTCAATAAGCAGCGTTGCGTGGGTATGCCTCGTTCCGTGCATGGAAAATGCAGGCTTACCGATTGCTGCAGCATATTTTTTGCAAAGTTCGGACGCATATGTCGGATACGTGGGATTTCCTTTCTCACCTGGGAATACCAAATCATTATTGACCCATTCATATGTCGATAACATTCGTTTTTTGATGGTTATAGAGTGCTTCTTTAACTCTGCCACCGTTTCAGTATCAATTTTAATAGAACGCTTAGACGAGGCATTTTTGGTTGATTTTGACAGTATGATATCATTGCCGGCGCGAATCACGGTTTGCTTTACCGTAATCGTTTGTTTTTTAAAGTCAACGTTACTCCATGCAAGGCCAAGAAGTTCTGATCGGCGCAGCCCGGACGCAAACGCAAGCTTAAAGAAGGCATGGTGCTCTTCGTTCTTGATAACAGACAAAAATTTTTTTCACCTCAGTAGCTGACAGTGTAACCATTTCGTGAGTTTTCACTAATTTTGGCTTTTGAACCTTTGAAACAACGTTTTTACCTATTAACTCATCGTTAACGGCCTGTTTGACCATAGCATTAAGCACGGTATAAATATAGCGGACGGTTCGTGAAGACAGCTTTTTTTCAAGCTTGATGTCTAATAATCGCCATACCATCATCACAGTTAATTCACATAGCTTCACATTCCCGATTAGCGGCAGAATATGATTATCTATAATGTGTTTGTAACTATCTATTGTCACAGGGGATACGGTCGGTTCTTTGATATGCAGCTATTCCGGTGCCCATTCAGCAATCGTTATATCGGCATTAAAATTGGCTATGTTATCCGATTGTTTTTCATATGCGTCACATTTTTCTTGCGCCTCAGTTCGTGTTCGGCCATAAAAATACTTGCGTTTTCCGTTAATGGTGCTGGTAACAGAATAGCGGCCGTCGGTACGTTTCTTTAATTTTGACATAATAAAATCAGCTCCTTTGGATGTAGTGAATAAAGGGCTGATATGGTATACTATATAGGTAATCAGCCCATTTAGAGATGTGGTGCGATTATATTTTCCCTCATCGTGTTCCAGCACGGTGGGGGAGTTTTTGTTACCAATGTAGAAAATTCATAATAACTTGTATCATAATATCTTTTTCTTTGGGATTGGATTCTGCAATCATTAAAGTAATGGCAACTAAAGCACTATCGCTAATAATTTTGTCTTTTCCACGATATAACGCTTTGTTTTTATCCAAAAAGTATAAGAATAATGTAGCGGCTATGCGTTTGCATCCATCATTAAAAGGATGATCTTTGATAAGAAAATATAATAGATTGGCAGCTTTATCTTCTAGTGTTGGATATACTTCTTTACCAAAAGCGCTTTGATAAATCGCGGCTAATATACTTTGTAATTTCCCTGGCTCTTTTTCAACTCCAAATATATCTGATGTTTTACTGAATTCCATATTGTGTATAATAGACATACATTCATCAGATTCTAATTGATATGTGCAGCTGGATCCGTGTGGCACAGTAATACATTGGTGATCATAATCATCCAGTAATTCTAGTGCTTGTGAATATTCCTGTATTACGGTCATAACTTCATTTGTGTCAATGCCAACAATACCGGCAATAATGCTGGACTGGATATTGATTACTTTATTCAAAACTTTCAGCCTGGGATTGTTTAAAGCATAACCTTGAAGAAGATATTGCTTTAAGATACTATTCGCCCATTTTCGAAATAGAATGCCACGCTGAGATTTCACACGATAGCCAACGGAAATGATTACATCAAGTGTATAAAAAGCAACTTTTTGTTTGACTCCAACAACACGCATTTTTTGCGTGTTGTTATTTTTCTCCACTTCATTATCAGAGAAAACATTATTGATATGTCGACGAATTGTCTTTTCATCTTTATCAAATAGTAAAGCCATTTGATTTGCACTAAGCCAAACGGTATCTTTTTCTGGTGTGACGGTAACATTTAGTTCAAATTGACCATCTTTAAATAAAATCAAATCATTATCCATGTTTTCACTTCCTTTTCGTTATCGGTGGCAGCCGGTGACGGGATTTTTGCCCTTTATTCATCCTTTTGCAATGTCGGATGGAGCCAATAGTTTTGGGTAACCTTAGGAATATTTTTAGTTAAAAAATTCTCCTATGATATTTTGGAAGCTGTTGATTTTGGCATCGTACATTTTGCGACTATCCTTTTTGAAGTTTTTCCATATACATCTACAAGTTCTGCTTCACCAAATAAAGTTATTTCATCAATAGGAAGGCCTCTGGAATACAAATCTTTAAAAATATCTTCTGCATTTATATTAAATATTTTTCTTCCAGCGGTATCAAAATGAATTAGCACAATTTTACCATCAGAATTAAGATCACCTAAATTATCGTTTACTGTTACACTGATGAAATTACTGCCTAAAGTTTTCTTACTAAGCCGTTCTATCTCTTTTGGCACCCATTTATCATAGACCGCTTGATCGTCATATACTTTTTGAGCAGAGACCTGTTTTTCCTGTTCGGCTTTTTGTGCAGTAGCTTGGTTCTCCTGTGCTTTTTTTTGAGCATCAGCTAACGCCTTTTGTTCTTTTTCTTGTTGTTGTTTTTGTTGTAAGGCGACTTTTTGTTCATCTGTCATAGGTGGGACAGATACAATAACACAAGCAAAGAAAAAAATGATAGTAATACTACCGATGATTGCCATTCTTTTGCGTGTCTTTTTTTCTTCTGGGCCCCAACGCATTATTAAACAAGGGCGAATTAATCCAACAATAAAAACAATAATAGCTATAAGAAATAATAAGCAAAATATAATCAACATGGCGTCAACCCTTTCTGCACACAATAAGTTGTCGAAAATATCAAAATACAAGTGACAATAGATCCTCTGACAAAATCAAGCAACCACAAAAAACTGTACATCCGGTAAATCTGATTCTGAAATCTCATGGTTATGTAATAAGTGTTCCAATAGATCCGCATGCGCCTCGGAGTTTAAATCTCCATTTTGCACATGGCTTACTTCGTGGAGAACCGCTTTTATCTGTGCATCATGATCGATAAGCGAATTAATGAAGATAGTATATGTACTATCCGAATTGGGATGTGTTAATGCCTTTACATGGACGGGCATTGATTTATAGATAAGAACAATATTCAATCGTTGATACCTTCCTTTTTCTTCAGTTCGTTTATCATATTCACGACAAAATCTATATCTTGTTTATTTAAATTTTTAGAGGCATCGAAAAGAATACGCATTTTGGGATCCGTATGTAGCTTTTCAGCCATAGCGGCGACTTCAGGATCGTTGTAATAGCCTTGCTGTTGTGAGTTTTGGTCTGCTGTGTTTGCTGCAGGAGAACGCTTTTCTACGAGAGCAGATTTGTTAACATTAAAGTAATTGGCTAATATTTCTATTTTATCAATACGAGGATACTTTTTAGCATTTAGCCATTCGGAAAATGTAGAATATTTAAATCCCAGATCTTTACATATCTCAGCTCTGCTTTTATCATGTAATTTCATATAATATTTTATATTATCCGCCATAACTTGTTTATTCCCTAAATAGCTCATAAAACAATTCCTCCTTTTTATACGTACTATATTACACTTTAAACAGAAAAAATCAATATAAAAATGAAAATATTACACTTTAAATGATTATATTACATTTTAAGTGTAATATAATCGTAGACAGAAAGGAGGTGGCGATATAGGGATTACCTTAAAAGCCGCTAGGACAAATAAAAAAATGCGACAAGTTGATGCCGCAAAAGCACTTGGAGTCAGCGTGTATACAATACAGAACTACGAATCGGGTAAAACATACCTCGATGTTCACATGCTAAAAAAAATAGAAAAATTGTATGGTTTCCCGTATTCCGAAATTATTTTTTTACCCAATAATTACACTTGAAGCGTAGAAACTTGTCAACACGAAACACGGAAGGGAGGTGATTGCCTATGTTAATAGCTGGCGTTTTTTCGAGTCTTGTAATTCTCAGTGTTTTGCTTATCCGAATTAATCAAATCGGCGACCGGTACTGGAAGTTAAAAGTTGATCTTGAACAAGTACAGCAAGACGTAGATTACCTAAAAGCAGGGAAGTGAGAGCGGATGGCGACTAAAAGATTAGTAGACAAAACATTTTCATTAGGTGCTTATGTGGACAATGATGGTTCGGTAAAAATTATTGCATATGGAGGAAAAAACGTAAAGGAATGGCATCACTATTTTAACAAGTATTTAAAACCGGCGTGTGCTGATTCGAATTTAATCAAGTTCATACCAGATTACCAAAGAAAGTGAGGTGTAACCTAATGGAAAAAATCTGTATTACTGTCGAAGAAGCGGCAAAAGTTGCCTCTGTATCAGATGAACAAATCCGAGATTGGGCCAAAGATTTTGATTTCCCCAGTATGAGGATAGGGGTTCGTGGAGGTAAAAGATTGATACATGCTAACGCGTTTTCTGACTGGCTCCGGAAAAAATGTGAACTCCGCTATTGGCAGTAAATATGTTTGGAAGAAAATCATGCCCGATGGGAACTCAAATCGTGTTACTAGACATTGTAAAAAAACAGGACAAAAAAGAGGGGCAACATGGAGCATACCGCAGTATTATACATTATTGCTAAATTTATTTGGTCTCGAAAGGAAGTGATCTCTTGAAATTTTATATCTAGAATGGAGGTAATCACAGATAAACTAATGTTATATGTAAGTGGGATAGACGTGATAATTGCACGTCTTTTTTTGTTGGGAGGAATGAAATATGTTTTATATTACGATGATTGCTGTATTTTTCTTGGGTATCGCACTATTGTTGCTAATTTGGACAGGGCACAGATACAGGAAGCTAATACCATTATTGGTATCTTAGGGGGTCTTGCAGGTGTCGCCGGTATTGAATGGAAGATGAAATTGAAAACAGATACGAAAGGGGATCAGAAGTAATGAAAGTATTTATTAATCCGGGACACGATTTTGATTATGACAGTGGAGCCGTGAATCCTAACAGTGGCTTACGGGAATGTGACGTAGCTGCCAGAGTAGGGAATCGCGTGAAGGGTTATTTGGAAGCAGCCGGTTGTGACATTCAGTTGTTGCAGAGTGACAATCTCTATTACGACAGTCAATATAATGATTGACCTGTCGCCGTATGCGCTGTCGCAAATGATTGGCCGGCCGATGTGTTTGTCAGTATTCATTGTAATGCTGCCAATACACAGGCCAATGGCACAGAGGTCGAATGCTGCAGTGTTGATTGCAATGGTGGCAAGCTGGCACAGTGCATTCAATCTCAAATTGTAGATAGTTTGGGAACCGTAGATCGCGGCGTTAAAGAAATGCTTGGGCTTATTGTCATTAAACATACGGATATGCTGGCGTGCCTTGTCGAAATGGCATTTATTGACAATGATGCCGATGCACAGTTGTTAGTAGACTGTGAAGACGATTTTGCCCGTGCGATTGCTCGCGGCATTACCGATTATGAATGTGCGCTGTAATGCAACATTGTGCATAAAAGTATCAAGAATAAGTTTGGCCAAGCATGTTTTGTAACTATTATATAAATTTTAGTGTATATAATAGGAGAAATCAATCATGACAAAAGAAGAAATTTTGAACACAGTAGTAACGGAAGGAACATCTTTAGCTAAAGATCAGGCAACATCTTTATTGGGTAGTTTGAGCGTGGACGAATTGACACCATTGGTACAGGCGCAGATTAAAACAATTACGGATCCACTGGAAGCAGAAATTAATACGACATCCAGTGTATGGGTGAAAATCCGTAACCGTTTGTACGTTACGGCGATTAATAATGCTGTGACTTCCATTGTGGCAAGTATCCAAGCGGGATTAGTAGATTTGGTAAAAGAATAAATAAGATGAAATGATAAACTGCCGGGCTGCTCAGTAGATGAGTGGTCCGGCTTTTTTGTTATCTGTTTTCTTACTCCAGATATGTGTTGCTTTTTCCTTTTAAAATATATGTTTCTGTAAACCATAAATAAAGCATGATGCATGAATTACGGAACAGTAAAAATGGTGGAGCTACGTTTATACGATATAGAAATGATAGCTTTATTGTAATTATTAGAAAAAACGGTGGATATGTGCATTTATCAGAATGTTGACAATCGTCGATTTTAGGTGTAATTATATCTTATAGATATTTCACGGCTTTGACGTTTATTATATGATTGAATAATATTTCAATTGATAGTTTGCTTAAAATTCATATAAAAGCAGTGTGCATAATTTTGATAATATAAATCCATAATTTTAGGGGGACTTTTAAGTGATACAAATTGAAATGATACCAGCAGAACAAGGAGATTCTTTCTTAATTCACTTTGATAATAATACTAATATTTTGATTGATATGGGGTATAAAACTACATATCAATCGTATATACGTAATAGATTATTGAGATTGAAACGACACAATCAATGCATTGATTTACTCATTATAACACATATAGATCAAGATCATATTGATGGAGCCATTGAATTTTTTAAAGAGAATAAAGATGCAAATAACCCGAATATAATAGAGGTAAAGGAAATATGGTACAATTGTTTTCGACATTTGTCTAAACATTCTAAAGTTGATGGGGAATTACCAGATAAAATGAAAAGCGAACTAGAAAAGATCGTTTTTAAGAATTCGCTTGATTTTAAACATTATGAAACTAAACAAAAGACAATTAGTATTAGTCAAGGGAATACACTTGCAGGTTATTTATATCAATATGGATATAAAAATAGATGGAACACATCTTTTGAAGGAAATGCTGTTAGCATAAATACAAAACAATTTATATCTATCAATGAAATCCAATTTATTTTATTATCACCTAATAATCAAAAGCTCGATTTATTATCTAGAAAATGGTTAAAATATCTGCGGCAAGTAGATAACAAATTTATAATTACCAATGATGAATTGTATGACAAAGCATATGAGTCATATGTCAAACAATTGGTAGATGTTGATTCTTATGAAAGATGTATAAGCAATAAAAACTATAGTCTAAAAAGACTACTAGAGCAGGATATTATAAGTCAAGAAAAGAAAGATTCATCAAAAAGTAATGGATCTGCACTTGCATTCGTTATGTTATATAAAAAAAAGAAGATGTTATTTTTGTCTGATGCACATGAAGGGATAATCTTAGACGGTTTGAAAAAATATAAACAAAAATATGGAAATTTAGATTTTGATATAATAAAAATAGCCCATCATGGCAGTATAAAAAACAATTTTGATTGGATTGAGTATGCTAACGGGAAAAAATATTTGTTTTCTACTAATGGTGAAGGAACAGATCACCCATCATTAAAAGTAATAGCGAAAATTTTAAAAACAAATAATATGTTTAAAGAATTATATTTTAATTATCAAATAGCAAAAATTAAAAACGAGATATGTGATCCTATTTTGGAAAAAAAATACAAATATAATGTTTGTAATGAAAATACGATGATAGAGGTGTAAGTAAATGGTAAATTCTGATCAAATAACAATAGAAAAAAATGTGGTATGTATAACTTGTAGGGATAAAAACGATGAAAATAATGTCGAATCAGGAACTGGCTTTTTTATAGACAATGATTTGCTGATTACGGCGGCTCATGTTATACAAGATTATCCAATTGGAACTGGGCAATATGATATATATGTTGATTATGAAAATCAACATATACACGTAGAAGAAATAGTTAAACAAAATGATTATGTTGCTTTGCTTAAATTAAGCAAAATCAATGATATAAAACCTATGAAATTTGTTTCAGGATATCCAGTTGAGCGAGGATTAAATTGTACATGTTATGGATATCCTATTTTTGCAAATAAAGATGGATATTGGATTAAAGATGGAAAAATTATGACAGGGTCTAAGAATGACATAAGTGATTGGAATATTTCAGTACCAAGCGGAATTAGTGGATTGGGTGGACTTTCAGGAGCACCTGTCTTTATTAATGATATGCTTGTTGGTATTATTCAAACCGAGATTATTCAAGAAATGGTGATTTTAATAAGCTTTTCAAGTGTGAACTGCTTTAAAGAGATTCTTCCTCATAAATATTATGAAGTTTATTCGAATATTCTAGAAATTGAAACGTTAAAAAAAGATGGTTTTAACATTATGACTATTAATGATGTTGATAATGATTTGAAAACCATGGCGAAAGCTCCTTACAAATTATCATTAGATTTTTTTGAAATAGATGATGATCAATTTAAAAATCAATTTAAATTGAAAATAGAGGATAATGAGCAGCCTTATTATAAAATAGATATTATTGGAATTTCCAGGGAAGAAACATTATATGGTTTATTAAATGAATTAAAACAATATTCCATGCCAACTCTCGTTATTAAAGATAGGAAAACATGGGAAGGAATAAAAAATCAGGTAAAGAATTTCATAATAATACCTAATTTTTATGATGGTAGAGATATTCCATCCATTATCGACAATATTAATATATTTATATATTTAGAAGATGAACATTTTCAAAAGGATTCTGTCTTACAATTAAGAAAAAGAACTAGACAAACAATCGAGATAAAATTACAAAAAATAGGAATGACAAATGTAGATGTTTTTTTTGAACAAACCAGTGGATTTTATATTTCCTTAAAACGATATATTTTCAATGGAAAGATCAATACACCTCCTAACTGGGCTGACAAACATACGTTGTCTTTTATAGTAGCTCTGTTATGTGGAAAATGGACTAATAATAAGTTTGATCAAGCTGTTATTACAAATTTGGCACACAAAAGTTATAAATCTTTTATGGATGATCTTCGTCTGTTTATGCATGGAAGCAATCCTTTTGTGACCATGTTTCAAGATTGGGGGAATTGTGTTAATTACCAAATTGCTGATTTGGAATTAGCTTGGGATTATCTATTTCGATATATTAGTGTGGATGAGAATATATGGAATGAATTTATAACAAGCTTTAAAAATGTGATAGGTACTATTGATCAAAATTTTAAAAATAATTTAAAAAATGAATATAACGTTATAGACAGAAACAATATTCAATACTCCTCTCGCTTAAAATCAGGAATGATTAGAAGCTTGATTTTTATGTCAATATATAGTAAAAACCAACATAAAATTGATAAAATTATTAACGATGTCATTAGCAATATAAAATGTAAAGAAGATTGGGCGTATTATTCACAATTTATAGAAGATTTATGTGAAGCTTCTCCAGATTGTATTATGGACAGACTGGAAAAAGAATTAGAAAAATCTAGTGGATTAATTGAATTGTTTAATGAAGGCGCTCATAACAATGGGTTTATGAAAATCTCATATTATACCAAAGTATTATGGGCAATTGAAAAGTTATTGTTTGATAAAAATTATATCATGAGGGGAATAACTTGGCTCTTTAAAATAGATTCACTTAATATACAGTATAAGATGGTAAATAGTCCATCGGGAATATTGCATGAAGTTTTTTGTATAGGAATAAATGCAATACCCATATCAGCAGATGAAAAAATATTATTATCGCGAACCGTTATAAAAGATTACAAAAATGCCTGGAATATTATTTTTGATGAAATACCACATAGTAATTTTGGCAGAGTTATTCATCCGTTAGCAAGACCTCGATATCGGCAATTAGAAAGTAATTTTGAAGTTATTACTAGAAAAGATATTATTAAGGTATATAACGAGTACATAAGACTGTGTGTTACTAATATTAATAACAATCTTGAACGATTAGAAAAAATCTTATCAATATATAAAAATATTCCAGATGATATGACTGATCAATTAAGCAAAATTTCCAGTCAATTTTTACACGATTGTGATGATGAAAAACGATTATTATTAATGCAAAATTTACGAAAATTGATATATGACAACAAGTATTTCAACAATGCAATTTGGAAAATGTCTAATGAACAAATTCATTTTGTTGAATCTGTGTTAAATATGATAGCCTTTTCGGACATGTATTATTATTATGTATATTGGTTACGAGCCTCTTTATATTATCCAATTCTTGATCCTGTATCGTTCAAAGGTACGGAAAATAGAGATGATGAAAATAATAAACGTCGAGCAATTGAAATGAAGCAAAAATTTTCTGAATTTAACGCAAGGCAATTAAATATATACACGTTGATAAAAATAGCAGTGGATAAGCATTCAATATTAGAAAATGATAAGGCTGACTGGCAATATAATATTGGATATAATTTGGCGAAATATTATTCAAATAATCATTTTGATATTCAATTATATAAACAGTTGCTAAATATTCCAAATATCCAGAGGCTTTTATTGACGTATTTTATAGGTGCTTCGAATCAGCAAAATGTAGAAGGTATTATAAATGAAATAAAAGATATTACAATTCAATATGATGAAAATCTATATGTAGATTTTATTGCGGCAGCAAATTCAAATAATTGTTCTTTTATATATACTCAAACAGACGACATAAAAAAATTATATTGGGAAAGATGGGATCCTTATAGATTTCATTTTGAAACTCAAGAAGCTTTTGAAGAGGTGTTGAAAGAGTTAAAATTGTATGATCAATGTGATAGTTATATATTTGTTCTTTTTGAAGGAATAAAAAAAGTGTCAAGTGAATGTATTATGAATTATATTGGACAAATAAGAGATTTTCATGTTATTTCAAACAAAAAAATTGATTTTCAATATTACGCAGATGAAATTATACAATATTTAGAACAAGAAAATTTGTCAACAGAAAACAGGCATATTCTTTGTGAAGTGGAATTTTATTTAGCCCCTATTTTGGATTGGAAGCAACTTACATCATTACAGCATGCATTTAGGTTTAATCCAACGTACTACGCAAAAATTATTGATCAAATATATAAGCATGAAGGAGAAGAAAACAATTCTTTAAATGAGGCATTTGATAATTGGTATGCAGTTTATCAAAAAGCAAAATTTTGTCCATGTAACGAAAATGGTCTTCTTAATGAAAATGAATTTTTAGCATGGCTAGAATCATTTAAAAAATTATTAATCCAACAAAAGCAGAAAAAAATATATTTTATAGTGGTAGGAAAATTATTTGCTAATTCTTCTGTAGGCAATGATGGGGCCTATCCACATGAAGTAGTCAGAAAAACGATAGAAAGCCTAAATAAAAAAGACTTTAAAATAGTAAAAAATAATTATATTATTGAAAAATGCAATGAAAGAGGTACATATTCTGTTAATGAAGGTAAAACATCTCGAGAATTGGCTTTAAAATATAAGGACAATGCAGAGAAAATTCGATTTAAATATTCTAAAACAGCACAAATATATGATTTCTTATCAAAATCATATATGGAGCAATCTCAACAAGAAAGGATTGCTGCAGAAAATGAATAGGGAATGTATAGGTAAAAAATATAGATTTACGATTAAACAAAAATATATTGGTCATGGTGGAAATGGAGAAGTTTATGAGTTAGACAATATTTCTGATATTAATGATGGTGGGCATCCTTTAGATGAAAAAAAATATGTAGTTAAAATTCTAAAAGTACAGTTTAATTACAAGAGAAATAAGAAGTATAATAGATTTTCTTCAGAAATAAGTGCAGTACATGCTATGCAAGAAAAGTTTTCTGGAGTGATGAAAATTTTAGACTACCATATTGGCGATGGAGAATATAAGCATCGCAAACAAGACTTGTCATGGTACTTAATGTACAAGGCCATTTCTTTTTTAGAATATTGCAAAGATAATAAACTTACTGTTGAGCAAAAAATTAAATATATGATAACGATTGGAGATGTCTTACATAATATACATATTCAAGGCCGTGCTCATAGAGATATAAAAATAGATAATATATTGTTTTTAGATGGGAATATATATTTATCTGATTTTGGATTAATCTGGAGTCTTAAGGGTAGGGGTCATAATACGGGTGCAGATCGAATAGGCCCATATTACACAGCTCCCCCTGAGTTTCTTGAAAATGCAGGAGGGGAAGATCAATGTCTTTCTTACCGAAAAAAACTTGATTATAGAAGATCCGATGTTTATCTTTTCGCAAAATTGGTATGGGCTTGCTTAAAAGAAGATACTATGGGATTTAGAGGCCGATATGATAGAAGAATAACAGATGAATATTTACGTGCAAAAGAATTTCACGTATTGTCTTTCGAACCAATACATGATTTGCTAGAAATGGCAACAGAACCAGATATTTCTCAACGCTTAATTAAAATAGAAAAATGTGTTGATTTACTTCGTAAAGAATTAGCTATTTTAAAAAATCCAGATACCCCTGAAGCCATTAAATGTAGAAACATAGAAGTAGATAAAGAAATAGATATTAAATATATTCCTGATACAAAGATTTATCGTGATTTTTCAAAACTTTTCGAAATCATTCAAACAAAAGTAAAAACTCCTAATACCACAATAGAATGTTATAGTGATGAGCATGTTTTCATGACTATATATGTTTGCTCTGTCGAAAGAAGAAAAATCACAGATCATGATGGGCTTATTTTTAAAAAACAAAGGGGAAATATATGTAGTGAATATTTATGTTTTCCTGAACAAATGGAGATAGATAAAAAAACAAATAGCACTAAAGAAACTAACAGTTTAATAAAAGAGCATAACATACAAAGTCAACCTGCAAATGGTGTGAATTTTCAAATAGTGAAGGACAAAGAAACATATAATACAATCTATAAAATACATATTAAAAAAGTAACTTCACAAAATATTCCTGAAGAATTTTCACCAATTTCTAAATCAGATAAAATAGATTTATCATTGACTAATAAAAAGGTATATTTGGATATTGAAGGATATCTATTAATTACCTCCCCTTTACAATAATTATTTAATGTTAAATATAAGAGATAATAAGCAAGTATCGAGCCATAAAACTATCTCTACCGGCTAACCATCTTCCAACGGTCACTTGGTAAAATTAATCAAAAAATAATAGTCATGAGGTCAAAGTACATCAGACTTTGTGGGGCCACCACTGAAGAACCCGATTTACAATTATATACATTAAATTGTTGAATTAACTTGGTTGGCATGGTGCTTTATTTGACAACATTTTGACAACAGGTATCCCCAAAATATAGAAAAATATAGTTTTTTATCCATGTATAAGAATGGCTCTATTAAGCTGTTTAGTCGTTAAATAGCCATTTATAAAATTGATATTTTGTAACTCAAAATCAGGCGGGTAACACCGTGTGGGTTCAAGTCCCACCCCCGGCACCAATATAAATGGATATGTGTTGCGGGACACAATATATGTAAAAATATCTTAGCGTCCAAAAACGATTCATTCTATGTAAGATAGAAAAATTATTTTTCCTGCTATAACCGTTTTGCATTTTAAAAAGCGAAAGTCTGATAATATGGCATATGATCAGAAGAAATTTTAATGATAAACGTTGCTAAATAACCTGTAATCATTATAGTTATATATAAAAGAAACAAATAAATTTTTCATGTTTTTTATATAATAAAACTATTACAACTTACAAAAAATGAAGTTATTATTCTGATTTTTTATTTATTATGATATAATAAAGTCATTCAGAAGGGGGCTGAGAGTGTGGAAGAGATTTTTAAGCGAACGAGTGTTAGATCTTATGAAGATATTCCTGTTGAAGATGAAAAAATAGAAAAATTATTACGGGCAGCTATGGCAGCACCTTCGGACGGTAATCAACAACCGTGGGAATTTTATGTTGTTAGAGACCGAAGACTGTTGGAAGGATTGGCACAGTGCAGTCCGTATGCGAATTGTGTTCGCAATGCTCCGGTGGCAATCGTAGCTTGCTATAGTGAAAAAAAGCTGCGTTTTAAGTCTTTTGCTGATATTGATATGAGTGCAGCTGTCGAAAACATTTTGTTGGAAGCGGTATATTTAGGATTGGGTGCTGTATGGCTTGGGGTTTCTCCTATACGGATGCGTATGCAGTTTGTTAAACGTCTGATGGGCATTCCTGAAGAATTACAACCTTTTGCTATCATTCCTTTTGGGTATGCAAAAAATGTGAAAGATCCCCGATTAAAGGAAGACCGCTTTGATCCGACACGAATTCACTATTTATAGGCCATGTGGAGCTCTTGTAATCAATGCAGGAGCTTTCTTACTGTATTGCAACTGTTTTTGACTGTATTTTACTGGAGAATTTATTTTGTAGGAAGTTGGAAATATATGACTGTTGTGCAGTATAAAGAATGGAGGAATTACAATGTTCAATATTGGTATGAGTGAATTGATATTAATTTTAGTAATTGCGTTAATTGTATTTGGCCCGGGAAAACTTCCGGAAGTGAGTAAGGCATTGGGAAAAAGTTTGCAGGAATTTCGTAAAGCTTCCAGCGAAGTTACGGAAGATGTAAAAAAACAACCTGTTGATGTAGAAAAAGTGGTAGAACAAAAGGAAAAACCATCAGAAACTATATCTAAAGATAAACAGTGAGGTAGATAGCATGAGTCAATCCCCTGAAGAAAATCAAGAAGTTTTGCAGGATGGGGAAGAAACGATGTCTCTTATCAGTCATTTGCAGGAATTTCGCCGGCGTCTTATCATTTGTATTGCTGCATTGTTTATTGCTAGTTCTGTCAGCTATATGTATGCGGAGGAATTGATAAAAATAATTTCCAAGCCTGTGGGAATGCTTTATTTTATGAATCCCGCCGAGGTGTTTTTTACGTATTTGAAAATTTCTGTTTTTGCCGGGTTCCTTATTTCACTTCCTGTTTTGGTATATCAGCTTTGGAAATTTATTGTACCGGCCTTTACTCGGTCGGAACGCCGATTGGCATTGTTTTTAACGCCTGCCTTTGTTGTGTTATTTTATGCGGGAATTGTTTTCTCCTATATATTTGTTCTTCCTGCAGGAGTGCGCTTTTTTTTGGGATTTGCTACAGATAGCTTGCAACCTATGTTTTCTTTGGGTTCATATTTATCTTTTGTTATTTCCTTTATATTTCCTTTCGGCATCGTGTTTGAAATGCCGTTATGCCTGGTTATTTTAGCTAAAATGGGGTTTGTTGGTTCGGCTTTTTTACGGCGTAAAAGAAAAATATGTATTCTTCTTTCTTTTGTTTTTGCCGCGGTTATTTCTCCGACACCGGATATATTTTCTCAAACAATGATTGCGGTACCTATGTTGCTTTTATATGAAATTAGTATTATTTTGATACGGTATATTTTAAAAAAATAGCAATGACGGTTATCCAAACAGAGATTTATGGAAGAAAGAGTCTCTGTTTGTTTTTTTTTCGTAAAAATACATGAATACAATGTATAAATAATTATATATTTTTTTCATTATTATTTTTAACTAAAATTAACAATTTTAATATTTTATATGTAATAATTTGTAATAAAAAATATATATGAGAATTACCAAAATAAATTAAGAAAATATACGAATATTTAGAAAACTATAAGCGCTTGCTTGTTCTGTGTTTTAATGATGTATAACTATTCCTTGTGTAAATACAAATTGTATACAGTATTAATGTAAAGCAAGTAATAATCTTACTTGTAAAGTTACTATATTTTGGTATAATTAATTCCATAATGAAAAAATATGACAGGAATTTCTTGTCCAATTTTCATTATGTGAAAATGAAGTGGAGGGACTTTGAATGAAAAAAATTCGTTCGGTTTTAGTTGCAAATCGAGGGGAAATAGCGATTCGCGTTTTTCGAGCATGTAATGAACTGGGGATTCGTACGATTGCTATTTATTCGAAAGAGGATTCGCTGTCGCTTCACCGGTTCCGTGCCGATGAATCTTATTTGGTAGGCGAAGGCAAAAAACCGGTCGATGCGTATTTGGACATCGAAGATATTATTAGAATTGCCCATGAGCATGAAGTGGATGCTATTCATCCTGGCTACGGCTTTTTGTCGGAAAATGCCGATTTAGCGAAACGGTGTAATGAAGAAGGCATTGTCTTTATTGGTCCGAAGGTGGAACATTTGGTCATGTTTGGGGATAAAATCAATGCCCGTATTCAAGCTAAAAAGGCGGGAATTCAGTATATTCCCGGTAGTGATGGTCCCATTACGGACTATTCTGAAGTGGAACAGTTTGCCAATGACTATGGTTTTCCCATTATGCTCAAGGCTGTTAATGGCGGCGGCGGACGCGGCATGCGTATGGTTGCTAAAATGTCTGAACTGAGAGATGCATATGATAGAGCCAAATCAGAAGCAAAATTGGCTTTTGGCAGTGATGAAATATATTTGGAAAAATGTCTTGTTAATCCAAAACATGTAGAAGTACAGATTATCGGTGATGAATATGGTAATATTGTTCATCTTTTTGAACGGGATTGTTCTATTCAGCGCCGACATCAGAAGGTTGTTGAAATTGCACCGGCATTTTCACTGCCGGCATCGGTACGGCAAGGATTATGTAATGCTGCCTTGCAGATTATGAATAATGTAAAATATGTCAATGCGGGTACCGTGGAATTTTTGGTAACACCGGATAATAACTTTTACTTTATTGAAGTAAATCCTCGTGTGCAGGTGGAACATACAATAACAGAAATGATTACGGGTATCGATGTGGTCCAGACACAGATTAAAATAGCCGAAGGGTATGCACTGGACAGCGATGAAATCGGTATTTATGGGCAGGAATCTGTTCAATGTCGTGGGAATGCCATTCAATGCCGTATTACGACGGAAGATCCGATGAACAACTTTATGCCTGATTCCGGAAAACTCATGGTATATCGCAGCGGCGGCGGTTTCGGTGTTCGTTTGGACAGCGGCAATGCCTATACAGGAGCGGTTATCACGCCGTATTATGATTCGCTGCTTGTAAAAGCAACCACATGGGGATTGAGCCATGCCATTGCCGTGCAGAAAATGATCAGAACGTTGAAAGAATTCCGTATTCGCGGAGTAAAAACCAATATCGGATTTCTTATCAATGTATTGAGTAATCCTCTTTTTGTCACGGGAGAATATAATGTAAACTTTATTGACGGTCATCCGGAATTATTTAATCTTCCGGTAATTCACGATCGTGGAACAAAACTTTTGAAATATATAGGGGAAACTACAATTAACGGCTATGCTGGCGGTCCGCAAATCAAACCGCAGTTTGAAGCGTTGGAAATGCCGGCGAAAGCGAGCGGTGAATATCCGCAGGGGACAAAGCAACTTTTTGACTCCATGGGAGCTGAAAAATTCTCAAAATGGATTATGGATCAGAAAAAAGTTTTGTTTACGGATACAACGATGCGGGATGCGCATCAGTCTCTTTTTGCTACGCGGGTACGGACGATTGACATGCTGCGGGTATTGGAAACTTCTTCGAAGAAACTGCCGAATTTCTTTTCTTATGAATGCTGGGGCGGTGCTACATTTGATGTTGCGTATCGTTTTCTTTACGAAGATCCATGGGAACGGCTTCGCCAGATGAGAGAAAAAGCACCGAATATCCTGCTTCAAATGCTGATTCGGGGTGCGAATGCCGTTGGATATACAAGTTATCCGGATAATGTGGTAAAACAGTTTGTGGAACTATCCGCGAAGAACGGCATCGATGTTTTCCGTATTTTTGACAGTTTAAACAGTCTTGATAATATGGCAGGCGCTGTTCAGGCTGTTCGTGAAACAGGAAAAATCGCTGAAGTTGCATTATGCTATACGGGAGATATTCTCAATCCAGCCCGTCCAAAATACAACTTGGATTATTATGTGACAATGGCCAAAGAACTGCAAAAAGCAGGTGCCAACATTATTGCTATCAAAGATATGGCAGGGCTGCTGAAACCAGAAGCGGCATATTGTCTTGTTTCAGCATTGAAGGATGCAATTGATCTTCCGATTCATCTCCATACGCATGAAGGTGCGGGTAATGCGGTATATTCGTTGGCTCGTGCTATTGATGCGGGAGTGGATATCGTCGATGTTGCCTATTCTTCCTTTGCCAACGGTACCAGCCAGCCGAGTATGAACAGCCTGTATTATGCATTGAGCGGTAATGACCGTCAGCCTGATTTGGATATCGAAGCGATGGAAGAAATGTCGCGGTATTGGGCTACCGTTCGCCCGTATTATAAAGGGGTAGACAAAGCGGATCCTTATCCAAATACAGAAGTATATATGCATGAAATGCCGGGCGGGCAATTTTCGAATCTGCGCCAACAAGCAAAAGCAGTAGGACTTGGCGCTAAATGGAATGACATAAAAAAGATGTACCATCGTGTTAATATGCTGTTTGGTGATATTATTAAAGTAACGCCTTCCTCTAAAGTTGTCGGTGATATGACATTATTCATGATTCAAAATAATTTGACGGAAGATGATATTTTCGAAAAAGGAGATATTCTTGATTTTCCACAATCTGTGGTGGAATTCTTTGAAGGACGGATCGGCATACCCTATCAAGGGTTCCCAAAAGAATTGCAGAAAATCATCTTGAAGGGAAGAGAACCCTTAAAAGAACGCCCCGGGAAAAGTTTGGCACCCGTAGATTTTGAAGTAGTACGTAAACAACTGCAGGATGCAGGATACTTGCATGATGATGAAGCAATCAATGCATATTGCCAATATCCCAAGGTGTTTAAAGATTACAATGAAATCATTAAAAAGTACGGAGATGTCAGTGTGCTGGATACACCTACCTTCTTCTTCGGTATGAGCAAGAATGAAGAAATACGGGTTGAAATTGAAAAAGGCAAAGATCTAGTCATCAAATTGATTAATATTAGCGATCCTGATGAAAGCGGCATGCGGACGATTACCTTTATGTTCAATGGCGCGGAACGTGAAATCCAAGTGATGGATAAAAATGTTGATATGAAAACCGTATCTCGCAAAAAAGCAGATCCGGATAAAGCGGGAGATATCGGAGCGACATTGTCCGGTTCTGTAGTAAAGGTACTGGTGGTTAAAGGACAAGCTGTCAAAAAAGGGGAACCCTTAGTTGTTACAGAAGCAATGAAGATGGAAACGACGATAACGTCTCCGATTAGTGGCACTGTTGGTGAAATTTATGCGACAAAAGGAATGCCGATTTTGAGTGGCGATTGCCTTTTAGAGGTAAACGAATAGTAGTACAAGATACAGTAAAAAAACGCTGTCAAGGATGAAAATCCTGGCAGCGTTTTTGCCTTGTCATATCATGTGAAATATTGGCGTGTAAGCAATTGTTTTTACATGCCAATATACTCGCGGCGATGTTTTCTCGATAGGAGGCTGATGGCAATTAAGATAAAACCGGCAGCGATAAAAACAAATTTGATACCGATGAAGGTAGCAATTACACCACCTAAAATAGGTCCGATCATAGCGCCTATTTGCTGCGCGGAAAACATAAGTCCAAAGATTCGTCCTTTTGTATGAGAATCGGTGTTTTCCGCTAATATTGCATTAATAGAGGGATTGATTCCGGCAAAAAAAAGGCCGACGGCGAATTGGCTGGCTGCAAATAGATAAAGATTATTTGGCAATGCCTGTAAAACCATACATATACCAGCTGTAATCAATGCCCAAGAAAAAGAGGTAAAAAACCCTTTATGCTGACCGAAACGCCCCCAGAGAGGAGCGGAAATAGCACTGGCGAAGCCGCTTAGAGAAAAAACCAAGCCGGAAACTAAGACAAGTTTATCAATATGTTGGGCCATACTGGATATATAGGTAGTAAGGATAGGCTGCAAAATTAAAATGACCATTTGTACAAATGCAGCATAAATGAGCATATTTCGCAGCAAAGGGACTTTTAACAATCCCCAGGAGCTTTCCGCTGATGTATTTTTTACAGGTGTTGTAGATCGGTCTTCTTCAGGAGGTTCTTTGATGACGAATATAAAGACCAGGCAATTTAGAAATAAAGCAGCAGAGGCCAAATAGAAAGACATGCGCATACCGAATAATTCTGCTAAGATACCACCGAATAAGGGACCAATAATTCCACCGGCCGTCATGACTCCTTGCATTATACCTAAGCATATACCTATTTTTTGACGCGGTGCATAGAGTGTCATGATAGCTAATTCCATAGGCCATAAGCCGGCTGCAAAGCCTTGAAACATACGCATGAATACAAGCTGCATCGGTGTTGTGACAATGCCGCCGAGAAAATAACTGATAGATAATAGTAAACTGGCACGTATGGCCATGAGTTTTTTTCCTTTTTTATCGGATAAGCGTCCCCAAATAGGTGCCATGACGGCACTTACTGCAAAGGTAGCAGAAAAAACAACACCGGACCAGATGTTGACAGAAGCTGGATCGACACCCAATTCACGCGTTAGATACATGGGTAAAAAAGGGATAAGCATAGTATAGCTTGCCGACATAAATACTATATTACAAGATAATATAGCCAATACAATTTTCCAATTCATTTAATCACGCTTTCTATAAGAATTTGATTCATCATCATTTTGGTATAGAAACTATTATGGAACAGAATGCGGCAGTTTTCAAGCTTTATTATTGTTAATATAGAATTTTGTATCAATTAAATTGAAAAAAGGGAGCAGCAACTATATAATAAATCATATGCATATACTGTTTTATATTTTATGAGGGGATAGGAAACGTCTATGATTTTATATTTAATGAAACGGTTGGCAGGTGCCTGCGTTGTTCTTTGGGTTATTATTACCATTACCTTCGGACTGATGCACGCGATTCCGGGCGGCCCGTTTACACAGGAAAAAAAATTACCGCCGGCAGTTGTCGCTGCAGTGGAGGAACGATATCATTTGAATGATTCTCTAGCAACTCAATATTGGGATTATATGAAACATGCGGCTGTTTTAGATTTAGGACCTTCTTACAAATATCCGGGGAAAACAGTGAATGATATTATTGCAGAAACCTTTCCCGTATCTGCCGAATTAGGATTCATTAGCTTGTTCTTAGCCCTGGGCGTGGGGGTGTGTGCCGGTATGGTGGCGGCTTGGCGTAAAAACAGCTGGGTCGACTATAGCATGATGATTTGTGCTACCTTGGGAGTTTCTGTACCTAGTTTTATTATTGCGGCCATTCTTATTCAGTTGTTTGCCTTTACGTGGCCTATCTTGCCGGCGGCTATGTGGCATGGTCCGTCGTATGTTGTGCTTCCGGCACTGGCACTGGCGGCACAGCCGACTTCTTTTATTATGCGATTGACACGATCCAGCATTCTTGATGCACTGGCACAAGATTATATTAAAACGGCACGTGCGCGTGGGGTGGAGACCCGGTCGCTTTTGATTCATCATGCCCTGCGCAATGCGCTGCTTCCTGTTGTCAGTTATGTAGGACCGTTAGCGGCTTCGCTTCTGACGGGAAGTTTTATTGTAGAATCTATTTTTGCGATTCCTGGGTTGGGACGTTATTTTGTTACGAGTATCTACAACCGTGATTATACAATGATTTTGGGAATTACTATATTTTACAGCTTTTTGATTATCATGATGAACTTAGTTATCGATGTGATATATCCCATGGTTGATCCCCGCATTGCGTTGCAGAAACGGAAGGGGGAATAAAATATGAATACTCATGATTTTGAACCAGTAGATCCGAAATGTATTGTTCCGATTAGGATACCACCGCAAACTCTCCGAAGCAGGGGCTGGCGGCAAATGAAACAGAACAAGCTGGCTCTTTTGGGATTAGGCATTGTGGTCATTATGACTATTATTGCAATCTTTGGCCCGCTGGTTACCTCGTACACCTATGATGATCAAGATTTTGCTATGGCCAATGCGTATCCTAGTCCTCTTCATTGGTTTGGTACGGATTCATTGGGACGGGACCTTTTGGTGCGAGTTTTATATGGAGCTCGCATCTCTCTTTCGATTGGGCTGGCGGCTAGTTTGATCAATCTTTTTATCGGTGTTATCTACGGTGGAATTGCCGGTCTCGTGGGCGGCAGAGTGGATCGAATCATGATGCATATTGTTGATATCCTATATTCCATTCCCATGTTATTATATGTTATTTTGCTCATGGTCGTATTTAAGCCGGGACTGCTCAATATTTATATTGCCCTGGGGATTGCATATTGGCTGAATATGGCTCGGATTGTCCGCGGTCAAATACTGAGTTTGAAGAAACAGGATTATGTGACGGCGGCTCGGTCGTACGGAACATCAACTTGGCATATATTGACGCGCCATATGATTCCCAATTGTATGGGGCCGATTATTGTTACCCTGACTTTATCTATTCCCGAAGCTATTTTTACAGAAGCGTTTTTGAGTTTTATCGGTCTGGGTGTTTCGGCACCGATGGCCAGCTGGGGAGTTCTTACCTCAGAAGGCATCAACAGCATGCGATCCTTTCCGTTTCAGCTTATCTTTCCGGCAGCTGCTTTGTGTATTACCATGCTGGGGTTTATGTTTTTGGGAGATGGGCTTCGTGATGCCTTAGACCCGCAAAATCAAAAGGAGGGAAACAGATGAAGACCGTATTGGATATTCAAAATCTTTCTATTTCCTTTCGTACATATCGTGGTGTTTTGGAAGCCATCCACCATGTTTCCATTGTTGTGAATAAAGGGGAAACCATTGGTATTGTCGGAGAATCCGGATGCGGAAAATCTGTAACAGCGCATGCCGTAATGAAATTGCTGCCGAAGGAAACGGTCATATATTCACCCGATTGTAAAATCATGTGGGAGGGAACGAATATAGTGCCGTTTACGGAACAGGAAATGAATGCATTGCGCGGTCAAGACATGTCCATGGTTTTTCAGGATCCCATGACGGCACTGAATCCGGTACTTACGATTGGTAATCAAATTTGTGAAGGGCTGGTTCTGCATCGGAGAATATCACAGCAACAAGCTAAATACGAAGCGGAAGAATTACTGCGTGCCGTAGGAATTACAGCTCCGGAAAAACGATTGCGTCAATATCCTCATGAATTGTCGGGCGGCATGCGGCAGCGCAGTCTTATTGCAATGGCACTGGCTTGTTCTCCCCAACTGCTGTTTGCTGATGAACCGACAACTGCGTTGGATGTGACGACAGAAGCCCAGGTTTTATACCTGCTTCGTTCTTTGCAACAGAAGCTGGGGATGGCTATCGTGCTTATTTCTCATAATCTGGGCGTTATTGCACAAATGTGTCGTCGGGTATATGTCATGTATGCGGGGTGTGTTGTAGAAAGCGGCATGGTGGAGGATATTTTCGATAAACCGGCTCATCCCTATACAAAAGGTTTGCTTGCTTCATTACCGGATCCGGAACACAAAGATAAACCGCTGCAGGGTATTTCCGGGCAAGCACCGGATTTATTCCATTTGCCTGATGGATGCCGATTTTATCCTCGCTGCAGACAGACCATGCAGATCTGTATGAGACAAGCGCCTCCTTGCTATGATGTAGGAAATGGACATCAGGCTGCCTGTTGGCTTTTATGTCCGGAACGGGGGAATGATAATGACATTACTTGATATTCAGCATTTGACAAAAGAATTTGTCATTGAAAGTGATTGGCTGGGACGGCCTAAAAAGATTTTAACGGCAGTGCATGATGTTTCGTTAGCTATTGGAGCGGGGGAGACAGTGGGACTCGTTGGGGAGTCGGGCTGCGGAAAATCAACATTTGCCCGTACGATTTTGGGATTATATAAAAAAAAACACGGAACTGTCTTATATAAAGGGAAAAATATTGATCATAATGTTGTTTATGCTGATTTTAAACGTCATGTGCAAATGATATTTCAAGACCCTTATGCATCGTTGGATCCGCGGATGACAGTAGCCGACAGTATCAGCGAACCCTTACGCAATTATCATATGTGTGCCAATCGCCAAGATATGGAGAAACGAGTATTTGAATTGCTGGAACAGGTAGATCTTAATTCCGAAGCGGCCCAGCGCTATCCTCATGAATTCAGCGGCGGACAGCGTCAGCGGATAGGTATTGCCCGGGCGTTGGCCCTAAATCCTGAATGTATCTTTTGTGATGAACCTATATCGGCCCTTGATGTTTCTGTTCAAGTACAGATCGTTAACATGCTCAAAGAGTTACAGCAGCGGTTTGGTTTAGCCTATCTTTTTATTGCCCATGATTTGTCTATGGTTCATCATGTAAGTCATCGGATCGGAGTCATGTATTTGGGGAAATTGGTTGAATTAGGACCAGGAAGTATCGTTTATCATGATCCGCTGCATCCCTATACACAATCTTTAATAGCAGCGATTCCTAAACCGGATCCCCATGCGGTGCCTGCCGTGCCGACAGGCGGAGAAGTTCCCAGTCCGCTTTCGCTGCCGTCAGGCTGCGTATTTCATCCGCGCTGCCCCTATGCAAGTGAGCAGTGCCGACATGAATCTCCGGTATGGCGCGAAGTGCGACCGGGACGGTTTGCAGCTTGTCATCATGTACGAGGAGGCGATGCCGTATGAAATGGCACTATGTACTTGCCGTCATGTTGAGCGGGTTCGTTCTCTTTAGTGCAGGATGTTCGACAGTTACTAAGCCTGACACTGTAATATATGTGTTGGAAGCGGAACCTTCAAGCCTCGATCCGGCAATGACGACTACCTTACCGGAAAATGATACGGAACTGCAGTTATTTGAAGGATTAACGCGTCTTGATGAACAGGATGACCCGCAGCCGGCATTGGCAAAAAGCTGGGATATCTCAGCGGATGGAAAACTATATACGTTTCATCTTCGCAAAGGCATAAAATGGAGCGATGGTACACCTATTACTGCACAGGATTTTGAGTATTCCTGGAAACGGGTCGTTGATCCTGATACAGCCTCAGAAAATGCGTATATGATGTTTCCTATTGAAAATGCGGAAGCGTATTTTAATAGAAAAGCGACAGCCGATGAAGTTGGGGTTAAAGCACTGGATGAACATACATTGCAAGTGCGATTAACGTATCCGACCGCTTATTTTCTTAATTTGACAGCCGTACATTGTTATTATGCTGTACCGCAAAAACTGGTGGAGGCGCATCCGCAAACATGGGCATCGGATGCGAAAGGAATGATTGGCAGCGGACCCTTTAAAATCACCAAGTGGATTCATTCCAGTGAAATAGATTTTGAAAAAAATGAAAACTATTGGGATGCAAAGAGTGTACGCTTATCTCATATGGAATTTCCCATCAGTGATTCGCAGGCGACTCGACTGATGTTGGTAGAAAGTAATCAAGCTAATATCACAGTGGAGCCGCCGCCGGCAGATCAAACCCGCTTGGAGAAAGCCGGATTATATAAAGTGGCACCCTATTTGGGAAGTTATTATTATGTATTTAATGTGACGAAACCTCCTTTTGATGATGTGCGTGTCCGTAAGGCATTTGCCCTGTCGGTACAGCGGGAGGCACTTGTCCGGCATATTATTCGCGGTCAAAAACAGGCGGCCTATGCATGGGTTCCGCCGGGATTAAAAAATCCGGCTACAGGAAAAGATTTTCGTGAAGAAGGCGGAAATCTGACAACAGAGGATGCGGTACAGGCACGAAAACTTTTGAAACAGGCCGGCTATGATACCGATCATCCGCTGCCGGAGATAACGATTCTTTTTAATACCAATGAAATGCATAAAGCAGTGGCAGAAAGTTTACAGGCCATGTGGAAGAATGCATTAGGAGTACAAGTGTCTTTAATGAACCAAGAGTCCAAGGTGTTCATGGCGACGCGCAGTAAGGGAGACTATCAAATAGCTCGAGCCAGCTGGATAGCCGATTATATCGATCCGATGAATTTTATGGAAGTTTTCTCCGATGAGGAAAATGATGCGCAATATCATAATAAAGCATATAATGAGTGGATCCGCCAAGCTAAGGAAACAAACGATCCGGCGGTGCGTATGGCCGACCTGCATCGGGCCGAACAAATTCTTTTTGATGATTGTGTTATTATCCCCATATATTATACGACACAGCCTTATGTAGCGCAGCCTTATGTGAAAGGCTATCATTGGCTGCGGCTGGGCTTGGTCGATTTTAAGAAAGCATATATTGAATAGGGTGAAATGATGAATACATATATAATGGGACAAGGACTTACGCCGGGCGATACGATTGCTATTGTTGCCCCATCCGCTCCGTTGGCCGGCGAAGAGCTGCAGAAAAGTCGGATTTTTCTTGAAACCTTAGGGTACCATGTGGTATTGGGAAAAACCGTGACTTCCGACTGGGGATATTTAGCTGGCAGAGATGACATACGGGCAGCGGATATAAATGCGGTTTTTAAAGATTCTCATATTGATGCCGTTATTTGTTTACGCGGCGGCTATGGGGCAACGCGGCTTTTGGATTTACTTGATTATGATAGTATAGCGGCTCATCCAAAATTATTTATCGGGTTCAGCGATATTACAGCACTTCATACTGCGCTGCACGAACGGTGCCGTATGGCTACGATTCATGGGCCTATGGCACTGACGCTGGGCCGCAAAGTTACAACCCAATATACGCTGCGGCAATTTGCTGCCGGACTTATCCAGCCAGTTCGACAGGGCCCCTTTTTGCTGCCGCGGCGCGCTGCGCTGCGGGGACTTGTCCCCGGTTTTGCTCAGGGAACCGTATGCGGTGGCAATATTTCTGTGTTAACGGCGATGATTGGCACCCCGTATGAACTTCAAGGAAGAGGAGAATTGCTTTTTCTGGAAGAAATAGGGGAGGATGCCTATGCTATTGACAGAATGCTGCGGCAAATGGAACAATCGGGACTCATAGATCGTATTCAGGGAATTATTTTTGGTGAATTTACGAGATGCGGACCTCGTATAGAAGCTCCCTTTGAATTTACCGTGCAGCAGATCATTGCACAATATGCAGAACGATGGAATAAACCGGCACTTATGGGACTTCCGGTGGGACATGGAAGACAAAACGGCTGGCTGCCGCTGGGTGTTAACGCATCTATACAAATTGAGAATAATGGAAAGGCACGGTTTATTATAGAATAAGTAAGATGGGGTGATACCATGGATAAAAAAACAATGAAGGACATAATTGAACATAAGGTAGAGGAAATGCAGCCTGTGATTTACGGCATTGCTGAATATTTGCATAGTCATCCGGAAATAGGCACGGAGGAAAAAATGGCCGCAGACTATTTATGCCATATTTTGGCAAAGGCAGGTTTTCTCGTAACCCCCCTGGTTCCCGAAAAATTTCCGACTGCGTTTCATGCGGTTATCGGAAACGGACCGTTTCAAATGGGTTTTCTCGCTGAATATGATGCACTGCCGGAAATAGGACATGCTTGTGGTCATAATTTGATTGCCGCCATGAGTATTGGTGCGGCTATTGCGTTTGCTGCCGTAGCGAAAAAAGAAGCGACGATTCACGTGTACGGCTGTCCGGCGGAAGAAACGGAAGGCAGTAAAGTATATATGAGTGAACAGCATATTTTTGATATGCTGGATGCCGCTGTTATTATACATCCTTCTCATGAAACCGCCATTGGCGGTACCTCCTATGCTACCCATCCGCTGCAATTTACCTTTACAGGCAAAAGTGCCCATGTTGCCGATCCGGACTATCATGGGATTAATGCATTAGATGCGCTGGTGGATTTTTATGGTCGATTGAAGCAACTGGATGCGACTTTTACGGAACCTCACATCATCGGTGCTATTATTACGGAAGGCGGTCTTGCACCTAATATTATTCCGCATCGGAGCGTATTAAAAGCAACTATCCGTGCACTCAAAACAGAATATCTGGAATATACGATGTTGCCGCAGATTCGTAAATTAGCCCAACAGACGGCAGAAGAGCACGGTACGGCGTTGGAAATGGTTCATTATGAACCCTTGTGCAAAGATATGGTCAATGATCCGCGAATGGATGTATATTTTGCGGAAAATTTCAATCTTTTGCATGAAAAGTTTGCAGTTAAGGAAAATACATATGCTTCAGGTTCTACGGATGTGGGAAATGTAAGCTATGATACCCGTGTCTGTCAGCCGGAAATTGAAATTGGGGAAGATATAGCAGCTCATACACCGGGATTTGCCAGTGCAGCCGGCAGTATGTATGGTAAGTTGCAGGCTCTTACAGGAGCTAAAGCAATGGCAATGGTTGCCGTTGATGTATTATTTGAACCAGAATTCCAGTAATAACATATAGTCGCATATTCTGTATGTGTTGATTTATTTATATACTGGGAAATCGGTTGCTTTTTGTTTTCTGCGTAAAGCGATAAGCTTTAACAATGTGATGTTCGTGGTTCGTTCTCTTTAAATTAGACCTGTAATTGACGACTTTATTAAAAGGAGCTGTAACGAATATATTCGTTACAGCTCCTTTTTGTTACTTCATTTTGATGCAATAAGAGAAGAATCGTACAGTGTAACCGCTTACCGTACTTCCTTATTTTTTTACGTTGAGAGAGGCATTGACGCTTCCTTCTTTGAAAAAAGGAAGAGGAGGCTGATCGGAAGTATTTAACGGCTCCCGGATACTTTCAAAAGTGGTAGCCAGCATAAGCTTTAACCGATTGGTTTGATTAACGGAACTGGCACCAGGGTCATAATCAATGGCAACAATACCCGTTTCGGGAAAAGCTGCTTTTAAGGTTTTGATCATTCCTTTTCCTGTTACATGGTTTGGCAGACAAGCGAAAGGCTGCAGACAAACAATATTTTTTGCACCGCGCTTGATCAAATCAATCATATCTCCTGTTAAAAACCAGCCTTCACCCGCTTCATGACCCAAAGATAAATACTCCTTGGCATCATTCGCGATTTCATATATGGAAGTGATAGGATCAAAATGCCGGCTCTTTTCCACCGCCTCTTTATACGGCTTGCGGTACCAGTTCAAGATACGCACGGCAGTTTTGCTGGCGGTCGATGATAACCAGCTTCCTGATAAGTATTTATGACGGAATTGATTATCAAGGAGTCCGTAATAAAAGAAATCAGCTAATCCGGATACGATGATTTCCCCGCCTTCTTCTTCTATCATACGGACGATGTGATTGTTGGCGATTGGGTGAAACTTTACATAAATCTCACCGACCAAACCAATACGTGGTTTTTTTTCATCACGCATGGGTATGGCATCGAATTCAGAGATCATGTTTTTTATATTTTTTTTGAAAGTTGAAAAATCAGCTTTTTCCAAATCAATGGAACATTTTTCCTGCCATTTTTTTAGCAGCGTTTCGGCAGTCCCTTTGACCTTTTCGTAAGGACGTGTACGGTATAGGACTTGCTGCAGTGCATCTCCATAAATCATACCCATAACCAGACGATGCCAAAAGCCCATATGGGGATTAAATCCCGGTTGTTTGTTCAATCCTTTGGTGTTCAAAGAGATGATGGGAATGTTGGGAAGACTGGCATCGGCTAGCGCCTTGCGCAGCATGCCTATGTAGTTGGTTGCACGGCAGCAGCCGCCTGTCTGAGAAATAATGACAGAGGTATGATCCAGATCATAAGTACCGGACTGCAGCGCCGTAATGATTTGCCCCAAGGACATGATAGCTGGATAGCAAGCATCGTTATGAATGTAAGCCAGACCCGTATCAATGGCTTTTTGACCTTGATGAGGAAGGATTTCCATTCTATACCCTTCATGAGCAAAAGCGGCCTTAAACAATGGAAAGTGAATCGGTGTCATTTCCGGAGCTAAGATAACATCTTGCAATTTATCTTCTTTGGTAAACAAGGTTTTCTTATAACTATACGGTGTAACGTCTGCTGTCGGCGGTTTGCGGTGATTCATGACAAACAGCAAAGAACGCAGACGAATACGGATCGCCCCTAAATTGGAACCTTCATCAATTTTTAACAAGGTATGGATCTTATGGCCGCAGGCAAGAATTTCCTGAACTTGATCGGCAACGATAGCATCGAGACCGCAGCCAAACGAATTGAGCTCTACAAGTTCCAAATTTTTTTGCTGGGCAACATACTGGGCCGCCCGATACAGACGAGAATGATAAGACCATTGATCGACGACGCGCAGTACTCCGTCAAATTTTCCCAATGGGGCAATCCCATCTTCTGTAAGCACCGCCAGTCCCAGACTGTTGATCAGTTCAGGGATACCGTGGTTGATTTCCGGGTCCACGTGATAGGGACGACCGCATAATACAATGGCACGCTGCCCTTTTCTTTCTAATGAAGCTAATGTTTTTTTAGTCAGATCATAATACTGCTGCTTATACGCATCTTCTTCGGCCCAAGCAGCTTTTGCTGCCTGTTTTATTTCTTTCTTGCCAATATTCCAGATTTTTAATTCCGCCTGTAAACGGGGAATGATGCGTTTTCTATCATGTAAGGGCAAAAACGGGCACAAATAAGGCGTGTTTGTAATAGACAGTCGTTCAGCCATATTGTTGCGTATTACTTCAGGATAACTCATCACCATGGGGCAGTTAAATGTGTTGTTTTTACTGCCTTCGTCGGGGCCGTTTTGAATACAGGGATAGAAAATACGGTCTACATGTTGTTCCAGTAAATCTTCAATATGACCGTGTACAAGTTTTGCTGGATAGCAAGCAGAATCGGACGGAATCGTATCCATTGATTTTTCAAAGAGTGCCTTGGAGGATCTGTTTGATAGAACAACGCGGTATCCTAAGGTAGTGAAAAAAGTAAACCAGAACGGATAATCTTCATACATATTAAGCACCCGTGGAATACCGACAGTACCGCGCGGAGCCTGTTCCAATGGCGTATAATGATTAAACAGGCGGTTATATTTAAAGGCATACATATTCGGCAGTGGATCATGATGTTTTGCCGTACCGCCGGCTCCGCGTTCGCAGCGATTTCCTGTAATATAGGCATGCCCGTCGTTGAACGTATTTACGGTCAAAAGACAATTATTGGTGCATTTGCCGCAGTGACGGATTGACGTCGCTACGCTGAGTTCATTTAAATTTTGTTTGCTGAGCAATGTCGAGGGTGTCTGATGTTTATGCCATGTGTTTTTTGAAATCAAAGCCATGCCGAAGGCTCCCATCAAGCCGGCAATAACCGGGCGTATGACGGTGCGTCCTAATAATTTTTCAAAAGCCCGCAGTACGGCATCATTATAGAAGGTACCGCCTTGAACAACGATATGGTTTCCCAATTTATTGGGATCTTTGACTTTAATTACTTTATACAGTGCATTTTTAATTACCGAATAGGAAAGTCCGGCAGAAATATCTGATAAGGTAGCTCCTTCTTTTTGTGCTTGTTTCACTTTGGAATTCATGAACACCGTACAGCGGGAACCTAAGTCAATAGGGTGCTTGGCTTCCAAGGCCGCTTTGGAAAACTCTTCGATAGATAAATTCAAGGATTTGGCAAATGTGTCTAAAAAAGAACCGCAGCCGGAGGAGCAGGCTTCATTTAATAGAATATCTTCGATATGTCCATCTTTTAATTTCGTGCATTTCATATCTTGTCCGCCAATGTCCAAAATAAAATCCACATCAGGACAAAAATGAGAAGCGGCTTGATAATGGGCAATGGTTTCTACTTCTCCTAAATCAATGCGCAGTGCTTCTTTCAACAGTGCTTCCCCGTATCCGGTAATGCCGGAATAAGCAATATACGCGCTGGCAGGAAGCCGGTCGTAAATTTGAGAGACAATTTTTTTGGCAGCTTTCAGCGGGCTGCCTTCATTATTTTGGTAATGAGTATAAAGAATTTTATCATCTTCACTCAATAACACGGCCTTGATTGTTGTAGACCCGGCATCTATGCCGAGATAACAAGGGCCTCTATAACCTTGAAGCGGTGCTTGTGGGACCGTGTGTTCGCTGTGACGTTTTTTGAATTCTGATAATTCATCGGGTGAGGCAAACAATGGTTCGATACGGTCTGATTTAGCTAAGGAGGATTCATCGACACCTTTTAACTGTCCCATCAGATTCATAAAAGAGACGGGCTTTTCTTGAAAACTGCCTAACGCAGCACCCATAGCGACATATACTTGTGCATTGTCGGGGGCGATAACTTGTTCTTCTTTTAGATTTAATGTTTTGGCAAACTGCAGACGCAGGCGCGGAAGGAACGTTAACGGACCTCCGAGAAAGCAGACCGTGCCGCGGATGGGACGTCCGCAGGCCAAACCGGTAATCGTCTGCAGGACAATAGATTGAAATACAGAAGCGGCAACATTTTCTTTGCTGGCGCCATCATTCATCAGCGCCTGCACATCCGTTTTGGCAAATACTCCGCAGCGAGCGGCAATGGGATATAAGGTATCGGCATGTTCCGCCAAGGTATTTAAACCGGCAGCGTCCGTATGCAGTAATGTTGCCATTTGATCAATAAAAGCACCTGTACCGCCGGCACAATTGCCGTTCATGCGGTGTTCGTTGCCACCTGTTAAATACGTAATTTTGGCGTCTTCCCCGCCGAGTTCGATAATGACGTCCGATTGGGGGTAATATGTCCGGACGGCCTTTGTACCGGCGATAACTTCCTGTACGAAAGCAATATGTAGATAATCGGCCAGGGCAATACCACCCGAACCCGTTATAGCGATTGTTATTTGTCTGTCCCCGAATATTTCATAAGCATTTTGCAGTAGATCCCATACTTTTTGGCGTATGTCCGTATAATGGCGCACGTAGCAGGCATGTAAGCAATGCTTGTTTTCATCCAGCACAGCAATTTTTACGGTTGTCGATCCAATATCGATACCAATATGTAAAATATTTTGCATATGATTCACCTGTCGGCTAAAATACCGGCCCTTCTATAATCTTGGATACAAGCTTGATAATATCGTATATCCTTGTCTTTATTTTACCTATATTGTAACATATTGTAGCAAAACTGTAACGGTTATTATTTAAAGAAAAACAAAGAAAACGGTAGGAGATCATACTAAATATACTTTTTGCTGATTTGCACAATGAAAAAAACGGTAAAAATCATAAAAAAATACGCAGTACCGGCAGCTTCCGTCAATAAATATGAAAAAAAATGACTGTTTCCTATGATAACAATTGACTTTTGATAAGTGAAACCATAAAATGAGAATATCCATCTGCATATATAACGGCAAATGGAGTCTTGGATTGTCTTTTTGCCTGATGCAAAGGCAGAGACAAAATATTTTAATTATATATATGAGGAGGAGAAGTCATGTTAGAAAAATTGTTTGCCCTAAGCGAACGAAAAACGACAGTCAGGACTGAAATATTGGCGGGATTGACAACGTTTATGACGATGGCCTATATTTTGTTTCTGGCACCATCTCTGCTTAGCCTTGGCGGCATGGACAAAGATGCAGTACTTATTGCGACAGCTTTGGCTGGCGGATTAGTTACGATTGCTATGGGGGTATTCGTTAATTATCCTATTTGTCTGGCTCCCGGCGTTGGTATGCTGGCATTTTATTCGTTTACAGTTGTTATTGGTATGGGCATTCCTTGGCAGACGGCGTTGGGCGCGGTATTTATTTCCGGTGTTGTATTTTTGATTTTGACGGTAACCAGTATTCGGCAGATGATCGTAGAAGGCATTCCGACTTCTATGAAAAATGCCATTACTGTCGGTATTGGCCTGTTTATTACAATTATTGGTTTGAAATTATCAGGGTTGATGGCGATTCGCTTATCTCTTACACCGGGTTCTTTGGAACAAGTGGGAATGACGCATGGAAATTTTGTTCCGGGGGCGGAAGAAACGATTCTGGAATTAGGAACATTAAATAATCCGGAACACCTGCTGGCATTATTTGGACTTGTATTTACGGCGCTGCTTATTGCCCGCAAAATTCCCGGGTCCATGCTCATTGGTATTTTTGGTACTTCTTTGGTGGGCTATGTAACGGGAATTTGTCATCTTCCGGATAACTTCTCTCTTATGGCAATTCCTGATTTCAGCCGTGCCGCATTTTTTCAATTGAATATTGGCGATGCGTTTAATATGGGACTGGTAACGATTATTTTCACATTCACCTTTGTTGAATTATTTGATTCGATGGGGACTATGATAGGAACTGCTACGAAGGCAGGCATCCTGGATCCGGAATCGGGAAAATTTCCCGGTCTGAGCCGGGCATTTTTTACGGATGCGTGTGGTGTTAGTATCGGTGCTTTGCTTGGGACCAGTACGGTAACGGCTTTTGTAGAAAGCGCAGCAGGTGTGGGTGCAGGAGGCCGGACTGGCTTAACTGCCGTAACGTGTGGTATTTGTTTTCTGCTGTCCTTGTTCTTTTCCCCTTTTATGATGTTGATTCCTGAAGCGGCTACCTCTCCGATTCTTGTTATTGTGGGTGTTTTTATGATGGAACAAATACATACCATCGACTTCTCTGATTTTACGGAAGGATTCCCGGCTTTTATGGTCATTGTCCTTATGCCGTTTACTTACAATATTGCCAATGGTGTATCAGCAGGACTTATCTTGTATCCCTTGCTGAAGATTCTTACGGGCAGAGGAAAGGAACTGCACTGGATCATGTATGTGTTAGCCGCCGTTGTCATAGCTAGATATGTTTTTCTTAACTGATGCTTTTTTTGCAGACATCTCCCATGAGCGGTATGGGGGATGTTTTTTTATGAGTAATGTGGTACACTATACAAGACGTATTTTAAAAATATACTTATATAAGTAATGCAGGAGGACCTATACATGAAACAATATGTAACAGAACATCAATCCCCGTACCTTGATTTATCAGCCGAAGTGTCGGACATTTTATATAAGGGAAAATCTGAATTTCAGGATATTGAAGTTGTCGAATCTAAGGAATTTGGCAGAATGCTCGTTCTCGACGGAGTATTCCAGACATCTATTAAAGATGAATTTATGTATCATGAAATGATTGCGCATATCCCGCTGTTTCTTCATCCCAATCCTAAAAACGTATTAATTATCGGAGGCGGTGATGGCGGAGCGGCTAGAGAAGTTGTCCGCCATCGGGAAGTAGAAAAGGTAACAATGGTGGATATTGATGGCAAGGTCGTAGAACTTTCCAAAAAATATTTTCCGGAAATAGCGAAGGCCATGTTGGAAAACAATCCTAAACTGACTGTAAAGGTCGGAGATGGCATTGGCTTTATGGCACAGGCGGAAAATTATTATGATGTTATTATTGTAGATTGTTCGGATCCGATTGGCCCAGGAGAAGGCTTGTTTACCTACGATTTTTATAAAAATACCTATAAAGCGCTAAAACAAGACGGGCTGTTTGTACAGCAGACAGAATCTCCATTTATGCACCAGCCGCTTATTCAGAAAATATGGAAATCTGTTTCTGAAATATTCCCCATCACTCGTTTATATACTACGTTCATTCCTCTTTATCCGAGCGGAATGCATTGCTTTACTATAGGATCCAAGAAATATGATCCATTGACCTGGAAACCGAATCGCCCGCAGACCTTTAAAACCCGGTATTATAATGAAGGTATTCAACGGAGTGCATTTGTTTTGCCGAATTTTGTTAAAGAATTATTGTATGGAAAAAATAAATAGTTTGCAGTAGATGCCGGAGTGCAATATGGGAGACATACAGGCTGGATAACATAAAAAAAGTACGCTGCAGACAGATTATTTATATTCAAATGTAATAATTCTTAAATTATCTATTGACGAGATTTTTAAGTAATGGTAAAATGTTATACGTTACCGGTTCTTGCGGGTAGGCAGAAACTAGTAGCGTATGATAGTATGGCGGGTATGGTGAAGTGGTTAACACGGCGGATTGTGGCTCCGTTACGCTAGGGTTCGAGTCCCTATACTCGCCCCAATAGGGGTATAGCCAAGTGGTAAGGCACCGGACTTTGACTCCGCTATGCGCTGGTTCGAATCCAGCTACCCCTGCCAAGCATGATCCACTAGCTCAGTCGGTAGAGCACCTGACTTTTAATCAGGGTGTCCCGAGTTCGAATCTCGGGTGGATCACCAGAAGAAAGCCTTTCGGAATAGTATTCCGGAAGGCTTTTTTGTTGAAATGATTTTACATGCTAAGGGGGGAGAATTTACGATACTCTATCTGGGAATCATGCTATCCGGCATTACCATTGATTTTAATACATGGGGAGTATTGGCTGGAATGATACCGAGAATCGTATGGATCCTCTTGTCGGTTATTACGGCAGTACCCTCTTCGCTGTTTGATATAGTTTGCGGCTGCTTTGCTGTAGGGACCGATGTACATTTCCCCCCCTGTATGTCGTTGTTCGTTATTTTATGTTTTGAAAAGAGGGCAATAGAAAGCGTAGGATACAGGCTGGGAAAAAATATGACCGATTATGTTCTGATATATGGAAAAATTTGCAGCTTTGTTTTATATAAACTGCAGATTTTTTTGTATTGTTTTTGAATTATTGTTTCTTTTCTCGGTTATATGTACTACAATAATAGTGTTTTAAAAACAGAATTGACGAAATATATTAGAGGGGGAAATGGCGTGAAGCATTTGAAGATAGCATATACCGATGCTGCCGCTGCGTACTTTGATGTTTTTGGCAGACGTAAAACAGTGAAAGTAGCGGAAACCAATTTTACAGATACGGCAGCGGTTGTTCTGATGCAGCAGGATAAAGCCTATATCGATAAAATAAAAGCTACTTGCTTCGGAATTCCTGTTTTTGTATTAGTAACGAATACGGCAGCGATAGAAAAGAGTGAAGGGGTATATGAGGTCTGTCTCGATGATTCCTTTGATAAGATTGCGTTGAGCAAAGAACTGGAACGTGCGGCTGCAACTTATGAAAATACAGTTTTGCCGCCATTTTTCGGTGAAATGGCTAAATATGTGGACGATCGCAGTTTGTCCATGGCGACACCTGGTCATCAAGCGGGCTCGTTTTTTTGCCGAACACCGGCCGGCCGGTACTTTTATGAATATTTTGGTGAAAATATATTCAGGGCCGATATGAGCAGCTCTGATGTTCGGATGGGCGATCTGCTGATTCATGAGGGAGTTCCTTTTGCGGCACAACAGCATGCGGCCCGTGTTTTTAATGCGGATAAGACATATTTTGTATTGAACGGAACGTCTACTTCTAATGAAATTGTAGCAACTGCTCTTTTGCGTCCCGGTGACTTGGTGCTTTTCGACCGCAATAATCATAAATCCGTATACTATGGGGCTCTTATTATGGCCGGAGCGACTCCTATATATCTGGAAACCGGGAGAAATCCATACGGATTTATCGGCGGCATAGACGACCATTGCTTGGAAGAAAAATATATTCGTTCGCTCATTCGGCAAAGAGATCCGCTGCGGGCGGATGAAAAGCGCCCGTTCCGATTAGCAGTGATTCAGTTGGGTACCTACGACGGAACTATTTATAATGCTCGTCAAATCGTGGATCGCATAGGGTCGCTTTGTGACTATATCTTATTTGATTCTGCATGGGTAGGATATGAACAGTTTATACCGATGATGAAAGAATGCAGCCCGCTGCTGTTGAATTTAGGCCCCGATGATCCTGGAATTATGGTTACACAATCGGTGCATAAGCAGCTTTGTGGTTTTTCACAAGCCTCTCAAATACATAAAAAAGATAGTCATCTGCAAGGACAAAAACGATACTGTCCCCATAAGCGATTTAACAATGCATTTATGATACAAGTTTCGACCAGTCCGTTTTATCCTCTGTTTGCTTCTCTGGATGTGAATGCTAAAATTCATGAAGGACCAGCGGGAAAACGTATTTGGCTGGATGCGGTCAAGTTAGGGATTGAAGTCCGCAAAGATATCTTTCGTGAATGCACGATGATCCATCCTTTTGTACCTCCCGTTGTGCACGGTAAACCCTGGCAGGAAGGTGATACTGAGAAAATGGCCGATGATATTGAATATTTCCGATTTCGAAAAGGGGCAAGCTGGCATTCGTTTGATCAATATGGTGATAATCAGTATTTTGTGGATCCCTGCAAGATTTTGCTGTATACGCCGGGAATCAAAGAGTCTTCATGGGCGTATGAAGATTTTGGGATTCCCGCCGGGATAGTATCCCGGTTCTGCATAGAAAATGGATTTACGCCGGAGAAAAGTGATTTATACTCTATCTTGTTTTTGCTTACACCGGCAGATTCTGCCAGCAAGATGAATACCATGATTACGTTATTGAAACGGTTTGAACGATATGTACGGATGGATATGCCGCTCAAAGCGGTATTACCCGGATTGGTGCGGCAATATCGGGAACGGTATGGGCAATACACAATTCGGCAGCTTTGTCAGGAAATGCATGATTTTTCAAAACAATGGCAGATAAATTGCGTTCAAAAGGATTTGTTTCGCAGTGCCAAGCTTCCTGCATATGCGATGAATCCACAAGAAGCAAATTGGAAATTGGTAGGCAATGAAACGGAATTAATCCCGCTGGAAATGGCTTTAGGCCGTATTGCTGCAGAGGGAGCTATACCATATCCGCCCGGGATCATTTGTGTTGCACCGGGAGAACGCTGGAATAAGACGGCGCAGCGGTATTTTCAATATTGGCAGGAGGTTATCAATCGTTTCCCTGGATTTGAACCGGAAATTCACGGGGTATACTTTGAAAAGGAAATGGGGGAAACGACCAAGCGGGCTTTTACGCAAGTAGTACTTGAAAAATAAATTTTGTATATTTTTTTTGTACTAGCAGGAATTGTATTATCCAATAGAGAATAATAAGTAGTAAACAGGTAATTGAGGAAGACAGGAGGGATTATTATGAAAAAGTATCAAAATATTATTGTTCCTACCGATGGTTCTGTAAATTCCAAGCGCGCCTTGGAACATGCGGTTATTATCGCATCGGCTGTAGGGGCTACGATTACATTGGTCTATGTGGCAAACATCGTATCTGTCATTTCCAATTTTGACCAGATTCCTAATGCGAACGGATATGTAACAGAACAGGTTGCCTTAGATATGGAAGAAGATGGGAAGAAGGTTCTGGAAGACTTTGCTAAAGCGATTCCACAGGATGTTAGTGTTAAAAGTGTGTTTGAAGTCGGATCACCGGGACCGGCGATATTGTCGGTGGCAAAAAAATATAATGCCGATCTTATTGTTATGGGAAGCCGCGGTCTGGGACCACTCAAAGGATTGTTTATGGGCAGCGTAAGCAGTTATGTGGTTACCCATTCTGTATGCCCGGCATTAATTGTAAAATAATTCATATACATACTAAAAGCCTTGTTTCCTTTGTAGGAAGACAAGGCTTTTTTTGTGTCTGTATAATCCCGTTCCTTTTCCTAACAAAAAGAACCATTATCATGGTTCGGGGGATAGATTTAATAGAATATATACATATTGAAGAATATGGCAAACGTAAATTTTATGATATACTATGATAGATGGGAATGAACTAAGATATACGATAATAGTTCGTATATGAAATTATAATTAACAAGATTTTGCCTGGGAGGCAATATAAAAAATGACAGCTGATAATAAAAAACATAAATTTGAAATAGCAAATACACGAAGCCGGACACGGTTTTTTTCGCTGTATATAATACTTGCCGTCATAGGTATATCCGTGGCGGGCATAGCCGTTATTTGGGGAGCGGCATTTACTTGGTATCACATACCGATATGGGCGAAAATGACCATTGCACTGGCAATTTTATTTATATCGCAAGTAGGTGTAGGTACGGCTATGTTTCAGGAACGACAGGGAACATGGATTGGTGAAGGAGTAGCAGTAGTTCATTGTGCTGTTGTATTTATTTCTGTGACATTATTGGAAACGACCTTTTATATTGGCAGCAGTGTCTATTTTTATATGTTGGTCTGTGCGTTGCTTATTTTGCCGGTTGCGTATTTGCTGCGCTCTGCTGCTTCCATTATCGGGTATGTCTGTGTTGTATTATACTGGGCTGCTATGACAGGCGTTTCTTATTCCTCCGGCGGCAGCCTCACGATGTGGATTTTGTTAGCTTTAGCCGGACCTTTTTATACACTGATTCGAGAACATCATGATGAAGTGCGGTTAACAATATTTTCGTGGGTAGGTACGATCGCCGTGTTCATTGCTTTTGGTATTGCCGTCAGAGAGGCGCAGTATATTTCTTTTTTGCTTTTTTCTGCGTTGGCCGGAGTTGTTTTACTGACGGGGTACGCAATGGATACCCGCAAAGCCTGGGGATTTCCGTTCCGTTGGCTGGGACGCCTGGCTTCTGTCGGGGCACTGCTTATTTCTTGCATGCCAGCCGCATGGGACAGCGTTATTAGTGCCGCTGGATTTCAATGGGCGAATATAGCCGTTACATTTTTATTACTGTTTCTTGGCATGGGTATATATATGAAAGCTTTGAAAAGAAAGTGTTGGTCGCCGACTTTATATGCGCTGATTCCCCTGGTGATAGGAGCGGAAACCGTTTTAGTACGAAATGGCATTAATTTTTCCCTACCTGTTATTGTTTCTTCGATTTACATTTTCTTTTTGGGTATTTTTGAAGTATTTCAAGGTGTCCGCTTTGGCAAAACGCATCATTTGCGATGGGGGCTAGCCATATTTATTTTTATGGGAGCCGCTGTGCTGGTCGGGAGTCATGTATCGCCGCTTGCCATGGTTGTTTCACTTATTGTTATCTGTGCGGTTGTATGGCAGTTTCAACACTTTTTTTATAAAAAGAAAGTATTATTTTTTCAACAAACTCATCAGAATAGACGGACTAAAAAGGATCATACGGTCACATCCGTTCGCCAAGGGATCAATAAAAAGAGGAAAAACCATCATGCCGATCCGACATATAAAAATGATGCTGCCGGTATCACGGAAAAAAAGCAGAAAGCACTTCCCGATTGGATGGCGGGTGCAGTAAGCCGGGAACCGGAGGCAGCATTGCCTCATACAGAAACTGTGTCACCTAAAGAACCCGCGGCATCCACCTTTGTGGCACCTGTTTTTCATGGACCTGATCAAATCCCGCTGCCTGATAAAAAGATATTTGCAGAAATCAAAAAAGAAGCAAAAGGAAATAAGATGGAACAAACAAAAAAACGCAGTGAAGCTGCAACAATAAAACCGGTGACATCTTCTCCGTGGAAAACGCCGGCCCCCATCAAACGTAAAAAACAATTTACGCAGTCTCCGTGGGCAAAGGAAGGAGAATCTAAAAAATGAAGGTTATGAATTTTAGAATATCTCCAGATAGTAAATACAGGTGGGTACTTTTTATTTTTCTTGTCATAGTACAATTCAGTGTTTGTGGATATATAGCTTGGCGCTGGCATAATATTCAAGTAGATGGCATTCCGTATCAGTGGAAATGCATTCCTCGTTTGGAACAGTCTGCTTTCGGTACGGATTATATCCGTGTAGTGTTTCCCGAGGATACGACCCAATGGCTGGATGATACGGCACCGCGGCTCCATGAAACTATTTATGTGTATATTTCACGTGATGACAAGGGAGTAATACAGATTCAGGGTGCCTCTGCACATAAACCGCCGGTAGGTGAAGATTATATGAACGCCTCTGTCGTAGGGTATGGAGACAATATTGTACAGTTCATGGTTGGGTTTGGCCGGTACCGCATTGATCCGGCGAAAGCTGACGGTATTTATGATATTGGTGTATCGGACAGTGTTATCGCCAGTATTCGCATGAAAAAGGGAGAAGGAGTTATTGAAGGTATCTTTGTGAACGGCATGCCGTTGGAATTTTGCAGCAGTGAAGCAGAAAAAACAGCAGAAACATTGGCCGGGAAGAATGCCGATAAGCCCGCAGCAAGCGTTAAAACTCACATCTTGGGATCTGCTATGGTTCCGCCGAAGCAGCAGAAAGTGGAATAAAAATACATAAGCTAAATGGAAAAGGAGGGAATTATGAAGGGGTATTGGAAATTAGGATGTACCGTTTTGCTCATCACCGCGTTTATACTGTTGTCAGGATTTAGAGCACAGACGATCATTCATGATGACGGCAGTGAGACGCAGGATGTTTTGAAAGTATCCAGCACCACTGCCGGGCAAAAAGAGCTGCGTGCCGATGCAGATGAATTTCAAAAACGAAATTATACTATCATGGATTATAGCAACAATAACGGGGAAGGGTTTCGCGCTATGCGCACGATTACGAAAGAGGGCGCTAATAAAAGCTCGGTAGACCATATTGTGCATAAAACGCATGACGGACTTATTTGTTCTACTTATTATATCGATTATCAATATAATTCGGATAGTATAAAGTCGCTTCGCATGGGAATTCCCATGGAAGAAAATAACGCCGATTTGGAGTATATTGTCTCATTCCCTTCGGGAACACAAGTTACCAGCAACAGTACAAAGAGTGATAACCAGGGAAGTACCTATTTATGGAGTTTGAATAATTCTCATCCACAGGCAATCAAACTGCAGGCGACGGTTTGGCATAAGCTGGCTATTTATATAGCAGTGATGTTGGTTATTGTGATAGTTATCATCGTTTTGCTGATAGAACATCGGCGGCGTAATGTTATCAGTTGGAAGCGTGCCGCTCAAATGCGCCGCATGGAAATGATGCTTCTGTTTATTCCTATTTTTATTTTGGGGTATATGGGATATGAATACTTTGTCGGTACGCATGTCACAGCGGATACGTTGGCAAAAGTATCACAGCAGCAGCAAGAAGAATTACTTGAAAACCGGGAAGAAGATCGTCGCCTCCATGATGCCGAACTTCGTAAAAATGACAGCAAAATTATACATATCAAGGATAAAATGCTGGAAATATCGGATTCCTTGCGCGATTTAAACCGTGGGTATCAGTCGGGACAATACAGTAAGACCGCAGCCAAGGCAGAAGCACAGAAACTGGCTTCACAGGCGAAGGATTTGCTGGATAACAGCGGCGATTTGTCACAGGCTGATAAAGATGTTTTACAGCAGTTAGTGAATCGTGTTATCCAAGAAGCAGAAGATATAGGCAGTGGACAGACGGTGATACAGACGCCGATTCAAAAACGCAGCGTATCGGAAGAACAGAAACGAGCCGATGATTTGTCTTCCAGCAGTACACTGAGTGATACTGCCGGCAATTCTGCATCCTCAGATACTGCCGGCACGTCTGATAGTACTGCCAGCGGTTCTGATAATTCTGATAATTCAGGACAGTCGGCATCGACGGCAGGTAATTCTGGAAGCGGACCGGCTTCAAAAGCATCGGCGGGAAGTGGAAAAACGACAAAAGGAAGCAAGTAATGGATATATTTAGCATATTCTTATTTGCGAACATGAAAAAAAATGGTATGCTATATATAGCAGTGGGACATAGCAGATAGTTTTCCATTACCAATATTAATAAGTCAGGAGGGTATGATATATGCATTGTGTTGAAGAAATTAAAAATGGTATCTATTGGATGGGGTGCAACGATTTTAGGACTGAAATGTTTGAACATATTTTTCCGTTGCCTTTCGGTATTTCCTATAATTCATATTTCATTGATGATGAAAAGACGGCAGTACTGGATGCGATGGATAAAAGTGTCCGTGATGAATTTTTAGAGGATATTGAATATTTGCTGAAAGGGCGTACGCTTGATTATTTCTTTTTAAATCATATGGAACCCGACCATGCTGGTTCTATTTTGGCGTTAGTGGAAAAGTATCCGAATGTAAAAATCATCGGGCAGGCACAGACCTTTAAACTTTTTGAACAATTTTATCGTCATCCTATGCCGAATAATTATGTTACAGTGAAAGAAGGGGACCAGATCAAACTGGGAAAACATGTTATTCAAATGATTAAGGCCCCTATGGTACATTGGCCGGAAGTCATGCTGGCATATGATGTGACAGATAAAGTATTGTTCAGTGTAGATGCTTTTGGCATGTTCGGTACCAGCGGGAATGTATATGCCGATCAGGTCGATTTTGAAAGAGATTATATGGATGAATTCCGACGGTACTATGTTAATATTATTGGTAAATATGGACCACAGGTTATCAATGTACTGAAAAAAATGGACGGACTTCCTATTGAAATAGTAGCTCCGGTACATGGGTTAGTATTCCGTACACCGGAAACCATTCAATTGATCATCCATAAATATCTCCACTGGGCCAAATATATTCCGGAACAGAAAGGGGTTGTCATTGCCTTTGCTTCCATTTATGGGAATACAGAACGTGCGGCATGTGTGCTGGCTCATAAGTTAAGTCTGCAGGGTATCAGAAATATTCATCTCTATGATGTGTCCAAAGTTCACCCGTCATTTCTTACGGCAGAAGCTTGGAAGTATAGTCATCTGGTTTTGGCGGCACCGACATACAATCTTAACTTGTATTTACCGATGGAAAGTTTCCTGCACGATTTAAAGACCTTAATGTTCCAGAATCGTAAAATAGCGGTTATAGGCTGCCACAGCTGGGCTTCGGCAGCACAAAAAACGATGATTGAATACGTGGAAAAGAAATTTAAGAATTGTGAAGTATTGGGAACACCGCTGGATATTAAATCTTCTTTGAAGGATGAAGAAGAAGGCATTCTCGACAGTATGGCTAAAACCATTGCTAAAAATATTGCGGAATCTCCGGAACCGGATTCGTTGGTTTAATCAAATAGAAAACCGTCTGTGTAAAAACGGGCGGTTTTTTTTGTATCTTGTCGCAGGGATATTTCCGGTGGTATAATATAATCGCAGCATATGTAAAGGAGGTTGTCTGTAAGTATGATTATTAGAGATGACAGTGCTAAAGCCGGCGATCCGCATAAACAAGCCAAAGCTACAAATAACGGCGAACAGTTGCAATTTGATTTAGGTCGTCCATTAACAGAAGAAGAAAAGAAAATTTTTGAAAAACTTAAAGAGGGTTTACAAATGGGATAACCGATAAAATCAGGCTTACTGTTCAGTTTGCCTGATTTTATTTTTTTGTGTTTGTATCTTGTAAGACATGAAACAAGGAGGTATTTATGAAAAAATGGATGTATGCAGTGATTATTCTTACTATTGCAAGTATCACGGTTATGGCAGAACCATCATTCGATGCGGCAGTGCAGCAAAATAACAGCTGGGGTGTTATTGACGGTACTAATAAAAAAATAATTCCTTTGAAGTATGATCGAGTAGGATTATCATTAGAAAATGATAAAGCTGTAAGCAAGGATGCTTTTCATGCAGATGTTCAGAAAAATAAAGAATTGGGATTGATAGAAGTCCAATCTCACGGATTGCGAGGATTTTTTAACCGGGAAGGAAAACCGGTCATTCCTGTATCGTATGACCGGCGTAGTTCTTGGAACGATCATACGCTGCTGGTACGTGTACAAGGAAAATACGGATATTATAAAAGCGACGGTACGATTATTGCATCTCCGCAATATGATAGTGCCGCTGTATTCAGTGAAGGGTTGGCAAGCGTTGGGCAACAGGGACGGTATGGATATATCGATGAACGAGGAACGCTCCGTATTCCCCTGCAATACGGACAAGCTGGTTCTTTTCAGCAAGGCCGGGCAGCCGTATGTAAAAATGGGAAATGGGGAGTTATCGATATACAAGGAAAAGAATATATTCCCTGTGTATATGATGACATGCAATCTGCTTATGAAAACGGATACATCGGCGTTCAAAAAAATGGTCTTTGGGGATTTGCCGATAGTACAGGCCGTATTGTCATTATGCCGCAATATAAAAAAATAGTCAGCAGTTTCCATGAAGGGTTTGCTGCGGTAGCGGCAGATAAAGGAGTATTTTTTATTAACACCAATGGGAACGCGCTGACGGAACCATTATCAGCCATATATGGACAATTTAATGAAGGGCTGGCGCCGGTTCGTTTCCGAAATGGGACGAAAGGTTATATCGATGCGGAAGGAAAAATGGTTATCAAAGCAAACTATGATACGTTAGGAACTTTTCAAAATAATCTTGCCGAATATGGTATTAAGGTGCGTGCAATTAAAACAGGCGGTACTATTTCTGTTTCTGTCGGTGGAAATGATCATTATGGATATCCGGCATGGCAAGTTCCCTTAGCACGCAATATCGGTATTTGTATCGGCGGTGATCCATATTATGATGACAGTGAACCGTATTTTGGTTATCGCAATGGAACCGGTATGAGTCTGGGGATTACGACCTCGGTAGGCAAAGAAGAACGGCGGGGGTATATCGACACGACGGGAAAAATTATTATTGGGGCACAACGGGACATTGTATATCCTATGACAAAGGACGGGACCTATGTGAGGAATCGCAGTTTGTGGGGGTATGTACGAATCGATGGATCCTATTTGATACCGCCGGCATACAAATCTTTAGAACGCAGTGCAGATCTAGGGCTATTTCTTGCAGAGAATGAAAGAAATGTATGGGGAGGACTTTCCCTAGCAACAGGACAAACAATTATCCCATTCAAGTATGATGGACTGCAAAGTGTAGGGGCGATACTCGCTTATAAAGAAGGGAAAAAATGGGGATTATTGCAGCCTGATGGAAGAGAACGCTGTCGGCCTGTTTTTGATGAAATCGTAGGAACGCTGCAAGGCGATCGTCTTCTAGTGAAAACAGGAAAGACATTGGTGTATGTAAATGGTTGGGGAATGGTTGTGGTCACACTTGCTTCTAACATTAACAAAGCAGGAGATTTTTCAGGAGGGTACGCACCCATTCAATGCAATGGAAAATGGGGAGTTATCGATACCAATGGATATATTACAGTATCGCCGGAATATGAGGGAATGAAAGTACTGGACTAGAAACTAATAAAACTATTAGGCTGTTTTGATGCATGCCCTACGTATACATGGTATACTGTTCGTATATGCACATGCGAAATGTAGGAGGGTCTATCGTGAAATTTACGGATAGTTTAAAGAAACGAGTGGCAAAGGCACAGAAAAAAATTGTTTTGCCGGAATCTAACAGCCGGCGCGTGTTAAGAGCTGCAGAACGTATTCGTGATGAAGAATTTGCTCGTATTATTTTGATAGGAAAACCTAGACGTATAGTAGAAACTGCGGCTAAATACCAGATTGATTTAAACGGTATCGAAATTATTGATCCCGAAACATATCCGATGCTGGATAAATTTTCTAAATACTTGGTTGATCGACAAGCAGAACCGAGTATGACAGTTGAAACTGCAAGAAAAATGTTAACAACAGAATATGGCTTTTTTGGTACTGGGTTGGGATCTGGTTATGCGATTGATTTGAATGGGACTAGTATTACAGTACCGGAATTGGATTATTTAGATCACACCGATTTGATCGTAGATGCAAGACAGCCCATGACAGTAGAAAAAGCTCGAAAAATATTGATAGAGGATTATAATTTTTTTGGAGCCTGTCTAGTGGCTTTTGATATTGTTGATGGGATGGTTTCGGGAGCCGCTACTACATCATTTGACGTGATACATGCAGGCTTACAGGTCATTGGAATGCATCCGGGGACGGAAACTCTCACGAGTTCCATGATTATGATCACTCGTACACCGCAATATGGTGATAACGGTATATTTGTTCTTGGTGATTGCGGTGTTATTATGGAACCTACGGCGACACAGTTGGCCGACATTGCCCGCGTTTGCGCGAGTCGGGCCCGTATTACCGCACAAATACTGGATCCAAAGGTCGTTTTTCTATCGTATTCCACAGATGGAAGTGGAGAAGGTCCCACGGTTGAAAAGATTCATGAGGCGATTCAACTTTTGAAAGAACAAAATGCCGATTTTATGTATGATGGGGAGATGCAGGTGGATGCAGCATTGTCTCCGCAGATTTGTGCGCATAAATTTCCCGAATCAAAAATAAATGGACAGGCGAACGTGCTAGTTTTCCCAAATCTGAATACAGCCAATGTGTGTTATAAAATGATGCAGCGTTTAGCGGGAGCAACCGTATTAGGTCCTTTATTTCAAGGATTGGCCAAACCCGTTATGGATGTTTCCCGCGGTTGTTCTGTAGAAGAAATTGTTTCCGTTGTGGCAGTCTGCTGCAGTGATGCTGTCTTTTTGGAGGCAGAACGAGAACGGGATATTGCCTTTACCAGTCGTTTTGAAAAATTAGATAAGCGTGTAGCGGTTGACCAACGCAATGCCTCTATCCAATTTGATCCGGAGAAATGTAAAAATTGCACGCTGTGTCGGCGTCGTTGTGCACAAACAATGTCCATTACAGACTATTATTCGCTGCCCAGCACGGGAGATATACCTATTTGTGTGCATTGCGGCCAGTGCTCTTTGACCTGTATGTTTGGCGCAACTACGACTGTATCACAAGTAGAAAAGGTTCAAGAAGCCATTAGCGATCCTAATAAAGTTGTCATTTTTCAGATTGCGCCGGCCGTGCGTGTTGCCTTAGGAGAAGAATTTGGACTTCCTTTTGGTTCCATTGTCAAGGGAAAAACGATAACTGCCTTGCGAAAATTAGGTGCCGACTATGTTTTTGATACTAACTTTGGAGCCGATCTTACCGTTATGGAAGAAGCCTCGGAATTTCTTGAACGTCTTAAAAATCACAAGGAACAATTACCCTTATTCACAAGCTGTTGTTCATCCTGGGTAGAATTCGTTGAAATTTATTTTCCCGAAATTATTTCTCATTTAGCAACGACGCGCAGCCCTATCAGTTCTTTGAGCTCTATTATTAAAACGTATTTTGCAAAAAAAGCGGATATACCGCCAGATAAGATCGTGAATGTTTGTGTAACACCTTGTACATCTAAAAAATCAGAAATCCTGCGGCCGGAACTTAATGGGGCGGCACACTATTGGGATACGAGAGACATGCGTGATACGGATTTATGTATTACTACCCGTGAACTAGCTCAATGGATTAAAGAAAAAAGATTAGGTTTCAATACATTGGAAGATTCAAACTATGATTCCTTATTGGGAGAAGCCTCTGGCGCCGGTATTATTTTTGGTAATTCCGGCGGGGTTATGGAAGCCATATTACGGACTGCTCATTTTCTTCATACAGGGGAGCATATATCTGAATATTTTTTGCATTTTGAACCAATCCGCGGAGTAGAAGGCATAAAAACCGCGTCTGTCATGTTTGATGATGATGTAATTAACGTTGCAGCTATCAGCGGATTGGCGAATGCACGGAAATTTATTAATACGATTGAACGTCGGCATGCTTGGAAGAAGTATTCTCTTATCGAAGTTATGGCGTGTCCTGGCGGATGTATTGGCGGTGGCGGACAACCACGAACAAAGCTGTCTCAAGCAGTAGAAGCCAAGAAGGCTCGCGTTGCTTCTCTGTATCGGCTTGACGATGAATGTGATATTCATGCCAGTTGGGAAAATCAAGAATTGCGAATGTTGTATAAAGACTTTTTAGAAGGTCCGTTAAGTTATATGTCAACATTACTTTTGCATACGCATTTTTTCAATAAGCACTATATGTTAGGTAAAGATGATCAAGTAGAACCGAAAAAATGATGCATATACGTTTTTAACAAAAGATAAGAACATATGTTTGAAATACGCAATACGATATGGTATGATAATAAAAAAAGGAGGGGGATTATTTGGACTGGGATACGATGCAAGATAAATTAAAAATCTTGAGTGATGCTGCAAAATATGATGTATCTTGTTCATCCAGCGGCAGTACTCGTAAAAATGAAGGCCGCGGTATCGGAAGTGTGGCCTATTCCGGTATCTGCCACAGCTGGTCTCAAGATGGACGCTGTATATCTCTCCTTAAGATTCTGATGACCAATCGCTGCATATACGATTGTTCTTATTGTGTAAACCGCAGCAGTCATGATACGCCGAGAGCCATGATGACGCCGGAAGAAATTGCCGAATTGACGATTCAGTTTTATCGCCGGAACTATATTGAAGGATTGTTTCTTAGTTCCGGAGTATATCGGTCTCCGGATTATACGACGGAACTGCTTATTAAAGCGGCACGAATACTGCGTGAGGAGAAAAATTTTAACGGATATATACATATGAAAGGGATTCCCGGGACAGACGGCCGTCTCATTCGCGAACTTGGCCGATATGTGGACCGCATGAGTATTAATATAGAACTGCCATCATCTGCCAGTCTGCAGTTATTAGCTCCGCAAAAAACCAAACAAGCGATTATGATACCGATGCGGGAGGTAAAACAAGGCATTACGGAACGGCAGGAAGAAAGCAGATCCTATAAAAAGCTGCCTTCTTTTGTTCCGGCCGGGCAGACAACACAGCTCATCATCGGGGCAACTCCGGATAGCGACCGCCGCATTATGGAATTAAGTGAGGCATTGTACCAGAAAGTAGGGCTGAAACGGGTATATTATTCAGCCTATGTGCCAGCTTTGAGCGGCCCTAATCTGCCGGCTCTTATTAAACCGCCGCTGCTGCGGGAACATCGCCTGTATCAAGCCGATTGGCTGTTGCGGTACTACCAGTTTTCGGCGGCAGAAATATTGACAGAACAGCAGCCTGATTTTGATTTGTCCCTCGATCCCAAGGCGTGCTGGGCTCTCCGTCACATAGAATGCTTCCCGATGGAAGTGAATAAAGCATCTTACCATATGCTGCTTCGTGTACCGGGTATCGGCGTCACTTCTGCTAAAAGAATCTGTGCCGCCCGCCGGGCAGCTTGGGTTTCCTATGATACGCTGCACCGGATGGGTATTGTTTTGAAGCGGGCTAAATATTTTATTACCTGCCGTGGAAAATATTATGGCGGTTCAGGTAAACCGGAGGCGATCCACCACAGCCTTTGTCTGCATGAAAAAAACAGCCGCTACGAGGCCGGAGACTTGTTTTCTCAGGTACGCATATGAATTATATATATGATGGCAGTTTTTTTGGCTATATATCGGCAGTTTTTGATGCCTATCATGACGGTATCTGTCGGACAGGAATAATCCATGACGGAAGTCAGACTTGTCTCTTTGGGGAAGAACGGTTTGTTTGCACAGATATGGAAAAAGCCGGTAAGGTTTTGGAAAGCCTGCGACAGCAGTGCGGCAGTGAAATTTGTCATTTGCTGTATTATGCGTTTTTGGCGGAACAACCGAAACGTGAACAGCGGCTTCTACGCTTTATCCGCCAGGCTTTTCATCAAAAACAAGAGTTTCAGCACCATTTGAGTGACGAAACGATCTGGGAAGTACGGCGGTGGGCAGTAAAGACGGGAAATGAACGGCATAGGTTATTAGGCCTGCTGCGTTTCCGGGAAGTAGCCAACGGCATGCTTTATGGAAAAATCGCACCGGATTATTGTGTTGTCCCTATTATGGCACCTCATTTTGTGCGGCGGCTGCAGGGAGAAACGTGGGTTATTCACGATGCGCGGCGGAATTTCGGGGTGTTTTATGATACGCAGAACTTACAAATCGTAGAGATACCAAAGATACTGCAGACGGCAGAAATAACAGAGGCAGAACATTTTTTTTCAGAACTTTGGCGAGACTATTATCGGACGATTGCGATTAAAGAACGAACCAATACAAAGTTAAGACGCCAATTTATGCCTAAAAAATATTGGCCCTATCTTATAGAATTGAATGAACACGAGTAAGCGAAAGAATATGAGAAAATTAGAAACAAAAAATATTTTTCTACTATTTTTTTAAAATTATAAGGTAAAAAAATCATTTACATATATTTTTTGAAATCAAGAACGATCCGATTCCGAAATGATTAATTATTATTTTTAACATTGGTGATTTTGGCATAAGGGAGTATCTTGACTTTGCGGAATAGAAGTATTAGAATGTGGTTAATTTAAGAAGCTCGTACGGCAAAGGCGCTGTTGAATTTTATTTCGACAGCGCCTTTTACTATGTCAAAGGGGACATACCCTACGGTTTTTTAAATCAAACTTGCTTTTTTTGTATACAATATGCAATAGAATTATACATCGCTGTTACAACAGGGGGAATATCATGAGAAAAGAACATGACTTTTTAGGAGAGATGGAAATACCGGACGAAGTATATTATGGTGTACAAACTATGCGGGCTATGGAAAATTTTCATATTACAGGAGAACATCTCGATACTGATTTTATTATTGCGGTCGCAACCGTCAAAAAAGCTGCGGCACTGGCTAATATGGAAACAGGTCGTCTGGATCCGGGCATCGGCAATGTACTTGTACAGGCGGCGACAGAAGTTATACAGGGAAAGTTTATTGATCAGTTTCCTGTGGACCCCATTCAAGGGGGAGCAGGAACCTCTGTCAATATGAATATGAATGAAGTATTATGCAACCGTGCGTTGGAAATTATGGGAAAGCCAAAAGGACGGTATGATATTGTATCTCCCAATAACCATGCCAATATGGCGCAGTCAACCAATGATGTGTTTCCCACGAGCATCAAAGTCTGCATTATTATGAAAAGTAAAGGCTTACTGCGGGCGCTGCGTCGTCTGGCAGACGAATTGGAAGTCAAATCCGAAGACTATAAAGATATCGTAAAGATGGGACGAACACACTTGCAGGATGCCGTACCTATTACGCTGGGGCAGGAAATGGGCTCCTATGCTTCGGCTGTTCGCCGCGGTATTCATCGTATCGAGCGTGCTATTGAAGGCGTTCATACGATCAATATGGGCGGGACTGCCGTAGGGACGGGACTTAACGCCGAACCTAAATATATTCAATCTGTTGCCCGTCAATTGTCTACGCTTACGGGTGAGATGTTTATTACAGCACGGAATCTTATTGACATGACCAATAATACCGATGCGTTTGCTGATTTTTCAGGAAGCATGAAGGCAACGGCACTAGTACTCATCAAAATGGCAAATGATTTTCGTCTTATGGCATCGGGACCGCGCTGCGGACTGAATGAATTAAAGCTGCCGCCGCGTCAGCCGGGGTCCTCTATTATGCCGGGCAAAGTAAATCCGGTGATGGCGGAAGTATTAGACCAAACTTGTTATCAAGTTATCGGGAATGATATTGCAATCAGTTTAGGCGTAGAGAACGGGCAGTTTGAACTGAACGTGATGGAACCGGTCATGGCCTTCAATCTGTTTAACTCCATGCGCTATCTGACCAATGCAGTCAATGCATTTGTTGATAACCTGCTCATCAATTTGGAACCCAACCGGGAACAATGTGCCTATTGGCTGGATCACAGTGTTGGCATTATTACGGCGTTGCTGCCGCATATTGGATATGAACAATCTTCCATGCTGGCAAAAGAGGCCTATATGTCAGGACGACCTGTAAAAGAAATTATTATGGAAAAAGGACTTTTGACACAGGAACAAATAGAATATATTCTTTCACCGGCAGAAATGACACAGCCTGGCATTGCTGGTGCTAAACTGCTCCATACGGATCAGGGAAACCACATAGAACATCATAAAAAAATCAGCGGCGAATTTTACTGATATACAACAGCGGTGGCAGTTTCTGACTGCCACTTTTTCTATGGAATTCTTTTGAAAATTTCCATTATTCATTGTTTCTTTTTCAAGTCATATGTTATATAATAGTAACATTGAGATAAAAAAGGGAAGGATTTGGATTCAGTGAAACCTGTCTTAGTAACCGTACAAAGCATCCAGCGAGATGAGGACGGACAGGAATTGAAGCTTGAGCTTGTTTCTGCAGGAAAATACTATTGTAAACAAAATGTCCAATATATTGTATATGAAGAGAGCGAAATTACAGGCATGGCCGGCGTTACCACGATTATTAAACTGCTCCCCGATTCGGCAGTACTGCTTCGCAGGGGAAATGTCCGACAGCGCCAAGTATTTTGTAAAGGCAGCAGTTTTAAGGCAACCTATAAAATGCCGTTTGGCGAAGTTCTGATACACATGAAAACCTATGAGATGGAAATTCATTTGGTAAAGGGTATCGGAACGGTTCGTCTTGGGTATGATGTTACAATAGAAGGTATTGGGACAAGTTATAATCAGCTGACAATTACTGTGCAGGAGGATAAATCGTAATGGAAATGAAAGAATTATTGCAGCAGGGAATCGCAGATGCGATGGCAAAAGCGATTCATTCCGGCGTGCTGCCGGAAGGTACCTATCCGGATATTAATTTGGAAGTACCTCCGCAGAAGGAATTTGGTGATTTTGCATCAAATATTGCAATGCAGTCTGCCAGAGTAGCACATAAAGCTCCTCGTGTAATAGCGCAGGCCATTGTTGATGAAATGAAGTATCCATGGCTGGATAAAGCAGAAATTGCCGGGGCCGGTTTTATCAACTTTTTTTTAAATAATACAGTTCTTTATGATTCGTTGCAGCAGATACTGGCGGCAGGTTCGCAGTATGGGAAAGCGCCCCTGCGGCCGGAAGATACGGTACAGGTAGAATATGTCAGTGCTAATCCGACGGGGCCGCTTCATGTGGGACATGGCCGGGGAGCTGCTTATGGCAGTGCGCTGGTCAATTTGTTATGTGCGGCCGGGTATAATGTACAGGCAGAATACTATATTAATGATGCAGGCAATCAGATGAATAATTTAGCAGCATCCGTCAATGCCCGTTATTTGGAACTCTTGGGGAAAAAAAGCCAGATTCCCGAAAACGGATATCATGGAACCGATATTATTGATACAGCGCAAGCGATTATCGACCAAGATGGTGATACCTATTTAGCTATGCCGGAACAGGAACGGTTGGAATTTTTTAAAGATCGGGCCTATGCGGAAAAAATGAATATATTGAAACAAGATTTAGCTCATTTTAATGTTCATTATGATACCTGGTTCAGTGAACGAACGCTTCATCCGGATGCCATTCACGCGGCATGCGATGTACTTGAAAAACGTGGCAAGATATATGAGAAAGATGGGGCCCTTTGGCTGAAATCGACGGACTACGGTGATGATAAGGATCGGGTCGTTGTTCGTGATAACGGCGTGCCTACCTATTTGGCGGCGGATATCGCATATCATAAGAATAAATATGATAGAGGATTTAAGAAACTGATTAATATATGGGGGGCAGATCATCACGGCTATGTAGCCCGTGTTAAAGCGGCGATGGCGGCTCTCGGATATGATCCGGATCAATTGGAAGTATTACTGCTGCAGATGGTCAGTCTTTTCCGGGAAGGCAAACCGGTCAAGATGTCGAAAAGGACAGGGCAGGCAATTACGCTGAATGAATTAATAGAAGAAGTGGGGACAGATGCGGCGCGATACTTTTTTATCATGAGGTCGTTGGATACACAGCTTGATTTTGATCTCGACTTGGCCAAATCGCATAGTAATGAAAATCCGGTATATTATATTCAATATGCTCATGCTCGTATTTACAGCATTTACGCACAAGCTGCGGAAGCGGGTATCGAATTGGATACAGATTGGTCTCATGTAGTTTGGAATACATTGCAGGAAGAAGAAGAATTGGAAATAATAAAGAAAATGGCAGCTTTTCCTGATATTATTAAACAGGCAGCTTGTGACCGGGCACCACATCGCATTGCTCATTTTGTATATGAGCTGGCAAGTTTATTCCATCAATTTTATAATCATTGCCGGATTATTCAAGAGGATAAAGAATTGGCAGAAGCGAGATTGGCTTTGATTACGGCAGTTCGTATTACGATTGCCAACAGTTTGGCAATTTTAGGTGTTTCGGCACCGAAAAAAATGTAATGATGTAATATAATACAATAGTTTAGTTATTGCCGTATATTGCGGCATGTTTTTATATACTACAAGGCATACAGGGAGGAATTATGGCTAAGTACATATTTGTAACAGGCGGGGTTGTATCTTCATTAGGAAAAGGTATTACGGCGGCGGCTTTGGGCCGGTTGTTGAAGAATCGTGGATTCAAGGTAACGATTCAAAAATTTGATCCGTACATCAATGTCGATCCCGGTACAATGAGCCCATATCAGCATGGGGAAGTGTTTGTCACTGATGATGGTACTGAAACAGATTTGGATTTAGGTCATTATGAACGGTTTATTGATATTAATCTAGGCAAGAATTCCAATGTTACGGCTGGTAAAATTTATTGGTCTGTGCTGCAAAAAGAACGCCGCGGAGACTATCTGGGGCATACAGTCCAGGTCATTCCGCACATTACAAATGAAATCAAAGACCGTATTTTCCGTGTGGGTGATGATGATAATGCAGATGTCGTTATTACAGAAATCGGGGGTACTGTCGGAGATATAGAAAGCCTGCCGTTCCTGGAAGCGATTCGCCAGATTAAGAAAGAAGTAGGCCGCAACGATGCGCTGTATATTCATGTCACGCTTGTTCCGTATATTGCGGGTGCCGGTGAATTGAAAACCAAGCCGACACAGCACAGTGTCAAAGAACTTCGCAGTATTGGCATTCAGCCGGATATCATCGTATGCCGCACAGAATATTCCCTTTCTGAAGAAATGAAAGATAAATTGGCATTGTTCTGCGATATTGATAAAGACGCGGTGATTGAAAATAAAACCTTGAACAGTATTTATGAAGTACCGCTGATGATGTCTGAAGAAGGCTTGGACCGTATCGTTTTAGAAAAACTGGAACTTCCGAATCAGCCATGCAATATGGAAAACTGGGAAAAGATGGTATATGATATTTACCATCCGGAAAAAGAAGTAACTATCGCTATTGTCGGAAAATATGTAGCACTCCATGATGCGTACCTTAGTGTGGCAGAAGCACTGGGACACGCCGGGATTGCTTATAAAACGAAAGTTCATATTGATTGGATCGATTCGGAAATATTGGAAGCACCGGATGTATCATTAAAAGAAGTATTTAAAAATATTCAGGGGATTGTGGTTCCCGGCGGATTTGGCAATCGCGGCATTGAAGGCAAAGTCAAGGCAATTCAGTATGCTCGTGAAAATAAAATTCCTTTTTTGGGATTATGTCTGGGCATGCAGTGCGCTGTTATGGAATTCGCCAGGCACGTTGCCGGTATGGAAGGAGCAACGTCTTCTGAATTTGAAAAAGATGCAAAATACCCGGTCATTGATTTAATGGCAGACCAAGTCGATATTTCTGAAAAAGGCGGAACTATGCGCTTGGGACTGTATCCGTGCAAACTAGATGAAACCAGCAAATCATTTGGCGTGTATGGTAAGAACCTTATTTATGAACGGCATCGCCATCGTTGGGAATTCAACAATAAATACCGGACGGAACTGATCAATGCAGGTCTTAAAATAGTGGGAACTTCACCGGATGACCGTTTGGTAGAAATGATCGAAATAGCAGATCATCCATGGTTTGTAGGCTGTCAGTTCCATCCGGAACTGAAATCTCGGCCCACTAATGCACATCCGTTGTTCCGTGGTTTAGTCAAGGCAGCATTAGACATACAACATTAGAACCGTGATTTTTTATTGTAAAAAATAAAGGCATAACGAATAACTCAAAAAAGACTGTCGTACGTTTTATGTGCGACAGTTTTTTTTTCGTATTTGAAGAATAACTTTTGTTCTTGATAAGAACCGTTCAGTATGTAATACGTGACGCTCGTAACTTTCTCATTGTCAGGGAATCTATTTACCTTTTAAAATAATATATAGAAAAATCAACGTATAAAAGAAAAAAGGAGGTGGAATTATGGAGCTGCATACAGGACATCATTTAATTACTCAATTCTTAGGAATGAACGTAAATATGGATACAATATATATGACTTGGTTAACTGCAGTTATTGTAATTGGTATTACCGTATTGGCGACACGTGGCCGTTCACTTGTTCCTTCAGGAGTGCAAAATGTCGTGGAAATTGTTATAGAGGCACTGCTAAAGCAATTTAAGGAAACGTTGGGACCCAAATGGGGACAGGTGGTGTCAGTACTTCTCACGATGTTTTTGTTTATCTTTGTAGGCAATGAACTTGGTCTGTTGCCCAGTCCGCATATTCTGACATCGCCGACCAATGACTTGAATACGACCTTGGGATTGGCGTTAGTTTCATCGTTTATGGTACATTTTGTTGCGCTGCGGAACCAAGGGGTAAAGAAACATTTCAAGCATTATTTTGAACCGTTTATCCCTTTTGTCGTGATAAACCTGATGGAAGAATTCACTAAGCCGCTGACGTTGGCTTTTCGACTATTTGGCAATATTTTGGCTGGTGAAATACTGATGGAAGTATTGTATCTGCTGGTTCCTGTCGGAATACCGATTATATGGCTTATTTTCAGCCTGGTCATCGGTTTGATCCAAGCCTTTATTTTCACGATACTGACGACATCGTATCTTGCAGATTCATTAAAGGAAAGTTGAGCTGTCGTATTCCGGTAAAAAATAACAAAAATTAGTAATCGTATAGGAGGTATTTTATTATGGAAAAAGCTATCGTTTTTGCAATTTCGGCATTAAGTGCCGGATTAGGGGTGGGACTTGCGGCATTAGGGGCCGCTATCGGGGATGGACATGCCGCGGCTAAGATGCTGGAAGGCCTGGCGCGTCAACCGGAAATGGGCGGCAAGCTACTTGTCAATATGCTCATATCTATCGGCTTGATTGAATCTATTCCTATTATTGCAGCTGTTATTGCTATTGTTCTGGTATTTGCCAATCCGTTTGCCAGCATGCTTTAAGGTCGGATAAGCTATAGTATATATATGTAATGAGGGAGGAGATCGAATTGATAGATCTGAATGGTACATTATTATTCCAATTCCTCAACTTCTTTGTCCTTGTCGCTATTTTAGCGAAGTTTGCGTATAAGCCGATTTTGAAGACGCTGGAAGACCGCAGAAATAAAATTGCATCTGATTTGAATAATGCACAGGCAGCCCGGGATGCGGCCGAAAAAATGAAGGCCGACTATCAGGAACAAATCAAAAATGCACATGCGGAATCCCAGGCTATCATCGATAAGGCTGTCAAGCAGGCGGATAAAGAAGCCCAGGCGCAGCTGGCTTCTGTCCGGGCGCAGATTACGCGTGAAAAAGAAGTGGCCCAGGCGGAAATCATCAATGAACGGGAATCTGCTATCCGTGAAATGCGTAATGAGGTAGTGACGCTGTCCATGGCTGTGGCAGAAAAGTTGTTGAAAAATAATATAAATACAGATAGGAATGAAAAATTAGTCCATGATTGTATTGCAAAATTAGATATGCAAAAGGTAACGGGTAGATAATATGATATCTGAAATTGTATACAGCAAATACAGCCAGGCGATGTTTAATATTGCCAGTGAACAACATAAAATTGAACAATATGATAATGAATTGAAAACCATACGAGATACCTTGCAGATGAATCCTTCATTGCAAAAATTTCTCGTACATCCTAGAGTACCGGAAAGAGTGAAAAAACATATTATTTTTGAAATTTTTGCCGATGATGTGTCTCCCCTCGTGCTGCAATTTATGTACGTCATGATTGACAGGCGCCGGGAAGGTGCCTTGGCAGCCGCCATAGACGGGTTCATCGATTTGTCCCGTGCGGCGCAGAACATAGAAGTGGCAAGGATTCATGTAATCAAGCCATTATCAGCAAAAGAAGAAGCAGAACTCGTTGCCGGACTGGAAAAACTGACGGGTAAGAAAATCGAACCCTTGTATACTGCCGACCCGTCTATTATAGGCGGTATCGTTATCCGGATCGGTGACAGACTAATAGACGGAAGCCTGCTCAGACAGCTCCAGGACATGGAGCATGCCTTGCTGCAGGCGAACGTGACGAATGAGGTGACGGACGCGAAATGAATATGAAGCCAGAAGAAATCACGGCTATAATTAAAAAACAAATCGAAGACTACGACGTGGAGATGAATGTCGACGACGTAGGGACCGTCCTGGAAGTGGGGGACGGCATCGCCCACATATACGGGTTGGATAAGGCCATGTCCGGGGAACTCTTGGAACTGCCTCATGACGTATATGGGATGGCATTGAACTTGGAAGAAGATAATGTAGGCGCTGTGTTGCTGGGGAATGATTCGCTTATCAAGGAAGGCGATACCGTCCGCCGGACCGGGCGCGTGATGCGTGTGCCGGTGGGAGACAGCCTGGTTGGCCGGGTTGTCAGCCCGCTGGGGGTGGCAATCGACGGGAAAGGAAAAATAGAAACAGCGGAAACGCGGCTGATCGAATTTCCGGCGCCGGGCATTGCCGACCGCCAGCCGGTAAAGAAACCGCTGCAGACGGGCTTAAAGGCCATCGATTCGATGGTCCCCATCGGACGGGGCCAGCGCGAACTGATCATCGGGGACCGCGGAACCGGCAAGACGGCCATTGCGATTGATACGATTATAAATCAAAAGGACAGCGGCGTTATCTGCATTTATGTGGCGATCGGCCAGAAAGCCTCCACCGTGGCCCGGGTCGTACGCACCCTGGAAGCCCATGGGGCAATGGCATACACCATCGTTGTAACGGCTACGGCCTCTGACGGGGCGCCGCTGCAATATCTGGCGCCGTATGCGGGGGTGGCAATGGGAGAATATTTCATGTACCAGGGGAAGGACGTCCTCTGTATCTATGACGACCTTTCCAAGCATGCCCAGGCCTACCGGGCGATGAGCCTGCTGCTCCGCCGTCCGCCGGGACGGGAAGCATACCCGGGGGATGTCTTCTATTTACATTCCCGGTTATTGGAACGGGCGGCGAAGCTGTCCGATGACCTGGGGGGCGGTTCCATTACCGCGCTGCCGATCATTGAAACGCTGGCCGGGGACTTGTCGGCCTATATTCCGACCAATGTCATCTCCATTACGGACGGGCAGATATTCCTGGAAACCGAATTATTCAATTCCGGCGTACGGCCGGCGATCAATGTGGGACTGTCCGTATCCCGTGTGGGTGGATCCGCACAGATCAAGGCCATGAAGAATATTGCCGGCACCCTGCGCCTGGATCTGGCGCAGTACCGTGAATTGGCGGCGTTTGCCCAATTCGGGTCGGATTTGGATAAGAGCACGAAGGCCCAGATCGATCGCGGGGAACGGACCATGCAGATGCTGATCCAGCCGCAGTATGAACCGATGGCGGTGGAAGACCAGGTCATGGAAATATATCTGGCGGTCAAAGGGTTCTTGATGCCGGTGGAAGTCCAGGAGGTCACCTTGTTTGAAACGGAATTCATCAAATTCATGCATGCCAATTATCCGCAGGTCGGGCAGGATATCAAAGCCAAGAAGGAAATGACCGGTGAAACGGAAGCGGCTCTTGTTAAGGCTGTAGCAGAATTCACCCGGGAATACGGGGCATCCCATCAGCTGATCAAAGAGGAGGAATAGCGTATGCCGAGTGCACGTGAGATAAACCGACGGATTAAGTCCGTAACGAACACGCAGCAGATAACCAAGGCCATGAAGATGGTATCCTCCGTACGTCTGCGCCGTGCACAGGAACGCGCATTGGCGACCGCGCCGTTTACAGAAAAGATAGAAGGCATGCTGCGTCGCTTGTCGGCGGCCCTGCCGGAGGACGACAATCCTTTCTTTAAGAAAAGAGAGGTCCATCGTACGTGTTATATCGTTATAGGGGCGGATAAAGGGCTGGCCGGAGCCTACAGCTCCAACGTAAACAAAGCGCTGGTGTCGGTCCTTAAAGACAGGCGCCGTGACGGGATCTATCTGATGGTGACGGGACGAAAACCTGTAGAATATTTGAAGCATCTGCGCATTGCGCCGGAATTCAAATGGACGGGGTTTTCCGATAAGCCGCAATTCAGCCATGCACAAAAATTGGCGGCGCAAGTGACCAGGCAGTTCCTTGACGGAGAGTTTGACGAAGTATATCTTATTTATACCCGGTTTCAGTCCGCTTTATCGCAAGAGGTCCAACAGACCCGGCTGCTCCCGATTTCACAGGAAGCGGCGGCAGCGAAGCAGGGGCCGGCGGAAGAATATCTGTTTGCGCCGGATGCGCAGCAGGTATTGTCGACCTTATTGCCGCAGTACCTCAACATGGTGGTCTACAACGGGCTGCTTCAATCGGCAGCCAGTGAGCTGGGGGCCCGCATGACGGCAATGACGTCGGCAACGGATAATGCGGGAGAATTGATCGATAAACTGACGGTACATTATAATAAAGTACGGCAGGCCGGCATAACCAATGAATTGACGGAAATCGTAAGCGGCGCGAACGCGCTGCAGTAACGGTGACGACAAAATACTAGAGAGGAGAACCTCTTCATGAGCAATAAAGTAGGGAAAGTAATCCAGGTCATCGGCGCGGTTATCGATGTGCGCTTCTCTTCGGAAGAAGACCTGCCGAACATCTATAACGCCATCCATGTAACGGGCGGCGAAGGCGAACAGCAGATCGACCTGGTAGCAGAAGTAATGCAGCATTTGGGTGATGATGTGGTCCGGTGCGTAGCCATGAGTTCCACCGACGGATTGGTCCGCGGCACGAAAGCCGAAGATACGGGAGGCCCTATCGCCGTGCCGGTGGGCAAGGGCGTGTTGGGACGTATTTTCAATGTTCTCGGGAAAACGGTGGACAAGGATGACACTCCGGTGCAGGCGGACGCCTATTGGCCGATCCATCGCCCGGTGCCGAAGTTTGAAGAACAGTCGACGGAAACGGAGATCCTGGAAACAGGGATCAAGGTCGTCGACTTGATTGCCCCGTATGCGAAAGGCGGTAAGATCGGATTATTCGGAGGCGCAGGGGTAGGAAAGACCGTCCTGATCATGGAACTGATCCACAACGTGGCGACGGAACACGGCGGCTATTCTGTTTTTACCGGAGTCGGGGAACGGACGCGTGAAGGCAATGATTTGTGGAATGAAATGAAGGAATCGGGAGTCATCAGCAAGACGGCGCTGGTATACGGGCAGATGAATGAACCGCCGGGAGCGCGTATGCGTGTAGGCCTGACAGGCCTAACCATGGCAGAATACTTCCGGGATAAAGAACATCAGGATGTCCTGCTGTTCATTGATAATATTTTCCGATTTATCCAGGCCGGATCAGAAGTATCGGCCTTGCTGGGGCGGATTCCGTCGGCCGTTGGTTACCAGCCGACGTTAGGGACGGACGTAGGGGCCCTGCAGGAACGGATTACCTCGACGAAGAACGGCTCCATCACCTCCGTCCAGGCTGTATATGTCCCGGCGGATGATTTGACCGACCCGGCGCCGGCGGCGACCTTTGCCCATTTGGATGCCACGACGGTGTTGTCTCGCCAGATCGCGGAACTAGGCATCTATCCGGCGGTGGATCCGCTTGATTCCACATCGCGGATTCTGGATCCGCATATTCTGGGAGACGAGCATTACCATACGGCGCGGGCGGTGCAGGAAGTGCTGCAGAAATACAATGAACTGCAGGATATTATCGCAATACTCGGTATCGATGAATTGTCGGAAGAAGATAAACTGACGGTAGCCAGAGCCCGTAAGATACAGCGGTTCCTGAGCCAGCCGTTTGCCGTAGCCGAACAGTTTACGGGGCAGGCGGGACGGTATGTACCGCTGAAGGAAACAATAGCCGGCTTTAAGGAGATCCTGGCGGGCAAGTGTGACGATATGCCGGAACAGGCGTTTTATATGGTAGGGAATATCGAGGAAGCATACGAAAAAGCCAAGACGCTGAAAGGAGAATAAGGCGATGGCAGATACAAAGAAGACGATCCGACTGGAAATCATTACGCCGGACGCATCTGTGTTCCGAGGCGAAGTTGACTTTGTGCTGGTTCGCGCCTTGGACGGGGACTTGGGCATCATGCCCAGCCATGCACCGCTGCTAGCTTCTTTGCAAATCTGGCCGTTGAGCTGTATGATAGAAAATCATAAAAAAAATCTGTTTGTTTCTGGTGGTTTTTTGGAAGTGAATAGCAATACGGTAACTATTGTTACTTTGGCAGCAGAACTAGCAGATCAAATTGATATTAAACGGGCAGAGGAAGCGAAAAAACGAGCAGAAAACCGCTTATATAGACAAGCTGCGGATTTAGACGTAGAAAGAGCACAATTAGCACTGCATAGGGCTCTCGGACGAATCAAGACTGTACGTATTTCCAAATAACGCAGGAGGTAATGATAGGCACGTTCATGAAAACGACCGGCCGCCACTACAAATAGTGGAAATGCAGCGTCGGCTTTATATAAATCCTATCCACATACATTTATAGTATATATTGCGTTGTCTTGCTGGTCATGTGGATAGGGAAAGGTATGCTAAGCCACGTAAAACTACACCTCTTTTATAAAATCGAGGTGTAGTTTTACGTGGTTATAGAAGTAGGGTACATTGTTTAAATAAAAGACTGCTTGACAAATTACTATCATATAGCATAATAAAAGCATTGGGGACAATCGAAATCGGAAGGATTTGTCGAGTGGATAGGGGCATAATGGTGTTTTTGCTTTTGGAGTTATTATGGAATATATACTTATTTTTAATGATTATGTAAGGAATGTTGCTGTGTTTGTAATGGTTATGTTTTTGATAACCAGATTGACATATTTTCGCAATTTATTGAATCAGGAACTTTTTAGACGGCGGAATTGGCTGGTTCTTGTGGGTGTATTCGGCGGACTGGCAATGCTGGGGATGGGCATGGGATATTTTGGTACGGGAATCTTTATGGATTTGTCATTGATCAGTGTTGCTGTGGGAGGATTATTGGGGGGACCCTTGATTGGTTTGGGCGTTGGAATTGTCTATGCGATTCCTCGGTTTTTTTTAGGGTATAATGGAATTCCAGGTATGACAGCGGGTATGATGTCTAACATATTTTCCGGTTATTTTTCTGGAATGGTATATCAATTGTATGGTAAAAGACAGATTACCACGCGGGATAGTTTTTTTGTTGCATGTGCTTTAGAAATTTTGTACATAGTAATTAGCTATACTTTTTATCCATATGGTTTTAAGCAAATATCCGATGCTGGATTTTATCTTATCCTTCATTTTCTTTCCGTTGTCAACGGCGTATGTGTGTGTTTTTATATTGCCAGAGGTACATTTACAACACAAGAACGATTGCGGGCGCAGTCAGCACAACAGGCTATGTGTGTGATTTTATCGGCCCGCGGGGTGTTGCGTCATCACGGATTAGATCGTTTTTCAGCCTATAGATTAGCACAAATACTTTTCAAGGAAATCAATGCGGATGCAGTAGCCATTGCGGATACGGAAGAGTTTTTAGCCTTTGTTGGTGAAAATGACAATTACAAGAAAGCTAAAATTTTATTGCGCGGACAAAAAAAATATAATCAGGATATCGTAAAAAATAAGCAGGATATTGTATGCCAGCGCATGCATCTTTGTTTGGAAACAGTTGTTGATTTACCGTTGCGCATTGATGATACGATTGTTGGCAGTGTTAAAATTTATAAAACAAGCAGAGAAAAAATATTTCCTTATGAAGTGCGATTGATTGAAGGGGTTGTGAATTTTTTGAATCTGGAATTATTGCAAACGGAATTGAATCAAAAAACAACCTTATTAATGCAAGCGGAATTTAATTCGCTGAAATCACAAATACGCCCTCATTTTCTATTTAATATGATGGCCAATATCAGTGCGCTTATTCGACCTAATCCCAATAAAGCCAGAAGTTTGATCAAGGATTTATCTGATTTTTTGCGGGTGCATTTAAAATCCAGTAAAGAAGAGATATCTATAACGGAAGAACTGGAATATGTAAATATCTATATTCGTTTAGAACAGGCTCGTTTTGGTGATCGAATTACAGTTATTAAGAAAATAGCAGTAGAAGCATTAAATCATAAAGTCCCTACCTTTTCTATGCAGGTATTAGTGGAAAATGCAGTAAAACATGGAATTACAAAAGTTAAAAAGGGTGGTATTATATATATTACGGTAAGTCATAAAAAAGATTTCCTGCAGATTTATGTGGAAGACAACGGAGTAGGGATTGATCCAGAAAAACTTAGTCAGTTAAAAAAGATGGATTATATAGTCAATAATCAAGAAAGTACCGGTCTTGGTTTAAAGAATGTCAATGCCCGTCTGAAAAAAATTTATGGAGAAGAATATGGTTTACAAATAGAAAGTTTGCAGGGTGCTGGCACAAAAGTTGGTTTTATCATTCCTTGGGATATAAAAGAAGAGGAGAAAAAATATGAAATCATTGCGGGTAATGATCGTTGATGATGAACAACGTATGGCTGAGGAACTGAAAATCATGGTTCGTGAAGCTGATTCGGCCATTGAGATTACGGATGTATGCTATGATGGAGAAACAGCCTTAGCGCTGGCTATGGAAAAAAAACCGGATATAATATTTTTGGATATCGAAATGCCGGGATTGGATGGTTTGAAAGTTGCAGAATGTTTGTCAAAAACCAATAATGCGCCCATGATTGTTTTTGTGACGGCATATGATGAGTTTGCTTTAAAAGCCTTTTCTGTCAACGCGGTAGACTATATTGTAAAACCATTAGATGAAGAATCCATTAAGCGAGTGTTGGAAAAATGCCGAAATATTTTACAGCATTGGGAATTTGATGGAGAAGATGCAAGAAATTCTAAAGAGATTTGTAAAAAATTTTCTGTAGAAAAAGGAGATCGCATGGAGATTATAGACAGTGATACCATTCGCTATATCTATGCTAAAGATCGCCAGGTTTTTATTGTAACGAAAGACGATGTTCAATATTTGACTCGTATGACCTTACATGATTTTGAGTTACGTCTCCCTGTAAAAAAATTTTTTCGCTGTCATCGGAACTTTATCGTCAATATAGATGAAATTCGTCAAATTGTAACGTGGTTTAAACAAAGATATTTATTAGTTCTCAATGGGAAAAATAAGATAGAAATTCCCGTAGGACGCGTATATGTCAATAAAATGAAACAATATATAGAATTATAACAAGGCAAACGGATATAACCAGAGAAACGTATATTTCTCTGGTTTTTTTGTAGGAGCTATTTGTATCTTGTCATCGAATATAAGCTGTTCGTCTTATTTTTCTTGTGACTTTTGTGATGGATTTATACAATGTACATATAGTTACATTATGTAATATATACTATCTAATACAAACATTTGCACGGCATGACTTTCAAGAGTATTGCAAGGACATTACAGAACATTATATGTTTTATATGAGGAGAGATGAGATGAGATTTGTATCGGATTTAAAAAATCGCGTAGCAAAATTGCCAATGAGAATTGTCTTACCAGAAAGCAAGAGCCGCAGAGTGTTAAAGGCGGCGGAACAAATAGCGGCTGAAAAATTTGCTCACGTCATTGTAGTGGGCAATGCATCGGAAATAAAGTCTCGGGCTTTATTGTACCATATTAATTTAGCAGAGATTGAAATCATAGATCCTCTTAAATTTTCTATGTTTGAAATGTTTTGTGATTATTATGCGGAGCGCCGTAAAAATAAAGGGGTAACAAAAGAAGCGGCTAGATTTTTGTTAAAAACTAATTATACGCTGTTTGCAGCTTGTTTAGTCGTTTTTGACATTGCGGACGGAATGGTATCAGGGGCAGTGACGACGTCTGCGGATGTTATTCGGGCAGCATTGCAGATCATCGGCCCGGCACATGACTGCAAAACCGTTTCCAGTTCCTTTATTTTATTGACGGATACGAAACAGTACGGTGATAATGGTATCCTTGTTGTGGGAGACTGCAGTGTTATTCCCGATCCCACAGCCGTACAACTAGCGGATATTGCCTGCAGCTGTGCAGCGCGCGCTCGTACGACCGTGCAGATCTTGGATCCTAAAGTGGCCCTTTTGTCATATTCAACCAAAGGAAGTGGTTCGGGTTCTTCGGTAGATAAGGTACAGGAGGCATTGCGCATATTGCATAACCGCCATGTTGATTTTGATTTTGACGGGGAACTGCAGGTGGACGCGGCGGTAGTCCCGGATGTCGGTAAAATTAAAGCACCTGCCTCGCGTGTAGCCGGCAAAGCTAATGTATTGATCTTTCCTACGTTAGATGCCGCTAATATCAGTTATAAACTGGTGCAGCGATTCGCACATGCTACTGCACTGGGACCTTTGCTGCAAGGATTAGCCAGACCTGTATTAGACTTGTCGCGCGGCTGTTCAACGGAGGATATCGTTGATGTAGCGGCAATCTGCTGTAATGATGCAATTGCTGTAAAACAGTATAAAAAACGTTGTGTTATGTAACGGGTTACGTACTGGCGGCAGCAGGGATATAACAAGAGTCATACGAGAGGTGATATGAAAATGTCAGATTTCGAGAGTAGATTTAAAGAATTAAACAGGCGTGTTGCTATTGATGAACATAATGCTTCCGTACATTTTGATGTTGAAAAATGCAAAAATTGTACCATGTGCCGACGCCAATGTGCAAGCACCATGTCTGTGACAGATTATTATTATTTACAGAGTACCGGAGATGTTCCTATATGTGTCCATTGCGGACAGTGTTCTGCCATTTGTCCTTTTGGGGCAACGACGGCGGTATCCTCTGTAGAAGATGTAAAAGCGGCGATTGCTGATAAAAATTATACGGTCATTTTTCAGACCGCGCCGGCTGTGCGCGTTAGTTTGGGAGAATCCTTCGGCATGCCGTTCGGTACGTTTGTAGAGGGTAAGATGGTAGCTGCGCTGCGAGCCTTAGGCGCAGATTATGTCTTTGATACCTGTACAGGGGCTGATTTGACCATTATGGAAGAAGCCTCTGAATTAGTGCATCGGTTGGAATATGAAAAGGATTTATTACCCCAGTTTACCAGCTGCTGTCCTGCATGGGTAGAGTTTGCCGAAATCTTTTTCCCGGAAATGATACCGCATTTATCTACGTCAAAAAGTCCGATCAGTATGCTGGCTCCCATGATAAAAACGTATTTTGCTAAGAACAAGCAGATAGATCCCAGTAAAATTGTATCTGTCTGTGTGACACCATGTACAGCAAAAAAAACAGAAATTCTGCGTCCGGAAATGAATGCCTCCGCACAATTTTGGGATATTCCCTCCATGCGTGATACTGATTTATGTATTACTACGCGGGAATTAGCGAATTGGATTAAAGAATCAGGCATTGACTTTGCATCATTGCAAGAGGAAGCATATGACGACGTCTTTGGAAAAGCGTCCGGAAGCGGTATTATTTTTGGCAGTACCGGCGGTGTCATGGAGTCGGCACTACGTACGGCATACTACCTAAAAAACGGGGAAACGGCCCCGGCAGATTTTATGGAATTTAAACCGATCAGAGGGTTAAATGGGGTAAAAGAAGCGGAAGTACCTTACGGAAACAAAATTCTCCATGTAGCGGCTGTCAATGGATTATCTAATGTCAGACTGTTTATTCACGAGATGGAAGAAGATATTATGCTGGGACATTATTCTTTTATTGAGGTGATGGCCTGTCCGGGCGGATGCATCGGTGGCGGCGGTCAGCCGCATACTAAACTGCCGCAGACAAATGCAGCCAAACAATCTCGCTCCGATTCTTTATATAAACGGGATTTGGAATGTTCCATACGGTCTAGTTGGCAAAATCCAGATATCAAGAAGTTATATTCGGAATTTTTAATGTCGCCGCTGAGCCCCATTGCTGAATCCATGCTGCATACCAGTTTTAAAAATAAACATTATCGACTAGGCTCTATGGATGACATAACACCGCAGACTTGTCCTACGTCACCACAATATAAAGAAGACACTATAATAAAATAAATCTGTATTCTTCGTAATTTTTTGTCAGATATAACACTCCTTATGGAAATATGCCGGGTATAATTGATGGCGAGGAACATCAATTATACAACGGCATATTTTCACTTATAAAAATCAAATATAGCGGATGAAACATTCGATGATTTATTTTTTACTAATACGGCGATGAATTATTTAGCATGCGGGTGCTGATAAAATAAATGCATGATGAGATGGTATTACAAAAAGATATTGCAAATTGATAACAGGCTAAAATGAATATGTTCTAAAAAGTTACAAATAAAAAAAATAATATTAAATAGTTTATATATATAAAAAACGCAACATATACATCTCGTTTTAGCATGTTAGAAAAAAGACCGGATAAGGCTAATATGTATCAATAAGAGTGAATGCAGGATAATTACCGAACCTTTGCGCTGTTATGTATAATTAATACTTATGCTATTAAAAGATTCATCTTATTTTAGTAAAAATCTTTTGCTTAAATTGCGGTATGTGAGCTAGCTTGCGATAATTTTCACATTGAATATTGCAAAATATGATGTTATAATTAAAGCTGTTGAGAACACACTATTAGTAATGATAACGGTTTTCACTGATTTTATTTTGTGGGAAAGGAGCGATGAAATTATGAAGACGGAAGAAGGGACCATTATCTCTATTGATGAAGTAGGTCTCGCAGAAGTAAAAGTCGGACGCCATTCCGATTGCATCGCTTGCGGAGCTTGTCCGGGCGCTGAAAACATTGTTGTTAAAGCAACAAATCCTATTCATGGCAAGGTGGGCGACCGGGTAACGTTTGAAGTAAGAGAAACCAATGTTGTTATTGGTGCTTTTGTATGTTTCATTATGCCGCTGCTTGTTGCGGCGATTGGCGTTTTTGTTGGTAGATGGGTAAGCACCCCTTTGGGATACGATATAGTGCAGGCGGAAATCATCGGCGGCATCGTGGCATTTCTTATTGCTTTAGTAGGAGTTAAAATGTATGATCGATTCTTATCCGATAAGGAAAGTTCGAAGCCGAAGATCGTATCGATTCTCTAAATTGGTTGCTTAACTGTTTTTATTATTTTTTCATTATAATATTTAATGAGGTGATTTTTGATGATGAAAAGCTTTATCGGTGGGGTCCATCCGGATGATGGTAAGATCTATGCGAAGGACAAAGCAATAGAAACCCTGGCAGTACCGGAAGAAGTAGTCATCCCGATGAGCCAGCATTTTGGCGCTCCATGTACTCCGACCGTAAAAGTCGGCGATCATGTGAAAAAAGGCCAGCTTATTGGGACCAGCGATGCATTTTTGCATGCTGACATCCATGCATCTACTTCCGGTGACGTTATCAAGGTAGCCCCTATGCCCCATAACATGATGGTTAAGTGCATGTCCGTTGTCATTAAGAGCGACGGCTTGGATGAATGGGCAGATGGACTTCCGGAAGAACATGACTGGAATCAATTGAACAGTAAGGAAATCATTGACCTGATTAAAAAGGCCGGTGTTGTTGGCTGCGGTGGCGCTACCTTCCCTGCACATGTAAAATTGACTCCGAACAAACCTGTCGACGTATTTATTGTGAATGGTGCGGAATGCGAACCGTATTTGACAGCCGACTATCGCGGTATGTTGGAATGCTCTGATCGGTTAGTAACGGGTGTCCAGATCTGTATGAAGGCTTTGGGTGTTCAAACCGGTTATATCGGTGTGGAAGACAATAAACCGGAAGCAGTAAAAGTATTGCAGGAAGCCTTTAAGGGTGTGGACGGTGTTTCTGTAGAAGCCTTACCGACTAAATATCCGCAAGGCGCAGAAAAAATGCTGATCAAGGCAGTTACAGGACGTGAAGTGGAACCGGGCGGCCTGCCGATGAATGTGGGCTGTGTTGTCAGCAACGTGGGTACCGTGTTAGCTATTGCGGATGCGGTATGTCACGGTATTCCGTTCATCGAACGTATTACGACCGTAACCGGTGACTGCATTAAAGAACCGAAAAACCTTTTGGTCCGTATCGGTACATCGTATCAAGCTTGTGTTGATTATTGCGGCGGCTTTTCTAAACAGCCGGATCGTGTAATCAGCGGCGGCCCTATGATGGGGCTTGCACAGTTCAGCTTGGATGTTCCTATTGCTAAAGGTGCTTCCGGTATTACTTGTTTATCTGCTGAAAAATGTGAAGTCGGAGAAGAATCTCCTTGTATTCGCTGTGGCCGTTGTGTTGTAGCCTGTCCCATGGGACTTATCCCGAGCCAGTTGAGTATCTTTTCCGAACGCTCTGCCTGGGAAAAATGCATGGAATACGGTGTCATGAACTGCGTAGAATGCGGCAGCTGTGTATATACCTGCCCGGCAAAACGGAATATTGTTCAATATATCCGCAATGCAAAAGGACAATGCAAAGCCCTGCAGGCGGCTGCCAAGGCTAAAACCGAAGCGCAGAAAGCTAAGGCGGAACCTTCGCTGAAGGACACGATTAAAAGAATGTAAAATGGCCGAAGCCGAAACGGAAAACTACGGCAGAAGCCCTGGCAGACAAGTAATAGGGAAGAAGGGATATCATGAGTCCAGTAGCAGAAGGACAAACAAAAGGAAAGGATGCTAAAGACATGCAGGAATATAAATTTACTGTATCATCTTCGCCGCACGTTCGCTGTAACGAAACAATTCCTAAGATTATGTGGAATGTTGTTGCCGCATTGGTACCGGCAGCGGCCTTCGGGGTGTTCTATTTTGGTATGAACGCCTTGGTCAACATCTTTGTAGCAATTGTTTCCGCAGTTATATTTGAATATTTATGGGAAAAAATGATGCACAAAAAAATTACCATTCAAGATGGTAGTGCTGTTATTACCGGCTTATTGCTGGCAATGACCTGTCCGCCGACGTTACCGTGGTGGATGAGCATCGTTGGTTCTTTTCTTGCTATCGTTGTATGTAAACAATCTATGGGTGGTTTGGGGTATAACTTATTCAACCCCGCTCATGTAGGCCGTGCCGGTTTAATGGTTTCCTGGCCGGTCGCCATGACGACATGGACAAGCCTGAATGGCACTGTCGATGCGGTAGCCAGCGCTACACCACTGAATGTATTGAAACATAATGGTCATGATGCATTGCTGTCTATGTTCGGCGGGGATCCCATGACAATGTATCAGCAAATGTTTATTGGTTTCCGTAATGGTTCTATGGGTGAAACCTCCACCGTGCTGTTAGTCCTTGGTGGTTTATACCTCATTTATAAAGGATATGTAAATTGGCAGGTTCCTGTTACCATGATTGCTACTGTAGGCATCCTCATGTGGATCGTTGGCGGCATTCCTCTTGGTACAGGCTTATTCTCCGGTGATCCGCTCTTCCACATGATGGCTGGCGGTCTTGTCATCGGCGCGTTCTTCATGGCTACAGATATGGTTACTGCTCCTATTACGTTAAAGGGACAAATTATCTTCGCTTTGGGGTGTGGTCTGATTACGGTTTTGATTCGTCTTGTTGGCGGGTATCCGGAAGGTGTTTGCTATTCCATCCTCTTGATGAATGCGCTCACGCCGCTTATTGATCGCCTCGTTAAACCCAGAGTCTTTGGCGCAGTAAAGGCAAAGGGGGCAAAATAAAAATGGCTGAAAATCACGAACAAAGTAACATTTTTAAGATTGCACTCAATCTTATACTTACCTGCCTTGTTTCCGGCTGTATTATCGGTGCTGTTTTCTTTGTTACAGGACCAACGGCGGCGGCAAAGGCGGAACAAATGAAACAGGAATCTATGAAGGCTCTTGTTCCTGATGCCGACAACTTTAAAGAAATAGCCGGCAAAAAAGATACCTTCTTGGCCCAAAAGGGCGGACAGACAATCGCCTTTATTGTTCCGAGCGAACCGAAAGGGTATGGCGGACCGATCAAAATGCTGGTAGCTGTTTCTAAGGACGGCGCTGTTCTTGATTACACTATTCTCGAAGCGAATGAAACTCCGGGTTTAGGTGAAAATGCATCGAAACCACCGTTCCGTAATCAGTTTAAAGGTAAGAAATTAGATAACCTGGAAGTAACAAAGACACCGAGTGATACAAAACATATCCAGGCTATGACCGGGGCTACTATTTCTTCCCGCGCAGTTACTAAGGGCGTTAAAGAAGCTGTTGAAGCAGCAGCGCAGTTAGGAGGTAACTGATTATGAGTTTATGGAAAGTATTTACCAGAGGCATCATTGAAGAAAACCCGTATTTCGTACTGGCATTGAGCCTGTGTCCGGGACTTGCTGTTACAACCAGCGTAGTCAACGGCCTTACGATGGGTCTTACGGTATGGTTCGTTATTACCTCAAATAACGTAGTCGTTTCTATTATTCGTAAAACGATCAATAAAAAGGTACGTGTACCGGTGTACATTACCTGTATTGCTACGATTGTTACCTGCGTACAATTATTCTTGATGGCCTATGCTCCGGATCTGTATAAAGCCTTGGGCGTATATCTTGACTTGGTTGTTGTATTTGCCATTATTTTGGCTCGTGCAGAATCTGTTGCTTCGAAGAACGGCGTTGTCGTTTCCTTCCTTGACGGCATGGGCATGGGGATTGGGTTTACTATTGCGATGGTTACCATTTCCATTGTTCGTGAACTCTTTGGCAATGGTACGCTGTTCGGTGTATCCATGTTTGGTGCGTCGTATCAACCTGCTTTGATTATGGCATTGCCGCCGGGAGCCTTTATGCTTATCGGGTTTATGATGGCAGGGCTTAAGATGTGGAATAAATCGCGGGAAATGAAGAAAATGAAAGGGAGTGAAGCGTAATGGGTGCCTATTTTACACTGTTTATCGGTGCAGTATTGATTAATAACTTCGTTTTGACCAAGTTCCTGGGTCTGTGTATCTTCTTTGGTGTTTCCAAGAACTTGAATGCATCAATCGGTATGGGCTTTGCCGTTACCTCTGTCATTACCTTGAGTACAATTTTGGCATGGCTTTTGTACAACTTCATTTTGGTACCATTTGGCTTGACCTTCCTGCGTACTATTACGTTTGTTGTTTTGATCGCAAGTTTTGTACAGCTGCTGGAAATCGTTATTAAGAAAATGTCTCCGACCTTGTATAACATGTGGGGCATTTACCTTATGCTGATTGCAACAAATTGTATTGTTTTATCTGTACCTGTATTGAGCGTAACCAACAACTACAATTTCATCCAAAATATTGTATTTGCCGTTGGTTCCGGTTTAGGCTTTGCTTTAGCATTGATCCTGATGGCCAGCGCTCGTGAAAAATTGGATTATGCCGATGTTCCGGAAGCCTTAAAAGGCACGCCTGTCGCCTTTATTGTAGCCGGGATGCTTTCGTTGGCATTTCTCGGTTTCTCCGGTATGTTATAATCGTTACGCAAAGGAGTTGGAATAGTTATTATGGATTACACTCAAATCGCGATAATGGCGGTTGTTATCATGACCGGTGTCGGCGTTGTCTTTGGCTTCGTCCTGGCTCTGGCCGATAAGAAATTTGCCATGGAAGAAAATCCGCTTATTGGTGAAGTGGAAGAAGCACTTCCCAAAGGACAATGCGGTGCCTGCGGTTTTGCCGGTTGTGCAAAATATGCGGAAGCCGTCGTTCTGGATCCGGAAGTTCCGCCTAACCTCTGTGTTCCTGGTAAAGCTGAAGTTGCAGCTGTTGTTGCAAACCTTACCGGTAAAGTTGCGGAAGCTACAGAACCCAAATATGCTCATATCCGCTGCCGTGGCGGTGTAGGTATTGCTAAACTCGCGTTCAACTATAAAGGGGTTCATGACTGTGCTGCCGCTAAATTGGTACAGCAAGGTCCGAAAGAATGTAAGTATGGTTGTCTTGGCTTTGGAAATTGTGTCAAAGCATGTCCTTTTGGTGCCATGAGTATGGGAGAAAACGGAATCCCTGTGGTGAATAAATCTCTTTGCACCGGGTGCGGCAAATGTGCGTCTATATGTCCGCAGCATGTTATTGAATTAATTCCTATCAGTGCTAAGGTTACGGTAAGCTGCAGCTCGAAAGAAATGGGAGCCGCTGCGCGTAAAGCTTGTACAGCAGCTTGCATTGGCTGTGGTCTTTGCATGAAGAACTGTACGCATAAGGGCGGTGTAAAGGTTGTTGATCATTTGGCAATTGTCGATCCGTCCATCTGCCGTATATGCGATGATTTGACCTGTGTTGATAAATGCCCGACGAATGCCATTGCTGCGTTGGTCGCTAGAACAAAAAAAGAAGAAAATGTAGGTTAATATGAAAAGAAAACGGTATATCAGACCGATATGTCTGGCCGTTTTTATGGTGATGATAAGCTGCTCCGGATGCTCTTTGCGTCCGGAGCAGTCTTATGATAGAAGCGGAATTGCAATGGATACGACGATATCGCTTAAGGGTAACGGGAACGAATGGGATCGTATATGTCACAGACGGATTTAAAAAACAATTTTCTGATTTAAATAGAGCGTTTCGTGTATCGAATTAAGGTAGAAGGCACTGTCTGAACAAGTGTGGAGACAGTACTTTTTTAACTTTTAAATTATCCCTTTACTTTTTCTTTATAATATAAGATAATAAAGAGAGCGGGTGGAGGGAATATTTACATGAAGATAGGAGTAGAAAATGGATCAAATCGATGACAAAATTTTAACAATCCTAAAAAAGAATGGTAAAGTTTCGGCGACAGAAATCAGTAAGGTTGTAGGTCTGTCTATCCCAGCTGTAGCGGAACGTATCCGTAAGATGGAACATAGCGGCATTATTGAAGGATATGGTGCAAAAATCAGTCGTAGGAAGACCGGGTATAATGTAACGGCGTTTATTATGGTAAATCTGGAACGATCGGGAGATGTTGATGAATTCCGTAAAAAAATCATTGATTTTCCGCAAGTGTTGGAGTGCCATCATGTAGTGGGTGCCTTTGATTATTTGTTAAAAGTATTGGTTCATACACCGGATGATTTGGAACACTTCCTTATGACCGAATTAAATGAAATACCGACAGTAGCTTCGTCTCAAACTTTTATGTGTCTATCGACACTGAAGGAAGAATGGAATGTATGAAATTAAATCTGAATATAGCGGGATAGTACACAAAAAAACGATGTGGCAGGAATGTGGCATCGTTTTTTGATGAGAAGATGTGTTCCGTAGTATAAACCAATAGGTATTGCAATTTTTTATGGACATGATACAATGAGAGGCAATTGCAATATAGATTCAGACTGTATTCTGCCTGTGCAGGCGGCAGCAATACTTGCACAGGACCGGGTAGGATTAGAGATTGCATAAGGGGGGACTGTAACGTGAAAGACTACAAACCAATTACAGAAGAGATAATAGAAAAATTACGGGCCATTGTTGGGCCATCTTATATAAAAACCGATACGGATGTATTAGCGCAGTATCAGACGGACTACGAATCGGATCCAAAGCGGTTTCATATGCCCGAAGCCGCCGTTATTCCTGCTGATGCTGAAGAAATATCCGCGATTCTTAAATTGGCTAATATATATGATTTTCCGGTTACGATACGCAGCGGCGGAACTAGTTTAGCCGATGGGGCGATTCCTGTATGCGGCGGACTGGTATTGTCTATGGAACGATTGAATACTATTTTGGAACTGAATGAAGACGGAATGTATATGGTCGTGGAAGCTGGCGTCCGTACAGTAGATCTGCAGCAGCGAGCTCGGGAGGCAGGCTTGTTATATGCCGGAGATCCCAGCAGCTCGGAAAGCTGCCTGATCGGCGGCAATTTAGCTACCAATGCCGGCGGGTTGAAGGCTGTCCGGTATGGCGTCACCCGTAATCAGGTATATGCCGTGGAAATGGTAACGCCTACGGGAGAAATCGTTGAGCTGGGTGCTTGTTTGAAGAAGTGTTCTACGGGGTACAGTTTGGAACAACTGGTTATCGGCAGCGAAGGTACGTTAGGCGTTATTACTAAGGCGACATTGAAATTATCTCCCTTACCTCCGTACAAATTTGATGTTTTGGCCATTTATACAGCACCTGATACAGCACTGGAAATGGTACCCCGTCTGTTGAAAGCCGGCATAGAACCCACAAGTGTTGAATATATGGATAATTCATATGTGCGCGGCTGTGCCGATTATTGTGGGTATACCAACATGCCGCACTATGAAGATGGTATTTATGTTATTATAACAGTAGAAAGCTTTCGGGAAGAAGAACTGGATACCCGCATGGAAACGGTATGTCAGGTATGTGAAGCCTCGGGGGCGGCAGAGGTTTTGGAAGCCGATGAACGAGTATGGAATATGCGGCGTAATTGTCAAACCTCTGTAGAACATATCAGTAAGGTATCACTTACGGATGACATTGTTGTACCGGTACATAACATAGCGACAACGATTGAACATATTATGGAAGTGGGCAAAAAATATCCCTTCCAAGTTAAAATTAATGCGCATATTGGGGACGGTAACCTGCACATCGTTCTCTGTAAAATGAATATGAGTGATGAAGAGTGGGATAAGAATGTAGAAGCATTTCATCAAGATGTGTATGCCTATACGTATGCAGTCGGCGGACGGTTAGCCGGAGAACACGGCATCGGCAATAAAAAGTTAGCCTATATGGAAAAATTTACGTCTGCCGGTGAATTAAATATGATGAAAACGATAAAACGGGCCATGGATCCTAATATGATTCTGAATCCTGGAAAATTAATAGAAGCGTAAAAATAACGGTATCGATATACATATATATCGATACCGTTATTTCGCAATTTAAGGAAAATGCAGTAAAAGTACTGGAATTGCCATTCGGCAAAAAAGAACGCGTACCTTCTAGCTTATTATTTTCCCGTCGATAGAAAGGGTAACTACCTGCCAAGGAATAAATTTTCCGCTTGCCTGCAACGCTCTTTTGGCGGCGTTTTCCAATCCGCCGCAGCAAGGAACTTCCATGCGGACGATCGTGACATCCTTGATGTCATTGCGGCGTATAATTTCTGTCAGTTTTTCCGCATAATCTCCCTCATCTAGTTTGGGGCAGCCAATCAGCGTGATTTTGTTTTTAATAAAGTCCTCGTGAAAATTAGCATAGGCATACGCTGTACAATCTGCCGTGATGAGAAGGTGTGCATTTTCAAAGTAAGGGGCATGGACCGGAGCCAATTTAATTTGAACAGGCCACTGCCGCAGCTGTGACACTCCGACAGATACGGCAGTGGCGGCAGGCGCCGGGGTAATGACTGCGGCTTCGTGTCCCGGGCAGCCGCTGGCGGGCGGAGTATGGCTGATCGTTTGTGCGCGGCTTCCCGGGCAGCCGCCCCGTGGGGGAAGACCTTTTGCCTTCTTGTTTGTTTCTACCGCTTTTTCGTCATACGCTGCGGCTTCCCGTTCTACAAACGTAATGGCGCCGGTAGGGCAAGTAGGCAGGCAATCACCTAACCCGTCGCAATAATCATCGCGCATGAGTTGTGCTTTACCGTTTACCATAGCAATAGCTCCTTCGTGACAAGCTTGGGCACACGCTCCGCAGCCGTTGCATGCATCTTGGTCGATGTGTATAATTTTTCTGATCATGATAATATCCTCCTTAAAAATGAGCATTCTGTATAAAAATTAGTGTCATGTATTGTTTTTCCTTTACCTTACGGTGTAAGTATAGTACAATAAAAGGAAAAACACTGTTGTTTTTACAACATGGAGGTGAATTATGGGAAGTTACACCGCTATTTTTAAAAAAAATCCTCTGTTCAAAGGGGTACAGCAAGATGAATTTTTGCCTATGCTGCAAGGCTTGGAGGCAAGAAAAAAAAGCTACAAAAAAGGCAGCTTTATTTTTTATGCCGGCGATGAAATTCATCATATCGGAATTGTTTTAAGCGGGGCAGTCCATATTATACAAGAAGATTTCTGGGGCAACCGTAATATTTTGGCGCGTGTGGCACCCGGAGGGATGTTTGGCGAGGGCTTTGCCTGCGTACAAAATGCTACAAGTGAAGTAGATACGGTAGCGGCGCTGGCAACAGAGATACTGTATTTAGATATAGATAAGTTTGTAAGAACGGAAATCAATGCCGGGAAATATGCCGCGTTATTGACAAAAAACCTTTTGGCAATTATGGCGGAAAAAAATATTTTTCTGACACAAAAAATACGGTATATATCACAACGTACGACACATCAGAAATTAATGGCGTTTTTGTCTGATGAAGCACGCAGGCACGGATCTTCTTCTTTTGATATTGCGTTTGACCGACAGCAGTTGGCAGATTTTCTTTCCGTAGACCGCAGTGCCATGTCCTCCGAATTAGGTCGAATGCGGGATGAAGGAATCATCGAGTTTCATAAGAATCATTTTACGCTGCATGGAGATTAAACAAATAAAGCAATCATGGCGGCGATTGCAAAATAGGGGCCGTAGGCAATGGCATCCTTCCGTTTCTTGCGTTTAGTGGATAATAAGAAAAGGCTGACCAGGCCGCCGGCAATGATGCCGCAGACGATGGTAAAAATAATACGGTCTAAGCCGAGAAATAATCCGAGGGCCCCGATTAATTTGATATCGCCGCCGCCTATGCCGCCGCGGGTCAATACGGCTAAGAGAAGAAAAACGGCAAAACTTCCGGCTCCGGCAAGAATTCGTTCGGTCAGTGCCGCAGATAATACGGGAGTGGCTGCCAATGCCAAGAGTGCCAGTGCCAATACAAAAGTATTCAAAATAATTTGCTGTTCAAAATCCATGATAATAATAGCGGCCAAGATGGCTGCATATATGATATATGTCAATAACAGCGGCCAGGAGACTGCAGTCCACAAAACCAATCCATAAAAGATAAAGAGTACGGACGTCAGTTTCAGTCGGCGTGCGTGTGTGGCTCTTGGTGATAATTTTTCGGGAAATTCCAATTCGGAAGATGCTTTTTTATATCCCCAAAGGATAGTATGATTTAATACAATCGCTGTTCCATATGCTAAAAAAGGTATAAAAACGATTAAAAATATGGAAAAAAAAGGCTTCATAACGATGTCCTCCTCCTACGTGAATTATTTTTTAATTATAGCATAGCTTGCGGATTTTTTCAGAATACAGACAAAATACGCAGTACATGATTTGAACATGCAATACATGCATAGCATTGAAATAACAAATATGATATACTAAATTTAATTGTAATAAAAACTAAAATTAATATATCTTGAATGAAGAGCAGTACTGTTGCGTATCATTGAATATGTATGATGTATCCATAAAATTTGAAAGTGACCATACTGCCTGGATTTGATATAGAATACAAGGGAGGCCCTTGTTATGAAATTATGGGATAAACTCAAAACCATGCCGGAAAAGCTGGCGGTTATGTCACCCCGCAAACTGGTATTGCTGGCATTTGTACTGAGTGTAATCGTTGCAAGTATCATTTATGTTATTTTGACAGGATTTTTGACACCGAAGCAAGAGACAGCTGTCATGCCGCAGTATCAGAATGTTGTTGTTGCGGCAGTGGATATACCGGAACGGACAAGAATTACCAAAGATATGTTAAAAACCATAAATGTTCCGAAAAATGTAGTACCGCAGGATGCCGTACATTCGGTCGATGATGCTGTAGGAAAAGCGGCTGTTGTAAAGATTGTGAAGGAAGATATTATTACCGGACAAAAACTTACCGGCGGAAACGGTTTTTCCGGGACGATTCCGGATAATATGCGGGCGATTACAATTCCTATCAATGATCTTACAGGGGTTGCCGGATTGGTAAAACCGGGGGATTATGTAGACATTTTTATGATCAGTACGAACAAGGCATATAAAAATGCGGTATACGGAAAATTGATACTTCAGAATGTATTACTGTTGGCAGTGAATACGTCTTTCGGCAATGGGCAGGGAAATGATGCCAAAGATGCGAAGGACAATAAAGATAAACAGCAGCAGCCTGCAGGAAAATTGGGAATGGTTACGATTGCTGTGCAGCCTTCCGATGTCATGCGTGTTCAGGGAGCTTTGCAGGAGGGAACCCTGTACCTTGCGCTGCGGCCCGATTTACCAAGTGAATCCTATACGGTTGTCCCTGATTATTTCCAGTATATGGCCGGCGGACAAGAAGAACCAAAACAACAGCAGTCTTCACAGCCCGTTCAGTCGGCACAAGCCTCGGTACCCTATTATCCATCGGCACAAGCCTCGGTGCCTTATTATCCACCGGCACAAGCGCAGGTGATTTCCAGCGGCTCATCGGGATATAGCGATGGCGGCGGCCGCGGGATTGAAGTTATCCGCGGTAATTCGGTCAGTCAGGTACATGTACAATAGGGGGCAGGAAGTTATGAACAAGAAAAAGCTGAAAAACAGCATATGGGCATTGCCCGTATATACCGCCGCCGTATGGATGATGTCCGGTACCGTGGCATGGGCGGCTGCAGAAATTGTGATAGATGTCAATCAATCGCAAGTGATGAATGTAAATGGCGGGATTTCCCGCATTGCCATTGCTAACCCGGCCATTGCCGATGTGACGGTGACATCCGGGCAGCAGTTGCTGATTGTTGCCAAAGGAGTAGGTTCGACCTCCTTGTATGTGTGGGATGGCGGGGGCAGTCGTCATGACTATACGGTTGTTATTACAGATCAAGATGTAGGAACGGGAGAGGTAATTCAACACAGTATCGGCTATCCCGGCGTGCGGGTTGATAAGATCGGCGGCAAAATACTCCTTACAGGAGAAGTAAAAGATCAGGAGCAGCAGCAGCGTGCGGCTGCTATTGCAAAAATGTATGGCAGTGATGTAGTGGATATGCTGACATTGACAGATCCGATGCAGATTCGTATTGAAGCGCGAATTGTCGAAATTTCTAAAAATAAAACCAAAAATTTAGGTATTAATTGGGGCAATGCCTCTTCTGTTGATAGTACGACCGGGATTGCCTCCGTTAATCCGGGCAGCTTTTCTTTTGGACAGTATAGTAAATTTGATACGACAACGATGTCGTATGATTCCAGCGGCAATCCTACGTCTATCAACTCACGGAGTTATAACTCCGCAGCCCCTTTAATGGCAACTTTAAATTTATTGATCGGAAATGGCGATGCCAAAGTATTATCGCAGCCGCATGTGGTGACGATGAGCGGACAAAAAGCCAGCATTTTGATTGGCGGAGAAATGCCGGTCCCCTCTACCAATTCCAATGGGTCTACCAATGTGCAATGGAAAAATTATGGTATTGAGCTCAATATGGAACCCGTTGCTAATGAGGACGGATTGATTACCAGCAAAGTAATGGTATCCGTCAGCACGTTAAGTTCCGCAGCGGGGATTATTGTAAACGGTACTTCATTAATGGGACTCGCTACGCGAAAAGCGGAAACGGTCATCAGCCTGCCTTCTGGCCAAACCATGGTCATCGGCGGTCTTATCAGCACAGAAGACACAAAATCTATTAATAAGATCCCGATATTAGGAGATATTCCCATATTAGGACGCCTGTTTCGTGATGTATCCGAATCACATGATGAAAAAGAATTGTTGATTTTTATTACACCGACAATGGTCGATAATTCGACGTCTACAAAAGTTTCTGAAGCTATGCAGCATGAATTGCATACCATAACCCGGGATGAACAGCAGATGCCGGTAATTCCTAAAATTATGGACAGCCATACCGTCGTTGCTAAAGACGAATATCAGGAGGAAGATGAATCGTTAGCGGCCCAGAGAGCAGAACGGAAGCTGAAAGAAAAACAGGAAATCGCTAAAGCGAGAGCCAAACGGCTGGCAAAGGCAGCCGCGGAAGAGACCAAATCTCCTGGCGGGGGTATCCATGCAGCTTCCGAGGCAGATCGGATCACCAGCATGCATACGATGAGCAGGACCACCGATTTGTACCAGCAGACCGTGGCAGCTAATAATGCGAATAACAGCATTGTTCCCGTGCGGTTAGACCAACATATGAATGATACGAATAATACGAGTCACTCAGAATATACGCCAGGAATTCTGGAACAGAAACTGGCAATCCTCCGCGCAAAAAATGATAAAACATAAATAGATATATGTTGATAGCAGCCTGTGCAGTATCGGTTATAAAGGAGAAACAGCAATGGCAGAAATAAGTAGGAACGGTATTATTATTACTGTATTTAGTACGGCTTCCGCAGTGGGAAAGTCCTTGATAGCAGTGAATCTGACAGCGGAATTGGCCCATCAAGGATTTCGAGCCTGTGTGGTTGATCTGGATCTGCAGTTTGGCGATATAGCGAACTTTTTACAGCTTCAACCGGTGCAGACGATATATGATGCCCAATTAGCCATAGATAAAAATCCGGAAAGCTTTGATCTGATGACATATATAACACCGTATACATACGGGGAAACGACATTTTCCGTTATTACGGCGCCAAAAACCTTGGAACAAGCCTATGCTGTTTCTGCTAAACAGGCGGGAAAAGTTATTAGAGAACTGCGTCGTGAGTACGACTACGTGATTATTGATACTACTTCGTCTTTTACCGAATTGAATTTGGAAGTCATGGATATCAGTACACTTATTACAGCCGTAGCTATCGTGGATTTTATCCCGACTATCAAGAATATGAAAATGGGGTATGAAGCTATGAAACGTATGGGATATGCGGCTAATAAAATCCGGTTCATTTTAAATCGCAGCAATGCCAAGACAAATATAGAAATCGGTGACGTGGAACATTTGCTGAATGCCAGTTTTTATCATGTATTGCCAAATGATTTTAAGGCAGCCGTCGAATCCATCCACTCGGCGGTGCCGATTGTATTGGACCTCACGAAGAAAGATTCTCCGCTAGCGGCAGGGCTCATAGCGTTAACCGATAAATATACGAATAGGATGGGGAAAACACAGGGTACCAAGACCGCAGCGCTTCAGCAGAACGGCGGTGGTTTTTTTGGATTATTTCACAAATAGATACGGAAACAGTATCTATTTGTTTGGTGTATAGGCAGGATAGAAGGGAAGATATAACATGGCGACACAGGAATATCGTGTTTTGCTTGTGGAACATGATGCAGAACTACTACAGGATATGGCGGCAATCATACAGGAAACCGTCGGCTTTCAGCTGGCTGCGGCATACCCTGATTCGCGCGATGCATTGAATCAAGGCGGTATATTTCGTCCGACGCTGCTATTGCTTGATGTCGATCATATAGAAAGCTATGGCATTATTGAAGACTTCCGGGAAAAATTCCCTAATACGCAATTGCTGGCGTTAGGAAAAAAGTGGTCTCTGAATCTTTTTCGCTCTGTTATCAAATCCGGCGCCGGAGGTTTTCTGGTGGCACCGTTTTCTTCTATGGAATTAGTAAATAGCGTGCGGGCTTTTGAGGAAGAGGAAATCCATTCAAAAGTTATTGCTTTTTTCAGTCCGAAGGGGAAAAGCGGCAAAACGACCTTTATTGCTAACCTTGCCATGGCGTTGGCAGAAGAGAGTCAGGGACGTGTCGGCATCATAGATGCGGATCTGCAGTTCGGCGATATGGCGATGTTTTTTAATTTGAATCCGCAAAGTACCATAGTAGAAGCTGTCCGCGATATCGTTTTTTTATCACCGACAACGTTAAATTCATATTTTATCCCCGTGTCAGAAAAAGTCAGTGTTCTTTGCGGTACGCGTGTACCGGAGATGGCGGAGCAAATCATGCCGAGCGATTTTATGGCGCTGGTGCAGATGGCTCGCGGTATATTCCCGTATGTTTTGATTGATTTACCGCCAGCCTTTCGTCCGATTTCCAATATGGCATGTGAAATAGCCGATACAACGGCAGTCATGGCGATGATCAGCGGCGGTTTTGAGATCGAGCATATGAAAAAATGTCTGGACATCTTCCGAACCTGGGATGATTATGCCGAACGAGTCCGGGTTTTCTTTTCCCGCGTAGAACCTTGTACGGAAGAGATGCGGCAGCGGTTGGAAGCTGAATTAGAAAATCCTATCTATGCCATTATTCCCAATGAGTATCTTCTGTTATCTACGGCGGCTAATAATGGTCGTATTGTGGCGGATATTCGTCCGGATTCCGCATTTGCCAAACGTATTGCGGCTATTGCCAAAGAAATGTATATAGCAGATAGAAAGGGGTGATTCTTGTGGTAATTCTCCTTTCTCTGACACTCGGATTGTTTTTCTTTATTGTCATAACCATCTTTTTTTTGCGTGCCGGCGTATCAACGAAGCGTGTGGATGTCAATGCGAAGATGCGGCCGTATATGGAACAGCGTAATATACAGGCGGCGCAGCCGAGAAGACAGGTGGCAGGACAGTTTTTTGCGGCACTGCTTCGCGTGATCCGTCCCATTGGATCTTCTATTATCCGTATGCCGCAGGCCATTTCCATGGATCAGCGCATGCAGCAGGCAGATCTGCCGTTTCGCGGGGCTGATTTTATCGTATTGATGGTTCTCGTGGGCATCGTTGCGGGTGTGGCTGCGGCCATTCTCTTTCAGAATGTGTTTTCAGGAGTTTTGTTGGGCTTGATGGCTATGATTGCCAGCTTTTTTTGGCTGCAGATTCATATACAGCAGCGGCGAACGGCTTTTGGCAATCAATTGGGGGATGCCTTGGTCATGATGGCCAACGCCCTGCGAGCCGGGTTCAGCTTTAATCAGACCATGTCCTTGGTGGGACGGGAAATGAGTCCGCCTATTTCCACAGAATTTACCAAGACGATCATGGAAATACAATTGGGAGCCAGCACCGAAACAGCCATGGAAAATATGGGACGGCGCATTCCCAGCAAGGATTTGGACCTTGTCGTAACGGCCGTACTGATTCAACGGCAGGTAGGCGGCAATCTGTCGCAGATTTTGGATACCGTAGCGCAGACGATTATGGATCGGATCCGCATGAAACGGGAAATCAAGGCGCTGACGGCACAAGGTCGCTTGTCCGGGTATATTCTGGCATGTCTGCCGATCGGCTTTGCTGTGATCATGTTTATGGTGGCACCTGAATTTATGATGCCTTTGTTTACGCTTACTATAGGCAGGATTCTAATTGGGGTAGGAATCTTTCTTGATTTTATAGGACTGATGATTATCCGAAAATTGGTCAATATCGAGATGTAAACAAGAAACAATTAATAGTAAATGAGTCTTGAATTATAAAAATACATAGTGTATAATCAAAACGTAATATACCTTACGATTATGCAAGGGTATATAAAGAGTACGGATGGAGGGGAGGGAAACGATATGTTGACGTATGTACAGTATTTGATGAATCGCTATTTAGGCGAAAAAGGTCAGGGACTTACCGAATATGCTATTATTTTACTGCTTGTAGTTCTTATTGGTGTCATGATTTGGTTTGGCTTTAACATTAAAGGCTCCTTATCTACGATTTACAGCAGAATTGGCAGTGATTTATCCAGCATTGCAACTACTTCGTGAAATAAAATCAGATAATGGGTTTATATCGACGGTAACACGGAAGTTATACTTCAAAGAACTGGTAAAGACAGCTTCTCCTAGAGAGAAGTTGTTTTTTTTTGCAGAAGTATTAAACCTGTTCCCTTTTAGGGCTGGATTTGTTAAAATAGAGAAAAGAAAGGGGCAATGGAGATGAATTTGCTGCATAAAAAAGGACAGGGTATTGTGGAATTTGGCATTGTCCTAATGCTTGCCATCCCGTTTATTTTTGGGGCATATTTTATATTTATTCTTTGTTATGATTATATGACGGTAGCCTCCCTAGCCAGAGAAAGTGCGCGGGAATTATCCGTACAAACGACCTCGACTATGTCGACAGCCAGAGATGCGATCATTACCCGCAAGGCGAATGGAAAGACATTGTTGGGCAGCTATTATGTGTGGAATCCGATACAAGGGATTTCAAAGGGTACAGAAGATGCCTTTAAGTATAACTATGATTCTAATAGTACGAATGGTGATGCATATGTGATCGTTACGATGACGGCGACAAAAGCGCAAGGCGGCCTGAACGATATATTTAGTATACTGCCAAATACGATCAAAGCTACTTCGACGATGTACTGGGAGGGCAATACCTCCTCCAGTCAGTAATTATATTATTTTTATAAAGGAGTCTTACGATGGGCACGTTAGTAAAACGGCTCGGAAAACTGCCGGAACAGGATATACCAAAAAAAATATTTTCTATACGGGAAAAAACGATGAACGCCAATGAGAGCGATCAGTATCGTGCATTGAAGTTGGAAATCCATCACCGAATCGTAACCGAAATGAATGTTGAGCAGCAGCAGCTGCTGACGCACGGGAGGCAAGACCGGAATACGGTAGAACAGGTTATTTCCAGTTACTGCAACCGTGTGATTGACGAAAACCCGTTTGTGGTTCCTCGGGGGGACAGGCAGACCATTATTAATGACGTCATTGATGAAATTCTTGGCCTGGGGCCGATAGAACCGCTTTTAAAGGATGACACGATTACGGAGGTTATGGTAAACGGACCGAAAAATGTTTTTGTAGAACAAAAAGGAAAATTGCACCATACAGACGTACAATTTTATGATACGGCGCATTTGATGAATATCATTGAACGTATTATTACGCCGCTGGGCCGGCGTGTCGATGAGGCATCGCCGTTGGTGGATGCCCGTCTTGCCGATGGGTCCCGTGTGAATATAATTATTCCGCCGCTGTCGCTGATCGGGCCGTGTGTGACCATCCGTAAGTTCAGCAAGGATATTATCAGTGCTGAAAAACTGATGGAATTCGGTACGATGGATCAGGACATGGTGAATTTTCTGCAGGCTTGTATACGAGCCCGCTTAAATATCATTGTTTCCGGCGGTACGGGTTCAGGAAAAACAACGACATTGAACGTTCTTTCCAGTTTTATTCCTGCCGGTGAACGCATCGTTACCATTGAAGATGCAGCAGAACTGCGATTGGAACAAGATCATGTCGTGACCTTGGAGGCTCGGCCGGCGAATATCGAAGGACGCGGTGCCGTTTCTATCCGTGATTTGGTGCGTAATGCGCTGCGTATGCGTCCGGATCGCATCCTTATAGGGGAAGTTCGCTCCGGGGAAGCACTGGATATGCTGCAGGCCATGAATACGGGCCATGACGGATCCTTGACGACAGCGCATGCCAATAGTCCCCGTGATGTGCTGAGCCGATTGGAGACCATGGTCCTCATGTCGGGCATGGAGCTTCCGATCAAGGCCATACGGGAACAGATTTCCTCAGCATTGGATCTCATTGTGCATCAGTCCCGGATGCGGGACGGCAGCCGTAAGATTACCTATATTACCGAGGTGCAATCGTTAGAAGGAAATGTAATCACGCTGCAGAATTTATACCGATTTGTTCCGGAAGGCGTCGATGAAGAAGGAAAAGTATTAGGACATTTTCAGGCAACCGGACTGCGGCCAAACTTTATGGAAAAGTTTATTGTCAATGGGGTGAAATTTCCTGAGAATATGCAGGAATCTAACCTTACAGAACAACAGGAAGAATGGTGAGAGAGATGATTGTATTTTCTTCTATAGCAGCCGGAGTCTCTGTCTTTCTGCTCATCTTTATCATTTTTGTGCGGCGTTCTTCAATGCGCTATCAGGTGCGGAACCGGGTACAAGGTCTGCAGATTATTGATATTATGCAGCAGGGCGGAGATACTAAAACAGGACGGCAACAACAACGAAATTCCTTACGGGATTCGTTGCTGCGCATCTGGTCCTGGATCATGGTCCTTGTGGGGAATCGCGTCAAAGCAATGACACCGCAGGCCCTGTATAAGGCACTGGATCAGCGTATCACATGGGCAGGTAAACAGTATCTTTGGAATGCAGGAACCTTCTTTTTTGTTATGGTTTTATGCGGGGTAGGCTTGGTGGTACTGTCCTTGGGCTTTATTTTTACGGATAGGCTGCCTTTGATGCAGCGGCTGATGATCGTCCTCGTCCTGTTCTTTGGCGGTATGTTTCTGCCGTGGTTTTGTCTTAGTGTCATGATTACAAAAAGACGGCAAGGAATTATCGCGCAGCTTTCGGATATGATGGACCTGGTGTGCGTCAGTGTACAGGCCGGCCTTTCCTTTGATGCGGCATTAACCAAGGTAGGAGAACGGATGAAAGGGCCTATGGCTGATGAGACCAACCGCATGCTTCGTGATATTCGCATGGGGATGACCCGCCGACAGTCTTTGACAGCAATGGCGAGCCGTTGTCATGTTGATTCCGTGTATCTCTTCGTGGCAGCCGTTATTCAGACGGAAAGCTTGGGAGTGAGTCTGGCCAATATGCTGAAAATCCAAGCCGATAATATGCGGGACCGTCATCGGCAGATGATTCGGGAAAAAGCGATGAAGCTGCCGGTCAAATTAGTGTTTCCTTTGGCTTTCTTTATTTTCCCAACTATTTTTATTGTAGTGCTGGGCCCTTTGGTTTTGACTGTATTGACGCAACTTAAGGGGAATTTCTGATATGAAGAAAAAATATCGTATCATGACAAATAAAAAGCCGGCCATAGAACTCTATGTTGCCGGCTCGTTTTTAGAACGCCTGCGGGGGCTTCTGGGGACCCAAACATTGGCAGCCTATACGGGGTTATTGCTTACAGACTGTCATGCCATCCATATGTTTTTTATGCGCTATGCCCTCGATATTGTGTATGTAGATGCCGATTTTCGTATTGTGAAGATCGTGTCGGATCTGCGTCCTTGGCACATAAGCGGCTGTTGTAAAGCTAGGCATGTCATTGAGTTGCCTGCAGGGACAGTGAAAACATTGGATTGGCGCATAAATCAAAATTTGATTATACGGTAATATGGAATATGTAGAATTAAGAATCAGGAATTAAGGAAACGGAGCTAGCAGAACTGGAACTGTCGCCGCCACTACTTCCGGATGAATCTGCAAACGATTGATAATTGATAATTTGTCCTTTGGAGCTGATGTATATGGTATTTCCTACCAGACTGCCATATACGGTACCGCCTACATCAACGCGGATATTTCCTTTGGGTGCATATACATAACCGTAAAAATCGGTGCTGTTATGTAAATTTATATTTCCGTTAAGTGAAACAACGATAAAAGGACTATTTTTATTATTCGCGGTATTCCCGCTGAAATTGATATCACCATTGGCAATGACAACACTGTAATACCGAGCAGCCGAAGGCCTTACACTTGCATTATATAGCATAATCTTTGTCGCTCCATCATTAGGATAAACGCTTGTAGCACTTTTTAGTTCAATACTGCCGGAAGTGTAATATACTTGTGTTCCCGTACTAGCCGTAATCGTTGGATACGTGTACAGATTATCCTTTTTCGTGATATTGTTTCCTCCATATTCGTTTTTATCATCCCACCAATTAGAAGTAATATTTGAAGAGGAAGAGTTATCAAGAATCGTATTAATGTACGTATTAATATCTGCCATATCTGTATTTGCGGAATAATTGATGTTAGTGATGTTTTGACTGCCAGTAACGGGATATTGGAGATAATAAGGTTTTCCGCTGGTATCATATTCTAATTTAGTGACATAATTTATGCTATTTATATCAAAGCCCTTGACTTCATATATAGGGATATCACTAGGATTCCAACCTCCTACCTGCACCATATTTTTCCATGCTTGATCAGGAGCGTATGGGCTGTAGACATTGACAGACGTACTATTCACTTGTCCGATTAGCTTGATATTACTAATTTCTTTTCTTTCATATAAATCGATTTTTCCATTTGTTCGGACATTGCCGAGATTAAGTGTAATATTAGGACTCACAATATTAATAGAAGATTGGTTTGTTGAACCGGCAAACAGTATATTATCTTTAAATGGACCCTCGCTGAAAATTGAAAAAGGCGTAGATTTGGAAGCAGGTACATATTTTGCGGTTGCTCTTACTGCAAGATTTACAGTTGTAAAATCTTGCAGAAAATGCAGTCCAAAAAAATATAATGGGACTTTTCTGCGTAAGTCCACGGCAACTGTTTTGGCAGTATTTCGTGTTCCTTGTGTAATATTAATATTTACTGTATGAGTATCGTCAGGAAAATTAACTGCATTAGGGGTATCTCCAATAGTGGCGTTAACTATATTTTTTTCAACATAGTTGCGGACATACGTATTAATATTAGACGTTATGGTGTTTGTATCCGTAGCACTGCCATATTGTGATGCGCCTGCTAGTGCTGCGGCATCAGCTGCATTTTGCAACTGTGTTTTTTGTACTTGAATAGTGGATACATTGATAGCTAAGGCAGCACCAATCAAAACCAATGGCAAAAAAACAGTGGTAAAGAGCAAGAAAACAGCACCGCGTTGATGGGTAAGATATGATGTTAGATGTGGGATAAACATGGTAGGAAATCCTTTCATGTACCAAATTCTTTATTTTAACTTATCTATATTATAAAGGGGTTTGTGATATAATAAAAGTGATTTACTAACAAATAATTGAGGGTTATCTGCATGCTGCATACACGAGAGAAAAAAGTAAATAAAAAATGGCTGCTGTTTTTATTGGGATTGGCCTATTTTATTGTTATTCCTATTGCTGTTTTTATTCCCAGTGAAGAGCGATATAATTTTGCTGAATATATTCCTATTATTATTCCGTCCGTAGTGAGCTACCTGATGATCAGCTGGGTGTTGTATAAAGTAAGACACCCTCTGCAGCAGTTTATTATACAGCATGCCATGGGGCAGCGGATCAAACGATGGCCGGGCTGGTTGTATCGGCATCGCTGGTATGTAGGCCTGGGAACTTGGGGACTGCTGACATTGCTTCAAATCCATGGCTCGGCTATCGGCGTATATGCAACATTACTTAACGATCCCGAGGTAAATACAGATATCATCGGTTTCAGCCGACCGGATCGCTTTGATGAATGGCTTAATATGACCTCTTTTGCGTTTTCCCAGTATGTCCCCGGACCGGATGGAAGTACATTCAACTATTTCAATCCGTATTTGCGGGCGGTACCGACGGATGTGTTTATTGTCCTTGGCCAACCGGTACGAGATATATGTACCCTGTTTCGTCCCTTTATGCTGGGATATCTGGTAATGCCGCCGGGAAACGGCCTAGCTTTTTTCTGGATAGGGCGGCTCATTATATTGGGACTTGTGTCTTATGAATTTGGCCGGTTGTGGTTGAAAGATAACCATACGTGGGCGTGGTACTATACCTTGATGACCGTTTTGTCTCCCGCTGTGCAGTGGTGGTTTGGCGTCAATGAATTTGTGGAAATGCTCATAGCCGGACAGGCTGCAGTCCTCGTTATCTATCAATACCTGCAGTGTCGTCCGGGGTGGCGGCAGCTTGGCTGGGGGCTGCTGTTTTCGTATTTGGCAGGTATCTATGTATACGTCATGTATCCGGCGTGGCAGATTCCGTTTGCCTACATCTTTCTCATTTTTGCCGTATGGATCATAAGACACCACTGGCGGGCTCATCAATGGGGTCGGCTGGATGTGGTTTGCGGCGGTATTTTTGTCGGTATGCTGCTTCTGCCGCTGCTGCATACCCTACAGATGTCGTCGGCAGCCATTGCACTTATCCGTTCCAGTGTCTATCCGGGGGAACGTTTTGTTACCGGCGGCGGATTGACCTGGGATTGGCTGTTTAATTCGGGACTGGGATTATTTACGCCGTTTAGTGCTATTACAAAGCCGCAATATGCGTTTAACCTGAGCCAATTTTTTGATTTTGCTCCTTTTGGTTTTTTATTGGCACTCTATCAAATGGCGAGGGCGCGTAAAATAGATGCCTTGATCACAGCATTGCTGCTGCTGGATGTGATATTCATCGCGTTTTGCCTGATTCCTTGGCCGCGATGGCTGGCCGCGGGAACCTTATTATTTGAAGTTCCCGAAGGACGTATGATTATTCCTATTTCGTATATCAATGTGGTGTTGATATTGCGGACGATTATCATATATCCGCAGCGGCTCGGCCGATGGCAGACTGCTTTTTTGGCAGATGGGACAGCTTTGTTTTCGGCGTGGGCATCGTTTCATTATTGTAAAGAGGCATATATGCCGATGAATACGATCGTCCTGCTCCTGGTAACGACAGTGGGAATTGTTTGTTTCTGCCGGTACCGCAGTCATCTGGGACCGCTGCTGCTGGGCCTGTTTCTGTGTATCGGCGGCATGATCAACCCCGTTGCGCAGGGGACTGCCAGCGTGTATAAGACTGAACTGGGACAGGCGATTTCACAGATTGCCTCCGGCGATAAGGGAAAATGGATCGTGATAGGAGAGGAAACAACGTTGAATAACTATCCTCCTATTTTCGGAGCTCCGACCATTAACAGTTACAATACGTATGTGGCTTGGGATAATTGGAATACATTAGATTTGAATGACGAAGCGCGCCGGGTATTGAACCGCTGCGGTCATATCAAAATCGGAGAAATTACGGAAAAACCGTCGACATATATATCTGAACATGGTGACTTAGCAGAACTTACACTGAGCCGCGAGGATGTACAGAGGCTGGGTGTGCGCTATATTTTATCAGACAATACAGATCTGCAGCCGCTTGATACAACTACTATCAGATTCAAACCTATTGTATGGGCTAATGGCCGGATCATATATAAGGTACTCTATGATAAGGAGTCATCATAAATGGAGCATAAGAAAACAGCTGTCATCATTGGTGCGGGTACGGCAGGCTTGACAGCTGCCTATGAATTATTACAGAAAAGCGATATCCGCCCCATCGTTTTGGAATCGGATACCATGGTTGGCGGGATTGCTAAAACCGTAAGCTACATGGGAAACCATCTTGACATGGGAGGCCATCGTTTCTTTTCCAAATCGGATGAAGTCATTGATTGGTGGCTTCATTTTTTACCTATAGAAGGCTCGGAAGATGATTTTGGAAATATGCGGGAGGCCGATGATATAGACCGTATTATGATGGTACGCCATCGCGTGTCGCGTATTTTTTTTCTGCGTAAGTTTTTTGCATACCCGATTTCTTTTCAATGGGAAACGATCCATAATCTGGGAATCTTGCGCATGCTGCGCATTGGATTTTCCTATTTAAGATGTATGGCACATCCTATCAAACCGGAACAATCGCTGGAGGATTTTTTTATTAATCGCTTTGGCAAAGAATTATATGAAACTTTTTTTAAAGACTATACTGCGAAAGTCTGGGGTATTCCGTGCAATCAAATCGAACCGGATTGGGGAGCACAACGTGTCAAAGGGTTATCTATCATGGGAACCGTTAAGCATGCCATATTTCAGTTTTTCCATAAAAGCTATTCCTTACGGCAAAAAGAAGTGGAGACTTCGCTGATTGAGCAGTTTTTGTATCCTAAATACGGTCCTGGACAGATGTGGCAGACCGTAGCCGATACGATCGTGGAACAAGGCGGAATTATCCGGCTCAATTGCCGAGTAGATAAGGTAGAGTATGAAAATAACAAGGTAAAAGGGGTTTGGATAGAAGATGCGGAAACGGGGCGTGCCTATATTCCGACGGAATATGTCATATCGACAATGCCGGTCAAAAATTTGATTCGGGCTATGGGTGATACCGTACCCGAGGAGGTCCGTCGTGTATCCGAAGGCTTGATCTATCGGGATTTCATGACAGCAGGGCTGCTCGTCAAACGCCTGCAGATACGGGAAAAGGATGGACAGCTTATCCGTGATAATTGGATCTACATCCAGGAACGCGATGTAAAAATAGGCCGCCTGCAGATTTTGAATAACTGGAGTCCCTATATGGTAGCCGATTGCTCCAAGGTTTGGCTGGGGCTGGAGTATTTCTGCAATGAAGGCGATTCACTTTGGAACATGGAGGACAAAGACTTTGCAGCATTTGCGGCAGGGGAATTGGCTAAAATAGGTATTATTGATGCAGCAGATGTATGTGACAGCACGGTTGTTCGAGTTCCTAAAGCCTATCCTGCCTACTTTGGTACGTATAAGGAAATGGATACGGTCCGCAATTTTACAGATCCTATCACGAATTTATACCTTATTGGCCGCAACGGTATGCATCGCTATAACAATATGGACCATTCCATGCTGACTGCCATGGAAGCCGTTAAGAATATCGTAAATGGTGTAGTAAGCAAAGAAAATATATGGAATGTCAATGCAGAAGAAGAATATCACGAAGAAGTTAAATAATGTACAATGTAGGATACTATAATTGAGACTTCAAAGGATGTGATGCCAGTGAAAGTTGTCATTCTTGCGGGTGGATATGGAACCCGTATCAGTGAAGAAAGTCATTTAAAACCTAAACCGATGATTGAAATCGGGGAGCAGCCTATTTTATGGCATATTATGAAAATTTATTCAGCATATGGGTTTCATGACTTCATTATATGTGCGGGATACAAGCAGCATATTATAAAAGAATACTTTGCTAATTATTTTCTGTATACATCGGATATCACCTTTGATTTTACCAAGGGAAATGAAATGATCGTGCATCATAGAGCCGCGGAACCCTGGCGGGTTACGGTAGTCGATACGGGAATGGATACGATGACAGGAGGTCGTATTAAGCGGATTCAAAAGTATGTTGACAATGAAAGCTTCATGTTTACCTATGGTGATGGTGTTGCAGATATAGATGTAGTTCAATTGCTTAAATTTCATAAAGCACATGGAAAAATCGCTACGTTAACTACCGTTAATGTGGAACAGCGTTTTGGTGTTATTGATATAGGAGAAAATAATATAGTAAAAAATTTTCGTGAAAAAAAAATGACGGATTCCGGCCGTATTAATGGTGGATTTATGGTTTTGGAACCCCAGGTTTTTGATTATATCGGCAATGATAGGACAACCTTTGAAAAAGAACCGCTGGAACAGCTGGCAAAGGATAAGCAATTAATAGCGTACCATCACGATGGGTTTTGGCAATGTATGGATACACAGCGGGATAAAAATCAACTGGAAGACTTATGGACAGCAGGAAGGGCTCCATGGAAAATATGGTAGAATACATACGTTTTTTTCATCATAAACGAGTATTGGTAACCGGTCATACGGGATTTAAAGGATTGTGGCTATGTAAAATATTGGAAATGGCCGGGGCGCACGTGATCGGGTATGCAATGCCCTTTTCTACGGCAGAAGGGGAAAAGGCATTTTGTCTTTCTGGTGTAGGAGAACAGATGACCTCTGTCTTGGGAGATGTTCGGAACTATGAAACACTCAACATGGTATTTGATATCTATAAACCGCAGATCGTATTTCATTTGGCGGCGCAGCCACTGGTATTAAAAAGTTATGAAGATCCATTGGCAACCTACGCTACGAATATCATGGGAACCATACACTTGCTGGAATGTGTACGGCACCATCCGGAGGTTATATCTGTTCTGAATGTGACAACCGATAAAGTGTATGATAATCAGGAGCAAGAAACGAAACAATATAGTGAAACAGATAGGCTGGATGGCTATGATCCGTATTCTAACAGCAAAAGCTGTTCGGATATTGTGACACATGGGTATAAGCGAAGCTTTTTCGATCAGTTAGGCATCGCCGTATCTACTGTGCGGGCCGGCAATGTAATCGGCGGAGCCGATTTTGCGGAAAATCGGATTATTCCTGACTGTATCCGTTCTGCAGTTAGGGGAGAACCTATCGTTGTCAGAAATCCATCATCCGTACGTCCTTATCAGTATGTGCTGGAGGCTTTATCTGCGTATTTGCTGATTGCCTATAAACAGTATAAGGAGATACACTATGCCGGAGCCTATAATGTAGGTCCGGGAAAAGGAGACTATATAACGACAGGAACACTGGTGGAATATTTTTGTCAAAGCTGGGGCGGCGCAATATCTTGGAAAACCAGCCATACGCAGCAAGCTCATGAAGCATCCTATTTGAAACTGGATTGCCGAAAAATAGAAAACACATTGCAATGGCAGCCTAAATGGGATATTCATATGGCCGTGGAAAAAACGGTAGAATGGGCAAAATTATACTATGCCGGAGGCAATATAGCAGCTTGTATGGCACGACAAATACAAGAATATTTTCAAGACGGACCACGGAATCGGCAGTAGGGAGTGTACGAATGGCGACAGAAAAGGAAGCACGAGAAAACATATTAGCATTAGTAAAAAAATATTGTCAAACGTATCATAACCAACAGAAGATTTTTCATGCCGGAGAGTATATCCCGTATGCTTCTCGCGTTTATGATTATCATGAAATGGTAAATTTGGTAGATAGTGCTTTGGAGTTCTGGCTAACTGCCGGAACCTATGCCGCGGAATTTGAGAAAAAATTAGCCGCGTATCTGCAGGTGCCTTTTTGTTCTTTGGTAAATTCCGGATCTTCAGCAAATCTACTTGCGTTTATGTCATTGACTTCGCCTTTGCTGGAAGAACGGGCTATCCGGCGCGGTGATGAGGTAATTACCGTGGCTGCCGGATTTCCGACAACGGTGACGCCGATTGTCCAATATGGCGCGGTGCCGGTTTTTGTCGATGTGACCATTCCGCAATACAATGTTGATATAGATCAGCTGGAACAAGCACTGTCTCCCAAAACCAAAGCGATTATGTTGGCTCATACATTGGGCAATCCCTTTGATCTGGGAGCGGTAACGGCATTTTGTCGGAAACATGAACTATGGTTGATTGAAGATAATTGTGATGCCTTGGGTGCTCAATATAAACTGAACGATACGGATAGGTATACAGGTACCATAGGTGATATCGGAACCTCTAGTTTTTATCCGCCGCACCATATGACGACGGGAGAAGGAGGTGCCGTGTATACGAAAAATCCACTGCTACATAAAATTATTCGGTCTCTCAGAGATTGGGGCAGGGATTGTCGGTGTGCCCCAGGGCAGGACAATGCCTGTGGACACCGGTTTGATACACAATATGGAGAACTTCCAGTCGGCTATGATCATAAATATGTGTATTCCCATTTTGGATTTAATTTAAAAGCGACAGATATGCAGGCTGCTGTGGGAGTCGCTCAATTAGATAAACTTCCTTTTTTTATAGCACGGCGCCGACATAATTTTGAAACATTGCGGCAAGCATTAGAGAACGTCCAGGGAGCATTTATTCTTCCAGAAGCGTGTGTATCTTCAACACCCAGTTGGTTTGGCTTTCCATTGACCTGCCGGGAACATATTGACCGGAAGTATGTAGTACAGTACTTGGAGAATAAAGGGATACAAACACGGATGCTTTTTGCTGGAAATCTTATTAAACATCCTTGTTTTGATATGATGAGAGAAAAACAGACTGGATATCGGCAAATCGGCACGCTTCGGCAAACAGACCGGATAATGAGTGATACTTTTTGGGTTGGCATATATCCGGGAATGACCGATGAAGAGATAGCATATATGGCGAGAACAATAAAACAATCCATATAAAGCAGAAAGGGAACAGAATCATGAAATTATCCGACTTTGTTTTTGATTTTTTGGAAAAGCAGAAGATAGATACCGTATTTACGTTGACCGGTGGGGGAATTATGCATTTGGTTGATTCCTTGGGGCACAGTAATTTAACGTATGTTTGTTGTCATCATGAACAAGCAGCAGCAATTGCGGCTCAGTCTTACGATATGTATAAAGAACAACTTAGCGTTTGTTTAGTTACCACTGGACCCGGAGGAACAAATGCGCTTACAGGAGCAGCCGCTGCTTATATGGATTCCACACCGATTATTTTTATGACAGGACAGGTAAAAACATCGGACTTTGCAAGCTTACGAGGTGTACGTCAATTTGGTGCACAGGAAAATGATATTATATCAATGGCTGCTCCCATTACAAAATATGCAGTTATGATTACGAAACCGGAAAATATTCAATATGAATTAGAAAAGTGTATTTATTATGCGACAAGAGATCGAAAAGGACCTGTGTGGATTGATATTCCTTTGGATATTCAGGCGGCAGAAATAGATGAAAATAAGTTGCGGCACTTTATTCCACCGATACATATTGAAAATCCAGTACTCTCAGAGGCAGCTAAATATACGTTACAATTGCTCCAGATAGCAAAAAGGCCAGTAATGCTTGTTGGGCAGGGCGCTGTTTCTTCGGGTGCCTATGATGCAATCCGCAAATTTATTAAAACGGTGAACATACCTGTTTTAGCAACTTGGCGGGCACTTGATTTTATGGATTCAGATGATGAAGGATTTTTTGGCAGTCCGGGATTGCAGGCACCTCGTTATTCTAATCTTATTATTCAACATGCCGATATTCTGATTGTTCTTGGCAGCCGGTTAGATAATATGATTACTGCTTTTAGTGAGGAACATTTTGCTTATCGAGCAAAAAAAATAATTGTTGATATTGATAAAAATGAGATAACTAAATTAACAATGACAAATGTGTATCCTGTTGTTGCTGATGTTAACAACTTTATGGTGGAAATTAATTTTCTTTTAAAAGATAAGCAATGGCATACAGAGTATAAAGTTTGGCGTGAACATTGTAAGGCTGTGAAACAGCGATTCCCTATTTTGTCCGAAAAACAGGATAACGAGGAAAAAGTTAATCTTTATGCGGTGACAACCGCTATATCCAGACAAGCTAAGTCGGATGATGTGATAGTAATTTCATCGACAAGTAGGTGTAATACTGCAGGACATATAGCGTTTAATCATAAACGAGGGCAAAAAACTATCTCATCGATGGGAATGGGAGCGATGGGATTTGCTTTACCATCCGTTATCGGCGCGTATTATGGCAGTGGTCAAAAAAGAGTTATTATGATTGAAGGAGATGGCAGCTTCCAATTAAATATTCAAGAACTGGAAACTATCTATGCATATCATATTGATGTCAAAATGTTTATTTTTGATAATCGTGGATATGCAGCAATTACCACTATGCAAGACCGCAATTTTGGAGGATTTTATGTGGGAAGTAATGAAAAAAGTGGCGTATGTATGCCTAAATTGGAAAAAATAGCAACTGCATATGATATTCCTTATTTTTGTATTGAAAGCGATGACAATATAATACGTACCATTACAGCCGTAATGAATAGTAAAGGTCCTGTTCTATGTGAAATTTGTGGTTCATTATGGTTTGATGAAATTCCTAAATGTATTTCTAAAATAGATGAAAAAACTAAAAAGAGAATATCGGCTCTCTTAGAAAATCCGTATCCATATATGTCGGAAAAAGATATGAAAAAAATTACTATGGAATTGTTAAGTGAATCTATATAGAGGAAGTGTTTTATATGACGTTGTTTAATAAACCTTTGTTTACTTTTGAAATGGCCAATAACCATCAAGGAAGTATAGAACATGGGAAACGGATAATTCATAAATTAGGAGAGATAACAGAAAAGTATAAAGAAATTTTTGACTTTGCTGTAAAGTTTCAATATAGAGATTTAGACACATTTATTCGTCCTGATTATTTAAATCGTGATGATATAAAAAATGTCAAGCGTTTTAAAGACACTAAGTTAACACAAGAACAGTTTTTGGAACTTAAGGCAGAAGTGGAAAAGCAAGGTATGTATACTATGTGTACACCCTTTGATGAGGTGTCTGCTGAACGAGTGGGAAAACAAAATTATGATATTATCAAAGTTGCAAGTTGTTCTTTTGCAGATTGGCCACTGTTAGAAGTAATTGCAAAAACAAAATTACCTGTTATTGCATCTACCGCGGGAAGTTCTTTGGAAGATATTGATAAAGTAGTGGCTTTTTTTGAACATCGTCATATTTCCTTAGCGTTAATGCATTGTGTTGCGGAGTATCCAACAATAGAAGATAGATTAGAGATGAATCAGATTACGCTGTTAAAAGAAAGATATCCTCAGATACCTATTGGATTCTCGACGCATGAAAATCCTCTTGATATAGAACCTATAAAAATAGCAGTAGCCAAAGGTGCAGAAATTTTTGAAAAACATGTAGGTCTTCCAACGGAAAAAATTCAGTTAAATATGTATTCAGCAACACCTGAGCAGGCGGATAAATGGATTGCCGCTGCATTAAAAACGTATAAAATGTGTGGGGTTATTGGAAAACGATACATTTCTTCCGTAAAGGAACAATCTGATTTAGCCGCTTTGCAGCGTGGTGTTTTTGCTAAGAAGACGCTTCAAGTGGGAGACAATCTGGATTCCCATTCTGTTTATTTTGCCTTCCCATGTGAAAAAGGACAGCTTCTTTCTGGACAAATGTCCAAATATGCATCAATTGTTGTGACAGGTAAAATGGTTGAAAAAGGGAAACCAATTTTTTTAGATAATGTTACTATTTCAGATAGTACTAAAAAAGTACATCATATTGTTTGTGCAGTTATGCATATATTGAAAAAAAGTCATGTAGTAGTCCCCATGAACAGTAGTTGTGAAATATCGCATCATTATGGTCTGGATACATATCAACAAATAGGAGTTACCATTATTGATTGTATAAACAGGGAGTATTGTAAAAAAATATTAATTTTATTGCCGGGTCAAGAACATCCTATGCATTTGCATAAAAAGAAGGAAGAAACCTTTACTGTTTTGTATGGTGATTTAGAAGTAACTTGTGATGAAAAAACAAGTATTGTTCATCAAGGAGAATCTATGGTTGTTGAGAGAGGGATGCATCATAGTTTTAAGTCTAAAACCGGATGTGTATTTGAAGAAGTTTCTACAACACATTATCCTAATGATTCTTTTTATGAAAACGCTGAAAATTTTGTGTATCCGCGGAAAACAAAAATATATCTTACTAATGAAATGATATGCAATTTAAAAATAAATGAGTGATTGTGTGGAGGGAAAAATGTATTTGTCTATACAGGAACAAAATAAACGCAATTATTTAAAGGAAACTAAACCATATGTATATAAAAAAATTTTAAAATTTGCAGAAAAATATAACAAAGGTGAAAGTATAGCTATTATTCAATTACAGTACAATTATGCGTGTAATATGAAATGTGAACATTGTTCTATTAAACACTTTCAAAATAAAAAAAATGGACGGAAAATTATGCCAAAAGATGTGGCTTTATTAGCTAAACAAGCTGATAAAATGGGATTGGCTAGATTTGTAATTAGTGGAGGAGAACCAACCATTTTTCCAGACCTTGATGAAGTAGTAGCAGCAATTGATCCAGAAAAGTTTTATATTAATAGTGATTCAAATGGATATTTGCTGGCAGAAAAGGCAGAACATATGAAAAATATAGGAATTGATCGTATTCAACTCAGCATTGATAGTTTAAATGCTGAAGAACATGATGAATTTCGTCATATGCCTGGCGCTTTTAAACATGCGATGGATGGCATTAAGGAATGTCAGCGGATAGGATTGCCATTATATATACAAACGGTGGTGACTAAAGAACGGTTGCATTCTGATGAATTTATTGAGTTTTTAAAATATTTTAACACAATGGGTCTTAATGTATTTGTTTCGTACGCAAAACCCGTTGGAGCATGGGAAGGACATTTTGATAATTTAATTAATCGAGCAGATATGAGTTATATGTGTGAATTAGAAAAAAAGTATATGGTTTGTACACATTTAACACCTGGATATGGGTTAAATATGGGGTGTATAGGTGTTAAAGGGTTTATTTCTGTAACAGAATATGGTGATGTTCAACCTTGTCCGTATATTCATACTTCTATCGGTAATATTTTTCAAACACCGCTTAAGAATATTATACAAAACGGAATGAATATTAAATTTTTTGGAGAACATGTAGATACTTGCTTGATTGCAGAAGATTTGCCTTTTATTAAAAAATATGTAGCAAATCGCATTTATGGTAAATCAGTACCAGTTCCTTTTACAGAAGTATTTAGTGAGGAAGATGTAACAAGAAATCCATATTGGAAATAGGAGTTTGTCAATGATGCATAAAATTCATTCTGCTATTGTTACAGGTGGAACAGGTGTAACTGGAAACGCATTAATTCGTTACTTATTGAAAAATGAAGTACAGGTTACAGCACTAGTCCGCCCAAAATCTATAAGGCGGAAATATTTACCAGACGAAAATTTGCTTTTTAATATAATTTATTGTGCGATGGAAGACTATCATTCGAGTGTTCAACTGTTAAATAATAAGAGTTATGATGTGTTTTTTCATTTGGCCTGGGAGGGGTCTATGGGAAGTCATAAGATAGATAATCGCAATAATTTTAAGTTACAAAGCCAGAATATAATATATGCTATAGATGCCGTTGAACTTTGTCATGCTATTAGTTGTCCTGTATTTATTATGACAGGGTCACAAGCTGAATATGGTAGAAAAGATAATATAATTACCGAGAAAACAGAAAAAAAACCTGAAAATGGATATGGCATGGCCAAATTGTGTGCAGAAAGTATGACTCGTCTTTTATGTAAATCATATGGGATACAACATATTTGGCCAATTTTGTTTAGTGTGTATGGGCCATTTGATTCAACACAGAGCCTTGTAGATATAACTATTAAAAAACTTTTGCAAGGGGAAGAGGTTGCCTATACGTCTGGTGAACAGGAATGGGATTATTTATATTCTTATGATGCGGCTAAAGCGTTAATGCTATTAGCTCAAAAGGGCAAGGATGGAGAAACGTATAATGTGGCAAATGGAAGGACATATGCACTTCGCGATTATATAAGAGCAATTTACCATATTGTAGCTCCAGATAAAACTCCAAAATTAGGTGAGATTCCATATAATAGTCAACAGCTAATGTTTTTAAGAGCCGATATTGCTAAGTTAAAAAAAGATACAAATTTTGTACCGGACTATTCGTTTAGACAAGGGATAAATGAAATTTATGAGAGTATTTTGTTTTCAGTTAAGTGAAATATTTTAATTTATTAAGAATAGGTAGTGATATCTATATGAAATGTCGTTGTTGTGGTTTACAATTACCCGAAGTAGCTTCGATTCATTATAGTAATATGCCTAAATCTGCACAGTATTTTCCTGATGCAGAACATGTCAAAGCAGAGAGAGGTGTAAATTTAGAATTATTTCAGTGTCATTATTGTGGAATGATTCAACTAGGGGGATATCCCGTTCCATATTATCGGGATGTAATTCGAGCTTCCGGTGTTTCGAAAGAAATGCGTGAATTTAGAAAAAATTTTTTTTCAAAGTGGATAAGAAAATATAGGTTACAGGGTAAAAAAATTCTGGAGATTGGTTGTGGAGCAGGTGAGTATATAAGTATAATGCAAGAAATAGGTGCAAATGTTTATGGCATAGAACATTTGGCTAGTTCCGTGGATAAGGATATATTAAATGGATATAAGGTTTTTAATGCATTTATTGAATCGGAAGAATTTCAAATTCCCAAAGCACCATATGATGCATTTTACATTTTAAATTTTTTAGAACACATCCCTTGTCCAGGAGAATTTCTTAGAGGAATAGCCAATAATTTATCAAATGGAGCAGTTGGAATTATAGAAGTTCCCAATATGGATATGATATTAAAACGACATCTTTATTCTGAACTTATTCAAGATCATCTTTTATACTTTACAGCTGATACATTAAAATTACTTTTATCAATGAATGGATTTGAAATACTTTCTTGTTATAGTTGTTGGCATGAATATATTTTACGAGCTGAAGTAAAAAAAAGAGAAGCATTAGATTTGAAAGAATTTTATAAAAGTCAAAAATATATTCAAAATGATGTAGATAAATTTTTAGATTTAATGAAATCACAAAATATTAGCGTTGCGATATGGGGTGCAGGACATCAGTCATTAGCGAATCTCTCCATATTGAATATAAAAAAATATGTGTGTTGTGTAATTGATTCGGCAGAATTTAAACAAAATAGATATACACCTGCAACTCATATTCCTGTTGTTTCACCAGATATTTTAGAAAAAGGAAAAATTGGAGCAGTGTTAATTATGGCTGCAGGATATTCTAATGAAATAAATGAAATTATAAAAAGAAAATATCCTGAAATTATTTCAGTAACATTAGGTGTAAATGGCATCGAAAAGAATTGATAAGGAGAAAGCAAGTATTCAAAAAGGTAGTCATTATGTATATGGAAAAAAAAATTTTTTTTATACAATTTATGAAATTTGGACTAGTAGGTATCTCTAATACTATTATTGCTTTAATAACGTATTATTTATTATTATTTATTGGAGTCCATTATTTAATTGCCAATTTTGTTTCTTGGATAATTAGTGTTTTTAATGCTTTCTTTTGGAATAACCGTTATGTGTTTAAAAATACTGGAACATGGAAGACTACTTTAATTAAAACTTATTTTTCTTATGGGTTATCTTTTCTTTTGGGAACATCATTATTAATGATTATTGTTGAATGGTTTGAATTTTCTGCTTTTATAGCACCACTTTTGATATTATTTATAACCGTTCCATTGAATTTTTTTATGAATAAATTTTGGGCTTTTAAATAACTTATGGAGTGAAAATATGAAAAAAATTAGTATATTAATTCCTTGCTTTAATGAAGTTGATAATGTTGTTCCTCTAAGTGAAGCAATAATTTATGAATTCAAAGAAAACTTATATCAATATAATTATGAGATAATATTTATAGATAATTTCTCTACAGATGGAACAAGAAATAAATTAGAACTTTTATGCAAACAGACTAAAAGAATAAAAGCTATATTCAACGTTAAAAATTTTGGACAAGCTAACTCACCTTATTATGGATTGTGCCAAACCACAGGAGATTGTTCGATTATAATGTGTGCAGATTTTCAAGATCCCGTAGAAATGATTCCTCAATTTGTAAAAGAATGGGAAAAAGGATTTAAAATCGTTATCGGCATTAAAGTGAACAGCAAGGAAAATCCTTTTGTCTATGCTCTGCGGTCTTGTTATTATAAAGCGATCAAGAAAATGGCATCTGTTGAACAAATAGAACATTTTACCGGATTTGGCCTGTATGATAAAAGTTTTATTGATGTCATGCGGGAACTCGATGATCCGCTGCCGTATTTTCGGGGGATCGTTGCCGAACTGGGACCGGAACGTAAAGAAATACCGTATGTACAACCAAAACGAAGGAACGGCAAGACGCATAATAATCTGTATACTTTATATGATTTTGCTATGTTAGGTTTTACTTCCTATACTAAAATAGGATTACGCATCGCTACTATTGCCGGTTTTTTATTTTCTGCCATGACGATGATGATTGCGCTGTTATATTTAATAGCTAAATTGATTTGGTGGGATGCATTTCCTTTCGGGATGGCACCGCTTTTGATCGGTATCTTTTTTATTGGTTCCGTTCAAATTTTCTTTATTGGGCTTTTAGGAGAATATATTCTCAATATCAATGCCCGCATATTGCACCGGCCGTTAGTCGTTGAAGAAAAAAGACTGAATTTTGATGAAAATACACAGGAAAAGTATAATGTATAAAATATTTTCGCATCGCTGGACCATCGGAATTATAGTATGGATCCTATTAGTTATTTTTCAAATACATGGATCCTCCATAGGGTTTTATGCACATATATTGCAAGCACCGGACTTGGATACGGCACTTATAGGTACGAATCACTCCTTTCAGCTGGATGAATGGGCGGTCTTCACGCCGCTTGCTTTTTCGCAGTATTTTGATGGATTTTCTTATTTCAGTCATGTATCCAGAGCGGCTGTTACGGATGTTGCCTTGGTTTACGGGCAGCCCTGTTGGGATATGATAACGGTGTTCCGTCCTTTTTTATGGGGCTATTTGTTTTTGCCTGCCGGTAATGGATTGTCCTTTTTTTGGACGGGACGACTTATTTTTCTTTTTCTTATTTCCTATGAATTCGGCATGCTTTTTTTTCAGCAAGATAAGAAAATATCTTTGAGTTATGCGCTGTTAACAGCGTTTTCCCCTATGGTACAATGGTGGTTTAGTATCAACGGTTTTGTAGAGACGCTCCTTTGGGGACAGCTGGGAGTGCTTGCGGTTAATGGCTATATCCATACTTCTCTTTATAAAAAAAGGATTTTATATATGTTGGGGTTGGCATATGTCATGGTGGCGTATGCCGTATCTTTTTATCCGGCTTGGCAGGTTTCTTTTGCGTATGTATTCTTACTCATGGCAGGCTGGATTATTTATAAAAATCGCAAAAATACGTATAGGACATATAAAGATATTTTTTTGGGAATTATTCTTATCTGTCTTACTGCTCTTCCGATAGTACATGTCCTTTTTAAATCCTGGGATACGATTCTAGCTTTTGCCAATTCTATCTATCCGGGACAGCGCCGGGATTTGGGCGGCGGTTTTTCCTTTGACTGGCTGTTTCATTATATATTGTTGTATATGGCGCCGTTTGGTTGGGATATGGGCTATGCGCCGACTGGCGCCGCAACGTTTATTAGTTTCGCCCCGATGGGGATTATGCTGGCTGGCTGGAATTATTGTAAAACGCATTTTCGGGATAGTCTTACCGGTACACTGATTATATTGCTCGTTGTGTATATCACTCACTTTTTATATCCGTGGCCCGACTTTCTGGCGCGTGTAACCTTGCTTGCTTTTTCGCCTGCGGCGAGGATGATACCTGCTATAGATTTTTTGCAAGTACTCATTTTGCTGCGGGTATTGTCTTTCCGGCCAATTGCTTGCAGCAAAAAGACGACGGCTTGCATGACGGTGCTTTTTACAGGGTTTGAGCTATGGATGGTATTGCCGGTCATTAAACCGGAACATGCTGCTTTATGGATTATAGTCGTATCTATGTTTTCTGTTTGTGCGGCGTTGTATATACTGCGGTTGCGGCATGGATTGGTGTTGTTCATTGTTTTGACCGCATTTGTATCCGGTATGGCCGTGAATCCAGTGGCACGGGGCGTACAAAGTGTATATGGCACGCACTTGGCACGAGAAATCACGGAGATCGCAGCACAGGATAAAGGATATTGGATTGTTGATAATGGGGATACATGGAATACAGAGCATATTAACTATATGAATAGTTATCCTATCATGTTTGGAGCACCTACCATTAACAGTGTTAATTTATATGTGTATTGGCCGCGTTGGGAACTGTTCGGGCTTACAGAAAAGGAACGCAGCATACTGAACCGGTACGCACATATGAATATCACGCTGGATAATACAAAACCGACAAAATTTCAAAATCCGAAAGGAAACTCTATTATTGCGGATATTGTCAATATTAGATTAAATATCGGCGATTTAAAAAAATTAAATGTATCGTATGTATTAAGCAACCGCGATTTAAGCGTAATGCATAATGATACGGTCGTCTTAGTACCCCTGGATGCAGCCAATGGGTATACGGTATATCATGTTGAATATAAGTAAAATAGAGGGAACGCATATGGATAAAATAGCAGTGTTAATACCGTGTTACAATGAAAGCCAGACAATAGAAAAAGTAGTGCACGATTATCAGAGAGTATTGCCGCAAGCGGTTATTTATGTCTATGATAATAACTCGGCGGATAATACGGCTGCGATTGCGCGGGCGGCCGGTGCGATAGTCCGTGAAGAATCTCGTCAGGGAAAAGGAAATGTAGTCCGGGCTATGTTTAGAGAGATAGAGGCAGATTGCTATCTGATCGTAGATGGAGATGATACCTATCCAGCAGAAAGTGCAGGGGAAATGTGCAAACTGGTGCTGCGGAATAAGGCGGATATGGTAATCGGTGATCGCTTGTCTTTGACGTACTTTAAAGAAAATAAGCGGCCTTTTCATGGGGTCGGCAATATGTTAGTCCGTAAATGCATCAATATGTTTTGGGGAAAACGCTGTCATATAGAAGATGGCATGACGGGATTCCGTGCGTTTAGCCCTTTGTTTGTAAAAAGTTTTCCCATTCTTTCTCACGGTTTTGAAATTGAGACAGAAATGACGGTACATGCCTTGGATAAGAATTTACGTATTTGCAGTGTGCCTGTCTCTTATCGGGATAGACCGGAAGGCAGTTATAGCAAGCTGAATACTTTTTCCGATGGATGTAAAGTAATGGGAACTATATTTAACTTGTATCGTGATTATAAGCCTCTGAAGTTCTTTGGATATGCAGCTTGTTTGATGTTTTTTATATCTATAATCTTGTTTATTCCTGTGTTTATTGAATACATAGAAACGGGATTAGTACCGCGTATGCCGACATTAGTTGTCAGTGTTGTTCTTATGCTGGCGGCGTTTTTGTCTGTTGTTTGCGGTCTTATTTTGGATACAAACGCAAAAAATAACCGCAAGAACTTTGAAGTCCAGATGAATATTATCCGGATGCTCTTGCGGCAGCAGCGCTGATTCAATTATTTTGCGATATAGCGGTAGAATGGCTTGTCTTTATAGTATGGATTCATGAAGTTTCCATATGTACGGATGACACTGTCTCTGGGTTTATCGCTTAAGGTATCTTCTAACTTCGGTACATTGACATATACAAAATAAGTACCGGCAGTATAACACTTGATACATTGAGACGTTAATTGCAGAAACGGTGTTGTCACAGCAATGAACAGGACGACCATTGTGATGACAAAATGGCGGCTTCTATCGTGCTCCCGGAATAACCGCAGGATTTCCTGCATAAGAAAAACCATAATTATATAAAAACCGGGAATAGAAGCATTCCAGCAAAAATCTAATGAGCGTCCGATTTTGAAAAAAGGAATAATCATCAATGTAAGAATTACAGAACCCAACAATACAGAGTCTTTTGTATGCGAACGGCATAAATCTGCGAAAATAATAAAGTAGAACATATAGTATAAACCTAATATCGTAATTCGTATGATCGTGTAATCGGCTAAGGGGGCTGACCACAAGCTGTTGGTTTGATCCAAAGACGTATTTGCTGTAAAGTAGAGGGAAAAAACAGGTAAAACGGCAACAACGGCAAGAATATTTGCCGGACTGATGAGTTCTTTAAAAAAAGAGTGCGACTGATGCGATTGGAATGCAGAGAGACCTTGTCTGACGAGGTCAATCCCTGCCAGCAGGCACAAACCGACAGCTCCGAAAGGAGAGTACGGCAGGAGCAATGCGATAAATAATGCATAGGATGCTGGCTGGCGATATTTTAAAAACAGTACGGTGCATAAGACAATGGGAATCAGCTGGTTATAAATATTGGATAACCCGTCAAACGTGGAGCGGATCATGTACCCCATAGTATACCCGTTTTGCGTAATGGCGGTAAACTGCCAGGCGTGCCAGCCCCAATCAGCGTCTATATAAAAAGGCATAATACCGGTGGCAGATACGATAATCATTCCGATGGTACTTAATCCACTCCAGAATAGAAATATAAGGGTAATGTAGATATAGTATTTTTTTTCTGCCTTTAAGAAATTCCACAAGAGAGAAAGAAAAATCCGCAGGCCTATATATGTCCATAAAAACAGGATAATGTTTGCCAGGAGCGTATGTGATCCAAATACATACGTAATACCGGCCGGAGCAAGCCAATATGTCAGATAATATATCAAGGCGCTTTGCGAATATTCATATAGAACAGGCCAGGATTGCTGTATCAAATCATAATACATGGCGTTCCGCCAGGGAATATCATAGCCGGAACCGCCGATAAACATGCCGTGGCCGGTCAAAAGGAGAAATAGAAATAAGAGGATAGAAGCGATAAGACTTTCTTTTGACCATGAAATAGAAGAATCTGCCGTTTTTTCTTTTGGGATAGAGTGAAGAAATCGATAGGAAGCATATACTAAAAGAATCGCTGCAGGTACTCCATAATACCAGTGAAGCCAAGTCATAAAAAATATAACGATGGAAATAAGCAGGTAGGTAATGGCAGCTGTTGTCATATACGGCCGCAGATTTATCAATAAAAACACCTCTTTTTAGCAAGTCGTTACCTGCATTATATAAATATTTGTTTTTCCATGTCAAATTAAACGGTGCATATTCATATGAGAATTGCATATATGTATTTTTGAGTAACAAGAAAAAAACGACGTAACTGATTTTTCGTTGCGTCGTTTTTTCCGTGGCTGTTAATCAATATTATTCAAAAGATGGCCCATTTTATTTTTCTTTGTTTCCAAGTAGAATTCATCGTGTTCTTGGGCGGCGATTTCAATGGGAACCCGTTCTGTAATTTCAACGCCAAAGCCTTCGAGACCGTATATTTTTTCGGGGTTATTGGTAAGGAGACGCAGTTCTCTGGCACCAATGTCTTGGAGGATTTGTGCGCCGATCCAGTATTCGCGCAGATCTGGTGCAAATCCCAGTTTTTCATTTGCTTCAACGGTATCATAGCCTTGTTCTTGTAGCGCATAGGCTTTCAATTTGTTAATGAGTCCGATGCCCCGTCCTTCCTGACGCATATAGAGGAGGATGCCGCGGCCTTCTCTGTTGATCTGCTTTAATGCGGCAGCTAGCTGCTGGCCGCAGTCGCAGCGCAGCGAACCAAAGACGTCACCGGTCAGGCATTCGGAATGGACACGGCAGAGTAAATTCTTGCCGTCGCCGATATCGCCTTTTACAAGAGCTACATGGTGTTCCCCCGTGAGGTCGTTAATATACCCGTAGATTTTAAAATCGCCGAATTTCGTCGGCATCTGGGCGAGGGCTTCACGGACAACGTGTTTGTCATGGCGGCGGCAGTAGTTCTGCAGATCATGAATAGTAACAAATTTCAAGTTGTACTTATCGGCGACTTCCCATAATTGCGGGGTGCGCATCATGGTGCCGTCGGCTGCCATCACTTCACAGCATAGGCCGACTTGTTTAAGACCGGCAAGACGAAGAAAATCGACAGTGGCTTCCGTATGGCCATTGCGAGTTAGTACGCCGCCTCTGCGGGCGGTGAGGGGAAACATGTGTCCCGGACGCCGGAAGTCTTCGGCAGATACGTCGTCTTCGACTGTCTTGCGGGCCGTTAAGGCACGTTCGACAGCGGAAATACCGGTCGTTGTTGTTTTGTAGTCAATGGATACCGTAAAAGCGGTACAGTGGTTATCTGTATTTTCACTGACCATTTGCGGTAATCCCAGCTTATGAGCATAATCCATGCTCATCGGCATGCAGATCAAGCCTTTGGCTACGGTGGCCATAAAATTTAAATTTTCCGTGCTGCAATATTGAGCGGCGCAGATTAAGTCCCCTTCATTTTCTCGATCGGGATCATCCGTTACCAAAATAACATGACCGGCTTGCAGCTCTTCGATAGCTTCTTCTACTGTGTTATACTGTCTTTTTGCATTTTTCATTACGAAATACCTCCTATACAATAAAACCCTGACAACTGCGGTGCAGTATCAGGGCTTTGGATTTCACAGGCAATAATGCCGTCAATGCGGCTGCCTAAAAAACGGTATCTTCTTTCATCCAGACTGTACTGTCGGTTTTGGACTTGCACCAAATCAACACGCTGTAACGCGTTCGCGGACTTTACCGCCGATCGGGAATTTCACCCTGCCCTGAAGATATACTATGCAATTATGTTACGCTCTCTATTATAAAGGGTAACTGCAGAAAATGCAATAGGGGGATCTATGTGAAACGATGTGTGCGGCAGCTCTTTCACCGAAGAGACCGGCCGCTTTTATTCTACATCAAAAATTTTGCCGGGATTTAATATAGTATTGGGATCCAGTGCTTTTTTTATGGCTTTCATCCATGCCAGTTCGTTAGGATCTGTGAATTCTTCCATCAGATGCTTGCGTTTATAGCCGATACCGTGCTCACCGGACAGGCGGCCGCCAAGCGCATAAATCGTCTTGTATAATTCCTGCTGCATAGCTTTTATGTTTTTGTCCCAGGTTTCATAGTTGAGATCTTTGTTTTTTATGATGTTCAGATGAACATTTCCGTCACCGGCGTGACTGGCAATACGAGTAATGAGATTGTATTTTTTGGCCAGCAGGAGAATTTCATGCAGCAGCTGCGGTTCTTTATCAACAGGGACAACAACATCTTCTTTGCAGACGATGAGACTTTCGGCACGCACCGCTTCGGCAAATGACTTGCGTGCCCGCCAGATTTTTTCGGAATCAGCGACGAGGACGGAAGAGGAACCGCTTTCCGTGCAGATTTCATCTAAGGCGACCGCTTTATCATCCAAATCATTTTCATTGATGCCTTCGACTTGAATAATAAGGTAATTGCCATTTTCACTGCCTTGCAGTTTTTCGTTTAAATAGCGTTCTATGGATTGGATGGTAATGTTGTCCATGAATTCCACGCACGTTGGCATAATACCGGCTTTGATGATTTTGTTGACGACCCCGATCGCGGCGTCCACCGTATGGAATATGGCGAGCAGATCGAGGGTAAATTGCGGCTTGGGCAGCAGTTTTACCGTAGCTTTAGTGATGATGCCCAGTGTGCCTTCGGAGCCGATGACCAGTTGATCCAGGCAGTATCCGGTAGATTGTTTCTGCAGCCGGGCCCCGAGAGTCATGATCTTTCCCGTAGGAGAGACGATTTCGATGGCATACACTTGATGTCGGGTCGTACCATATTTGACGGCGCGGTTGCCGCCGGCATTGGTCGCGATATTGCCGCCGATAAAACAGGAATCCCCGCTGCAGGGATCACCGGCATAAAATAACCCCTTTGCTTCTGCGGCTGCCTGCAGATCAGCGGTGCGGACGCCGGGTTCAACGACAGCATACAAGGCATCTTCGTTGATTTCCAGAATTTTATTCATTTTTTCCAGGGAAAGGACTAAGCCGCCGTAGATAGGAACGGCTCCACAAGCAAGACCGGTACCCGCCCCTCTGGGTACGACCGGAAAGTGGTGCTCGTTTGCCAGTTTGACCAAATCAGCTGCTTGTTGAGCCGATTCGACATATGCCACGACTTCGGGCATGTGGTGATATGCCGGGTCTGTCACTTCGTCATGGGAATATGGCTGAATTGTATTAGTATCGGTAATAACGTTTTTTTCTCCGACAATAGATTTGATGTTGCCGAGTGTTTCCTGGCTGATTTTTTTATATTTCATGAAGCAATGCCCCCTTAAGTATCGTTTCTATTATTATAAGAAAGGTTTATCCATTTTAAAAGGGGAAATTTCAAAATAATAACAAGAATATGAGGGGCAAAACATGACAAGAAATAAAAAAAGCTTTAATTTAAAGCATTTTCAAGGTATACTATATAATAAAGACATGGTAGGAAGGGGCTGAAAACGATCGTGAGACCGGAAGCACAGCAGAGGGCAGTCAGAAGACCGAGACGGCGACGCAAAAAAAAGTCTTCCCTGAGTCTGTATAAGCTTGTTGTTATTGTGATTCTCATTTTCGGCGGCCTGTTCATTAGTCTTAAAATGTATCAATTGTGGAAAATCCATCAGGACATGGAAATTACAGTACAGCAGGAGGAACGATTGATAGAGGAACATCAAAAACTGCAGCAGGAAAAGCAAAATTTAGATGATCCTGATGAGATAAGCAAACGGGCAAGGGAGCAATTTGGTCTTGTAAAACCGGGTGAAATTCCTTATAAGCGATAACATTTTATAAATTACGGATTGAAATTTTCCGTTTTTATGATTATAATGTGGATAAATGCTTTTATTTATATTAAGAGGAGGATAATTAATTAGCATGACAATCGAAGTAGGTAGTGTACTGGAAGGTACCGTTACAGGAATTACAAAATTTGGGGCTTTTGTTGAGCTTCCTGACAAGAAGGTCGGCTTGGTCCATATTTCGGAAGTAGCCAATGAATATGTAAAGGACGTACATGATTTCCTGAAGGTACAGGATAAGGTTAACGTCAAAGTGTTATCGATTGACGATAAAGGTAAAATCGGGTTGTCCATTAAACAGACACAGCCTGCTCCAGAAAAAAAAGAATTCAAACCTAAAAACGACTTCCGGTCGAAAAGTGAATTTAGACCGAAAAATGATTTCCGCCGAAACGCGGGCTTTGACAGCCATCGTCCGCCGGTACATTTGTCCTTTGAAGACCGTCTGAGCAAATTTCTCAAGGATAGCGATGAAAGATTGACGGATCTGAAACGGAACACAGAATCAAAACGCGGCGGTCGTGGTGCCAGACATGCTGATTAATATCGTATTCTGGGAATCAAAATGAATGCAGAGAGTATTCCTACGGGAGTACTCTTTTTGTGTTGGAGATAGAAAAAGACCGGGTACGGTCCAGTCCGGAGGTGTTTTATGCAGCAATATACACAGGCCGTCATCGATATCGGGTCCCACTCGCTGCGGTTGATGAAAGGCTTTTGTGACGCAGCGGGAAGGTGGCATTTCAGCCCTAAGGAATTAGCGACGACACAACTGGGAAGAGAAATAGATAAGACCGGAGCATTATCTCCGCAAGGGATACAAGCATCACTGGCGGCCATGAGCCGCTGGCAGGAAACGTTGCCGGATATACCCATTTTGGCCGTTGCCACCAGTGCTGTCCGGGAAGCGGCAGATGGGGCTGCCTTTATGGAGACCATAGGTAGACAGTTCCATTGGAAGCATCGTATTATTTCCGGGAAAGAAGAAGCCGCTTTGAGTTTCAGCGGAGCGGTTTCTATCACGGATCAGGGAAGATATGACGGAGTGCTGGATATCGGCGGCGGCAGTTCGGAGACGGCGCTGGGCAGGAACCATGCCGTAGTATGGTCGCACAGCTATCCGCTGGGAGCTGTGCGGCTTTCTTCGCCGGATGGCCGTTTCCGCACCGGCGAAGCGGAACAGATATATAAGCGGTGCGAAGCGGCCTTTCTTCCCCTGCCTTACACACCGGAAGTATGGATCGGCGTAGGCGGGACCCTTACGTCGCTGGCGGCCATGGAACTCTCGCTGGAACCATATGACCCGCAGCAGGTCGATGGCTATATCGTGACAGCGGATGCACTGCGCTGCCGCATAGCACAGCTTTCAGATATGACAGCCGAGGAACGAAGGCATATACCCGGATTGCAGCCTAAGCGGGCCGATGTCATTCTGGCCGGACTGCTTATAGCCGATGCCTTCATGCGTCATTATGATGTCTCGGCAATTCAAATCAGTGAACATGACTTGTTGGAAGGCGTATTTTATGCCCTATGAAATCCGGCTTATTTGCTGCAGAAGATAGGAAATGAAGACCATCCGGTACAGAACGGCTCTTTTCAGGTGTTTCCGGATTATGTATAATTGTATTAGGTTCGCTAAGCTGAATACTATATAAATAAGGCGGAAAAATAGGCAGGGATCAGGTATGCTGGAGATAGTAGAAGCATTTTGCTTAAAACATAATTTATTTGCACCCGGAGATACGCTTGTCGTCGCGTGTTCAGGCGGACCGGATTCACTGGCGCTGCTGGATGTGCTGGCTCGGCTGAAGGATGCGTATGCTTTGAAATTGGTCGTTTGCTATGTTCATCACGGCATACGCAAGGCCGCAGACCGTGAAGTTGGGTTTGTCCGCCGCGCAGCGCAGGACAGGGACTGTTTATTTGTCACTGCGCGGGTCGATGTTCCGGCTTTGGCAGCGGCACGGCACGAATCGGAAGAAACGACGGGCAGGATAGAACGATATCGTATTCTGCGCCGGACGGCGGCGGAGCATCATGCGGCAGGGATTGCCGTGGCACACCACCAGAACGATCAGGCCGAAACGGTACTGCAGCATTTGCTGCGTGGCAGCGGACTGACCGGGTTAACCGGGATGCGGCCCAAGAGCGGAGATATTATTCGCCCGTTTCTGGCGGTTACGCGAAACGATATCGAAACGTATATTGCCGGTCGAGGACTGGTTCCCTGCGATGACGAAACAAATCATTGGGATATATATATGCGAAATCGCATACGGCGGCGGCTTTTGCCCGAACTGATGCAGTATAACCCGAATATCGTCAGTGATTTGAACCGCCTGGCAGATATTGCGCAGGGCGAAGACGCATATATGGAAAAGGAAACAGAGACGGCATATGCCGCATGGGTGTGTCAGGATACTCCGGGGTGCCATATTGCTAAAAAAAAGCTGACATCCTTGCCGGTGGCCTTGCAGCGGCGTCTAGTACGAAAAATGTTTCAGCAGATTTCCGGACAAGCCGGCAATATTCCGTTCCATTATACGGAACAGCTGCGGATGATGGCTTCTCAGTATACGGGACGGCAGTTCCGGTGCCGGACGATATGGGCCTATACGACGTATGACAATTTGCATATGATTCCGGCAGGTACTGCGATTCCGGTGATTCCCGATGTCCGGCGCCAAAATGATACCATTGTACCGCTGGACGGACCGGGAACCTATCGATTAGGGCCGTATACTGTTACCGTTACGCTTTCACGGAAACGGCCGCAGGAGAAGGATTTGCGGGTATGTGTGCTTGATTATAATAGACATTCTGCTTTTTATGTATTGCGTTATCGTCGTCCCGGTGATAAAATTCGACTTGGACCACATAACGGCAAAACGTTGAAAAAGTATTTTATTGATAAAAAGATACCTCTGTCGCAGCGGGACAGTATCCCGCTGATAGCACATAATGAGAATATTTTTTGGATATTCGGACAGGCAGCGGCATTCGAAGCTTCGGTACAAACGGAGACAACATTCTATATGATAGGCACTATTACAGGAGGAGATTTGCATGCATAGCGATTTACAAAAAATTCTTTTTACGGAAGAACAAATCAAACAGCGGGTACGAGAAATGGGAGCGCAGATTACCAAGGATTATGCGAATGAAGAAATCGTACTGGTCGGTGTCCTGAAAGGTGCCGTTACTTTTTTTACGGATTTGGCGAGAATCATTGATCGTCCCGTGGCCTTTGATTTTATCAGCTGTTCGAGTTATGGATCGGGTGCGACTTCTTCCGGCCAGGTGGCAATAAAAAAAGATCTCGATAAATCAGTGGAAGGCAAAAACGTATTGCTTGTCGAAGATATTATAGACACCGGCATCACGCTCAGCTGGCTGCTGCCGCTTCTGAGAGCCCGCAAAGCGAAATCCGTCAAGCTTGCGACGCTGCTGAGCAAGCCATCGCGGCGTAAGGTGGATGTACCTGTTGACTATAATGGGTTTGAAATTCCCGATGCCTTTGTAGTAGGGTATGGACTGGATTATGACGGACGGTACCGTAATCTTCCGTACATCGGAGTTTTGAAACCTGAAATATATTCTAAATAAAAATCATTGTTGGTTTCATTGAATTGTGGTATGATACAATTGTATCGGTATGACTAACCAATAACAGTTCTAGATTGGAATGAAAGGAGCAGTATTTTGAGTAAATTTGTACGCAATGTAAGTCTTTACTTGCTTATTATTATTGTTGCCGTGTCCCTTATAGATGCCTTTACGACCAATAAAACCGATAAATCGGAAATTACGTATACGAATTTCCTGAATCAGGTCCAGCAGAAGAAGGTAGACACCGTCCAGATTACCAACGACCATGCTATTTCCGGTAAACTGAAAGATGGGACGGCTTTTACCTCGTATGCTCCCACGGATGTGGCGCTTATGCCAGCACTGCGTGATGCAGAAGTCAACGTTATTGCCAAACCGCCGGAACAGCCTTCTTGGTGGATGAGCATGTTGAGCTCTGTATTGCCTATCCTGATTCTCATTGGCGTATGGTTCTTTATCATGCAGCAGACGCAAGGCGGCGGCGGCAGGGTGATGAACTTTGGTAAAAGCCATGCGAAAATGCATGGAGAAGGTAAAATCAAAGTGTCCTTCAAGGATGTGGCCGGTGAGGATGAAGCAAAGGAAGAATTAGCAGAAATTGTAGAGTTTTTGCGCAACCCCAGTAAGTACAACAGTATTGGTGCCAAAATCCCTAAAGGAGTTCTCCTTTTCGGACCTCCGGGGACCGGTAAAACCTTATTGGCCAGAGCCGTTGCCGGTGAAGCCGGCGTACCGTTTTTCAGTATCAGCGGTTCTGATTTTGTGGAAATGTTTGTCGGTGTCGGTGCTTCCCGTGTGCGTGACCTTTTCACACAGGCAAAGAAAAACGCACCTTGCATCGTCTTTATTGATGAAATTGATGCCGTAGGCCGTCAGCGTGGTGCCGGTCTCGGCGGCGGCCATGATGAACGGGAACAGACCTTGAATCAGCTCCTGGTGGAAATGGATGGGTTTGGCGCGAATGAAGGTATTATTACCATTGCCGCTACCAACCGCCCGGATATCTTGGACCCGGCGCTGCTGCGTCCTGGTCGTTTTGATCGCCAGATCACCGTAGACCGTCCGGATTTACGCGGACGCATTGCGATTCTGGAAGTCCATGCCAAAGGAAAACCCTTGGCGAAAGATGTTGATTTAAAGACGATTGCTAAGAAGACACCGGGATTCACGGGTGCCGATTTGGGCAATCTTCTGAACGAAGCAGCACTGCTGGCTGCCCGTGCCAATAAAAAGATTATCGGCATGCCTGAATTGGAGGAAGCCAGTGAAAAAGTATGCTTTGGTCCGGAACGCCGCAGTCATGTGATCAGCGAAAAAGAAAAACGTCTGACAGCGGTCCATGAATCGGGTCATGCCATTGTAGCGCAATTGCTGCCGGAAGCAGATCCGGTGCATAAAGTCACGATTATTCCGCGTGGCCGTGCCGGTGGGTATACGATGATGCTTCCGGAAGAAGACCGCTCCTATGAAACGAAATCGTATATGCTGGCACAGATCCGTGTCGCTTTAGGAGGACGAGCTGCGGAACAAATCATTTTTGATGAAATCAGCAGCGGGGCTTCCGGTGATCTGCAGAGTGTTACCAATATCGTACGGCAGATGATCATGCGTCTCGGTATGAGTTCCAAGCTGGGCCCGATGGTATTCGGGGAGCAGCAGGAACAGGTCTTCCTGGGCAAGAGCCTGGGGCATGAGCGGAATTACGGCGATGGCGTAGCCGAACTTATCGACAAGGAAATGCACGATATGGTATCGGAAGCATATGCAGATACGCTTAAGCTTCTCCATGCCAATATAGACGCCTTGAAATGTATGGCCGATGCGCTGATGCAGGTAGAAACCATTGACCACAGCCAAGTGGAAAATATTATTAAATATGGTTCTTTGAAGGCTCCTGAAGAACAGGCTCCGGCTAAAACGGAAGAATCCGCAGTACCGCCGGCAGAAGAACCGAAAGCACCGGAACAGCCGGTGAAAAAAGAAACAGAAGACGATCATATTGGCATCAGCCCGTGGGGCAATGTCATTTCGGATAACAAAGAGTAACATGTAAGAAACAGTATGCAGCAGAGTAAAGACGGCGCACTTTTTTGCGTCGTCTTTTGCGTAAAAATGCCGTAAAGCGGGATACTGGGAGTAATTGACACATGAGTCATATATGCTACAATGAAATTGTCAACATCATTTATTTTTGAAAATGAGGTGAAACTGTGAGAAAAGATATCTTGGAATATTTACTTACTCATAAAGGTGAATACGTATCCGGACAAAAAATTTCTGAAGAACTGGGAATTTCCCGTACGGCCGTGTGGAAGCACATACGCGTTTTAAAAACGCGGGGATATGTCATTGAATCATATACCAAACGGGGCTATTGTCTGCTGGAAGCCCCGGAGCTCTTATTACCGGAGTTAGTCAGTGAAGGACTAGAGACAAAAATTTTCGGCAGAAAAATTCACTATTTGGAAAAAGTAGACTCTACCAATAATGTGGCTAAAAAATTAGCGGAAGAAGGCGCAGAGGAAGGAACAATCGTTTTGGCGGAAGAACAATCCGGCGGCCGCGGCCGGCTGGAACGGAGCTTTTTGTCGCCCTTTGCACAGGGAGTGTGGTTTTCCCTGATTCTTCGTCCCACTTTTCTTCCTATGGAAGTCTCCAAAATGACACTGCTGGCGGCGGTTGCTCTGACCAAGGCACTGCATAAAATGGGATTAGTGGAATGCGGCATTAAATGGCCGAATGATATTCTTGTCAAAAATCGTAAAGTGGTCGGTATCCTGACAGAACTGAATGCGTCTATGGAACATATTAACTATCTGATCATGGGAATCGGCATCAATACCTCGCTGACTAAAAAAGCACTGCCTAAGGACCTTCGAAAAACGGTTACGAGTTTTACCATTGAAAATATCCCCGTCCATCGCCAGACTCTCTTGCAGGAGGTATTGCTGCAGTTGGAACGGTATTATGAAATTGCGGAAACGGAAGGATTTAAACCTATTCTTGCGGAATGGAAAGTGTTATCCATGATGATGGGCAAGGACGTGGAAGTAATCGAACCGGGGCGGTCTTTTAAGGGCAAAGCGGTAGATCTCGATGCCAACGGCAATCTTATTGTCGAAACAGAGACAGGGCGGGAAACAGTACTTGCCGGAGATGTACGGGTACGTGCCGTATCATAATGTATTGTTAACTATTTACAGATAATAAAAATTGACAATTGATTCTTTTTTTGCTACCATAAGAAGCGGACATCATACTAGTTTGATAGGGGAGGGACGTATATGCCTATTCAAAAAATGATTGGTGCCGCTTTTTTTGCGGCTATTATTGCTGTTTTATCTCAATTTGCGATTCCTATCGGAGCGGTTCCGCACACCCTGCAGGTGATGGCGGTGACTTTGGCCGGTGTTGTTTTAGGACCGCGCTATGGGGCATTGAGTGTCCTTGTATGGTTGTTATTGGGCGCCTTTGGCCTGCCTGTATTTGCTATGGGCGGATCCGGATTGGGCTCGTTGTTTGGTCCGCTGTGCGGATTTTTTCTTGGTTTCCTCTTGGAAGCTTGGATTTGCGGGTATTGCTATATTCCCGGACAAGCCAAAAGGAAAGAACAACTGCGGGCATTTGCGTTTGGCGTTCTTTCTATCCTGCTGGTGTATATAGTGGGCGTACTGGGGTTTACGGCGTATTTTCATTGGATGCTGCATAAGCCGATGACGTTGTATCAGGCCATATTGGTCTGTGCCGCTCCCTTTGCCCCGTTTGATTTGATTAAGATGGTCATCGGCGTGACTGCCGGATCTAAAATTACCCAGGCTTTGGAAAAAACAGGATTGGGGTTTCGGAATATGGTGAAAAAAGCATAGCATATATTTTGTTTATACCTTCAAAAAGTTCTGTATTTTTCATACAAACAATGGTATTATATAGGGCGTAAGCTAGAAATTGAAAATGTATGGGAGATAAAAGCTATGCTACTTGTAATTGATGTAGGAAATACCAATATTGTTTTAGGTGTGTTCGACGGAAGAGATTTACTTGATCATTGGCGCATTTCCACGGATCGTCTGCGGACAACAGATGAATACGGTGTATTGATCCGCAACCTTTTTAATTTTAACGAGGTCAATGCCGATCAAATCGACGCTATTATTATTTCTTCCGTAGTGCCGCCTGTTATGCCTACACTGGAACGCATGTGTCAGCGTTATTTCGGGGTTATGCCGCTGGTAATCGGACCGGGCGTTAAGACTGGTATGGATATTAAATATGATAATCCCCGTGAAGTAGGAGCCGATCGTATTGTAAATGCCGTAGGCGCCTATGCCAAATACGGCGGACCACTCATTATTATTGACTTTGGAACGGCTACGACCTTTTGTGCCGTATCAGCCGGCGGTGATTATCTGGGCGGGGCGATCGCTCCCGGTATCGGTATATCGACAGAAGCGTTGGTACAGCGGACAGCCAAACTTCCACGCATCGAAGTTGTTACAGCGGAACGCGTTATCTGCCGCAATACCGTGCAGAGCATGCAGGCCGGCGTCTTCTTCGGTTTTGTCGGCCAGGTAGAAGGCATCGTCGGAGAGATGAAAAAGGAATTGGGCGGCAAGGCTAAGGTCGTAGCGACCGGCGGATTGTCCGTCATTATTGCCCCGGCTGCCAAATCGATTGATGTAGTAGAACCTATGTTAACGTTGGAAGGACTCCGGATTATCTATGATCGGAACAATTAAACCTCTTTCTATCGGCAGTGTTACCCTGGAAATGCCGGTAATCCTGGCACCCATGGCCGGCGTCTGTGATCTGCCGTATCGTGTGATTGCACGGCGGTATGGCGCGGCTATGGTGTGTGCAGAAATGGTTAGTGATAAAGGGCTGTTATATCATAATAAGCATACACAAGAGATGCTCCGCATAGATCCGCGCGAGCATCCTCTTTCTATGCAGATATTCGGATCCGATCCGTCGACTATGGCTAATGCGGCGCAGGAGGTAGAAAAAGCAGGAGCAGATATTGTGGATATCAATATGGGCTGTCCTGTGAATAAAGTCGTAAAAAATCAAGAAGGCTCGGCCCTTATGAAAGATCTGCCGCGGGCAGAAGCTATTATTGCCGCCGTCGTATCGGCAGTTTCACTGCCGGTAACCGTAAAGATGCGTACCGGCTGGGATGCAGAACATAATACGGCAGTCGAACTTGCCAAACGGGCTGAACAAGCCGGTGCGGCTGCAGTCACCGTTCACGGACGGACCCGGGAACAATTTTACATGGGAAAAGCCGATTGGACAAAAATAAAAGATGTTGTTCAGGCTGTAAACATCCCTGTCATTGGCAACGGGGATATTACCGACGGGCCTTCGGCGTTGCGAATGTTGGAAGAAACGGGTTGTCGGGGAATTATGGTCGGCCGCGGCGCACAAGGAAACCCTTGGATTTTTCCGCAGATCATCACCTATCTGAAAACGGGAAGAATCCTGCCGCCGCCGACAGCTGCGGCACGCTATGAACAATTACTGGAACATTTTGAAAGCCTTCTGGAGTATAAAGGGGAATACATTGCGCTTCGGGAAATGCGGGCTCATGCCTCTTGGTATACGAAGGGATTGCACGGATCGGCTGCTCTGCGCGAACGGATCAACCGGGCAGCGGGAGTAGACGAATTCAGAAACATAATCCGAGGACTGCTGTAAAGTATTCTTATCGACGCATGCTTGCCGGAGCAGGCCCCATCCTGCGCATTTTTCTGCAAGTTACCTCTTATTGACAGACGAGGCATATAAGAATATAATAAAATGTACTTGCAATTGAATAGATACACGTATAGTGCCAAGGGTCGCTTGACACTATTTTCTGTATATGACCACTATACGAGCAAAGGAGCATAGTTATGACTGAAACATTAATCACTGAAGAAGGTTTGAAAAAACTAACCGATGAACTGGAAGAATTAAAATCTGTTCGCCGCATTAAAGTTTCGCAGCGTATTCAAGAAGCCATCGCGTTGGGTGACTTAAGCGAAAACTCTGAATATGATGATGCTAAAAACGAACAGGCCTTTATTGAAGGGCGTATCGCTGAATTGGAAGGCAAAATCCGCACGGCTAAAATCATAAAAGAATCGGAGGACAGCGCGGCCAGAGTAGGCTTGGGCTCTAAAGTCGTTTTGGAAGATATCGAAACAGGCGACCGTTTTGCCTATACTGTTGTTGGCACAGCAGAAGCCGACCCGTTCAATAATCGTATTTCTAATGAATCCCCCGTAGGCGCGGCGATTTTGGGTAAAAATATCAGCAAGCAGCATCCTGTCATTGTATCTGTAAAAACACCGGCGGGACAACTCAAGTATCGTATACTACCGCCCAATGCGGAATAAGAAGCAGGAGGGAACTACATGTCCGAAGAAAAACAAGCAACACCTGTTATAGAAGAAGAACAGCTAAATGATCAGATGATCGTACGCCGGGAAAAAATGAGGGAATTCAGTGAAGCCGGTGTCTATCCGTTTGGTGAAAAATACAACTGGGATCATCATGCCCAGGACGTAAAAGACAACGCCGAAGCACTGGAAAAGAATGAAGGAAAAGTACGGGTTGCCGGACGTTTAATGGCAATCCGCCGTCATGGCAAAACGGCATTCTGCGTACTGCGTGATATTACCGGTGAAGTACAGCTGTATTTCCGTAAGGATATTCTCGGAGAAGATTCCTATACTCTCTTTAAACTGTTGGATATTGGTGATATAGTAGGAGTGGAAGGAACGGTATTTACGACCCATACAGGAGAAACGACGGTCCGGGTCGACGAATGGAAGTTGTTATCCAAATCACTGCGGCCGCTGCCGGAAAAATGGCATGGCCTGACGGATACGGAAACCCGGTACCGCCAGCGCTACTTGGATCTCATTGTCAATCCGGAAGTAAAAGATACTTTTATCAAACGGTCCAAAATTATTAAAGGAATCCGCAAATACCTGGATGAACGGGACTTCCTGGAAGTAGAAACACCGATGCTTCATACGATTGCCGGCGGAGCTGCGGCCAGACCGTTCAAAACGCATCACAATGCACTGGACATGGACATTTTCCTGCGTATTGCACCGGAACTGCATTTGAAACGTCTCATCGTCGGCGGCCTGGAACGCGTATATGAAATGAACCGCTGCTTCCGCAATGAAGGCATTGATACCCGCCACAACCCGGAATTCACGACCGTGGAATTATACCAGGCCTACGGTGATTTGGAAGATGTGATCCGCATTACCGAAGAAATGACGGCGGAATTAGCCAAAATGCTTTATGGAACAACAAAGATCACCTATCAGGACATGGAAATCGATCTCACGCCGCCGTGGAACCGCATGACCATGATCGAAGCGGTTAAAAAATATACCAGTGAAGATTTCGGGCAGGTTACTGCGATTGAAGAAGCCAGAGCCATAGCCGACAAGCTCCATGTGGAATATACGGAACACTGCGGCATCGGCAAAATCATCAACGCTTGCTTTGAAGACTATGTAGAAGAAAACCTCATGCAGCCTACGATCATTACGGGGCATCCGCTGGAGATTTCTCCGCTGACCAAGCAAGACCGTGAAAATCCTCTGCTGACGTATCGCTTTGAAGGGTTTATCTACGGGCGCGAACTGGCCAATGGATTTTCCGAATTAAATGACCCTATCGACCAGCGGGATCGTTTTGTCCAGCAGATGAAAGAACGGGCCATGGGTGATGACGAAGCACACCAGATGGATGAAGACTTCGTCCGTGCCTTGGAATACGGACTGCCGCCGACAGGCGGGTTAGGGATCGGGATAGACCGTCTCGTCATGATTTTGACGAACAACGCCTCCATCCGAGATGTATTGTTATTCCCGCTGACACGGCCGGAACAGAAATAATATAATCAAACACCCTTTGAAAGAATGGCTTCAAAGGGTGTTTTTACTCTTTACATAGAGAAAGGAAGATATTACTATGAAGCGCTCACGAAAGATTTTGGGTGCCGCACTACTGATTGGTGTTTTTTATACGGCTGCAGCGTGGGCCGCATCGGATGAGCCGGATTCGATTATTATCCGCAAGCACCCTATGCCGATAGAACAGCCCGTAGGGAAGACTGCGGGAAAAACGACGACGACAGCAACGACGCAGGCCGGCGATAAAACGAAAGCGAACGGAACACCACCGTATGATGACACCGCAAAAAATGATACGGCCAAGGACGCCGACGTACCTAAAATCGAAGGGAAAGACCATTATGAAGATGAAGTAATAACCAACCCTAAACTATCCGATATGGCGGTAACTCCCTTGTATATTTTCCCACTGGTGGAAAAAGACTTTACTATTGCCGGACTGGCAGCCGGAGATACCCTGGCAAAAGTGCGGCGTGTGCTGGGCAGTCCGGAAAAATATTTGAACAGTGAACATTATACGACGCTGCGGTACAATGATGACACACAAAAACTGCGGGTCGTCCTGCGCAATGATACGATCGATATGCTGAAACAGCCGAACGAGCAGGGAGACCGTATACAAGTCGGTGTCAATTCTATTTTCTTGGCCCAGGGAACGGATATAGCGGCCGGCCGCGACATCCATCTGGGATATCCGGTGGAATCGGTTATGCGGCGGTATGGCGCACCGACCAATCTTTTGCGTGATACGGATTCCAATATCTATTACCTGGTATATGAGAGTCCGCAAAAGGATACGATGCTTGTTTTTGCCATCTATAACCGGAAAGTAGAACGGATCGCACTGATGCCGCCGCGTGCACCGTACATTAATCCGTCCGCTGAGACAGTACTGCCGATCCATGCCGGTTTTATCCCCAGAGATTTTTCCCTTATGGGATTCTCACTGGAAAATCCATTTGAAGCCAATAAATATAATATGTGGACTAATATGATAACAAATAAGGGCAACAAATTTTGGATTTACGGTGATTATGGGGTGGAAATAGATCGGTACAATACGATAAAGCGTGTCTTCCTGATGACCAATAACGCGTATACGAACCGCGGGGCGACGTTAGGCTATCATGCCTCTACGATTTTAGGGCTGTATGGACTGCCGCAGCGGCTGGAAAAAGGTCCTGACGGCATTAAATCTGTCGATGGATACTTCTATGACAACCCATACCAAAAAGGGATATACTTGTTATTCGTGATCGACCATGTGCAAAATTATGTGGAGGATGTGCTTCTTCTAAGTGCTCCTATCGAAGATTTGCAGAATCCCAAGAAACGATATGGTTTGGAAGCATAAGGCTGCATTTCCGCTTAGGAGAACCATGTAAAATTTAGATAGACAAAAGCCTTTACTTATGCAGGCCAATTCCAGTATAATAAAGATAACAATAAAGCAGATGAAGGTGATTCCTATGGTTACAGATGCAGAGGTTTTGAAACGCTGGAAGTACATTGCCCAGGACGAAGAAAAGTTACTGATTATTATCGGCGGCCCGGGTTCCGGCAAAAGTAGACTGATTCGAGAATTAACGTATCAGGAAGGATGGAAGATCGTCGATGCAAAAGAACTGTTCGACGACGAATTTTTGGAAATTCCACGGGCGGATCGTCCCGAACAAGCAATTTCTCTTATTTCGGCTGCCATTCACAGACTGAATGCACGTGTGGTAATGATTGACAATGTTGGCTTTTTATTTGCACCAATTTTGAACCTGAATCCCATAAAGATGCTGAAACATCTCAGCCATGAATGCCCCCTGATCGTGAGCTGGCGCGGACACATTGAAAAAGATACGTTGTACTTTGAACATAATGGGGATCCAAAATATGCTAAGTTTAAGGTAGAAAACAAGAATCATGTCATTTCTTTGGATTAAGATGCACCATGGCAAGGCTGTACGGACATAAGATATTGTCAGTACAGCCTTGCTTTTTTACTGGTAGAAACACTTTTTTTCTTTTTTTCCGCGTGGTATAATATTTCAGTATGGTTTATATTATTTTGTTGTATATATAAAGGAGAAATCATCGAATGAACGATTATATCATTGCGGTTATACTCGGCGTTGTCGAAGGGGTGACAGAATATCTTCCTGTTTCTTCTACGGGGCATATGATCCTCGTCGGCGACTGGTTGGGATTTGACGGGCCGCGGGCCAGTGTTTTTGAAGTTTTTATTCAACTTGGAGCTATTTTATCTGTTCTGGTAATTTATAAGGAAAAATTCTTACGCATGGCACGGCAATATCGGTGCTGGAATATGTATCGCCGGGAAAACTGGTTCCGCCACGATACGGGACTGACCTTAGCCCATGTCGCTGCCGGCATTGTGCCGGTCATGGGCATTGGTTACTTGGCACACCATGCGATCAAGACGTATTTGTTTTCTCCCGGCACCGTTATCATCGGGCTGATTCTCGGCGGTTTTTTTATGCTGGCTGCTGAAAGAGCGCATATGCGGGTCGTGTGTGACGATGTGGAAAAAATGACGATCATGCAGGCCTTTTTGGTAGGGGCCTTCCAAATACTCGCATTGTGGCCGGGGTTTTCTCGTTCCGGATCGACGATTTCCGGTGGATTGTTCTTGGGATTGAGTCGTAAATGCGCTGCCGACTTTTGCTTTATTATCGCTGTGCCGGTCATGGTCGTGGCCTGTATTTACGATCTGCTTAAAAATCTGAGTGACCTTGCCGGCGGTGATTTGATCATGATCGCTATCGGCTTTGTCGTGGCCTTTGCCGTGGCGTATGTCTCGGTACTGTGGTTCCTCAAATTCTTGAATAAGTCCAGTTTGGCCAGTTTTGCTTATTATCGGTTTGTAGTCGCGCTGGTTTCTTTCCTGCATTTTTTTGTACTGAACTAACGGCGATATAAAGAAAACGGGTACCTATTGTCGCAGCGCAGGCTGCAGCAATAGGTACCCGCTTTTTGCGGATATGCTTATTGAATAAACTCGGTCATCATTTCATCCATGAAGTCATCGGCGCGGACACCCTCCGGCAAATCCATAGAAATATTTTCGAGCAGGGTAGGAAACATGATTTTGATTCCCTGTTCAAACACGAAGTAGTAATACTGCAGTTCATCGCTGCCGTGTGTCACAACGGGAACCATGGTTTCGTTCACGGCAAAAGCGACATTATAAAAATCGACCATTTCCGTTTTGAGCCGGTCGAGATCCACTTTTTCTTCACTATAATCCTGCATGAGGTTCGTACCCATTTTAGCCAGCATATCAGGAATCGACGCCAGTTGTTCCGGCGGATCCAGTTCGGCATGTTCCATGATGTGCAGCAAGGTATGCAAGCTGCTGATGATGGATTCACAGAAAAAATTGTAGGTGAATATCCCTTCCGAATTCACCAGATTTGTATATACATGTTTTCCCATATAATAGTCTCCTTTAAATAATCAAGATACGTTCATTATATCATGATACGCTGTAATCGGGAACGGATAAAACCGGTAAGATGGTTTAATTTATATCTTCCGGTCAAATTCATTTGAGTAAGATCGTAGAATATGATACCATTATTATGACAACTAAATATAAGCACGAGCTTTTTGAGCGCCGTTAGGAGGAAACTATGTCTCAAGAAAAAAAGATTAAATTAAAAAAACGGTCGGATCAATCGATCAAAATCCGTAAAGGCCTTGCCATGCCGGTCGGCCGCGTAGGAGAAAACAACGCGGTGAGTTTTCGTGATTGGCAGGATCTCAAAGCCAAATATTATGCGTTTCACGGACGGGTGCAGCGCCGCCCCTTTATTTTGCGCACGCTGGTCCTTGTCTTTGCGCAGATCATGTTTTCCTTGATTCTGTACAGCAAGTTTGTGGAATCACTGATTATCGGACGACCAGAACTGGCCGCTGTTTTTGCAATTATATTTATCGCATTGACGATTCCTGTCGTCTGGGCAGAAATATCCTTGGGTATCAGACGCTGTCATGATTTCAATAAATCCGGGGCGTTATTTGCCATACCGTATATCTGCTATATAGGAAGCTTGACAGCTCCCGTGCTGGGACTGCACAATCTGGAAATCCTGGTGCAATCCATTACCGCCGTATCGTATTTGGCACTCTTTACTATAAAAGGAAACTCCGGCGACAATGCATACGGAGCCGAGCACGCACGCTGAGGAGATAGCGTGCCGATGTGACGAGAAAGGGGGAGGGCGGACGAATGACATTGGATCAAGGAAAAGTAGGAATGACCTATCTTGTAGAAGAACTGTCTTTGCCGACTAAAATGGAAAAACGCCTGCAGGCTTTGGGTATGACGAAAGGAACGAAAATCGCAGTTCTGAATAATAAAAATGCCGGTACCCTTATTATTAAGGTACGCGGGACACGGCTGGCTATCGGTAAAGGGATTTCCAGCCATATACAAGTTAGGAGTTGAATATAGTGGAACAGGATGTATCAAATGCCTCGAGAGGACGCAAGCATTTACACCGCTATCGGCATGGCATAACACACAAAGATTTGACAGTGGCGTTTATCGGAAATCCGAACTGCGGTAAAACGACACTATTTAATGCGTATACGGGAGCCAATCTCAAAGTGGCTAACTGGCCGGGTGTAACGGTAGAGAAAGTAGAAGGTTCTGTTGTCAATCACGGTGTCACTATACATCTTGTCGATTTACCCGGAACATACAGTTTGACCTCCTATACCATGGAGGAACAGGTATCACGTAATTTTATATTGAGCGATGAAGTCGATGTTATTATTGATGTGGTAGATGCATCGGCACTGGAACGAAATTTGTATTTGACCTTGCAGCTGCTGGAACTGGGCAAACCGGTTGTCATGGCACTCAACATGATGGATATTGTAGAAAATCGGGGCATGGAAATCGATCTGCACCGGCTGCCGGAAATGCTCGGTATTCCTGTCATTCCCGTATCGGCTTTGAAGCGGCGCGGACTAAGCGTGCTCCTGCATGCGGCGATTCATCATCGGGATCATGTCCATCCGGACCGGCTTATACACGATCATTCCAGCCATACCCGGCATCGGCATAACCATCATAGCGAATTTGCCATGGTATACAGCGATTTGCTGGAAGACAAGATCGACGTAATCAGAGAACAGCTCAAGCTGCATTATCCGCAGATGTTCAATCACCGCTGGCACGCACTCAAGCTATTGGAGCAGGATGCGGAGGTCACTAAGAAATATCCGATCGATGAAGAAGCCAATATTATTGATAGAAGCTACGAAACGGATATTATTAATCAAAAATATGATTTTATCGAAGAAATCATCCATGAAGTAGTCGTCAACCGAGAGGAAAAAGTAGCTGCCACAGAATACGCAGATCGTATATTGACCAACCGCTGGCTGAGTATACCCGTATTTCTCCTGATCATGGCCGGCGTATTTTTTCTGACCTTTTATATTGGGGACTATTTAAAATCTTACTTTGAATTAGCACTGGATGTCATATCGGAACAAGCGACCAACGGATTGACGATGCTCGGTGCCAATGATATGCTTATATCGCTGATCGTCGAAGGAATTATTGCCGGAGTAGGCGGTATTCTGACGTTCTTGCCCAATATCTGCATCTTGTTTTTGACGCTGGCTTTTTTGGAAGACAGCGGCTATATGTCGCGCGTTGCCTTCATTATGAATGACATTATGGAACGGCTGGGGCTCTCGGGACGTGCTTTTATTCCCATGATACTGGGCTTTGGCTGTTCTGTGCCGGCAATCATGGCTTCACGGGCACTGGAAAATAAAACAGATCGGTATCGTACGATGCTCGTGACGCCGTTTATGTCCTGCAGTGCCAGACTGCCGATTTATATCCTGTTTTCAGGCATGTTTTTTCCGCAGAATTCGATGCTGGCGGCCTATTCCATGTATATCATCGGAATCGTCGTAGCTCTTCTTTCCTTACTGGGCATGAACCTTGTGGAAAAACGGACGCAGGAAAACGCCCTGCTCATCGAACTGCCGGAATATAAACGTCCCAGCAGCCGTACTGTGGGTATTTATGTATGGGAAAAAGTCAAGGACTATCTGAGCCGGGCCGGTACCATTATCTTTGCCGCCTCTATTCTCATGTGGTTTATTCTCAACTTTGGCCCCGGCGGCTACGGAGAAATGACCAATAGTTATGGCGCCCTTATGGGAAAATGGCTGGTGCCGTTCTTTGCCCCCATTGGTCTGGGATACTGGCAGATATCCTTAGCGCTTATCGCCGGGATATCTGCCAAAGAAGTTGTCGTATCCAGCTTTGTCGTTCTTTTTGACGGACTCAACATTAACTCCGATGCAGCACTGACAAGTTTGGCAGGAGCGCTGGGAAGTGTAGGGTTTACTCCGCTCAATGCGTATTGCATGATGCTGTTTTCCCTGTTGTATATTCCCTGTGCCGCTACGCTGGCGACGATACACTCAGAATCGCACAGCTGGAAATGGACTGTTTTTTCCGCCTTCTTTCAAATTGCCGTGGCCTGGATCGTCACCTTTATCGTATATCAAGTAGGCAGCCGGATACTGTAATACACAAGCAGGTGGAAAAACGAAAGGCAACCTCTCAGTCACCTGCGGTGCCAGCTCCCCTTTCAAGGGAGCCGATTAAGCGCGGTGCCAGGGCGTAAACAAACTAGGTGATGCATTCTTTTTTAGGCGTCACGTTGTTCCTTAAAAAAGTTTTCTACCTATCCCCTTTCAAGGGAGCCGATTAAGCGCGGTGCCAGGGCGTAAACAAACTAGGTGATGCATTCTTTTTTAGGCGTCACGTTGTTCCTTAAAAAAGTTTTCTACCTATCCCCTTTCAAGGGAGCCGATTAAGCGCGGAGACAGGGCGTAAACAAACTAGGTGATGCATTCTTTTTTAGGCGTCGCGTTGTTCCTTAAAAAAGTTTTCTACCTATCCCCTTTCAAGGGAGCCGATTAGGCACGGAGACAGGGCGTATTTTGGGGATTTTTTATCTGCGGTTCTTTCCGTATGAGTCAATGGGATTATGGCGGATTTTACCGTTAGGATGGGGCATGGAAGCAGATCGAGAACGTATTATGTAAACGATAATGTGATTTTAAAAAAGTTTACATAAATAATAGACAAGCTGGGTAAAACACTGTATAATAATTGCGTGTAAAAACGGGAGCGTTTTTTCACTTTATCTATTATATAGGAGATGTAAGGAGATACGATGAGTATACCTATGATAAAACTGGACCACATGAGCCATTCTTATACGGATGAAGAAGGAAAGAAAGTATACGCCGTGCAGGATGTATCCTTATCGATCCAGGCCGGGGAATTCGTGGCGATTATTGGCACGAATGGTTCCGGAAAATCTACCTTGGCCAAACATTTCAATGTTCTTCTCGTACCGACAGAGGGAACCTGTGAAGTCTGCGGCATGCGTACGGATGATCCTGATTTGACTTGGGATATTCGGCAGAAAGTCGGCATGGTTTTCCAGAATCCAGATAATCAGATCGTGGCCGCCATTGTGGAAGAAGATGTAGCCTTCGGACCGGAAAATCTGGGAGTGCCGTCGGAAGAAATAAAAAAACGTGTCAAAGCGGCGCTGGAACGCGTCAACATGACGCAATACGCTCACCATGGTCCGCATCTGTTGAGCGGCGGCCAAAAGCAGCGTATTGCCATAGCGGGCATTTTGGCCATGCAGTCGCAGTGCATCGTTCTCGATGAACCGACAGCGATGCTGGATCCTATGGGCCGCAAGGAAGTAATGGATACGATTCACCAGCTCAATACAGAAGGAATTACCGTTATTTTGATTACCCATTTTATGGAAGAAGCCGTTACGGCAGATCGTGTTATTGTCATCAATAAAGGCAGATTGCAGATGGATGGCAAGCCGCACGATATTTTTACCCATGTGCGGGAACTAAAGAAAATGGGACTGGATGTACCGGTTTCGGCTGAATTGGCCTTGCGCCTGCGGGAAAAAGGCATTTCCCTGCCCGATACTATCATAACAAAAAAAGAATTAGGGGACGCATTATGTCAATACAGTTAGAAAACGTGTCGTATACCTATGGAGTAGGCACGCCGTTTGAAAAGACCGCACTGCGCAATGTAACGATGGAAATCAGCAGCGGCGATTTTGTCGGGATCATCGGTCATACGGGATCCGGCAAATCTACCTTGGTCCAGCTGCTGAACGGTTTGCTGCAGCCTACGATGGGGCAGGTCACAGTCAACGGCATGGATATCAGCCAAAAATCAAAAGCAGCGATGGATATGCGCCATAAAGTAGGTATGGTATTCCAATATCCGGAATATCAGTTATTTGAAGAGACCGTTGCCAAGGATATTGCTTTTGGTCCGCGCAATATGGGATTGGCTGAAGAAGAAATAGAACAGCGCGTCAAGGAAGCGATGGAATTCGTCCATCTCGATTATGAAGAATACGGCAATCGCTCGCCTTTTCGGTTGAGCGGCGGTCAAATGCGCCGTGTTGCCATTGCCGGTGTCATTGCGATTCATCCGGAATATCTGATTCTCGATGAACCATCGGCCGGACTGGATCCCGTAGGCCGTGAAGACATATTTGCCGAGGTTAAGCGCTGGCATGAAGAAAAGAATATTACGGTTATCCTTGTTTCCCACAATATGGAGGATATTTCCCATCTGGCCAACCGCTTGATCGTTCTGGACCACAGTGAAATTATTCTCGATGGAGAACCGCTGGAAATATTTGCAAAACAGCAGGACCTGCTGCATCGTGCCGGAGTCAGTGTGCCGCCGGTTACCGAAGTGCTGCAGTATCTGCAGAAACGCGGCCTGCCGGTCGAGGACCGTGTACGGACCGTAGAAGAAGCCGCGGCTTCCATTTATGCGGGGGTAAGGGGGAATACGCATGCTCACTGATATTACGCTGGGCCAATATTTTCCCGGACACTCCTTTTTGCATAAGCTGGATCCGCGAGCTAAAATTATGGCGACGATGATTTTTATTATAGCGATATTTTTTGCGGAATCCATACCGGCCTATGGCGTCGTTACGGCGTTTGTGGTGCTTAATTTTGCGTTATCGCGATTGCCGCTGAAACTCATCGTAAAATCCTTGAAACCATTGTGGATTATTATTGTGTTTACGATGGGTATCCATATCTTTACGACGCCGGGGGTCGTGCTCTGGCAATACGGATTTCTTTCCATTACGAAAGAAGGCGTATACCAAGGCAGTCTGATGACGGCCCGTCTGGTATATTTGATTGTCTTTTCCTCTCTGTTGACCTATACGACATCTCCCATCGTTCTGACCGATGGCATCGAACACTTATTGAATCCCTTTCGACGTATCGGCGTACCGGCGCATGAACTGGCCATGATGATGACCATTGCCCTGCGGTTTATCCCGACACTATTGGAGGAAACGGATCGGATCATGAAAGCCCAGACGGCTCGCGGTGCCAACTTTACGAGCGGCAGTATCTTGCAGCGCGGCAAGAACATGATACCGCTGCTGGTTCCGCTGTTTGTCAGTGCATTCCGCCGGGCCGACGAATTGGCGACGGCGATGGAAGCCCGCTGCTATCGCGGCGGAGCCGGACGGACGCGTATGAATGAATTATCCTATACCTATCGGGATGGGATTGCCATGGCAGCTATCGTACTCGTAACGGGAATCCTGATTTGGATGCGGTGGTTTGTATGAAAAAGAACATCTGTCTGACCGTTGCCTATGATGGGACTGATTTTCACGGATTCCAGCGGCAGAGCAATGCTCCTTCGATTCAGATGGAAATTGAACGGGCCTTATCCCGTATATTTTCCGCACCGATTACGATTTATGGGGCAGCGCGTACCGATGCCGGCGTCCATGCGCGCGGACAAGTTGTTAATTTTTATGGGGAAGGCTCCATCCCGACAGAGAAAATCCCCTATGCGGCCAAAGGCTATCTGCCGCCGGAAATCGTCATACGTACGGCGCAGGAAATGCCGGAACGCTTTAGCGTGCGTCATGATTGTGCAGGTAAGCACTATCGCTATACGATCAATAATGCGCAAGTCTGTGATCCTTTTCTGCTGCGGTATGCTTGGTTTATACGAAAACCACTGGATATAGAAATCATGAAAGCCGGTGCGGAACTATTGCGGGGAACTCATGATTTTTCTGCCTTTGAAGGACAGAATACGACACCCATGAACCCGCGGAAGACAATGTACGATATTACCTTTCAGCGAGAAGGGGCGGCACTGCAGATCAATGTTCTGGGAGATGGGTTCCTATATCATATGGTTCGTAATATGGCGGGCGGGTTTGTGGATCTGGGACTTCATCGTATGACGGTAGAATCTTTCCGTACTATTCTGGAAGGCCGGGACCGGACCAAACTGGGAGCGACTGCCCCGGCTCGGGGACTATGTCTGGAACGCGTGTTTTATTCCTATGAAAGAGTAAAAGAAACAGAAAAACTGCTGCGAGAACACGCATTATAACAGAAATATAAAAATTTGATGACGCATATTGAAAAATAATATGACACAATGCAAGGCGTGTATATTGATACTCGCCTTTTTTTGTGTCATACTTTAAAAGCAACGTTAAAAAAAGGTAATACATGCAAAAAATGCATGCATGTACTTGGTAATTTTGAAAAGAAGGTATTGTAAATGGCACAACATATTGAAATCATAGCACCGGACGAAAGAGAAGTCATACGGCAAATTGGCTTTGTTCATTTTATGTCTGTTTCTACCTTTGCCGCTTCCATGGGGTATTGCGGCATGTGTTTCGGCTGGCGCACAGCGCATCAGATTTGGGGAGTCCCCGCTTGGATCGGAGAGTTTTTCGGAATAGTCGCCATGGTGATTTACATTTGGGTATTTTTCCAATATTTCCGTAAACTGCGTATTGATGCGGCGGCCGTACGGGCAGAATGGAATTCCCCGTCTAAGGTCAATTTTTTTGGGACCTTTACCGTTTCTACGGTGCTGCTGGCAGCGGTACTGGCACCGTACAGTCATATGATTGCCAGTATATTCTGGTGGGTGGCGTTGGTGATGATTCTGCTGTTTGGCTGGATATTGCTTAGTCATTGGCTGCTGGAACGTCAGTATATCAACGAAGTCACTCCGGCTTGGCTGCTGCCGGTGCTGGGACCTATTACGATCCCGATCGCCGGGAATGTCCTTCAGAACCCTGGGTTTCATGATATTTCCGTATTTTGTGTCGCCATCGGTATTGTGACGGGTATCCCGGTTATCGCCCTGCTGCTGACTCGCAGCATTATCGGCAAACCGCTGCCTGATGCGGTGCAGCCCAGCTTGATGATTCTCATGGCACCTTTTGGCATGGGTTATATCACTTACAGTGATACCTTTGGCCCGGATAATTTTACGGCGTTATTTATCTGTGCGGGTATTTTCCTTCTGGTACCTATTGTCTGCAAAGTAGCCTCTATCATGCTCAGTACTCCGTTTCGCATGGGTTGGTGGTCCACCAGTTTCCCCAGCATGGCGTTTACTAACGGCGTATTGAAGTTCAGCAACGATTACACCGTGTTCTGGACACGTACGCTGGGGCTATTCCTGTTGATTTGTGCCACTACCTTGATTTTGTGGCTGTCTTGCAAAACAATATTGGCGATACATCATAAGACGCTTTGGAAATTATATTGATTACAAAGCCGATGTGGTATAATATAAGTATAAGAAACTTTGTTAAGATCACATGCAGGGTGTACGTACAAAGGAGTGAGGGCTATGTTGAAAAATTTACTGGTAAAACTGGCAGAAGGTAATGAGTTGACCTCTCGGGAATGTGTATTTGCCATGGATCGGATCATGGATGGACGTGTTTCCAATATCCAGCTCAGCGCATTTTTAGCAGCGTTGGCGGTCAAAGGGTGTACGGATACGGAAATAACCGGTTTTGCCCAAGGGATGCGTGAACACAGCCTAAAGGTGGAACATCATTTGGATTTATTTGAAATCGTAGGTACCGGCGGAGATACGGCCAAGACCTTTAATATTTCTACCACCGCAGCGTTTGTCATCGCTGCCGGAGGCGTGCTGGTAGCTAAGCACGGCAACCGAGCCAAAACTTCGCGCAGCGGTTCGGCAGATATGCTGGAGGCGCTGGGCGGTAATATTTTCCTGGAACCGGATAGCTGTCTGCAGATGCTTCATACGATCGGCATCTGCTATTTCTACACACGGTACTATTATTATATGATGAAACATATTGATTCCGTTCGCGAAGAACTGGGGATTCCGACCATCTTTGATGTGCTGCGTCCCTTGACCAACCCGGCTCGTGCCAAATATGAACTCTTAGGAGTAAACAAGAAAAAACTTGTCGAACCGATGGCCCGTGTCCTTTCTAATCTGGGTGTCGTGCGCGGCATGGTAGTATATGGGCAGGATGGATCTGATGAAATTTCGGCCTCGGCAGCTACGACAGTCTGCGAATTTACAGGAAATTCCTTCAAAACCTATGAAATCCGGCCGGAGGATTTTTGCCTGATTCGCTGCCGTCCGGACGAGCTGGCAGGTGGCACGCCGAAAAAAAATGCTGCCATAGCCCGCAGCATTTTGAACGGCGAAAAAAGTGCCAAACGGACGGCGATTATCATGAATGCCGGAGCGGGTCTTTACATCTGCGGCAAGGCGCTTACGCTGGAAGCCGGCATGAAAGAAGCCGCACGGCTTATCGATTCGGGAAAGGCGATGCAAAAACTGGATGAATTCTTGAAAATGAGTCAGCAGCTATCTGCGATAGAACGCTCCCGCGTTTCTGAATTTTTGTAAACATAACCGCCGTGTATACGGGGCTGACAGGAGAGAAAAGAAGATTTGACTCTCTCTTGCCGGCCCCTTTTTGATGAGCGGCAGACGGTTCAGGCTATGCCCTATTTGTATCTATATAGAATAGGATGTACTTGGTTGCTTAAAAGAGATGATTGAAACGGAACTAGTATTTTGGAAATGACATCACTTGTGGTATAATAGAGTATCGAATTGCCTGTTTGGCCGAATAGTATATGTTGTGCAGCGGTCAGTTCATCTATAGGTATCCCTATGACGTATTTCCTGATAGAACCATGCGGGGATAACTCATTTCGAAACTACTTGTATAAAAGGATAGATATATAATATGAAGGATAAAACAGTAGGGGTTTCGATCCACGTCTTTGGCGTTCTGGCTGTAGTAGCCGTGTTGTGGGCGATTCAACTTGTTCTGCCGGATTTCTACATGACCATGTGGAATCTCATGGTACAAGGGGATATAGACGGTCTTACGGACTATATTGCTTCCTTTGGCTATGAGGCTATATTGGTCAGTGTTTTCATGATCACCTTTGTCAATGCGATCGGATTTCCCTCCATTCCGTTCCTGACAGTGAACGGTATTATTTTTGGTTTGGTTCCGGGAATTATTATTTCTTGGGCAGGCGAAGTATTAGGCATTGAAATCAGTTTTCACCTCACGCGGACACTGCTGCGCGGGCAAGCTAAAAAAATGATCGAGCGGAATGATATGCTGGAAAAACTTGATTCTTACAGCTGTATCAAGACGATTATCATGGGACGGGCTATACCGTATTCGCCCAATGTATTAGTAACGGCATTCAGTGCGCTGAGTCATATTTCCTATAAAGATCATTTTATTGCCAACCTTATCGGCAAAATACCGGCTGTCGTCGTAGAAGTCTGGCTGGGACATGATCTGCTCCGTTTTCATGAACACTGGGGACGCCTGCTGGTGTTGATTCTGCTGGTAGTTATCGTATACGGATTTATGTGGTGGAGAAGAAGACACCGCCCGAAACTGGCCCATATAGAATGCCATCATGAAGCAGACCGTATCTCTGTTACAAAAAAATAGTACAAAATCATTGCAAAAAGAGGATCGGCGCAAGCCGGTCCTCTTTTTATGCAGATCATCCGATATTACGGCGTCATTTTTTCCTTTAAGGTTTTGAAAAATGCATCAACGATTCGCTTATATACACCCATCGTATCGTCGGAACTGTACCGTGTCCGGGTTTCTTCGCGGGAAAATACGACACTGCCTGTTTTGGTATCATACACGTCAAATCGCAGCGTTACCGTCGTGTTGGGAATATATGTATCCGGTACATATTCGGGAACGGTAATCTCCTGTGATACCGTGTACGGTCTGCCGTCGCGGTCATACACGACACGATCGATCCACTGGGACCGCCACTCCGTATGGGCAGCGACAAAACTGCTATCTTGGCGATACTGTAGCAGCCGGGCTTTTATGTACACATCGGCAGCAGGAAGCGCAGGAGTGGCAGGAGACGTAGAAGACACGGGTGGTGCGCCGGCTGCGGGCAAAGCGGTCGGTTGTGATGCGGGAGGAGCGATCTGCGGATCCGTACTGACATAACTGCCGTTCTTCTTTGCGCGTGTCACATACGCATCCTGCAGTGTTTTTGCCACAATATCATTCTTGATACTTGTGGCTTCGGACGTATCCAGATTATACACCAGGACCGTCTGTATCTTTGGAAAAGCATAAGAACTATCGGACCAATCATCCTTTTCTGCATGAACAGCCAGCGGAACAGAAACAACGATCGTCATCCATGCGGCTAACAGCCAGGAACCCTTCATACAAGCACCTCCTTAAGATACCTATACACCTAGTATATACTGTATATCATAAAGGAAACCATGAAAAAAAGCTATGGATAATATACGGAAAATAGAAAAGGAATATGCTAAGAGAAGAATGGTAAGGTCTAACCTCTCCGTCTTCGGACGAAACTCATGTCCGAATCCACCTAGAAAACAAACTAAGCGATTCGCATGCTTTTGTGCGTCACTTCGTTCCTACAAAATCAGCTCTCTGCTTATCTCCTGTCAGGAGAGGCTTTAAAAGATTCTGTGTTATAAAAACATTAAAAAACAGCCCTTGCCCTTCGGCTCCCTTGTCAGGAGATAGGTAGAGAACCTTTTTTAAAGGAACAACGTGACGCATAAAAAAGAGTGAATCACCTAGTTTGTTTGTTAGCTGGCACCGCAGGTGACTGAGAGGTTGTACTTTTTCCTGGTTTAACCGGCCGGCGAGCGGTAAATACAAAAAAATTTAAAATTAACGAAGAAATTACAAAAAAGCCTTGCTTTTCTAAAATACATCTGCTATAATTACATCATAACAAATAACAATTATTTCTTAGTAAGAATTTTCAAAGCTTTGTTCAATATAATTGTTATATAAATAGGAGGAATATATTATGAAAAAATTTGTTTGCAGTATCTGCGGTTATGTGTATGAAGGCGAAGAAGCTCCGGAAAAATGTCCACAGTGTGGCGCTCCGAAGGAAAAATTCAGTGAATTGGCAGCTGGTAAAAAAGAATATGTGGATGAACACATTGTTGGAATTGCCAAAGGTGTTGATCCCCGTATTATTGAAGGCCTTCGTTTGAACTTCACCGGCGAATGCACTGAAGTCGGCATGTACATCGCGATGGGCCGTCAGGCTGATCGGGAAGGTTATCCGGAAATCGCAGAAGCATTCAAACGCTATGCGTTAGAAGAAGCAGATCACGCATCCCGCTTTGCCGAAATGCTGGGCGAAGTGTTGACCGCGGATACCTTGAAGAACTTGGAACTCCGTGCGGCTGCGGAACAGGGTGCCTGTGCCGGTAAGAAAGAATTGGCAACTCTCGCAAAACAACTCAACTTGGACGCTATTCATGATACCGTGCATGAAATGGCAAAGGACGAAGCACGCCATGGTCGTGGATTCGACGGCCTCCTGGCTCGTTACTTCGGTCATAAAAACTAAACATATCCAGTTTTTACCCCCGCATGCTTAGCATACGGGGTTTTTGCTATGTAAGTTGCTTTTTGCACATAATTCTTATATAATGAAATAAATGTGTACTGAAGGAGGCGACCATATGAAAAAACAACTTATTGTGGGGGCTTTAGTAGTATCACTTGCCGGATTTAGTGGTACTTTGGCTACGCAGGCCTTTGGTCTAGGCTCTGTTCTCAAAATTGGCGGCGTGGGGGTAGTAGTCAGCAAATTTGGCGAACAACTCAACGATTTCCTGAATAAGCTTTTAATGAAGGACGGTGTAGGGACTGACTATGCAACAAAGGTGGTGCCTGTGCTTAGTGTAGGCAGCGGCGGGTATGTAGGTGCCGCGCAGGTGGTAGGCCCGTCAGAGCAAGTAGAGCAGGTCAAGGCTGTTGGCCAGATCGAAGCTGGGTTTAACGGGAATTTGTTCAGAGCCAAGGCATTGATTCCTATTGATGCCGAAAGCATTACCAACATGCACCGTATCCAGGGCGTCGGGGTTTCTGCTATCATCGACGTACGTTTTTAATTCATTACGATATACAGCAAGGCATTACATTTGTCTTCTTTTTTTATGAAGACAATACAATTACAGGAGGAATGTAGAATGCTGAAAAAGAAACTTGCCTGCATGGCGACAGTTATGGCATTGTGCGGTTCTATGCTGGTCAGTGCCGCAGGTTATACAATTTTGGAAAAGGCCCAGAAGGTGGAAAGCACTGTCTATGGGACCGTACAGCAAGGTGCTTTGAATGATCGTGTTTCATCTTTGGACAAACTGATCAACGGGCAGTCCGCCGCCGGTACGGGAAGCACGGAAAATCGTGTGGATACCTTATATAAGGAAGTATATGGCAATCCGGGTTCCGATTTATCCATGCTGGCTGCTGTCAATATGATGCAGTGGAAATATGGCGGTCAGATTTCGAATGATTCTCTGCTGTCGCGCGTATCCTCCTTGGAAGAAAACGTAAACGGCCAGGTCGGGACGGGTTCCTTGAGCGGCCGTATTGCCGTACTGCGCCGTTCTCTTTTGGGAAATGAAAAGTTTGTTTCCCAAGCTGTGACGATTCCGGCAGGGATGATCGTTAAATTGCAAAATGTCGATGCCCTGAGCTCCAAAACCTTGAAAAAAGGCGATACCGTACGCCTGGCTGCCTTGGAAAATGTCATGGTAGGCAGTGTAGTGGCGATTCCCAGCGGTTCACAATGTGAAGGCACCGTAACGGATGTACGCCGGTCCGGTATTTTCGGCCGTGACGGCAAACTGGTCATTACGTACGGCACGATTAAAGCCGTTGATGGATCGGCGGTTCCGTTGATCGTAGGCGATAAAGCAAAAGAACAATATAAACAAATGAAAATAGCGGCTGGAGCTTCTGTTGCCGGCGCCGTTATCCTGGGACCGGTAGGATTGGTAGGCGGACTGTTTGTAAAAGGCAGTGAAGTCAATATACCCGCCGGTACGACAATGTTTACAGAAGTCAAAACCGACACGGATGTCATGGGCTTTACAGAAACCCCCATGGACTCTTCGGAAATGAAGACCGCGAATATGGCCGCCAGCGGCGTAGCCGTTCCCGGTGTATCCGGCACAGCGACGCCTGCCGATACGCAGACGGTGGCAATCGGACCGAATGCTACGACTCCCATCGCGACCCCGCCGGCAGCGGATGCCAAAATGCCCGTAGGAACAGCACAAGCACCCACGCAGACTGTTCCGATGACAGATGAAAAAACACAGGAAGCACAAACAGCGACAGGAGATACACAAGATACTTCAAATCAAACAACGGTAGCCATTACTTCCAATGGAAAACAATAAATAGGTGACGTATATGAAAAAAAATTTGGCAGTATTTATTTTGGCTGCCGCCGTGCCTTTCGCGTTGCCTGTCTTTGCCGATCAGGACGCAGCAGATGCCGGTTCCGTTATGGACAAGACAGCATGGGTAACCAAAAGCACTGCCGATCAAGTGAATAAAAAAGAAAAAAAAGAAAAAACCGTAGACCCTGTGAATCTCGACTGGGCCTCCCGGCGGTATGATATCGTGCTGCCGCAGCAGCCGGTAAAAGTAGCGGCGGACTCTCTGTATATGCGCAGTCAAGATGGCTATGTACAGGGGCGGGGCAATGTTGACATTCAGCAGGGAATTGATGAATTTCACAGCAACTATGTAGAAGGCAATACGAAAACGAAAATGTATTATATCCCGGGACCTGCGGTATGGATCCAGGGAGAAACCGCGCTGGACGGCTCGGGTATTACCTATGATGGAAATACGCACAGCGGCAAGGTGGAAAAAATAGCGGGATTTATTGCCGCTAACGTATATATCCGCGGTACGGACGGAGAACTGGCGGACGGCAACGGATACATGAAACACGGACTGATTACGACCCCTCACGCCGTAGCGGAAACCCCGGACTACTATCTGACGGGGGACGACATCCACATCTATCCGGGGGTTAAATTTACCTCGGAAAATACGACACTGTGGTTTAAGCATATCCGTATACTCACGTACGGCCATTATGAAGGCAATCTCGATTCGCAGCATAAGACCAATACCACACTTTTTTCACTGCTGCCCAGACCACGCTATACCTCCGATGATGGTTTTGGCATATATGGCGGAGCCACGCTTCCGCTGAATGCAGAGGAAACATTCCAATTCCAATTCAAATATGCCATATATACCAAAGGCGGATTCCAGCCGACAGCCTTGTTTATCCGGGACACGAGTATCGGGCGTTTTACCTTAGGCTATTCGACAGAAGAAAGTACGCAGAGCACCGATAGAGTATGGGCAAAGAAATTCCCTGAATTAACCTACTATATGCCGCGTATTACCTTTGGCCGCACCGGTATCTATATGGACAACAGTGCAAGCTGGGGCCGCTGGTCTGAAGACGGGGTAGCAACGGGCGTGCATAAAGACTTCCAAACGGAAATAAGCCATACGCCGCTGCCGCTATGGAAACAAGCCAATATTCGTTTCTTTGCCGGCTATCGTAAGGATACATACGGTACTGATGATTCCATCGTTCGCGATCCCTATACGGGCGTTGTATTAAATCAGGGAATCAATGAACGGGTATGGACCAGTTGGTGGTATACAAAACATAATATGAGCGGTGTGACACCCTATCGATTCGACACCATAGACCATCCGCGGCAAAAGGGTGTATCCATCGGCTACAAAATGACGCCGCTGGATACCTTTATCCTGACCTTTGATAAAGATCTGGATACCGATCAAGTAGCGGACCGTGACTTCACGTGGGTTCGTGACATGCACTCCTTTGTGGCAACGATTACATGGGAATCTGTCTCTCGCAGCTGGGATTTTCAATTAGTAGCAAAAGACTTTTTCTAATACAAAGAGGTACTCTGAAAAAAGAGTACCTCTTTTTTGCAGTATCCGTTTTGTTTTTTTTATTTTCATGGTATTATATTTCGTAATAGACGCTTTTTTACTGATTTTTTACATTACTTACCTGTAATCTGAGGCGTTTCCTTGTATAATAATAAATGATAATCGGATTTTTTGGGAGGGGATCACATGGCATTGATATATTGCGTAGAAGACGATGAAAATATTCGTGAACTCGTAGGGTATGCCTTGCGCAGTCAGAAGTTCGATGTAGGAACTTTTGCCGATGGGAAGGAGTTTTGGACCGCGATTGAAGAAAAAATCCCATCTTTGGTACTTCTTGACATCATGATGCCGGGAGAAAGCGGCGTGGAGATTTTGGGAAAACTCCGCAAGCGGAAAGATTGCAGCGCATTGCCGGTCATTATGTTGACAGCAAAAACGAGTGAATACGATATTGTTAAAGGACTCGATACGGGAGCGGATGATTATATCTGCAAGCCCTTTGGTATTGTCGAGCTGGTTTCCCGTATTCGTGCCGTACTGCGGCGGAGCACGACGCCGACCGATGAACAGACCGTGTATACGTATGAAAATGTATCGTTGGATACGGGGAAGCATGAGGTCCTGGTGGATGGAAAACCTCGTCATTTGACGGTCAAGGAGTTTGAATTGCTGCAATATTTGTTGGTCAATGTCAATATCGTTCTCAAACGGGAACAGATTATGGAAAAGGTATGGGGCTTTACCTATGAAGGCGAAAGTCGCACCATTGATATGCATATCAAAAGTCTTCGTCAAAAATTGGGAACAGGCGGACATATTATCCGAACTGTCCGCGGTATCGGATATCTCGTAGGAGGTAAATAGTGAAAAAGCGAATTTACCTGAGCCTGCTCGCCATCGGATTGGCCTGCATGGTTATGGCCCTGGTCATTTCCGGCTGGATTTTTTGGCGGTCTGCACAGGAGCAGGCTGCCGTAGAAATGGAATCTGCCGTGGCCATGATTTCGGCAGGTATGGCCCGTGACCCGGAACCCAACGGATATCTGCAGCAAGTAGCCGATGCGGAAAAAGGGGCGCTGCGGATCACTTGGATCGATACGGATGGCAGTATCAAATTCGAATCCGATTATGACGCAGCCAAAATGGAAAATCATCTCCAACGTCCCGAAGTCCAGCAGGCCTTTGCCTATGGGACGGGATCGGCAGTCCGGGAATCCGCTACGATTGAAAAGGCACTGTATTATTCGGCCAAAAAACTTCCCGACGGAACGGTCCTGCGTGTCAGTCTGCAGCGTGCCACGCTGTATTCTCACTTTTTGTCGTTGCTGCCTATGGCGCTGCTGCTGTTGCTGTTGGCGGGCATCTGTTGTATCCGTGCTTCGCGGATGCTGACGGCCAGTCTGTTATCTCCGCTGCGCAAAACGGCCCGTATCATGGAAAATATCGGCACTCCTTCGCAGCAGCTGCCGCAGGAAATGCCGCATGTATATCGTGAATTACGTCCGCTGGTGCAAAAGATCATGGACCAAAGCAATTACATCAACCATACGATCCAAACACTGGAGCGGGAGCGCAATACGGTCCGCATTATTTTGGAGAATCTGCGAGAAGGTGTCATTCTGACCGATAAAGCAGGAAAAATACTGGCTCTCAACACCTGTGCCAAGGATATCCTGCAGATCCGCAGAACGATGAAGGTCAGCGGCCTGGCCTTTGAAAAAATCCTTCCCGGTGTGGAATGGGATCAGATCAAAACAGGAGAAGACTCGCCGGTGGCCTATACACAGAAACTAGTTAAAAATGACCGGCTCTATCAATTGACGGTGCGGCCTATATATAAAGAAGAAAATTTGTATGGTGCCTTATTCATTCTCTATGACATTACGGAAAGTGAACATCGGGAACAACTGCGGCGAGAATTCACCTCCAATGTTTCGCACGAACTCAAAACGCCGCTCACCTCGATCAGCGGCTTTGCAGAAATGCTTTCGGCAGGACTGTATGAAGAAGAAAAAGACGTCCAGCACTTCGGCAAACTTATCCAGCAAGAATCACAGCGGCTGCTGCGGCTGATCGAAGGCATCATCCATCTGACGAAAATAGAAGAACATAGGCCGAATATAGAAATGACATCGGTCAAACTCGATACTATCGTCGAAGAAATCGTCAATTTCATGGAACCGGTAACGCAAGAAAAACACGTTACAATACACCGGAAAATGGAAGATATCGCTGTCTTCGGCAATAACGGCATGCTGCGGGAACTCTGTATGAACCTCATCGATAATGCCGTGAAATACAATCGCAGCGGCGGACACGTATATATCACGCTGCAGCAAGAAGGCAGCAAAGCCGTCTTTACTGTCCGGGACACGGGAATCGGTATTCCCGAAGACAAGCAAAAGCGAGTTTTTGAACGCTTCTACCGAGCCGATGCCAGCCGCAATAAGAAAAACGGCGGCAGTGGTCTGGGACTCTCTATTGTAAAGCACATTGTGGAACACCACCATGGTCAAATCAATCTGGAAAGTAAAGAAGGAGAAGGAACGAAGATAACCGTGTACCTGACACTGGCAACGTGATGCAGGTCGTGATGCAGGTGAACAAGCAAAAAACAACCATCCGTCGGGATGGTTGTTTTTTTGCTTGCCGGAAAATAAAGGAAAACAAAGTGCAACCTCTCAGTCACCTGCGGTGCCAGCTCTCCTGACAAGAGAGCCGAAAGGCAGGAACTGTTTTTTTAGTAACGGAGTTCTTTAAAGCCTCTCCTGACAGGAGAGGTGGATTCGGACATGAGTTTTGTCCGAAGACGGAGAGGTTAGCCCTTGCCCTTTAACTGCAACTAGCAAAACAAAGTGCAACCTCTCAGACCGCTTCGCGGCCAGCTCCCCTGACAAGGGAGCCGAAGGGCAAGGGCTGTTTTTTTAATGTTTTTATAACACAGAATCTTTTAAAGCCTCTCCTGACAGGAGATAAGCAGAGAGCTGATTTTGCAGGAACGAAGTGACGCACAAGGCATGCGAATCGCTTAGTTTGTTTTCTAGGTGGCCCCGAGTGTAGCGAGGTCGGAGAGGTTAGACCTTTTCCCTATCTATTTTTGCTTTTTTTTATTATTTTCACATTCTTTACATTCTTTACACAGGACACTTACATAGACTTGGTACGATGTAATCACAAAATAAAAAGGAGTGGATCATATATGAAATTGAAAAAACTTATCTTCATAGCTCTCGCCGCTGTTATGGTAGTGGGTGCTGCCGGATGCGGCAGCCAGCAGAAGGCGGACGGTGACAAGTCTAGTTCCGCCGCTGTGTCCGGGAGCATTACCGGTTCCGGTTCTTCGGCATTGCTGCCGCTGGTAAAGGATGCAGCAGATAAGTTCAAGATAGATAATCAGGGCGTTTCCATCAGCCTGAATGCCGGCGGTTCCGGAACAGGCCTCAAGCAGATCGCCGATGGGTCCGTCGATATGGGGAACTCCGATGTACCTGCCGAAACAAAATTATCCAAGGACCAGGTCGCAAAACTCGTAGATCATAAAGTCTGCGTCATGACGGTTGCCACGATCGTAAACCCCGACATCGGACAGGTCGTCAAGAGTTTGACCAACCAACAGCTGCAGGATATCTTCACTGCTAAAATCACGAACTGGAAAGAGGTAGGCGGCCCGGATGAAGCCATCATCTTGGTAACACGTCCGCAGACATCCGGCACCCGGGCACTCTTCAAAGAATATGCCATCAACGGGGCAGAAGAATCGAGCAACAAATCCCTCGAAACAGATAACTCCGGCCTTCTTGTACAGAGCGTGGCACAGAACAAAGGCGCTATCGGCTACGTCGCTCTTCCGTACTTGATCAACGACAAGACGGTCAGTACGATCGCTATCAATGGGGTAGCTCCTTCGCTGGAAAACACCTATAACGGCACCTATGCGGTATGGGGATACGAACACATCTACACCAGCAAAGAACCGAAAGCCGCTGTCAAAGCGTTCCTTGACTTTGTCCTCTCTGATACATACGGCCAGCGCATCGAAGAATTAGGTTACGGTGTATCAAGCAAGATGCAAACGAAGGAAGTTCACTAAGGTACGTCAGATAACGGAGGAAGTAATATGAATCCTATTGAAATCGCTGTTAAGAATGCACATCGTGATGAGCGGGCCGCCAGGTTCCTCATTACGATCTGTGGTATCGGAGCAGCACTGGTACCCTTCTTTATAGGAGGGTTCCTTCTGTTAAAGGGAAGCGATACGTTCCTGCTATTCGGCCACAGTCTGGGAGAATTTCTCCTGTCCGGCCAATGGGCTCCGAGTGATACGGCTGTCGGCGGCGGTCACGTTGGGGCAGCCATGTTCTTATCGGGCTCGCTTGTGACCTGCGGGCTGGCACTGCTTATTTCCCTGCCGCTAAGCATATCGACGGCTATCTTTATGACAGAAATCGCTTCGCCGCGGACGCGGCGTCTGATACAACCGGCTGTGGAATTGTTTACGGGTATTCCCTCCGTCGTTTATGGCTGGATCGGGCTGACGGTACTTATTCCGTTCCTGCGGCACTTCTTCACTATGCCGTATGGGTTTTCCTTATTGGCTGCAGGCTGTGTGCTGGCAGTCATGGTCTTCCCGACGATTACCACGATGTCGGCAGATGCCATGGCAGCCGTACCCAAAACATGGCGGGAAGCCTCCTACGGATTGGGAGCGACACGGTGGGAAACTATTGCGCGGATCGTCATTCCGGCAGCCCGCGGCGGTATTTTCACCGGCATCATACTCGGTCTGGCACGTGCCTTGGGAGAAGCCTTGGCAGTAGCCATGGTTATCGGGCAGATGAAAGTATTTCCGACCTCCCTGTTCTTACCGGCCAGTACGCTTACGACCGCGATTGCCTCGGATATGGGCGGTGCCATGGAGGGCGGCGAATACAGTGCGGCCCTATGGACGATGGCACTGCTCCTGTTCCTTCTTTCGTTCTTGTTTATTTTTGTGATCCATCGCATCAATCGAGCGTCACAACTGAAAGGGAGGTCTTGATATGAGCCGCATTCAACATAAGAAAAAAGTGGACAAGATCATGACGGCTCTCTTTTTCGGCGGTACGGCCTTTGCCGTGATTCTGCTTGTTGCCTTTATCGGTTTTGTTATTGTGCAGGGCTTTGGCGTCATGACCCCGGATATGTTATCTTTCAGCGGCAGCGGATTGGGAAATATGCTGTTCAATACGCTGTATCTGGTCTTTTTGGCACTTCTATTCAGCATGCTGACCGGCGTACCGGCAGGGATATTTCTTGCCGAATATGCCCATCAGGGAAAAGTAACCCACTGGGTCCGCATGGCCATAGAAACGCTGGCATCCCTGCCATCTATCGTCGTCGGTCTCTTTGGGTACTTAGCCTTTATCGTGATGACCGGGTCTCAATGGAACCTGTTTGCCGGATCCCTGGCCGTGTCTATTCTGACACTGCCGCTGGTAACCTCCGTGACCGAAGATGCCCTGCGCAATCTACCGAGCAGTTACCGGCAAGGCAGTCTGGGCCTGGGGGCCTCGCACTGGCAGACTATATGGCGCGTGTTGGTACCCGCCTGTTTTCCGCGGATCATGACGGGACTCATCATGGCCGCCGGACGTGGTTTCGGGGAAGCCGCGGCACTCATGTTTACCGCCGGTATGTCGACGGATATCAACTGGAACAACTGGGATATCACCTCGGCCTCATGCCCCCTGAATCCTTTCCGCCCCGGTGAAACCTTGGCCCTGCACATCTGGTCGCTGCGGACAGAAGCACTGCATCCCAACGCGGCACAGCTAGCCAGTGTATCCTCGGCAATCCTTATGGTACTCGTCGTCAGCTTTAGTCTGGCGGCCCGATATATTAGTTGGAGACTGGATAAGAAAATGGGAGGAACCAATTCATGACAGAATTAACGACGACCCTTACGGGATATGCGGCACAAGTTCACGACGACGCTCACAGTAAGGACGAAGCGGCGGCTGCCGATATAACACAAGAAAATACCTTCGACGTGAAGGGACTGAACTTGTTCTATGATAAAACACAAGCCTTGAAAAATATCAATATGACCATCAAAAAACATGAAATCACTGCCTTGATCGGACCGTCGGGCTGCGGAAAATCGACCTTTATCAAAACCCTGAACCGCATGAACGACTGGATAGAAAACTGCCGCGTTACGGGAGAAATTCTCTTTGAAGGCAGAAATATCTATAAAGAAGTAGACTCACTGGCACTGCGGTATCGCGTTGGCATGGTATTCCAGCAGCCGACGCCCTTTCCCAAGAGCGTCTTTGAAAATATTGCCTACGGTCCCCGTATCCAAGGCATTTCCAATAAAAAGAAATTGGCGGAAATCGTAGAAGAAAGCATGCATCAAGCCGCCGTATGGGATGAATTGAAAGACCGGCTGCACGAAAGTGCCCTCGGTCTTTCCGGCGGGCAGCAGCAGCGACTATGTATTGCCCGTACGCTGGCGGCGCGTCCGTCGGTTATCCTTATGGACGAACCGACCTCGGCACTCGATCCGATTTCTACACAGAAAATAGAAGATCTGGCCCTGCAGCTCAAAGAAAAGTACACGATCGTCATCGTTACGCACAGCATGCAGCAAGCCCGCCGGATATCGGACCGGACCGCGTTCTTCCTGCTCGGAGAATTACTGGAATTCAACAACACCGTCGACATGTTTACCAAACCGGCCAACCCTAAGACGGAAGCCTATATCACCGGCCGTTTCGGCTGATGGAGGAGAGACCCTATGAGAGATGCATACGTAGAATCATTGAACGAACTATCCCAAGACATGATACAGCTGGCACAAATTGTAGAAACTACGATTACCAATACTTGGACTGCCTTGGAATCCTTAGATAATCAACTAGCCAGTGAAATCTATCACGGCAATCAAAACATCAACGCAATGGTGCGCGAATGCATGAAAAAAGACCTTACTATCAGTCTCATGCAAACTCCGGTGGCCACGGACTGGCGACATCTTATGGCAACCCAGAAAATACTGTACGACATAGAACGCATCACGGATAACTGTGCCGACATCTGCCACTATATCTTCCACCTCACTAAGGAAGGCGGTGTTGTGACACCCCCTTCGGGCCTGCAGGAAATGTATCGTGTGATGGCCTCGATGGTAGTAGATGTCCTGCGGCTGTATAACGAAGGCGATGTAAAAGATATTGACGAGATAGACCTGATCTGTGATAAAGATGACATTGTGGACATGGCCTTTACCAAAAGCATGGAAGAAATCAGCCAAAAAATGGTCCAAGAACCCAACCATGTACGCCAATACATCTCCTATGTACTCATTGTCAAATACATAGAACGTATGGCTGACCACGCCTCGAATATCACGGACTGGATACTATATAGAAGTAATAATACACTGAAATGAAAAAAGATGAAAAAAAGTCTGTTCTGTATTTGCCGGTGACGACACATACAAGAACAGGCTTTTTGTGATTGCAGGGGGAAAAGGGCAACCTCTCAGACCGCTTCGCGGCCAGCTCCCCTTTCAAGGGAGCCGATTAAGCACGGTGCCAGGTAGCAAACAAACTAGGTGATTCACTCTTTTTTGCGCGTCACGTTGTTCCTTCAAAAAAGGTTCTCTACCTATCCCCTGACAAGGGAGCCGAGGGCAAGGGATAAAGGAAAAAGGAGAAGGATAAAGGAAAAGGGCAACCTCTCAGACCGCTTCGCGGCCAGCTCCCCTTTCAAGGGAGCCGAGGGCAAGGACCTATTTTTTTGTGAATAACAGAGTCACTTAAAGCCTCTCCTGACAGGAGATAAGCAGAGAGCTGCTTTTGCAGGAATGAAGTGACGCACAAAGGCATGCGAATCGCTTAGTTTGTTTTCTAGGTGGCCGAGTGCAGCGAGGTCGGAGAGGTTAGACCTTGTCCTTTCCCTTCCTCCGTGTCTTTTTTCAGGTCCGGATATCGATGCCGGATCGGATATATTCGTGTATGACTTGGCATACTTCTTGGAAGTTACGCTGCAGGTCTAGATTGGTGAAGCGCATGACGTAGAGTCCGCAGCGTTCCAATAGCCGGCTGCGCTGTTCGTCGTACTGCAGGGCTTCTTTTTCATAGTGTTGGCCGCCGTCGATTTCGATGACTAATCGAGCTTGCCGGCAATAGAAGTCAACGATGTATTGTTCGATGCGGCGTTGTTTGTAGAATTTTACGGGGTACGATTTTAGAAAATCGTACCACAAATGACGCTCCTCCGGGGTCATTTCCTTCCGGAGATTTCGAGCGTGGGTTATATTCTCTGGACGATAGTGATAGTACATGCGTCACCTCTTTGGGAATGAAAAAGGAAAAGGGCAACCTCTCAGACCGCTTCGCGGCCAGCTCCCCTTTCAAGGGAGCCGATTAAGCACGGTGCCAGCTAACAAACAAACTAGGTGATTCACTCTTTTTTGCGCGTCACGTTGTTCCTTCAAAAAAGGTTCTCTACCTATCTCCTGCTCCCTTTACCGTGTGTTTTTTACATCCGGTCGGAGGGGGCTTGCTTTTTGGTTTGCGGTCTGGCGAGGGATTCGTCGTGGAGCTGGTAGAAGGCATTGCTGGGACGGGTGAAGCCTTTTCCCATGACTTCCGAGGCGTCGCTGATGATCATGAAGGCTTTGGGGTCTACTTTGTTGATCATGTCTTTGACTTTGGCTATTTCCGTCATTTTGATGACGACGTAGATGATGCGTTTTTCCTGATGGGTGTAGGCACCTTGCCCGTACATGATGGTGGCGCCGCGGCCGATGTAGCGCATGATGACGTTGGCGATTTCGTCAGCGTGGGCCGAGATGATGATGGCGGTTTTTCGCTGACTGAGACCCATGACGACTTTATTGGTGACGTGGGCGGCGATGTAGGTGCCGACGAAGGTCAGGACGGCGAGTTCCAGTCCGTACATATAGGCGGCGCCGATGATGATGATGGCGTTGATGCCCATGACGACGTTGCCCATTTCCAGGGCATAGAATTTTTTGATGATGGCGGCGACGACATCGAGTCCGCCGCTGTTGCCGTTATAGCGATAGATGATCCCCATGCCGATACCGCTCATAATGCCGCCGGTGATGGTGGAGATGATGGGGTCCTTGATGACGTTCCAGCCGGACATAAAAGAGGTCGCGTCGACTAATACGGCAAAGATGATCGTACCGATGATGCTGAGAATCGTGTACTGCCGTCCCATAAATTTATTGCAGAACCACATGATCGGCAGATTCATAACGAAGAGTCCCATCCCGATGGGAAAACCGGTGGTGTAATGGATCATGATGGCAATGCCGGTAATGCCGCTGCTGAGCAGATGATGGGGGATAAAAAACGTATTAATGCCAATAGCGGATACAACAGAACCTACCAAGGTAGCAATATAGGCAATCGTGTATTTGTTCATAAGAACCTCCTATGGAAAAGAGAATATTCACGGTATCAATTTACGGTGTTATATTGTCAAGTTATCCTAAAACAGGTATAATCAAATATATAAAATATAATCATTATTAGTTATAAGGGAATTGCATATTGTGCATAGATTTTATTTATGTCTCGGCAACATGTGCTTTATATGTTAAAATTATAACATACGATTCCCCGATAATGAATATGTAGATAATAATAAACGGGGGAAAAAGATTTCAGAATGGAGATACGCAAATGATAGTAGAAAAAGCACATGCAAAATTGAATTTGGCATTACGTATTTTAGGGAGACACGAGGATGGATATCATAATATCGACACGATATTCCAATCCATTGAACTCAGTGACACCATCCACGTGGAGGCGGCGGATACGATAGAAGTAACCTGTACGGATCCGGCACTTGCCTGCGATGAAACGAACCTGGCCTACAAAGCGGCAGTGGCGCTGCGCCCTTTTTGCCGGAACAGACAAGGTGCTCGTATTCATATAGAAAAGAAGATACCTATCGCAGCAGGACTGGGCGGCGGCAGTGCCGACTGTGCCACTACGCTGCGCTGCCTGAACCGGTTATGGGGACTGAAGCTTCCCTATGAAGAATTGTGCCGTATCGGAGCCGCCCTTGGCGCCGATGTGCCGTTTTGTCTTCGCGGCGGTACGGCCCGGGGCCGGGGCCGCGGCGATATCATCACGCAGCTTCCTGATTTTCCGAGCATGATGGTCATGCTGATTCATCCGCACATAACCATCCATACGGAGCAGGCCTATGCCAAGTTTGATGAAAATCCCATTGATCTGCCGCTTCGCTTTGACCTGATGGAAAAGGCCGTATGGCACGGTTCTTTGGACGAATTATCAAAATTAATGGGCAATACCTTTGAATCACTAGTCATTCCCGACTATCCGGAGATCGAGCGCTGCAAGGACATTTTGGAAATGTATGACTTAAAGCCTATGCTGAGCGGCAGCGGTCCGACCGTGTTTGCTATCGTTCCGCCGCCGGGAGATATCGGCATGCTGAGTATCGTTGGCGGCGTATTGGATGATGCAGACGTCTTCGTCAGCAGATTTTCTAGGGGAGAAGGGTATGGAGATGAATACTGAAGTAAAACATCAGAAACTGAGTCCGATCAAGCTGGATGCCTATAAGCCGCTGCGCGAGGTCGTCAGCGAAACGCTGCGGCAGGCAATTAAAGACGGCATATTAAAACCCGGGGAACGGCTGATGGAGATCCAGCTGGCCGATGAACTGGGCGTCAGCCGTACGCCGATCCGGGAAGCGATCCGCCGACTGGAGCTGGAAGGGTTTGTCGTCATGGTACCGCGGCGCGGCACGTATGTGGCCGACATTTCTCTCAAGGATATCGCCCAGGTGTTTGAAATCCGCGGGGCATTGGAGGAATTGGCGGCGGGACTGGCGGCCGAACGTATTACAGACGAAGAACTGGAAACACTGGAACGTATGATGGTAGAAATCAACGAATACATCGAACAAGGTGCCTTCGACAAAATAGTTGATACAGATGTGCGTTTTCACGACGTCCTGTATCATGCCAGCCGCAACACCCGCCTGGTAGATATCCTGAACAACCTGCGGGAACAGATGCTGCGGTTCCGCTCTATTTCCATGCATTATCCGGGACGGCTGGCAGCGACGTGGGAGGAACATCGCCAAATGGTAGAAAGCATTGCCAACCACAACAGCACGATGGCTCGCCGCGTAGCTAAGAAGCATATGGAAAACTCGGAAAAGACCTTGCTCAAGGGGATGAGCAAGGACGAAAAATCAGCACAAATGGTGCATGACCTATTCCCCCATACAGATAATTAAAGAAGATGAAATACATGAGGAGGCATACTATGATAGATGTTTGGCACAGCTTGCAACGCATGTTTCACGGAGTCGATGATTTTGAAAATTTTCTGCTGATTTTGGTGACGATCCTTTTTTCTTTGCTTTTTGTACGGGTCATCGTGGCGATGATCATGGGACGCTGGAATCTGTTCCCGCCGATGTAAGACAAACAATACAGAAGGAAAGGTCGTCATTTCATGAAATCATTTTCTATTCCCTTTGGGAAAGAAGTACAGCATATAGACCTGCCGGAGGATCATATATTGTATGATCTGCACGGCAATACGGCGGCGGTCGTGACCGAGGAAGCGGCAGCGGTCCGTAAGGCACTGCGGCAGCCGATCGAAAGCAAACCCCTGCGTGACATCGTCAAAGCCGGGGATACCGTGGCGATCGTCGTCAGTGATATTACCCGCCTGGTACATACGGAGGTAATGCTGCCGGTCCTGGTGGCAGAACTGAACGAAGCCGGTGTCAAGGATGAACAGATCACGGTCATCGTGGCCCAAGGAACGCATCGGGCCCATACACCGGAGGAAGACGCCATCGTCTGCGGTGCGGAAATGACCCGGCGTCTGCGCATGGTGCAGCATGACTGCCGGAATAAGGATACCCTATCCTATGTAGGAACAACCAGCTTCGGCAACGACGTATATATCAATACGGAAGCCCTGCAGGCAGACAAACTCATTTTGACCGGAGCCGTATCCTTTCATCCCATGGCCGGTTACGGCGGCGGCCGCAAGGCGATACTGCCGGGGATTGCCGGATTTGATTCTATCATGACGAATCATTCCCTGGCCTTAGCCGAAACCCCGGGAGGCGGCTGTAATCCGCACTGCGACACGGCAAGTCTCGAAGACAATCCGTTCCATCATGATATGCTGGAGGCGGCGCAGATGGTCCATCCCGACTTCTTGGTCAATACGGTATTTACGGCAGACGGAGATCTCTGCGACGTCGTAGGCGGACACTGGCGCAAGGCCTGGGAAAAGGGCTGTCAGGACGTATTGGCGACAGGCGGCGTGCCGATCCGGGAGCAAGCCGATATTACGATTGCCTCGGCCGGCGGCTACCCGAAGGACCTAAACCTGTACCAAGGCTGCAAGGCCTATATGAATGCCGTTTTTGCGACGAAACCCGGCGGTGTCATGATCCTGACACTGGATTGTCCGGATATCAAAGAACCGGAAATCTTTACGAAATGGTTTTTCCGCAGCGACTTGGATCAGGTGGAACAGGAACTGCGCCGGGAATTTCTCATGCCCGGGTTTGTCGCGTTCAAGACACGCTGCATCATTGCTTCGATGAAGACTTGCTATGTCGTTACGCGACCGGAGAATTTCGACATCATCCGCCAGACCGGCCAGATCCCGGCTCCCGATCTGCAGACTGCCTGGAACATGGCGCGGAAGGAAGTACCCGAACACTATACCGTGACGATCATGGGACATGCGGCGGCTACCTTTCCTGTCTATACGAAATAACACGGAAAACCAACAACTGTGTACGGTTGTTGGTTTTCCTTACTATAACAATAAGTTATACGTTTTACTGGTACCTATAAGAAAAAATCATAGGTATTCTAGCGTAATTTGTATAGGAAAGAAGCAAGACAAATGCTTCCTGTTGCGGTATAATGGGGGCAATTTACAAAACAGCCGGCTTGCAAAAAATACGCATCCTGCGTTCAGGCCGGTGCTGCACAGAGAGGAAATGATCACATCATGAGACAGTATAATCCTGTAACACCCGAAGTCGTAACGGCCCTGCAGGCGGTCGTCGGTGAAAAATACGTCAAGACCGATGCCGAAACGCTGGACAAATATAAGCTCGACGAAAATCTGGATCCCACCTTCTGGCGTCTGCCGGAGGTCGTAGTATCGGCAGGCAGTACGGAGGAAGTAGCCAAGATCATGCAGATCGCCAATCAATACGGTGTTCCCGTTACCCCGCGCAGTGCCGGTACCAGCGTGAGCTGCGGCGCCATTCCGACATATCACGGCATCGTACTGCTGCTGGAACGGATGAACCGGATCCTGGAAATCAACGAAGAAGGCATGTACATGGTCGTAGAGGCCGGTGTCCGCACGATCGATATCCAGAACCTGGCCCATGAAAAAGGACTCATGTATGCCGGAGATCCCTGCAGTTCGGACAGCTGCCTCATCGGTGGCAATCTGGCGACCAATGCCGGCGGCAACAAGGCAGTCCGCTACGGTACGACGCGCCATCAGGTATACTCCGTCGAAGTCGTGCTGCCGAACGGCAAGGTAACGACACTGGGGGCTACACTGAAAAAATGCTCGACCGGCTTTTGTCTCGATCAGCTGATCATCGGCTCCGAAGGGACGCTGGGCATCATCACCAAGGCCACGCTGAAACTCGTGCCCCTGGCGCCCTACAAACTGGATGTACTGGCGGTCTTCACGGATCTGGCCAAAGCAACGGCATTGGTGCCGAAACTGGTCAAAGCCGGACTCAATCCGACGAGCGTGGAATTTATGGACAATAACTTCGTCCGCAGTGCCAGCGACTATTCGGATCTGAAACTGCCGCATTACGAAGATGGCTGTTATGATATCGTGTCGATCGAAACCTTTAATGAAGATGAATTGGATGACAAAATGGAAAAACTGAGCGCCATCTGCGAAGAATGCGGGGCCACGGACGTACTCGAAGCCGATGACCGTGTATGGCAGGTGCGCCGCAACTGTCTGGAAAGCACGCGGTCCCTGTCCGAGGTGCAGACCTCAGAGGATCTGGTCGTTCCGGTTACGAAGATTGCCGACTGCATTCAGGCTCTCGTCAAAGAAAGCAAACAATATGATTTCCGGGTATTCTGTCTGGCCCATGCCGGCGACGGGAATCTGCACTTCCAGATCCTCCGATGCGATATGAGCGATGCCGAATGGGAACGACAGCTGGAGGAATTCCGCCATACGGCGTACCGCTACGTCTATGACTTAGGCGGCCGCCTTTCCGGCGAGCACGGCATCGGCATGAAGCGGGTATGTTATATGGAAGAATATACAGATCCTGTAGAACTGGAACTCATGAAAACCATCAAGGGAGCCATGGATCCCAACTGGGTGCTCAATCCGGGAAAGGTATTTCATCCGGCGGAATAATAAAAAAAGAGGAAAAAGAGTTATTTGATCAACCGATATCAGATAACCCTTTTTTTTATCGTACGAGGTCCGGATGTTTTTTTATGTATTTCTCCTGCGCTGGAAAACCGCCCGGCCGGGCGGCAGGGACACAGGACATGAAATCCTGATGATAGATAAGGAAACTGCGGGTATATGTTTTTTCAAAAAAAAGGAAATGCCACAGAAAAATAGAAACGCTGAAATGTATATATATAATAAATAATATTGTATTTAAACAAATTCGTTTTTGAGAATATTGACGATACCGTTCTTGTTGGTGTATATTTATAAAAAGAGTATCCTTACGCGTGATGATGATAATAAAGTAAACGGCATATAGAAAAAGGAGTGGGGGTATCATGATAGATATACATTCTCATATTTTGTATGGCATAGATGATGGATCCCAGTCGCTGGCGATGTCTTTGGACATGCTGCGCATGTCTGCAGCGTCCGATGTGACCGATATTTTTGCCACGCCCCATGTGAACCGCCGCGGTGTAGTACCGGAATGGCCGGTCATTACAGCCAAGGCGGCAGACCTGCAGCAACAGGCAGACGCGGCGGGCATTCCTATCCGGATCCATGCGGGGGCGGAAGTAGAACTCAACTATGATACGCTGGAATTTATCACCGAAGGCAGCCGGGATTATTGCCTGGCGGACAGCCGATATATTCTCTGCGAGTTCACGGCACAGAGTCAGCCGGATCAAGCGGAGGCACTCTTATATGAACTGATGCTGCGGGATTTTGTACCGGTATTGGCTCATCCGGAACGCTATGACCGGATTATGACGCATCCCCGCCGGGTATTGGAATGGATGCATAACGGCGTGCTGGCACAGTGCAACACCGGCAGTTTCAAAGGCTCTTTCGGAAAAGATACGCAGCTCCGGGCAGAAAACCTGCTGCGCCACCATATGGTTATTTTCCTGGGGAGTGATGCCCATCGGACAGAAGCCCGCAATACGGACATGCGGGAAGGACTCCGGGCGATAGAAGCCATGGGAGATACGGATGCAGGGGATACGTGTACCTGGAATGCCGAACGGATCCTCGAAGACCGCGTTCTCTATCCGGAACTTCCCGAACATTGGGATAAACCCAAAAAGGGGATCATTTCCCGTCTGTTTGGCAAGTAAACTGATACATACATGTTACATAGCACATACGATGTAAATAAAATAATACACTGTTCCTGATTGTACTCTTTGCAGGGGTATGATACAATGTGAACATACATCATAGCGATAGTGTATATACGAAAATGAATAATAATGATGAAATATCATTATAATTATGCGGAAAGGAGATACCGTTATGCGGCAGTATGTATTGCCGGGATTTTTGGTACTGGCTGATATTTTTACATTGGTTATGGTCGCTTTCATCAGTCTCTTTTTACGCTTTGGAGAACTCGTGATCGATGCGTATTTTGTGCAGGTAGTAGTATGCCTGCCTTTTTTTGTTATTTCCTATCTGTTGATGCTGGCGGCCATGCATCTGTATACCCGCGTATGGCGTTATGCCGCGGCATGAAAAGTAAAAAATATTTTGTTTGCTGTCTTAGTAACGTTCCTCATTATTTATTATTGTTTAATAGGAACGTACGTATGTTTTGAGCGGATGAACGCAGCTTATTACCTTGATAACTTATTAATTATTATATTATCAAACAGCCTGTACACTCATATTTTTTACTGACTCAGTATATAGAATATGCTATACTTAATTAGAAAGATAGTAGTGTCATATTGCATTTATTTATTATTATCAGTTGGAGTGAATGATATATGAAAAAAAAAGTAGTAGCGATAGCCTTGGCACTGGCTATGTCGACAGGCATGGTATCGGCGGCAGACTATCTCATGCGTCCCGGTGATGAATTGTATATAACGGTTACACAGGAACCGGATCTGAGTAACTCAACGACCAACCCCAATCCGTTTCTCGTGCGCCCTGATGGGAAGGTATCCTTTCCTATGGTAGGAGAGATCGATGCCCAAGGCATGACGGTGGCGCAGTTTACAGATACCCTGCGCAATGGATTGAGCAAGTATATCGTAAATCCCGATGTGGCTGTGAACATTGCAAAACTGGGAACGGTCCGCGTCTATGTCTTTGGTGAGATCAATCGGCCCGGTGTCTATCAATTGGAAAAATCCCACCGGGTCTTGGATGCCTTAGGGGCGGCCAATGGGTTCAACTGGGATACGGCAAAGAAGAAAATCTTTTTGATCCACCAAGATGAACCGGATAAACCCATTGTCATCAATCTAAATCATATTTTGGAAACAGGAGACATGCGCCAGAACTACGTCATGCGTGAAGGGGATGTACTATATCTTACGCGGAACAGCCGCATCAGCTTCTCCCGTGATATAGCACCTATCTTAACAGGGGCTTATATGGTTACTGAAATCAAGAACAATACGAATTAATATCATTGTGTATTATCTTCTAAGGCTTCCCTGTCAGGGGAGCTGGCACCGAAGGTGACGGAGAGGTTATAACAAGCACGTTCATCTAGTACTACCATTATCCTTTAGGAGTTGATTTTTTTTGGAAGAGGAAATGACGATTGACCTGCGGGAACTGCTGCAGGTTCTGGATACACATAAAAAAACCATAGCAAAAATCACAGCTGCCTTTGTAGCCTGCGGCGGCTTATATCTCTTCATCGTCCCGCCGACCTATGAGTCCGTATCCTTGCTCCGTGTAAAGGAACAGCAGGGATTGGGCGATTCTATTTTGCAGAATATTCCGGCTGTCGGGGCAGATAGGACGAAACAGATCATGAATACGGATGCGGAGATACTCAAGAGCCGCAACGTAGTCATACCGGTCATCAAAGCCACACAAGAGCCCAATGAAAAAGGAATATATCCCGACTACGACGGTTTTGTGAAAGGACATATCAAGACGCTCCCCTTTAAGGATACAGAAATATTGCAAGTATCGGTAACGGGAAAAACAGCAGAACAAGCTCATCAAACGAATAAACTGCTGGTCAAGGGATTTTTGAACCGGCTCACGGAGATGTCTCACGACGAACAAAAAGCGATACGGGAATTTCTGGAAAAACGAGTGGGTTCAGCGAAACAGGAACTGACAGATGCGGAAAATAAATTACAAGCTTATCAGGTTGCCAACAAAATCTATTCTCCCGATGACCAGATGAAAAGTGTAGCGGATAAGCTGACTACGATTGACAAGGCCAAAGCTGCCAATCAGCTCGATTTGGAAACAGCGAAAGCAGCCTTAGCCAGTATCAATAACCAATTGGGGAGCGCCGGGCAGAGCATAGCCGACAGTCCGGCTATCCAGCAGTACAAAGTACAGCTGGTACAACTGGAGGGAACGAAAGCCGGCTATATGGGAAAATATACGGATGAACATCCCCAGATGCAGTCCATCAATAGTCAAATCAATGCCACGCGCACGGCACTGGAACAGGAAATCGCCAAGGTCGTAGCGCAGCAGTCCCCCTCCAGTAGTGCGGTGCAGCAAGGATTGCTGGCAGATAAGTTTAAGAATGAAGCGGCTATTGCCGTTGCCGAAGGAAAAAACCAAGCCTTAGCCTCGCAGGAGGAGGAAGGCAATGCAGTCGTGGCTGCTCTGCCGCAGCGGGAACAAGGGTTTATCCGCGTCAAACGGGATGCCGACGTAGCACAGGAAATCTATATCATGCTTTCCAAACGGTTAGAAGAAGCCAAGGTAGCGGAAGTCATGATCCCCAATGAAGTACAGGTCGTCGACGGGGCGACGCTGCCGGAAAAACCTATTAAGCCGAGAAAAACATTGACGATGCTGGTATCTCTGGTATTGGGGATTCTTTGTGGCAGCGGGTTTGTTACAGCACGATATTTACTGTATCGTAAGGTGCGAACGGCCGATGATGTGGAACAGCTATTGGGACTTCCGGTGCTGGGAATGATACCCGATGCGCAGACTATGCAGTATAAAGAAAAAAACAAGAATATACTGGTGAAGGTGAGGGACAAACTATGGCGGAAATAGATCTCATAACCCAATATAATAAGAAATCCCCTGTATCCGAAGCCTATCGGGCGATTCGTACGAATCTGCAGTTTGCCGGCGCGGGAAAACCGTTGAAATTAATCAGCTTTACGTCGGCAACACCCTCCGAAGGGAAGTCGACGACCGTATCCAATCTAGCCATCGTCATGGCACAGAATGAAAAGAACGTATTGCTCATCGATTGTGATATGCGAAAACCGGTGCAGCATAAAAAATTTGGGTTGCCGAATCGGGGACTCAGCAATTATATAGCGACAGGAGCCGCACTGGAGAAGGTCATTCAAAAAAATGTGCTGCCCCATTTGGATATTCTGCCCAGCGGGCCGGTGCCGCCGAATCCATCAGAACTGTTGAGTTCAACGAAGATGGAGGAGGTCTTGCAGGCAGTCCGGGATGCGTATGACTACGTGCTGCTCGATATGCCGCCGGTCCTGCCGGTGACGGATGCGGTAGTCATGTCCTCCAAGGTAGATGGGGTTGTTCTCGTACTATCCTCGGGAGATATCTCACCGGAGGAAGCCAACCGGACAAAAGCGCAGCTGGAACAAGGAGGAGCCAATATTCTCGGTGTGATTCTCAATAAGGTACCCACACAGCGAGGCTATGGCTACAGTCATTATTACTATTACTACTACTACGATGAAGATCATGTAAAACATAAAGGACACAGGCATCATAAGAACCTGGTTGATACTCATTAGATAGTTACTGTACATAATAATATACAAAAATATAAAATTAGGGGGCGCATGGGGATGTATGGAAGAAAGTTTCCTAAATCAAGAAAATTTTTTCTTTTTTTGGGTGATATAGGAATCATGAGTATGTCTTATTGTATAGCGGCATCCCTGGTGTTGCATAAAAATGTTTTTTTCCCGAAATTAGAAATGTATTCGGGTATGTTGCCCGTTATGCTAGTGATAGCCGTGTTGCTTTTTAATATTAACGGGTTGTATTCTATTGACCGTAAGCGCTTTGCCGAAATTATTTTGAGTATGTTTGTCAGTATGGTCAGTTTGGTTATTTTAATGATGGCGTTTAGTTTTTTTATCCGTGAATTTTCCTATTCCCGCGGACAGCTTTTGGTTAGTAGTGGGATCGCAACGCTGTGTTTGATTTTTTGGCGGCGTATGATGTGGCATATAGAACGAGTTATTCATAGTACATTGAAAATACTGCTGATTGGCAATGAAATAGAGTGTACGCATGTGTACCACCGACTAATGCAGCAGCCGCAATTAAATTTGCAATTGCAATATATATGTACCGATTTTAAAAATAAATTATGGAAACAAGCGGCAGCCACCGTAGACCAGATTTTGATTTGTCCTCATATACAGTTACAGGACAAGGCGGAAATTATACAATACTGTTATGCACATAATAAGATATCCCTGTTGATCCCTAGTATGTATGAAGTGTTTTGTAATGGCTCTGAATTAGGAAAAATAGATGATATTCCCGTATTTGAATTACAGAGTTTGCATTTGAGTTTGGAAACACGCATATTGAAACGGCTGATGGATAGTATCCTTTCTGTTATAGCGCTTATTATTACGTTGCCATTAATGTTCGTGACCGCCATTTTTATTAAAATGGATGATGGCGGTCCTGTTTTTTATAAGCAGCTTCGAGTCGGGCGATATGAAAAACCGTTTTATATCTATAAATTTAGAACTATGAGAGTGGATGCAGAAACGAAATCGGGACCGCAGCTGGCGACAGAACAGGATCCCCGCATTACTAGGGTAGGACGTTTTCTGCGGAGAATACGGCTTGATGAATTGCCACAGATAGGAAATGTCTTATTGGGCGATATGAGTATCGTGGGACCACGTCCGGAGCGACCTTATTTTGTGGAACAGTTCAAAGAAAAAAACCCGTTTTATATATATCGTACGAATGTAAAACCGGGTATTACAGGATTAGCACAAGTGTATGGGAAATATAATACATCGACGTATGATAAGCTAATTTACGATTTACTTTATATTCAGAAGTGTAATTTTTTGGAAGATATGGTGCTTATTATACAAACGATTCGCATTTTGTGTATAAAAAGTGCTACGGAGGGAGTAATGGAAACAGAACATACAATCAATGTAAAAGAATATGAATATAGGAAGGAAAATAAAGTATGAAAAAAGTTTTGTTTGTGGCGACTGTTGTAAAAACACATATTAATACATTTCACCTTCCGTTTCTTAAGATGTTTCATGAAGCGGGATGGGAAGTTCATGTAGCTGCAAAAAACGATTTTTCTAAGGGGGAGGCATGCTATATTCCTTATTGTGATATTTATTATGATGTACCTTTTGAACGATTTCCTTTTAGTAAAAAAAATGTGATAGCTTATAGAAAATTGAAAAAGATTATGATGGACAATCAGTATGATATTATCCATTGTCATACACCTGTTGGGGGAGTATTGGCAAGATTGGCGGGGAAATATTGTTTTCATACTCGCATGATTTATACGGCTCATGGTTTTCATTTTTACAAGGGAGCTTCGCTTATTAATTGGTTATTGTACTATCCAGTAGAACGTATATGTGCACATTATACAGATATATTGATTACTATTAACCATGAAGATTATCAAAGAGCTAGGCATTTTACCTTTCATGATGGTGGAAAAGTTTATTACGTACCAGGAGTTGGAATAGATACTCACCAAATTAATGAAATTAATATTAACAGAGAAATAAAATGCAAAGAATTAGGAATATCACCGGATACATTCATTATTCTTTCAGTGGGAGAATTAAATAAAAATAAAAATCATGAAATAGCGTTAAAGGCGGTAGCAAAACTTAAAAATAAAAATTTTGTTTATCTAATTTGTGGGCAAGGTAATTTATTGAAATATTTAAAATTATTAAGCAAAAAATTAGGAATATCTGATAATGTTATATTTTTAGGATATAGATCTGATATTTTTGAAATATATAAAATTGCAGATATATTTCTATTTCCTTCTTTTCGAGAAGGATTGCCTGTTGCAGTAATGGAAGCCATGGCGACAGGATTACCGATAGTCTGTTCTGATATAAGAGGAAATATAGATTTAGTATGTGATGGACAAAATGGTTATCTTGTGGATTGTCATGATGTCGAAGGTTTTGCTGAGAAAATTAATTATCTCTTACATCGTCAAGATGTTAGAAAACAGTTGGCGATAAATGGGATTAAAAAGATACAAGCATATAGTTTACAATCTGTATGTGCAATAATGAAAAAGATATATGGGATATAATAAAAAATTATTGCTTGTGCATGAATATTAAAAATAATGATATAAAAATGATGATATCATGAATATAAGGAGTAGTTGTCTATGAATCATATGGTTAGTGTTATTATTCCAATCTATAATGTAGAAAAATACTTACCTACTTGTGTAAACAGTGTATTACAGCAAACATATACAGATTATGAATTGATACTGGTAGATGATGGTTCTTTAGATTCTTGTCCTAAATTATGTGATAATTACGCCAAACACTATGATTATATACAGGTTATTCATAAATCTAATGGAGGGTTATCGGATGCTCGTAATGCAGGAATGAATGTTGCTAGGGGAAAATATGTGACATTTATAGATAGCGATGACTATGTACATCCATTGTACTTGGAGACGTTAGTACAAGCAATGAAGTATACAAAGGCGGATATGTCTTTGGTTGATTTTAAAAAAGTCTATGATTTACATAGCATCGAATCTATTGATCACCCATTACGACACATGTATCTTTGCAATGCAATAGATTCCTTATTACAAGTATTGTATCAAAAAATTCATGATGTTTCAGCATGGGGGATACTTCTACCAACATCTTTGGCAAGACAATACCCATTTCCTATAGGTAAGTTTTGTGAAGATTTGTATACTACCTATCACTATTATTTGTCGTGTTATCGTGTAGCAATGGTTCCTTGTCCATTATATTATTATATGCAGCGACCGGGAAGCATTATGACTGTAAAGGATGAGAGATTTTTTGATATGATTGATGCATCTCAATGTCTTGTCAATGCTTGTTGTCAAAATAAAAAGTTGGAAAGAGCTGCATTAGATAAACAATTTAGCAATTATTGTAATTTATTACTTACTATACCACATCTGGAAAATAATTATCCGTATGTATACGAAGAGATTATTTCTTTTGTATATTCCCATCGATTTTCTGTTTTGTTAAATGCACATAGTCGTATGAAAAATAAAGCAGCGGCTTTTTCATTAATATTTGGCATAACGGGTCTGCAAGTTAGCAATCAATTTAAAAATGTTGTATCATCTTATAAATAAAAGTTGGAGTGGAAGCTGAATGATTGTATATATATCATTATTAGTATGGATACTATTATGTGCTATTGTAAAAAATTATAAGTTACAATATGGTAAAAAAATTGTGTTGAAAGGAAGAACTTTTTATTTATGGTTGGCATTCTTGGCGATAAGTACGGTTATGGCAATTAGATCACCAACTGTTGGTACTGATACATTGACATCTGTTAACTCTTTTGTTTATATTGCGTCTTCATATGGTATTAATGATGTTATTAACAGTAATGATATTTTTAACAGTATTTTTAATTTATTTTTATATGGATTAGGAATGATTTCTTTAAATTCCCAAGTATATATTTTTACTATTTCATTGATTATTAGTATTGGTATAGCTATATTTATCTATCGTGCTTCACCTAATGTTGTTGTTTCTACGTTCCTTTTTTTGACATTGAATTTATTTTTTATTGCTTTAAATACTGGCCGACAATGGATATCTATCGTTTTGGCATTAAATGCATTCCTTTATTTGCAAAAAAATATATGGAGTAAGTGGGGGTGGGTATTATTTCTTGTTGCTTGTAGTATTCATAATGTTACTTTTTCTTTTTTGCCAGGTATAGTGGGAATTTATTTAGTGAAACACTGTCATCAGTATAAAAAAATAGTACTGATATCAATAGGAGGAACACTATTATGTGCAACTATATTTTTTACGATTTCTCAATTTTTTATTAATTATTTTCCACACTATGCAATATATGTTAATGAAACAAATGCAGATAATATTATTGAAAACACAGGTGGTGGGAAAATTGTTATAGAATATATGATGTTTTTAAGTATTTTTGTTATGTATTCTGTTGCTGTTGTATTTCATAGAATCCAGTATGATGGAACGTTAGCATATACAATTATTCCCAGTGCAATTTTTTGTAGTATAATGGGATTTTTCTTTTTTCAGAATACAGTGGTAAATCGTATGTTAATTCCGTATCAATGTCTCTTTATGATATTAATTCCGTATACATTTAATGCATTTGGTATGCGTACACGCATGTTTTTATATAGTATCATGGGTATTGGGTTGTCATTTAGTTATTACCTATGGATGAGTAATAATTTAGGTGATGTTTTACCATATCATGTTTTTTTTGAATAATATGAAGGAGAAAATTGATGAAACACGCTATATTGGTTATAGGGCATGGTTCTGATGCATCGGTATTGCAGGGAACTATTCGAATATTAGATGATAAGGATATAGACTTTATTATACATTGGGACAAAAAATACCCCAAGCCAAAACTTGCAGCAGTAAATTCGAAAATTTTTTTCATAAAATCAATAGAGGTTGAATGGGGAACATTTTCGCAAATACAAGTAGAAAAAAATCTTTTGAAATATGTTTACAATGCAAAAAATTATGATTATGTTCATTTGATTTCTTCTACTGATATGCCATTGATGAATATAAAACATTTTAAAAAATTTTTTGTTAATGACATGTATTTAGGGTTCAAAAAGGATGGGGCAGGTTGTTCTGATAGAATCAGTTATTATTATCCTGATTTTTCTGTAAACCTGCGGAGTATTTTGGGAAAAATTTTGATACGGGTCACAAAATGTTTTAATCAGTTATTTCGTGTGAATCGATTAAAAAATTGGGGGGGATGTGTAAAAAAAGGTGCGAATTGGTTTTCCATGAGGTCGATATTCATTCCGGAAGTATTAGCTTATGATATAAGTGTTTTTCAGCACTCGTATCTTGCTGATGAAGTATATCTTCAGACTATTCTGGCTAAATACGAAAGTACAATTGATTCTTATGGATATGATCCCTATGATGCAGCAAGATATATTGATTGGGATAGAGGAAATCCATATGTATTTACAATGACAGATGTACCTGAATTAAAATCGGTATTGAATACTAAATATGCTTTTGCTAGAAAAGTTAATGATGTTAGGCTCATTAATGTTGTTTTCGCAGATTATAATTAATACGATGTTTATAAATTTATTAAAATAAGGCAGTGTGCGCTGATGATACCCAAAATTATTCATTATTGCTGGTTTGGTGGTAATCCTTTACCAGATGATGTAAAACAATATATAGTTACATGGCGTAAGTTTTGTTCGGATTATGAAATTATAGAATGGAATGAATCCAATTTTGATGTAACACAAAATGAGTATTGTAAAGAAGCATATGAAGCAAAAAAATGGGCTTTTGTTACAGATTATGTTCGTTTGAAAGTGCTTTATGAGTATGGTGGAATTTATATGGACACCGATGTGGAGGTTGTCAAATCATTAGATAGTTTACTCACGTATAATGCCCTGTCGGGATACGAGTCACCGAGTCGTATCCCGACAGGCACCATGGGTGCTTGTCGGGATAATGAGTGGATCGGTATATTGCTCCAAGATTATAATCATCGTCATTTTATAAAATCTGATGGCAGTTTCAATTTAATGACGAATGTAGAGGTCATTACTCAGTTAACTACTGAAAGATATGGTATTCATTTAGATGGCAATAAGATTGAGTTTGGAAATCACATGGTTTTATTACCATTTGATTATCTATGTGCTAAAGATTTAAAAACAAGTGAAATAAGAAAGACTTCTAATACCTATACCATTCATCACTTTATGGGCTCATGGCTGCCAGAAGATATTCAAGTTTATTCACAACGATTTAGAAAATACTATGCTGATTATGCAGATATCCCGGCTCCTGATTTTATCAAGTATAATGTAGCTAAATTAAAAGCCGCATATGAATCAGGCGGTTTTAGTAAAATATTTGTCAAAATGGTTGCTAAGATGAAACGTGGTTTATAATTAAATCAAATATGGATGGACATACAATGTACATTTTTAAAAGAATTGCTATTTCATTCTTTAACACCTGATATTGTATGTATTTGCTGAGTGTTTTAATGTTTAAGGAGAATTTCAATGAACAGGATAAGGTTGTCCATCATTATTCCAGCGTACAATGTATCACAAACAATTGAGCGATGTTTAAATTCTATTCTTGCATCTGTGAAGGATACTGATGTAGAAATTATTTGTATTGATGATGGATCGACAGATACTACATTAGAGATATTGCAAGAATATGCGGTGAAATTTCCTGCGGTTCATGTTTTTCATAAAGTAAATGGTGGTGTTGGATCAGCCCGTAACATGGGATTGTTACATGCATCGGGACATTATATTGCTTGGGTTGATGCGGATGATTACGTAACGGCTAATTGGTATGATATTATTTCTGCGAATTTGCAGAAATATCGTCCTGATTGTTTGTTTTTTGATTATTATTATACGTGTGGTGAAATTGAACAAGCACGTCGAATTTCCTTACCGGAGGACGTGTCTCTGCAAGCCTATGTCTACGAACAAAGTTTAGAGCGGGAATTGAAAAATTTTCTTTGGAATCATGTTATTCGAGCAGATTTACTGAAACAAGCGAAGTTTAATGAAGCATATCATATGTTGGAAGATTATGATGTATTGACAGAAGTAACTTCGTCATTTCAACGCATTATCCATGCAAAACACTGTTTGTATTATTATGTTCAAAATGAGCATAGTTTAACACATACTGCGTCAGTAAATGTTTTATGGCAGAATATTGCCATTGTTAAAAGAAGATATGATTGTTATTCTAAATTAGGGTTGCATGTGAGTATCAACGATTACGTTGTTCAACTTACAACGTATTTGTATAGAGGTAATAGTTCTGCAGACTGTTGCTGGATAGACAGGAAACGCAAAATAAAGCAGATACTGCGTAAATATGGCAAAGAGATTATCATAGATTCAGGTATTCCTAAAAAAGTACGAATAAAAGTGGGTTGTTTTATTATTGGAGTAGATAGAGTGTTAAAGTTTTTATTGAAGATAAAACGGGGATAGAAGAAGGTGTGATTATGTTCTTATTAAGTCGCATTAAAAAAGCTTATTTAGATGGAATTTATCGAGAAAGCAATACATACTATGTGGAACGCTTGGAAGCCCAATGTTAAAGGACAGACGGTGCGGTCCTTTTTTGTCACTTACAATAGTAGTCCTTGGAGAGGGACATCAAACACTACTACTTTATAATAATGAAGGAGCTATGATATTTTGCTTCTATAAATATCATATAGAAATCAATGGAAACTATTGAAGGAAATCATGGTTTATTAAATAAACAGTTACATATTGCGGCCTTAACGATAAATGGATACCATAATTATGGTAATGTGTTGCAACGGTATGCGTTATATCAAGTCTTATTGCGCTATACATGTAATGTTGATTCTATTTGGCTGGGTAAAGAAATTTTACCACACCCTTGGAAGTGGACATGGAAAGAAACTATAAAATATAAAATAAATTGGAAAAATTTTCGATCTCAGTTTACTCATGATAAATTTCGTTGGGAAATGGTGAGGCAATTTACTATACGAAAATTTTGTCAGCAATATATTAATATATGTTATATTAATCAACCACTTGATACTTTAAATGATTCATATGATTATTTTATTGTTGGTAGTGATCAGGTATGGAATCCTAATTTTTCACCTACACGGTGTCGTGATGAGTTCTTGACATTTGCTCCAGAGAAAAAACGAATAGCTTATGCAGCGAGCTTTGGTATTGCTGACCTGCCATCTGAGGATGAAAAAAATTTTCGTGGTTGGATTCGTGGTATGAAGGCTATTTCAGTCCGGGAACATGCAGGTGCAGATATTATAAAGAAGTTAACGGGAAGAGACGTTCCGGTATTAGTGGATCCAACATTATTATTAACTGATCAACAATGGCAGCACATAGAAAAAAAGCCATCTTGGTATAAGGGTAATGGAGAGGATTATCTTTGTACGTATTTCTTAGGAAATAGGCCATCGATTATTAATACAATTGCTGAAAAATATAAATTATCAGTTATTAATATTTTAGATAAAAATAATTTTGATTACTATGTGACATCACCAGAAGAATTTATTTATTTGATTCATCATGCAGCGCTTATATATACAGATTCTTTTCATGGAACTGTATTTTCTATTCATTTCCGTAAACCATTTGTTGTTTGCGATAGACAAGAAACTGGTATGGAAAATATGAGTTCTAGAATAAAGACTTTATTACAATTGGTTCATTTGGAAACGCGACATGGGACAAGACAAAATAATTTTTTTGTTCAGGATCCATTACAAATAGAATATCCGGATTTAGATTCTGTATTCATGAAGGAACGTCAAAAGAGTCATGAATTTTTAATAAAAGCATTAGGTGAAAAATAAATATGAGATAGTTATTTCTCTAAATACGATGTTGGTATCGAGTGAAATTGACCAATTAAAATTAGACGAATTAATTTTTATCTATAAATTAAAGTTTAAATTTTTTTGATAATGTTGATGTTTTTAAACTTGATAGTTGGTAGTGAGATTGGGAGTTATTATCATGAACGCTGTTTTCTTTGATTATGAAAGTAGTGGCATTATCAAGGATTTTGTTCAAGCTACACTATCGTATATTACTTTTATTCTACGATAGTGGTTTAGGACTGTAAATTTTTTTAGGGGGAAAATAGGGATAAATTTATGGATTGTTTCGTTTGAATAAAATCGTTAATTTAACTTTGAATATTCTTGTGCGATGAAATCGCTGTTCCGGAAAATTGGAAATCAAGTGTCCGGAACTGGAAATCATCAGTTACTTTGTGCGAGTTTACTCTCTCATACTTTTGTCTAGACCATATACCTCAGCATTGAAATATCTTTTGCAGGATCAATGCTCTGGATATTGATTTTATATGCATCATAAACGATACGATCCAGTATGGCATCAGCCAGTGGACTGGGAATTTACCGCCCAGTTGTTCACACTAGCCCTCCTGCAGATACTGGGAGCAGAGATCGTAAATGATTTCTTACGTCTGCGATGCAGGAGTTCAAATATATCTTTCTGTTCGTTATCCGTTGCCATGATGTTTCGTTGTGTGAGTTCAGTCCACTGGCTGATGATTTCACGATACTTGATCATAATAGTGGCCTCCTTATAATGGATTTACATCATCTGATGCATACTTCCATTATAAGAAATATATAGAAAAATGATTTTAAATAGATTGGAATCATGATTTCTTAAAAAACGAAATGTTGATTTCCTATCACTGGACAGGTGATGGATTTCACTCCGGATTACTCAATTTGACATTTTAGGGCTGTTTATACTTGATTTTAGCAATATGGCTAAGTATTATTGTTGTCTCTTAAAAGGAAGAGAAATATTTGTCTTAGCAAAAGAAATTATTTTAGAGGTCTTGATTTGGTTTGAACGGTTTTATTTGCAAACCATATATTTAGTTGTAAAAGGAATTGTGTTAAATGGAGCAAAGTTCACGTACTGTTAATTCACTCAAAAATATTACCTGGGGATATTTAGGTACATTTCTTAATTTGTTTTTATCCTTTATATCGCGGACGGTATTTATTAGTATTTTGGGTATTACCTATTTGGGCATTAATGGATTGTTTACTAATGTTTTGAATATTTTATCTTTTTCTGAACTTGGTATAGGGGTTGCAATGAATTACAGCCTTTATAAGCCAGTGGCAGAGGGTAATACTGAGCAGATACGCTCATTGATGTATGTATATAAAAAAGCCTATCGATATATCGCGTTGACTATTACGATTATTGGATTAGTATTGATGCCCTTCTTGAGAAATTTGGTTACGGGAGCAAATGGCATATCTAATTTTGATTTACAAATATATTATTTAATATTTTTATTTAATACAGTATCTTCTTATTTTGTTACGTATAAATATGGTTTAGTCAATGCAGAACAGAAAAATTATATTCTTACAAATATCGATTCCCTCAGCAGAATTTGTATTACTACTATTCAAATTGTAGTATTATATCTTTTTCAAAATTTTTTTGTTTACTTACTTATTCAAGCTTTTTTTCAACTTGTGCAAAAAATTGTTACAAGTATATATTTGAATAGAAAATATAATTATTTATTAGAAGGCAAAATACAGGTATTAGATTCTGAAACTAAGCAGAATCTTGTTAGAAATATTAAAGCACTTATTTTACATAAAATTGGCGAAATCTGCGTGTATCAAACAGATAATATTTTAATTTCCATGTTTATCAGTGTAACCGTAGTAGGATTGGTTTCTAATTATTTTATGGTTATTACAGCCGTAACCGGATTTATTAATATAGCTATGAATGGAATTATTTCTAGCTGCGGTAATTTGATTGCAACTGAGGGTATTCAAAAAAAAATTAAAATATTTAATGTATATGACTTGGTAGGATTTTGGCTGTACAGTTTTGAAACAATTGCATTTGTTATTTTATTTCAGCCATTTATAACGATATGGATTGGATCAGATAAACAAATTGATAATTTATCTTTAATGCTTTTATTAGGTAATAATTATTTAGTTGGCCAAAGAGCAGCTGCTTTTAATTATAAATCTGCTGCTGGCATTTTTTCTCCTGATAAATATGCCTCTATTGTTCAATCTATCTTGAATTTGGGTATAAGCATATATGGTGTTATTCAATGGGGATTGCCAGGAATTTATTTAGGAACCCTTTTATCAGGTTTGATTATAACTGTTTGCAAACCGTATGTGTTATATAAATATTTATTTAAGCAAAGTTCATGGTTATATTTTAGAAGATTATTCAGAAATGCATTGATAACAATCGGAATAATTTTATTATTGGAATGGGTTAAGGGATATGTATTGTACAATATTACAATCGTATCATTTGTTTTAATGACTATTATAACAAGTATAGTTACAAATGCAATTTTTGTACTGTTTTTTTGGCATAGTGCAGAATTTGTCATAATTAAGGAAAAATGTAAAATTTTGATGAAAAGAGAGAAAAATAATGGATGAAAGAAAAATAGTTAGTATTATTTCCCCTTGTTATAATGGGGAAACATACATTGCCCGTTTTTTGGAATCAGTATTGTGTCAAACTTATGATAATATAGAATTATTTGTAATAGATGATGGTTCGACGGATAAGACAAAAGAAATATTACGAGAATATATTAATAGGTTTAAAAACAGGGGGTATCGCTTAATAAATATTTTTCAACAACACGAAGGACAAGCTTCTGCTATTAACAAAGCATTACAGGTTTTTAACGGAGATTATATGACATGGATGGATTCAGATGATATGCTTAAGCCAAATTCGATTCAAGCCAGAGTTAGTTTTCTTGATGATCATCCTGAATTTCAATTTTGTATTTGTAAAGCTGACTTTGTTAGTGAGGCTAATATTAATAAAGTGTTATACACTAAAGGCAGACATAAACCGGAAGGTGAAGATCAATTCTTTATGGATTTAATTATGGAAAAGAATGTAATGTTCAGTGGAGGTGGAGGATGTTTTGTGAGAAGAGATACTTTTTTTGAAGCATGTCCATCAAAAAAAATATACCCATCAATTGAAGGACAAAATTGGCAATTAATGTTGCCTTTGGCATATAAATATAAGTGTGGATATGTCGATGATTCATTATATACTGTTGTGATTCGTGAAAATAGTCATTCTCTTGTGCAAAGAGATGGGTATCAATGGTTGCAACGCTATGAAAATTTTAAAGATTTGTTTAGTCATGTTTTTGTGGATATGAAGCTACCTAATGTATCAGAATTGGTACAACTGGTTAATATCAAATATGCCCATAGAGAATTAGCGTTGATTTTGGATTATGATAATAAAATAATGGCTAAAAAAAATTATGAGATGTTAAAATACTATGGTGAATTAAGCGGAAAAGATAAATTATTTTATTTTTTTAGCAAATATAGGATTTTTATACCTGTATATAAGATTTTACGTCGAGGGAAATGTTTTTTGTCAAATAAAATATAGATATAGTGTTAGGGAGATTGGCTATGAATATTGAAAATTTGAATAAATACGAATGTACTGGGTGTGGGGCATGTGAAAATATATGTTTGCAAAAATGTATTGCTATGACTGTTGATGAAGAAGGTTTCTGGTATCCTGTTGTTAATCACAATCATTGCATTCAATGTGGCAATTGTGATTTAAGTTGTCCGATGTTATCTGATACTCGTAATTTAAAAGATGAGTGTAATCCCATGTACGCAGCAATAAACATAGATAACAATATCCGACAATCTAGTTCTTCTGGGGGAATTTTTCAGCTGTTGGCTGAGAATATTTTGGCCAATGGAGGTATTGTGTTTGGAGCTATGTTTAATGATAAATGGGAAGTTGTACATGGATATGCAGAAAATATCGATGAATTATGTGGAATTCGTGGTTCTAAATATGTGCAAAGTTATATTGGTGATACATACCAGTTAGCAAAAAAAAGTTTACAATTGGGACGAAATGTTCTATTTTCAGGTACGCCTTGCCAAATTGCGGGATTAAAACAATATTTGAAAAAGGAATATATGAATTTAATTACTATTGATTTAATCTGTCATGGAGTACCCTCACCCCTTGTATGGAAAAAATATGTAGCATTGCGCAGTAACGGAAAAAATATTTCCGAAATTTTTTTTCGAAATAAAAACCTTTCATGGGAAAGGTTTTTACTGGAATTTTCTTTTGAAAATTCCAGTAAATACTTAATGCCACTTGATAAGGATTTGTATTTAAAAGGATTCTTATCCAATTTATATCTCAGACCTTCGTGTTATTCCTGTCATTTTAAGGGAATTCAGCGAAAGAGCGATATTACACTTGCTGACTTTTGGGGAATAGATGAAATTTTACCGGATATGAATGATCATAAAGGGACTTCTTTGGTGTTTGTACACACTACAAAAGGAAGAAAAATATTTTCTGAAATACAAGACAAAGCTAATGTAAAACAAGTGGATTTATCTCTTGACGAAATCACTAAATATAATTCAGGTATGGTTCAATCGGCTAACTGTAATCCTAAAAGAAAACGATTTTTTAAAGAATTAAGTGAAAATAAATTCCCCATTGATATTTTAATTGATAAATACACTAAAGTAAATATTTCTGCAAGAATATATAGAGGGGTAAGACGGAAAATGGCATCTATTAATATTTTAAAAAAAATGTATAAAAAATTATTTTAAATTTTGAATTTATTTATGGTTGCTGTGCAAAAACCACTTTTTGACACCGCAGCTGTTTTAAGACCCGTTTTACTTTCTACAGTTGAATATTCTCGTGCGATGAAATTGTAGTTCCAGGGGAATGGAAATCATCAAATTGTTAATGCAAATTTACTCATTCATATTTTTGTTTAAGCCATACACTTCCCGCGTTGAAATATTTTTTGATAGAGCAATGCTTTACATGGTTATTTTGATACTGAGAGCAAAAGATGGTAGCGGATTTCTTTCGTTTCCGGTGAGGCAGTTCAACGATATACATGTAATTGTAGGAAAGGGGACATAGTTTATGATTCCATTTGGAAATTGTTTTATGATGCGCTTACTTTTTGTGCGTCACGTTGTTTCTTTATTTAACGTGCGGACTGTGGATCAGCCCGCACGTTTTTTTATAGTATGACATTGTATACCACGATTTTGCCCAGTATTTTAAATTTTTCAAGATTTTCATGGGTGATGACGGTTTCACGGAAGGATAGATTCGTACTGTCGGGGCGTAAGATAATATCGCCTGTTTTTTTGTCCCGATAGAATCGTTTTATGATGTATTTTTTTTCTGTACCATATAGGGCGGCGATAATATCTCCGTTATGGAGTGTATCTATGGTTATCTGTGTGAGCACGGCAATGGCAGCGCCTTTTTTTACAATGTTGTTGATAGAGTCACCGGTGACGTGCATGATGACCAGATTTTTGTTGCCGGCGTAGGGACCCAGCAACGTATCTGCTATAGACATGTGGGGGAGATGAATCATACTATCTGCGGTTAATACATCACCGATGGGTATACCGATAGGAATTTCATAATACACAGAGGAAGGAGACTTTTTTTGATAGGGTGTACGGTATGCTGTTAGGGGACTTGTCTTGCCTGACAGGGCACTGGCAATGTTTGCCGATATATGCAATACCTTTGCGATTTCACTGATCGCATCGAGGGGGATTTTGGATGTCCGACCTGTGATGTAGCGTTGCAGTGTGGATTTTGGTATTTTTGTTTCTTTTGACAATTCACCGTAACTGACAGCATCTTCCTTCATTTTTTGTTTTATTAGCGATATGATTTCGTTTGGCAGGTTTTTTTGGTTCATAATAAACCCTCCTTATTAAAATATTATAAACTCTTGGTTTCATAAACGCAACGATAGATTGCGTAAAATACGCCAGTCGTTTCAAAAATGGGATTGACAGACTATATCAAATATTTTATAATATAGTTGTCCCAAAAATGGAACGAAAAGGAGGGAGAATTCATGAATGTTCCAAAATTGCGAGCTAAAATAGCGGAAAGAGGAATTAAATATTGTGATGTTGCTGTCCAAATGGGAATTACACCACAGGCTCTCAACCGGAAGATGCGGGGAGATACCCGGTTTTTTCTGGATGATGCCATTAAGTTATGCGATATTTTGCATATTACAAATTCTTCGGAACGCAATGAAATTTTTTTAAGCCAATCGTCTCAAAAACGGGACGAAACAAGGATGTAAACTAAAAAATTGAAAGTGAGGTGGGCATAGTTAACCGGCGTAAGAGCTAGGCATCAGAACTTACGTATATACTATGACGACATAGTATGATTAGGTTACCGTGTATTGTATTGATGTGAGGTATCATATGGAAAATAATACTCTTTTTAAAGTGATACGTATTTTAGACGAATACCGGATTGTTATTAATGCCGGAGCGGACAGGCATATAACAGAGCAGTGCTATTTTCAAATTATAGGCGCAAATAATGAGATCATAGATCCGGAAACCAAGCAAAGCATGGGCATGATCCACAGTGTAAAGGAATTGGTACGGCCGATACTGATTGAAGATCAATTTTGTGTCTGCGAACATTTCGATGATCGATTTGTGAAAAACACGGATGTAGTGCAAGAGAATCAACTGCTGTTTACGAATTCGAGAAAATTGAATATTAATAAGGCGCAGATCACAACATATGCGGTGGATGAACCCATCAATGTGTTAGATAAAGCGGTATTAATCGTGATGAAATCTGCGGCGGAAAATGCGAATCATTCCGGGCGTATTCCGGATAAAAAACATTCACATTCCCTTTCTTTGTTTTCCGTATTTTTTGGATGACGATGGACATTTCTGCTTTTTAATATTTTTAATACTAGTACTGCACCTATGAAGCGTTTCCTGTGAAAAAAAGGCTTTATAGGTGCAGTACTATTCGATTTCACTATAAAAAGCAACGGCTTTGCCCAGTATTTTGAAGGTGTCATCGTGGCAGGTGTCAAAATACAGCGGTTTGTAGTTGGGATTTTCTGCCAGGCATTGTATTTTTTCGCCTATGAAGTATACGCGTTTCAAGGTCGTCGTGTCATTGATCAGGACGGCTGCGATTTCCCCGTCATCGACGTGGTCCTGCTTATGGATGAATACGATATCGCCATCGTTGATTCGTGCAGCGGTCATGCTGTCTCCCTGCATGCGGAGCGTAAAGTCGGCATGTATATCCAGCTGATACGGGGCTTGTTCTTCGATACAGGTGCCGGATTCTCCGGCGGGTTCTCGGATAATGGGAATCGTGATCGGCATAGGGACGTTTTCTGCGTATATACGGGTATATGCCTGCAGTTCTTCCATCGAAACATCATCTTTTAAGAGCAGGGCCGGGGGCAGTGTCAAGGCTTCGGCTAAGAGTGCTATTTTATCTCGTCCCATGTTTTTGATGATGCCGTGTTCCCATTTTCGCACGGTGCTTTTGCCGACATCTACATGCCGGGCGACTTCTTCTAAGGTCAGGTTTAATTGTTTACGGCGCCAGGATAGTACATCTTGTATTTTCATTTGGATTTACCTCATCTGTTAATATATTTATTATACTGTGAAAGTTGCCAAGAGGCAACGGTATTCATGCAATATTGGCAACTATGTCCGCACGTGTTGACAGTATTGCGGGGAATATGTATAATTAAAAGTGTCGTAAAAGATACAAAGAAAAAGGAGGATATAGGAATTGAATGCGGAGTTATTGCTGGCTAAGATCAGAGAAGAAGGCATATCCATGGGGCGTTTTCTGCAATCTATTCATATGTCGTCTTCTACCTGGAACAAGAAAATCGGTGGTATCTATGAGTTTGATCGGGATGAGATGCAGCGGATTATCATGCGTCTTAAGTTAAAGGAGATTGATGTGACCGTTATTTTTTTTGGCCGGAATGTATCTTAAAAGACACGTTTTAAATACGGCAGACAGCAGGGGAAAGGGGAGGATATGCGTATCATGTAAAAACGATACGTTTGTGACCGGATGTGCTTGTTTCCGGTTCCAGACAGTTAAAGGAGGCGAGGTTTCGTATATAAGGGATACCGTATCATATTTAAGGAGGAATAGAAATGGAACCGTCTTCAACAAAAACGTCTATGGCAGATGATTTTACTGCCGGGGCGTTGGAAAAGCATTCCGGGCTGAGTCCGGAGGAATGGAAAAAAGCGACCCGCTTCGATAGTACAGACTGGGGCTGGGTCATTATGAGTATCGGCATGGCTATTGGTGCCGGTATTGTATTTTTGCCGGTGCAGGTAGGCTTGATGGGATTATGGGTATTTTTGTTATCTTCGGTCATCGGATATCCGGCAATGTATTTATTCCAGCGGTTATTTATCAATACGCTGGCTGATTCCCCGAAGTGCCAGGATTATCCCAGCGTCATCAAAGGATATTTGGGAAAGAACTGGGGCATGTTCTTGGGTGCGTTGTACTTTGTTATGCTGATCATCTGGGTGTTTGTGTATTCTACGGCGATCAACAACGACAGTGCCTCTTTCCTGCAGTCTTTTGGCGTGACGGACACGCTGCTGTCGAAAAATCCGCTGTATGGACTGGGAATCATCTGCTTGCTGGTCCTGCTGGCTTCCCGCGGGGAAAAAGTGTTGTTCAAGATCGCAACGGGCATGGTGCTTACCAAGTTGTGTGTCGTAGCTATCCTCGGCTGCCTGATGGTGAGCCACTGGAATCTGGCGAATGTCGGGGCTATCCCGCCGATCGGCCAGCTCATCCATGATACGATCGTCATGCTGCCGTTTACGCTGACTTCTATTTTATTTATTCAAAGCTTGAGTCCCATGGTGATTTCTTACCGGTCCCATGAAAAGTCTATTGCCGTGGCTCGGTATAAAGCGATGCGGGCCATGAATATCGCATTTTGCATCCTGTTCGTCACCGTGTTTTTCTATGCCGTATCGTTCACACTGTCGATGGGACATGACCAGGCAGTCGCGGCGTACCATGCCAATATTTCGGCACTGGCGATGGCGGCCCAGGGCAGCGGACAGCAATATGTTAAGGTATTCAGCTTGATTCTCAATATTTTTGCGGTTATGACGGCGTATTTTGGTGTATATCTCGGATTCCGCGAAGCCTGCCAAGGGCTGGCCATGAATATGCTGTGCCGTGTGATGCCGGAGGAACGTGTTAACAAGACGATTCTGAAATATGGCATTATCTTTTTTACGATCATGGTATCGTGGGGCGCTATCGTGCTGAACGCACCGGTACTGAGTTTTACTTCCATCTGCAGTCCGGTCTTTGGGATGGTAGGGTGTCTGATCCCGGCGTATCTTGTATATCGGGTGCCGCTGCTGCACCGGTATAAAGGTGTGGCACTGTACATCATTATTATTACGGGCATATTGTTGTGTGTATCCCCGTTCTTGGCGTTTATGTCCTAATTTAATTCGTTGGAAAGGCAAGGTGTTACGTTATGCAGGATACGAAAAGTAATACAGATATGAATCCAGTATGGAAAGAAATGATCAAAGCCGTACGGCATGAAGTCGTACCGGCTATCGGTTGTACGGAACCGGTATCCTTGGCGCTGGCGGCAGCCATTGCGTCAGAAACCTTGGCATTACCTGTGTATGCCATAGAAGCGCGCGTGTCTGCCAATATGATGAAAAACGGTATGGGTGTCATTGTTCCCGGAACCGGGACCGCGGGACTTTTGATCGCGGCGGCTGTCGGTGCGATCGGCGGAGATCCGGACGGCAAACTGGAGGTCTTGAAGGATATTACGCCGGGGCAAGTTGCCGAAGCGAAGGAAATGGTGGCGGACGGAAAGGTAACGATCAGTGTTGCCGATGTAGACCATGTCCTGTATTCCGAGGTACGTGTTCTGCATGGGACGTCATCGGCACGTGTCTGCATCGCCGATACGCATACGAACGTCATCCGTATAGAAAAAAATGGGAAAGCCATTTTTAAAGCGGCTCCCCAACAATCTAATGACAGGCAAAAAGCCTATTCTCTTACCGGTATACGGGCGCAGGATATTTTCGAATTTGCGGCCCAGGCACCTATCGATTCTATATCCTTTATTGAAGAAGCAGCAAAAATGAATGATGCTTTAGCAGAAACCGGGATGCAGCAGGTGTATGGATTGCAGATCGGCAGAGTATTACAAAAACAAATATGTGAAAAACAGTTGGATCAATCCCTCTTGCTGCAAATGGCAGCCTGTACGGCGGCCGCCTCGGATGCACGCATGGGCGGGGCCTCACAGGCGGCCATGACCAACTCCGGTTCCGGCAATCAGGGAATCACGGCTACCGTACCGGTAACCGTGGCTGCCAAATACCTGCGGGCAGATCGGGAAACTACGATACGGGCCCTCATGCTTTCTCACATGATGGCTATCTATATTCATAGTAAATTACCGAAATTATCAGCCTTGTGTGCCGCTTCGACAGCCGCCATGGGTGCTGCTGCAGGAACAGCCTACCTTTATACCAAGGATTTTAAGACGGTTTGTATGGCTATATCCAGTATGATCGGAGATATCCCGGGCATCATCTGCGACGGAGCCGCTCATAGCTGCTCGATGAAAGTCACGACTTCTGTTATGGCTGCCTATAAAGCCGTGCTCATGGCACTCCAGAACATTCGTGTCACCGGGGAGGAAGGTATCGTGTCGGATGATATTGACGACTCTATCGATAACATCGGGACACTGGCCTGTCAAGGAATGGCAGAAACCGACAAGCAAATATTGGCTATCATGATGCAGAAGAAGAAAAAAGAACGATGTTGATGTCTTATTGTGTGGCATAGGAAAGTGTAACAAAAATCCCCCAATACGGATTGTATTGGGAGATTTTTGTATATGATGCAGTGGGGATTTAAAGACACGGGAACGGGAGAAGGGCAGGAGCAAGGGCTAACCTCTCCGTCTTCGGACGAAACCCATGTCCGAATCCACCTGATAGACAAACTAAGCGATTCGCATGCTTTTGTGCGTCACTGCGTTCCTGCAAAAGCAGCTCTCTGCGTATCCCCTGTTAAGGGAGGCTTTCAGAGCTGTTGCATTTGGCCACCGGATAGACGGATTGACAATAAATAATAAATATTGTATAATGGCAACATAAATAATTATTATTAGTTAACATATATTATTTAATAAGTAGATATATTCATAAATGCTTGTCGGTTTTTTTGGTTTGAGAGGTGGTTATCGTATGGATAAGGTTATATCGTTGGATACAGCTATGCAGCATGTAAAGAGTGGCTCGACTGTCATGATCGGTGGATTTTTGGGAGTAGGGGTTCCGTTGCGCTGTATAGAGAAGTTGATTGAAAGAGGTCTCACGGATTTGACGATTATTTCTATTGTGAGTGCCAGTCCGGCCGGTAATTTTGATTTGGCTCCTTTGTTTCAGCATAAAATGGTAAAGAAATTGATTACATCCCATGCCGGAACATGCCCCGAGGCAATTCGGCAGTATAAGGCAGGAGAGATTGATATTGAATATCATCCCATGGGGAGTTTTATAGAGAAGGTCAGAGCGGCAGGGGCCGGGTTAGGCGGCGTTTTGTCTCCTACCGGTTTGGGTACTATTTTGGAAGAGGGGAAGCAGAAGATCGTTGTAGCGGATAAGACGTATTTGCTGGAGACACCTCTTAAGGCAGATGTTGCCCTTATTAAAGGTTTCCGCGCAGATCGGATGGGGAATGTACAGTATCGCGGCGTAGCTGTTAATAGTAATCCCGCAATGGCTACAGCGGCCGCTTATACGATAGCGGAAGTGAACGAAATCGCAGCGATAGGAGGGATCGACCCCAACCAGGTAGGAACTCCGGGGATTTTTGTGGATGCTGTCGTACAGGGAAATAGTATGGAAGAGCAGCATCAGGTTTTGGGTGATTTGTGGTATAAGGCCGGTTTTTTGAAAACGGTTGCACCCGAAAAGGAGGACGTATAATGAGTGATAAAGAACGTATTGCACGGAGGGCAGCATTAGAGCTGCAGGATGGGGAATATGTCAACCTTGGTTTCGGCATGCCGATGAGTGTTGCCAATTTTGTTCCCAAAGGAGTGGAAGTTATTTTGCAGTCGGAAAACGGTTGTTTATTGTTCGGCGGGACACCTACGGGGGACACGTATGATTCGGATATTGCCAATGCCGGCGGACAGCCTATTACTTTGGTAGACGGGTCCTCGGTTTTTGATTCGACGACGGCGTTTGCCATGATCCGCGGCGGCCATATGGATGGTACCTTCCTGGGAGCACTGGAGGTAGACCAAGAGGGAAATATTGCCAACTGGGCATTGCCGGTCGCACCGGAACGATATTCGCCGGGACCGGGCGGCGCCATGGATTTGGTGGCGGGAGCCCGCAAGGTTGTGGCGATGCTGCTGCATACCAATAAACAAGGGGAATCTAAAGTAAAGAAACATTGTACGCTGCCGCTTACCGGAGCCGGCATCGTCGATATTATCATCACGGAACAAGCCGTGTTCAAGGTGCAGCCGGGAGGCTTAGTGTTGACGGAAATAGCAGCCGGAAAGACTGTGGAGGATATACGGAATATCACAGAGGCTGATTTTACCGTGGCTGAAGATGTAGGTGAATATCGCCTTGCCTGATGGTGTGATGGCATGAGTATATAGATAATGCATGGTAAAACCCCAAGGAGTATATACAAATTCCTTGGGGGTTTATCATGCATTTTTCATTACGCTTTCGGTGCGGGCATCTGAAAATATTTACATAATATAAGGCGGCATTTATTTTTGAACGTACTTATTATATAGCGCAATATATAGTTGATTAGTAAAATATGAAAATTAATATTATGTATTCATTCTGATGGGTATGATATAATGGTTACAATATTATGTAGGGCAATGAGGAGATATATGAGGCATATCATACCATGTCTAACGCGTATGGTACAAAAGTATATTGTTTTTTTGTAGTAATAACGGGGGCGATAAAGATATGAGATGTACTACGGTTCATTATATTGATGCTGTTATTACGAAAGGAATCCATGATTTACTGCAACAGCATATTCCACATCTGGTCAAAGCGTGTCACACTGCGCAGTACTTTGCCTGTATATGTATTCATGACGATATTGTTTGTCATGTCCAATCTCCGACAAGCGTTTTTGAACGTGATTCGATGCGGCGGGTATTACAACCTATTTTTCGACAGATGCGCCAGACCGGAAAGGCGGTTGTTATTTATCCGTATCTTGCGTGGCCGCTGCGCATTCCTGATCCGGATTTTGACACGATTCGCCATATCGCTGTATTTCCCGTGCAATATGCGGGGAACTTGGCAGGAAGCATCGGCATTGCGTTTGCTGCGGAAGGAACGGTATTGCATCCCCATGAGATTCAGTTGATTCAAGAGTTGATCGATATGTATGCACAATTTATCTTAGGCTGCAGAAATATTACGTTTTCCATTCCGGAAACGGGTATATGGATTTATAATACGGAAAACAGTATGCTTACCATGGGGCGGGAGTTGTGCGATATATGTGGGATTACGACTGCCTGCGGGACGACGAAGATTGCCGTTGATGAATATATTAAGAAATTCGTGTATCCTGATGATAGATGGAAAATCAGACAGATACGAAAGCAAATACGGCAAGAGGGTTCCGCTAAACTAAATGAAGTGCAGCATCGTGTTGTCCGTACCGATGGAACGGTACGGTATATATTGACGCAGGGGATTTCGGTTAAAACCCTTGATGGCCAGCAGGATGTTTGCGGATTTACCCGGGATATTACAACACAGGTAGATACGGAGAAAAAGAAGAGACAGCATGAACGGCGTATTGAACGTATGGCATATTATGATTCTTTAACACAGCTTCCGAATCGTAGATATATGGGGAAATGGCTGCATCAGGAAATGAGATTGGTTCGAAAAGGAACGATGGGGGGGATCGTACTTTTTATTGATATAGATAATTTAAAAATAGTTAATGATACGTATGGGCATGAATACGGGGATCAGTTGATCATAGCGACGGGCAAGTGTATTCGGGATGTATTAGGACCGGACGCGTTTGTGGCTCATATGAGCGGGGATGAATTTATTGCCGTTTTACATGGTGCGTATACACGTGACCCCATACAGCATATTGTGGGACGATTACATCGTTCTTTGCAGAAAAAGCATGAAATATTAGGGATTTCTTTTCATTTAACTGCCAGTATCGGTATTGCGGAGTATCCGAAAGATGGCAATACAACGGAAGAGATTCTTAAGAATGTAGATAATGCCATGCATGCGGCCAAGAAGAACGGCAAAGGGCAGTACCGATTTTATGTACCGGCAATGCAAGATGCAGCATTTAAGAAAATACAGTTGTTGGAAGGGGTATATGATGCCTTTGATAACAATGAATTTTTTTTGGTATATCAGCCGCAGATCGTAGCTGCAGATACATCGGTGATTGGATTTGAGGCGCTGTTGCGATGGAATAGCCCTGTTTACGGGTGTATTTCCCCTTCGCAATTTATATCATTGATCGGTCAGGCCGGGCTTACTCGCAGTATGGGAACATGGGTATTTAAAACTGCGTGCCAATTTGCTCGCAGGTTGTTAGATCAAGGATGGAATGGGTGTGTACATGTTAATATTTCTCCTATGCAGTTAGCGATGGATGATTTTGTGGACATGTTGCTTCAGGTCATGCAAGAAACCCGAGTCCCCCTTTGCAATATGGGAATCGAAATTACGGAAGATGCCTGTATGGCTTGTTTTATGTCTATGGAAAAGATTGTTGAGAAAATACGTAAGGTGACAGATGTGGGCATGCATTTGGCAATGGATGATTTTGGTACCGGATATTCTTCTTTGACGCTTCTGAATCAGCTGCCTTTTGATACGATAAAAATAGATAAATCGTTTATTGATAAAATAGGAACTACGGTTAGTGATGAGAAATTGGTGTCTTCCATTATTCAAATGATTCATGCCGTACATAAAAAAGTAGTAGCCGAAGGCGTCGAAACAGAGCAGCAGTTAGCCTTTTTGCGAGTGCATCATTGCGATGTGATTCAAGGGTATGTGTATAGTAAACCGTTAACAGAAGAAAAAGCGATGGAATTTTTACTAACAGCACAGCCATCGACTTAAATAGCAAGCGGGAGTCGCTCTTTTGTCATCTGCAATCAAGACGTGATGATACCGTGATACGTGAAATGATATATGGATTATAACAAGTATGTGACATTTTTTTCACAGTTTTACAACTCTTTAAGCCAAGGGGTAGATTCTACGTAACATATATTTTATAATTAGCGTATCTAATAGTACTATACTTGTTAAACATATGGATGGGGTGATTAAAAATGAAGAACATAGTTCATGCGCTTATTTTAGGAACTTTTTTATTTTCGTTGAGTGGGATCGGGGTAACGAATACATATGCCATGTCTCAGGATGAATCTCAGTGGCAGCATAGTCATAATCAGCAGAGCGATACCCGACAAAGGCCGAATACTCACGACAGACAGGGATCGCATACTCATGATAGACAGGGGCCGCATGAGTATGACAGACAGGGGTCGCATGAGTACGACAGACAGGGATCGCAGGAGTACGACAGACAAAGGCGGCATACGCACGACAGGCAGTGGCAGTATACCCATAAAAGGCAGTGGCGTGAACACTCGCAGGAATGGAAGGATCATGACCGCGAATGGAGAGAACATGAAGGGGACAGGCATTGACGGGAAGTTCATGCGCGTGAATGGCATGATTGGTACCAGTGGCATCATGATAATGGAGATGATGGATTCAGCGAATTTTTACTCGGTACGATCGTAGGAGTCGTTTTAGCATCATCATGATAGGTTTCCGTTTACGAGAGTGGTTTGTTGACTGATACCGCAAGGTGTCGGAACGGTTGGTTTTTTGTCGTACCGTAAGGAAAAATAAAAAGAGGGCAGCGCATCCATGGGAAGGTGCTGCCCTCTTTTTATTTTGTCTTTATTTATAGGTAGTTTTTTCTTTTAAAAAGGTATTGTTTTTCAGTTCTGAAAATGCTTTTTTTAGTTCGTCCTGTGTATTCATCACGATGGGACCGCCCCAAGCGACGGGTTCGTGAATGGCCGTGGAGCTCATGTACAGGATTTGTGCCGGGCCTTCCTCGCTGTCGAGGGTGAGGGTGTTGCCGGCAGAGAGTGTGACAGCTGTTTTTTCTGGTATGGTTTCGCCGCCAATGCATATATTTCCTACCAGTGTAAAGAGTATTACTGACCGGTTTGCATCGGTGTCGAGCGTAACCGTCGTATGGGGGTTCATATGAATGTCGTAGTAGTCCAGCGGCAGATAGCGGCTTTGATAGCCTTGGTGTTCGTGATACGAACCTGCCAGAAGGCGGAGTTTGCCACAGGGCAAGGGAATTTCCTGAATGTCGGTCCGCTTGATGCTATGATACATGGGCGCGGTCATTTTGTCCGAGGCGGGAAGATTCAGCCATAGCTGCACGCCTAATAGGTTCTTGACGGCGGGGACTTGTTCTTCATGAAGAATGCCGGAGCCTGCGGTCATCCATTGTACTTCCCCGTCGGTAATGCTGTCTTCATTACCGAGGCTGTCTTTATGGACCATTTTTCCGGTATAGACGTAGCTGATGGTTTCTATGCCCCGATGCGGGTGCATTGGGAAACCGGCGGTGTATTCGTCAGGATTTTGACTGTCGAAGGAGTCCAGCATTAAAAACGGATCATAGGGACCGACGGTGCGGTTGTCCAAGACACGTACCAGATGTACGCCGGCACCATCGACGGTGCGAGTTCCTTGTATTTTCTGCAGGACTTGTCTTTCTTTTGTTTCCATCATATAACGCCTCCTAGTATATGGTATGTATAGTTTTAATAAGCAGCACCTCTGCATCGGGATTCGAGACGTGCTGTGCTATATCTGTATTGTACAATGATTTTTTCGGGAAGTCTATTGGGGAAGGGAGGTTTTTAAATTTGTTAACTGGCCGCGAGGCGGTTCGAGAGGTTAAATTTTATATTTTCTTTATATTTTAAAAGGATAGGGGAGGAGCTTTGTAGAATATATATAATACAGGTATTATGCGTACGGAATTGTGTGATAGGAGGTGTTTGCCGTGAAGGGTCAAAAGGGTTGGAATGTGTATGCGTGCGGTGTGTTGAGCGGTTTTGTTTCTATTGGTTCGATCTGGTTTGCAGGTAAGTTTTTTGGGGCTTCTACTACGTTTGTGCGGTCTGCGGGGATGATAGAGCAGGTTTTTTCTCCGGATAGGGTGGCACATATGTCCTATTTCCTAAAGGAGGTTCCCCTGATTGATTGGCAGTGGATGTTTGTGCTGGGAATCGCCGTGGGGGCTTGTATCGCAGCTTTTTTATACAAGGATTTTACGGTACAGTGGGTTCCCGGCCGGTGGGCGGCACGGTTTGGTTCGTCCGTATCGCGGCGGGCGGTTGCGGCATTTTTAGGCGGTGGTATTGCCATGTTTGGCGCACGGCTGGCAGATGGGTGCCCGAGCGGACATGGACTTAGCGGCGGCTTGCAGCTAGCGGTGAGCGGGTATATTGCGTTGGCTTGTTTCTTTATCGGCGGGTTGATTGCCGCTCGCTTGCTGTATGGGAAAAAGGGGGGATAGCATATGATGTTGGTATATGGTCTTATTACGGGCATTCTTTTTGGTTTCCTTTTGCAGCGGAGTCATGTTATCCGCTATGATGTGCAGCTGGGGGCGTTGTTACTGCAGGATATGACGATTATGAAGTTCATGTTGTCTCATATTGTGACGGCTATGATCGGGGTGTACCTATTGTATGATTTTCAACTGGTTCAGTTGTCGCTGAAGCCGACGATTCTAGGGGGTGTCGTGATCGGCGGTCTTGTTTTCGGTGTTGGCTGGGCGTTGCTGGGGTATTGTCCCGGTACGTCTTTGGGAGCCTTGGGAGAAGGTCGGCTGGATGCTATTTGGGGGATTGCCGGCATGCTGGTGGGAGCTGGATTATATGCGGAGGCATATCCGTATTTGTCCAAGACCGTACTGACGTGGGGTAATTATGGTAAAATCACGATTCCCCAGGTACTGGGCGTATCCCATTGGGTCGTTATTTTTTGCATGACGGTGCTTGTGGTACTGTTGTTTCGCTGGTTTGAAAAGAAGGGGTTGTAGGGAAGGTATTGAAGGGAAAACGGAACGTATGTTATAATATATATATGATGAACAGTGTGAGCATACAAGGGGGCTGTTATAGGCCCTCTTTTAGTATCTGTATGTTGTTCATTTGATTTTTTTTCAGGCAAGGATATGCCGGAAGGAGTGTTGAAGTGGTGGAAATAAAAACAATGATGGCAATCATTATTTTTTTGGTTGCCTATGTGATGATCGTTTCTGAAAAAGTTCATCGTACGGTCGTGGGTATTGTCGGCGGTATACTGGTTATTCTTTGCGGGATTTTGACGCAGGAGAAAGCTATCGGGTATATTGATTTCAATACCTTGGGACTTTTGATCGGGATGATGATTATTGTCAATATTACCACGGAGACAGGGCTTTTTAATTTTCTGGCTATTTGGTCGGCAAAGAAGGTCAAAGCTAAACCAGTAGCCTTGCTGGTGGTATTGTCTACGCTCACTATGCTTTGTTCGGCTTTTTTGGATAATGTTACGACGGTGTTATTTATCGTGCCAATTACGCTCAGTATTACAACACAGCTTCATATGGAAGCCAAGCCTTTTTTGATTTCCCAGATTATTTCGTCGAATATCGGCGGGGCGGCGACATTGATCGGAGATCCGCCGAATATTATGATCGGCAGTGCTGTCGGCTTGGATTTTATAGATTTTATCGGGAACGTCATGGGGATCAACTTGTTTATTTTTGTTGTCGTGATGGTACTGTTGGTGGTTGTCTATCGGAAGCAGCTGCACACGACACCGGCGCTGCAGGATCAGATCATGAAGCTGCAGGCGCGCAAGCAGATCAGTCAACCGGGACTGCTGAAAAAATGCCTGTTCGTATTATGCATTACGATCGCCTTTTTTATTTTTCATACGGCGCTTCATTTGGAAACCGCGACGGTCGCACTCACGGGAGCCGGACTGTTATTGCTCATCAGCTGCACGCGCGATGAAGGGACGATTGTCAAGGTGTTGAGCAAGGTGGAATGGACTACGATTTTCTTTTTTGCCGGACTTTTCGTTTTGGTCGGCGGGTTGGTGGAAACCGGCGTTATCCGAGATTTGGCTGTAAAAGCGATGCAGCTTACGCAAGGGAATCTGACGGCTGTGACTATTCTGGTGCTTTGGATGAGCGCTATTGCATCGGCTTTTGTAGATAATATTCCTTTTGTGGCGACGATGATACCGTTGATCCGGGATATGGGGAATTTGGGAATCACGCAGTTGGATCCGCTGTGGTGGTCGCTGTCCTTAGGCGCGTGTCTCGGCGGGAACGGGACGCTGATCGGGGCCAGTGCCAATGTTGTTGTTGCCTCTATGGCGGCTAAGAGAGGAAAGCAGATTTCCTTTATGGGATATATGAAAATTGCGTTTCCCATAACGATTTTGTCTATCCTCATCAGCAGCGTATACGTATACTGGCGGTATTTGTAGGATGGTAGAGGAAGACCTAATTTTTCTGCGTTATTCGATTCCGTTTCCATATACCTCTTGTTCATTACTGTTTGGGAGGGATATATATAGTATGACGGGTATTTTTATTTGTTGACTGATCCAGTTTTTTAATTTTTCTGCATCTGCTGGCGGTATTTGTTCTTTTACAGTGATAAAGGCAATAAAGGTTTGATACGTTATGGTTTGTTGTTCTGTTATGCTGGCAATCGAGCCGCCTTGGATGTTTATTATTTCCGGAAAGAGTGTAGGAGCTTGTTCTTTGAGAGCCAGAATAACTTTTTGATCGTTGATTGTTCGTCTGTAGTCCGGATAGTATTGATTGGCGAGTTCTTTATAGGATTTTCCATTATCATCTTTGGTTTCATTGCTTATTTTTGTGTTGATGATTTGCTGTATTTGTTCTTTGTTTAGTGAATCTCCACTGTTGTCTTGTACGATTCGTAGTTCTGCATTGTCTAATTTGCTGTAGTGTTTCATAGATTTTTTTAGGTTGGTAATTTGGGTATTGGTTAGTGGCATGCCGATCAGGTCTATCGTGAGTATTCCATTATCAAATTGGTATGAGACAATGCTGGATGTATCAAAGTCAGCTTCCTTAGAAATAAATTTTTTTACTTGAGCGTCTGCTATGTTGGTATCTACGGATTGATAGGCCATATAGATGCTGGGGACAGTAATCAGAATTCCGATAATCCATAGAAGTGTTTGCTGCCGTTTAAAATGTTCTCGTCCAATTCCATCTTTTACAGGCACGCGCAGTATTTTGAAAATCAAAAAACTTGACAGCGCGATGAAGAAACCGTTGATAAAAAACAGGTAAATAGCTCCACCAAAAAAATTTAAGGAGTGCATGGTAATGCCATAACCGGCTGTGCATAAAGGCGGCATAAGTGCGGTGGCAATTGCGACACCGGGTATGACGTTGCTTTTTTCTATTCTCGTATTTCCAACGGCTCCGGCAATACCCCCGCATAAGGCTATTAGTACATCCCAGATAGTGGGAGAGGTACGGGCGATTAATTCTGAAGAGGGAGTAGAAATAGGTGTGAGTGAAAAGTATATGGTTGAAGCAAGTAGTGCGAAACCGACTTGGAATCCTAGTTTAATAACGGATTGTTTAATAAACTGGATATCATATGTTGCCATTCCGTACCCGATGGCGACAATACCTCCCATGAGCGGGGATATGAGCATGGCTCCGATAATAACGGCAACGCTGTTCATATTTAATCCTACGCAGGCAATTAAAATAGCTGTTACTAAAATAACTAGATTGGGACCTTGTACTGTAGAGTCTTTTCCAATCCGATTGTATATTTCTTCCATGGAGGCACTGTCTTTTCTTAAGTCAAATAAGTCTGTCATCTTATCACCGCCTTATTCTTATTTCTGTATAATTGTATTATAGCATACCGCTGCATTATACAGTATATCCGGTGAATTATATGGAGAAAAAAGCTATGTGTGGTACACGTATTGAATGACAATCAGCATGTATATGGGATATGAAAATTGAAAGTAGAATTGGCAAAGAAAACTTATAAGGTGTTACGACGGTGTATTGCCAGAATAATGTGTGCTAATGGCATGGTATCTGTATATATAATAAAAAATATGGGCATATTCATACGGAGTATGGCAGTGGATTTAAAATCATAAAAATAGAATTTGTCCGTTTCAAATTTTTAAAAAGCGTAAAAATGAATTATTTTTTTATACATGCAGGTGTATTATTTCCTTATATTTTAATAAATTTCTTGTTTTTTTGCATTTTATAAGAGTATAATAAAATATTTATGCTTATTTTGTTATAGTATCGAAATCTGCGATATATATATGGTATACTTAAAAGGTGCCATTTATTTTTTTTGTATCAATTTATTATGATAAAGGAGGTTATTATGGAAAAAATCAGAGTGGGCCTTTTTGGATTTGGCCGTACGGGAAAGCTTGTTGCAGAAGAGCTTATCCATGAGCCGAATATGGAGTTGGTTTGGGTTATTAAAAAGTCACCGAATTCAGAACCGGCATTTGCTGGGCAGGTTTTGCGTCTTCATGTGGATGAGGGGCCTATATATAGTATTAATGACCTCTCTGAGACGTTTTTTAAGGAAAAGCCTGTGGATGTTATTGTGGATTTTTCGACGAGTGCCGCGATTCGATTGTACAAGGATTATATAGGTGAGTCTACCGCGGTGGTGTCGGCTATTTCACATTATGAACCGGATGATTTGGCACTTTTGACGTCGTGCAAGGAAAAGGCTGCCATATTGTATTCGCCGAATATAACGATAGGAATCAATTTGCTGATGATTATTTCCCAAGTATTGGAAAAAGTAACTCCTCATGCGGATATTGAGATCATAGAGGAGCATTTTAAGGAGAAGGAGAGCGTGTCCGGCACGGCTAAAAAGATAGCGGATATGTTGAATTTGCCGCCGTCCTTGATTCATTCTATCCGCGTAGGGAAAACAATCGGCAAGCATATGGTTATTTTCGGTCTTCCTAATCAAACGATCCGTATCAGCCATGAGAGCACAAATCGGGCTGCTTTCGGTCAGGGCGCTATTTTTGCGGTCAACCGCATTGTTCATCAGCAGCCGGGATTATATAGCATGGAGCAGTTTCTTTTGAAGATGTTCCATGAAAATGTACCGGTGTATTGATATCCGTAGAGGATGGCGCGCAGCGGTGTGCCGTATGAAGCGTATAGTTGAAAAATAGTATAAACGTGTTAGTGCATAACGTGCTTCTCCTATGTCCGATATATCATTCTGTATATAGGGAGGCACTTTTTTTAAATAAAGGCTTCTTACTATTTTTCTTTTCGAAAAAAATAGTATAATGGGAACATATAGTATAGATGGGGGTGATTGGTTGATGGATAGGTTTTCATGCAGTAATATCAACGATCCGGAAATGAGAAAAGAATGTAAGAAACAAGTAGTATTAGAAGAATATGAGCGTTTATCTCCGGATTTATTGTTTGAAATTATTCGGCAGGATGGAGAAGAGGAATTGCATCGATCGACGAAGGCCTTGGTTTATTCCGGAATAGCTGCGGGTATTGTTATTTCTTCTTCTTTTTTATTTAAAGCGGTCTTGATGGAGCATACGTCGTTTGTTTCTTGGGGAAATCTTATTGCTAGTCTGGGATATACCGTTGGATTTATTATTGTCATCCTGGGACGGATGCAGCTTTTTACCGAAAATACCATTACTACTGTTGTTCCTTTATTTTATGAACGATCTATGAAGAAATTTATTCAGGTGGTACGGCTTTGGGGAATTGTGTTATTGTCTAATTTACTAGGTACCTGTCTGGCGGCGGCTTTTTTGTCGAATTCATTATTGGTTTCTGCCGATGTGGCGGTACAATTGCATGAGATCGCTGTCCATGTGGTCCATATGGTACCTATGGAAAATATAATTCGCGGTATTCCGGCGGGAATTTTGATTGCCGCTGTGGTGTGGATGATGCCGATGTCACGAAGTTTTAGCTTTTTTATGATTTTATTTTTTACGTATTTTATTTCATTAGGAGATTTTGCCCATATTGTTGTTGGTTCCTGTGAAATGGCATATGCTGTTTTTCATGGCGATGCGGGATTATATCAATATTTTTTTACTTTTTTACTGCCTACGGGTATTGGAAATATAATAGGAGGAACTTTTGTGTTTACGCTGCTTGTGTATGCACAGGTCAGCAGTGAATTATCAAATCATTGAGCGGGGTGTAGGGATTGTGCGGTAATGAAAGCACGGAAAAAGACACAGCCGGCAGATGTAGTGACCCCATAAAGTTAGACCTAAAAATCTAGCTTATGGGGGTCAGTACAAGATTCTGCCGGCTGTGTCTTTTTTTCATATGAGTATACATTTTTTACTGTTCCATTTTTGTTATCGGTTCCAACCCATACAGCCGCCTCGGCCGGAGGAATAACCGGGAGCGCCGTATCCACAATAGTACGATTGTCCGTTGCTATCAGCTGTACTATTTGCGGCAAAGCCTACCCCGATTCCCAGAGCCAGAATGCCTATGGCAACTAAGCCTATGAGTTTCTTTGAGAGCATCATTTGTGTATCACCTCCGAAAGCACATTATACTAGTGCAATGATCTTGGGCTTTGTATGTTCTGCTTTTGATAGGGAACGATCAAAGAGCTTCACGCCTACTAAGCCCAGGGCAAAGGCTGCGATTCCGCCTATACTTTCTGCTTGGGTTATATCATAGCCCCAAGTTAGTGCCGCAAATCTACCGGCTAAGGCCCCGATTAAGGCAGCTAGCAGCGGCATGACAAAACATATGAAGGCACCGATGACAATGTTGGCATCTCGTACTTCAAATTCTACTTTTTGACCGAGTTTTGCATGCAGCGTATTTATGGCTGTGATCGTGATGTTTTCTGCACCCGGACAAGCGCCGCAAGCCATACAGTCAGAGTGTCTGCCGACTTTTACTTCGGCTAGATTATTATCCTTGATAGCGGTAATGGTTCCCACTTCTGTTTTCATAGAAATCACCTCATTCAACATTACTTATTAAATAAATACTAATTTTGTATACATTATAACATGAAAAATTAAATATACAAGATACTTCCTTCAAATCAATTGTAAATTTTTTGTTTCTTTTATCCTTTCATGGGTTTGGCGTGGTATTGGATACAAGTATATAGAGCGTTCGGATTAGTCCTTTAGCGAAGTGATGGGAACTACCATCACGCCATCTTTTCGCGTATATGCTATATGGGACATACCGCAAATAACACAAAGAATGGCTGGTTCATGTTCCTTCAGTATTTTCTTCATTGCTAGCAACTGTTCTGCCGCTTTATCAATTTGATTTGCCCCTAATTTAATTTCAAATGCGCCCCAGCGACCATCGGACAGTTCTACTACGGCATCGATTTCTTTATCCTTCTCATCTCGGTAATGAAATAGTTTGCCCCCGTTTGCTTCCGCATAAATTCTTAAATCACGTTCACATAATGATTCAAACAAAAATCCGAATGTATTTAAATCTTGAAGCAGCATCGTGGAATTAACTCCCAGTGCAGCTACTGCTAAAGAAGGATCGACATAGTGACGTTTCGGTGATTTTCCTACTCGGATGGAAGAGCGGATATTGGGACTAAAGGCAGGCTGATCTTCTAAAATAAAAAGTCGATGAAAGATATCCAAATAATTACTTACTGTATTTCGATCCATTGATTCATTATCATATTCTTGTATATCTTTTACAAGTTTTGTATTACTTGCAACCGTGCATTCGTTGCGCGCCAAAGATCGCAGCAACAGTATTGCTTTTTGATAGTCTCGCTGGATACCATCTACTTTATACATGTCTTCATACACTACAGTATCAAGATATGATTTTGTTAATTCTGTCGAAATTGGAGTTTCTACGTGTAAGCTTCCCGGCCATCCTCCCCGCACTGTTAGATCAATTAGATGACGTAAATTTACGTCTCCCGTAGCAACAGGTTGCAGCTTACCATCAAACAACGCTGCTAAAGATACTTGTCCGTTGGAATCTCCTGATTCATATAATGACATCGTCCGCATACGAAATTTTCCGATACGCCCGGTCCCGCTATGAAGGATTCCCTTGTGTGCCGGTGTGGCTGAACCAGTAAGAATAAAATTACCCTTTTGCGGTCCTTGGTCCACTGCGAAACGGACTGCATCCCAAATAGGGGGAACTTCCTGCCATTCATCTACTAATCGCGGCCTTGGTCCTGCCAATACAAGTTCCGGACTTAATTCAGCCATCGTTCGATTTTGAAAATTATTTGTGGGATCGCCCATATACACCACACTTTCGGCATGATTTAATGAAGTCCACGTTTTTCCACACCATTTAGGTCCTTCTATACAAAGTGCTCCAAACACGTTTAAAAGTTGTGAAATTTTCTTATCCACTATTCGTTCCCGATAGGTAGGTTTTGTCAAAGCCATATCCAAACACCCTTTCGACTCCTGTTTTATGTTTATTTTATCTCATTCAGCAGTTTTCGTCAATCTCATTCAGCAGTTTTCGCCAATTTCATTCAGCAGTTTTTGTCGATTTCATTCAGCAGTTTTCATATTATATAATCAGCGGTTTAAAATGGTACGTTACCATTCGCGTATAGCCAGGTATCCAAGTAAAGGGGATTTTTGGTAAAAAACGTATTCGTTTTTTGGGGTTGGGAGAAAAAAAAATACTACGTGAAGGGAGGAAACCACTCTTTGTTAGGGGGAGAGATTGTACTACGGTTGCAATCACGGAGGGGAGTTTGGTACAATACATCTATCGGAGGGTATTACCGATACAATAAAACTATGATCTTGAACTGAAAAATCTTTTGTTGAACAGAAAGAAGGGAATCCTATGAGCATTTTATTTTCTCCTATATCCATCGGTTCTATGACCGTCAAAAACAGATTTGTGCGGTCGGCTACGCAGGATTGGCTGGGTGATGAAAACGGGTATTTAACAGATCGTTCGTATGCGCTTTATAAAGAATTGGCAAAAAATGATGTCGGACTTATTGTGACGGCCCATTCGTATGTATCATATCCGAGAGGAAAAGCGTCTCCGAAACAAAATGCCGTGTATGATGATTCTTTCATAGAAGGGTACGCTGCATTGGCGACGATCGTTCATGCCTATGGAGCAAAGATCGTCCTCCAGGTTTCTCATGCCGGTGTGCAGACGACACTTGAAAACACTCAGGGCGTTGCGCCGGCGGCAACGAATACACTGACCGAGGCGGAGATACAGGATATCATCCGCTGTTATGCGCAGGCTGTCCGCCGTGCCCAGCTGGCCGGTTGTGATGGGGTACAGCTGCATTTAGCTCATGGGTATTTATTATCCCGCTTCCTTTCTCCGCAGTCGAATCTTCGTACCGACCAGTGGGGGGGATCGGTGGAAAATCGCCTGCGCATCGTTACCGAAATAGTCTATCAATCCCGACAGTGGGTAGGAAAGGATTTCCCTATCTTGGTTAAGCTGAATTCTTCAGGCGGTTTTTTGGGTACGGCGGCCATTCCCATTCAGGATGTCGTGGAAATTGCCGTCCGCTTGGAACAGCTCGGCATATGCGCTATCGAGGTCAGCGGCGGTGTTACCTCGGAGCCTGAAAATTCCTTGTCGTGGCTCGGAATCACAACGGAAAAAAAAGAAGGATATTTTGCGGAAAATGCGAAAATGATCAAGGATGCGGTCCATATTCCGGTGATCCTGGTCGGCGGCCTGCGTTCCCGGTCTGTGATGGAACAGGTTTTGGAAAGCCGGACGGCAGACATGGTCTCCATGAGCCGGCCTTTTGTACGGGAACCGGATCTGGTCCGCCGATTGGCACAGGGACAAGATAAAGCGTCTTGCATTTCCTGCAACCAATGCCGCAACATAGAAGGCATCGCCTGTCCGTTTACTGCGGACTAGCAGCGGGTCTTTCTTTTGAACTCGGTCTGGCGACAGGCCTGCGTGTGCAGGAAACATTTCCATATGAGATAGGAGCGTGTCCACATGAACCATGACGTATTGATTTTGATTGATATTCAGAATATGTATTTTACCGAAGGAGTATTTCAATTACATGAACCTGAAAAGGCAGCGGAAAAGGCGGCCATTCTATTAAAAAAATTCAGAGAGGAACAGAAGCCGGTCCTTCATGTCATGCATCGGTTTCCTGTTGGAGACCAGGCGGAGGGACGCTACCTGTTGGAATTTAATACAGCGGTCCTGCCGCAAGCAGGGGAAACCATCATAGAAAAAGACTATCCTAATGCTTTTTTAAAAACAGGATTGAAGGAAACATTAGATACTCTTCATGCAGATACGCTGGTGATTGCAGGAATGATGAGCCATATGTGCATTGATACGACCGTGCGGGCCGCGCAGAACTATGACTATAAGGTTACCGTGGTAGAGGATGCTTGTACCACGAAGGACTTGGTATGGAAGGGTAAAACGATTGATGCAACAACTGTCCATGCCAGTATCATGGCATCGTTGCAGGGGACATTTGCAACGGTAATGGGAATAGACAAGTTCATGCAGCAGCAATAAACGATTGATGGAAACAAAACATGGATATATTACATAACGGCAGATGACCAGTACAGGGCGCTGGTCATCTGCCGTTATGCGATCGTGTTTTTATTATGACGTTGCCTAGTTTCTTTTCCAGGGTTGCTCGAGAGAGTTTTGCTGTGGTATTTCCGCCTTGGCCTATTTTAAAGGTCATCCCGGCGTTTACCATGTTCTCTCCGCCGCCCATGGATAGACCGGCACTTACCATGGTGTTTTCACTGGGGTGGTAAAACATGCCGATAGCTACAGCGTTGGTATTTTTATAGTTGCCATAGCCGACGGCAAAGTCCAATTTTTCGTCGGGATTTTTCGCTCATGCTGCGAATTTGTCAAAACTCGTCAAATTGAAGGAAGTTTTCCCACTTATATACAGGCTTTAAGCGTTTACGGTACACAATTAAGTGAAAACTACGTTAAGCATTTAGACGGGGACATATGGGAACTCCGGCCCATACGGAACAGGATACTGTTTGTAGGGTGGCATAATGGCAGTTTTGTATTGCTGCATCATTTTATGAAAAAGTCCCAGAAAACACCACGGAAAGAAATAGATAAAGCCAAACGAGAATTGAATGATTTAATAGAAAGGGGTGTTACCTATGAAAAACAGTGCGATCGGTCATAGTTGGGAAGATGCAAGAAAAGAACTTTTTACCCCGGAAGAAAACGCCGCAAGTGATCTCCGAGTGGCATTGATTGGGGAACTTATACAGGCACGGCAGCAAAAGGGAATCAGCCAAAAGGAGTTAGAAAGATTAAGTGGCGTAAAACAGCCGATCATTGCGAGAATGGAAAAAGGCAGTACATCACCTAATTTGAATACGGTACTTAAAGTATTGGCACCGTTGGGCAAAACTCTTTATGTGGGAAACATCAAATAGAATATCCATCAAATGATAATCTGCATCAAAAAGGCCGGCAGTAATATGTCGGCTTATTATTTTTCCCCTGCGTATGTGTTGTAAAACTCCATTAATTGCCTTTTTAGGGCCTGTGTTATCTGTGGTATTAGGTCTGTGTTAAATTTTTAGCATTTTTGCCGAAAGAACAGGATCCGGCTTTCAGAATCAAAAGCTTTTCCATGTTCTCCCGGTATCGTGTTACTTCATGCAATTTCAAAGCAGATCATGAAAAAAGTCAAATTTTCTGTATTTATTAAAAAAGTATTTGCCATACGGTCTGGCATTTTGAACGCTGCTTTTCGTTTGGTGGGGGGGACCGTCATTTAAAATGACACAATTACCGACACAAGCAGAAACACTTATAAAAATTTGTATAAATGAGGCAAATTATGTTCTACTATAATCAATTACACACTATAAAAACAATTTTTAAACTTATTGGTGGAGGCATAAAAGTAATCGATTTAGATAATATCGTTTATATTGAATGTTTTTCTCATATTCAGAAAGTGTATATGAAAGAGTCCATATATCGAAAAGAATATATACGATGTATAGAAATTAGAGAAAGTTTAAATGAACTGTTACGTGTATTTGAAAGAGTATCATTCGGTCAATTTGTTTCTCCGTATATAAGGATACATTATCAACTAGCAAAAAATAACACTAAGCAATCACTCCTCTGAAAAATTGTCCGGAAAAGTGTTGCCAATCCAATTTTGTCTGTCAAAAAAGAAAAATACGTAACAAAGTATAATTTTCACTAGTTAATGATTTAAAAATTGAGGAAAAGTTGTTATACTGTATACGAGAACTACACGTCACATTTTTTGCGGGGGATCAGGGTGAATGAGCATAAGAACTGTATTTTTAATTTAGCCATGCGAGTTTCTAAAAATCGGACGTTACAAGCTATTCAGGATGGCTATCTGTTGATCATTCCGATTGTTGTTATTGATTCGTTTGTTTTGCTGTTTCTTTTTTTGCCTATTCCTGCGTATCAAACGGTTTTAAAAGATGCATCTTTTACGTATGTGTATACCGCTTTGAAACTGATCCATACGAGTTGTTCGGCATATTTTTCCTTGCTCCTGAGTGGTGCCGTCGGCTGGGGAATTGCACGCAAGTGGGGATTGCCGTTGTATCATGCTCTCCTTTTGCCGGCACTGTCGATTTGTTGTTTGTTTATTTTCAGTGGCATTGGTACGGGGCCTTTCAACGCTTCTTATTTAGGAATTCGGGGGATGTTTTCCGCACTTTTGTCGGCTATTATTGCTGGGCGGTTATATGTATTCGTATTTCATCATATGCCAACCTATGATCAAGGACTTTCTCATCGCATTCATGTGGATTTTCAGGCCATGGATAGTTTTCGCTCTTTGGTTCCTATGATCAGCGTGATTGTTACATGCGCGTTTATTCACCAAGGGTTCGTGTATATGACGGGGGGATTTACCGCACAGCAGACAGGGGACCTGCTCATTTATTATCTGGTGTCTTCCATAGCCGAAGAGAGTCGGTTGTTAGTTGGCAATTTATATACATTTTTGGTTCATATATTATGGCTGATAGGGATAAATGGAAAATATTCACTGTATGTTATTACACAGAATTATTATGCAGCATTGCTGCAGCAGAATATTGCTGCGGTGCAGATGGGGCAGGAACCCCGTTATATCATTAACAATGTGTTCAACAGTACGTATGTATGCATGGGCGGGGCAGGATCCGCACTGGCACTGGTGCTGGCTATTTTCTATAAGAGCAGGGACAAGGAAACACAGTTCATTGCTAAAGCTGCCATGTTTCCTGTATTGTTCAACGTCAGTGAGATATTGAATTTTGGTATTCCTATCATTTTAAATCCCGTATTTGCCGTACCCTTTGTGCTGGTGCCACTGATCAATTTTAATATTTCCTATTTTTTTACGGTGATCCATGTTTTGCCTGTCATTACGCAACATATATCATGGACGATACCTCCGTTTTTGGATAGTTATGTGGTATCAGGGTCATGGCGGGGCCCAGCATTACAATTGTTTTTGCTGGGGATTGATGTCTTACTATATATTCCGTTTGTTTCATGGAACGAGAAGGTGAAACAGGCGCAATTTGTTGAACGGGTGCATCATCTGGAACAATATTTCCGGCAGCTGGAGCATGACGGAACCGCTTTGCAGCTGCATGTGTTGGAACGCGAATACCAAGCGATAGCGGTGACCTTGATGAAGGATTTAGCACGAGATCTTCATTTGCGGCGTATGTATGTCGTATATCAGCCGCAGTTCGATGTCCAAAAGAAATTCACCGGGGCAGAGATACTGCTGCGCTGGAAGCATACTAAGGCTGGTTTTGTGTATCCGCCGCTGATTATTGCCTTGGCTAGGATAAGCCAGCGCATGGAGGAATTGGATCAGTTTGTTTTTGATGAAGCCTGCACGGCTATTTCGCAGTTAGATAAAGTACTATGCGGAGCGTATACGGTTTCGGTTAATGTAACGGCCGATTCCTTGCAGCATGCTGCATTGGAAAATCAGATCCATACGGCACTGCAAACATATAACGTGCTCCCTGAACGACTGAGTATCGAAATTACTGAGCAGGAGGTCATGCACAATACAGCCCAGACGATTGCAAAGATCAATCGGCTCAAGAAAGAGGGACACCACTTTTTGTTGGATGATTTTGGAATGGGGCATACATCGGTTGCCTATTTGAGAGAGAATCTGTTTGATGCGATTAAGTTGGATAGTACGATTACACAGGATGTATTGACGAATCACAATCATCAGATTATTATCGCGTCTCTGGTTACGATGAGCAAGACGCTTCACATGTGTGTGGTAGCCGAACATGTGGAAAACACCGCGCAGCGAGATAAGCTGAAAGAGCTGGGGTGCGATATTTTTCAGGGATATTTATACAATAAACCGATGTCTCTTGAGAGTATACTGAATGCTGCCGGGAATTGGCAGTGTGAAATAGAAAATTGTCAGGCAAGGACCTGATCATATGTTTGGAATCGTAAATGTTTTCTGCATGTGTAAGAATGGCGGTGTACATGGTTATTGTGACATGTACGCCGTCTTTTTTTGTCTACAGGAAAAAACATAATATGTACATATATATGTACATATGTAAAGTCACATTGAACGTGCTTTTATTGTGAAAGTATATATTGTAACTGCATAATATAAGCATAGTAGCACTTTAATATATAAATATAAATTGTTATATTTATTAATAAAATTACATATATAAGTTTAATATTTTATATTTAATTAATATTCATATTGACACATTTATAAAATAAGGTTAAAATGTAAGTAAAATAAGACTAGTAATATATGACTTTGATTTTTAGGTTTATTATACTTGTAAGTTGTATATTTGTCCGTGACGATCGTGATTAAAAATAAATAGGGTACGTGTAAAAAAACTTTAATATTTGTCTCTTATTTTAATATATTATTGGTTTAGTATATTTTTAGGGATATCTGTAACTCTTTTACTGTTTTTTGACATACCGGATGATATGGCATTATGTATGCGTGTTAACAAAAAAAACAAGGAATTTTGTATAGGGAAAACTGCTGCCGAATTTGTATTGATTTTATTCACGGAAGATAGGTAGATAGTGACATGCAAAAATGAGTAATGTATCGAGTTCGTTAGCTGGCTGCGAAGTGGTTTTCGATATTTTTAAAAATTTTGCTTTATATTGTTATGCTGGGTTGCGGGGTATATAGTTTCTTATATTTGCATAGGATGGGGAAACGTGAAGAGAAAGATGCTATTGATGGATGTAATAAATGCAGTTTATGCAACACAAACTGCATTTCGTGCAGAAGATGAAACGATTGAGAATGTTTTCCTATACAATACGTGATAATAAAAATTATAAAGTTTTGTGGGAAATATATATGTATAAAATAATGAAAGCAGTGTTGTGGTAGTGTCACTATGTTGCGTTAGTTATTAACAGCGGAAAGGGGCCTGTGTGGATTGGATGTTCTATACGGACCGGTCGGAGATATTTTGTAAAAGCTGTTATCTATACGGACAGATAGTGTAGAGAGAAGAACCGCCTTCTCCCATGTGAACGATTTTTTTAATCAGATAGAACATGCAAATCGAGGATAATCCTGATGGTATCGATAGAACTGTACTTTTTATTATTGCATCAGGAATCTACAGGAATAGCGTGCAATAAGTTGCTGTAAGTTGGCGGAATTCCTCTTACAAACTTATTATAACAAAGGAGGAATATATATGAACAGGATTTTTAATGTGGTCTGGAGTAAAACCAAAAATTGCTGGATCGTTGTTTCTGAATTTGTCGCAACGGGAGGTGGAAAAAGTAAAAAAGTAAGGAAGAGAAAAAATGGAGTGATTACGGCAAGCATGGCTGCCGCTTTACTGTTGTTCAACGTGGGAATGATACAGGCAGCATATCCATTCTGGCCGGTGTATGTGGGAAATACAAAATATGGTACTGATTCCGGCAGTGATGTAAAGGGAAATTATAATACAGTTGTAGGAAATAGTTCCGGGAATCATATAGGGATAGGCTGGCCGGCTTCGTCTAGCGACTATAATAGCGCATTTGGGAATAATTCTGGAAACTATGTAGTGGGAGATTCCAATACAGTGTCGGGAAATAATTCCGGGAATTCCGTGACGGGAGATAACAATGCCGCCTCCGGGAATGGGAGCGGCAGCCAGGTATGGGGTAATTCCAATACGGTGTCGGGAAATAACTCCGGCAATTCTGTGACGGGAGATAACAATGCCGCCTCCGGGAATGGGAGCGGCAACCGGGTAGTGGGAGATTCCAATACGGTGTCGGGGAACAACTCCGGGAATTCTGTGACGGGCGATTCCAATATAGTATCGGGAAATAATTCCGGCAATCATGTAGGAACGTTTTTTAAACATAGCAATTCCAACATGGTGTCGGGAAATAACTCCGGCAATTCTGTGACGGGAGATAACAATGCCGCCTCCGGGAATGGGAGCGGCAACCAGGTATGGGGCGATTCCAATACAGTGTCGGGAAATAACTCCGGCAATACCGTAATGGGAGATAACAATGCCGCCTCCGGGAATGGGAGCGGCAACCAGGTAGTGGGCGATTCCAATGCAGTGTCGGGAAATAACTCCGGGAATTCTGTGACGGGCGATTCCAATACGGTGTCAGGGAACAATTCCGGCAATCATGTAGGAACGTTTTTTAAACATAGCAATTCCAACATGGTGTCGGGAAATAACTCCGGCAATACCGTAATGGGAGATAACAATGCCACCTCCGGGAATGGGAGCGGCAACCAGGTATGGGGCGATTCTAATGCAGTGTCGGGAAATAACTCAGGGAATTCCGTAATGGGAGATTCCAATACGGCTTCCGGCAGCCATGTGGGAAACAAAGTATGGGGCGATCATAACACGACAACCGGTACGGATTCAGGAAACAAGGTACACGGTGACAATAACACGGCGTCCGGTGATAGCAGCGGTAATCATGTATGGGGTGATTCCAATACGGTATCGGGCACGTCTTCGGGCAATCATGTATGGGGTAATGCCAACACCGCATCCGGGACAGCATCCGGGAATCTGGTGAATGGTAATGCCAACACATCTGCGGGTACTGTTACCGGGAACGGAGTCAGCGGCAATGCTAATACAAGTTCCGGCACGGTATCCGGGAATATGGTGAATGGTAATGCCGACACATCTGCGGGAACTGTTACTGGGAACGGAGTCAGCGGCAATGCTAATACAAGTTCCGGGACAGCATCCGGGAATCTGGTGAATGGAGATTCCAATACGGCTTCCGGCAGCCATGTGGGAAACAAAGTATGGGGTGATTCCAACACGGCAACCGGTACGGATTCAGGAAACAAGGTACGTGGTGACAATAACACCGTAACGGGCAACGAATCAGGAAATAAAGTACACGGTGACAATAACACGGCGTCCGGTGATAGCAGCGGCAATCATGTATGGGGCGATTCCAATACCGCATCCGGTACGTCTTCGGGCAATCATGTATGGGGTGATTCCAATACGGCATCGGGCACAGCATCCGGGAATATGGTGAGTGGTAATGCTAATACAAGCTCCGGGACCGCATCCGGGAATCTGGTGAATGGTAATGCCAACACCTCTGCGGGCACTGTTACCGGGAACGGAGTCAGTGGCAATGCTAATACAAGTTCCGGCACGGCATCCGGGAATCTGGTGAGTGGAGATTCCAATACGGCCTCCGGCAGCCATGCGGGAAACAAAGTATGGGGTGATTCCAACACGGCAACCGGTACGGATTCGGGAAGCAACGTTGTTGGGGATTCCAATACAGTTTCTGGAAGCAACTCTGGAAATAAAGTACGGGGAAGTAAAAACACCGTTTCTGGAACGAATTCCGGAAATAAAGTACGGGGATATTCCAATACGGCTTCCGGTACGGATACAGGAAATGATGTGTCGGGAGTTGCTAATACTTCTTCTGGAACGGCAACGGGCAATGATGTGAATGGAATTGCCAATACCTCTTCCGGCACGGTAACAGGAAATGCTGTAACGGGAATTGCCAATACGTCTTCCGGCACCTTCACGGGCAATGCTGTTACAGGAAGCAGCAACACCGCGTCAGGTACCTATGTGGGCAACGATGTGACGGGTAATGCCAATACGTCTTTCGGTATTTCTGCAGGCAACAGCGTTAGCGGCAGTGCCAATACGTCTTTCGGTATTTCCACGGGTAATACGGTAAACGGCAGCGCCAATACGTCTTTCGGTAATGTTGTGGGAGACACCGTTACGGGCAATAACAATACGTCCTTCGGTATTTCTACAGGTAATGTAGTAAATGGCAGCAACAATACGTCCTTTGGCAATTCTTCCGGTAATAATGTAACGGGATCGAATAATGTGGCCATCGGCAATAATTCCGGGAATAATGTGACGGACAGTAATACCGTATCCATTGGCACGAATGCAAATGGCAGTGCGAATAATTCGGTTGCTATCGGCACCGGAGCCTCTGCAACGGGAGTCGACAGCATATCCATCGGACCGGGGAATGTAGTCAGCGGAACCGGTTCGGGAGCTATCGGAGATCCGAGTACTGTTAGCGGTAATAGCTCATATTCTATTGGGAACAACAATACGATCCGTTCCAATACGACCTTTGCTATAGGGAACAATATTACAACGACTACGGATAACAGTATTGTTCTAGGGAACAATTCCTCCAGTACGGCGGCAGTGGCTACATCCGGAACCAGTATCAACGGTAGTTCATACAGCTTTGCCGGAGCCAGTCCTGTCGGCGTCGTCAGCGTGGGGAGTGCCGGCAACGAACGCCAAATCCAGAATGTGGCAGCCGGGCAGGTGAATGCAACCAGCACCGATGCTGTTAACGGAAGTCAGTTATTTGCGGCCTATCAATCCATCGGGCAATTTGATACACGCATTAACCGCGTAGGCGCTATGGCGGCAGCTATCAGCGGACTTGCCCCGCTGGATTATGATAAGAAGAACAAAACCATGATTGCTGCCTCTACGGGTAATTACCGTGGACAAGGAGCCGTTGCGTTCGGAGCTTATCATTATGTGAACCGTGATGTCTTGCTCGGTGCGGCTATGGCCCTGGACAGCGGTGAAAAAATGTGGCGTTTCGGCCTTACCGTGCGGCTTGGCAAATCTTCGCCAGAAATCAAAGCAGTGGATAATTCGGCGGATATTGCAGCACTCAAGAAAGAAATAGAAGCATTGAAGCTGGAAATGGGCAGCGTAAAGACCGAAAAACAGATTGTTAATGAAGCGCTGAGCAATGTCCAGTTTGATTTCGATAAAGCGGATCTTAAGCCGGAAATGGCTCCGTATCTGCTGAAGGTATTGGAATATGCCAGAAAACATGACGGTGAAAAGATTGTGTTAACAGGGAATACGGATAATGTAGGAACGGACGCGTATAATACCGCATTGGCAATGCAGCGTGCCGAGGCTATCAAGTCCTTCTTGGTAACCAATGGGATTGATCAGTCCCGTATCCAGGTTATTTCACTGGGATCCAGCCATCCGATTGCCAGCAATGATACCGACGTAGGCAGAGCGATCAACCGCAGAACTGAAATTCAATAACAAGAGAATATGTAATGGTTACAAGACCACTGAAAGAATGGTGGTTATTCCTCCTAACTTGTGATTTGCAGTACGCCCTCCGGGTTGGATATTATCCAGCCCGGAGGGTGTATTTTACGACGGGGAAAGATACGTCTTTTATCTAAAAATTTTTACAGTTTATTTTATTTATAGGGTTAATATTATAGAGTTAATATAGTATAATATCGGGTAAGGCAGCATGTGGCTGCCGCACATTTTATTCATACATAAAGGATTATTTATTATGGATCAATTATTTTTAGAAAAAGTCGACCAGGCTTTGTCTGTTTTAACCAATGTATATGATGTTGTGCGGATTGTGGATCCTGTAAGCAATACGGTCGTGTATAATCCGGACAGAGAGAGGCCGGCCTTGGAAAAAATCCCGTGCTACCGCGTCTGGAACAAAGATCGTTTTTGTGATAATTGCATTTCCCTGCGCGTACAGCAGGAGCAAACGACTTTATTTAAGTTTGAAATGATAGATACCCAGGTTTTTCTGGTTACGGCCAGCGTGTTTTCCTGGCAGGATACCTCGTATGTATTGGAAATGCTGACGGATATCACACATAAAAGTCTTTGGACTACTCTTATGGAGCATAAGGAAGAAAATTTTGCGGATGCCATTCTGCGTTTTAATGATTTGGTTGTTAAAGATGAACTAACCGGTGTTTTTAACCGGCGATTCATCAACGAACGGCTGCCGGTACAGTTGTTTCATCATGCACTGTCAGGGACTGCGGCCTATTTGCTGATGGTCGATATAGATTTTTTTAAACGTATTAATGATGTTTACGGACATCGGGCCGGTGATGCTGTGCTGCAGCAATTTGCCGGTCTGCTGCAGGCGGCTGTTCCGAATTCGTCAAGTTGGGCGGCCCGGTATGGCGGTGATGAATTCTTGCTCTATCTGGAGGACGTGTCACCTGCGGAAGCCGAAATGATCACCCGTACGGTACACGATTCGTCGGCAGCATTTTCCTTTACTATATCGGAGGGGACCATTCGAATCTCTTGCAGCATCGGGTTCTGTGCGCTTCAGACGGATATGGAAATGCAGGAATGGCTGGAGCGGGTAGATCGGAATTTATACCAGGCGAAACAGAAAGGCCGCAACTCTATATGCGGGTTATAATACGTTTGTTATATACATATACATGATAAGAGGGTTCTTTGATCGTATGGATATATAACCTTCTGCTGCCGAATAGGCAGCAGAAGGTTATTTTTTTGCCTGTTTTTCTGTTGTACATGGGGACGCGGCATATTGCAGTGCCCTCGGATGGAATGCCGGTAACGCGTTACCTAACGCAGCAGAAGAAATAAAATATAAGAGAACAGCAAAAAGAAATATACACTCTTTTTTATTCATAGGCATGCTTGTTAAATATAAATAAAATATAAACAAAATATAAATAATGAAATTTACGTTGCGATTTTGCCTTGGAAAAATCCCTTATATAAGTAGAGGGGTAATTTTCCCGAAACAAAATAATCCATATAGAAGGAGTGTTTTTCTGTGAAACAGTTACAGTGGCTCAAAACGCAGATAGGTATATTTGATACTCCCAAGGTGCGGTATATGCTGCATCAGCCCAATGGCGATTCTTATTATGTTATCTGGTGCATGCTCAAGGATATGGCAGGTAAAATCAATGACCGCGGGTATATCTATCTATCAAGCAGACAGGCAATGACGGTAGAATTGCTGGCCCGTCATCTGGGACGACGGAAGCCTTTTATGGAAAAAGTGCTGGAACTATTCGAGGAACTGGAGCTTCTCGTACGTGAGGAAACCGGTATGATCCGCATACTTACGTGGGAGGAGGATCAGGATTACGAGAAACTGCAGCACCGTAGGGAAAATACCCGTAAACGTGTGGCCGCCTATCGGCAGCGGCAGTCCGCTGCTGCCGGTGGGAGCGGTACATGCGAAAAAGAGGAGATATCCCTGCCGGCAGCGGCCTTACAGACGGAATCCCCATCTCTTTGCGGCGAGGCAGAAAAGGCAGACTTGCCGGAACCGCCGCAAAGAGCTGTTACCTATTATCAGCAGTATTTTGGGATGATTTCTGCCGGGACCGTGCAGGAACTGCGGGAGATGGAAGCCGATTGGGGGGCGGAGGCGGTTTGCGATGCTATTGATAAAGCCTATGTGCAGGGCAAGCCGCATATTCGGTATATACAAGGTATTTTGCGAAATAGTCCGCGATATACGCAGGAGGAACAAGACAATGAATTTGGATTCTCGCCAGCTGTTGCTCGGAAACTTAATCAGTTGCTTTCAAAGACAGGCTCAGCAGATCGATAGCCGCTGGACGGCTATCATTGATGAACTGCTGCCGGATACGATGACACGGGACCAAGCCGAAAATTTGTCGCGAAGACTGATTATCCGGTATCGCTTCCTGCCTTCCATTGCTGAAATTATCGAAGAATGGCGGACGATGTCGCGGGAGAAATGCATGAAAACCCCTCGGTCCGAGATCTGCGTCAAGGATACGGAAAGATCATTCGTATTGCAGCGTCTGCGGCAAATACGGCAGGATGTTGCTGCGGGCAAGAGATTTCCCAAACCGGAAATCTCTCCGGAGGTCACGGCCTTTGTCCGTTTATTTTATCCGGATATCAGTGATGCCTTGATTCGGCGGAACTGGCTTGAAATCATGAATTGCATGCAGCACCGGCAGCAGCAGGAACGGGAACGCAGTCCGTACCGGACGGTCATGCATCTGTGCCAAGATGGATCGATAGAGCTGCGTATGTGGCTCATATCTTCCCTATAGTATGAACTATCATCCAGAAAGGAGGAGTCGGAATGTTCCATTTTCTTCGACATATAGACCGGCAGGCTATCGTACTCATCATGCAGCGCGTGCTGTCGGCGGTTATTCCCATGAAGCCTTATGCTTCGTGCGGATATGCACCGCGTTGTCCCTGTCCGTCGGCACCGATTCAGGAAACAACGGGAGTCGCTATCGGTGATTCCGTTACCATGAATCTGTCCGGCGGCCGGGAGTGTCCCTGCCAGCGGACAGATGTTTTTCAAAATCGTTAAGTAGTATATAGTACAGCATGTTATGGAGCACCTGCTTTATGACAGGTAAGGAGGACGAATAGGATGCTTTGTTTTATAAATCCCGGGCATGACCGTCAGCTTGACAGCGGTGCGGTGAATCCGGTTACAGGAATACGGGAATGTGATGAGGCGTTTGCCTTGGGCGAAATGGTGCAGGCCTGTCTGGAAGAAGCCGGTATCGCAGTACGGCTGCGTCAGGATGATGATCTGGCAGCAGTTTGTGAGGAAGCCAACGATAGGAGTGCGGATCTTTTTGTATCTATTCATTTCAATGCATTTAACGGGAAGGTAAGCGGTACGGAAACACTGGTCAATACCACTCCCGCCAGCCTGGTATTGGGTCATTGTATCCAGCAGCAGGTACAAGCCGTACTGGGGCTGCCGAACCGCGGCTTGAAGGAACGTCCCAAGTTATGGGTTTTGCGGGGGACTATCATGCCGGCTGCCTTGGTTGAGGTATGTTTTATTGATCATATGGCCGATATGACACGATACCAGGCAAAAAAACGGGAAACAGCAGCGGCTATTGCCCGCGGCATCAAGGACTATATGGAACAACAAGCCGCCGCAGCCGTATAGTCGGCCGATGTGTTCCGTTTTAAAGATAAACAAGCTCATGAGCTTTTTATATATCTATAGAAAGGAGGAATGAACTATGGCAGAACGCAATGTAGTGTCCAACAAGTTGAAACTTGTTGTGACCTATACCGATGCAAACAACAAGGAAAAAAATCGTCAAATCACTTTTACGAAATTGAAAGCGGGTGCTGAACCGCAATCCTTGCTGCATGTTGCAGACGCAATCGCCGGTCTTCAGGCAGATACGCTGACAAAAATCGTTGAAACAACGGAAAACGTCATCGAAGCCTAAGCGGTACATTTTATTATTAAAGGAAGGAGGAAAAAAATATGATAAAAACTGAAACGAAAACACTGCAGCTCCAATTTGCCGATACGCAGGGAACTAAAATCAGCTATGCTGTCAAGAACCCGAAGGACGATTTGGATAAAGCAGCTATCGATGCAGCAGCGAAGATTATTATCGACAGCAAATTATTTGCTACGAAAAACGGGGACCTTGCTGAACTGAAAGCCGGCAATATAGTGACCCATACTGTGGAGACAATGGATTAAGTGCTTGGCGTTGTTTAAAGAATGTGTCCGTGCATGTGTGTGCGGACACATTCTTTGATAAACAGGCAGAAAAATGGTACTGGAAGATTGATTTTCTCATTTTATTTTAATGTTTCCAGTAAAAACAAAATATTTTTAATATAAGTTTAATTCTATTAGTTGATTTTCTAAGAATATATTAACTAATCTACGTTACGATATTTTTATTGTTAACGTAAGAAATACATGGAGGATGGATAATTATGACAGAATCATTACGACCCTGGATACGGTCTGCACAACAAGGAAACAAGGAAGCGGTTGCTTTTATCACGGATTGCTTTATGCCGCTGATTCACCATACGGTACAGAAACACCATCATGCTCAGTTGATTTCTCGGGATGAAGCTCTTTCTTCGGCATACCACGGCATGCTGCAATGTATTTTTGAATACGACTTCAACTGGCCCGAGTCTGTTCAATACCATATTACTAAGTATATCCGACGACAAGTAAGCCACAGTGAGCGAGATGTCATGAAGCATCATAAAAACAGAGTAGATATATATGATTCAGGAGGGAATGATGACGACGTAGATAGTTTTGATCGGTTTTGCGATCCGAAAGCTATCAATCCGATTGATGCTATTATTAAAAAAGAAGAAATAGATCATATCAAGAAAATTATAGACCAACTACCGTATGAATGGCAGCAGATATTTATCCTGCAATATAAAGGATACCGTTTTGTTGAAATAGCCAAAAAAATGTATATTACGGAAAGCGTAGTACGACACCGCTTTTATCGCAGCCTCCAAATTATCCGCAAAAAAAGATCTCGGGCACCGACCGATTATCCAATACCATACTTACATACTTGATATTATATGTGTGCGTACCATTCTCCTCGACGGCTTCCTTTCATCAGCAGAAGATGAAGATAGGGCCTTTTTTTTTGCCTGGATTTACCCGGAAGTGGAAAGGGCAAGGTCTAACCTCTCCGACCTCGCTACACTCGGCCACCTAGAAAACAAACTAAGCGATTCGCATGCCTTTGTGCGTCACTTCATTCCTGCAAAAGCAGCTCTCTGCTTATCTCCTGTCAGGAGAGGCTTTTAAGAGATTTTTGTAAAAAAGTAGTTGCCCTTCGGCTCTCCTGTCAGGAGAGCTGGGCGCGGAGCGGTCTGAGAGGTTGCCTTTTTTCTTTATTCCTTGTTTTATTATTTTTATATGTCTGGCTTATTTTTCGACAGCGCGGTTATTTTTACGGTGTCGTATATGCTTTCCTGTTCAACGCGTTTTACATCAAAATGCAGCAATTTAAAGGTAAATTGCAGAATGACGCCGATCCCTAATACGGAGATAACGGTTCCCAGGCCTACTTTGGCACCTAACAGCCAGCCAATGATAAGGACCGTGCCTTCCAATAATCCGCGGATCGCTCCGATAGGTACGTAGGGCAGACGTTTTCCCAGTGCGACCATCAAGGCGTCACGAGGTCCACAGCCGAGGGAGGCGCCGATATAAAAATAGCTCCCGATGCAGATGATGACTTGTCCCGCGAGGAGCATGACCAATCCCAGTTCTATAGTGGTCATTTGCGGGATACTATCGGTATATTGAATCAGATCAACAAATTTTCCAATGAGTATGGCATTGAGGATTGTACCCAATCCTATTTTTTCTTTTAATGCCAGATCAATTACAATGATGATCAGGCCGGTAATGACGACGATATTGCCGTAAGAAAGATGCGTTAGATAGGCACCGCCCATACTGAAGGCTTCCCAAGGTGCCAGACCGATATTGGCTTGTATGGTCAAAAAGGAGCCAAGGGAAAACAGAAATAGTCCAACTATCAAGCGAGTTATTCTTTTTATATAGGTAGTCATGCGGAGATTCCTCGTGTATTCATGATATAGAAGCATCATAATTTGTACGTCACTGTTCGTTGCGTTGCAATAGGCAAGACGGCCATTGGTTAGAATAGGGTTTTTGATGCAGCATTCCATTTGGTTACTATAATGGATACATTTTATTATAGCGGATACAATACGCTATATCACGTCATTTGTCAAGAGCGTACCGGAGTACTATTCTTATAAAATAATAGAACTTCTGTTTTCTTGTTAATTTTGATAAAAAATGGTATCATATTATTTATAATTATGGAGTATATTATGTAATATACTAGAAAGGTTGTGGAGGTATGAAAAGAAAATCATTAACGCTGGCGGTTATGTTAGCAACGTGTGTATCGTCTTTGGTATTGGCGGCACCACAAACGCAATGGCAAAAAGGAGAGTTCCAAGTTGATTTAGGTGCTTGGGATGTACAAGCAGAAGCCAAAATACAGGATCCTTTATATGTAACAACGGATAAGCATTGGAATTTTGTCGGTGGGGTTACATATGGATTAACTGACAAATGGGGATTACAGTATGCGTATTATGGCCTTAAACCGGATATGGGGAATTTTAATCAGGGCGGCGATGGTCCTGTAGACGGTCCTGTAGCCTATGAAGCGGTAGGCGGTAGTGCATCTATGAGCGGTCATGAACAGGAAATCAATTTATTATATTCGTTAAATAAAAATGTGGCTGTATATGGTGGTTGGAATCGTATTCAGGCATCCTTTACTGATTTTGGCTACAGCAATGATCAAACTAATAATGTAGCTCAGTTAGGCGTTATTCTGAAAGCACCTATTACGGACAATTTTGGAATGTATGCCAAGGGTGCTGTGGGAACGAAAAAGACAACTGTGTGGGAAGCCGGGTTGGATTATAATGCAACCAAAGATTTAGATATTAACTTGGGATATCGGAATGTAAATACAGAAGTCAACGTTTCAGGCGCTGACGATCATAATATTACATTCAAAGGCTTTATTACTGGCATATCGTATCGTTTCGGCGGCGGTGGACATCATGCGGTAGTGCAGGAAGCTCCGGCACCGGTATACCAGCCTGTTGTAAATACACCGGCACCTGTCGTAACACCGGCACCGGTACAGAAATTGGATTATTACATAGACAGCATTCATTTCGATACGGATATGGATACGCCTATGGCATCGGAACAGCCTAAACTGGATCATTTTGTTGCTGCAGCCAAAGCGAATCCGAATAATGTTTTTAAGCTTGTTGGTAATACTGACAGTCAGGGAAACGCTGCATATAACGAAAATTTGTCGAAAAGACGGGTGGAAAATATTGCCAACTATGCAGCAAACCAGGGCGTACCGGCTAGCCAGTTGAAGGAAAGCTACCATGGGCAAAATAAACCAGTTAATACAAATGATACGGATCAAGGGCGTGCGGATAACCGCCGTGTAGATATTTATATGAACAAATAAGCTAAGTTTGTTTATTGGTTTATTTATACTAAAAAAGGCTAGACAAAATAGGTAACATGATCTATTTTGTTATAGCCTTTTTTTGTTGTGCTGCTGCAATAGTATTATATATGTGTCTAATCTATCCGGTAGATTATCTAAGGAATCCGCATGTGTTGCGTGCAGGTATTATTTTTCTATTTCATGAGGATGGTTTTTCTTTTTATGTGCTTCTTTTAGTTTTTGCAGTTCTCGCAGTTCGGGAGGGGGAACTTGCATGCCGCAGCAGCCTCCTCCCGTGTTTTCCGTACAGCCTTTGCTGAAGCCGACGATTGCTTTTTTAATTTCTTCTAACCGATGCATGAATAACGCCTCCTTGTTTTTTTTCTGAAACTCTATAGTGATACTATCCTTAGTATAACAAATTTCATGGGATTTGTGAATATTTATTCTTCGTTAATAGCCATAATCGAATTGGAGTATTTTGCCGGAAATTCTTGCATACATAACTTGTATAGCTAGGTGCAGCATGCTTTAAAAGGACTGCCGGTATCATATTTTGATTGGCCGACAGGTAATTATTTAGCATAGGAATTGTTTTTCTGTTTGTTAGCCTTCGACTTTGTTTACGGAACGTGTATAATGGAGGAAGATGGATATGTGCGGATGAAGAAGCATGTGGCTTCCTTGCTGTATTTATAAGGCGGCGGGCTTTTTTCTGGTGATGTCTGACAGACATTTGTCTGTTGCGGCAGCCTGTGCATTTTAAGGAGAACCTGTATAAAAATAACACTTTTTTGTCTAGTTTTTTTACTTTATTGTTTGCACTTTTTACATGTATATTATTACCAAAAATAAAATGATATAATAATTTATCTGAAGAATTTTGATGAAATACAGTATGCTGATGGTGAATGTGCAAGGGTAAAAGACTAGTATAGAGGTGACTGGGATTGGATTTGATACAACAGGTTAAGGATGCAGGTATTATCGGGGCCGGCGGTGCCGGGTTTCCTACCTATGCCAAATTAGGTTCTGCGGCTGAGTATATGTTGATGAATGCGGCGGAGTGCGAGCCATTATTGCGTGTGGATCAGCAGGTATTAGCCGTGTATACGGATCGTATATTGGCAGGGTTTGAGGCGGCAGCACAGGCGGTACAGGCGGAGCATGCTATTATTGGCATTAAGAAAAAGCATAGCCAAGTTATTACTTTGCTTCAGAAACGAATAGGGGAGTTGCACAAGAAGATAGAGGTTTTTGAGCTGGCTGATTTTTATCCGGCAGGAGACGAACAGATATTGGTATATGAGGTGACGGGGCGTATTGTTCCCGAAGGGGGGATTCCCATCAAGGTTGGGTGTGTCGTAGTGAATGTGGAAACGGCACTGAATATCGGACGAGCACTGGAGGGACTTCCGGTTACAGAGTCCTTTGTGACGGTGTCCGGCGATGTGCCGCATCCGTTTACGGCACCGATCCCCGTAGGGACGCCCATGCGGGCGGCAGCCGCACAGGCGGGTATCACGGATCTTACCGGATATGCAGTGATTGACGGCGGTCCGATGATGGGCAAGGTACTAGATGATGATAGGGCGACGGTTATGAAGAAAACAAAGGCCTACATCATTTTGAAACAGACGCATCCCCTTATTTTGACAAAAACGGCGACAGATCGGCAGGCCTTGCTGGAAGGACGAAGTGCCTGCGAACAATGCCGCATGTGTACGGATATATGTCCGCGTCATTTATTGGGACATAATCTCCAGCCGCATTTGCTAATGCGGGCCGTAAAATATAATCTTGCCCGCTTGGAGGAACTGACGCAGGCCAACTTGTGCAGTCAGTGCGGCGTGTGTACGTTATTTGCTTGCCCGGCGCATTTGAAGCCGCATCAAATCAATTTTATGCTGAAACAGCAGCTCGGTGCTAACCGTATTCGATATATACCTAAAACCACGAATTATGAAGCTCATTCTGCCCGTGCGTACAGGCGGGTGCCCGTGAAGCGGTTGATTTTGAGATTGGGGCTTGCGGAATTCGACCGGGAGGCGCCGTTGACCGCATGGTCCGGATCTTATCCGGAAGTCCGGATTTCCCTGCAGCAGCATGTCGGAGCCCCGGCGCAGCCGATTGTTGAAGCCGGTACGGTTGTCGAGAAGGGACAATTGATTGCGGCGGTTCCCGAAGGCGCATTGGGTGCTACCGTTCATGCCAGTATCAGCGGCACGGTTACACAGGTCAACGAGAAGGAAATTACGATAAAGGTGGGATGATTCATGTACAAAGCAATAGGAATGCTGGAGGTCTCCAGTATTGGCAAAGGTATGTATGCGAATGATTTGATGTTGAAGGCTTCGGAGGTAGGAGTCGTTACGTGCGGCTCTGTCTGTCCGGGAAAATATATTTCTATTATTCACGGCGATGTGGCCGCGGTAGAGAATGCGGTCAAGGTAGGAATCCAGGCCAGTGCAGGGCAGTATGTCGATTCCATTGTGATTCCCAATGTGCATGAAGGCGTTTTTCCGGCTATTACGGGAACTACGATGCCGGAACATCGGGATGCGTTGGGGATTATAGAATCCTTTTCGCTGGCATTTATGATCCGTGTCGCCGATATTGCCTTAAAGGCGGCGGCGATCCAGGCCATCGAACTGCGTCTGGGGATGGGCTTGGGCGGGAAAGCATATTTTACGTTCACCGGAAATGTGGGAGCTGTTGAGTCTGCCGTCAAGGCTGTTCTGACGGATGCCGGAGAAAACGGACTTCTCGTAGATACGGAAGTGATTCCCCATCCTTCTAAAACATTTTGGGCCACGTTGTTTTAAGTCTTGGTGCTCGTATTTCTTCGGTTCCTATATCGCGTTGAATTATATATTTCGGTACGTCTGGCAGATAACTAGGATAGTGTTGTGTTAGCGTGTTTAACTATTACAGCTTTATGAAAAGCTGTGGAAAGGAATATAAAATGACGACATTTACACCGACTAAGGACGTTACAGTCAAACAAGTAGTAAAGAGTATCATGAATGATTATACCAATGCCACGGGGATCGCCTGCGTATATGTAGACATTAAGGGAAAAGAACGATCCTATAAATATAACTTTACCAGTTTTTGCCAATTTATGCGGAGCATTCCCCAGTTTCGTGATAAGTGCAACAAATGCGATGTGAATGGTGGATTGGAAACTTTTAAAAACCGATTTTGCTTTCCCTATCGATGTCATGCCGGATTAGTAGATTTTGCAGTACCTATTGTGTGCGCGAACCAGTTGAACGGATTTATTGTTTCCGGACAGATGGCTTCAGAGGACATGCGGATTCCCAAATTTCAAAATATAACAGAATGGTCGGATATTAACGGAATGTACAAACGCTATCAGAATGTACCCCATTACCGGTATGAGGAAATCATGAGTGCTTCGCGTGTATTGAATACCTTGACGACGTGTTATTTCCCCTTTAGTGACATCCAATTGAATACGCTGTTTCCTACCAATGAGATAGGCAGCGAACCTGCCAGGGATTTGAGTGCAATTACACGGCCGGAGATCTGCAAGACCGTAGAGTATGTCAAGTCTCATTTGTGCTGCAATTTAACACTGCATAGCATTGCGGATGAAGTATTTCTCAGTGAGTCGTATCTTTCTAAATTATTTAAGCAAGAAATGAAAATGAACTTGATGCAGTATATTAATCAGTGCCGCATTATTGAGGCACAGCGTATGCTGACGCAGTCCAAATGGTCGGTGGATACGATCAGCCGGCATTTGGGGTATCACCGCACCAGTTATTTCTGCAAGATATTTAAACAGCTTGCAGGAGATACGCCGCATGCCTATCGAAAAAAACATGAAATGGATTGACACATTATTTGGAGGAGATGATGGAAATGGGCAACTGTCATTATACGTACATGACGTCGGAGGCGGTGACCGAGGGACACCCCGATAAAGTATGTGATCAGATTTCAGATGCTATTGTAGATGCCTATTTAATACAGGACGAAGCATCTCATGTAGCAGTAGAATCGTTTGTATCGGGTAATTCATTGACCATTGCCGGTGAAGTATTTTCGCAGGGTCATGTAGATATAGCGGCAGTTGCCCGTCAGGTAATCCGGGATATTGGGTATACCGATCCGGCGCTGGGGTTTACGGCAGATACGTGTCTTATATTTTCTAATATGCACCGGCAATCGGCAGATATTTTCCAAGGGGTAAAAAAGGATGGCGATGATACGCAGATCGGCAGCGGCGACCAAGGAATTATGTATGGGTATGCTACCAATGAGACTCCGAATTATATGCCCGTTACCTGCAATTTGGCACAGGCCATGGTTCGTCGACTGGATACGGTGCGGCACCAGACGGTCATGGGCAAATTGCTGCGGCCCGACGGAAAGTCGCAGGTCACCATGCATTATGATGCCAACGGGCATGCCGACGGGTTGCACAGTGTCATCGTTTCGGCGCAGCATGCGGAAACGGTGGAACAGGACACACTGCGGCAACTGATCCGGCAGGTCATTATCGAACCGGTTTGCGGAACCTGGCTCCGGCCGCAGACACGGATCCATATCAATCCTACGGGGCGGTTTGTGGTAGGCGGTCCGGCGGGAGATACGGGACTGACGGGGCGCAAGATCATGGTCGATACGTATGGGACTATCGCTAAGCACGGCGGCGGTGCTTTTTCCGGCAAGGATGCGACGAAGGTCGATCGCAGTGCGGCCTATATGGCCCGGTATGTGGCCAAAAATATTGTGGCTGCCGGGTTGTGTGATCGTTGTGAGGTATCTATTGCCTATGCCATCAGCGGAATGTACCCGGAGGCGGTACAGATTCAACCGTTTTGCACGGAGCACGTGCCGCGCAGCCGGATCGAAGAAGCCGTCCGACACGTATTTTCCTTTGCGGTAGCTGATATGATCCGGACGCTCGGATTGCGCAGGCCGCAGTTCAGAAAGACGGCGGTATATGGGCACTTTGGCAGGGAAGAGGAAGGCTTTTTATGGGAACGCACGGATAAGAAGGACGAATTGCGGCGGTTAGCCGGAACGTAAATAGTGATAGCAGAGCACCATCAATCGTGGTATTGGTGGTGTTTTTTTTGTTTTTATGCTGCCGGCGGCGGTCATTTTCAGACGAAACAGACGGCTGTTTTTCTGTGGGAAAGAGAGACTATCAAAAAAGTGTTATTTCCGAAATAGGCGCATAATTTTGTTGTATTAGATCATGCTATAATTTATTCGAAACATCAGGTTGAGATTATTGCATAGGCCTAGATACATCGCGATTTGATGTCATACGTTAGCAGTAAAATACTAAGGAGGTATTGTTATGGATGTGTTAGAAAAAGGGTTTTCCCAACCGACTGATCGAATCAAAGCATTACGGAATGCAATTTACGATGCGACACCAACAGTAGAAGCAGATCGCGCGGAATTAATAACGGCTTCGTATAAAGAAACAGAAGGGATGCCGATCGTTATTCGCCGGGCTAAAGCGGTGGAAAAAATTTTGAATGAAATCCCGATTGCCATTCGCGACAATGATTTAATTGCCGGGGTACTTACGGTCAGCGGGCATGGTTGTCAGATTTATCCGGAATATTCTTATGACTGGGTAGAAAAAGAATTTGATACGATGGCTACTCGTATGGCGGACCCGTTTGCGATTCCTAAAGATACAGCCAAGCGGCTGCATGAAGTGTTTCAGTACTGGCCGGGTAAAACGACGAGTGAATTAGCGACATCCTATATGTCCCAACCGTGCTTGGATGCGCAGGCTAACGGCATTTTCACTGTCGGCAATTACTATTTTAACGGGATCGGCCATGTCTGCGTGGATTATGGCAAAGTGCTGCAGAAAGGGTTTGCCGGTGTTATTCAGGAAGCGGAAGAAGCGAAAGCGGCATTGACGCCGCTGGATCCGGAATCCATCAAGAAGCAGCAGTTCTACGATGCCGTTATTATTTCGTATCGGGCAGCGATTCATTATGCCAACCGCTATGCCGATCTGTGCAGCCAGCTGGCAGCGAAGGAAAGCAATGCCGCCCGCAAAGCGGAATTGACACAGATTGCCGCCAACTGCCGCCACGTTCCGGAACATCCGGCAACCACGTGGTGGGAAGCTTGCCAGTCCTTCTGGTTCGTACAACTGATTTTGCAGATCGAATCCAGCGGTCATTCTATTTCGCCGGGCCGTTTTGATCAGTATATGTATCCGTTCCTGGCGGCTGATACGAGTATCAGCCATGATTTTGCACAGGAACTCCTGGATAACATCTGGATCAAATTCAATGATTTGAATAAAACGCGGGATGATGTATCCGACCAAGCGTTTGCGGGATATGCATTATTCCAGAATATCCAGTGCGGCGGTCAGAATGAAGACGGTATCGATGTGACCAATCCGCTTTCTTACATGATGATCGATGCCGGTGCCCATGTGGCTATGGCGGCACCGTCCTTTTCCATCCGGTACTGGAACAAGACCCCCGATGAATTCTTGTACCGGGCTTGTGAACTGGTTCGTCTCGGATATGGCTATCCGGCTATGTACAATGACGAAGTCATTATCCCGGCACTGGAAAACCGCGGGATCAATTTGAAGGATGCCCGCAACTACTGCATCATCGGCTGCGTAGAACCGCAGGTTCCTCATAAGACCGATGGCTGGCATGATGCGGCTTTCTTCAATATTGCCAAGGTCCTCGATGTTACGCTCCATAACGGTCGCAGCGGCAAGACGCAGTTAGGGCCTAAGACCGGAGAAATGAAAGATTTCCAGAACCTGGGCAGCTTAATGGTAGCCTATAAAAAACAGATGAGTTATTTTGTACGGCTCCTAGCTGAAGCGGATAACTGTGTCGATTTTGCTCATATGGAACGCTGCCCGCTGCCGTTTGAATCCGCGTTGGTAGATGACTGTATCGGACGCGGCAAGAGCGTGCAGGAAGGCGGTGCTATTTATAACTTTACCGGTCCGCAGGCCTTTGGTGTTGCCGATAACGGCGACTCTTTCGCGGCGATCCAGAAACACGTATTCGAAAATAAAGAAGTTACAATGGCGCAGTTAGCGGAAGCGATGGATCACAACTTCGGCTGTGATGATGCGACAGGAAAGATGAATCAATGGTTTGGCACGGGCGGCGGTCAGAGCTGCGGTAGTGATGCCAATATGGATGAACGCCAGATATATGAAGCCGTAAAACGTATTTTGAGTGCCAACGGCAATATTGACATTGACGAACTGCAGCGGGATCTTAAAACCGGAACGGCAAATTGTACAGCTCCGGCGAATACAGGAGATGCAGCGCAATATCAAAACATCAAACGCATTATGGAAAATACAACGTGGTTCGGCAATGATGATGATTTTGTCGATCAGATCACACGGGAAGCCGGACAGATTTATGCCCGTGAAGTGGAAAAATACAAGAACCCTCGCGGTGGTCAATTCCAAGCCGGCTGCTATCCGGTATCGGCGAACGTGCTTTTCGGTAAAGATGTAGCACCGCTTCCGGATGGACGTCTTGCCTGGACCCCGCTGGCCGACGGTGTATCCCCGCGTGCCGGCTGTGATACGAATGGTCCTACGGCGGCAGCGATGTCTGTAGCGAAACTGGGACATGAAATCTTCTCCAATGGTACCTTGTATAATCAGAAATTCAGTCCGTCTGCGCTGGCCGGAGATGACGGCTTGAAACGGTTTGAAGCCATGTGTCGAGCGTATTTCGAAAATAAGGGAATGCATGTACAGTTCAACGTAATCGACAGAGCTACGCTCCTTGATGCACAGCAGCATCCGGAAAATCATAAGGATCTGGTTGTCCGGGTTGCCGGGTATAGTGCACAATTTATTTCCCTGGCCAAAGAAGTGCAGGATAATATTATTTCCAGAACGGAACATACATTTTGATTCCCTGTGCGGATCATACCCGTGAGAAAGGGAGGATATGATGGAAATTCAATACCAAACAGAGGGCGATATCTTTGATATCCAGCGATTCTCACTGAATGATGGTCCCGGGATCCGAACAATCGTATTCCTGAAGGGCTGCCCCCTTTCCTGCTGGTGGTGCAGCAATCCGGAATCGCAGCGACGCAGACCGGTTGTCATGTACAATGAAGCGGAATGTCTGCATTGCAGACGTTGTGAAAGTGCTTGCAAGCAGCAGGCCGTTATGTTTACCGAGGACGGCACGCGGCATTTTTCTTATGACAAATGCATCGGCAGCGGGGATTGTGCTGCCGTGTGCCCGTCTCAGGCGCTGGTCATGAAGGGCAGTCGGATAACCGTTGGCAATTTGATCAGTGAACTGAAAAAAGAACGGTCTATGTTCCGGCGTTCCGGCGGCGGTGTTACCTTGTCCGGCGGTGATCCGCTGATGCAGATCGATTTTGCGGTGGAACTGCTTAAGGCATGTAAAGCGCAGGGCTGGAATACGGCAATCGAAACGGAATGTTGTGCCGAACGAGAAGATATACTGCGGGCCGTTCCGTATATTGATCATATCATGGTCGATATCAAGCATATGGATGAAGAAAAGCACCGTACATTTACGGGTGTTTCCAATCGGCTGATCTTAGAAAATATCAAGGCCGTTGCCGCTTTTTCACCTATCACGATACGGGTGCCGGTGATTCCTCATGTGAATAATACGGAAAAGGAAATTGGCGATATTGCCCGTTTTGCTGCTACCTTGCCTAACGTCCAATGTGTCAATCTGCTGCCGTATCATTCGCTGGGTGAGAATAAATATAACATGCTCGGGCGCGAATATAAAATGAATCGCCTGAGTGCGAAACCGCTGGACAATGCAGCGTTAGAAAAGTATCGTTCCCTTGTGGAACAAGCAGGTGTGCCTTGTAGAATAGGCGATGAATCCTAAAGGAGGGACATTCATGGATCAGGAATTATTAGAAAAAGTGATGAACCAGGTAAAGGCGGAACTGAATACTGCCGGCGAACAAAGTAGCAGTAAGGGGGATGCTTCCGGGATCAATCACGCAACAGGCAGAACAGAGTTTGTAGGGACATCGGTAGGCGATACGATAGGATTGGTTATTGCCAGCGTAGATCCGATGCTCAAAGATTCGATGAAATTGGGAAAATTCCGTTCGATCGGAATTATCGGCGGACGTACGGGAGCAGGTCCGCAGATCATGGCGGTAGATGATGCGGTCAAAGCAACGAATACAGAAATTATTTCTGTTGAAATGCCGCGTGATACGAAAGGTGGTGCCGGACACGGCTCCTTGATCATCATCGGGGCGGAAGATGTATCCGATGCTCGCCGTGCGGTAGAAACGGCACTTTCCGTATTACCGAAATATTTTGGCGATGTATACGGCAATGAAGCCGGACATTTGGAATTCCAATACTCCGCTCGTGCCAGTTATTGCTTGGAAAAAGCAATGGGTGCCAAATTTGGCAAGGCCTTCGGCATGACTTGTGCCGGACCGGCAGCCATCGGTGTCGTGTTGGCGGATACGGCGGTCAAAGCGGCGAATGTCGAAGTTGTCGGCTATTCGTCTCCGTGCAATGGCGGTACCAGCTATTCCAACGAAGTTATCTTATGTTTCAGCGGTGATTCCGGTGCGGTACGGCAGGCGGTCAAGGCAGCTATCGCGGTAGGCAAAAAACTGTTGGGGGCACTCGGCAGCGAACCTAAGTCTACAACGACACCGTACATTTAGGTACAACTATTACAGAAAATTATAAACTGGAGGAATTATCATGACAAATGAAGCATTAGGTATGGTTGAAACGAAAGGCCTTGTAGGCTCCATTGAAGCAGCGGATGCAATGGTAAAAGCTGCGAATGTAACTTTAATAGGATATGAAAAAATCGGTTCCGGATTGGTAACCGTTATGGTACGCGGTGATGTAGGCGCTGTTAAAGCGGCTGTTGATGCCGGTGCTGCGTCGGCTAAAATCGTCGGTGAAGTTGTTTCTGTCCACGTTATTCCTCGTCCCCATACGGATGTAGAAAAAATCCTGCCGCATTTGGACTAGGTCGTCGATGAGGTGATATTTTGGATATCAACGGAAATGAGTTCAAAGAAATGGTCATGCGTATTGTGCGGCAGGTCTTACAAGAACAACAACATTCGGCGCGCCGATTGTACATCGTCTTTGAGGATTCCTTTGATGTTCGTTATGATACCTTCTTGCGTTCTCTTACAGGAGACTATGAGGTCTGCGCTGTTGTCCCCGATCACTGGCCGGGGTCTCCTTTGGCACAGCGTATCACGGATTCCTGTACGTGTTGTAAGCTGATAGGCCGGACGGCGTCAGTGGATCTAGCTGTATCCGATTCACTGACCGTTTATCCGGTAGCCTCGCGGAACGGTATTGTCAAGGCGGCGCTGGGCATCTGCGATACCTTTGAAACGCAGTGGTTTCAACGATGTTTGTCAGCAGGAGCAGCGGTGCGCCTGTTGTTGTCGGGACTGGAACCGTTTACGGGAAACGAACCGAAACCGTACAGAGAACGAATCTTATCCTATTACCGCATCTTATTGACGTATGACGTAGAAATCGGTTTTTGGGAAACCTTGGAACAGCTGTCTGATGCCCGTTTTCAGGCACTGCCGGGGGAACCTCACGATACCGTACCTGTTCGGGCGGTCCGTACGCCGGGGCGGCAGATCATTACGGCTGCCGATATAGCCGGATACGCCGCGGGGAGCAAGGTATCGATTTCTGCAGAAACGATTATTACTGCTTTGGCACGAGAACGGGCAGCAGATAAAGACATTCAATTTGTAACTAGGTAAAGAGGCAGGTGAGTACAAGTGGAACAATCTTTAGGACTAGTCGAAGTACGAGGATTGAGCGGAGCGATCGCGGCAGCCGATGTTATGGTCAAAGCGGCTAATGTGACACTCGTCGAACTGGAAAGTGCCCGCGGCAGCGGGATGATGACGGTAAAAGTACGCGGCGACGTAGGTGCTGTCAAAGCGGCGGTGGAAGCCGGCAGTGCGGCGGCGATTGCCTGCGGTGCGTTTGTTTCTGCCGATGTTATTGCCCGGCCCATTGCCAGTACGGAAACGATGTTCCTTGATCCGTCCAGACGGCGTGAACGACCGATGTTTTACAACAGCCGGATGATGCCGGCAGCCGTCGCGGATTCTCCTGCGGGCTCACCGCAGCCGGCAGAACCACAATCCGATCCGACAGCCCGTGAGGCGGCAGCGGAAACCGTGTCTGACACAGTGGCTGCGGCAGATTTGAAAACGAAAGAGATAGCGGAACCAGAAAAGACGGTCACAGAAGAAGCAAGTGCTTCTCCGCAAGAAACAAAGGCAGTACCGGTAACACCCGTAAAAAAAACACGGAAAGGCAAGACAACGGCTAAACGCCGAAACACTTCGAAAAAAACGCAGGATGAATAGTAAAGAAGGGATTCGATCATGAAAATTGCAAAAGTAACAGGATCCGTCGTTTCAACCAAAAAGGAAGAAGCTTTAGTGGGATCTAAGCTCATGATTGTCCAATTTGAATCGAGTACAGGTGCTGCATACGGCAATGAAGAAGTTGCCGTTGATTACGTAGGTGCCGGAGTCGGTGAACTCGTACTGGTAGCCAGCGGATCCGCTGTACGTACGCGAGATGCAAATCATGAAAAGCCGGTAGATTTGGCTATCGTCGGCATTATTGATTACGTGAATTAGACGGTGCGATAGTACTTCGCCTGCTGCATGATATATATCATAAGGAGGAATAAAAAATGGCAAATGAAGCATTGGGAATGGTAGAAACAAAAGGCCTGGTCGGCTCTATTGAAGCTGCCGATGCGATGGTAAAAGCTGCCAATGTATATTTGATAGGGTATGAAAAAATCGGTTCGGGACTGGTAACGGTCATGGTCCGCGGTGATGTGGGAGCTGTCAAGGCTGCCGTTGATGCGGGGGCTGCTTCGGCGAAAGCCGTGGGACAGGTCGTATCCGTCCATGTTATTCCTCGTCCGCATGCGGATGTGGAAAAGATCCTGCCCCATTTGGCACAAGAAACTCCGGATACAACAAAAACGGAGTAGGAAAAAAAGGCAATTTACGTGTATGTTATAAATTGCCGTATAGGAAGGGGCATTTGCAATAATGGAGGAGCAAGATTTATTTGATCGTATTACAGCACGGATACAAGGTAAGGTCATTCAATACGATAAAGGAAAAATCAAAGTAGGTGTATCCAACCACCACGTACATGTGAGCCGTGCGGATCTGGATGTATTATACGGTGCGGATTATGCATTGACCCAAAAAAGCAAGCTGGGCCAGCCGGGACAATTTGCGGCAAAGGAAACAGTGACCTTGAAAGGGCCGAAAGGCGAATTTAAAAATGTGCGAATTTTAGGGCCTATCCGCCAACAAAGTCAAGTGGAAATCAGTAAGACCGATAGTTTTCGCTTGGGCATCGCGGCTCCGATTACCCTATCGGGTCATCTGGAAGGGACGCCGGGCATTACGCTCATCGGTCCCCGCGGTTCGGTGGAATTGCCGCAGGGTGTTATTATTGCCAAGCGGCATATCCACATGACTCCGGCACAGGCTGCAGAACGGGGACTCCATGATAATCAAATCGTATCCGTTGAAACCTTCGGGGAACGGCAAGGGATGCTGGGTGATGTGGTTATCCGCGTATCGGAAGCTTCGGCCTTGGAAATGCATGTCGATGTGGATGAAGCCAATGCTTGTTCATTAAAGAATAAAGACTATGTCATGATTTGCCCGTAGTGTTACGAAGTGAGAGGCGCATAGGATGATGGAAAATAAGTTGCTGGCAGAATTTGCCGAATTGGTACGAAGCGGACAGACGAAGCCGTTTACAGGTCCTTTGAAAGCAGGCGTCGATCTGGGAACCGCCAATATCGTGTTGGCCGTTGTAGATAGTCATAACCAACCGGTGGCCGGAATGACGACACCCTCGAAGGTCGTCAAGGACGGTATTGTCGTTGATTATGTAGGGGCCGTGCATGCTGTCCGGGCTATGAAAAATACATTAGAACAAAAGCTCGGTGTGGAACTGACAAAGGCTGCTACGGCCATACCGCCGGGCATTATAGAGGGCAATATACGCTGTATTGCCAACTGTGTGGCCGGAGCCGATTTTGAAGTGACGAATATCATTGACGAACCTACGGCTGCCGCTACGGTACTGGGTATACGGGACGGAGCGGTTGTCGATGTAGGCGGCGGCACGACGGGAATCAGTATACTGCATGACGGCGAGGTCATTTTTACGGCCGATGAAGCTACCGGAGGTACCCATATGTCTTTGGTATTGGCCGGTTACCACGGCATCGATTTTGATGCGGCAGAGAAAATGAAATTGGATCCGGCCCAGGAGGCGGATGTATTTCCTGTGATCAAGCCGGTAGCCGAAAAAATGGCATCTATTGTCGAGCGGTTTATTTCCGGTCATCCTGTTTCCGATATCTACGTTGTCGGCGGCGCGTGCTGCTTTACACAATTTGAAGACGTATTTGAAAAGCAATTGCACATTCCTGTATGGAAGCCTAATGATTGCTTGTTTGTTACCCCGTTAGGCATTGCCATGAACGGATAAAAGAATAAATGGGAGGGTGAATGATGAGTACCAATATTGATCCTGAAGTTATGCGGACATTGGTTTCGCAGGTCATAAAAGAATTAAAGGAAAATGGGGCGGGAACGAGCTGTCCTGCACCGGCAGCAGCGTCCAGCCTATATGGCGTATTTCCGACGATGGGCGAATGCATTGATGCATCGGCAAAGGCACAAGAACTATTGTTGTTCCAGACGCCGGCGGTACGCCAAAAATGGGTGGAAGTTATCCGCAGGACCTGTCTGGATAAACGGAATATGGAAATGATGTCCCGGATGGCCGTAGAAGAAACCGCTATCGGGCGGTATGAAGACAAAATCATTAAAAATACGGCAGCAGCCCAGTATACACCGGGTATTGAAGACTTGACGACAGATGCACGGACCGGCGGCCACGGTATTACTTTATTTGAATATTGTCCGTTCGGCGTTATCGGTTCCATTACACCGACGACCAATCCGACGGAAACGATTATCAACAATTCCATTTGTATGATTGCCGGCGGCAATACGGTGGTATTCAGTCCGCATCCGCGTGCCCGCAAGACTTCGGCATTTTTGGTGCAGACACTGAATCGGGCACTGGAAAAATCAGGCGCACCGGCCAATATGATCACCATGGTGCAAAATCCTTCTATCGAAGCAACCAATGAAATGATGGCCAGCCCCAAGGTTCGCATGCTCGTAGCGACAGGGGGTCCGGGAATTGTCAAGACCGTGTTATCTTCCGGCAAAAAGGCAATCGGTGCCGGACCGGGAAATCCGCCGGTCGTAGTAGACGAAACCGCCAATATCGAACAGGCGGCCAAAGATATTGTGGCAGGCAGTTCATTTGATAATAACGTGCCGTGTATTGCCGAAAAAGAAGTCTTTGCCGTGGATTCTATTTTTGACTATCTCCTGATCAATATGAAAGGTGCCGGAGCTTATGAGATCAAAGACCGGGAAACGATAGAAAAATTGTGGAACGTGGTTTCTAAGGAAAAGGGCGGTCCTAAAGTCGAATTTGTCGGTAAATCTGCGCAATATATCTTGGATAAAATCGGTATTCAAGTAGATGATTCTATTCATCTCATTATTATGGAAACAAACAAGGATCATCCCTTTGTACAAACGGAAATGATGATGCCTATTTTACCGCTGGTCCGCTGTGACAACGTGGATCAGGCCATCGAATGGGCCTATGAAAGCGAACATGGCAATCGGCACAGTGCCATGATGCATTCTACTAATATTGCCAAATTGAGTAAGATGGCAAAATTGCTGCAAACGACTATTTTTGTAAAAAACGGCCCGTCCTTTGCCGGTCTCGGTATCGGCGGAGAAGGCTATCCTACTTTTACCATTGCCGGTCCGACAGGAGAAGGACTGACCAGTCCTAAATCCTTCTGCCGCCGCCGGGAATGCGTCTTGAAGGACATGTTTAATATCCGTTGATAAGGAGGAAACTTATGGCCGAATGTCAAATTGTTACAAAAGTCGTTACAGGCATTCATTCGCTGACCATGCTGCGGACCTATCGGAAAGAACGGATATTGATTATTTGCGATCGATTTCTGCGTGATAATGGCAGTATTGCGCGCATAACGGAAGAACTGGATCCCAGCAATACTGTGTCTATTTTTGCGGATACGGTACCGGACCCGACCTTGGAGGTCATTGCCAGCGGGGTTACCATGGCAGCCGGCATGCAGCCTACGATCCTCATCGGTTTCGGCGGCGGAGCAGCTATCGATACGGCCAAAGGCATTATCTATTTCTCCTTATTTGGCAAGGTCGTAACCCATAAACCGTTCTTTATCGCAATTCCGACAACGAGCGGCACCGGTTCGGAAATGACAGCTTTTGCTGTACTGACTGATGCGCAGACCCGGCGCAAACTGCCGATCATAGATGATACTTTGTATCCGGATTTGGCCATCTTAGATCCCCATCTGGTCTTGTCGGTACCGCCGTCAGTTACGGCCAATACGGGATTCGATGTGATTACCCATGCTATCGAAGCGTATGTTTCCGTATCGGCCTCGAATTTTACCGATGGGGTAGCTTGCAAAAGTTTTGAACTGGCGCTGCAGTCTTTGCCGGTTTGCTATCATGACGGAGGAAATATAACCGCTCGCAAAATGATGTTGTCTGCATCGAATATGGCCGGCATGGCCTTTAATCTGAGCGGACTGGGAATGGCACACAGCTTGGCACATACGCTGGGAGGCATGTTCCATGTTCCGCATGGACTGGCCTGTGCGATGTTCCTGCCGGCTAGTATTACGTATAACAGCTGTTTATCTGAGGTAAAAGAAAAATATGCTGACTTAGCATATAAAGTCGGCATCGCTCCGCGATCCCTGACGCACGATGGAGCGGTGGCGGCACTGCGTGCCGTATTGCTGGCACTCATGGATAATATGGACATGCCGAGACACGTATCCGCATTGCCTGAATCCATACCGCAGCAGCACTATGAAGAAGAAATATCTCTTATGGCGCAAAATGCGCTGCAAGACCGATGTTTGCCGGAAAATCCAGTGCTGCTTACCTATGCGGCAGCCGTACGTATTTTCCATGAAATCTATTAAAACACAATCTAGCTCCTATATATAGTACGAAAGCCGGAGTTACGCCGCCAAGGACGTAACTCCGGCTTTTGTTTGTGGTTGCTATGAGATTAAAAATATTTCAATCTATTAAAGCGGGTACGCCGATACGGCAGGATAATGCGTCTCATACATAACGTTGTTGGAAAGAGAGTTGACTTATATGATAGACTTGTATTTTCCGTTGCGATGGAATATACATACTATGCATTTGTTTTTCAATCAAACATTACAGTTACTTCGTACCGCATCAGCAGTGGGTGTTACGGATGTAGTTTTAGCACCGGATATTCCTTATGGGGAACGGACGCCTTCTTGGAAGACAATTTTGTCATATGTACAATTATTACAGGAAAAAGCTAATGGTGATGGGATTCCCATTCAACTTTATGCGGGAGCAAATATGGCGTTGGATTCTTCCATTTGGGAGTTTTTGCATGAGGGAAATACCGATTATTGCGTAAATAATGGACACTATGTATTAGTGTCTTTAGATACTTCTCTTGTTGATATATCACGGTCTGAAATGATTTTATATGAGGTTATGCTGAAAGGATTTATTCCTATCATTGTACATCCGGAACGAGTTCCTTTTTTTGTAAAGCATCCTAAACAGGTATTAAAATTAATGCATCGCGGCGTATTGATCCAATGTGATATAGATAGTTTTATGGGTATGCGGGGACAGCGGATTTGTAAGACCGTTGTTGCTTTTGCAAAGAGACACATGGTTACTTGTTTAGGGAGCGGTCTTTCTTGTCGGAAGGGAAATTATCCGGAGGCTGCTCAGGCTAAAAAGGCGATAGCGGACATTGATTCAACAGGGGATGTGTGGGATGCCTGTATGGTATATGGGGAAAGCGTATTGCATGATAAAATTTTTTATCCCTTTCTGCCGGCGTATTGGGAGATACAGCACTCTGCATTGTTTTTTTAATGTTTAATTATATGTAGCGTAGTTGCCGTCTGATGAGAACGTTGTCTGTGTTTGTATATAGTTAAAGCATCAGGCGGCAGCGAGGTAATATTGCATGGCAGTACAAGGCAGGTTTATAAGGATTGTGCCGATGTATAGTTTTTGTATTTTTTTTTGTGCAAATGAACAATTGTCTATTATCGATAAGAATGTTACACTTAGTAAAATTGAATAACAAATTTTTACGACGACGGGGTCATGATACCATGATTTGCGTCGTTTTTTTATGGAAAAAATGAATGCCGAGGGGGAATCAGGATGGTTGAAATCAAGGCAATTATCAGGAGAGAGAAATTTGATTTAGTGAAACAGCAACTGGCGGAAAAAGGCTTTAACGGCTTGACTCACTGGCATGTGATGGGCCGCGGAAAGCAAAAGGGGGTTGTCATAGACGGAGTTTGTTATGATGAACTGCCGAAGGAAATGGTGTACCTCGTCGTGCAGGATGAGGATAAAACGGAGGTTGTCACGACGATTATTCATACAGCCAAAACCCTACCCAAAGGGAAGGCCGGAGACGGACGGATTTTTGTCCGCCGGATCGATGAAAGTTATACGATCAGTACACAGCTGATGTAAGCAGAAAAGCAGCGGCGTGTGGCAGCCGTCGGGGGCGGTTTGTGTGATTGTACAATCGTATTGGAAAAATGTAAAAAACAGAGTGTCCGGCCATATGGATTTCTCACATAGGAAAGAAGAAGGCAGCCTTTGCATGGAAGAAGCATACGGTATGGCGTATTGCATATACCGATAGAGATTGAGGGGATTCGGAGAGGGGCGATTATGTTGGGCGATACGTTGTTTTTGCAATTTATACAGCAGCTTATCAACGGAATATCACTGGGGAGTATATATGCGTTGATTGCCTTGGGGTATACGATGGTGTACGGGATTATGAAATTGATCAATTTTGCGCATGGCGATGTGTATATGGTGGGGGCCTATGTTGGATTTTTTGCTGCGACAGCTGTTAGGCTGCCGTTTTTTCCATCCATATTGCTGGCAATGGTGGTTACGGGTATTTTGGGGATGGCCGTAGAGCGATTGGCCTATAAGCCGCTGCGGCACAGTCCTAAAATAGCCATTTTGACGACGGCTATCGGGGTCAGTTTATTTTTGGAGTATACGACCATGCTGGTACTGACTCCGCAGCCGCGGACGTTTCCGCCGCTTTTGCCGGAGACGATTTACACGGTCGGCGGATTGATCGTATCTTTTCAGCAGCTGGTTATTTTAGTGGTATCCATTATCTTGATGATCTTATTAACGTATGTGGTGAACCGTACCAAAATGGGAAAAGCCATGAGAGCGGTCTCTTATGACCCCGATGCGGCACAGCTGATGGGTATCAATGTAGATAAGACGATTTCCTTTACGTTTTTTGTGGGTTCCAGTTTGGCCGGTGCCGCCGGTGTGCTGGTCGGTATTTATTATAACTCCATCGAACCGCTTATGGGCATCATGCCGGGGATGAAGGCCTTCATTGCGGCGGTGCTCGGCGGGATCGGCATTATTCCCGGGGCCATGGCCGGCGGTCTTATCCTGGGTATTGTCGAGGCGCTGATCAGCGGTTTTATTTCTTCTACCTTCCGCGATGCTGCGGCATTTGCTATTTTAATTATCATTTTACTTATTAAGCCGACAGGCCTCTTGGGCAAAAATGAACACGAGAAAGTGTAGGCGATGATAATGATAAAAAGACTACGTAAACAAGATGCGATATTTCTCCTTATTTCTTTTGTTGTTTTTGCGGCATTCCAATTCTTGATTTCTGAACGGATATTGAGTTCGTTTTGGCGGCTGAATATTGCCGTTATCTGCCTGAATATTATTCTGGCCTCCAGCCTCAATCTGATCAACGGCGTAACGGGCCAGTTTTCTCTGGGACATGCCGGCTTTATGGCGGTGGGTGCCTATGTGTCCGCTGTGTGCACGATGTTCTTTCATTTGCCCTTTATCTGCAGTATCCTTGCCGGGGCGGCAGCGGCCGGCGTGCTGGGATTTTGCATCGGCGTGCCGACACTTCATTTGCAGGGCGATTATCTGGCGATTGCCACCCTGGGGATGGGGGAAATCATCCGGATCACGATTCTCAACATCCCGCAGGTCGGCGGTGCGTCGGGGATGTCGGGGATCCCGACGGAAACGACCTTTACTTGGTTGTTTTTCTGCATGATCGTGACACTTTTCGTGCTGAAGAATATCATTAACTCCAATCAAGGGCGGGCCTGTTTATCGGTCCGGGAAAATGATATTGCCGCCTCGGCTATGGGAATCAATACGACGGAGTTCAAGGTATTTGCTTTTACGGTTGCCTCTATCTTTGCCGGTTTGGCAGGCGGTTTATTTTCTCATTATTTCGGCATCGCCCATCCGTCCAGTTTTACCTTTATGCGGTCCTTCGATATCATGACCATGGTCGTGCTGGGGGGCTTGGGGAGTTTGTCCGGTTCTATCATCGGGGCTGTTATTTTGACGTTTATTGCAGCGGCCATGCAGAGCTATCCGGAATATCGCATGATCGTCTACGCCCTGCTCCTGATCATACTCATGCTGTATCGCCCGAATGGCATATGCGGGGATAAAGAGTTGGTCAGCGTTATTCTAGGCAGGTTTAAAAAGGGAGGGAAGCATGATGGAACCGTTGCTGAAAACAAGTAATTTGTCGAAATCGTTCGGCGGTATTAAGGCTGTTCAGGATTTTAATATCTATTTACATTCGGGAGAGCTGGTCGGTTTGATCGGACCGAACGGAGCCGGAAAAACGACGGCTTTCAATCTGCTGACCGGCGTGTATACTCCGACGACGGGAACCATTACGTTTGACGGCAAAAGTCTTGTCGGCTTGAAACCGTATAAAATTACCAAGCTGGGAATCGCCCGGACATTTCAGAATATCCGGTTATTTGATAAGTTGACGGTACTCGACAATGTAAAAATTGCCTATCATTACCATATCAAGTACACCTTGCCCGAAGCGATTCTGCGCATCGGCCGGTATGGATCAGAGGAAGAATTGGTAGAAAAAAAGGCCATAGAACTGCTTTCTATTTTCAATTTGACCGATAAAAAGGAGGAATTGGCCTCCAACCTACCGTATGGCCAGCAGCGGCGCCTGGAAATCGCCCGGGCACTGGCGGTGCAGCCCAAATTACTGCTGCTCGATGAACCGGCGGCCGGGATGAATCCGCAGGAAACCAAGGAATTGATGGATATGATCCGCTGGATCCGAAAAACGTTTGCCTTGACGATCCTTTTGATCGAGCATGATATGTCTCTGGTCATGGGCATTTGTGAACGTATTTACGTGCTGGAATTCGGCAAAATGCTGGCTCATGGGACTCCGGATGAAATCAAGTCCAATACGGAGGTCATTAAAGCCTATTTGGGAGAGGAGGTATAGTCGTATGCCTATGCTGCAGTTGGAAGATATCAATGTATATTATGGAGCGATTCATGCGCTTAAGGGAATTACGTTGTCTGTAGAAGAAGGACAAATCGTCAGCCTCATCGGAGCAAACGGTGCCGGCAAAACGACGACGCTGCGCACGATTTCCGGACTCCTTCGGTCTAAAACGGGAGGAATTACGTTTTTTGACAAACCGCTCCAAAAAAAAAGTGCGGAATATATTGTTTGCAGCGGGATTTCCCATTGTCCCGAGGGACGGCGGATCTTTGCGAATATGACGGTCAGCGAAAATTTGGAAATGGGAGCGTTTACCCGCAAAGATAAAAAGGAAGTGGCGGCAACGCTCCAAACGGTATATGAACATTTTCCCCGCTTGAAGGAACGCATGTTTCAAATGGCCGGAACTTTATCAGGCGGGGAACAGCAGATGCTGGCCATGGGCCGGGCGCTCATGAGCAAGCCTAAGCTGCTTCTGCTCGATGAACCCTCCATGGGGCTGGCACCTCTGCTGGTAAAGGAAATCTTTACGATTATCAAGGAGATCCATGAAATCGGCACTACAGTCCTGCTGGTGGAACAAAATGCCCGCATGGCATTATCTATTTCCGACTATGCCTATGTGCTGGAAACCGGAAAGATATCGCTGCAGGGAGAAGCGCGGGCCTTATCGGAAAGCGAAGATGTAAAAAAAGCCTATCTAGGCGGATGATAGCAGCCTGTTCCTTGCGTTTTCCAAGGGATTGCGGGTGTGATTGGTGATTTTTATGTTTTTTCATGGCAAGGGTATTCATGTAATACTACATTATTATATTTTTTCTCTGGGATGAGCCTTCAAAGGCATATGCAGAGGACCTATACGGGGGAGGAACGAGCATGAAAAAATTTACATTGAGCAAGTGTGTATTGACCGCAATAACCATACTATCCATGGCGGCCATACTGACCGGATGCGGCGGTTCAGAGGGGAACAAAGCAGATACGATCAAACTGGGAGCCAATCTTGAACTTACAGGCAACAGCGCATCGTACGGGGCATCCGCCAAAAACGGCATTGAAATGGCTGTTAAGGAAATCAATGACAACGGCGGTCTTTTGGGAAAAAAAGTAGAAGTCGATTTTGCGGATAACCGCAGTGAAGCAACGGAAGCAGCCAATGCCATGCAGAAATTACTGGATGACAAGGTCGATCTGATTGTCGGACCGGATACTTCCAGCGGTGTTCTGGCGTGTGTCAGTACGGCGGATAAGGAAAAAATACCGCTGTTGACGCCGTTTGGCACGAATCCCGATATCACGGTGGATCCGGCAACGAAACAGGTCCGTCCCTATGTCTTCCGCGCTGCCTTTATCGATACCTTCCAGGGGAAAGTCATGGCGACCTTTGTCACCAACCAGCTGCATGCTAAAACCGCCGCTGTATATGTAGACAATTCCAGCGATTATTCGAAGGGGCTGCAGAAGTTCTTCGTAGAAGAATTCCAGAAATCGGGCGGCAACGTGGTAGCGTCAGAAGCCTATTTGCAAAAGGATACGGATTTCAAAGCGGCTTTGACGAAAATCAAAGCGGCTAATCCGGATGTCATCTTCGTACCGGGCTATTACCAGGAAGTCGGGATGATCATCAAACAGGCCCGTGAAATGGGGATTACACAGCCGATCGTCGGCGGGGATGGTTGGGATAGTTCTAAATTAGCGGAAATAGCAGGTGCGGCTAATTTGGAAAACTGCTACTTTGCCAATCATTATTCAGCCGATGATACGTCGGAAAAGGTAAAAACTTTTGTTGCCAATTACCAAAAAGCATACAATCAAAAAGCCGATGCACCGGCAGCGCTAGCTTATGACAGCGTCATGATCGTTGCGAAAGCAATCAAAGATGCCAACAGCATTGATAAAGATAAAGTAAGAGAAGCCTTAGGCAAGATAAAAGATTTTGATGTAGTAAGCGGCAAAATCACCTTTAACGAATTCCATGATCCCGTTAAATCAGCGGTCATCCTGACCTTTAAAGGCGGACAGCAAGCATTTGTAACTAAAATTGCACCTTGAGTGAAGCAGTAGATAGTAAATAGGCTTAACACACCGAGGCACGGCGGCTTTCATCAGCTGCCGTGCTTCGGCGTGTTTTTGTTTCTCCATCATGGAGGGGACGTTGTTTTTTAGGAGACTTGCCGTACTTGTTTTTGTATTATAATTGAACTTAAGTTCAGTATTATACTCCTTTAGGGAAAGGAAACAGACAGATGGCGCAGGTGTTGAAGGAAGAAAGCAAAAATAAAATATATCAGATGACAAAAGCTTCCTGGCAGAGAGGACATATTAGATGCAAAACGTTTGCATCTAGTTGACGATTTTTTGATTTCATGCTAAAATGACTCTTATATTGCGAATGCAAATTATTTGCAATTAAGATCAAGGAGGTACATAGTAATGAGAAAATGGATCGTACTGGTTATCAGTGCACTATTGGCAGTCGGGCTGCTGACGGCTTGCAGTACCGATAAAATACCGGAAGAAACGTCTTCTTCCAAAGTGAAGGTGGCGGTCACGTTTGATGCGATGCGGGAATTTGTACATGCCGTAGGCAAAGACAAAGTCGAAATCGTCACTATGATTCCCGATGGAACCGAACCGCATGGGTTTGAACCTACGATACAAACAGTAAAACAATTGGGGACGGCCCGCTTGTTTGTATACAATGGTCTGGGAATGGAACCTTGGGTAGAAAAAGCGGTGCAAAGCGCCGGAAATAAGAACTTGATCATAGTGGAGGCATCTAAGGGAATTAGACCGATCTCATTGACCGATACAGAGGAAATACAAGAACACGGCCAATATGATCCCCATTCCTGGCTGAGCCTCGAAAATGCGCAGATCGAAGTGAAAAATATTGCCGATGCACTGGCAGAAGCGGATCCTGACAATGCGGATTTCTACCAAACGAATGCAACGGACTATACGGCACAGCTGCAGCAGCTGGAGGAGGAATATGCTCGTAAATTCCAAGCCCTGCCAAACAAGCAATTTGTCACGGGGCACGCCGCGTTTGCCTATTTGTGCCGTGATATGGGACTGCAGCAAAACAGTGTTGAATCCGTATTTGCCGATGGAGAACCGAGTACGCAGCAACTGGTCCGTTTGACGGAATATTGCCGTCAGCACCATGTAAAAACTATTTTTGTCGAAGACATGGTCAGCCCGAAAACCTCACAAACCCTGGCTGACGAAGTAGGCGCCTCGGTCAAGCAGATACACACGATGGAAGCCAGTGAAGGCGGTGCCTCCTATCTCGACCGGATGAAAGAAAACTTGGATGAAATTTACAGCAGCCTGCAATAACCCCTGTCAGGGAGATGACTGTTGGGATACATCCGACTTATAGGTGCTGCCCAGGCTCTCTTGACGGGAGAAAACAGCGTACCTTTTTCAAGGAATAGGAGGACGCACCAAAAGACGACCATGCAGAAGCGGAAAGGTTTCTGCGTGGTCGTCTTTTTTACGGACGCGCGCTAGGTTGCCGAATAAGCAGATTTTTTGTCCTATTATTTTTTGATACCCTCATTACGGATCGCGCGTGCGGCACAGATTCGCAAGATAGTTACTTTTTCCGGAGGAATATGAACGTCTGTTTTGGGAATTACCGTAGTACACAGTTTTTCGTCCGAAGCGGTTACAATATGCTGCGGTTTCAGCAGGTCTTCTATATCCTTCAGTCCGTAGAAATCTTCGCCCCGGCTCCAGTCATGCCGGCTGTTGTACGGACAGGCATCCTGACAAGCGTCACAGCCGCATATCCAAGATCCGAGGTCTTTTTCCTCGAGCGTATCGGGAACTATGCCGCCGCCGAATGTCGTTAGGAACGATACGCAGGTAAGAGGATTCATCGTATACGGTTCAGACAAGGATTTTGTGGGACATGCCTGACGGCAAAGGGTACATTGTTCGGCACACGGTTTGATAGTGGGTGTATGAATATATTCACCTTCCTGGTCGATCAGATAGCCTTCCAGCATATAGTACGAGCCTTTTTCCCCATAAAAGAAATTATTTTTTCGAAAAATTCCCAGACCGGCTGCGACGGCTGCATGACGTAAAGGCATAATGCGGGCCGGAGCACCCTTTTCTCCGCCTTCAAAATGGATATGCTGTTCCTGCAGCCATGTCTCGAATTGCAATTTTTTCTGATGTGCCGGACTTTCCGGAACGGTATCCGGGGACAACATAAATGCTTTGGCGTATTTTCCCTGCAGGGACTTGAGATAGGTGTATTTTCCTAACCAGATGGTACAGATAACAACCGACTTGGCCCAAGGATGCAACTCCCGAAGCCGGGTAAAGGCGTTATAAAAACCATATACCTTTTTGCTTTCCGGGATTTTTTCCATTCGTTCCTCTATACGCATTTTGTACCCCGTCATCGCTTCGATAGGAATGATACCACACCCATCATAGCCACACGCTAATGCCGTCTGATGGATTTTTTCTGAAAGAATTTGATTCAACATAGGATCGCCCCTTTTCCTATTTACCAATTGCTGTCGTCAGCAGTTTAAAAATATCTTGCAGGTCTTGCCGCATTTTTTCAAATTGCTGGCAGTCTCCGCTGATTCGGAACAGCAGGAGCCGGCCTTCATACATGGTAAAGAGTATATCTGCAACTTTTACCGCTGTTTCTTCCGATATGCCGGAGTTCATGATGACCGCGGTAAATACGTTTTTCAATCGTTTCAGTGCTGCCGCATAGTGTTGGGCGATTTCTGGTTCCGCCATAGCCAGTTCTATTCCTACAACAGCAAACGGGCAGCCGTAATGAGAGCCGTCCCGTGCGGCATCGATCATAAAATCATATATTTTTTTGATAAAGACATCCCACGCCGTGTTGTTAGCGAATTCCTGTAATGTGGCGGTGACGGTTTGTTCATAATAAGTAATACAGGCAGCTGCGATATCTTTCTTGCTTTTAAAATAGAAGTAAAAGGAGCCTTTAGGTAAGGCCGCTTCCTTTAATATTTCGCTTATCCCTGTTGCATGGTATCCGCTGCGCCAAAATAATTTTGCGGCACAGACGATCAAATGGTTTTTCGACTGTTCTCCTTTTTTCACGGGCCTCTATCCCTCCTGGTTATTTGTTGATTTTTTCATTATAGACCTATCGGTCTGTTTTGTAAATAGACCAATAGGTCTATTTTTATATTTTCGCTATATACCGGGAGAGAGGCAGATTTTTTCTTCGTATATATCGTATTTTTTCAAATAAAAATAGGACTGTCGTTGAACAGCCCCGTTTTTATACACCGGATAGTATCGTTTATCTGGCCATGCTGAAAATAAATTCATAGAGCAATACGCCGAAGGAGCCGCCCAGGATAGGAGCTATCATAGGTACTAAGGCGTAGTCTGCCCAGTGGGCACATCCTTTGCCGTGAATCGGCATTACCGTGTAGGCAAGGCGAGGGCCCCAGTCACGAGCGGGGTTGATGGCATATCCCGTAAGACCACCGAGTGATTGACCGACGGCAACGATGATGCCGAAGATGTACAGATTTCCCATGCCGACGGCAAGTCCCATTCCTTGAGCCGGGTGCAGTCCGGCGGCGTTGGAGATACCCATGATCGAGAACAGCAGTACAAAGGTACCGACAAATTCGGTTAAGGAGTTCAGCGGAATATTGCGGACTGCCGGCTGCGTGCAGAAAATGCCTAATTTGGCATTGGGATCGCCTTCGGTTGCATTGAATTGATCACGGAAGAGGATTGAAACGAGTGCGGCGCCGCAAAAGGCTCCGGAGAATTGGGCGATCAGGTATCCGGGAACCATGCTCCAGGGGAAGAGGCCGCCGACGGCAAGACCTATAGTTACGGCAGGGTTAAAATGGCCGCCGGAAAACGGTCCGAAAATGTATACCGGGATCATAACGGCCAGGCCCCAGGCACAGGTTATCATGCAAAGACCGCCGCCTTTAAAGTTTGATTTGTTCAGCGTAACGTTGGCGACAACGCCGTTGCCGAGAAGAATTAGAATAAATGTACCTACAAATTCACATATGTACAAAAACATTTGAATACCTCCTTTAAATTAACTGCCTTATTATTTATAGGGTGCTGCCTGCTTTGCTTCCGCTATTTCCTTTGCATATTTTTCATCCCAGGGAAGTTTGTCATTTTCTTCTTTCAGGTACTCAAGCAGTTCCGGAATTCCTTCCCCGGTGATGGAATCTACATAAAAAATCTTTTTGCATCCCGTGAGCTCAAGCCATAGAGAAACCTGCGGCAGGTTGGCATAGGTATCGTGGATATGCGTGACAATGCCGATTACTTCGCGTGTGGCAAGAGAGACGATATTCGGACTATAGAGGGTATAGGCTTCTGCCGCGTTTACCAATAGACCGACGATATCCGCTTCATGTGAATAGACGATAAGGGCCCGGCCCAGTGCTGTATTTTCACAGTATTCGCCGGGGGTGTCAATGACTACATCTTCGTGTGTTATGTATTGGGTTTTATGATAGGTAATTCGGGAACCTTTTAGTGCTTGCGTTAATGTAGTCTTGCCGGCTCCGGTACGTCCTACCAGCATGATTTTTTTCATTCGGAACCTCCTTTCTTATTGACGGGAAGATTTTTTTTATGCTTTGGTGATGGGACAAACTTCGAAGCAGAGAACATGGGAAGCATACTCCAGTACTTTTTCCCAGGCAATGGTGACATCGGAAATAGAGCCGGTCACGACCAGGGTTCCGCTGAAACGGTCTACAAATCCCAGGGTAATTGCAGCGGATTTCAGTGCGATATCGGCGGTGATGATAGCGGTTTCATAGGGAGTCTGGCATAAGATGCCGATCGCTGCATTATGGTAATCGATGTTTGGGTCTAATCCCAGCTTGCGGTATAATATAGGATCGGGACTGGCAATGACATGAGCCAGTGTGATTTGTTTTCCCGGGACGCTTTCCATGATGATGCGAGAGGTTTTTTGCATGATATCTGACGTTGTAGTAAACTCCATGTGGGGTAAACTCCTTTCTTGTTGCTATGAGTGATGGTAATAGCTCCTATGTATTTATTGTAATGTCTTTTAAAAAACGCAACAAGGACGATGATTATTGTCTTTGTTGCGTTTTACTATAAAATAGGTTAATTTATAACACATTTTTATCTACTTGCGTCACAAGATTATGCTATAATTTGTTATCTTTTTATCAATAAATAAGATATATCCTTTGCTTCTTTGAGGAAAAGACAAAAACGGCAGTGTTTCATACCGGTGCTGCAGGCGTTAGTCCGTCGTTCTTATAGAGGAGCATTTGTTTTGGCTTGCAGGAAATGGACTGGCGGCGCCGAATTATTTTTAGTATAAGGAAGCGTGGCCGTCCTTCGCCGGAACAGGAACCGGATAGATCGGCCGGATACAAGCGGTGCGTTGTCGAGTCCGCTTGCAGAAGCGGAGTGGTAGGGAGGAGGCAATAGGGTATGCGTATGTGGAAACGGATTCAATGGGGATTGATGATCAGCATTTTCGGAATCGTGATGTGGGTGGCGGCACCGACAACGGCGGTTGCCGAGGGGATGGCGTATCGGGAGCTTCCCGTAGGCGTGACTGTCCGCATCGATGATAGGAATACGACGACGGTCGGAGTCGCTATAACGCCGGGAGAGTGTCTGCGGGTAGAACTGTTGGCTGCCGGCGGAACGGGGTATGACTGGGTTATCGATAATACGGCATTGCAGCTGCTGGAGGTGAAATATCACACGGAGGCACCGGTGCTGCATGCGAACGGACTTACAGGAGGACCGGTGCGGACCGTATTTATTTTACAGGCTAAAGAAGGGGTACGCGGGAAGGAAACGGTGGTGTTTTCTTTGCGGCGGCCTTGGGAACCTGCCGGAATGGCAGCAAGACATGTATATTGTGATGTCCGTGTCCGAAACGGAGCGTCTATATCCGCTGCCGCTATGTGATTGTGTTGACGGAATGTTTCCCGGACGATAAGCTATCCGTGTAGATGATATAAAAAAGAGATGATAGTCTTTGCAAACTGCGAGGGTGGAAACCTTTACATAAGAGTCCAAGATAATGGTGAAATGATCGGGAGGGATGAAACGAAGATTCACTCGATCCCTATATAACAGCAAATACATCGGACGAATTGGATTATGATACGTCCGACGGTTGTAATCAGTTACTCAACATTGCAGCATCTGATTATGTAGAAACTATTTTAGACAACAAAGATTCTTCATTTCATAGTCACTTGCTTTGCAAGGTATATAATTCATTAAACAGAACACCCCGCTATTGCGATGCGTAGAGCAATAAATCCTCAGGCAACGTAATAACGGGGTGCTTTTTACCGAACAGTCCAGAAAACTTTCACTCAAGATAGTTGGTATCATATGTAAAATTGAGAGCGCGCCAAATTCTGTGTAAACTCCATATAGTGGTGCAAAATAATAAGAACGTACGAGTCAGCGGTTATATCGTTGGCTCGTTTTCAATATAACAACAAGGGCATGCCCCTGTCAATCAATTCGGCATCCGATCTGCAAAATACACCGCGAGTTGTGCATGAATCTTGCTCCAATCAGGCCGTCGGCCTGTCCATTTTTTAGTAATATCCATCATGGCTAAATACAGCATTTTGAGCAAACTGTCATCTGTTGGGAATACAGACTTTGCTTTTGTTACTTTTCGCAGCTGCCGGTTAAATCCTTCGATGGCATTGGTAGTATAAATCAGTCGGCGTAATTCTTCTGGATACTTAAAATAAGGACTTAAATTTGCCCAGTTTGACCTCCAAGATAACGTAATGGATGGATATTTAGCATCCCAAGTTTCGGAAAAATGCTCCAGCGCTTCTAACGCTGCCGGTTCATCCACTGCGGCATAAATGGCTTTTAAATCGTGCATCAACGCTTTGATGTCTTTGTACGATACATATTTTGTCGAATTCCGAATTTGATGGATAATACAATTCTGGATTTCTGTTTGTGGATAAACGGCTTCGATGGCTTGGGAAAATCCCGTCAGGTTGTCGGTACACGCAATCAAAATATCGTCTACCCCACGATGTTTGATGCCATTGAGAATGGTCGCCCAGAATTTGGCACTCTCATTTTCACCCACCCACATGCCAAGTACCTCTTTTCGGCCTTCTAGATTGATGCCAATGGCAATATACACTGCTTTCTTGATGATTTGTCCTTCACTGCGGACATGGTAATGAATCGCATCCAAAAATACAACGGCATACAGCGGTTCCCATGGCCGTTGTTGCCATTCTTTGGCAACGGGAAGTATTTTATCCGTAATACGGCTGATGGTGGTATCCGATACCTCTAATCCATACATATTCTGAATAGGTGTTTCCATATCACGAGTCGTCATGCCCTTAGCATACATCGATATAATCTTTTCTTCTACGTCGTGGCTGATACTGGTTTGATTCTTTTTCAGGATCACCGGATCAAAATCTCCGTTGCGGTCTCGAGGAACCGCAATGTCCACATTCCCGAAACTGGTACGCAGTGTCTTAGGACTATGCCCATTGCGACTGTTGCTTGTATCCTTGTTCTTGTAGTCATATTTGCTGTACCCTAATTCATCATCCAGTTCAGCATCCAATCCGTTTTCCATAAATTCAGCAATCGTATCTTTGAATAAATTTTGGATATCATCCATGCTGGTGATGTTGCTCATTTGCAACAATTCACGAATTTTGGCACGACGTTCCCTTTCTTCTAGACTGCGTTTTCTTTTTACCATAATAAAAACCTCCGTATGATGTAATTTTATTTTACACCACACGAAGGTTTACACAAAATTTGGGATTGTCCCGTAAAATTTTTCGGATGATTAACATTAGATAGGGCAAGTTGATTTATATCTTTCCAGCGACGAATATCATATTGTACTTAAACCTATCAATGTGTTGCTATGTAGTTGCTACACGACATGAGTATTACATCAAAATGCTTTTGTCTGTAGAGGGGAAATCTTGATGCCTTTCTTTTCATGACTTCTCTTTGCAGCCGAGACCGCTTAACGTGTAGGGGCTGAGATAATAAAATTATTTTAAAGAAAGATCTTCCTGAGACTTGTTATAGACATCGAATCTATTGTTTATGTCAATCTGGTTAACCATCCAACCACGAACCATGCAAAGTTTGATGAAATCATCTATTCGATTTTCACCAGACATTTCTTTTAGCGTAACAACAACGCCAAATGGTAATCCCCTACCATTTCTGGTACGTAGTCTTTCTTTTACCTTGATACTAAGGCCCCATGCACCTACACCATATACTTTTCGGGGTTTTGAGCGGTCTGTAATGACATCACTAATGAGCTTTATATTGTCCCATTTGCGATATAGTTTTCGCGCTTCCTCTTCAAGGAGTGGATTAAAACCCATATCACCTTGCTTGTTTGCATTTATCGATTTGATTGTTGCCCTGCCATTATCTTCTTTCACGCGTCCAAAGTGAACATCTATTTCTGTACTGGTATAATCAACGCCTTGGTTTCTAGAGCACTTAGGAAAATAACAAAGGGTTGCTCTAGCGAAAAACGGTTGTTTGTTGTTATAAATCGGAATAGGAATATTGTAGGTATATGTTTCGTAAGAATCACATGATCCGGTCATGATAAATCTGATTTCATCACTTGGAGTTTGGAGGATATTTTCAATTCGTTGTGGGACAACACCATACCCAACAGAATGAGACACCGTGTCCATGTCCATTCTATTCCATCCAGCAGCCGCATCGATAAGCAAAGCTTTTGCAACCTCTCTGGTAAAGCCCATAGTATAAATCAAGTATGCCATTTTTCGTGAAATCCATGGTGCTGAAAATGAAGTTCCCATGACGAATCCCTCACCACACGGAGTGCAAACTTTCATTGGCTGCCCTATATCTCCGCCATAATAACTAATATCTGGCTTATGGAAGAAAGAAAGGACAGGGCCGACTCTATGATAGGATACGGGTTTATTATTCAAATCTACTGCATTAACCACAACAGCGTTCAAAGAATCCGCAGGAGCACCAATTGGCATTTCTTCAGATGACGCTTCTCTTTTATTAGTGCCCGCAATAATAAAAATAATATCGTAATCACTTTGGATTTTATCGAGCTCCGCAGCTTCGGGAGATATAAAGTTTCTATTAATTGGCATATCAGAACCAAGTGATAAATTCCATACCTTGATATCTTGGTTTTTAGCAACAATATGGCGAATTGCTTTCAAAATACTGAATGAACTAAAACGCCCTGCTTTTGCGGCACCAAAGTGTTTGACTTTGAACCTACCACAACCATCATCTAATTCAGGATTAATAGTTGGTCCATCAACAATAATAGACGTTACCTCTGTTCCATGATTATAGTCTCGAGGTTCGATTTCAATACCTTCATCTATCATGGAAACGTAAGTAACCCATTCTCCGAAATACACTTTTTTATCGAACGGTGTATCAATGACGCCAACCGTTGGTTCTTGCCGGGGCGCTGGAATATTTACGATCTTTGTATTACTACCAAGTGCTTCTTCTGGGGTTACTTCCCTTAAATCGCGAACTTTCATTGCAATTAAATAGGGAGCATTTTCTTTCAATAGCTTAATTTCATCCGGTTCTAAACGGATGGTAGTATCATCAATAACTTTTGCATTGATCATGTCAATTCCCAATTTGCTAAGCAGATCTTTAGTCGAAACATTTGTTTTGTAAATGGTTATGATTGAGCGATCTTCCACGCCTTCGGCATCCTGATCCACATCGAACCTTTGGACGTAATAAGCATCTTTAATCACCTTTAAAAAATTGGTCTTCGCAAGTTTTGTATTTCTATAGGTTTTTCGCTTGTTGTTGAGTGCTTCGATATCTTTTTGGGTTATTTTCCCGGCATATTCATTTTTAACGACGGTAATACAGACATCCAATCGAATGATAGACTCTTGCAAGACATCTAGCATCACATAATGCGTAAAGACATGTTTTATCGGTTTTTCGCCATCAAATTTTGATCCTCTTATGGAATCGTTTGGATTCGAAGAACCTTTACATAATAGGCCCTGGATTCTGTTGCTTTTTGCAACAACGTGTTTATAATGTACACTCACAAGAGCGCCTTTTATCAATGTATTTTCCTGCCAAAACCGCAGTATTCGTTGCAGTTGATTTTTTAAATCCTCCAGATGGGTTGATTCAACAAAACCATTTTTAGGCAAATTCGGCGGACCCATTTTGCCTGGGTTGCTTTGCTGTTGAAATTGGCCTTTTAATTGCAATATATTATTCATTTAATTCTCCTTTAAGTCTCTGGATACTTGACTTTTTGAAACACCTGTAAGAACTTGTATTTCTCTTACTGTAAATCCCTGTTTCTGAAGCTTTTTTAGATCCGAAGTTTGCTCTCCGCTTACGGTATAATACAGACGTTTTAGATAGTCAAATTCATCGTTAGGATTACTAAATGCAATTGCTGTACGAATCATATTTTTTAAATCTCCGGGGTACGGAACAGGATCTAGTAGACTGATTATTTTTCTAAAAAGTCGAACATTTCTACCAACACATTTAAACTTGTTTAAAAAGGTATTCATTAGAATTTCGGCGATTTCCAATAGATCTTCTTTGCGATATCGGTTAAAATCTATTACTGAATCGAAACGCCTTATTAAGGCTTTATCAAAATGTTCAAATAGGTTTGTTGTTGCAATTAAAACAATGCGATCATCTAATCGATCCAGCCCCTTCAAAATGGTAGAAGTGGCTCTGCCCATTTCTCGTAAATCGTTAGAATTAGTACGATCCATTGCAATTGAATCGATTTCATCAAACATGATAAGCACTTTTTCCGGGTGGGCAAAGTTGTTAATCTCCTTAAAAAGCGAATCAATGTTTTTTTGCGTTTGGCCAAGTTTGCTATCAATTACAGTGGAAAAATTTACGGAATACAATTCTCGTCCCAAAATACGAGAAACTTGTTTTGCTGTTTCAGTTTTTCCTGTTCCGGGCGCACCTTGGAATAGAAATTTGTTAATTCCCAAATTACGTCCTACTGCATTTACCAGGCCAATTATATCTTCTTCCATTGACTCAGGTAATGGAAGTGGTTCATTACTAATACTTAATTTTTCAAAAAAGCCCGAGGGACTTTCGCTTATTTGAGGAATGAACGTATTTGCGTTTGACAATAAAGCCATAATATATTCAGCTAACTGGGAATCACCGGCAGAATCAAAGTCTTTAGCAATTTCATAGGCTTCACTTCTAAAACCGGCATCATTTTCTTCCGCATAGTATTTTATTAAGTTAATTATGTTCTTCTTTTTCATATAGAGGCCCCCTAGCAAAGTCTTTAATCATAGTATATCAGATTTGGGACAAAAGTAAACATATTGGGACATATTTTATTATTTATTTAATCCGTTTCACAAAGCTGACTCATGTATTTTGTCGTTTGGAATTAATTAAAGCGTATGGAACGGGTATGATTATCCAAAAAATAAGCAAGAGACACGTTGGGATACTGGCGAATGACCGGACGTCCTATAGTAACACGTGCCATCACAAACGAAAAGCTCGTATTGACGGGATAATATGACTTTCCGAGTCAATACGAGCGATTATGCAAACAGCACGAAGGCAGTTGAAACACTGTATATCGAACGATACGTACGGTGTTGTGAGAGACCGGTCACGCAACTAATGGGTGACCTCCTACGCGATTTTAAAAAATATTTTGTGTCGGTAAAAAATGTGATCAGGCAAGCCGTGCCGGCAGGAGTATGGAAAAGGTGGTTCCTTTCCCCGGGGTGCTGGCTGCCGAGATGGTGCCGCCGTGGCTCATGACAAATTGCCGGGCCAGTGCCAACCCGATGCCGGAGCCGCCGCTTTTACGGTTCCGCGATTTTTCGCCGCGGTAAAAATATTGAAAGATATAGGGGATATCCTCCGGGGCGATGCCGGGGCCCGTATCGGTGATCCGTATGCTGATATAGGGAACTTTTTTCTTTTCGATCCGGTCCGTGACAATAAAAATACTGCTTTTTTCCGGAATATAGCGGATCGCATTGCTGATAATATTATAGAGTACCTGATTGATCCGGTCTTTGTCGATATAGGCGGTACAGCCGTTTTTCAGCAGATTCAGCTGCACGGAGAGATTTTTTTCATCGATCAGGGGCTGCAGCATATTGACGGCACGGGATAGCATGGCATTGATGTCCGTATCTTCTTTGTGCAGTTCCAATTCGTTGATTTCCGCCAAGGATAAATCACGCAGGTCTTGTACCAGACGATTGACCCGCAGGACTTCCTCCTCCATAGACAGGAGCATGGTTTTGTTGACCGGTATCACATCGTCGATCATGCCTTCCAGGTTCCCTTGTATAATAGCCAAAGGCGTCCGGAGTTCGTGAGCGATATTGGTAAAAAGGTGATGCCGCATCTGGTCGTTTTGGTGCAGCTGCAGGGACATGGCGTTGATCGTATCGGCCAGCATGCCGACTTCATCCTGCCTCGTAATAGCCACAGTTTTTCCGTAGGTGCCTTCTTTCAGCGTTTGGGCGGCTTCATTGAGCGTGCATAAGGGTTTTGTAATGCTGCGGGCCGTCAAATAGCTGATGAACAGGCTGATCGTCAAGATGGCGGCGCCTACCCAGATGAGAGAGTGATGGACGGAGGCCATAAAGTGCTGTTCCGGCGTTCCGTGTGCCGAGTAGGGCAGCGTCAATGTCGTGCCGTTATACTGCAGATATTCGGAAAAATGCTGATCCATTTGCAGGTTGACAAGGAACAGCAGGATTCCGATCGTCGAAATAAGTAGGATAAACGACATTCCTGTCAAACGATAGACAATGCTGTTATATTTACGCATGGCTGCCTCCGGAAAATTTGTATCCGATGCCGTATACCGTTAGAATATATTCAGGGTGGGCGGGATCCCGTTCCAGTTTTTTCCGCAGATTGCGGATATGGGTGTCGATGGTTCGCTCATAGCCTTCGAAACTGTAACCGCCTTGGGCTTTTTCCATGAGCTGCAGCCGACTGTATACCCGGTCCGGGGAAGACGAGAGCACTTCCAGCATGTTGAATTCCGTCGGTGTGAGCAGGATGGGTTCCGTACCGCGGTATACGGTATATTTTTCTTTGTCGATGTGCAGGTCGCCGATGACGTATTGCGTCGTCGCTTGCACGATTTCGCCGCGGACGCGGCGCAGACGCGCATATACCAGGGCTACGAGTTCTTTGATGTTGAACGGTTTTGTCAGGTAGTCATCGGCACCGATATGCAAGCCTACGAGCCGATCGGTTTCATCATCTTTGGCGGTCAAGAACAAAATAGGAAGATCGTTGATCTGCCGGACACGGCGGCAGACTTCGAAGCCGTCCATGTCCGGCATCATCAGATCAAGGATCAGTATCTGCGGTTCGTAGCGTCGCAGCAGGTCTAAGGCACTGCGGCCGTCAAAGGCTGTATATACGACAAATTGTTCCCGTTCGAAATAGGTGCGCAGTACTTGGACCAATTTGACATCATCGTCTACGATTAAAATTGAATTTTGCAGCATCGCAATTCCTCCTGTCTCTTTTCCTTACTATACACTGTTCGGGCCAGGTACTTCAAGCGGTACCGTACATTTTATTTTTCGGTACCGCAGAACCGGGGACAGGGTGGTTTGCTGTTCCCGGTTCTGCTATGCTGCTAGGGGCGGTTCGTTTCATGGTTCATCTGGGAATGGTCCATTTGCATATAGGCTGCCGGCAAGGGTTCCTGCCAGCCGCCAAGAGTGGGATTTACCATGCCGAAGATCATGGCAATATGGCTGACGACGAGAAACGCGATCAACAGTACGGCATGTATTTTAAGACGGGTATGCTCGCTGCGGCCGGAGCCGAGGAGACCCCATTCCATGAGGGTAATGGAAAATAAAGGAATAACACCCAGCATGTATGCGTATACCGCGACTTGATCGATCCATCCGCGCCAAGTCAGAGACGGAACGATAATAATGGCTAAATAAAGGAATACGAAAAGGAAGTATACTCCTAATATCATACCGATATATTTATTCCACAGACGCCAGTACTTGTTTTTGCTTTCTCCCCAATACAGTGTAAAAAATTCGGTTGCTACAAGGGCCTCAGCCATTCCGACGGGGATGACCATAAACAAGATCAAGTTCCAAGGCTGATTCATCGCCAATAATTCCATATAATGTGTCATTATCATATATATACACTCCTTTTTTTTGATATATCCTTAGTATATAAAGGGTATATACAGAAGATATGAAGAACATGTGAAGGAATTGTTAAGATGTATACTTTTTTTCTGCTGCTATTCATTTTGCAATGCAGGGGAAGCAGGAGTTTGTTAACGTGTGCCGAATATTTTAAATAAGGATTTATCTGCTGTCACGGTTGTGGGTGTGATGATGGATTGTATCCGGAAAGAGACATCGTCCTTTTTTTGTGCTGCATAACAAGGAAGATGCCCATTGTTATTTTTATGAATCGCAAGAGCAGGATAACGACTTTTACATACAGGGAGTATGGATATCGGATATGCGGCTGATCCATAGGGAGTGGGATGAATAACCTGATTACAACAACTATTTACGTGCATATAAGGAACTCATTTACATGTTTTTACACCAGATACTAAATAAAAAAGGGCAAGGTATAACTGAATATGGCATCATTCTGCTATTTGTCGCACTCTTGGGAGTCAGCGAATATTACTCGGGAAATATAGGCCAAAACATCAGCTCGTTGTACAGTGCGGCCTCTACCCGTTTACATTCTATTGTGAACGGACCGAAAACGGACTATGATACGGGAATCACCTTCACGGATTCACAGGGCAATGTATGGCATCAGACCTCATTGATCTATCAGACGATGGACGGTGCCGATGATCCGACCAAGGACTATCGGGTATACTGGTTCATAAACGACGGCGGCAAGGGCAATAAAGAATATAAAGTGGGAATGAGCGCACGGGGCGGCGGCAACAGCTTGCAGGCATATCTGGGAGGAACTTCGTATTTTGAAGATACGGACGGCAAGTATTATAAATTAGTGGAAAACGGCGGAAGCAATACGACGATAGAACAAGTATCCGGCACGAGCATAGATACACATAAAATGAGAAATGTATTGCCCGCCGATATTCCGAACCTGTGATCGGCGGGATAAAGCAGCCCGAAGTGCCGTTGTTCCTGAAAGAGAAACGGATATTCTGCTTATTTTTCAGGAACGGTGACGGAAAGACTGTCGTTATATAGATTTTTATCATATGAGACATTGATTTGGGATGTATGGGAGAGACGATGTATGATGAATAAGGTATTGCGTTTTGGTATGGGTGTGTGTCTGGCGGCGCTGCCGGCAGTGGGAATGGCGGCTCCGGTTGTGACGGCAAATGTTTCGGCGGACAGTGTGTATTATTCGTATGTAGACAAGTTAAGCGGCATGGGGTATATCTCCTCCCTGCCGAATGGTGCCAGACCGTACAGCCGCATGGAAATGGCCAAGTGGGTGCAGGAGGCGGAAAAAACGGCGAAGAAAAAGCCGATGCCCGGCTATTTGCAGGATGTGCTGCAAGCTATGGAGACGGAGTTTGCTCCCGAACTGGCGACGCTGCAGGGACATCGTACCTATGACGGGGTACGGCTGCATTCCGTGACGGCGGCGCTGGCTTATCAAGGCGGCGATGCGTCTTCGTACCGCTATCCTTCCGGAGTCCACGGCAGTTGGCAGCCGTTTGGGACAAATCGCAACGGATACCAGTACGGGGCGGATGGCAATGCGATTGCTTCCTTTGAAGCCTCCGGCATGATCGGGCATGAAACGGCAGTCTATATCCGCCCGCGGGTGAGCTACGACAAGAATAATCATCTCAGCATGAGTTTGGAGGAAGGATATATCAAAACGCGCAGCGGTATCTGGGCATTTGAAGCCGGCCGTCAGGCTATGCGATGGGGACAGGGAGCCACGGGCACGCTGGCTCTCAGCAATACGATGAGTCCTTTGACGACTTTGCAGGCCCATTTTATGGAACCGCAGCAGGTCGGTGGGTTTTTCCGTTTTCTCGGACAGGCCGACGTTCATCTGTTTTACGGAAAACTGGAGAGCGACCGATCGGACCGGGCGGCAGCGTACGGCCGGACGGAGTATGATGATGCCGGACTGCTCGGTATGCGTGTCGATATTACGCCGACTTCGTATGTTACGGTGGGGTTGGAACGGATATCCATGCTCGGCGGCAACGGCAACGGCTTGAATGCCTCCGACTGGGGACATTGGATATACGGACGCAACGATGATAATCGGAAGGACCGGTGGGATGATATTGCCGGGGTGGATTTCCGGCTGCGTTTTCCCGGCGTGCAGTTGTACGGAGAGTTGTACGGAGAGGATCAGGCCGGATATCTGCCTTCGGATATTGCATATCGGGCAGGCGTCTACCTGCCGCAGCTTACTAAGGATGGAAGCTGGGATATGACGGCTGAAATCGTAAATACAAATAACAGCTGGTATGTCCACAGTAAATTCCAGAACGGCTGGACGTACCGCGGCGATATCATAGGCGATGCCATGGGAACCAATGCCCGCAAATATTATGTAGGTCTTACGCGGCATTTTCGCCGGGAAGGGACTATCGGCGTCTATGTCATGCGGACGGATATGGACCGGGGAACGGCCCAGCATCCCACGGTCGACGAAATCGGCCTTACGGGACAGCGGAAACTGCGTGACAATGTCTATCTGAACGGCACGATCGGAGCGGCACGGGTAGAACATGCTAACTATACGAGCAGCACCGATCATGATACCTTTGCTCTAGCCAGTGTGAAATGGCTGTATTAATGGTACTGTCAGACAAAAACGGGGCACGGAGAATGGTGGTGTCCGCCATTGGGCATATGCACAAAACGGAAGGGTAATTTTATTGCTGTTACACAATTGTTTCGTGCGCATGATGATGTTATACTTAATAAAAATAAAAAATAGCACATAACGACGGCGTTATCTTTACATAGATGCCGTCGTTTTTTGTTTGCGGGAGGGAGGATATACGCAGTATGACACTGTGGGAATGTGTTTTTGGGGGCAGGTAGCAAGAAAACAGTATCGAGGGGAGATAGGATATGATGAAAGACATACTGGAAGAGTATAAATTTGAAATATACTACATCGTATTTATTTATTTCAGCTTAGTATTGTTGACGATCATGTCATTGCAATATGGCGAGTGATTTTTTAAGAGCCGTTTGTTTTTTTACTGTGTTTTGTGCATATGCTGAAGCCGGAACGCGGTGCTATCTGCCGGCCGGGGGCCGACGCAGGAGCCGTGCGTTGTGCAACTATACAAAATATAGCGGAAATATTGTATGATTTACTGATGGAATTTATACGGGTAAGTGGATATACTATACTATGTAAATCAAACAGAGGCATACACACAAGGACGTGTTTTTATATAGACTGCCTTTGTGTTTTTTTATTTATTGACTATTTATACTAATAAAATTAAAAATAATTGATATTGCACGTAATAATTTTATTTGGTATACTATCTTCAAGCAAAGAAACTTGGAATAGCTCCTTTGTTTTTTTTATTACTTTAATCTGTACAGGACAATGGTGTTCTTCTGCCTCTTTAGGGAAGGTAGAGCGAACGCTTTTTTTGTTGCAGAAGGTCTTGGAGGAGCTTATATATATAAGGAGGAGTCAAGATGGGATTGCTGGCATCGCAAGTTATTAACGGGTTAACGAATACATCTATTCTGTTTTTGGTGGCCGTCGGGCTGGTCGTCATTTTTGGATTGCTGGATGTCGTCAATATGGCCCATGGGGAATTTATCATGTTCGGTGCTTATAGTGCCGTGGTATGTGTCAATACGCTGCATTTGCCTTTTGCCGCGGCAGTATTGATCGCGGCATTGTTTACGGCTCTTGTCGGATCGGTCGTAGAACGATTCATCATTCAGCGGCTGTACGGCAAGGTGGCGGAAACATTGCTGGGGACATTTGCCTTAAGTTATATTTTCCAACAGCTTGTCCGTACTATTTTCGGACCGGAGGATCAGTTGATGGCGCTTCCCCTTGATACGACCTTACATTTCGGGTCTATTGTCGTGCCGGTTTATAATGTAGTACTGATCGTTGTTTCTGTCATCGTTTTGGCCGGAACGCTGCTGCTGTTGATCAAAACAAAATTCGGGATGCAGCTCCGGGCCAATGTCCAGAATCGTACGATGGTGCAATGTCTGGGCGTTAATTCTGCCCGCATTGATAATCTGACCTTCAGTTACGGCTGCGCGCTGGCCGGGTTGGCCGGAGCGCTGATCGCACCGGTCAAGAGCGTTACGCCGGACATGGGAGTTACCTATGTTGTCGATAGCTTCATGGTCGTCGTACTGGGCGGTCTGAATTCTATTTTCGGCAGTTTTATGGGCTCCTTTGTGGTCAGCGAATCGTCTACGGTCATGGCTGGATACATGAGTGAAATCACGGCGAAGCTTTTGATTTTTATCGTAATCATCGGGGTTATCCGGTTCAGGCCGCAAGGCTTGTTCTTCAACAAGGATAAGCGCTAGGAGGGAGAGGACGACATGAAAAACATAAAATCGATGTTGGAAAATATGACGATTGATAAATATATTGCGTTGTTTATTTTTATCGGACTGTTGATATTGCCGCTGCTTTCCTCGCGGTACAGCGTGCAGATATTCGGTAAGTATATTACCTATACTATACTGGCGCTGGGGCTGGATATTCTCTGGGGCAGTACGGGACTTATGAATCTGGGTTTTGCTATTTTCTTCGGGTTGGGTAGTTACATTTTCGGGATTTCCATGGCGATACAAAAGGGATTGCCGGCGTTTATGTCTTTCGGCGGATTGACGGAGCTTCCTTGGTTATATGTACCGCTTCAAAGTCCCGCCGTTGCCGCTCTCCTTTGCGTCGTGATTCCCGGACTGGTCGCGCTGATTCTCGGGTATTTTGTATTTACGAGCAAAATAAAAGGTGTTTTTTACAGTATTATTACCCTGGCTTTTGTAGCACTTTTTGAACTGTTTATTACGGATCAGCAGATTTATACGGGCGGCGCCAGCGGTGTCAACGGTATCCCGACAGGCCTTATGACGCTGCGCCTGTTCGGCAGCAAGATCTCGATCTTTGATTGGTATTATATTGCCTTCGCTTCTCTGGTGGTCATTTATATGTTCTGCCTATGGCTCAATCACAGCCGGTTTGGCAAAATCATCCATTCTATCCGCGATAATGAGATGCGGGTACAGTTTTTAGGGTATAATCCGGCGGTTTTTAAGATCGCTATCTTCACTATTTCAGCGGCCATCGCAGGCTTTGCAGGACTCTTGTACGTTCCGATGTCCTCCTTTGTGTCGATCGAAAATTCAGGAGTTGCTTTTTCTACGATGATCATCATCTGGCTGGCCGTAGGCGGCAGGGGGAACCTGACGGGAGCTATGGCCGGTGCCTTATTGGTCAGTTTTCTGCAAAATATTTTATCCGGATATTTCGGCGGCATGTGGCAGGTCGTCCTGGGTGTCGGCTTGATTCTTATCGTCATGGTCCTGCCCAAAGGACTGATAGGCAGCTTGATCGATTGGCAGTATATGCGGCGCATTCACGGCAGGCAGCATGCAAAATCCGGGACAGATCCGGTTCCTCCTGCGCAGAAAGTAGAGGTGTAGGCCATGTATTTGGAAGTGAAGCATTTAACCGTTGATTTTAATGGCTTTTTGGCCGTACATGATGTAAGTTTGGGAATCGAAAAAGGAGAAACCCGAGTCATTATCGGGCCGAACGGGGCCGGTAAAACGACTATTATCGATATGATCACGGGAAAGACAAAGCCGACGCAGGGAGAGATACTGCTGAACGGCGTCAATATCGCCGGCAGAGAATCCTATGATATTTCCAATACCTATGGGATCGGACGTAAATTTCAGGGACCGAATGTGTTTGATGAAATGAGCGTGTATGAAAATCTGGAGGTAGCCCTTTCCGGACATACGAGCTTATGGCAGGCGTTTACGTACCGCCGGACGCGGGCGGTAGATGCCCGGCTGGAGGAAATACTGAGCCAGATCAATTTGACGGAACAGCGGGATATGCTGCCGCGTTTCTTATCTCACGGACAGCGGCAGTGGCTGGAGATGGGCATGATTCTGGCACAGAATCCGGCGATTATCACGCTCGATGAACCGGCGGCGGGCATGACGGATGACGAGACCTTTAAAACGGGGGAAATGATCAAGTCGGTCATGAAGGATAAGACCGTCATCGTCGTGGAGCATGATATGGATTTTATCAAGCAGATCGCCAAGACCGTAACGGTGCTGAACCAGGGAGAAATACTGGCGGAAGGCACGTATGAAGAAGTTTCGCATAATGCAGAGGTCATCCGCGTATATTTAAAAACGGATGATACGGAGGAAGAGGAGGCGGGAAGCGTATGATGCAGGCAGCGGATATCTCTGTCAGTTACGGAGCGGGACCTATCGTATCGCATGTTTCCTTTACGGTGAACGCAGATGATAAACTGATTATTTTGGGCCGCAACGGCGTAGGCAAAACGACCTTGCTCAAGGGCATTATGGGGATTTTGCCGATCAAAGGAACGCTGACATTCAAGGATACGGATATTACAAACGATTCCGCATCGAAGCGATCCCGCAGCGGACTGGCGTATGTGCCGCAGGGACGGGAAATATTTCCCGATTTGACAGTAGAAGAAAATCTTCAGATCGGGGCCATGTCGCACCCCGTCGATTTTAAAAATAAATTGGCGGAGGTACTCGAGTATTTCCCTATTTTGGCCGAACACATGAAGCGTAAGGGCGGTGTCCTGTCCGGCGGACAGCAGCAGCAGCTGGCGATTGCCAGAGCCTTTATCGGTGAACCGGCCGTATTGATGCTGGACGAACCGACAGAAGGCATCCAGCCGAATATCGTGTCTCATATTTCTCATATTTTGACGCGGTATCACGAGGAAAAGCATATTCCGCTCATCGTGGTCGAACAGAATTTGAAGTTTGCACGTAAACTGGGAAATAAATTCCTGATTATTCAAAAAGGGACTATCGTGGAATCCGGCCCGATAGAAGCATTGACAGATGAAGTCAGCATTGCGTATTTAAGTGTATAAGAGTGAGGGGAATACAGCATGGATATAGAACATACGGCGGCAGGCGTTATTGCCGATCTGCAGGAACTGGCGGCCCTGACGTCCGATGAAAAAGGAGCACAGCGTGTAGCTTGGACGCCGGTGTGGGATACAGCGGAAACATGGTTCAAGGAAAAAATGATAGCCGAAGGAGCAGAAATTACCGTGGATTCGGCGCATAACGTGTGGGCGAAGTTTGCCGGAGAGACGGAGGAGGCGGTCGTCATCGGCAGCCATCTGGATAGTGTTCCGGACGGCGGCTGGTTGGACGGTGCGCTGGGTGTTGTTGCCGGGATGGGAATCGGCAAGCGGTATGGAATACATGGAGTAAAGCCTGAAAAGACGATTTATATCGTCTGCTGGGCAGATGAAGAAGGCGCCCGGTTCAGTCAAAGCTGCATGGGATCGGCAGCGGTCAGTGGTATGTTTACTGCCGAAAAAGCAAAAAATCTTATGGATAATGAGGGAATACGATTCCAGGAAGCTTTACAGCGTTACGGACTGCGGGCAGAAGATTTCAGCAAGGCAAGAACGGAATTTTTGGAAAAGCCGATTACGGCGTATTTGGAACTGCATATTGAACAGGCACCGGTGCTGGAACAGGCGCATAAGTCCGTGGCCTGTGTATACGGTGTGACAGGGTGTTACCGCCAGTACCTTACCTTTACCGGACAACAGTCCCATTCCGGTTCCCCGATTGCTATGCGGCACGATGCGTTTTTAGCTGCCGCTCAGGCATCGCTGGCCTTCCGCGAGATAGGAATACGGCATGAAGGGTATTGCACCGTCGGCAAGGTGGCGGTAGAACCGGACGTGGTTACTATTTTTCCGGGACGCTGCATTATTTCTTTGGATCAGCGTTCCATTGAGGGTGCGACCTTGGATATCATGGCGGCGGAAGCGAAGCAGGCAGCGGAACAAGCAGCTGCAGACAATGGCGTCACTGTTTCCTTTGAAGAAATATGGTATACGCCGCCGACAGTATTTGATGCGTCCTTAACGGCATTGTGTCAACAGGCTGTAGAAGCTGAAACGGGCGAGGCTGCGACGATGTATTCCGGACCTCTTCACGATGCCGTCGAAATTTCCAAGGTCGTACCCTCTGTTATGATGTTTGCCATGTCCCATAACGGCTTGTCCCACTGCAAGGAAGAAGATACACCGCTGCCTGTTTTAAAACAGGCGATCCGCGCTTTTTTGCGGCTGGCTGATACCGTCGTAACCGTATAGGGAAAGGAATGATATCCATGTTAGATATTATAGGCATATCCGTTGTGACGTTTCAGGCACAATGGGGAAAGAAAGAAGAAAATCTGCAGCGCATGCTGGGATATATAGAGCATGCGGCACGACAGGGAAGCGATTTGATCGTGTTTCCTGAAATGAGCTTGACCGGGTATGACGATGAAGGACAGGTACCGGCCGCTTTGAAAATGCAGACACGGCTGGCCGAGACGATTCCCGGTCCGGCATCGGAGGCGGTGGCACAGGCGGCGAAAGCTCATGGTATCTATGTTTTGTTCGGCATGCCCGAGATGTATGAGGGCCGGGTGTATAATTCTCTGGCGGCTTGTTCGCCGGAGGGGACGATCGTTTCGTATAAAAAAATGCATCTGCCCCTGCAGGAACCCAATTGGGCGGCACACGGCGACAAACCGCTGCTGCTGCCTACGCCTTGGGGACCTATTGGGTGCAGTATTTGCTATGACGCATACAGTTTTCCGGAGTTAATACGATATTATGCGGCAAAGGGGTGCCGCTTGTATATCAATGCGACGGCGTTTGCCAAATCACGCAATCCGAATCGTGCCAGAACTACGCTGGAGGCGTCTGTATTGCGCGAAGATGTGTATATTGCTACGGCCAATTTAGGCGGGGTGGATCTGGTTACTGATTTTCTGGGTGGCAGCAGCATCATGGGCCCGTCACGGACGTATGGCGAGGTCCATTATTATGCCGGACGGACGTTTGATGATCCGGCGGCTCCAGAATCGGAAATGTACAGCGCCGTCATCGATTTGACCTTGGCGTCCCGGAGTTTGTATGTACCGAAGGAGGGAAGAAAAGAAGCCGATTTCCGGCCGGCTTGTTATGCTGCTATGTATGCGGAACTGGCTGGAAAATAACATCGGGTATCCGATAGACGATAGATAGGGAATATATGTATAGGGGGAACAGTATATGAAAAAGTTAAAAAAACTGTTGGTATTGGGAATGTCGGCGATGGTGTGCATTACGGCATTGAGCGGGTGCGGCGGAGAGACGAAAACCGCGGAAAAGGGACTGGGGGACAGTGTGAAAATCGGAGTGTTGTACTCGACGACGGGGGCCTTTTCCATTAATGAAACACCGATGCAGAACGCTGCTAAAATGGCGATCGACGAAATTAACGCAAAAGGCGGCATAAACGGCAAAAAGATAGATGCAATCTATATGGATTACGGTTCGGATCCGACGATGGCAGCACAGAAGGCCCAGGAACTCATCCTGAAAGACGGCGTTTGCGCGATCGTCGGGACCAATTCGTCGGCGACGCGGCTGGCGGTTATTCCGACAGTAGAACAGAATGATTCGCTGTTGGTGTACAATACGTATTATGAAGGGGAAAAGCCATCGCCTAATGTGCTGTATACCAACAGCGTGCCGAGTCAGCAGATCGATGCCTTCGTACCTTGGATGATGAAGAATCTCGGAAAACGGGTATTCTTTGCGGGTACGGATTATGAATTTCCCAAGAAGAGCATTGCCATTGCCAAGAAGCTCGTTCAGGATAACGGCGGTGTTGTTGTAGGAGAAGAATACGTACCGACGACGCAGACGGACTTTTCTTCGATGATCAATAAGATCAAGGAAGCTAAACCGGATGTGGTCTTTTCGGTGGTGGCCGGCAATGCGGCAGTTCCGTTCTACAAGCAATACAGCCAGTACGGCATGGATCCCAAGAAGGTGCCTATCTGCTCCATTTCTACCAGCGAAGCGACTTTGAAGGGAATCGGTGCAGCGGCGATCGGGACCTATTCGTCCTTTGATTATTTCAATACGATCGATACACCGGCTAATACAGACTTTATCAAGAAGTATCAGGAGAAATTCGGCACCGATACGACCGTAACCAATCAGGCCGAAGGGGCGTACCATGGTGTGTATATGCTGGCGGCGGCGATCGCCAAGGCTGATTCCAAGAGTGCGGCTGATATCATCAAGGCGGCGGCAGGACTGGAAATCGATACGCCCGCAGGGAAAATAAAAATGGATGATACCAATCATCATGCTTGGCTTAACAGTTATATCGGCAAAGTAAATGACAATCTCGCGTTTGATATTGTCTATCAGTCGGATGGACTCGTAAAACCGATAGCGGAATAAATAGTGACAGGAAACAGAGCCTTCGATGCCGTGTGTAGTTATCGAGGGCTCTTTCCGTATATAGGAGGTACGTATGGGAGTTTCCATTGAGTATTTATATGAAAAGAGCTCGCATCTTTATCGCATGGAGCTCATAGGCGGCAAAACCGGGGTAGATCATCCTGTCGAATGGATACATATGCTGGAAAGTCCCGATTCGGCTTTTTTCCTTCACGGCGGCGAACTGGTATTTACGACAGGGGTTATGAATAAGGGAGAAGCCTGGCTGGTTGATTTTGTCCGGCAGCTGCACCTCCATGGCGGGGCCGGTGTCGTTTTCAATATAGGACCGTATATCAAAAAAGTGCCGCAGGAGGCGGTGCGTTATTGTGATGAGCATGCGTTTCCTTTATTCGTGCTGCCTTGGGATGTTCATCTTGTTGATATTACCCGGTATTTATGCCGGTTTATTATTAATGACGAAAAACAGCGGCTGAGTATTTTGAACTTGTTGCAGCAGATCCTAATTATGCCGGAACAGGGAAAATCCATCTGCTTATCTTTGGAAAATCAAGGTTTCAGCGCGGTGGGACGGTTTCGGGCAGCCATTATCTGGTCGAAGTCGCGGGAGTATGATCAGGATGCCATTATGGCTTTGCTGAAAATGTGGAACAACCATGTTATCGTGTTTTCGTATCATGATGATCTGGTTGTCGTATTGGCGGAGCCGTCGTATGAAGCGGAACGGCGGGTTACGGAGGAACTGTATGCCTATCTGACCAGCCGGGTGAAAAAAGTCTGTATCAGCATCGGTGCGGCGGTTACTCATATTACGGAACTTTCCTGCAGCTATGTGCAGGCACATACGATCGTGCATCTGGCATGCAAGAAAGGCAAGCATATCTTTTTCTATGAAGAATTGGGAATCTACAAGCTCCTGCTCGAAGGGAACAACCCGGCCCTTCTGCAGGATTATTATAATGAAGTATTGGGAGCGCTGGAGACACACGATGCTATGCACAATGCCAATTTAACCGATACGTTGTATTACTATTTGATGCACGACTGTAATGTAAAAGAAACGGCGGCACATGAATATGTACACCGGAATACCATTATGTATAAACTCAATAAGATCGGCAGCATTATTGGAATGGACATTGCGGTGGAGGAGAATAAATTAGCGATTCTCATGGCATTTAAAATCCGGGATATTGCCGATCAGAAGTAGAATCCCGCGGTATTTGTGCATAGTGCATGTGCACAATAAAGTCGAGGAATTGACTAATTGTATTGCCTCGGTACAACGGCTATACTGAAAGTACAGAAAAAAGCAATGGTGCTGTCGCGCAAGATAGTTCCGTTGTTTTTTTATTTTATGTATTTCATTATATTTAAGGGGTGACGGGGATATGACCGGACAGGAAATCAAAGAAATGGATTTGCAATATAATCTGCATTCGTGGGCGAAGCAAGGTTCTTTACATCCCATGGTTATTACTAAGGCGGAAGGCATCTATTTGTGGGACAGTGACGGCAAACGATACATGGATATGTCGTCAGAATTGGTCAACTCCAATGTGGGACATGGCAATCGGGATATCATAGAAGCCATTAAGAAACAAGCCGATCTCTTTTGTTTTTTATCACCGGCGTTTGCGTTGGAACCGAGAGCCAAGTTGGCTAAGATGGTCATTGACCGCATGCCGGATACGATGGGAAAGGTGTTTTTTACGAACGGCGGCGCCGATGCCAACGAGAATGCCATTAAAATTGCCAGAATGTATACGGGACGGCATAAGATCATGAGTCGGTACCGCAGTTATCACGGATCCTCCTTCGGGGCCGGCAATATTACGGGCGAACCGCGGCGATATGCCTTGGAACCGGGCATTCCGGGATTTGTGAAATTTTTTGATCCCTATGTGTATCGGGAAGCTATTTCTTTTGCCAGTGAAGAAGAAGCCACACGCTTTTATATCACTAAATTACGGGAACAGGTACAGTATGAAGGGCCGGATAGCATTGCGGCTATCGTGATGGAAACGGTAACCGGTTCTAACGGCATCATTATCCCGCCGAAGGGATATCTGCCAGGCGTGCGCAAGATTTGTGATGATTACGGTATCATGATGATTTGCGATGAAGTCATGGGCGGTTGGTGCCGGACGGGAAAAATGTTTGCCTTCGAAAATTTCGATGTCAAGCCGGATATCGTATCTTTTGCCAAGGGAATTACCTGCGGCTATGTGCAATTGGGCGGCGTAGCGGTATCTAAAAAGATTGCGGCCTTTTTTGATGATCATGTGTTATCCTGCGGCTTGACGTACAGCGGCCATCCGCTGGCTTGTGCTGCGGGTATCGCCTGCTTGAATTATTATGATACGGCTCATATTCTGGAACACGTAAACGAAGTCGGGGCCGTGCTGGGAGAAATAGAAGAAGAATTGAAGAAAAAGCATGCCTGTGTCGGCGATGTCCGGTATATCGGCTTGTGGTCGGCGATCGAACTGGTCAAAGATAAAACGACCAAGGAAGCATTGGTACCGTACGGAAAAGATCCGGACGGCGTCATGCCCGCCATCATTAAAAAGCTTCTTGCCAGAGGGTTTTTCACCTATTCTCATGAAAATATTATTATGGTGGCACCGCCGCTCATTATTACGGAGGAACAGCTGCGGGAAGCCATGGCGATCATGGACGACGTATTAGGTGAAGTCGATGGGATGATCGCCTTGTAAGTGCGATCGGATCGTTTCTGAAATATACACCAAGCATCCTAAAAAGAGGTATCTGCGCAGTTAGATATCTCTTTTTGGAAATTTTCTATATATGAATTACTGCATGGAGATGGTCATATGTTTATGTATGAAATGCCGACAACATTATTTTTTGGCAGAGATTGTATTGCCCAGTCCGGGGCGGCGCTGGCCCGGCTCGGTAAGAAAGCACTCTTGGTGACGGGACGTCATTCTGCCAAAGTGAATGGGTCACAACAGGCGGTCGTCGACGTACTGGAGGCACTGCATATTTCCTGGGTCCTATTTGATGAAGTGGAAAGCAATCCGTCCATTGAAACGGTGCGCCGCGCTGCCGCCGTAGGCAGAGCGGAACAGGTGGAGTTTGTGGTGGCTATCGGCGGCGGCTCGCCGATGGATGCCGGGAAAGTCATCGCCTTATTATGTACTAACGAGTTGGACGACACACAGCTTTTTACCGGGCCCTACAACAAGGCGCTGCCTATTGTTGCCGTCCCGACGACCGCCGGAACGGGAAGCGAGGTGACCAAAGCGGCGATACTCACGAATCCGCACGCAGGGACTAAACAATCCGTAGCAGATCCGCTTATTTTCCCGACACTGTCCTTCGCAGATCCGGCGTTTACCCTGGGCGTTTCAGAGTCGGTTACCGTGGATACGGCTATCGACGCCGTATCGCATGCAGTGGAAGGGTATATGGCCCGCACGGCGACGCCGGTCAGCGATGTATGGGCGGAAGAAGCGATGCGTTTTCTGGGTTCCCAGCTGCCGGCATTGGGCGGACCGCTGACCTATGATGCCCGGGAGGACCTGATGTACGGCTCGACGCTGGCAGGTATCGTCATTGCCCAGACCGGCACGACCTTGATCCATGGCATGGGCTATCCGCTGACCTATTATAAAGGGCTGACACATGGCCGGGCCAATGGGATACTATTTCCCCAGTATATGAAATACATGAGCGAAACGATGCCGGATAAAACCGATACGGTCTGGGAACTGTTGGACGTGAACGGACTGGCGGAATTCACGGCGCTCATGAAAAAACTGATGCCCGATACGGTGCTACTTACCCAAGAAGAAATCGACCAATTTACAAAATTGACGATGCCGACTAAAGCCGTGCAGCATACCTCCTATGATGTAACGGCGGAACTGGTCGCTCATATTTACGGTACATTAGGCTGATTGCAAGGAGGAGGTCTCTGCGATACTGTTGCAGTTCGCTGGTTTACGGGGATTTTTTATATATTTCCTTTATATATTTCCTTATATATGTACATGGCAGACAGCCGGGAATCGTTGTATCTATTGGTGTATAGATACAACGATTCCCGGCTGTTTTTGCGTAGGGGATTCTATAGAGTGAAGAAATTACTCTTCCCCTTCTCCGTGGAAATCTACCAAATCATTTTTCTTTATCAGGGATTCGAGTTCTCCCGAAGTCTTCATCTGCTGAATAACTTTATTTAGTTCCTGCAGCAGGGCATTGTTGTCTTTGCGTACGGCAATGCCATAGTCCTGCGGTGCAAATTTTTCTGGCAGGATCATCATGTCCGGTGTTTTCATACTGTTCAGGATGGAAGAGTCCGTGCTGTAGGCCGCGGCGCGTCCGGAGCTCATGGCCGACAGGCTTTCCGTATTCGTTGGGAATTCTGTGAATTTCAGTTTGATGTTGGCTTTTTTGGCGTATTCCTGATCGGCCTGACGACTGGTAGCTCCTTGCTGTACGGCGATCGTCTGGCCGTCGAGCTGTTTGGCAGAGGTGATGCCGCTGGATTTAAGGACCAGGAAGCCGACGGGGTCCCGATAGTATACATCGGAAAAATCCCAGGATTTTTTGCGTTCGTCGTTGATGGTATAGGTAGCGATGACAAAGTCGACTTCATCACTATCCAGAATAGGGCCGCGGGCTTTTGCCACGACCGTCGTAAATTCTACTTTGCTGGGGTCGCCTAAAATATCTTTGGCAATGGCTCTGGCCATGTCGGCATCCAGACCGGTGATGGTCCCGTCTGTTTCTTTGAAGCCGAAGCCTTTTACCGTATCGCCGATGCCGACCTTGACTACGCCGCGGTCTTTGATGCGCTGTACACCGTCTATTTGCTTGCTTTTTTCTCCTGTTTTTGCGTTGCCGCTGCCGGCATCATTACCGCAGCCGGCAGCTATCATGCCAAACATGGCGGCGCATAGTGTTCCGATAATCATTGCCTTGTTCCGTTTCATCATCATTCCCCCCTGCATATAGTTCTTATAAATTTTTTTGCATATAAAAACAACGGCGCTTTGATTTCCCCTCAGATACAAAGCGTCGTTGCTCTTGCTGTGTTATATAAAATATGTGTCTACCGTGCGTCTACGGCGGCTTTCATCCGTCGGCAGGCTTCTTTGATGACATCTAAACGGGTCGCATAGGACATACGCAGATAGGTATTTCCGCAAACGGAGCCGAAGACAGTGCCAGGGACTAAGGCTACATGTGCTTTTGTCATGAAAAAGTCGGAGGCTTCCTGGGCACTCATATGAAGTGCGTGTATATCTATCCAGGCATAAAAAGCGCCTGTGGGTTTGGGACAAGAGAGTCCGTCTATTTCATTAATGGCTTGAAATACATAATCCCGTCGTTTTTTGTATTCTGCCTGCATATGTGCAATGGATTCGTCTTCTTCCTGCAGTGCCGTAACGCAGGCATCTTGAATAAAACCGGGAAGGCAGCTGGAGCCATAGCCGTGTATGGCGGTTACGGCTTTAATGAGAGACGGCGAGCTGGCCACATAGCCGACACGCCAGCCGGTCATGGAATATATCTTGGAAAAGCCGTTCAAGGTAAGCGTCCGTTCTTTCATGCCCGGCAGGGCTGCGATGCTGGGAACTTCCAGATCGTCATATAGAATGCGGTTATATATTTCATCGGCAATAACATAAAAGTCATACTTTTGGGCAAGGGCAGCGATTTTTTCCAAGGTTTCCCTGGTGAGGACCGTGCCTGTCGGATTATGCGGAGTAATCAGGACCAGCGCCTTTGTTTTTGCTGTTATGCGCTGTTCCAATTCTTTTGTCGAAAGCTGAAAATCATTGCTGGCCTGCAAGCTGTATTCTACGATGCCGGCTTTCAGCATATGACAGATACCGTTGTAAGAAGGCCAGCACGGATCGGGCAGCAAGACTTCGTCGCCTTCTTCGACCAGTGCGTTCAGTACGTCATACACGGCTTCGGATAAACCGGAGGTTACGACGACTTCATCGGCTGTATAGGACAGCTGGTAATCCTCGGCGAGTTTATCGGCGATAGCGGTGCGAAGATTCAACTGACCTTGCGTCGGCGTATACGACGTGTTGCCGCTGCGCAGACTTTGTATACAGGCTTCTTTGATATAGCTCGGTGTATCGAAATCAGGCCGGCCGCTGGTCATGTAGATCATGTCACCGGCACCTTCCTGTTCCATTTTTTTTGCTTTTTCCGTGACGATACCGATTCCCTTTGGCGGCATATGATCGAGCAATGACGATAATTTTTTCATGTACAGTTTTCCCCCTCAACATACAAAAAAACGCTATGATTCCATTATATCACAGCGTCTTTGCCTATAAATTTATACATTTTATTTTTCTATTATAAAGGGACTTTTGTACAGTGTCAACAGATGTTACGTATAAGTATATCTATAGCGACAAGGTTTGCAGGAGAAAAAGATAAGTAACATTCATCGGTTATTCAATGGTTCTTCACAATTTTTTCACAATGACAGTATATAGTTAGATCTGCAATGAGAATCAAAATTGAGGGAGGGTGGAATCGATGACACAGGATACGGCAGCAGATGTTATTATTATTGGCGGCGGTATAGCAGGATTATCGGCAGCCTATATGCTGGCAAAGGAAGGAAAGTCCGTTATTCTTATGGAGCGCGGAGAGACGTGCGGCAGTAAGAATATGACAGGAGGGAGAATTTATATACATTCCTTAAAACAATTACTGGGAACTTCCGCAGTAGCGCAAGCACCTTTAGAACGATTGATTGTCAAAGAACGGATGTCTATTATGAGCACGACGGGAACAACCATGGTGGAATATACGGATGTCCATGCAACAGAGGAAGATTTTCAATCGTATTCTATTTTACGAAGTGTTTTTGATGCATGGCTGGCAGATAAAATCGAAGAACTGGGCGGGATGATCCTTACTGGCGTGCAGGTGGAGCAATTGGTAGAACAAGATGGCAGGATCGCGGGCGTACAAATTTCAGGAGAAGAAATTTTAGCAGATACCGTGATTGCGGCTGATGGTATTCACAGTTTTATAGCGCAACAAGCCGGCTTGAAAAATGATTTGGATACGGACTCGGTGGGACTGGGTGTGAAGGAAATAATTCAATTATCTGAAGAAAAAATAAATGAGAGATTCTCGTTACGACAAGGAGAAGGAGCTGCTCATCTGTTTTTAGGCGTGACACAGGGATTAAGTGGAGGCGGATTTATTTATACAAATCGTTCCAGTATTTCGTTGGGGATTGTCGTTGATCCGCAGGAGCTTGCCGGACAGGAAAAGACTATATATGAGCTGCTGCAGGAGTTTAAAACACGGGATGCTGTTTTTCCGTTGATTCAACAAGGGAAAACAGTAGAATATTCCGCGCATTTAGTAAATGAAGCCGGTCTGATGAGTGTACCTCGGACGTTGTGTCGTGAAGGCTTGCTGGTCATCGGAGATGCTGCCGGCTTTGTTATTAATATGGGGACGACGATACGAGGCATGGATCTGGCTGTCTGGAGCGGAATAAACGCTGCAAAGGCGATTCTTACAGCCTCTTCAGCCAGAGAAATCAATGAAATGTATATGAAATATACGAATGAAACGATTATACCGGTAATGGAACGATATAAACGGTATCCGAAGTTGTTGAAAAATCCCAGATTATTTAAAGAGTATCCAACAGCTGCCAATGATATGATGCATGCCGTTTTTTCTGTAGACAGCAGCATGGTTCCGGCAGAGTCAATCAAAGAAGCCTGGAAGATAGCGAAAAAATCCATTGGCATTAAACATTTAGCATTAGATTCGTGGGAGGTATTGCGTTCATTATGACTACTAAATATACATCTATAGAAGATCTATTGGCCTGTGACCGGTTTCATACAGATGAAAAACATCCACATATTGTTGTTGATAGCCGCCGCTGTGCAGCATGTACGAGCCGGCCTTGTTTAACCAGTTGTCCCGCACATTTATATACGCAGGATTTGCAGGACGGGAGTCTTCATTTTGATCATTTAGGCTGTTTGGAATGCGGGACGTGTCGTTTTGTATGTGCTGTCATGGGAAAACAGGGAATCATTCAATGGAGTTATCCCAAACGGACTTCCGGAGTTCAATACCGGTATGGTTAATAGAGGGAAGAAAAAGCGGCAGCTGGATAATGAACCGAGGAGGGACTATATGATATCCGATGGTACGAGACTTAAAAAAGTAATGTGTAGTGTAACCGCATTTCTTATGTTTTCTATGCCTGCATTAGCGGCAAATTTTTCCGAGAAACCGTTGGTTGTCAGCATGACACAGGACGACATGAGCGGACATGATATGAACAAGGACGACATGAGCGGACATGATATGAACAAGGACGACATGAGCGGACATGATATGAGCAAGGACGACATGGATGAACATGATATGAGCGGACATGATCGTGAAACGCATGAAACGCAGACGCAGGATACGTCATTTAGTATTTTGTCTGTGTTTGCAGGTCTTTCCGTCCTGGTTATCGGTATTGCTGGGATATTGAAATACATGGGAATAAGAAAACGGAGGTAGCCTAATGAAATGGCCAATGGTACACACTGATACAATGTTAAAATCAATAGTAAAGAGCAAATGGTATCCCGGGATATTTCAATTTCCTGTGTTAGCGGTATTTATTTTTATTACCTATGAGTTGTTTTTTGGACCGATGAATGCGCATAAAAACTTTGGGACAGCCTTGACATGGGTCTTATGGTGGCCGGTACTTCCTTTGTTGTTTTTATGCATGGGGCGGTTTTGGTGTGCTATTTGTCCGTTTGCGACTATCAGTGACTGGGTTCAGAAAATAGTGGGAAATAATAGGCCCGTTCCTCGGTTTTTAAAAAAATACGGCATATGGTTTATTGATGTATTTTTCATCATGATTACCTGGGGCGATCATGTTTTTGGTATTGTGGAATCCCCGCGAGGATCGGGATTTATGATGGTGCTGATTGCATTGGGAGCGATTACGGCGGGAGCTTTTTTTGAACGTCGGACGTGGTGCCGTTATGTATGTTTTTTAGGAGGATTAGCCGGGAACTATTCCCGGGCAGGCATGGTGGAATTACGGGGAACTCCCGAAAAGTGTCGATCATGTACTGTAGCGGCCTGTTATAAAGGAGGACGGAAAGCTTCCGGATGTCCTATGTTTGAATTTCCTAAAACAATGGATACGAATGCCCGTTGTAATTTATGCGGGAATTGTCTGAAAAATTGCCCCTATGATTCTCCGCATATATCTTTTCGATTGCCGACTAAAGAACTTTGGTTCATTCAAAGACCTCGCTTTGAAGAGTCCTTTTTAGCCGTTGTCATTATGGGCATTGTATTTGTACAAAATATAACGATGGTAGCTATTTGGCAGGAAGCGCAGACATGGCTGGAACACCTGTTGGGCACGCAAGAATATGCCATCACGTTCACGGTCATATTCTTGATTGCCATGGCGATTCCCGTAGCTTTGCTGTATTTCGGCAGCTGGGGAGCAGCGAAAAAAGACGGAGAGTCTGTACATATGAATTTTTCACGGTTTGGCTATTCGTTGATACCACTGGATTTTTCTGCTCACATGGCTCATAATCTGTTCCATTTACTGGCAGAAGGAAAATCTATTTTTAATACCGGTATGGCTGCTTTGGGCATATCGGTGTCTTCCTCCTCGGCCGCTGTCGTAAGTATGGGAACGATTCATATCTTGCAATATGTGTTGTTGCTGCTGGGAATGCTTGGGTCTATGTATACAGCCTATAAAATTTCCAAGTCTCATTATACTGCGGCAGATATACTGCGGATTACGCTGCCTATCGGTATTTTGATTGTAGTATTAACGATGGCGAATGCCTATTTATTTACGCTGCCTATGGTTCATCGCATGTAGGATAGATATTTTATTTTTGATACCATATATTCCCGTTTTTTATGTGGTGTGTTTGGCGATTGCGCGATATAATAATACATGTATAATCGAAAAAAAGGCAGCTGTTTTGGTTTGCCGCCGGGTGGAACGGATATCTGGCAATCGATTCCGAAGAGACATGCAGGGAAGGGATCAGCGTTCTTGCATACAGCATACATGGGAGGTTTTTTATGAAGCGGGATACGGCAGTGGAGTTTATTCGCGGACAGTTGGGACGGTATTTGGAAAATCGCGGAATCAGTACAAGTGATTCGTTTCCGTGTTTGAATCCACTTCATGCGGAAAAAGAAATTCAGTCTATGCGGTTTAATGAAAAGCGGAACAGAGTACATTGTTTTGGCTGCGGTGTAGATTATGATATTTTTGATGTGATTCGCGTGTTGGAGGATATATCCGACAGGGAGGCTGTTTTTCGGCGGGCTTGCGAGCTTTTTGACGTGGTAGTGGATGAAGATGAACAAACTGTTCCCGAAGCATGGCCTCTCTATGAGGGACTGCGGGAACGGCGTGAGGCTATGATGCGGCGCCGCGGCGCTGTAGATTATACGGAGTATTTCAAGGCGTGTGCCAAGCGTATAGGGGAAATAAACTATCTGCATCAGCGGGGGTTAAGTGATGAGATTATTCAGTGGGCCGGGCTCGGCTATGATCCCAATTATACTCGCGGGACAGGCGGCAAGGTTTGGAAAGCTGTCATTATCCCTAAAAATAAATCGGGATTTATCGCCCGTAATACAGATACGGCGTCGAATGAGCGGTACCGCAAGACAGGGCCGAATTCGATTTATAATGCCATTGCCATTAAAAATGCCCAGCAGCCTGTATTCGTCGTGGAGGGCGAACTCGATGCACTGAGCGTTATGGAGGTCGGCGGAGATGCCGTGGCCTTGGGCACGACATCTAATATCAATAAGTTTATCGAATTGTTAAAGACCTGCCGTCCCAAGCATCCGCTGCTTATTGCCATGGATAATGATTCCCAGGGTCGGTCCGCGTCCCGAGAACTACAGATCGCCTTGAAGCAGATGGATATCCCCTTTTACTGTGTCAATTTAACAGGACCGTATAAGGATGCCAGTGAGGCCTTGGTAGAGGCACGGGATGGTTTCCGGACGGTTGTGATGGAAAATGAAAGTATCGAAGAACCCGCTTGGGAGGTCGACAAGGAAGGGTATTTACAGAATAGCATGTTGAATCATATTCCGGCTTTCATCCGCGGTATCAATACCAGCGTCCATGCTTCCGTTATCCCTACGGGGTTTGCCAAGTTGGATGCCGTGTTGGATGGCGGCTTGTATGAAGGACTGTATATTGTCAGTGCCGCCGGTTCGCTGGGAAAGACGACGTTTGTGCTGCAGATGGCCGATCAAATTGCGGCGGGCAAGGGAGGTACTGCCGAAAAGGGCGGCACCGATGTTGTTTTCTTTTCTCTGGAAACCGGGCGGTCCGCATTAATGGCCAAGAGTATTTCCCGTATTACTTTTGAAAAGGCCATGCAGCAGTCGGCGGAGGTCAAACTGGCCAAGACGGCGCGGGCTATCAGTACCGGCCGCCGGTATACCTCCTATGATCAAGAAGAGATAGATTTGATCAATGAAGCGATTGAGACGTATAAAACATATGCCGGTCATGTGTATATCAGTGAAGGCTTGGGAGATATCGGGGTTACGGATATCCGGAAAATGGTGGACAAGCATATTCGTTTTACCGGCCGCCGACCGGTGGTGATCATTGATTATATTCATCGGCTGTCGCCGTATGATGAACGGATGAATGATCGGCAGAATACGAATAAGGCCGTATTGGAATTGAAACGGATCAGTCGGGATTTTAAAGTCCCTGTGGTTGCCGTTTCCGGTGTAGATAGTGTAGACGGCGGTACCTATGCGTATGCCTCTCCCGGCGAGATGAAGGAACTCGGGGCCATCGAACATTCCAGTGATGTGCTCATCAGCATGCAGCTGGCCGGAGAGACCTATAGCGATATAGAGAGCGCACATCCGATCCGCAGCATTGAACTGGTCATATTGAAAAACCGCTACGGAAAAGCCGGTGATACGTTGTCTTACCGATATCACACGATGTATAACTGTTTTGAGGAATAAGTGCCGGCGTCTGGATCATTCGTAGTCGGTATAGAGGCTGGGCAGGGTGTTTAAAAACTGACTTTGTACATATTCTGTGTTGCGGTTTTGCTGGCACCAGGTGATACATAGTTTTTTCTTGGCCCGCGTTACGGCTACGTAAAAGAGCCGTTTTTCTTCATCCAGGTCGTTGGTTTTTAAGGCGAACCATGTCGGAAAGGTACCTTGCTGCATACCGGCAAGGAAGACATAGTCGAATTCGCTGCCTTTGGCTTGATGGATGGTGATGATCGGTATTTTGGGCTTTTTAGCGAGCAGCATATCCAGTTCCGTATTGGATAACGCCGTGTAGGTAAGCAAACTGAGCAAGGCATCATGGGGTGTTTGACCGAGAGTGTCCAGTTCTTTGGCCTTGCGGTAGAGGGACCGCAAATTTTCTACCCGGCTTTCTTCTCCTCTTTTTTCGTAATAGGCGACTATGCCGCTGGTTTTAATGATTTCAAAGAGGAAATCACAGGGCCGCAGGACCGCTGCTTTTTCCCGCAGCTTCTGCAGAACTGCGGCTGCCGGCTTGAATTTTTCCAGGTATTTTTCCGTATAGGCCTGGCGTACTGCCGCCGTCGGGTGAATATCATGAGATACGGCATACCATAGAAGCTCCGCGGTTGCCATAATATCGTCGGCAGCATCATGGGACGAGCGGTGGGTCACGTGGAAATACGAGCCTAAGTATTCCAATGTGTGGTTTTTCAAATTGGGATAGAAACGGCGGAATATATCCAGCGTATCGTAATAGGAAAGGTACTGTGGCTGCGCCATGTGCAGCCGGCCCAGGTAGCTTTTGAGGATATGGATATCATAGGAAACGTTGTGTCCTACGAGTACGGCTCCCTGTATAAAAGAAAGAAAAGCGGTCAATACGGTTTCCGGTTCTTCTCCCTGCTGCTGCAGCTGTTCATCGGTAAAATGGTGGATCCGCACGGAATCACCGACGGTTGGTTTATCTTTTAACTTGAGCAAGTGCATGAATTTTTCTTTTATGTTTCCTGTTTTGTCAAGACGGATAGCGGCTATTTGAATGATTTCGTCGGTTAAGGTATCGACACCCGTAGATTCTACGTCAAAGACAACGATATTTTCTTTTTCCAATTCTTGTTCCAGCAGTGCAAAAGCATCTTTCCGGTTCTGCGTAGAGGAATCCAGGTAATCCGTAAGGCGAATACCGGCTTTTTTATAGGTTTCGGAGGAGATGGCCCGGAGTGCGGCGCTGCCGATGCCCGGGGCAAAGCGCTTTATGATGCGCGTCATGCTGATTGTATCATGGGGATTGATGCTTACTTTGGCAAAAGCCAAGACGTCTTTTATTTCTTGGCGGCGGAAGAATTTGAATTCATCGACGAGCATAAAGTCCAGGGGTGCGGTGTCCGCAGGCTGCCGGTTCAGGAAATCCAATTGCTGGCTGAGTTGTATATTGTACCGATTGGTGCGTGTGAGGATACAGATTTTAGACAATATGGCGGGATCTCCAGAGAGATGGCGGATTTCCTGTATGCGGCGATAGATCCAGCGGGCTTCCTCCGTGATATTGCGACAGGATTTGATTGTGATCCGGCTTCCTGCTTCTTGTTCTGGAGGTGTCTCCGGATCCTTGGCATACATGGCGGTGACCGTTTCGGGACCGAATAAATTTTTCAGGCAGTCTGCGGCAGCGTGCAAAAGTGTCCGGGTGGAACGATAGTTTTCGTTAAACCGGATGCAGCGCGGGTCATAGTTTGCTTTAAAACTGGCGAGTATGGCTTTGGGATGAGAACCGCGCCATTCATATACGGTCTGAAAATAGTCGCCGCAAAGAAGGATCCTATTGTGTCCGAAAATCGAAGAGAGAATATGATATTCCAACTCGCTTGTGTCCTGGACTTCATCAATGTTGATATACGTGAAGCGGTTCTGCCAAGTCGTGCGGATCGTTTCATTTTTGAAGCATTCATAGGTGGTAATGAGGAGATCGTTGAAATCAAGACCATGGGCATCACGGAGGGCCGCATTATAGGTCATGACAACGGTTTCGCCGGATATTTTCAATACGTTGTACAGCTCTTCGTCCAAGACATGCCGGGAAGTGCCGCATATTTCACGCAGGCGTGCTTCCTTTTCTGTATACAGGCGGGCAATGGTCTGTTGATAGTCATGGGCGGCATCTTCCGAGTAATAGCCATAGGCGGGCCGGCTTTCCTTAACGAGATCGATGAAGCTTTGCAGGGCATGCACGGCATAGTCCGGATATAGGGAGGAGATGATTTCTTTGCAGTCCTCTTCATCAAAGATCATATAGTCCGCATACAGATCGGAGTGCCGTTTTGCTTCCGAGCGGACGATGTCGGAGCAGAAACTATGGAAGGTGCGTACTACGACGCGGGTGCCGTTTTCGCGGACACGGGATATAATGCGTTCCCGCATTTCACGGCAGGCTTTATTGGTGAAGGTAAGACACAGGATTTCTTCCGGCTTGGCACGTCCCGATTCGATGCCGTAAGCAACCCGATAGGCCAGGGTATTGGTTTTTCCCGTACCGGCAGAGGCGATGAGCAGGATGTTGCGGTCCCATTCTTCTACTACTTGGCGCTGGGCAGGGTTTAATTGAGACAGATCAAGCATAGTATAACACTTCCTTTCCGGTTCGTATGGACAGGATTTGCCTATATCTATCATACCATACTTGCCTCCGGGCGTGCAGGGTGGTGCTGCGGTAAATGCAGCACATTTTTTTTCTTGCATGACAGCGGTTTTCGGTGGTATACTGCCTTAGGCAGAGGTGATTTTTATTATGATGATTCGGAAAGGAATTCTCCATATTTTGGATTTTAATTCAGGCATGTGCATTTTGTCACAGGAGGAACTGGATTTTTCCCGTGGAGAGATAGATATATTTTTAGAGAAACACATAGAACGGGTACAGAACGATGCCGGCAGCCAAACGGGAATTTTTTATGAGTCCAGTCCGTGTAAGCTGCGCCTGCAACAGTATATAAGCGGACAAGTGGAGTTTATTCCTTTTACGGCGGATGTGGCAAATACACTGTATGAAGGACTGGCCGGGAGCGAGGAGACGGCATCTGTTGATTTGGCGGTTGTTGATTATACGGATAATGATATCCCGTATGTGGCGATATTGCTGTTAGGGCATAAGACGGCATATACGCATGAAGTGAACCGGACGGAAGGCAGAATATCCAATCAGCTTATCCGCCATTTTGCTATTTTGCCAAATGTGACGCAGAAGATAGAGTCTTATGCGGTCATCCGGTGTGATGATTTGTCGATCCGCTTGTTTGATAAGAAGCGGATCATAGACGGGCAAGAGGTGTTTGTTCTGGCAGACCGCGTATTGCAGTGTACGACGCAGATCTCGGCTAAAGATGCTATTAAAAAAGTCAATCAGACGGTCGGCAAGGTGGCAAAGGAATATGGGGCTAATTCAGCGGTAGCACTTTCCAAGGCGAAAAGTTATATTATGGAGAACGCAGCCGTATCTGATGGATTTTCTCCGGTGGCATTGGGAAAAGAAGTATTTTCCGATTCCCGCGAGATGCAGCATGCGTTTGAAACCCAGGTGGCAGAGGAAAAACTGCCGGCTGATGTGAAGGTAGAAAAGCAGGTTGCCGTCAAGACCGGAAAAAATCATAAAATCAAGACGGATACAGGAATCGAAGTTATATTTCCGGCGGCTTATTTTGAAAATCAGGAATATATCGAATTTGTCAATAATCCTAATGGGACTATTTCCATCGAAATCAAAAATATCGGCAAAATCACGAATACATAATATACAGCAAAACGGCGGATTTTTTTTCAGTAATCTGTCGTTTTTTTTTGTACTGGTGTTGTGGTAAAATATACGATATACTATAGATGACAAGTGAAATTTGCGGCGTATTGTTATTGTATACAGCATAGAAAAGGGTGATCGTAAGATGAAGCGAATGATGCGGGTATGGATTCTTTTCATTGTATTGGTTTGCGGGGCGGTGTATGTTTCAGCGGCTGCTTCTGACACCGGCGGCGTTCGGGGCGTTGTTACCTGGAAGTACAGCAAGTTTATCAGAGAGCGGGGACATGATGGACTTTCGCAGGGCGGACTGAATCTCAATGCTTTGCGGGACAAAGAGTATGCCAAACCCCGGGGAGACGTGGGCGCTAAAGTAGAACTGATTCCCGTCACCTTTAACAAGAACAGCATTACTGATGTCCGGGAACGGCTGTGGTATAGTTCCAATCTGCCGCCGGAAGGAACGAATATTTTTTTTACAGCGGCAGATAATGCCGGATATTATGAAATCAACGGCGTTCCGGCTGGGGAATACATGTTGTTTATAGTGTCTGCCAAAGCCAGAGCGTATTATGCCTATCCGGAGAAGGACGTACTGCAATATATCCGGAATTGGGATTATTTCAACGCCTTTGTTCTTGACGGCAATGAGTATTCTTTGCGCCGGGTTACGATACAAAAAGGACAAAACCTTACGGTGAACCGTGAATTTGAATATACCGTACGGCATGAGTATTGATATAGGAGTAGGACATGCTTTTTTTGATTAAATGGGTATATGCCTGGTTGCTGCCTATCGGGTGCATTGCAGCGGCTTTGGTGTTTTTGACGATATATTTATATTGGCGCCGCTCACCGGGACGAAAACCGTTGCTGGTGATCACCGTATTGTTGTATGCTTTATCGGTGCAGCCCGTTTCCCATATGATCATGAAGCCTTTGGAAAACAGTTACGTGCCGCCGCAGGCAGTACAGGGAGATGTGATTATCCTTCTGGGCGGCGGGACACGCGCCGGCGTTCCTGATTTTGACGGGATTGGGCAGGTAGGCTCGGCGGCGGCTAATCGGTTTTTGACGGCAGTGCGGCTGCAGCGTACACTGGATCTGCCCATATTGCTTTCGGGCGGCGCGGTTTTTTCCTATGATGCCGACGAAGCGGAAATCGATAAGCGCATGCTTCTTTCTCTGGGGGTGGCGGAGGATAAAATCTTTCTGGATAATCAGAGCCGCAACACAGCGGAAAATGCCCGGTTTTCCAAAGAAATATGCATTGAACAGGGGTGGAAGCATCCTGTTGTGATAACCAGTGCGTTTCATATGCCGCGGTCTGTTGTGTTTTTTAAACGGGAGGGGATGGACATTACACCGTATCCTTGCGATTATTATACGGATGAGCCGTATCATTGGTCGGCATTTTCCGTTATTCCGAATTCGTTTACGTTGTATACTTCGTGTTTAGCTATAAAAGAATATGTGGGCATCGCTGCCGCAAAAACAGGTCTGCAATAAGGCCTGTTTTTTTATCGGGTTTTCTATTTATTTATTGGGACATTATTCGTCCATGGGATTGCATTAAATTACCCGGAGTGGCATAATGACATTGTAAGAACGATGAAATTAAAAATTCCATGTTGTTCATTTATTTTTCAAAGGAGTGTACGATATGATTAAAGTAGGTATTAACGGGTTTGGCCGTATTGGTCGTTTTGTTTTCCGTGCAGCACAATCTCGTGATGATATTGAAATTGTAGGTATCAATGACTTGTGTCCTGTCGATTACATGGCTTATATGCTCAAATATGATACCATGCATGGCCGTTTTGAAGGTACTGTTGAAGCGGATATGAAAAACAGTCGGTTAATCGTTAACGGCAAGGCGATTCGCGTAACGGCGGAAATGGATCCGGCTAATCTTAAATGGGACGAAGTCGGAGCGGACTATGTTGTGGAGTCTACCGGTCGATTCCTTACCATGGATTTGGCGGAAAAGCATTTGCAGGCCGGGGCTAAGTATGTAGTATTGTCGGCACCTTCCAAACAGGGCAAGGATGGACGGCAGGCGGATATGTTCGTCTGCGGCGTGAATACGGATTCCTATAAAGGACAGCGTATCGTATCCAATGCCTCCTGTACTACAAATTGCCTGGCTCCTATTGCGAAAGTATTGAATGATGCCTTTGGAATTGCAGACGGTTTGATGACAACCGTCCATTCTACAACGGCTACGCAAAAGACTGTAGATGGTCCGTCTATGAAGGATTGGAGAGGCGGACGGGCTGCTGCCGGCAACATCATTCCTTCTTCGACAGGGGCGGCAAAAGCAGTAGGCAAGGTCATTCCCGAATTGGACGGGAAATTGACCGGCATGTCTATGCGGGTTCCTACGTTGGATGTGTCTGTTGTCGATTTGACTGTCAACTTGGCAAAACCGGCTTCCTATGAAGAAATATGCCAGGCAATGAAAAAGGCTTCGGAAGGTGAATTAAAAGGAGTTCTCGGATATACGGATGAAGCCGTTGTTTCTTCTGATTTTCTGGGAACGACGCTGACTTCTATTTTTGATGCTTCCGCCGGGATTGCGCTGACGGATACGTTTGTCAAGGTTATTTCCTGGTACGACAATGAAATAGGCTATTCCAACAAAGTATTGGACCTTATTTCCAAAATGGAACGTTATCATGTCAAACATCATGATTGTGTAGCGGGCAGCTTTGATACAAAAAAAGATGCGGAAAAAGCAGTTGTATAATATAAGAGTGAGTCGAGGCGGCGAGGGAGACTTTGCCGCTTTTTGCTTTTTTGACAACACGGCGCGCTCTTTCCTGTACAGGCTGTTCGTTTGATACGGCCGCTATGGATAAAATTGTATTATTTCTCTTAATGTGCCATAATACATAGTAAGAAACAATCGAAATGTTTTATAAAGATGTATTTACGGCAGAAAGAGGTGGCTTGACATGATCAGAGTGGGTATTAACGGGTTTGGACGTATTGGCCGTTTTGTACTGCGTATGGCGTTGATGCGTAAAAGCATTGAGGTTGTCGCTATCAATGATTTGATGGATGTAGACTATATGGAATATTTGTTGAAATATGATACGATGCACGGTCCCTTTAACGGTACGGTGGAAACAGATGTTGCCAATCATTGCCTTATCGTCAACGGCAGCGTGATTCGGGTCACGCAGGAAAAAGAACCGGAAAAGATTGATTGGGGTGCTGTCGGTGCAGAGTATATCGTAGAATCGACGGGACTTTTCCTGAAAATGGACAAAGCGGAAAAGCATCTGAAGTCGGGTGCCAAGTATGTCATTATGTCGGCACCGTCTAAAAAAGGGGAAGACGGACGGCAGGCAGATATGTTTGTCTGCGGCGTGAATACGGACCGATATCATGGCCAGCAGATCGTTTCCAATGCGTCCTGCACAACGAATGGATTAGCGCCGGTGGCCAAAGTCTTGTACGATAATTTCGGCATCAAAGAAGGTCTCATGACGACTGTCCATTCCATTACAGCTACCCAGAATCCGGTAGACGGCGCTTCGGCTAAGGATTGGCGCTCCGGCCGTGCTGCGTTCGGCAACATTATTCCGGCGGCAACCGGTGCGGCAAAGGCTGTGGGCAAGGTCATTCCCGAATTGGACGGAAAATTGACCGGCATGTCCATGCGGGTGCCGACATTGGATGTTTCCGTCGTAGATTTGACGGTCGTGCTGGAAAATCCGGCACCGTATGAAAAAATCTGCGAGGCCATGAAACGAGCTTCCGAGTCGGGAGCGCTGAAGGGCATTTTAGGGTATACGGAAGAGGAAGTCGTATCCTCTGATTTTTTGGGCATGACGACGACGTCTGTGTTCGATGCGACCGCCGGGCTGGCATTGAATGACCATTTTGTCAAAGTGGTAGCCTGGTATGATAATGAAGTGGGATATGCCAATCAGGTCGTGAATCTGATCGAGATCATGGATCGATATAATAGCACTCATCACGAGTAACAAAGGAGAATGAACGAATGACATCAGCAAAAGAACCGATTATGTTGCTTATTATGGATGGCTTTGGCTGCAGCCGTATTCAGGAGGGAAATGCAGTAGCCCAAGCGAAGCTGCAGGTACTGCCCCGACTCATACGGACGTATCCGCATGCACAACTGGAGGCTTCCGGTGAGGCCGTAGGCCTGCCGGCGGGGCAGATCGGCAATTCCGAGGTCGGTCATTTGAATATTGGTGCCGGGCGCGTGGTGTATCAGGAATTGACACGCATTACGAAGGATATAAAAGAAGGTGCGTTTTTTCAAAAGCCTGTCCTTGTAGAAGCGATGCGGCAGGCTGTTTGCAATCATAAAGCATTGCATATCATGGGATTGGTTTCGCCGGGCGGCGTACATAGCAGTCAGGCCCATGTATATGCGCTGCTGGAAATGGCAAAACGGTATGGTATTTCCCAGGTCTATATTCATGCGTTTCTGGATGGACGGGATGTGTTGCCGCGCAGTGCTGGCGCCTATCTGGCAGAGCTTGAAAAAAAATGCAAAGACATAGGGGTCGGTGAAATCGCTACGGTCAGCGGCCGATATTATGCGATGGACCGCGATAAGCGCTGGGAACGGGTAGAAAAAGCGTATGCCGCAGTGGCTTTGGGTGAAGGTCCAAAGGCACCTGATGCGCAGACACTACTGCAGCAATCCTATGCTGCGGGGATATCGGATGAATTTGTTGTTCCGACAGTCCTTCATACCCATCCGGTTGAAGAGGGCGACAGTATAATATTTTTCAATTTTCGTCCCGATCGTGCGCGGCAGTTGAGTGAAGCCTTCACGGCAGTAGATTTTCAAGGATTTTCCCGTCCTAAAAAGCTGGCAGTATATTATGCGACTATGACCTCCTATGAAGAAGGACTTCCGGCGCACGTCATATACGAAAAAGAAGAGCTTATACACACCTTGGGAGAGGTGCTGAGTACGGCCGGAAAAAAACAACTGCGTATTGCAGAAACTGAAAAATATGCGCATGTGACATACTTTTTCAATGGTGGCGTAGAAACACCTTTTCCGGGAGAAGATCGTATTCTGGTACCCTCTCCCAAGGTGGCAACGTATGATCTGCAGCCGGAAATGAATGCTTCTGTTGTTACCGACAAGGTTATCGCGGCTATTGAAACAGGCACCTATGATGTGATCATACTTAACTTTGCCAATGTCGATATGGTAGGCCATACAGGTATATTTGCCGCTGCAGTCAAAGCCGTGGAAACAGTGGATGCCTGCGTGGGACGCATTGTCGACGCCATGCTTCCCATAGGGGGACAAATACTGATCATTGCGGATCACGGCAACGCTGAAAAAATGATTGATCCGGAAAGTGGATCTCCCTATACGGCACATACGACAAACCCCGTGCCATGTATTCTCGTGAGCGGGCAGCATCAATCGGATACACTGGAAAATGGAATTCTGGCAGACGTAGCACCGACCTTGCTGCATCTGACGGGGATGGAACAACCGGAGGAAATGACCGGTAAAAATTTATTGATCACAACATAAAAGAACCTGAAAAAACAGGAACTGCCTGCATGCGGACAATGGGCCGGTGTGTAGACAGTTCCTGTTTTTTGCTATTTAAAAAATAAGAAATGGTAATCCTGTAATATTTGCAATTGTGTTATAGAAAAAAGTATTTAAAATGCAAATACGTATATTGTATAGGTAAAAAATATAAAAGCGTTATTTGATATGATCTTGTAACGTTTTATTATACCATTACGTCCATGAGAGATGTAGGCAAGAGCGAATATAAGCTTCTAGGACGGATAGAATTTTTATGACATCATGCACTTTTTTCAAGATGGATGATGAATCTGTAGTGTGATACAATATAAGAAATAAGATATTCGTCAGGGAGGGAGCATATGGATACGCATACTTATATTGCAATTGATTTGAAATCGTTCTACGCTTCCGTCGAGTGTGTGGAACGTAAGCTGGATCCCTTGACAACACACCTTGTAGTGGCGGATAAAAGGCGGACGGAAAAAACAATCTGTCTTGCCGTTTCCCCATCGCTGAAAGCGTATGGTATTCCCGGACGGGCAAGACTATTCGAAGTCGTGCGGAAAGTCAAAGAGGGTAATGCAAAACGACAGCTCATGGCGCCCCGGCATACATTTACAGATTCTTCTTTTGATGATGCCAAATTGAAAGCTTCACCGGAATTATCCTTGGACTACATTACAGCGCCACCACGGATGGGACTGTATGTAACATACAGCACGAGGATTTATCAAATTTACTTGCAGTACATTGCGCCGGAGGATATCCATGTGTATTCCATTGATGAAGTATTTATGGATGTGACCGGCTACCTCAAAACATATAAGCTTTCACCGCGGGAACTTGCGATGAAAATGATTTTGGATGTGCTTCATACGACAGGTATCACGGCAACGGCAGGAATCGGTACCAATCTCTACCTGTGTAAAATTGCCATGGATGTGCAGGCCAAACATGTAGAAGCGGATGAAAACGGCGTCAGGATCGCAGAACTGGATGAGATGAGCTACCGGCGGAATCTTTGGAACCATCGTCCTATTACAGATTTTTGGCGGGTGGGGAGCGGCTATGCAAAAAAATTGGAAGAAAACGGCTTATACACAATGGGGGATATTGCCAGATGTTCTCTGGGGAAAAAGTATGAATATCATAATGAAGAATTGCTATATACGCTATTCGGTGTTCCTGCGGAGTTGTTGATAGACCATGCATGGGGCTGGGAACCCTGTACCATAGCAGATGTAAAAGCCTATACGCCGAGTTCGGCAAGTGTAAGCTCGGGCCAGGTCCTCAAGTTTCCCTATACTTTCGATAAAACCAAACTGGTCATTCGTGAAATGACGGAACGGCTTGTCCTTGATTTGGTAGATAAAAATCGGGTGACCGATCAAGTGGTACTAACGGTGGGGTATGATGTGGAAAACATTAAAAATCAAGCATTGCGAGAGTCCTATCAGGGCGAAATCACCACGGACCGTTACGGACGCACGATACCTAAACAGGCGCACGGTACAGCAAACCTGGGCCGGCAGACTTCCTCCACCCGGCTCATCATGAAGGCTGTTATGGAATTGTGCGATAACATTCTCGATCCTGCTCTTTTAGTCCGACGAATCCATGTAACAGCCAACCACGTCGTTGATGAAAAGGGTGTTATAGACATGCATACTCCGGAACAAGGGGATCTCTTTACGGAGTATGCCATGGAAGATCAGAAGCGGATAGAAGAGGAAGCAGCACTGATACGGGAAAGAAAAGAGCAGAGGGTGATGCTGGCTATCCAGAAAAAATACGGGAAAAATGCGATCTTAAAGGGAATCGACCTGCAAGACGGGGCTACTGCGATAGAACGGAACACACAGATAGGGGGGCATAAAGCATAATGAGTACATACGATGATATCATACATCTACCACATCCCACTTCGCCGACACATCCCCGTATGTCTATTTCAGCTCGGGCGGCACAGTTTTCTCCGTATGCAACGCTGGCCGGCTATGGCGATGCGGTAAAAGAAACGGCACGGTTGACAAATAAGAAACTGGAGTTAGATGAAGATAGGAAAGCTGACATCAATGAAACACTGATGCAAATACAGGCACAGATAGACTATAAACCGCAGGTTGCTATTACATATTTTAAACCGGATGATAAAAAAGACGGCGGAGCCTATATTACAGTCGTCGGTCATGTGAAAAAAATAAAAAAATATGAAGGCATTGTTGTCATGACGGATGGAATGGAAATTCCCATCGGTGATAGTATACAAATGAAAAAAATAGATACATTCGTTTAGCATGAGTAAAATGATGGTGTGGTTGTATAGTGAAATCTCCTTGTGATATTGGTTGGCAATATAATCCGCCAACTTCCGGTTGGTGAATTGGTGACGAGTCTATCGTACCAGAAGATGTTGTCTTTGTCTTTTTTGTCCTACTTCGTATTATCATCAACCTTTGAAATTTCAGGTCATTTAGCAATATATTTTGATTGACAAAACACCGTGATTGAACTAGTATAACAATATAGTAAAGACAAAGAGGTCTTGGCGCTGCCGAGGCTTCTTTTTGTTTTGAAAAGAGGTGGTACGAATGCGTTCACAAACCTATTGTTTTGATCAGGATGTTTTATATCGAGAAGTATTGGTACAGCATCCTATTATTGAAGCTTACTTTGAGTTTTATAATCCGGGTAATAAACCGATCATCGTTATACCTGATGGTGCATCTGATTTTTTGTTTCTCTACGGGCAGGAACATCCGGCGGTTTATCTGGGCGGCACGGCACTCAAAGGCAGAAATCGCATTATTCCTATAGCAGGAAAAGCTTTCGGTGTTCGCATCCGTCCGGGAATTGTATTTAACTGCTTTCGCGAGTCTTTGAATAAAATCATTGATTCGTTTATTTGTCTCAATGATAAAGAACCATTCAGCGATTTATTAGAAAAAATGTCTCATACTAAAGAGTTTTGCGAACGGATTCATCTATTTAATCACATGATGCCGATAGGGGACAATGTTCATTTTCATCCTATTACAAAATTTCTGCTGTCACGACTGGATGAGGCAGGGGGAGCTGCCGTGTTGGATGATCTTATCACGGAAACCGGATACAGCCATGTCCATGTTAACCGTATTTTTAAAGCGGAAACAGGCTTGTCCTTGAAATTTTTCATCGATACATTGCGGATGCAAAAGGCAATTTATCTCATGCGCCATAAAAAAATCAATAATTTGCAGTTATTTTCCACAGAAATGGGATTTTATGATCAGGCACATTTTTCAAAAACTTTTAAATATTACACCTGCTATTCACCTAAAAAATTCTATAAAACTTTTAAATTTTCTTTATCATGATGAATTTTTACAAGAATTGTCTTTGACTTGGTGTTATGATATACCATAAAGGAAAGAGACAATGAAGTCGTTTATCGATTTCATTGTCTCTTTTTGATTTTGTGGATGGGGGGAATCTACCTGTTTACTTCATGAAGTAATTAAAGAAGAAAAGGGTAATGGGGAGATAGATAAATCCCTTCATAAAAATGATGAATTGGCTGTTCGTATTGCTAAACAGTAAGAGGTGTGCATAGTGAATAAAATTATGTTTGAGGAAATGAAAGATTTAACGAAAAAGCTGGTTTCTATTCCAAGTATAAACGGTTCTCGTGGGGGAGAAGCAGCCATCGCTGATTTCATCTATCAGTACATTGCCGATATGCCGTATTTTCGAAACCATTCCGGAGATGTATTTGTCCAAAATATTGCCAAAGATTCGCTCGGGCGTAAAAATGTTTTTGCGCTGTTACGGGGGACAAAAGGGAAGAGCCGTAAGACGTTGCTTTTTCATGGACATATAGATACCGTTGGTGTTGATGATTTGGGTGTACTTAAAGAGGTTGCCTTTGATTGTGACCGGTTGGCAGAAGAAATGAAAAAACTGCCTCAGGATACAGAGGTTCGACATGATCTCGAGTCGGGAGATTATCTGTTTGGCCGCGGTGCGTCCGATATGAAAAGCGGCGATGCTGTTTTCCTTATCCTTCTGAAACATCTTAGTCTTCAGCCGGAACAGATCGATGGGAATATCTTGTTTATGTTCAACCCTGTGGAAGAGAATCATCATACGGGTATTCTTGCAGCATTGCAAACATTATTGGATTTACGGGAGCAAGAGGGATTGGATTATATCTTTGCTGTCAATAATGATTATATTTGTCCGTTGTATGCCGGAGATACAACACGTTATATCTATACGGGGGCTATGGGGAAAATATTGCCAAGCTTCTATGTGCTTGGCAAGGAGACGCATGTAGGACAATGTTATGAAGGCGTCAGTGCCGCTGGTATAGCTTCCCGTATTGTTCACGCTATCGACTTAAATCCTGCTTTATGCGATACCTATGACGGGGAATGTTCTTTGCCGCCGGTTGTGTTGAAGATGAAGGATCTCAAGCCGCGGTATGATGTTCAAACTATTCGTGAAGCGTTGGTGTACTTCAGTTATATGGTAGAAGATGACGATATGGGAAATGTTTTATTCAAACTTAAAGATATTGCCCGGAAAACGTTGACAGAAGTATTACAGCAGCAAGAGAAAAAAGCAAATATGTACTCGAAAATTTCCGGGAGCTCCCAACGTGCACTGCAATTTGAGGGACATGTATATTTGTTTGAGGAACTTATGCAGCGGGCTTTGCGACAAGGGATTTCGGATATGCCACAAGTACTTGAAAATATTGCAGCCAAGGAACAGGAAGCTGGCAGTGATGCTCGTGAGATTTCTCTTATGGCAGTGCGTGAATTATGCCGACGTCTTAATGTAAGTGCTCCGATTGTGGTTATCTTCCTGTCACCGCCGTATTTGCCGCATAATACACTTCACAGCAACAATAGCGCAGAATTGGAATTAATGGAAGGAATCGGAAACATAGCGGCCTCGGTAGGTAAAGAAACAGGGGAAACATTCGAAATGCTTCATTTTTTTCCAAGTCTGAGCGATAGCAGTTATTTGAAAATTGATGACAGTCAGGAATCGGTTGATGAGCTTATTCATAATTTTCCGCTCTACCATACACTCTTTCCTGTACCTACAGATATGATTCGACAGCTATCCATACCAAGCATCAATTACGGTTGTTTTGGAAAAGATGCGCATAGAAAGACAGAACGAGTATATATGCCATATAGTTTCGGCGTGTTGCCGGAACTGATTATGCAGACTATATACAACTATTTATAATAAGGGGGATGTTAGATATGGCAAGTTTATATGAAAGAGCATGTAAGGTGATCCCGCCGGTGGGTACGGCACGGTATACGAAACTGGGGGTCGTCAAAGGGGAAGGATCCTATCTGTATACGGACGATGGCCGGAAGCTGCTGGATTTCGTTATGGGCATCGGTGCCAATAATGTCGGGCACAACCATCCTCTTGTTATAGAAGCGGCTCGTAAACAAATGGAAAATCTGGTTCATGCCGGTCACAATGTGGTATATTATGAATCTTATGTTGCTCTTGCGGAAGAAATCACCAAAGCCGTCGGCGGAGATTCCATGATATATTTCAGCAACAGCGGCAGTGAAGCGAACGACGGAGCGATCAAGCTTGCCAAATATGCGACGGAACGTCCGGCAATCATCACCTTTATCAATGCATTCCACGGGCGTACGATGGGGGCGATGGCGTTAACGGCATCGAATTCGGCATACCGCAAGCATTATGAAGGACTTATGCCAAGTGTTTATTATGCCCGGTACCCGGATCTCTACCATAGTCCTGTACCGGTAAAGGACGGTAAGTGTCCGGAATTCTTCATGGAACAGTTCAAAACTATGTTTGATACGATCGTAGACCCGTATTCCGTAGCAGGCATCATTATGGAACCGGAACAAGGCGAAGGCGGCTATATCGTACCACCAAAGGAATTCGTTCATTTTATGCGTGATATGTGTGATAAATACGGTATTATGCTTATTTTTGACGAAGTTCAGTGCGGCAACGGCCGTACGGGCAAACTGTATTGCCAGGAACATTTCGGTGTCCGCCCGGACTTCTTCTCTACAGCCAAGGGCATCGGGGCAGGTTTCCCGCTTAGTGCCGTTATCGGCAAGACATCGGTGATGAAAAAATGGCTGCCGGGTGCGCATGGCGGCACCTTCGGCGGAAATCCCGTTTCCTGTGCGGCAGGACTTGCATCGCTCAAGATCCTTCGGAACGGCGGCATTGAAAATGCGGCCAAGATGGGAGCTTATTTCAAAGAACAATTACTGCAGCTGCAGAAGAAATATCCGGTGATCGGCGATGTACGCGGACTCGGCCTGATGCTGGCAATTGAAATGGTAAAGGATGGCAAGAAACCTGATACGGAATTGACAACCAAGCTTATTGATACAGCACTTGATAAAGGATTGCTGCTTATCAGCTGCGGCACATATCATAATGCTATTCGTTTTATCCCGCCATGTACGGTCAGCAAAAAAGAAATAGATGAAGCTGTCACGATTCTGGATAGTTGCTTTACGGTTTGTCTATCTTAATGGATTTTCTGAAATTACATAACGGACTTACTAAAAGCAACGGCGCTTTTGAACCCAACGTGGTTTAAGAGCGCCGTTTGTTTATTATCCGCAGAAAGGAGCAGCATGTTATGGATGTTATATTGAATACGGCTATCAAATACGGCGACATATTTATCATGGGAACAAAAATCACGATTTTCACATCGCTCCTTGCCACATTTGTGGGATTGCTGTTGGGTATTCTACTGGCTTTGTTCAAAATGAATATTTTCAAGATCCCGCCGTTGTATTGGCTTACCGTCGTTTATGTAGAAGTTATCCGCGGGACACCGCTTTTGGTACAGATCGCGCTGGCTTTCTTCGGTTTGCCGCTGCTGGGGATACAGTTTCCCTCGGTCGAGTTTATGGGAGTTGAATTCGACCGTATGTTTGCCGGTATATTCGCACTTACGATCAACATGTCGGCATATGCCTGCGAAATCATCCGTTCCGGCGTGCAGTCTATCGACAGCGGGCAGATGGAAGCGGCCAAATCATTGGGGTTCAGTACCTGGCATGCGATGCTGAAGATTGTCCTGCCGCAGGCGCTGAAAAACTTACTGCCGGTTTTGGGCAACGAATTCATCGTCATGGTAAAAGCATCCTCGCAGGTTTCCGTTATCGGACTGGCAGATCTCATGTTTTCCGCAACGACGGTGCAGGGCATCAGCTTTCAGCCGTTTCCGCCGCTTGTCATTGTAGCCGTTATCTATTTGATAATGACGCTTATTATCTCGGCCTTGGTCCGACTGATGGAAATGAATCTGAATAAAAGCAACAGTAAATAAAAATCGCAAGATGTCTGGTTTTGATTGTATTTATGTTTAAGGGGGAATTCATATGTTATGCAGTGAAAAGAAGACAAAGACTATCCTATGTACACTGTTGGCCGGACTTACGTTGCTGGCTGCCGGATGCGGCGGCGGTGCGACGCCGTCGAATGGCGGCGATACCAAAAAAGCACCATCCTCGCTGGAACAAATCAAGCAAAAGGGAGAAATAACTGTCGCTATCGAAACCAATTATCCGCCGTATGATTTCGTCGATACATCAAAACAGGGGAAAGTGATGACTGGCATCGACGTGGCGTTGTCCAAAAAAATCGGGGAAAAGCTGGGCGTCAAGGTGAAAATGGTTGACAGCAACTTTACGGCGCTCTTGGCTTCCGTCAGTAGCAATAAGGTCGATTTGGGCATGTCCGGTATGACGGCGACGGAAGAACGCGCCAAGACGATGGATTTTTCCGACCCGTATATCAATTCGAAATATGTCGTTATTATTCGCAAGTCTGATGCGGATAAATTTACGACGCTGGAATCCTTTGATGCCTCCACGAAGATGGGAGTAGAAAAATCTTCAACGGCGATTCCTGTTGTAACGGCCGATATGCCGAATACCAAGCAGGTCGTCCTCGACCAGATCCCGGATCTGCTCATGGAATTGAAGCAAAATAAACTGGACGGTTTTGCTGTGGATGAAGTTATTGCGCAGCAGTACCTTATCACCAATCCGGATGTTATGGTCGCTTCTGTTCAGTTCAAGAGCCCAAAGGCCAAAATGGATACGATCGTGAGTGCCGGCAAGGATCGCGATAATGCCGAATTGATGAACGTTGTCAACGAAGTGATCAAGGAAGCCCGCGATAGTGGTGAAGTGCAGCAATGGATCAAAGAATACAGCGAACTGGCTGTTAATAATGCGAAGAGTTAGTAATTAGCAGTTTGTAAGTTCGCAGTTAGTAAATTCGTAAGTTCAATAGTAGTTATTTAGTTATTAGGGGGGGAGTATGATGGACGCAAAAAAGATCGGTATTCCGGCTGCCGTACTGGTTGCTGCGGAACCCTGTGCACTGGCTGCCGGGACAGATGTTGCGTACCCCGCGGCAGATATCGGCTGGCTTGTCTTGGCAGCATTCCTGGCGTTTGTATTACAGCCCGGATTTGCAATGCTGGAGTCGGGTCTGGTCCGTACGAAAAATGCTGCCGATATCATGACCCGGATATTCATGAATCTGAGTTTGTCCACGCTGCTGTTCTGGACGATCGGCTTCAGCTTCCTTTTCGGGCGGGACATTACGGGGATACTGGGAGTCCCAGACCTGTTTGCCGCCGCCTATACATTGGGATATGGGAGCGAGTTTGATACACTGGCGGTTCTGCTGTTTCAGACGATGCTCTGTGCGGCAGTCGTGGCCATCATATTCGGGTCCATGGCGGAACGGACCAAATTCTCTGCTTTTTGCCTCTGCAGCATAGGCATGAGTGCCATTGTGTACCCGATAGCCGGTCACTGGATTTGGGGCGACGGCGGCTGGCTTGCCTCTCTCGGTTTTCATGATTTTGCCGGCGGTGCGGCAATCCACTGTCTTGGTGGAATCGCAGCCTTTATCGGATGCAAGATGGTCGGGCCCCGTATCGGGAAATACAATCTGGATCGTACATCCAATGCCATCCGCGGTCATAATCTGTCCTTATCCGTACAGGGCATGTTTCTCCTTTGGCTCGGTTGGTTCGGCATCGCCTGCGGTTCCTTTCTCGTTCGACCCGGCGGTGAAACCATTGGAACTGTCCTGTTCAACCTGAATCTGGCAGTGGCGGCCGGTATTGCGGCGACGCTGTTTGTTACGTGGATCCGCTACGGCAAGCCGGACATTTCCATGATGCTGAACGGCGGTATTGCCGGTATTGCTGCTATTTCTTCCGGTTGCGATCTCGTATCGCCGTTCGGGGCGTTTGCTATCGGCATCCTTTCCGGGCTCGTTGTCGTATTCTCGATAGAACTTGTGGATAAGAAACTGCGGGCCGATGATCCGACCGGTGCCGTTTCGGCACACGGCGTCTGCGGCATCCTCGGCTGCATCCTTACCGGAGTCCTGTCACAGCAGGGCGGCATCTTGTATACGGGAAGCACGACGTTCCTTTTGACGCAGTTAGGAGGCATCATCAGTCTCCTGTTTTACGGAGCGATCCTGAGCGCTACTCTGTTTTATGTTATTTCCCGGCTTACGGGACTGCGTGTCGGGCAGGATGAGGAAGTCGCAGGATTGGATTTTTGGGAACAGGGGCTGGCCGGTATATATGCCGATTCGGCACCGGTACTTGATCCACTGGCTGATACGCGGATGTCCGGTGATCCCATACCCACGCTGCAGGGCATGAAATTAGGATGGCGGCCGCAGCGGGGCAGCACGGGCAAGGTCAATGTGGACGACGCGGTCCCGGTAGAGCATCTTCCGGCGGCTCCTGAAACGCGTAAAGGACCGAAGATGACGCATGTTGTCATCATTACATCAGAACTGCGCTTTGAAGCACTGAAGGATGCCCTGGAAAAAGTCGGCATTACGGGCATGACTGTGACACGGGTCCTTGGATTCGGTCTGCAGAAGGGGCATACGGATGTGTACCGCGGGTCCAAGGTGAAATCACGCCTTCTGCCCAAAGTGAAAATTGAGCTTATCGTTTCCGCTGTACCGACAACGACCATTGTCGACGTAGCCAAGAAGATACTCTACACGGGCCGTTACGGGGACGGGAAAATATTTGTATACGATGTGGAAAATGTCATTAAAATTCGTACCGGTGAAGAAGGCTATGACGCGCTTCAAGATTATCCGATCTCGTAGGCGGCTGAGGTGAATAAAATGAGTGTATTTAAAATCAAGAATTTGGAAAAGAAATTCGGGAATAACGAAGTCCTGAAGGACATCAACATGGAAATAAAAGAAGGAGAGGTCGTCGTTATCATCGGCCCGTCCGGATCCGGGAAAAGCACGTTTCTCCGCTGTCTGAACCTGTTGGAAACCCCGACGAGCGGCGAGCTCTATTACGAAGAAACATTGATCGATAAAAAAACGGACGCCCGCAAACTGCGCCAGGAAGTCGGCATGGTGTTCCAACGTTTCAATCTGTTTCCTATGTTTACGGTGCTGAAAAACGTGATGTATGCGCCGGTGGAAATCAAGCATGTCTCCCAGAAGGAAGCGAAGGAAACGGCGATAGAGTTGTTGGAAAAGGTGGGCCTGTCCGATTTTGCCCAAGCCTACCCGGCAACATTGTCCGGCGGTCAGCAGCAGCGTGTGGCGATTGCCAGAGCACTGGCAATGCAGCCGAATATGCTGCTTTTCGACGAACCGACATCGGCATTGGATCCGGAACTTGTCAACGATGTACTTTCCGTCATGAAGGATTTGGCGAAGGCCGGCATGACGATGGCCGTCGTTACTCATGAAATGGGATTTGCACGCGATGTGGCAGACAGGGTCATCTTCATGGATAAGGGATATATTATTGAGGAAGGAAAACCGGCCGATATTTTCTCCCATCCGCAAAATGAACGCACCAAGGTATTTCTGCAGCGCGTTCTTTCATCGTGATCGGGCGACTTTTTCGAAAAACGGAAGGTTGAGACGAGGGGGACAACTGTAATGGCGGAATTTGGTGCATTACGGGAAAATTTTATTCCCTATTTGCAGAATGAAATCATGATGCATTATGACTTGAGAACGATAGAATCCATTTGCTGTATTTCGTATTCGGAAAATATCACTTACGCCGCATATGACGGAGCAGGTGGAAAGGTAGCGATCATATGTGTGAATAAGCCGGGATATCATCGACCCAAGGAATTGCTTGGAGAAGTTGTCTGGATGGATGAAATACGCAGAAAGACAGATGTGCATATCCCGCAGGTCTATACCGATATGCAGGGAACTGCCGTGCGGCATTTTACCTTTCCCGGCAATTCACAGATCTATTATTATATCGTCTCGGAATACGTGGAAGGAGAGGAATTGGAGCATCTTGCCGGACCCATCGACAGTAGTATGGCTGTACGAGTCGGGGAAATAGCGGCTAAATTACATGTGCAGTCTTTTCTTCGATCTCGTGAAAAACCGGATCTGGATTGTTTTCAGTGGGATGTGGAAAATCTTTTGGGACATCGGGCGCGCTGGGGTGATTTTAATCTGTATCCGGCAGCTGACGCATCCCGGCAGCTTTTAAATACGGCAGCGCAGCGGATCATTCGTAAATTGAAGACGTACGGGAAAAGCAGGGATACCTATTTCCTCATTCACTCCGACCTCCATACCGGCAATCTTCTGGTCAACGGGAACGATGTGACGGTCATCGATTTTGACGATTGCGGGTACGGTTGGTTTCTTTATGATCTTGCGGCTTTTTTGAGTCATCAGAATGATCATTTGGATGAGCTGGTCAATGGCTGGTGCACGGGATATGAAACTGTCAGGGCGCTTACGGATGAAGATATACAGATGATCCCTGTTTTTGTGCTGTTGCGCCGGTTAGTTCGTTTAGGCTGGCTTTCCACGCGTAAAGGAAATGATGTTGTTTCACATGTCGGAGACGACTATTTCGAGGTAACACTTGCTTTGGCGGAACAGTATCTATCCGGTGCAGTACATCATTGACATGGGGGCGAAGTATGGGTAATCAATTAGCAGGGAAAAAAGCGCTTGTTACAGGCGGCGGCAGCGGCATAGGAAGAGCCGTTGCTGCTGCCTTCAGTGCAGCCGGTGCCGTTGTTGCCGTTTTGGGACGGAGCGGAAAAGTACGGGAGGCCGCCGCTGTGTTGGGGGATACCGTTTATCCGTATCAGGCAGATATCGGAGACGCTGCATCGGTACGAGAAGCCGCAGCCAAAATTGATCAGGATATGGGCTCTGTTGATATCTTAGTCAATAATGCCGGCATGTCCCACCTATGTCGGTTTTTAGACATGTCCGGCGAATTGATTGAACAGCATTACAGAACGAACGTATTGGGGGCCGTTTATTGTACGCAGCTTGTTCTTCCGCACATGATGCGGCAGCACTTTGGCAGGATCATCAATATGTCTTCCGTGACAGGCCCGTTTGTGGCAGATCCCGGTGATTGTGCTTATGCTATGACGAAAGCGGCGCTCATCGGATTCACCAAGTCACTGGCTGTGGAGTTTGCATCGTATCATATTACGGTCAATGCTATCTGCCCCGGCTATATTCAATCGGATATGAGCCGGCACAGTGCAGAAATTTCGCAGCCGGGAAACCTGCAGGATGTCTTTGGGCAAATCGCTGCCGGCGTTCCTCTGCAGCGATTGGGAACGCCGCAAGATGTGGCGAATCTGGCTGTATATTTAGCAAGTGACGGCGCTGCCTACATTACGGGACAAGCCGTTATTATCGATGGTGGCCGTAGCATTTCTGAAACGACAGTCATGGGGTTGCGGGATTCATAGAGAAGTGGAGTGATACGATATGGACAACAAAATAAATCCGTCGGGAATGCCTAACGGATTTTCATTGGATCGTATGGGAGAGCTTGATGCAGGGGAGCAGCAGTTGATCACGCGGCGTATGGAGCTTCTGGGACCGGCGTATCGTCTGATGTACGATCATCCGCTGGAGTTCGTTCGCGGCGACGGCATGTATCTGTACGACGTGAAAGGAACGCCGTATCTGGACTGCTACAACAACGTCGTGTCTGTCGGACACTGTAATAAGCGGGTGGCCGAGGCCGTGGCAAGGCAGGTGTCGCTGCTGAATACGCATACGCGGTATCTGCACCCGGCTATTCTGGATTATGCCGAACGACTCCTCGCTACTTTCCCGGATCCGTTATCCCGTATTATGTTTGCTTGTACGGGCAGTGAAGCGGTCGATCTGGCGCTGCGCATTGCCTTTTCCAATACGCAGGCAGAGGGTGTCATTATCAGCGAGTTTGCCTATCACGGTACGACGATGGCGGTATCCTCCGTATCTCCGTCCCTGGGGGATGCTGTTCCGCTGGGGCAGCATGTGCGCACCGTGCGGGCGCCTATCGCCTATCGGTCTGATAGTGAAGACGTAGGGAGACGGCTGGCACAGGATGCGGAAGCGGCTATCACTGATTTGGAACGGCATGGCATACGGTTCGCCGCATTTTTGGCGGATACGATTTTTTCCAGTGACGGACTTGCGGCTGATCCTGTCGGCCTTCTGCAGCCGGTGGTCGATGTCGTCCACCGGCATGGCGGCCTTTATATTGCCGACGAGGTGCAGTCCGGATTCTGTCGCACCGGGGATGCCTTTTGGGGATTTTTGAGACATCATATCGTTCCGGACATTGTTGTAATGGGAAAGCCAATGGGGAACGGAATCCCTATTTCCGCATGTGTAACAGCTCCTGGATTATTGGATACATTCGGAACGTGTCGTTATTTCAATACCTTCGGTGGAAATCCTGTTTCCATTGCGGCCGCATCTGCCGTTTTAAGTGAATTGCAAGAATGTAATTTATTAGAAAATTGTCGTGTAACAGGAAATTATCTGAAACAGCAATTAAAAAAATTGCAGTGTAAATATGCATGTATTGGGGATGTACGGGGGGTAGGACTTTATTTATCTATTGAATTTGTTAAATCAAGAAAGACTAAAGAACCAGATTCCATAAAAACTTTGGCAGTTGTAAATTCTCTTCGTGAAGCGCATGTTCTTGTAAGTACGTACGGTATTTTTGAAAATTGTCTTAAACTTCGCCCTCTGCTTATTATGAAAAAAGAACATGTTGACTATTTTATTGATCAACTAGATAAAATATTAGATAAATTGAATAAATCCTAATGACTCAATAATATATTAGATCTCTAACTTCATAGAATTATAACATGTATAAACCAATGTTAATTTTTAAAAACCAAGGGGGCTGTCGCAGGCAGTGATTTTTACTGCTGCGACAGCCCCCTTGGTTTTTAATATAGGTTTTATTGCTTGTGGGTTTGAAAACTTTCCCGTTCGATCAAGTTGGCGTCGAATACGGTTTTGCTGGGAAGGGCCGGAGCCTCGCTTTGCATGAGCTGGATGATCGTTTTGATCGCCGTTTCACAAAGACGATCCAGGCGGTTATCTAAACTGGTAAGCGTCGGCGTTGCACATTCGGCAATGATCGAATTATTGCAGCCGATGACGGGGACACCATGATTATTTCTTCGTGCGATTCGCTGCGCGGCAACTGCCAGGATATCTTCGGAAGCGAGAATGGCGTCAAACGGTACTTTCTGTTTCAGCAGCCTATGGATCATGGCCGCCACGGCTTCAAAGGTGCGCGGTGTTTTTTGTGTCAAGGCAGGCTGTGTATCCAGACCGAGTTCAAGAACCCCTTGCTTATACCCGTTTAGTTTGTGCCGTCCGCTGTAGGTAAGGGCGTCATATAGATATAAAATAGAACGACAGCCAGTATTAGATAGCGCATATACGGCATTGCGCATGCCTGCTTGTTCATCGCAGATGATGCTGTAAGTCCCCGGAAGTTTATAATTATTATTGATCGCGACTAAGGGAATTTGTTCCGCTATTTTTTTTAATGCAGCCGCATTGCCCTGCACGGCAAAGGGAGTCCCGATGATAATGACGGCGTCTACATGTTTTTGCATCAAGTAACGGAGTGCTTTAATATCTTTGCCGTTACTTTCTCCCGTGCAGGATAACATCACATCAAAATTGTGTTTTTGCAGAGCATGTTCAATAAGCGATACGGCTTTGGCATAAAAAGCGTCGGCTACGTCCGAGCAGAGGACGCCGACCATTTTCATAGAATCCAGCCCCAGACCTCGGGCAAATGGGTTGGGGGCGTAATCTTGCTCTTTTATGGCGGCTAGTACTTTGGCTCTCGTTTTTTCGCTTACGCGATCACTGCCGTTCAATACACGCGAAACCGTAGCGATCGATACATTGCATTTTTTTGCTATATCGTAAATAGTCATGATTTTCCTCTTTATATTGTTACTATACGTATGACTACACATAGTAACATGATTTGCGGAACATGGGAAGAGAGAAGTCCTCATGGATAATAGTAGGAGGTTTGCCGAAGATTTGCAATGTATTATGTGAATATGATATATATGTGTGCTATTTTTCACGTTTTCATGCCGATTCGGCATAATCATATTGACGAATCAGGAAACGAATGATACATTACCATTAATAAATGTAAGCGATTACATTATAAGCGGAGAAGAATTCAGAGATTAAAAAATGAATGGAGATAAATAGAATGAAAAAATTTATGGATGAAGATTTTTTATTGGAAACGGAAACAGCCAAACGATTATTTCATGATTATGCCAAAGATATGCCGATAATTGACTACCACTGTCACATTTCTCCGCAGGAAATCGCAGAGGATCATAGATTCGGAAGTATTACGGAAGCATGGCTCGGCGGTGATCATTACAAGTGGCGCTTGATTCGTTCCAATGGAACACCGGAAGAAAAAATCACCGGTAAAAATTCCAGCGATTTGGAAAAATTTGTCGAATATGCGAAAGCTCTTTCAAAAGCAGTCGGAAATCCGTTGTATCATTGGAGTCATCTGGAGTTACAGCGATATTTTGGCTGTACTACACCACTTAGTGAAAAAACAGCACAACAAATCTTTGATTTCTGCAACGAAAAGTTGAAACAGCCGGATATGAGCGTACAAGGCCTTATCAAAAAATCCAATGTAAAAGTCATTTGTACGACCGATGATCCGGCAGATGATTTAAAATGGCATAAGAAATTGCAGGAGGAACAGTCTTGCAGTGCCAAGGTATATCCCGCGATGCGGCCGGATAAAGCGCTTAATATAGATAAACCCGGGTTTGCGGACTACATGGCTGTATTGGGGCAGGCGGCAGGCGTATCTATTTGGACGATGCAGGATATCCGCACCGCTATGGGAAGACGCATTGCTTTTTTTGAAACCATGGGCTGCCGGGCAACGGATCATGTTCTGGAATATGTATGCTGCCGGGAAGCAGATGAAAAAACATTGGATGCTATCGTAGACAAGGCACTGCGGCACGAATCGATTTCCATAGAAGAAATGGAAGCCTATAAAACGGCACTGCTTACGTATTTGGCCGGTGAATATGCAAAACGCGGCTGGGTCATGCAGATCCATTATGCGACGCTTAGAGATAATAACACACAGATGTTTAAAAAATTAGGGCCTGACACGGGATTTGACTGCATCGCAGAAGGAAATTGCGGTAAGGGACTGGTTGCTTTTCTGGATCATTTGAATGAACGAGGCATTTTGCCGAGAACGGTATTGTACTCCGGCACACCGGCCGATAACACGATGATCGGGACTATTATCGGTTCTTTCCAAGGAACGGAGGCTTGCGGTAAAATCCAGCAGGGAGCTCCCTGGTGGTTCAATGATACCAAGCAGGGCATGATCGACCAGCTGACCAGTATTGCCAATCTTTCCGTGTTCGGCAATATACTGGGGATGCTGACGGACTCCCGCTCCTTTTTGTCCTATGCCCGGCATGAATATTACCGCCGTATTCTTTGCAACTGGATCGGCAATCTCGTAGAAAACGGAGAATATCCCGCGGATATGGAATTTTTAGGACAGTTGGTGCAAAATATTTGTTTCAACAATGCCGCTGCCTATTTCCAATTCAAGATGTAAACGGCAAGGAGGAGGAGTTACCTGGAATGAAAAATGTTAAAGATGTATCGTCACGTGTTTCCCGGCCTGTCAAGATTCTTCAAATCGGCGAAGGGAATTTTTTGAGAGCATTCATCGAATATGGCATTGATATAGCGAATGAAACTTTGGACTATAATGGCAATGTTGCGATGGTCGTGCCGCGTTCTCCTAAAAAAGAAGCATTTGACAAGCAGGACAATTTGTATACGGTTTGCCTGCGCGGGCAGAAGAACGGCAGTGTTTACCGGGAAAACCGCATTATTACTTGTGTAGAAACGGTCGTATCCGCCAATTATGATTTCAGCGGATTTCTCCGTCTGGCCCATAGGGATACACTGGAATTTGTGATTTCCAATACGACGGATGCAGGAATATTATTTGATGATACGGATCGGCCGCTGCCGGATACACCGGCGAGCACGTTTCCCGGTAAATTGACACAATTCCTGTATGAACGGTACCGATTTTTTAAGGGAGCGGCCGATAAGGCACTGACGATGCTTCCCGTGGAATTGATCGATCATAACGGCGAAGCGCTTAAAACATGTGTTTTTCAATATATTGATATATGGCAGATGGAGGCAGATTTTAAACATTGGGTAGACACGAAATGTGCCTTTGTCAGTACGTTGGTAGACCGCATTGTAACAGGATATCCCAAAGATACAGAAGAAATTGCGGCAATGTACGAAGAACTGGGATATGAAGATGAATTGCTGGACATTGCCGAACCTTTCAACAGCTGGGTCATTGGAGCGGCATCCTTGAAGGAAAAATTCCCGGTAAGCAGTCCGCAGTGGCAGGTGGAATTTACCGATGATTTGGAGGCGTACCGGGAACGGAAAATCCGTATTTTGAACGGGGCGCACACCTCTATGGTACTGGGGGCCTATCTTGCCGGCAAGGAGTATGTGGGAGAATGTATGGCGGATCCGGTGATCCGCCGGCAGCTGGATCAGTCTGTGTATGGTGAAATCATCCCTACGGTGCATATGCCGCGGGAAAAAGCCGAAGCGTTTGCGGCGGATGTATATGAACGGTTTGAAAATCCCTTTGTAAAGCATGCTCTCCTTTCTATTTCGCTGAATTCCATTGCAAAATGGAAAGGCCGGGTATTGCCGACACTGAAGGATAGCATAGCGCAGACGGGCAGACTGCCGAAATGGCTGACCTATTCCTTGGCAGCATTGTTGGCGTTTTATCGCAGCGAGCACAGGGGAGACGGCTGTCTGATCGGGAATCGCGGTACTGATATATATGAAATTCATGATGAACCGGACAATCTTGCATTTGTCCGCACGCATGCCGGCCTTGCTGCCGGTGACTATGTACGGGACATGATGGCGCATACCTCCTTTTGGGGAGAAGATTTGACTCATATAGATGGGTTTGCCGAAGCAGTAACAGCCCATCTGGAACGCATGGCCGAAGTCGGGGTCAAGGCGCATATTGCCGAATTGGGAGAGCAGGTATAAAAAATGGCAGATATCTATCAAATTAACGAAAAAGATAATGTAGCAGTTGCGACGGCAAGTATTCCTAAAGGGACGGTCGTTATGGTACAGCACCAGTCTATTGTGACCGGAGCCGCTATTCCGGCAGGCCATAAGATGGCGATACGACCCATTGCAGCCGGGGAGGATATCATTAAGTACGGTTTCCCCATCGGCGTCGCCCGGGAGGCGATCGCACCAGGTGCGTGGGTGCATACCCATAATACAAAAAGCAAACTGGGAAATCTTTTGACCTATACATACGAACCGGACACCGCGGTACGTCCGGAACTTGCCGGGACGCGGCAGTACGAATTTCTGGGATATCCGCGAAAACTTGGAAAAGCCGGTATCCGCAACGAAGTTTGGATTATTCCGACGGTAGGGTGTGTCAATGCGATCGCGCGGGCAATCGAAGAAGCGGCACAGCCGTTTAAAACAGCACATATCGACGGTATTTTTGCCTATAGTCATCCGCACGGCTGTTCCCAGCTCGGGGAAGATCATATTCATACCCAGAAAATATTGAGCGGCCTGGTTCATAGTCCCAATGCCGGAGCCGTATTGGTTCTTGGACTGGGGTGTGAAAACAACCAAATCGACCAGATGAAGGCCGTTATCGGCGAGTATGATCCGGATCGGGTGAAATTTCTTGTCTGCCAAGAGGTAGCGGATGAAGTAGCTGTGGGAACGGCGATCGTCAAGGAACTATGTCGGTATGCCGATCAATTTAAACGAGTGCCCTGCGATGCCGGCCAGCTGACGATCGGATTAAAATGCGGCGGTTCTGACGGATTGTCCGGTATTACGGCAAATCCGCTGGTCGGAGAAATATCCAACCGGATCATTGCTGCCGGCGGTACCTCGATATTGACCGAAGTGCCGGAGATGTTCGGTGCGGAAACGTTATTGATGAACCGGGCGCGGAATCGGTCTGTATTTGATAAGACCACTGTACTTATTAATCATTTCAAAGAATATTTTATGCGGTACGGAGAAAAAATCGATGAAAATCCGTCACCGGGAAATAAAGCCGGCGGTATTACGACACTGGAAGATAAATCTCTGGGATGCGTGCAAAAGGGCGGACAGGCAATCATTGAAGATGTCCTTGCGTACGGTGACCGGATACGAGGGTCTGGATTGCAGCTGCTGCAGGCGCCGGGCAATGATTTGGTAGCCGCCAATGCATTGGCGGCAGCCGGTGCCGATATGGTTTTGTTTACGACGGGACGGGGTACCCCGTTTGCCTGTCCCGTGCCGACAATCAAGATTTCTAGCAACAGCCAGCTGGCGGCGTACAAAAAGAACTGGATAGATTTTGACGCCGGGGTATTGGTCCGGGGAGAATCTATGGAAGAAGGGGCTGATCGATTGATGCAGTATATACTTGATGTGGCATCGGGAAAAAAGCATGCAAAATCAGAAAAGCTCGATAAGCATGATCTTGCTATCTTTAAGGATGGCGTGACTTTATAAAAAAGAAGTTCGTGAAACTAATGCTTAGGAGGCGTAATAATGGTTTTATTCTTCGCGGATGGGAACCGGAATGATTAACAGCGTCGTCTGTTTTGTTTGAACGGTATGCGGGAATGGACGAAGATAGATTACGCAGAAATTTGGAATATTTCTTGAAGGTCGCTATTTTGGTGGTTGAAAAATGCAGTATCAAGATTGCGGCTATGATAGATAGTGAAAGCAATGGAGTTACTATTTACATGGGAGGAAGAAGGTTGTCCGGGGGATGGATTGTTCGACAGAACGCTGGGGGCCAATTATTTATGCAGTTTGCGGGATGCGATTCATCGTATCTGCGGATAAAAATAAAAGGAGATGTCAGATATGTTGCATTTAAATCGTCAACATATAAAAGAACAGAAGACGGAATGGGAAAAAGCCGGTATTTCTTTGTACCATTTTGATGCAGATGCTGTTATAGCGGCAACGCAGCAGACACCGCAATGGATCCATTTTGGCGGCGGCAATATTTTTAGAGCCTTTATTGCGGCACTGCAGCAATCGCTGCTGGATCAGGGAGCGGTTAAAACCGGTATTATAGCAGCGGAAACATATGATGAAGAGGTAATCGAAAACGTATATCGGCCATATGACAATTTGAGTTTAGCCGTTACTATGTATGCCGATGGCCGATATGACAAGGAAGTCATAGGCAGTGTTGTTGAATCCGTCGTATGCCGTCCGGATTTCAAGGCCGATTGGGCTCGCCTGAAAGAGATATTTCAGTCACCTTCTCTGCAGATAGCCAGTTTTACGATTACCGAAAAAGGATATATAGTAACCGACTATTCAGGTCATTATTTTCCTGTTGTTGCCGAAGATATGAAGCAAGGACCGGAAAAAGCAAAAAGTTCTATGGGCTGCATTGCGGCGCTGGTCTATGCCAGATATAAAGCCGGAGCCTATCCTCTTGCTTTTTTGAGTACAGACAATTGTTCTCATAACGGCGATAAAATCAAAGAAGCGATTCTTACCTTTGCCGACAACTGGGCAGCTGTCGGAGCCGTAGAACCGGGGTTTGTCGCTTATGTCAAGGATGAAAGCAAGATTACCTATCCGTGGAGCATGATCGATAAAATTACGCCGCGGTCTTCCGTTAAAGTACAGACGTATCTGAAAGAGTGCGGGTTTGGCGATACGGAATTGATCAAGACGAAAAAAGGAACGTATGCTGCTTTTGTAAATACGGAAAAAGCACAATACTTAGTTATTGAAGATACATTTCCGAATGGCCGGCCGCCGCTGGAAAAAGCAGGTGTCATTTTTACGGATAGAGAAACCGTGGATAAAGTAGAACGCATGAAGGTCTGCACATGCTTAAATCCACTGCACACTGCGCTTGCTGTGTACGGCTGTCTTCTCGGGTATACGCGTATTGCCGATGAACTGAACGATCCGCAGCTGAAGCGGTTTATTGAATTGATCGGGTATCAGGAAGGGCTGCCGGTCGTTACGAATCCGGGCGTGCTGGATCCGAAAACCTTTATCAAGGAAGTTTTAGAACAGCGATTCCCGAATCCGAATCTGCCGGATACACCGCAGCGTATTGCTACGGATACGTCACAGAAGGTCGGCATCCGTTTTGGAGAAACGATCAAAGCCTATGGCGATGCAGCTTCCCAGCTTCGCTTTATTCCGCTGGCCATTGCAGGCTGGTGCCGGTATTTATTGGCTGTCGATGATAACGGGAAGGCCTTTGAATTGAGTTCGGATCCGTTATTGGAGGATCTTCAAAAGGCTTTGCGGGGAATCGAATTAGGAAAACCGGAGTCGGCAGCAGGCAAGTTACAACCGATCCTTTCCAACCGGAGCATTTTTGGCAGTGATCTATATGCCGTCGGACTGGGTGAAAAGATCGAAGGATATTTTACTGAATTACTAGCCGGGCCGCATGCCGTGAGAAACGTGCTGAAAAAATATATTAAATAGGGAGAGATTGAAATGGAACATTGGATACCTGTGTTATGGGTTATATTTGCCATCATTTTATTATTGATACTGACCGTTAAAGTTAAATTACACAGTATGATTGCTTTGCTTTTGATAGCTATATTTGTTGCTTTTGCAGAAGGTATGGATAGCACATCTTTAATTAAAGCTGTTACTCAAGGAGCGGGAAGCACTTTAGGGGGAGTAGGTCTTATCATTGTTTTAGGTGCAGCGTTGGGGCAATTGATGACAGATTGTGGTGCTTCCAAGAAGATAGCAGATACTATTGTAGCTTCTTGTGGCGAACGTTTTCTAAGATGGGGGCTCTTGATTGTTGGTACTATTTTTGGTGTCTCGATGTTTTTTGAAGTTGCGTTTATGGTTGTAGTACCCTTAGTAATTAGTATTGCTAAAGAAGCTAAAATACCGTACATGGTTTTAATTATCCCCGTTTTAGCAGCGGTGGCACAAGCACATAGCTTATTACCTCCTCAGCCAGGTCCGGTTGCATTGATGGATGCTTTTGGTGCTGATAGCGGATCTATTTACCTGTTAGGTATGATTGTTTTAATCCCTTCTGTTATCTGTGCAGGTATCATTCTTCCTCGATTTTTAAAGGGGATTGATACATATGCGGAACCTAAATTGGGAAGTTTTAAAGAGGAAGATTTGTGCAACTATAAATTACCGCATTTTATAATTTGTTTATTAATTCCGTTGATTCCTGCATTGTTAATGATTGGAAATACCATTCTTACAGGTCTTTATGGGACCGAAAATACGCTTGTTCACGTGTTTTCGTTTTTAGGGAGTCCTAATATTAGTTTATTATTAGCTGTATTAATTGCAGTATATGTGTTCGGAGTTCGTGCGGGTAGAACCGTTGCAGAAGCATCTGAATCTATTACTGTGGCGATTAAAGGAATTTCTACAGTAGTACTTATTATTGGAGCAGGCGGGGTATTTAAAGAAGTAATTATTAATGCTGGAGTCGGTCAGCATATTGCAGCGGCTGTTACTGGACTTTCTATTTCACCTCTTATTTTAGCATGGATTATTACTGTTATTATTCGTTGGGCAACTGGGCAAGGCGCTGTATCGGCGATTACGGCGGCAGGTATTGTAGGACCTTTGATTCCTGTGTTTCATGTTGATCCGACCTTAATGATGTTGGCAACCGCGGCAGGTAGTAACACAATTACCATGCCAAATGATGCTGCTTTTTGGCTTATGAAGGAAACTTTTAATTTGTCTATAGGACAAACTTTTAAAACTTGGGGACTGCTTGAATTAGTAAATTCTGTAGTTGGCTTAGGGATGGTTTTACTTTTAAGTTTTTTACTTTAAGGTTTTTTATCAGTCAGGATTGTTATAGAAAAATTAAATTTTAGTCGCAAGGGGGACAAAGTCGTGATAGATACTACTTGTGGATATTGCGTAAAGGGCAAACCGCTGGATGCCTTCGGCATATATATTTGTGATTTGTCTGTCAGCATGCTGGTTTTGTTCAAGGAACAAAGTCATCCGGGACGATGTATCGTAGCCTATAAAGAACATGTCAGTGAAATGACGGATATCAGTGACGAGGGACGGAACGCCTTCTTTGCCGATGTCAATCGGGCAGCGAAAGCGATCCGCGCGGCGTTTCATCCGGACAAAATCAATTATGGGGCTTATGCGGATACAGGGCATCATCTTCATATGCATCTCGTGCCAAAATACAAGGATCAATTTGAATGGAACGGAGTTTTTCAAATGAATCCGCAGAAAATTTTTTTACAAGAAGAAGCCTATGCGGCTATGATCCAAAAAATCAAAGATAATTTGTAAGCGCAGCAGATAGGAAAAGCTCTCTTTTTACAGAGAGCTTTTTAATATTATAAGAATATAGTTGGTAAGGTACATATAACTTTTGTATTTATTTTTATAAAAAATAAATATTATATAGCATAGTACCTTGCAATAAAAGATACTATGCTATATAATAACAGTAAGTTTAAAAAAGTAGTAAAAATAAGAACCTTGCAGTTTTAAATATGACCTGGGAGGTGAACGAATGAATATTCAATTAAAAAAAGGTGTTATTGAATTGCTTGTTTTAGCACAACTTGTCCATAAAGATTGTTATGGTTATGAAATTGTGGCAGAAGTATCAAAACATATGGAAATATCAGAAGGAACGATATATCCTTTGCTTAATCGTTTAAAAAGAGATCTGTTTGTAGAAACCTATTTGGCAGAGTCAAATAGCGGACCTCCACGTAAATATTATAAAATGACAGAAATGGGAAAAAGGGCTTTTTTAAAAATGAGAGATGAGTGGATTGTTTTTTCGGAAGCGGTAAATCAGTTACTAAACGAGGTGAAATAAATGAATAAAACAGAATTTATAGATTTATTGCGATACTATTTTAGTAAAGCTAAAAAAGATGACCTAACTGAAATATTATATGATTATGAAGAACATTTTCGAATTGGGGCAGAACAAGGCCTTACCGAACAAGAAATAATAGAATCGCTGGGAAGTCCTAAAGATATCTATGAGGCTTATATGAGTGAAGGCGTTATAAGTGAACGGAAAGGATTGCTTAAAGGAAATATACAAGAAATGGTAGAACGAGCACAAGAATCATTTAAGACAACCGTGCAGCCACAACTGCCTTATATGGCTAGAAGTGTATCAAAAACCGTTATATTGGCTTCCGGGGTTTTGTCATACATATTGACTATCTTATTCTGGTTTGTGACGCCGATTTTGGTGTATTTATTATCAATAGTATGGCAGCCTTTTACTAATTTACCGCCATTGCCGGTGATTTCACCGATTACGTTGGCAGCACTTGCCGGATTTGGGTTTTGCGGAGGGTTGACGTTCTTCTTTATTGGTAAGGAAATTATGAAATGGCGTAACCATGTTTGAAAGGGCGGATCGGAATATGAAAAAAATATTAATTACAGCCATATTGTCGTTATTTTGTTTAGGAATAGGCTTCACTTCTTTTATAGTAAATGACATTACCCATATTACTTCTTGGTATACCGACTATGGCAAACAGGTAGTACATTTTGAAAAACAGGAGAAGGATCATCATAGAAAATATGTTCACGATACAAAGGATGGGCGCGATCATAAGGAACAACTTAAACAAGAACCGTCCGATGATTTTATGAAAGAGAAAAAATCATTCGAACAACAGGATAATTCCAATTCAGCTCCATTGCATACTACTGCTGCTGATGATGGAAATTAATCGGAGGGAACAACGGAACTATGAATTATGAAGTATTTACTTTGATCAATGGAGCTGCGGGCAACATATACCTTTTGGACATCATAATGAAAGCATGTACGGAATATGTGCCGATTGTGTTTATACTTATTTTAATGGGAATGTATGGTATGGGAGTTTTTTATAAAAACTCCCATTTGCGTCAACAGGCTTTCGCTACAGGAGTATATGTGATATTGTCCTTGTTTATTACTCTTTGTATTGGCAGGGTATATTATGAAAACCGTCCTTTTGTAGATCACAAAGTCAATATGCTGCTGCCTCATGTTCCCGATGCCGGATTTCCAAGTGATCATGCAGTTGGGACTATGAGCATAGCTATGGGAATTCTATATAGTTCCCCTTGGGTGGGACGCCTGTTATTTATATTGTCGATACTAGTGGGGGTTTCTCGTATATACGTAGGTCATCATTATCCTATGGATGTATTGGGAGGATTTATTATTGTCTGGTGTACCTCTATAGTTTACCATCGTTATTTAGGAACGATGGTTATGATTGCGTACCAGCGTATAGAGAGATTTGTTTTAACTAAATGCCGCCGATACCATCTAGGTTAACTTATATAGTAAAGATGTCCGTGAATATGCGATCATTGTAAATGATATAATGTATAGGACAGAAAATATGTACAGATGCCTTGCTATTTGTTTGCATAATCTAATTGTAGTATGGTAGTATAATTAATAAATATATGTATGTCCGTGTATGAAAGGGGTCACGGGAGACCGGATTCCGTCAACACGTAAAAATGGAGGCGTGCCGGGGTGAGCAAGTTGGAAATGTTGGAACAGAAAACAAATGAATCTGTACGAGAGTATGCATATCGCGTTATTTTTGAGAATATTATGTCACTGCATCTGGTTCCGGGAACGGCAATATCCGAAAAGGAGATATCCGATCGGTTGTCTATCAGCAGGACTCCTGTACGGGAAGCGTTTATCCGCTTGGCTCAGGCGGGGCTGCTGGAGATTTTGCCGCAGCGCGGGACTTATATATCAAAAATTGATACGGCGCAGATCGCCGAGTTCCGTTTTCTGCGCGTAACGTTGGAACGGGCCGTCATGGAACTGGCATGCCGATCTTTTCCCGAGTCGTATTTAAAGAGGTTGGAAGCGTGTCTGGCGGATCAGGAGCACGTCTTGCAGAAATTCGATGCCAGCCGGTTTTATGAATTGGACAATGAAATGCATTGTATCATTTTTTCCGGTTGTGCTAAACCGAGTATTTGGCAATTGCTGCAAAATGCCAATATCAATTATATCCGTGCCCGCGTACTGAATGTATCTGCCGCGCAGACGGAAATGCAGCTGCTCTATGAGCAGCATCGCCTGATCATGCGGTCTATCGTCGGGCATGATGTGTCGGCGGGGATCGATATTATAACGAAGCATGTCAATAAAGTGATCGGAGACGTAGATGCATTGAAAAAGCAGTATCCGGAATATTTTAAATAAACGCAAGGTATTTTTTATGCTATACGCATAGGGATGATCGGTTGTTTGTGTACGCACAAGCAGCCGGTCATTTTTTATGGGCATATATTCGAAAAATGCATGAAGGTTGATAAAATGGTATGCTTTTTGCATTATAGGACTCTTATATTGCAAACAGATATACTAGTATGGTAGTATATCTTATGTAAGAAAAAAAGTCGATAGGGTAATACACTATATATTTCATAATGGAGGCATACGGCAATGAGAATGACATTTCGTTGGTATGGAGAGAAAGATGATAAAATCACATTACAGGAGATTCGGCAGATTCCCGGTATGGATGGCATCGTAGGGGCTTTGTTTGATGTTCCTGTAGGAGCGGCATGGCCGGTGGAACCGCTTATGGCGATTCGGGAGCAGGCAGAAGCACATCAGTTGGTCTTTAAAGATTTGGAAAGCATTAATGTTCACGAAGATATTAAGTTGGGTCTTCCCAGTCGGGATCAGTATATTGAGAACTATATTATTTCTCTGCGCAATGCAGCAAAAGCGGGGATCGAAATGGTTTGTTACAATTTCATGCCCGTATTTGACTGGACTCGGACGGATTTGGCGAAGCCGTTGTATGATGGTTCTACGGCTTTATCTTATGATTATCATTTGATTGCCGGTAAAACACCGCAGGATATGGCCAAAGAAATTATCGACAACAGCAATGGTTTTATTCTTCCCGGATGGGAACCGGAACGACTGACGGAACTATCTGTTTTGTTTGAACAGTATGCCGGCATGGACGAAGACGGATTACGCAAAAATTTGGAATATTTCCTGAAGGCCGTTATTCCGGTGGCTGAGGAATGCGGCATCAAGATGGCGATCCATCCCGATGATCCTCCTATTTCCGTGTTTGGACTTCCGCGAATTGTCAAAAATGAAAAGGATCTGGACAAGATTGCGGCTATGGTAGATAGTGAAAGCAATGGCTTTACTATTTGCACCGGATCGCTGGGGTCTAATTTGCAGAATGATATTCCTCACATTATTCGCAAGTTCGGCAAACAAAAACGCATCAATTTCATGCATGTCCGCAATATTCAGGTCCATGAACCGTGGGTATTTAACGAAGTGGCACATAAATCAAAATATGGATCCTTGGATATGTTTGAAATTATGAAGGCTTTGTATGATATTGATTTCGACGGACCGATCCGTCCGGATCACGGCCGCATGATATGGGATGAAACAGGCCGTCCGGGGTATGGATTGTTCGACAGAGCGCTGGGAGCTAATTATTTATGCGGCTTGTGGGATGCAATTTGTCGTATCTGCGGACAAAAATAAGTGATACATAAAAAAGGAGTGGTTTTATGTTTAAAATGCGTTGGGGACTCATTGGGTTGTGTTTTTTAGCGAATGCTATCAATTATATTGATAGAGCTAATTTAGCGATAGCAGCACCGCATATTCGACTTGAGTTGGGATTAGATGCAGCTACAATGGGGTTAGTATTAAGTGCGTTCTTCTGGACTTATGCACTATTCCAATTGCCATCTGGATGGTTTATTGACAAAGTCGGTGTACGTGTTAGCTTGGCATTTGCTGTGGGGTGGTGGTCTATTTTTACGGCAACGACGGGGCTTGCTCATAGCATAGGACAAATGATTGGTTCCCGATTTTTACTTGGTGTCGGTGAATCGGCAGCTATGCCATCTTTTGCTAAGGTTGCTTATAATTGGTTCCCTCATAGTCAAAGAGGAATAGCTTGCAGTATTTTTGATAGTGGCTCTCGCGTTGGTTCCGCTTTGTCATTACCTCTCATTGCTTGGATTATTACTATTGTTGGATGGAGAGGATCATTTATTATTACTGGTGCTATGGGTATTCTTTGGGCTTTTGCATGGTGGTTTATCTATCGTGATCCGGAAAAATACCGCGATATTGCACCGAAAGAGGTAGAAGCTTTATTGGCCGAACGAGGAGAACAAGCAACAGAGGAAACTTCTCAGAAGAAAGTGGCTTGGTCTAGCTTATTTCATTATCGTACCGTATGGGGACTTATGATTGGATTATTTTGTTTGAATTTTGCAATTTATTTTTTTATTACATGGTTTCCGAGTTATTTAATGGATACACGAGGATTTTCTTTGAAGGCACTGGGAACTTTAGGTATGTTGCCCGCATTATTAGCGATACCGGGGGGCTGGTTAGGTGGATTTACTTCCGATTGGCTTTTGCGTCGAGGACATACCGCTACTTTTTCTCGTAAAGTTTGCCTTGTAGGTGGGATGTTGACTTCTTCTTGTATTGCTTTGTGTGCTTTTGTCGATAGCATATGGATTTGTTTAGCTTTATTTGCATTATCTTATGCTAGTTTGTCTTTTGCAGGATCTAATACATGGGTAATAGTTGGGGAAATATCGCCAACGCCAGGACACGTAGCTTCTATTGGTGGAATTATGAATTTTGCTGGTAATTTAGCCGGTATTTTTATTACTACTTTTACGGGGGTAATGTTGACTATTACACAAGGATCGTTTTTTATTCCGCTGGCCGTTGCTGGTATTTTATGTATTGTAGGAGCTCTGTCATATTTATTTCTTGTAGGTAGGGTAGAACCTTTACCTATAGATATAAAATAATATTTTTATAGTTTATGGTACTTATTATATAATGTATGTAAGATATTTTTAACAACGCATATTCAAACGAGGATATGCGTTGTTTCTTATAAAATAAGGTAAATACCAAGTATTTAGCCTTTTCTTTCTTCAATCGTTTATTCTAATTAAATAATAATGCAAAAGTAGTAGACAAGAAATAAAGTTTAGTATACACTATAACTGTAAGATTTGAGTAAAGGGTCAAGCGTCCTTTGGAAAAATACTTTTGTCTAGCTTAAGTGGGACGAAAATCGTACCACTTAAAATGTAAGGAGGAAAAGTAATGACAGTAAAAATGGGTATCAGCGGTTTTGGAAGAATCGGGCGGTGTACTTTCAGGACTTCGTTCCTGCGTCCGGATGTTGAAATTGCGGCTATTAACAGCCGAACAGTCGGACCTATTATGGCCGATTTGTTAAAATTCGATACTGTTCATGGCACGTGGAATCATGAGGTTTCTTTTGATTCGGAAAAATCGCAGTTGATCGTGGATGGGAAGGCAATTCCGGTTACAAGTGAAACCGATCCCGCCAATATTCCCTGGAATAAAATGGGAGTCGATATCGTAGCCGAATCAACGGGTAAATTCAAGGACCGCGATTCGGCGGCTAAACATTTAGCTGATGGCGCAAAAAAGGTCATTATTACGGCACCCGGAAAGAATGAAGATATTACGATTGTTATGGGTGTCAATGAAGACATGTATGAACCGGACAAGCATCACATTATTTCCAACGGTTCCTGCACGACGAATTGTCTGGCTCCGGTGGCCAAGGTACTGTCTCGTGAATTTGGCATCGTTCACGGCATGATGACGACCGTACACTCGTATACCAATGATCAGCTGCTGGTCGACGGCGTGCATAAAGATATGCGTCGGGCCCGTTGTGCGACACAGTCTATTGTTCCGACGTCTACCGGTGCCGCTAAGGCCGTGGCGCTTGTTCTGCCGGAACTCAAAGGGAAGTTTACGGGTATGGCGCTGCGTGTACCGACTCCGAATGTTTCCATGACCGATTTAGTCACTATTTTAGAAAAAAATGTCACCGTAGCGGACGTAAACCGTGTGCTGAAAAAATGGGCAGAAGGTCCGTTAAAGGGAATTTTGGCCTATTCCGAAGCACATACAGTCTCTTCTGATTATATCAGTGATCCGCATAGCTCTATTGTTGATGCGCTGGATACACAGGTCGTAGAAGGCAATATGGTAAAGACCGTTGCCTGGTATGACAATGAATGGGGATATTCGCTGCGCGTCAACGATTTGGCAGCCTATATTGCGAAAAAGGGATTTTGATTGACCCGGTGAGGCAGCGCGATATATAGCGGAGGAACGTATATGAAGCAAGATTTCTTGGAAATATTTCAAAAAATTGCCCCTGATTTGATGGGGACCGTCAAGGAACGGTATTTATTGCTGCGTCATATTTCAGATGCAGAACCGGTGGGACGGCGGACATTAGCCGGCATATCGGGACTTTCCGAACGGGTCGTGCGGGCTCATGTCGATGTTTTGCGGCGCAGCGGCATCGTTCGGTTTACGACGATGGGGATTGCCTTGGAACCGCAAGGGAAAGAAATGATGCCGGATTTGTTGGAATGCTTTTTGCGGCTGAACCGCTTAGATGAAATGCAGCAGTATATTCGCCAGAAACTGCGGCTGAAAGAAGTATGCATCGTGCCGGGAAACTGCGATAGTGACAAAACGGCAAAGGATGAGTTAAGCCGTAAGGGGGCGCTGCTGCTGGCTGATTTATTGGACGGCGTCAAGACCGTAGCGATCAGCGGCGGTTCGACGATGGCCGGAGTGGCGGCGACGCTTCCGGAAAATGCGTCGGGAGTTGCCGTAGTGCCTGCACGCGGTGGTATTGGGAACCGTGTAGAATTTCAGGCCAATGTCATTGCGGCACAGGTCGCTTCAAAAGCCAACGGAACGTATCATATGCTTCACATTCCCGACGGGCTGAGCGAATCGACCTTACGGGTCATGCTCCGCAGTGATATGCAGACTAAAAAAATAGTAGCTATGGCCAAAACAGCAGAGGTTATTTTATTTGGCATCGGCCGCTCCGATATTATGGCTGACAGACGGGAACTTACTGTGGCGGAACGAAAAAAATTGACGGATGACGGCGCGGTAGGGGAGGCATTGGGATCCTATTGCAATGTGTCCGGCGAGGTGGTTTATGCAACGAATAATGTTGGCATTTCGCTGACAGAGTTGCAGCATAATTTACATGTTATCGCAGTGGCCGGCGGATCCAGCAAGGCCAAGGCTATCATTGCCGTTATGCGGGCCTGCCATACGGGGACGCTGGTGACGGATGAAGCCGCCGCATCGGAAATCGCTAAGTTGATTTGAGGATATATAGTGAGAAAGGGTGTATATAATGGTAAAAATCGGGATTAATGGCTTTGGGCGTATTGGCAGATCTGCGTTTAAAATTGCCATGCGGTATAAAGATGAAATCGAGATCGTAGGAATTAATGATATTACAAGTGCAAAGAATATGGCTCATTTATTGAAATATGACAGTATTTACGGGAGAATGAATGCCGAAGTAAGCTATGACGATGCACATATCATCGTCGATGGTAAAAAATATCCTTATTTTTGTGAAAAAGATGTTACCCGTGTCGATTGGGATGCCTTGGGCGCTGATATTGTCGTAGAAGCTTCGGGCAAATATGTTGATGCCGATAAAGCTCGCGTGGAATTGGGCGGTTCGGTAAAAAAGGTCCTGATCACCGCACCCGCCATACATGATGATTTGACAATCGTTTTGGGAGTCAATGATAATGCCTATGATCCGGCTAAGCATGATGTTATTTCCGGGGCTTCCTGCACGACCTGCGTGTTGGCTGCCATTTTAAAACTCATGAACGACACCTACGGCGTTGCACGAGGCATGACTACTTCTATTCATTCGTATACGAACGATCAAAAGATACTTGATGTCTCGCATAAGGATCTGCGGCGTGCCCGGGCAGCGGCGGTTTCTATTATTCCTACCACGACAGGAGCGGCACAAGCGATTACCAAAGTGCTTCCGGAATATGCCGGCAAGATGAGCTGCTATGCTGTTCGTGTACCGACTCCCGATGTTTCTATCGTGGATATCGTCTTGGAATTAAAAACGGAGGTTACGACAGCTGAATTGAACCATACGTTTAAAGAAGCGGCGGCAGGTCTTTTTAAAGGCATCATTGACTGGACGGAGGATGAACTTGTCTCCGTCGATTTCCGAGGAAATGAAAATACGACGACTATTGATTTGCCGTTGAATATTGCAATGGAAGGCGGCATGGTGAAAATTTTAGCTTGGTATGATAATGAATGGGGTTACGCCCGCAGAGTCATCGATCTTGTTACATTTCTTGACCGCAAGGGGTTTTAACATTACGTTACGTAATATATAAAAGTGGGACGTAATGCGCGACTGGGGGTATACTCCATCGCGCATTCGTTATATACTACGTATAGTATGAAGAACTCTATGTAATATAATGACATGTCGTGCCGAGTGTCATATAAAGGAGGATGATAGTATGAAAAAGAATATAACTGATATAACAGTAGATAATAAGCGGGTATTTGTACGGGCTGATTTTAACGTGCCTTTGGATGGGGCAGGTACTATTACGGATGATACACGAATCCGGGCGACATTGCCGACGATCCGCTATCTGCTGGAACATCATGCAAAAGTGATATTGGCCAGTCATTTAGGACGTCCTAAAGGGCAGACTGTACCTGCTTATTCGCTGCGGCCGGTTGCCGACAGACTCGGCGAACTGCTTGGCATACCCGTGCAGATGGCGCCGGATTGCATCGGTGCAGATGTGCAGGCTATGGCGGAAGCCTTGCAGCCGGGACAGGTACTGTTGCTGGAAAATCTTCGTTTTCATAAAGAAGAAGAAAAAAATGATCCCCGATTTTCCCGCCAATTGGCGGGATTGGCTGAAATCGGCATCAACGATGCCTTCGGCGTGTCTCATCGCGCCCATGCTTCGGTTGCCGGCATTACGGCTTATTTGCCTATGGCGGCAGGTTTTCTGCTGGAAAAAGAAATCCGTTTTATCGGCGGCGCCGTGAGCCATCCGGCCCATCCGTTTGCTGCTATTATCGGCGGCGCCAAGGTATCCGACAAAATTGAAGTTATTTCCAACCTGCTGCCAAAGGTCGATGCCATGATCATTGGCGGCGGCATGGCCAATACGTTTATCGCGGCAATGGGGTATTCGATCGGAAAATCCTTGGTGGAAACGGATAAAATCGAATTGGCTAAGAGTCTGATTGAACAAGCTAAAACACAGGGAAAGCAACTGATGCTGCCGACGGATGTCGTCGTGGCTTCTGCGTTTTCTAATGATGCAGATAAAAAAGAAGTTCCCATCGAAGCGGTTCCTGCGGACTGGATGATTTTGGATATCGGCAGTCAAAGCCGGCAGGCCTTTGCCAAGGTCTTGGCTTCTATGAAACTTATTGTTTGGAATGGGCCTATGGGGGTATTTGAAATGGAATCGTTTGCCGGAGGTACGGAAGCGGTTGCCAAGGCCGTGGCTGATTCGCAGGCGGTTTCCATTGTCGGGGGCGGTGACTCTGTTGCAGCTGTCAATAAGACCGGACTTTCTGATAAGATAAGCCATATTTCTACCGGCGGCGGTGCTTCGCTGGAATATTTGGAAGGTAAAAAGCTTCCGGGAATTGAAGCTTTATCCGATAAATAATATAGCAATGAAGAGAAGGAGTTAAGTCCATGAGAAAAACAATTATTGCAGGTAACTGGAAAATGAATCATACCGGAGAGGAAGGGGCTGCTGTCTTGAAATCACTGGTGGAGCGGGTCACGGCAAAAGACGGTATGGAGGTCGTGGTAGCTCCGGTATTCCCGTATTTGGCATCCGCGGTGCAGATTACGGCCGGGAGTTCTGTAACCATTTCCGCCCAGAACATGCATTGGAAGGATACGGGGGCGTATACCGGTGAGGTTTCACCGGCTATGCTGATCGACATTGGTGTTACCCATGTTATTATCGGCCATTCAGAACGCCGTGAATATTTTAATGAAACAGATGAAACGGTAAATTTGAAGGTAAAGGCCGCCCTTTCTCACAAACTTACTCCTATCGTCTGCTGCGGAGAGTCGCTGGAACAACGAGAACGGGGCGAAATGAAAGCATGGATCGAAGGACAGATCCGGCATGCTTTTGCCGATATTGCGGCGGAAGATATGACAAAGGTCGTCATTGCGTATGAGCCGATTTGGGCTATTGGCACCGGCAGGACGGCTACGCATGAACAGGCGCAGGAAGTGTGTGCTATTATCCGCCGGATGGTAGGCACGTTGTATAATTCGGCTCTGGCGGATAGAATCTCTATTCTTTACGGCGGCAGTGTCAAAGGCGGCAATATAGCAGTGCTGACGCAGTGTGCGGATATTGACGGTGCATTGGTTGGCGGCGCCAGTCTGCAGGCCGATGACTTCATGGATATTATTGACCATGCAGTAGTAAAATAATCTATTGTGAGATCGGCATCAGGGGGGGGAATTACTCTTGATGCCGGTTTTTTGCATGGCTGTATGCAAATTTTGCATTTTAAAGTTGTTAATATATTTAAGGTAGATGCGTGTTATGTGTAGATTAATAAATTTTCCTATGCTATAATTTATTGTAAAGAACATGTATCGTTATATGCTCTGTTCTTACATCTATAAGGAGAATTGATTATTATGGCATTCCGATTGAAGCCTAAGGAAGAAAAGTTTTTTTCGTTATTGGAGCAGCATGCCCAGTTTTGTTATGAGGCTGCCAATTTATTGAAGCAGGCTATGGACGGCGATATTGAAAAGAACGAAGCGTTGGGACAAATTTCTGTATTAGAAGGTAAGGCCAATGAGCTGGTCATGGAGACAATGAAACGGCTGCAGAAAACGTTTATTACACCCATGGACCGCGAAGATATTCAGCAGCTTATTGATCAGCTGGATCATGCCATTGACGCCATTAAGGAAATTATGGATAAGATGTGCATATACCAAGTCGGGGAAGCAACAGAGGGAGCCAAGCAGCTGGCATCTATTGCCGCTAAATCCATTAAGGAAACCCGGAAAAATATAGCGTATATGAAAAATCTGAAAAAGGATTATTTGAAAGTCGAAGCTCGCAGTAATAAGATTCTTGCATTGGAACAAGAAGGTGATGATTTATATCACTCGGAAATGGCGAAGTTGTTTACGGATTGCAAGGATCCCATTGAAATCATCAAATGGAAGGAAATTCTTCAGTCTGTGGAGGATGTCATTGATGATTGCGAGGATTTAGTCATTACGTTCAGACGGGTTGTGTTAAAGTATGCCTGAGCATTGGGTCATATGGACGGTTGTTTTATTTGCTGTCCTCTTTGATTATATAAATGGCTTTCATGATACGGCGAATGCCATTGCCACGAGTGTCTCGACCCGTGCTATTTCACCGAGCCATGCTGTTTTGATGGCAGCTACGCTTAATTTTGCAGGGGCAATGATCAGCACGGGGGTCGCAAAAACCATAGGCGGCGATCTCGTGGTGAATCCTGCCGGTATTAGTTTGGAAGTTATTGTCGCGGCCTTGATCGGTGCGATTATTTGGAATCTAGCTACGTGGTATTACCGCATTCCCAGCAGTTCGTCCCACTCTTTGGTCGGCGGTGTTATCGGTGCGGTTTCAGTTAGTGTGGGACCGCAGGCTTTATCGTATTACGGTATTGGAAAAATTGTGCTGGCACTGATACTTTCTCCAATCGTTGCGTTAGGAACCGGTTACTTTGTTATGATTGGACTGTTATGGATATTTCGTAATTTTTCACCTATTACACTGAATCACCAATTTCGCAAGATGCAGCTTGTTTCGGCCAGCTTGATGGCGTTTTCTCATGGGTCTAATGATGCGCAGAAGGCTATGGGGATCATCGCGATGGCGCTGTTGAGCGGAGGATATATAGATACCTTGGAAATACCGATTTGGGTCAAAATGGCGTGCGCTACGTCTATGGCGTTAGGTACATCGGCCGGTGGCTGGCGTATTATTTCCACGATGGGAACGAAGATTTTTAAGATGGAATCGATCAATGGCTTTGCCGCCGATTTGAATTCTTCTCTTGTTATTTTTACCGCTACGTTTTTGCATCTGCCAGTTTCTACTACCCATGTCGTATCCGGTTCTATTATGGGAATCGGTTCGGCAGAACGTGTTCGCGCCGTTCATTGGGGTGTTGCCCGCAGCATGCTTTTGGCATGGGTCATTACGATTCCGACCAGTGCTCTTATTTCCGCTATTATTTATTCTATTATGAAAGTGCTGTTTGGCTTGTAATGGTCGCTTTTACTGCATAAGGAGAGATGCTTATGCAGTTTTTTAATGTATTAAACTATACTTTTTCGGTTAATTATTGTATAATGGCGACATAGGAGGTGTCATCACATGAAATTGAATCAAGCTACGGATTATGCATTTCGAATGGTATTGTATCTGGCTTCGATGCCGGAAGGAACGAAAATGACCGGTGCGGCACTGGCTGAGAATCAACATATTCCCGAACGCTTTTTGTTAAAAATCATGCGGAGCCTTACGGCGGCAGGCATTATGAAATCCTACCGCGGTGTGGATGGCGGGTTTGCTTTGCAGCGTCATCCATCAGAAATTACGTTGTTTGATATTATAGAAGCGGTAGAAGGACAGACGGAGTTACAGCGCTGCCTGCATGACATGAGTTCCTGCACACGCGAATGCGGCGGCATGTGTGCTATTTACGGAGCTTTTTCAGACATCCAGCATCAATTGGCGGAACGGCTGAAGGCTATTAATTTTGAAGGGTTGGCAGAACAGGAAAGAACATTTCATGCCAATAAATGACTATATGATTTAAAATACATTTTTGCAGCGGACGTGGTATATATTTATGTATGCCACGTTTATTTTTGTCATATTTTTGCCATTATGTAAAATATATAGTAAAATAAGACTACATATGGTGATAAGGTCATTTTTTGCGAATAGTGTATTTTTTTTATATATGGAGAGAGCATATGTTTATTCCGATGCAAGGATTTATCAGCAGCTTTAGACTGCTTGATATATTAGATATCATACTGGTTGCTTTTGTACTTTACAAATTATTCATGCTGATCCGCAATACCCGGGCTGTTGCCTTAGTAAAAGGACTTTTGGTTCTGGGCGTGGTTACGGTTATCAGCAGGATCCTCGATCTGCACGTTATTAACTGGATGCTGCAGCAGGGGATGACGATTATTCTGGTGGCTCTTCCGGTAGTGTTTCAGCCGGAGCTGCGGCGTGCGCTGGAACAAATCGGCCGCGGCCGTTTTCTGCGTTCCGGACAGGTCATTAGCATAGAGGAAGTGGAACGGCTTTTGGATGAAGTGGTAGCGGTCGTAGATAATTTATCAAAGGAAAAAGTCGGAGCCCTTATTGTTTTTGAAAGAGAGGTAGGGCTTAATGATTATATCGATACAGGGATCGCCATTGATGGTAGGATTTCACGGGAATTATTGGGGAACATTTTTATTCCCAATACTCCTCTTCACGATGGTGCGGTTATCATACGTGAAAATAAGATCATGGCAGCGGGCTGTTTATTGCCGTTAACTTCAGACCGTTCTTTGGCAACAGAGCTGGGAACGCGCCATCGGGCGGCCATCGGCATCAGTGAATTGGCGGATGCTGTTGTTGTTGTCGTCAGTGAGGAAACGGGATCTGTTTCGTATACGTACGGCGGTCATATTTATCGACATCTGGATAGTACGGCCTTACGTAATGTGCTGATGACATTTTTAAATAGGCCTTCCAAAGGATTGGCAAATATCTTTAAATGGAGGCCTTCAAAATGATGAAAACATTAGGTAAAAATTGGCAGTTAAAGATTATTTGCCTGCTTTTGGCTATTGTACTTTGGTTTGTAGTTATTTATCAGCAGAACCCCACGAGTGAAGGAAGTTATACCGTTCCGATTGTTATAGAAAATCTGGATTCTAAATATATCGCGACAAATGCGCCCAAGACGGTGTATGTCCGCTTATCGGGTCCTCGCAATACGATCATTAATATAGGTGCTTCGGATATCAAGGCATATATTGATCTGAGCAAGGCGGAAGAGGGAGAAACAACCGTGCCGATTCATTTAGAGCTGCCTACGGGTACGGAGCTCAAGAAACAGAGCATGACTGCGGCGAACCTGTATATCGATGTGTACGCCGTGCAGGAATTTCAGATCACGCCGCATTTAGTCGGCAGTTTGGAAGAAAATATTTCCGTGGAAAACTTGAAGTTAGTTCCGGAAAAGGTTATTGTTAGTGGTGCACGTCGATTAATCAATAAAATCGATCAAGTTGCGATCGATATTCCTGTAGATGGAAAAGTAAAGGATTTCTCCTTGATGGCTCCTATCCATTTGCTGCAGAAAGATGGGAATCCGGTGGAAGGTCTTGAAATTACGCCGTGGCAAAGCAATGTGAAGGTCACTCTTACGCATAATGCTGTAGCGAAGAAGGTTCCTGTCAATCTCATTACCTATGGAGCGCTGTCGCCTAAGGTTCATATGAAACAAGTGGTCATTACGCCGAATGAAATAGAAATTCGCGGCAATGCCAACGCAGTCAAGAATATTGATCGAATTAATTTGATGCCTATCAGTGTCGACGGTTTGGAAAAAAATAGAGAATGGAAAGTGGCGATTCCGCCATTGGATGGTGTCGTTATGAATCCAGATACGGTACAAATACGTGTTGAAGTTGAGCCGGATCAGTAAAAAGGAGAGATAGTTGTGTTACGTATTTTAAATATCCGGACAAAAGTGCCGATGGAAAAGACCTTGGAGAAATTGATTTCGTATAAACTCCATTGCAATTGGCAGGATATTGCAGATATCTGTATTGTGCGTCGTTCTATTGATGCCCGCCGTAAACCGAGAATTTATTTTGTGTTTACCGTCGATGTACGTTTGAAAAATGAAAAAGAAGTGTATGCCCGCTGCCAAGGGGATAAGGATGTCCGCCGGATAACGGAACCTCATCCGGTTTCTATCGTGCCGGGGACGCTGGCGCTACCTAAACGTCCCGTTGTTGTGGGAACCGGGCCTGCGGGCATGGCGGCGGCGTTTCTGCTTGCCCAATATGGGTACCGGCCTATCGTATTGGAACGAGGTTGTGATGTGGATACACGGACCGGACATGTCGAAGAATTCTGGAAGACAGGGAGGTTCCGGGCTGCGTCCAATGTTCAATTCGGGGAAGGCGGAGCCGGGACGTTTTCCGATGGAAAACTTACGACGCGTGTCAATCATCCGCTCATACCGATGATTTTAAAAAAATTTGTAGAAGCTGGTGCACCGGAAGAAATCATGTATGCCTACAATCCCCATGTAGGAACGGATATATTGCGGGATGTTGTGAAAAATATGCGCCATGCTATTGAAAAGATGGGCGGCAATGTTTATTTTAATCAATGTGTAACCGCTGTTAACCGGGATGCGGCAGGGACCGTACGCTCGGTAACCGTCAACGATTCAAAGGAAATTCCGACAGCTATTGTTGTGTTAGGAATCGGCCACAGTGCCCGTGATACATATCATATGTTGTACGATAAGGGAATCGCAATGGAGAGAAAACCTTTTGCTATGGGGGTGCGGATCGAGCATCCGCAGGAGATGGTCGATCAGTCGCAGTACGGGTGTCCGGCAGCGGAACTGGGATTGGATGCGGCGGATTATGCATTGGTATACCATGGAAAGAGTGGCCGGTCAGCCTATTCTTTCTGCATGTGTCCCGGCGGTGTCGTCGTAGCAGCGGCATCAGAAGAAGGCATGGTCGTTACCAACGGCATGAGTCTGTATCACCGCGACAGCGGCATTGCCAACAGTGCTTTGGTCGTCAACGTATCGACAGAGGATATAGGCGGTACCGGACCGTTGGCAGCCATTGAATTCCAGCGGCATTATGAACGATTAGCCTTTGAAGCCGGGGGACGTAATTACTGTGCACCGGCGCAAACGGTAGGAGATTTTCTGAAACGTCCTGGTGTACAGGCCGACCCGCTGGTGTATTCCTATAAACCCGGTGTTGCCTGGGTAGATTTGCATACCGTACTGCCTGATTTTGTCAGTGCGACGCTGGAACAGGCGCTGCCGTATTTCGGACGGCATATACACGGATTTGATCACAGCGGGGTAGTCATGACCGGAGTGGAAAGCAGAACGAGTGCTCCTGTCCGGATTTTGCGGGGGGAAGACCGTGTGGCTTTCGGAGTGCCGGGATTATATCCCGTCGGTGAAGGAGCCGGGTATGCAGGGGGTATTATGAGTGCATCTATTGATGGAATGGAAACGGCAATAGAAATCATCAACAAATACAAACTTTTGGAGGGAATTTAAATGGCAAGATTGTTTGGAACTGATGGAGTACGAGGCATTGCAAATGATACATTGACACCGGAGTTGGCATATCATTTAGGCCGGGCTGCCGCTTATATTTTCGGTCGGGATAAGGAACATCCGACCTTTCTTATCGGACGGGATACACGTCGATCCGGTACGATGCTGGCCTCTATTTTAGCAGCCGGTATTGCGTCTGTTGGCGGAAATTGTTATATGGTAGGCGTTATTCCTACTCCGGCAATCGCTTATTTGACACGCATCCATCATTTGGATGCGGGAATTATGATTTCAGCTTCACATAATCCGTTTGAATATAATGGCATTAAATTCTTTGACAAATATGGTTTTAAACTGCCCGATGCAAAGGAAGATCAATTGGAAGAATACATGCTCAAGGATGAACAATGCGGCCTGCATAGCCGTCCTACAGGGGAAGCTATCGGGACTATTTCCGATTGGCATAACTTGCAGGAGGAATATATGAATTTTGTGCTGAGTACAACAAATGTGGATTTGACAGGCCTTAAACTTGTTCATGACGGAGCTAACGGATCGGCCTCCGTATTGGGACCGGAAATTTTCCGGCGTCTGGGGGCTGAAGTAATCGCTATTCATCATGAACCCAATGGCATCAATATTAATGATCAATGCGGCTCGACTCATTTGGAAAGCTTAAAGCAGGCTGTTCTGGAGCATGGGGCCGATTTGGGGATCGCTAATGACGGCGATGCCGATCGGTGTCTGGCTGTCGATGAAAAGGGACGTGAGATGGACGGCGATCAAATTATGTTACTTTGTGCGCTCAAATTGAAAGAAGACGGGCATTTGAAATATGATACGGTTGTCGGCACGGTTATGAGCAATATCGGCTTTCATAAAGCCTTGCAGCAGATTGGCTGCCGCAGTGAAATCACGGCCGTGGGAGATCGGTATGTATTGGAAAATATGCGTAAAAATGGATATTGTCTCGGCGGGGAACAATCGGGGCATATTATTTTTTCTGATTATAATACGACGGGAGATGGCTTGCTGACTGCCGTGCAGCTGCTTACTATTATGAAGAATAAACACAAGCCGTTATCTGAGTTATCGGATATGATGGTCAAATATCCGCAGATTTTGAAAAATATCCGTGTTCAGACCAAATCGGGATGGGAAGAAAACAACCTGATTATGGCAGCTATTGCTGCCGGTGAAGATGAACTGGGAGAAGACGGTCGTATCCTTGTTCGGCCTTCCGGTACGGAGCCGTTGATCCGCGTTATGGCGGAAGGTCCCGACCAGCAGCAATTGGAACGCATTGTGGATGATATTTCCACTGTGGTAGAACATGAGATGGGACCTGCAAAATAGAGGGTATTGACCAATGGACCCGATTATATTAAAATGTATGGATGGAATCACGTTATGATTCCATCCTGTTTTTTTTACAGGCGTTTGGAAATCCGTTCGTAAAATGGATAGCGCTAGTACCCGGAGAGGTATTTCCGGGTAGACGAGGTAGAGAAGTATCGAATTTTCAGCGGATGTCTCTCGGCAGCTTCGGTCGTCATATGTTGGGAAAACACAGCGGTAACGCGGTAGACAAACTCATCATAAGAAGCAGAATAGGCTAGGAGGTCTAAACATATGTGTGGTATCGTAGGGTATATTGGTGATCGTCAGGCAACGGAATTTTTGATGGATGGCTTGGCAAAATTGGAATATCGAGGGTATGATTCTGCCGGAATTGCCGTGTATCATGATGGCAAGATCACCGTACAGAAGAAGGTTGGCCGGTTGGTCAATCTGCAAAAGATAGTAGAGAAACATCCGAATGTAGGAACTGTGGGGATCGGACATACGCGCTGGGCTACGCACGGGGGTCCGTCCGATATAAATTCCCATCCGCATACTGATGAAAAAGGTGACTTTGCTGTTGTCCATAACGGCATTATCGAAAACTATCTGGAATTAAAGGAAGAACTGATCGGCAAAGGGTATCACTTTAAGTCAGAAACCGATACGGAAGTAGTTGCGCACTTGTGTGCCGATATGTACGATGGTGATTTTGCCAGCACGGTACGTCACGTATTGCTGCGTCTGCGTGGATCCTTTTCGCTGGTGTTCCTGTGCCGCTTTGAACCGGATAAGATTATCTGCAGCAAACGTGATAATCCGCTCATTATCGGTCTTGGAAACGGAGAGAATTATATTGCTTCTGACATCCCGGCTATTTTAAGCTATACGCGCCGTACGTATATATTAAATGATGAGGAAATGGCTATTGTTCAGAAGGACAAAATCTGGGTTACTGATTATGAAGGAATTCCTATTTCCAAAAAGATTTTCGAAGTGAACTGGGATGCCGAAGCGGCAGAAAAAGGCGGATTTGAACATTTCATGCTGAAGGAAATCTATGAACAGCCGAAAGCGATTCGCGATACCATGAGCTGCCGTATCGCCAATGACGGCACGCATGTCGTATTTGACGAATTGAAATGGACGCCGGAGGATGTTAAATCCATCGACAAAATTTTGATTACCGCCTGTGGTACGGCGTATCATGCCGGATTGCTGGCAAAGTATTTTATTGAAAAAATCGCCAAGATTCCTGTGGAAGTGGATATTGCTTCGGAATATAGATACAGAGACCCCTTGACGGATCATAAAACGTTATGCATCGTCATCAGCCAGTCCGGTGAAACCATTGATACGCTGGCGGCTTTGAAGGAAGCTAAGCGCCGCGGAGCTCGTTCGCTGGCTGTTACTAATGTCTTGGGATCTTCTATTTCCCGCGAAGCAGATCAAGTTGTATATACGTGGGCCGGACCGGAAATTGCCGTTGCCTCAACGAAGGCATATACCACGCAATTGGTAGCACTGCTGCTGCTGTCTTTGTATATGGGGCAGCTGAACGGAGAATTGGATTCCGAATTGGAAGGACATATTTTGAGCGATTTGATGAATGTACCGGATCAGTGCCAGCAGATTTTTGACCATGTGGACGATATCCATGCCTATGCGAACCAATTTAAAGAAAAAGAAGATGTTTTCTTTATCGGCCGTTCTCTGGATTATGCCTTGGCGATGGAAGGGGCACTGAAACTCAAGGAAATTTCTTATATTCATGCAGAAGCATATGCCGGCGGTGAGTTGAAGCACGGTACGCTGGCCTTGATCATATCGGGGGTACCTGTTATTGCTTTGGCTACCCAGACGAATGTAGAAGAAAAAATGATCAGCAACATCAAGGAAGTAAAAGCCCGGGATGCCTTTGTAGTAGGTGTCGTCCAAGAACACGATACGGAAGTGGCAAAATGTGTGGATGCTGTTATTACCATACCTAAAACCTCTCATTTCGTCGTTCCTATTATGACGGTAATACCGCTGCAGCTGTTGGCGTATTATACTGCTGTTGTTCGCGGCAATGATGTAGATAAGCCGCGTAATCTGGCGAAGAGCGTTACTGTGGAATAAAAGGCCGGCACTTTGATAGAACGAAACCCACCGTGATAAAAGATATACGTTTATCACGGTGGGTTTTTATAAAATCATATAACTTTCTGTTTTTTTCTATTGTCTAAATGTTGCTTGTATGATATAATAAACAAACCATCAGGGAAGACGTGAGCAACTATTAAGATATAAGTAATATATTTTAATGGAATTTGAAAAAAAGTTTTTTCGGATTAATGCTTGACAGGAACCTGTGATAATGGTAAACTAATTAAGTCGCCGCGGGGCGGCAATGACCTTTGAAAACTGAACAATGTAACGAACAAACAAACGCCAGAGTGCGAGGTCTTGGAAACAAGACGTCAAAACGAGTAAGAAAACGAACCAAAAACAATAGCAAGAAGGAGCCGAATGGC